>Ga0074199_1000012_pt1 | contig 474441 bp, 341 predicted proteins | sample EPASupsiteSAE347_FD_64528 | JGI IMG/M metagenome (GOLD analysis project Ga0074199, IMG submission 64528) | Bioremediated contaminated groundwater from EPA Superfund site, New Mexico - Sample SAE3-47 | ecosystem: Environmental > Aquatic > Deep subsurface > Groundwater > Contaminated ... | reverse complement strand
GCCGGACACGCTCCAAAACTGGCACGAAGCGAGCGGCCTAGCGAGCGCCCAGCGAAGGCCTTGCCCCAGCAAGGCCGAAGCGGTGACGCGGGGCACAACGAAGCCCGCGGCCAAGCGGGCGGGACATAGAATAGATCTTTTTATTAATTAAACGGTGGCCTGGGATATAAAATAACTACGAAGATCATCCCAAAAACCACCCCATTTTCTTGTTTCACCTAATTGCCCTATGCTAGCATAGGGCAAACGCAACTCGACGCTCAACTTAGGGCCGCAGAGCCGAAAGTTCGATTTTGCTGACGCAAAAGGAAACTTTTTCTATCCACTCTTGTATTGACTCACTCTATATGGCATGAAATTCGCGCCAGGGAAAAGTTTCTGCCAATCTTTTCCGCGACTGCTATGTAACATTTTAAGTTTTTGAGCAACGGGAAAGCTCAAAAACTGAAAATAGGCAGCCGCCAATTTCCTGCAAGGAGGCGCCGTATGCTCAAATATTTCCTGTACGCCCGCAAATCCACCGACTCTGAAGACAGACAGATACTCTCGATTGAAGCGCAACTCACTGAATTAAGGGAATTCGCCCGGCGAGAGAATCTGTCTGTAATAGGCGAGTTGTTTGAAGCGCGCACTGCCAAGATGCCAGGCCGTCAGGTGTTTAATGATATCGTAAGGCGTATCGAACACGGAGAAGCTAACGCCTTACTGGCGTGGCATCCTGACCGCCTGGCTCGGAACTCTATGGACGGCGGTAAGATCATTTATTTAACAGACACGGGTAAGCTGGTGGATTTGCGGTTTCCGACATATAGATTCGATAATACGGCGCAGGGCAAGTTCATGCTTTCGATAATCTTCGGCCAGTCCAAGTATTTTGTAGATAATCTATCGGAGAATGTGAAGCGGGGATTCAGGCAAAAGCTTCGCCGCGGCGAGTACCCGGGATTTGCTCCCCTGGGCTACCAGAATAATACCACTAATCATACTATTGAGATTGTTCCAGCCATCGCGGCGAAGATCAAGGAACTTTACGAATTATACGCGACTGGCCGCTACTCTGTTTCAGCGCTGAAGAAATTGGCGGCTGCCGCCGGCTTGACCAGCAGGCGTAAGCATTTGCCGCTGAGTATTTCCAACGTCGAGCGCATCCTCAAGAATCCTTTTTATTATGGCGCTTTTGAGTTCGGCGGCGAATTGCACGAAAGTACGCATCCGCCGATAATAACAAAGGAATTATTCGATAAGGCGCAAGCGGCTTTTAAGTTACACAGCAAACCGCGCATAAACGGCCCGCACTATCATGTTTTTAGGGGGTTAATAAAATGCGGCGATTGCGGATGCGCGATAACTTCGGAAATCCAGAAGCAAAGATATATTTATTACCGCTGCACCAAAAAACGCGGGGTTTGCAGCACGCCGTTTATGCGCGAGGATGCGCTCGTTAAGCAAATTAACGAGGCGGCAAATGCCGTGGCAATCAGTGACGATTTGAAAAAGTATTTAATGAGTAGAATAGCCGATGAGGACTCAACTTTACTCAGCCCCTCGCCCTTTCTCGCCACCGACATTCGCATTGCGGAAATTGACGCCAAGCTTAAGAAACTCCTGGACGCTTACCTTAACCAACTTATCAGCGAGGAAGAATTTAAAGCGAAGAAATTTGAATTATTGAACGAAAAAATTGCGCTTAAGGAGAATTTAGCGAAGGCGACTGAGACGAGGGGTAAAGTGTGGCTCGAACTGGCTCGGGACTTCGTATCCACCACAGGCCAAGCCGGTTACATAGCAAATGGAGCAACGCTGGAAGAAAAACGCGACTTTCTAAAAAAGATTGGCTCGAACTTTCGGCTCTGCGGCCCTAAGTTGAGCGTCGAGTTGCGTTTGCCCTATGCTAGCATAGGGCAATTAGGTGAAACAAGAAATTGGGGTGGCTAACCGGGATCGAACCGGCAACCCCCTGAGCCACAGTCAAGTGCTCTAACCAGTTGAGCTATAGCCACCACATCTATAAAAACAATAAACTTATTTCGCGGCCCCGGCGGAAGCCGCAGGGTTAGCGACAGTAGAATTGGCGATACCGGGGTCAGCGGCATCTACGGCATCGCCGGGCTCTTCGTCCACCGGGTTATTTTCCCGGGAGAAAGAAGTTTCCACGGCTTTTTTCAATTCCTTGCCGACCACTACTGTACCGTTAATCACCGATTTTGTCAAGTCGGTAGCGCTGTTGATCGTGCCCTCGATTATTTTACCCGGGAACTTAATGATCTGCATCGGGCCGGAATCGCGGCTTTTGCGCGCCTCGTACATTTTATCGCGGAGAGCCTGCTGGATGACCCCCAGCCCGAACTCCGGGTCGTCGAGCTTGGTTTTCAGGTTAAAATTCAGGACTATCCTGCCGTTATCCATGGCCTTTAAAAGCCCGAGAACGACGTTGGTGATCTTCTCTATCCGCTGTTCTTTCTCCTGGTCCTGTTTCGGTTTGAAAACGATCTGGGTCAATTCCAGATGGCAGGGCGCGTTGACCTCGTTATTCAGGCTGGTGATATCGCCGGTGAAATCAAACCTGGCTTTCTCCACCCGGGCTTTATCGATATTAACCCAGCTGGAATAATAAGGATAGATATATACCCCGTCGATATTCTTGATCTCCAGTTTCGCGCGCATGTCTTTTTTATATAAATTCACCCAGCCCGAGAAATCTATCCTGCCTTCCTCCCTGATATTCTCCCAGGGGACCCGGCCGGACAGCTTGAACGCGGTCACTTCAGATCCGGTAACCGGCCACTGGAAATTCTCCATCCGGAAGTCCAGGTCTTTTACGGATATCTTTATAGGCGTCTCGCCTTTGGTAAAGTCGGTATAGACAAGAGTCCCGCCGGATACCGTCAGCCGTTTGATAACGATATGCCGGGGGACAAAAAGAGCGGCGCTGCCGCTTCCGGCGACAGCCTCGAGATTGACCGGCGGTTTCTGGTCAGGGCCGTGTTTTCTTTTCTCCAGGTCGAACTCCATCCCCTCCAGGCGCAGGTCGGAGATGATCGCGTCACCCTTGAATACGTCTATCATGCCGTTGCCGGAAACGATCCTCTTGACCTTGAACCAGTTCTTGACCTCCAGGTCCTTCACGACCAGGCCGAAAGGGAACTTTGTGGTCACCTTGCCGATGGAAACATCGCTCAGGAAAACGGCGCGCAGTTTTTTCTCCAGCGCCGCCTTTCCCCTGGCGTCGACGAAAATATGCGCGAGAATGAACGCGATCAAGGCCAGGCCGGCGGTAATAATAACTAATTTCTTCATATAGTTCCCTTCAGGCGCGTTAGATTTACATGCGCCTGGCAGGAATCGAACCTGCTACCAGTTGCTTAGAAGGCAACTGCTCTATCCAAGTGAGCTACAGGCGCATTATGATCTATTCTTCTTTTCTTCCCTGAACGATAAAACTTCCGGTTTTATTCAAAGCTTTGCTCCAATAGGCGAGCGCTTTCTGCGCGTATCCCATCTTGGCGTAAAGTATTCCCACGTTGAAATTGGCTTCTTTATAATCGGCGTCGATGGTCAGGGCCTCGTTAAAATATTCCGCGGCCTTCTCCCAGTTCTCGGCCTGCGAATACATGACGCCGAGATTATTATAAACGGCTTTTACCGTATCCCTGGCGCTCCTGTCGGATACCAGGATCGCTTTCTGATAAGCGGACTTCGCGGATTCCATATCGCCCGCTTCCTGGGCGCCGACCCCTTCGTTGTAATATTTCACCGCCTCCTGTTTAGAGAATTCCCCGGCGAAGGAAACAGCCGCGCAGGATAAAACCACAAGGATACCGCCCAGTAATCTTTTAGCGAACATCTTCATGCTCCTTTCGGATAAGATTCCCACCACTGTCCCTCGCGTTAAACAGTATCATCGGGGCGGTAGGACTTGAACCTACGACCTCTTGCTCCCAAAGCAAGCGCTCTAGCCAAACTGAGCCACGCCCCGGAAATCTTTTTGTTATCGTGGCGAAATCCGCCTCCGGCGGATGACCACGCCCCGTAAATCGCTTTGCCGCCGCGGCGGATCCGCCGGAAGCAGCTGCCCGCCGGCCGTAAATAATTCACTAAGTATAACACCCGCGGGCTCTATTGTCAAAACGCTTATTCGAGATAAGCGGAGAGTATCTTCCCGGACTTCTTCAGCGCGCGGAAACGGTGGCTCATGCCGTGTTTGACGGCAGGCCCAAGCTGGGCGAAAGTCTTCTTATATTTAGGTATCAAGAAAAGCGGGTCATAACCGAACCCCGAATTCCCGGCCGGGGCGAAAGCGATACGGCCGTAGCAGCGGCCCTCGGCCACCCCGATCAGGCCGTTCTTATCGGCCAGCGCCACGGCGCAGGCGTAATAAGCCGAACGTTTCTTCATCGGTGTCCCTTCCAGGGCTTTAAGGAGTTTGCGGTTGTTCTTTCCGTCGTCCTTGCCGCTGCCGCTGTAGCGCGCGGACCGCACCCCGGGCGCGCCGTTCAAAGCTTTGACGCAAAGGCCGGAATCTTCGCCCATGGTCAGTTTTCCCGTGAATCCGGCGATCTTTAAAGCTTTCTTGGCCGCGTTCTCCCGGAAGGTTTTCCCGTTCTCGACTATCCGGGGCGCGGCGGGATAATCCGCCAGAGAAGTTATCTTGAGTCTCAACCCGCCCAGGATATCCCGGATCTCTTTCAGTTTTTTCTTATTGCCGGTAGCCACCACCAGGCCTTTAGAGCACATTTTTCAACAATTCCTTCTGGATCGCCACCAGGTCCCTTATCCCGGCCTCGGCCAGGTCAAGCATTTTATCCATCTGGGGCCTGGCGAAAGTCTTGCGCTCGGCCGTCCCCTGGATCTCGATAAATTCCCCGCCGGAAGTCATGACTATATTCATGTCCACTTCGGCCCGGGAATCCTCTTCATAAGCCAGGTCCAGCATCAGATCCCCCCCAACGATCCCCACGCTGGTCGCCGCTACAAAATCGCGTAAAGGGACCTTGCGGACCGCCCCGTCTTTCTTTAATTTATCGAACGCGTCGGCCAGCGCGATAAAGCTCCCGGTAATGGAAGCGGTGCGCGTCCCGCCGTCGCCCTGCAGGACGTCGCAGTCTATCCAGATACTGCGCTCCCCCATCGATCTCATGTCGGTGACCGACCTGAGCGACCTTCCCACCAGCCGCTGGATCTCGAAAGTCCTGCCGGAATCCTTGTGCCTGGGGATCCTGGTCTGGCAGGACCTCGGCAGCATCCCGTATTCCGCGGTAACCCAGCCGTTGCCGGTGCCTTTTAAAAAAGGAGGGACCGTCTCTTCGACCGAAGCGGTGCATATCACTTTAGTATTGCCCAGCTCAATAAGGCACGAGCCTTCTGCGTATTTGTTAAAAGGGCGCGTGATGTTTACCCTGCGCATCTGGTTATTCCTGCGTCCGTCCGTCCTCGCCATTGAAACTCCTTTCAATATCTTCAACTACTTTTCTGAACATATCCTGTTCTTTCCCTCCGCCTTGGCTTTATACAAAGCCTTGTCGGCAAGCCTTATGAAATCCTCTTTGCTCATGCCGTTCTTGAATTCCGCGACCCCGCCGCTTAAGCTTATATTGAACATGCTGCGGCCGTCCACATTCACCATGTCCAGCCCGGCCACCGAATCCAGGATCTTTTCCGCCGCTAATTCAGCGCCCTTGGCGTTGGTGACCGGCAGAAGGACGACGAACTCGTCGCCCCCGTAACGGCAGACGATATCCACCTGGCGGACGTTCTTGCGTATCTCCGCGGCGGCGCTTTTGAGCACCCGGTCGCCTTCCAGATGGCCGTAGCTGTCGTTATAATTCTTGAAACCGTCTATGTCGAATATTATCAGGCTCAAATTATACTTGTAACGGCTGGCGCGCATTATCTCGACGTTAAGCTGTTCCTGGAAATACCTGCGGTTGAAAACCCCGGTCAGTGAGTCGGTGACCGCCAGGGACGAGAGTTTTTCGCACAACCGGATATTCTCGATCTGGGTCACCGTCTGATGCGCCAGCAGTGACAGGAACCTCAGGTCCTCGTCCGTAAAATACTCCATCTCCTGCAATTTATCGGTGACATTGATGACCCCCAGGACATGTTTATCCGCTTTTAAGGGCAAAGAAATGAACGACCGGGATTTATACTGGGGGTTCTTCAACGGCATTTTCAGCCTGGGGTCGGAATCGATATCCCGGACCAGCAGGACCTGCCCTTCTTTCGCCACCCACCCGGCGACCAGCTGCCCGATCTTCACCCTCAAGCCGCGCATCTCTTTCTCCAGCCCTTTGGACCCCTGCAGGACCAGTTCGCCCGCGTTCTCATCGACCATCATCAAAGAAGCTTTCTGGGCTTCGGCGATCTGGACCGCCTTATCGGCGACAAAATCAGCCAGCTCGTCCAGCCGAAAGATCCCCCCGATGCGGTTATAAGCCTCAACGATGATCTCCAGCTTTATCTTTTCTTTTTCCAGCTGTTCGATAAGCTCGATGTTCCGGGAAGTCAGCCTTTGTTTTTCCAGGGCGCGGCGGATCACTAATTTCAGGTGATCCATGTCGAAAGGCTTGATAATATAATCGTAAGCGCCGACCTTAAGCGCTTCTATGGCTGAAGCTATGGTCGCGTAACCGGTCTGGATTATGAAAATGATATCCGGCGATATCTGGTTAAGCGCCCGCATAAGCTCGATGCCCTGGATATCCGGCAGGACCAGGTCGATAACCGCCAGGTTAAAACCTTTTTTCCGGGCCGCTTCTATCGCGCTCGATCCTTTATTGACCGAGACTATCTCATAATCTTCTTCAGCCAGGGCGGCTTTCAGGTATTCGGAAAGGATCTTGTCGTCGTCAACTACCAGGATACGCTCTTTCTTATCCACAAAAACCGCTCCTTTCTTTATTTGCCGCCGGCAGCCGGCAGGCTGATAATAAAAGTTGTCCCTCTTGACGGTTCGGAAAAAACCTGGATAGAACCGCGGTGATCCTCGATTATCGTCTTGGTGATGCACAAGCCAAGCCCCAACCCCCTGGTTTTAGTGGTGCAGAACGGGGTAAAAAGATTCGCCTGGACCTCTTTAGACATTCCTGTCCCGGTGTCGGCTATCTTTATAAAAAGCGCGCCGGATTCGATCCAGGTAAATATCCCCAGCTTACCGCCTCCGGGCATAGCCTGGATCGCGTTATTGACCAGGTTCAATACCGCTTCCCTTAACTGCATGCCGTCGGCTTTAATCGCGGGAAGGCCGGGAGATAACTCTTTATTCAGCTCGATCTTGTTATTCCTGAGCTGGGATTGGACCGCCGGGGAAGATAAAAGATTCTCCAGGAGATAATTGATATCCACATCGATAAATATAAGCTTCTTGTGATAGCTGAAACGCAGGACATTCGACAAGACCTCGTTGGCGTGCATCAGGCTGGCATCCACGTTTTCGAGCAAGACCACGCTTTTCGGGCAAGATCTCGCCATTTTGCTCCGGGCGTTATAAAGGCTGGCCTGGATCTCGGCGAAAACGTTCCTTAGTTCGTGGCTTAAAGCGGTGGCCATCCGGCCCATCGCGGCCATGCGCTCGTATTCCAGGAGCCGTTTTTGCGCGGCTTCCAGCTGGGCCGAACTCTGGCTGACCTTCGTTTCCAGGTCATGGACATTGATGGAACACGCTTCCAATTCCTTGCGCGCGTCCTTAAGCTGGACCATGGTCCTGTTGAAGAACTCAGCCAGTTCCTGGATCTCATCCTGGCTGCTGATCTCCAGCCTGTGGGAGAAATCGCCCCTGGCAAAAGCCTCGATCCCCCAGTAAAGCTTATTTATCGAGCGGATGATCCGGCCGCCGGTGGTCAGGCCGATCAAAAACGCCAGCACCGCGGAAAGGATGACCGCCAGGATAAAAAGTTTTATCAATTCATCGCGCAAAGCGAAAACGCTTTTCTCGGGCAAACCTATCCCCAGGCCGCCGATCACCTCTTTCTGCGAATTATATAACGGGGTGTAACCCGCCAGGAAGGTCTGGCCGACAACTTTCGACCTGCCGATATAATCGTTCTTCTCTTCTACGACCTGTTTTACCAGATCGGCGCTCAACTTTGTCCCGATGGCGCTTTTATTCCCCCCGAAATTCAGGTTCGAGCAGACCCGGATGTCTCCCAGGAAAATACTGGAAGACAGGACCGAATCCCGGGTGAGCTTATTTATCAGCACTTCGTTATTGTTGTTGAGCAGATACCCGGCGGTCAGCGTGCCGATGATTATCTCATTGTTATTGACTATCGGCATGGAAGTTTTGATCGCTAAGCCTCTCGCCGGGCTAAGCCCCGGGACCCGCGCTTTTTCCGTCAGCCCCAGTTTCGCCAGGTCATCCTCGCCGAGGACTTCCGTGGAAAGATAGGTCTGGCCGCGCATCGCTTTACGCACGAAGAAATCCCGGCTGTAATCCGCGCCCTCAAACCGGTGGTTGCTCATGGAAACCAGGACCTTGCCGGCATTATCGGTGACCACGAAAAAGTCCAGGTGGTTCCTGGCGACGACCTTGGCGTATTCATTCTTTAAAAGATCGATCTGGTCGTCAGCCAGCAGCGAATAGATCCTGCGGTTCTGGTCGCGGGCCACGAATTTCAGGTTATCGCAGACGCTCTGATAGATATTGAGGGATATTTTCAGGTTGCTGTTGATCCGCTGTTCGGCGTCATTGATCGCCATCTTGCCCAGGAGAACAAGCGTGACGAAACCGACGGTTATTAAAGGCAGGGTCGAGGCGAGTAAAAGGGTCTGGAAGAATTTAGCCTGTATTTTCTTCATATTTTATTCTCCGGAGAAAACGTCCCCGCCGCGGCTGTCTATGGCCGCGATCAAAGGAAGATCCTCGACTTCCAGTTCCCGGACCGCTTCGGCGCCGAGCCCGGGGAAAGCGACCAGCCTTACGCTTTTGACATACCTGCTGATCAAAGCCGCGCACCCGGCAAAAGCGAGAAAATATATCGCGCGGTGCTTTTTTATCGACCGGCGGACCTGCTCCGAACGTCCGCCCTTGCCGATCATAGCGCTCAACCCGTTCTCCAGCAGCGGCGGCGTGAACGCATCCATCCGCCCGGATGTGGTCGGCCCGCAGGAACCGATGACCCGGCCTTTTGGGGTTTCCGCGGGGCCGCAATAATAGATCACCTGCCCTTTCAGGTCGAAAGGAAGTTTGCGCCCCTGAGCCAGCAGATCGCAGAGTTTTTTATGCGCCTGGTCGCGGGCGGTATAAATGCTTCCGCTCAAAAGCACTTCATCCCCGGCTTTAATGCCTTTGATCTGTTCCCGGGTTAAAGGCGTAGTTATTCTTTTCATATTTACCTTCTAAAGCAGCGCGCCGGCGCTGCGGGTGGCGTGGCAGCTGATGTTCACCGCTACCGGCAGGCCGGCGATATGCGTCGGGTATTTTTCGATCTTCACCGCCAGGGCGGTGGTTTTTCCGCCGAGGCCCATCGGACCGATATTCAATTTATTTATCCTCGCCAGCAGCCGTTTTTCCGGGCCGCGCGATCTTCCGCCGATGCCGTTCAAAATAGCTTTCTTAGCCAGGAGGCAGGCGTGATCCGCGGTCCCCCCGATCCCCACGCCGACGACATAAGGCGGGCAGGCGTCCGGCCCGGCGGCCTTCACGGACTCCACGACAAAATCCTCGATATCCCGCCAGGACGCGGTGGGATTGAACATCTTCAGCCGGCTTTTATTCTCGCAGCCGAAGCCTTTCGGCAGGACAGTGATCCTGACCCGGTTTCCCGGGACGATATCGGTATGAATGACGCCCGGGATATACGCGGGCCTGCCGCGCAGGAGAGGATCGGCGACAACTGACCTGCGGAAATACCCGGATTTATAACCTTCGGCTATGCCCCGGTTGACCGCTTTAGCCAGGTCTCCTTTTATCCTCGCGTCCTGCCCGAGTTCGATGTAAACGCAGGGCAGCCCGGTGTCCTGGCAGATCGCCAGTTTTTCTTCGCGGGCAATCAAGGCGTTGTCGATCACGGCCTTTAAGATATTCCCGGCCCTTCCGCCTCTCTCTTTTTTTAAAGCGGCTTTCAAAGCGGCCAGGACATCCGGCCTCAGCTCGATATCCGCCTTAAGGCAAAGTTCCTTTACCGCAGAACTTATCTTATCCGCAGCAATTATCCTCATTCTTTTTATACTCGCAATTTACCGTGGTGGTGATCCCGCCGCGGGGGTTGAACACGCCGGTGATCCTGGCCCAGCGGGGATCGGCGGCTTTGACAAAATCTTCCAGCATCCGGTTGACCAGGTGCTCGTGGAATATCCCGACCGGGCGGAAAAATATCGTGTACATCTTGAAAGATTTAAGTTCGATGCAGAATTTCCCGGGCGAATACTCGATCTTGATATCGGCAAAATCAGGCAGGCCGGTTTTCGGGCAGACGCAGGTGAACTCCGGGATATCCAGGGATACGGTATAGATCTTATCCGGGTACTGGTTCGCCCAGACTTCGATCTTCGGGGTCTTTAATTCCCGGACATTCTTCTGCAAACCTTCGTAGCTTGACCTCTTTTTCATTTCCAGGGCTCCTTATTTGATCCCCACGATCTTATGTATCTGGGGTATGATGCAGGCCGCGATATTCTCGCTGATACAGATATATTTGAACCTCTGGACCTTCTCCTGGAGGGCCGCGTATTCCACGCGGCTGTCCGGCTGAAGGACCAGGATCGTCCCGGGATTGACTTCTTTGATCACGGCTACCGCTTCGCGCAGGTCGCTTTCCAGGGTCGAAGCGCAGACCACCGCTTTGGCAAAGACCTCTTTGCGTGAGGCTATTTTCAGGAATTTACGGTGCTCCGGCCAGAAAACCCCGGCCCCGGTGGAACTCGGCAGTTTCAAATCCATGGCCACGATATCCGTATCGCCGATCACTTCCTCCAGCGCTCCGGAAAGAGTGCCGTTGGTCTCGAGATAATTGCTGAACCCGGCCCGCCGGGTAAGCGCCATGACCTCTTTCAGGAAATCCTTCTGGGCCAGAGGCTCTCCGCCGGTGAACGAAACGCAGTGGTAATTATTGCTGTAACATTTCAACTCGCCCAGCAGCGTCTGCGGCTCATATTCCCGGAAAGAAAGAATGCGGGTATCGCAATACCCGCATTCCATGTTGCAGCCGGCCAGGCGGACGAATATCTGCCTTTCCCCGACGTAAAGCCCTTCTCCCTGGATGCTCAGGAATATCTCCGAGATCCTGCCCTTCATTCTGCTCCCAGCGCCGGGTCTTTTATCCCGGCTTCCCGGAACCCTTTGGCCCGGTAAAAACAGCTTTCGCAATCGCCGCAGGGCTTCGCGAGCCCGCGGTAGCACGACCAGGTCAATTCATAAGGGACGCCTAATTTTTCGCCCATCCTGATTATCCCGGCCTTGGTCATATCGATCAAAGGCGCGGCGATCCTGATCTTCTTTTTTTCCACCCCGGACTTTGTCCCGAGGGAGATCACTTTCTCCCAGGCCCGGAAGAATTCCGGGCGGCAGTCCGGGTAACCGCTGTAGTCGACCGCGTTAGCGCCGATAAAGACCGCTTCCGCCCCCGCCGCTTCGGCGAATGATAAAGCGAAGCTCAGGAATATCGTGTTGCGCGCCGGGACATAAGTGTTCGGAATTCCGGCGGGCCTGCGCCGGGAAGCTTCCGGGACGCCCATCTTGCGGTCGAGCAGGCTCGAACCGTTCCAGGGCAGGGAGAATTTGACTACCTTGAAACCGCACCCCGCGGCCCGCGCCACTTTTTTAGCGCTGGCGATCTCCCGGCGGTGCCGCTGGCCGTAGTCGAAGATCAGGCAATACGGAAGGAAACCTTTAGACCGGGCGAAATACAGGGCCGTAGCCGAATCCAGCCCCCCGGAAAGAAGGACTACGCAACGTTTAGACAGTTTATTGACGCTACTCATAATAAGTGGCGCAGCTGCCGGGATTTTCCCAGACAGTTACAGCTTTTAAACCACTGATCCTGGCCTTAAGTTCTCCGTAGATGAAACAGGCGATGTTCTCCGAAGTAGGATTGGTCTTATCGAACGGTTTGACCTTATTCAGGTATTTATGGTCGAACTTTTCCAGGACCCGGCTAAGTTCAGATCTAATATCGTGGAAATCCATGACCATGCCGGACCTGTCCAGCTCCCGGCTTTGCGCGACCGCCTCGATCTTCCAATTATGGCCGTGCAGAGATTCGCATTTCCCTTTATACCCGCGCAGGTTGTGGGCCGCGCTGAAGCTCATTTCCACTTTTATGCTATACACTGACTTTCCTCGCTCCTTTGATCGGCCGGCCGAGGAACCTTTCGGCCAAGCCGGTGAACCATTCGGGATTATCGCTGACGAAAAATTCGTGCCTGCCTTTTCCGGACCTGTTAAGCATGCCTTCCCCGGCCAGGATCCTTTTTACGTCGATAGCCACCTGTTTGGCGGAATCTATCAGCCTGACCTCATCGCCCAGGACCCTGCGGATCACCGGTTTTAAAAGCGGGTAATGCGTGCAGCCCAGGATGACCGTATCCACCTTCTGCGCTTTAAGAGGCTTAAGATACCCCCGGGCGACTTCCATTACCGCGCTGCCGTTCAAAAGCCCTTCCTCGGCGAAAGGCACGAATAACGGGCAGGATAAAGCCGTGACTTTTATCGCCGGATCGAGAGCCATGATCTGGCTCTCGTAAGCCCGGCTTTTTATGGTCCCGCCGGTGCCGATGACCCCGATTTTTTTATTCTGGGTGGCGTAAACCGCCTCTCTAACCGCCGGGGTTATCACGCCGACTATCGGGACCTTGAAATAATTCTTGATCATCGGAAGGGCCAGGCTGGAAACGGTATTGCAGGCCACGCAGACCAGTTTAACGTCCTGCTTTAAAAGGAACAGTATATTCTCGATGGAAAAACGGAGCACCGTCTCCTGCGATTTTATGCCGTAAGGGACCCGGGCGGTATCGCCGAAATATACCAGGTCCTCTCCCGGCAGCTGCTGGATAAGCTCCTTGACCACGGTCAAACCGCCTACTCCCGAATCAAAAACACCGATTGGTTTCATCTGCCGCCTTCTTTTGATTTTGCCAGGTTATAGTTATTATCCGCGGCCCTGACGCCGGCTTCCATGACCGCGTAATCGCGGATCCCGTTCTCCAGGCTTTCGGCGATCCTCTGCCGGTAATTAGCGCTGTTCAAAAGTTGTTCCTCCCTGGGATTAGAAACAAACCCTACCTCGACCAGGATCGCCGGGATATAAGACCCTCTTAATACGCAGTAATTGGCGTTCTTGACCCCGATAACCCGGGTCTCCAGCGACCGCCCGGCAGCCCCGCAGATATCGCGGGAGAGTTGTATCGACTCCCCCCGGTTATAAGTATAGGTCATATCCCAGAGGATAGCTTTGAGGACAGGGTCGGCGCCGGCGAAAGAAGAACTGTCCAGCCCTAAAGAAACCGACCTCGCCGAACTAAGCGCCCTTTTATAATCGTTGACCTCCGGGGAAATATAATAAACCTCGAACCCGCTTAAAGAACGTGACCGGTTGGCGTTGGCGTGTATGCTTATAAAAAGGTCGGCCCCGGAATCCTCGGTCATTGCCGCGCGCTGTTCCAGAGGAATGAACCGGTCGGTGGAACGGGTCAGGACGGTTTCCACCCCGTTATTCCTCAACAAAACGCTTAAGCGTTTAGCTATGTCCAGGACGACATTCTTTTCCTGGACGCCGGAACGGCCGGTGGCTCCCGGGTCTTTTCCCCCGTGCCCGGGGTCGATGATCACTTTTTTGATATTATAGAAGCTCAATATCTCCGGCTGGACCAGGGACTCGGATAGCATCGACTCTACCATCTGCCGCAATTGGGCCGGGACGACCAGCATCCCGCGGTAAATGTCCACCGGCGAATTTAATTCCCTGGGCCTGCCGTCGACGAAAATAGTTTTCCCGCCGGCAAAAAGCTTTATCCGGTGGGCATTCCGGGAAAGGTCCGCGGTGCGCGTCAGGGGGTCGTAATCCCAGGAAATATCCTTAAGCTCGCATAAAGATACCAGCGAGAAATAAGGCGCGCCCGAAATGGAATACTGCTGAAGCTGCCCCTTCCGGGGAACGCCCGCGCATCCGCTGAAAAAGAACGCCGGCAGCGCCGCCGATAGGATCAAAACTATGCGCCAGGATTTTTTACCGTTATTTTCTTTCATTCTTCAGATCGTAACGCGCGCTTTTGCCTGCAGGCAGGCAATCCGCGGTGAAAATGGTGGAGGTGGGCGGAATTGAACCGCCGTCCCTAGATAATCAGATAAAAGCTGCTACATGCTTAGTCTGTTTTCTACGCTTAAGCCGGGCCGCTCCGGCAGACAGGATCAACCCGACAGCAGCCTTAACTGCTCTCGCCCCCGCCTGAAAGGCACAAGCGCGGGCCAGCCCAAATTAGGGTCTCAAATCCCCCCCTTGGGCAGGAAGGTTCGAGGCTTCGCTAAATTAGTTAGCGAAGGCTGTTACGCCCGTCATCAACGGCATCATGGGTGTAACCATGGGTGTCGCTGCTAAGCGGTTCAACACGTTTGTGTTTGCGTTTATTTGTGCACGGATTGATAACGCGGCCAACCATGCGTCCGCGGCATGCAACTTTTACCCGGCTTACCTAAGTCGAGCCCTTTCACCCCCTTTAGTTAATAGTTAAGAGTTCATAGTTAATAGTTTAATCTACCAACTACGCACTATCTCGAATTTCGTTAATCGTTAATAGTTAAACGTTAATCAACTAACGAATAACGATTAACGTTTAACGAGCCTGCTTCATCCGCTGGCGGATCTTGCGGTCGATCTCTTTACGTTTAATATCGTCGCGGTGGTCATAGGATTTTTTGCCTTTACAAAGAGCAAGTTCCAGTTTGGCGAAGCCTTTGGCGTTAAAATACATCTTTAACGGGACCAGGGTCAGCCCTTTCTGGGATAGATCCATTTCCAGCTTGCGGATCTCTTTCTTATGCAGTAAAAGCCTTCTGGACCGGACAGAATCAACGTTCAAATAACTTGCCTGGGCATAAGGGCTTATGTGCGTGTTATACAGAAAAGCCTGTCCGTCCTCAATGCGGGCGAAACTGTCGGACAGGTTGACATTGCCTTCCCGCAGCGACTTGACCTCGCTTCCTTTAAGCTCGATCCCGGCTTCCACGGCCATGATGATCGCGTAATCCCGGAAAGCTTTCTTATTTGTGGCTATGGCATTACTCATTTTAGCATACTTATCATAAAATAAAAACTTAAAAACAGCGGCATGGTCACGATGCTCACCAGCTGGCCGACAAAGATACCCTGGCTGACCAGCAGATCCTCTTTACGGTAATGGTTAAGGATAAGCGAAAGGTTCATGGCCGGCGGCATGGACAGTTCCAGGACGATCAGCAAGCCGAACAACTCGGGCAAACGGAAAATATACACGAACCACAACCCCAACGCGGGAAGGAACACCAGCTTGGCCAGGCTCATCACCGCCATGGCCTTCTTCTCCACCTGGGACAAACGGATCGACGCGATGTTCCCTCCGACCACGATGACTGCCAGGGGCACGGTGCAGTCTCCCACCCACTGCAGAGGCCGGGTAATGAGTTCCGGCGCGAAACGCTGCCAGTTCAACAATACCAGCAGCAGCCCAGCCAGGGTGGCGACCACCGGCGGGTTAAGCATGCTCCACCAGTCGAATTTCTTCTCCTTGGAAAAAGTCAACAGATACACCCCCAGAGAGAACAGCAGAAGGTTATATCCCAGCAGGAATAAAAACAGGTAAATGAACATCAAGTCCGCTTTTGCCTGGGGCAGTAAAGCGGCGATCAACACCAGCGGCAGGTACCCGGAGTTCTGGAACGAAACCAGGCTCAGGAACTGCAGGCGGCGCACCGGCCCCTGCACCGCTCCGCTGAACAGCCATCCGGCCAGCAGGCCGGCCGCGGTAATAGCCACGCTGATCAGAGGGAACAGCCACCAGTTCGGGAACGAATCGAAGCGGAAATCCTTGAGCAGGCGGCTGAAGATCAGCAGCGGCAGGGTCACGTCAAGGACCAGCCGGCTCAGCATGTTCAAACACGATTCGCCCAGAAAATTCCGCTTGATCAGGATATACCCGATCAATCCCAGGACCAGACTCTGCCCGACCCCGTTAAAAGCACTTTTGAAAGCCTCGAAGAACATCTTTCTCCCCTCCTGAAAATAATTATTATAACAACAAAAACACCCCCCCGCAACCCCTAACTGGAAAACCAACCGCCCCCGCACCGGGCGCGGAGGCGGTTTAATTATGTGGTTGACAGTTTGGGAATCGTAGCTTATACTTAGGAATTACGCGGAGGTGGCGGAATTGGCAGACGCGCAGGTCTCAGAAGCCTGTGCCGCGAGGTGTGAGGGTTCAACTCCCTCCCTCCGCACCAAATAAAAAAAGGCCGGGATAATTTTCTTAAGAAAAATAATCCCGGCCTTTTTTCTTTAGTAACAATAGTAGTAACGCGGGCCGTACAACTGGTCCTCGGCCGAACAAACTGTAGTCGAAGTCGCGTTGATCTGGCAGGCCAGAAAGCTGAATGTCCCCCATTCGATAGAACTGCAGTCATAGTGATACGGGGCCGCGCATTGCCAGCTGCTGCCTGTGCACGGCGAAATAAGGCCGTTGCAATACAGAGACCAGCCGTCAGAGCTAATGGGGTCATAGGCCAGTGTTCCCCCGCGGGCGAGGCAATCCGCTTTGCAATGAGTGGTCCCCCACTGGTTAGTCATGCCGCAATACAGCAGTTCGTGAGAACTCGCGCAGTTGACCAGGCCCGTGGCGTTGCCGCAAGTCCATTTCCAGTTAAAACTGGCGTCCCTGGTGGTCATATTGCGCGCGATGCCGGCACTGCAAAGGTTGCTGGTCGGGATCGAGCGGTTCGCTACCCCGGCGGCGGAGCCGCAGACCCCGTTCCACGTCACAGTAGCGCAGCTGGCGGTAGTGCCTCCGCCTTTGCCGGTGCATTTCCAGGTCCAGGGCCCGGTCCCGGAGAACGACGTAGAATTCCCGGCGTAACAGAGCCCGCTGGTGGGAGCGACATTGGGGTCCTGCCCGTTAACCGGGCCGCAGGTGCCGTTGATCACCGGGATCACCAGCTGGCTTAAACACTTGCCGCTGCCGATGCAGATATCCCCTAACGCGTAAACAGTGCCGTTGACCTCAAGCTTATGCGTCGGAGAAGTGGTCCCGATGCTCAGGTTGCCCTGGCTGAGCATATACATGCTCGTCCCGCTGATACTCCAGCCGTTATCCCCGCCGGGCTGTTCCCATAAAGAATTACCGTTGCATATATAAAGTTTATTATCGAACCGGTTGAAATACATCGTGCCCGGTTCGCATGCCGTTGCCGCCGGCAGCCCGGGAAAAAGCCTCACGTTCTTATACGCGCCGTACGGCGCGGGGTAGAAAGTCCGGATGCTCAGTTTCTCAGTCTGGTCGGATTCAGCGCGGCAGGGCGTCAATATCCCCAGGAACACCAGCAGAAAAAATATTATTTTATTCATTTTAGCTTTCTCCCGGAAAATACGTTTACCAGCAATACGTAGTCCCGCTGCACCAGCCGCTGGGGCAGTATGAGCCGAAACTGCAGAACACCGCTCCTCCCTGATACACAAGATACCCCCCGGCCGCGGAACAATCGGTGCGGCATTTGCAAGGCTTGGGAGAAAATGGCGGCGGAGGAGGATAGCAAGTCTTCCCGCACCAGTACATATCCTGAAGGGACTGGCAATTAGCGCTGTTAAAAGAGTTGGAACAGGTCCAATACCAGTTGAAGCTGGCGTAAGTTACGGCGGAAGCGGTGCCCACGCTGCAAAGATTCGACGACGGGGCGGCCGAGGTCTTTGTCCCGGCGGCCGAACCGCACGCGCTCGTCGGGACGTAAGCGTGGCAGTAAGCGATGGTCCCGTTATTGGCCCCGATACACTGCCAGGACCAGGGGCCGGTGCCGGTAACGGTAGTAGCGGTGCCGCTGCTGCAAAGCCCGGTGGTGGGAGCGGTCGAAGTTATCATATTATTACTCGACCCGCACGTCCCGTTAATGGGGATAATTACCATCTGGCTCAGGCATTTGCCGCTGCGCAAACAGACATCGCTCGCCGCAAAAAGTGTCCCGTTGACCTCAAGCCTGTGCGCCGCCGTATTGATCCCGATACTGACATTCCCCGTGTTGGAAAGGAACGTATCCTGCCCGCTGACAGTCCAGATCCCGGTGCCGACATTTTCCCACGCGTTAGTATTCCCGTTGAAAATGTAGAGCATATTATCGACGATATTAAAGAACATCGTTCCCGCAGCTTCCAAAGAGCTGCCCGCGTCGGGCCGGGCGCTGGGAAAAACGCGCAAAGTGCTGTACACTCCTCCCGGGGAAGGATAATACGTAGAAATGGTGATCGTCTCATTGTTGGATGACTGGGCAAAAGCCGCGGCTGGAATGAAGAAAACGGCGAGAACGCTGTAAATTATTTTCAACAGCCTGTTCGCGATCATGGTATTTTACTCACGCACTGCCCGCTCGGGAGGCAGAAGTCATCGGTAGCCCAGGCTGTCCCGTTGACCTCAAGCTTATACCCGGGAGCCGTCGTGCCGACGCCAACATTGCCCATATTGACATTAGTGGTAATAAGCCCGTTGACAACCCAATACACACCGCTGTTGCCGCTGCTGATGACCTCGAACTTGCTCGAAGTCCCGTTGAACACGTAAAGTTTATTGTCGGTAATATTAAAGAACATCGATCCCGCGACCCGGGCGGGATGACCGGCAGGAGGCTCGGTGGTAGGATAAAGCCGGATATTCCGGAACACGCCGTTGGGCGAGGGATAATAAGTCGTTATGCTGAACGACTCGGTCTGGGATGTTTCGGCAAAAACTGCCGCCGGAAGCAAGATCAGAAATATCAGCCCTGATAATCTCATAATAAAATAGTACCGCGCTCCTGTCTTGTTTTGCGCGCCTCCGGGCCCGGAGCCGCTTTTATTCGCTCCAGTCCCGGAAAGCCCGTTTATACGCTTCAAAGGCCGGCTTGCGGGAGAAATCGCTCCTTACCAGCCCCAGGTAATCCGTCCCGTTCTTCCAGTGAGCGTTGGTGTCGCGGAAAAAAGCCCAGAATATTTTTTCCACGCTCTTTTCTTGCAACAGCCCGCCAAGAATATCCTTAGCCCACTCAGCCTGCTGTTCTTCCGTGGGATTTTTTCCTAACCACCAGTTCGCCGGTTTTTCAGGTTTGCGCACACCCGGACAGCCGGTCTCGGTTATCCATATCTTCTTATCCGCATCGCCGTTCCTTTCCATTATTTTCCTGGTCAAGACGATCTGAGCTTTGGCCCGGGTCAAAGCTTCGGGATCGAGCGGGGTCTGAAAAACATGGACGTTCATTATATCGAAATATCCGCCGGCGCCGTTATCGTAAAGCCGGTTGACCGAAGCCGGGCCGTTGGCCAGGCCGCCGTTAAGGACCAGGCAGGCAGGATCGGATCTCTTTAACTCCGGATAAACTTCTTTTAAAAGCCTGACGTAATCTTTCATTCCGTCCTGGGGATTCCAGTAAGCGGACGAATCCGGCTCGTTCCAGACCTCCCAGTATTTGATCCGGCCCTGATAACGGCGGACGACCCCGCAGGCGTATCGAATAAAAGCGCTGTGGTCCGGGTTGGGAAAATTCCACTGCTTTTGCGGCGAATCCCAGTCGGCGGCATAATCCAGGATACCCAGGATTTGAATACCGTTGCGTTCCAGCAGTTCGACAAGATGGTCATATTTGGCGTAATCGACGGTTCCCGGGCAGTATTCTATACTTTGCCAGATAAAATCCAGGCGCACCATACCCACGCCGGCATCTTTCATCAAAGCGACCGCTTTTTCCAGCGATCCCCGGTCGGGATACTGATAATTATTCCAGCTGTCGTTCCAATGCAGGAATTCCAGCACCCCGAAAGGATTATCCTTCTTATTTTCCGCCTGAGCCATTCCCGCTCCAACAAAGATAAAAAATACCGCGAGCAGTATCCCGATCCGTTTTCTACCCATGCGGCTTATCTTCGATATTGATAAAATCATTGAAATTTATTTTCTCCCCCAGCTCTTCTTTGACCACCCGGATCCTGTCCGGGACATACGGGTGGGTTTTTAAATAATTCTTCGGCTGGGCCGGTTTACGCCGGCCGTTCTCCTGAAGTTTTTCCAGGAAGCTGATCATTGCGCGGGGATTATACCCGGCCAATTTAGTATAACGCGCTCCCAGCTGGTCCGCCAGGAGTTCATCCTCCCGGCTGTACCCGAGGTAGAGCTGGGTAAAAGCCAGGCTGGCGGCGTTGCGGGCCGATCCGGCGTTGGCCGCGGGGATCGACGCGATCAAAGCCAGGGTATAACCGATCGACGCCTGAAGTTTTTTGATACTGTGGCGGGCGACTATATGCCCGACCTCGTGAGCCAGGACCGCGGCCAGTTCGTCGTCGCCGGAAACTTTGTCGATCAACCCTTTATTAACGTAAACGAAACCGCCCGGCAAAGAAACGGCGTTAACCTCATTATCGGCGACGGCTTTAAAGGTGTAATCGATGTCTTTTCTGCCGGCGACAGCCGCGATCTTCTTGCCGATGGACCGCACCCTTTCCTGCACTAACGGGTCCTCCACCAGTTTAACCTGCTTTTCCATTTCCCGGGACATGGACCTGCCGATAGCCACTTCTTTTTCCGTGGAGTAATAATACGACTCCTGCTGCCCGGTCACAGGATTGTATTCCGGGGAACATCCGGCCGAAAAACCCGCGAGCCCGGCGGCGCAAACCGCCGCGAGGGTAAAATTGAATATCCTTATATCCAGGTCTTTAAGCATCAGATACAGCCGGCGCAAAGGCAGGCCGACCACGTTATAAAAACACCCGTCGATACGGCGGATAAAAAACGCCCCTTTGCCCTGGATGTCGAAGCTCCCGGCTTTATCCAGAGGGCAGACCGACTTGAAATATTCACGGATCTCCCCGTCGCTGAGCTTATCCATGCGGATCAGGGTCTTTTCGCAGGCCGTTCTCATCTTCCGGTTATCGATATCCAGGACGCAAAGCCCGGAATATACCGCTTGGGCTCGGCCGGAAAGCCGTTTGAGCATTTTATGCGCGGCTTTAATATCCTTAGGCTTGCCGAATATCCGCTTTCCGTCGGTCACGATAGTGTCGGCGGCTATAACGATCCCGCTCTTAACCTTCCGGGCGGCGGACTCGGCTTTCAGGCGGGCGTTCTTCCTGACCAGAGAAGAAAAGCTCAACCCGCTGGCGGCCCCGCGCTCTTTTACGCCGCTGGAGATAACTTTAAATCTCAGCCCCAGGTCCTCCAGTAAACGTTTCCGGGCTTTTGAATCTGACGCCAGGTAGATTTTTCTCATTTTTACTATTCTTAAGCTTTAGCCGCGGAATCCCCGGCCAGATAACCGGTGGAAAAAGCGGCTTGCAGATTGAACCCGCCGGTATCGGCATCGACATCGATCATCTCCCCGCAGAAATACAGCCCTTTCACCCGGCGGGACCCCATGGTCCGCGGGTCGATATCTTTCAAGCTCACTCCGCCGCGGGTAACCATCGCTTCTTCCAGCGGCCGCGTGCATTTTATCTGCAGGCTGAAAGCTTTAAGCAGTTTGATTATCTCCCTGCGCTCCTGATGAGTGACCTGGTTGGCTTTTTTATCCGGGGATATCTTCAGGCGGGATAAAAATACCTTTACCAGGGATAAAGGCAGAAGTTCTTTCAGGACATTATCGAGGTTTTTGCGGGAAAGGGCGTTGAATTCCCTTAAAAGCCGGCTGTCCAGCTGCTCTTCGGATAAAGCGGGTTTCAGATCGATCGCTGCCGTGATCTTGTTCCTTGCCAGTATCCAGTCAGCGATCTGGCCGCTTAAAGTAAGGACCAGCGGCCCGGAAATACCGAAATCGGTGAACACCATCTCCCCGATCTCGGAAACTATCTCTCTCTTGCCGTTGGAAAAGACCAGACGGATGTTATGCAAGGTCAAGCCCTGAAGCGGGCGTAAACCGGCCTGCGCCGTTTCCAGGGCTACCAGGCCCGGGCGGATCGGGGTTATTTTATGGCCGCAGCGCTGCGCCCAGGTCAGCCCGTCGCCGGTAGATCCGGTAAAGCTGTAAGTAACGCCGCCCGTGGCCAGGATGACCTTATCCGCTTCGATGACCCTTTCCGATCCCAGGCGCACCCCTTCGGCTTTCCCGGCCTTGATCAGAACCGCCGCGACCGGGGAGTTGCACATTAATTTTACGCCGGAATTATCCAGCTCTTTCCTGAGGACCTCGACGATACTCGAAGACCTGTCGGTCCGGGGAAAAACCCGTTCCTGGCGTTCAACTTTCAAAGCCAGCCCCCTGTCCTCGAAAAAGCGCATCAACTGGAGATTGAAGAATTTCTTGAAGGCGTCCCGCAGGAACTGGCCGTTGGAAGAGAACCTTTCCAGAAAATCTTCCAGGCCGCAGGCGTTGGTCAGATTACAGCGGCCTTTGCCGCTTAAAAGCAGTTTATTTCCGGGGTGGGGATTTCTTTCGATGAGGATAACTTCCTGTTTCAATTCTCCGGCGCGGATCGCCGCCATCATTCCCGCCGGCCCGGCGCCTATTACAATTATCTTTTTCATTTAATTTAGACCCCGAGATCGGATAAGCTGAATATAGACTCGAGTTCAAGCCCGGCCCCGGCGAGATTCTCCTGAGCGCCTTCTCCCCGGTCAACTATAACTATGGCTTTCCCGCAGGCCACTCCGAGTTGATCCAGGACCTGCTTGGCCTCGACCAGGGATTTGCCGGTAGTGGCGACATCATCGACCAGGATGACCCGCTCGCCCGGCTTTAAAGACGGGCCCTCGACCTGGCGCTGGGTCCCGTGCTCTTTGGCCGCTTTCCTGACGATAAAAGTCCTTAACGGCCGGGACTGGATGTGGCTTAAACAAGCCACCGCCCCGACTATCGGGTCGGCGCCCATTGTCGGGCCTCCGAAAGCGTCAACCTTATCATCCTTGATCTTTTCCAGGATGATCGACGCGATCAAGAACGCGCCTTCCGGGGTCATGGTGATTATCCTGCCGTCAAGATAGAAATTACTCTCTTTCCCGGAAGAAAGGATGAATTTCCCTTTCTTAAAGGCGTCTTTTTTAAGCAATTCCAGGAGCCGGCATTTCAATTCCGTGATATTTTCGTCTTTCATAATAATTTTATTCTACTATCCCCCGGGCCGGGTGTCAATAAGTTGTTCGATTGTAGTATCCCGCTAAGTCGGAGGGCCGGCCCTGGGCGCAATCGGGGGCTTGCCCTGAGCGAAGCCGAAAGGTTGACAAAGTTATCTTTAATTGTTATTATAGGTAAAGGTGTTTAATGCTTAAAATCATCGGGGATATTTTTCGCGGCATCAGGGACATAATTTACCCTGAAACCTGCGTTGTCTGCGGGGATAAACCGGTTAACGGATCTATCGACGGGGCGGTATGCCTTAAGTGCTGGAACGGGATCAGGAAGAACGTTCCGCCTTTCTGCCCTCGCTGCGGCAGGAGCCTGCAAGAAGCCGGGGTAGAAAACGGGACCTGCCGGGAATGCCGGAGTGATCCGCCCTGTTTCGACCGCGCTTTCTCCGCCTGCGTTTACGAAGGAGTTGTTAAAGACCTGATCCATAAGTTCAAATATAACGGCAAAGACCACCTGGCGAAACCGCTGGGCAGGATACTTACGGAATTCATCAGGGATTACTCCATACCGCTGGACCGGATAGATCTTATTGTCCCGGTGCCGCTGCACCCGGCGAAATTCCGGGAAAGAGAATTTAACCAGGCCCAGCTTCTCGGCGCGGAGATCGCGAAAACGTTCAAGAAAGAAATTTCCACCGGCAACCTTATCCGCCGGCGGTATACTAAAAGCCAGGCGGGGCTGGAATCACAGCAAAGGGCGGACAACGTCAAGGACAGCTTCGCGGTAAAGAACCCCGGGCTGCTGAAAGGGAAGAACATCCTGCTTGTCGACGACGTAATGACCACTACCGCGACTTCCTCCGAAGCGGGCAAGGCATTAAAGAATGCCGGGGCAAAAACAGTCATTGTGCTGACCCTGGCGGATTGATACGATGAAAATATTAAGAAATTACCTGATCAAAGAATTCTGCGGCCCGCTGATCCTGGCGGTCATCGCCCTGAGTTTCGTTTTTACCCTGGGATACCTGGTCCAGATCGCCTACCTGGTCATCAATAAAGGCGTGGATGTCCTTACCGTTACAAAACTTTTTCTCTTAAGGATACCTTCGATACTTATCTATATCCTTCCTATATCGACGCTGGTCGCGATACTCTTATCCATGGGCCGGCTTTCCAGCGACAACGAAATAGTGACTATCCGCGCCTGCGGCATTAACCTTGTCCGCCTGGTAACCCCTCTTTTGACGCTGGGCCTTTTGTTAAGCATGCTCATGGTCATCTTTAACGACAGGATAATACCTTACGCCCATTTCGAAAGCCGGAAAACCCTGATCGAAGTCGGGGTAAAGAACCCGGCCGCCGCGCTGGAGCCGGGAGTATTCATAAATTCTTTCGATAAATATATCCTTTTCATTTACGCCATAGACGGCAACAAACTTTCCAACGTGCGCATCTACGAACCTCAGGGCGACGACAAGCCGACCAGGATCATCGTGGCCAAGAGAGGCGAATTCCTGGCTTTGCCGGAAAAGAACATCGTAAAACTGAAACTTATGGACGGGACCGCGGACGAACCGGACCCTAACGACCCCCGGAGTTTCTATAAATTGAATTTTAAGACTTATTTTATGAGCCTGAATTTCGCCGATATCAAAGATAAGGACGCCATAGAAAAAAAACCTAAAGACATGACTATCAACGAACTCCGGGCGCAGATCGAGAAATTGAAAAAAGAAGGGATAGACGATACCCCGATGATCGCCGAAATCAACGAAAAAATATCCCTGGCGTTCTCCTCATTTGTCTTTATCCTCCTGGGCCTGCCCCTGGCGGTAATCACCCGGCGCCGCGAGAAATCGATAAACTTCGGGATAGCTTTCATCATAATCGGGGCATATTACCTTATGCTCCTGGGCATGGAAGCTTTGAGCATGCAGGGGTATCTCGACCCGAGCCTGGCGATCTGGCTTCCCAATATCCTGTTCGGAAGCCTCGGCGCGTATTTAACTTTCCGTTTATGCGTATATTAGACCGTTATATCTTAAAATCGATCCTGAACATATTCTTCCTCTGTTTATTCACTTTCTTCTTCCTTTATATAATTATCGACCTCTTCTCCCACCTGGACGTTTTCCTGCAGAATAAGACTCCGCTGGAAACCCTGCGGATGTATTACCTGACTTTCCTGCCGTCCATATTTATCCAGGTCTCGCCTTTCGCCTGCTTGCTGGCCACTCTTTACACTTTCGCCAAGCTCAACCAGGATAACGAAATAATCGCGATGCGCTCGTCGGGGCTGAGCATTTTCCAGATCACCAAGACCGCGGTGATCTTCGGGTTCATCGTCAGCATTTTCGTTTTCTGGATCAATGACCGGATCGCTCCGGCTTACCGCATGCAGAACGCGAAAATACGGGAACAGATCGAAAGCGAAAATAAAAATGCCAAACCTAAAGGGCAGGAAATATTGCGCAACCTTACTATCTACGGGGCCAAAAACCGGCTTTTCTACGTTACCAAGTTCGATCCCGTGAATAAAACGATGGAAGGGATAATCATCCTGGAACATGACGTAAAACAGAATATTATAAAGAAAATAGTGGCGAATAAAGGCGACTATAAAGACCACCTCTGGAAATTCTACCAGAGCATCACTTATATTTTCGACGAGAACGGGCAGTTAAAAGCCGACCCGCAGGTCCTAGAAGAAGAAATAATGCCTTTTACCGAGACTCCCGATGAATTCATCAACCAAAGGCAAAGCACGGATTTCATGAGCCTGGCGCAGCTGGAAGATTATATCTGGAGGCTTTCCAAAAGCGGGGCGTCGACAGCGATAAGGAACCTCAAGGTAGATTATTACCAGCGGTTTACCATGCCGCTTACTAACCTGATCATTATCCTTCTGGGCATTCCTTTTTCTTTCCGGATGCGCAGGAAATCGACCGGGATGTCCGCTTTCGGGATATCTTTGGCGGTAGGATTTATTTACTACGTCTTAACTGCGGTAGCTATTGCTATGGGCAAAGGCGGGATGATCCCTCCTTTCCTGTCCGTTTCTTTAAGCCACATACTGATGCTCTTGATGAGCATCTACCTTATCGGCAACCTTCCTTAAAAAAAGGGACGGTTCTGTTTTTTCGATGGTTTTATCCGAAAAATAGGACCGTCCCTTTTTTTTACCTGCCGATATAAACCCTGGGAATACGGCTGCCCAGACCGCAGACTATCTCATAGGAGATCGTCCCGCTAAGCCCGGCCAGTTCCTCGGAAGTTATCCGGTTACGGCCCTGAGAGCCGATAAGCACTACCTCATCGCCCAGGCGGACCTTGAAATCTCCCACATCGGCCATGATCTGGTCCATGCAGATCCTTCCGCAGATCTTGAACCGTTCTCCTTTGATCAAAAGCGGCGCGATATTGGAAAGGTTGCGGGGATAACCGTCGCCATAACCGATAGGCAGAGTTATGACCGCCGTTTTACTTTTAGTTGAGTAAATATGCCCGTAGCTTATTCCGGTGCCGCGGGGGACGCTCTTAATATAGACCACCCTGGTTTTTAGACTCAACACCGGTTTAAGCCTTACCCGGAGCTTTTCCGCGGGGTAAAGCCCGTAAAGGACAAGCCCGGGCCGGACCATGTTAAAATGGCTGTTGCGGTAAGCCAAAACCCCCATGCTGTTGGCGCTGTGCACCAGAGGTATATTTATCCCGTTGTCTTTCAACCGCGCGATCAGCCGGTTGAACAAAGTTATTTGCCGGGAAGTGAAATCCCGGTCCATATCCGCGAAAGCGAAGTGAGTGAATATCCCCTCTATCCCGGCGAATTTCAAGCGGTGGATCTTTCTTATTAGATCGAAAGCCTCTACATGGTCCACGCCGATCCGGCCCATCCCGGTATCGACTTTAATATGCAGTAAAACCTTGCGGCCGAGCTTGCGGCCTAACCGGTCGAATTCACTGGCCTGGTCGTACGAACAGACCGTGGGAATAAGTTTATTCTTTAGGACCGCCGGAATATCTTCTTTCAGGATAAGGCCCAGGATCAGAACAGGCGTATTGATCCCGGATTTCCTGAGCTTGATCCCCTCGTCTATGGAAGCGACGCCGAAATAATCCGCCCCGCAGCGGGCCAGCTTCCTGGCCACCGGGATCAAGCCGTGCCCGTAAGCGTCGGCTTTGATCGTGGCCAGTATCCTGGTTCCGGGAGATACCGCTTTTTTGACCTGATTAAAATTATACTCAAGCGCGTTAAGGTCGACCTCCGCCCAGGTAGGGCGATAACCTATTTTTTCTTTAAGAGACTTCATGGTTTCCTTTTATTGCTCAAAGGCAGACGGATCTGGCATTCTTTGGGGTAAAGATACAGCGGATCAAGCGACATCGCGGCGCTGAATTTCTCAGCGCCGGCCGCGGACTTAGCCAGCTCGAGCAGATTCCCGGCTTCAAGCCGCCAATGATCTTTATCCAGGACCATTAAATTTCTCAGCGCGGGCAGGGACTGCGCCGCGCAGACATTCAGGCCGTCGCCGAGTATCGCGCTCTGCGCCAGCGCTTTCGCCGGGATGACATTTCTGATCTTTAAGTTAAGTTCTTCCGGACGCAGGAGCATATAAGGAGTCGCCCTCTTGATCTCTCCACCGGCCGATGATTTATAGACCGCGCAATAAACCAGCCCTCTTTTCGCGTCGATGACCGGGATGACGAAAGGATGCCCGGGCGCGGCGTTGCGGGCCAGGATATCCAGGCTGGGGATCCCCGCTGCCGGTTTGTTCAAAGACCAGCTCAGGGCCTTTACCGTAGCCAGCCCTACCCTTACGCCCGTAAAAGATCCCGGGCCGATGCCGGCGGCAAAGCAGTCGATATCTTCTATCCCCCAGCCTAAAGCCTGGATCATCCTTTTTATCGCAGGCACGAGTAACGCCGAGATCCTGGTCCCTAATTGCAGGTTATATTCATAATTCTTCGGCCCGTCGCAGGCCCCAAGGCAGGCTGTTGAAGTTGATGTGTCAACGGCTAATATTTTCACGGATGCTCTCCAGTATTTTTTTATACTTACCGCCGCGCGAAGATATTTTTAGCTTTCTTTTTTTATCCCCGGCTACGCTAAGCTCTATTTTCAGGAATCCCTCCGGCAGGAACTTTCCCAGCCGGTCGGCCCATTCCACGACCGAAACGCCTTCGCCGAAAAAATACTCCTCATATCCCAGGTCCAGGATATCCTCCGGCCGGGCAAGCCGGTAAAGGTCGAAATGGTAGATCGGGAGCCTGGCTTTATACTCCCGGATGATCACGAACGTCGGGCTGGAAACCAGGTGTTCGTCGAAACCCAAACCCCGGCTTATGCCTTTGGCCAGCACGGTCTTCCCGCTGCCCAGGTCGCCGAAAAGGCAGACGATATCGCCCCTGCCGAGTTTCCCGGCGATAAGTTTGCCGATGCTTAATGTGCGCTCAACGGAGTCAGAGATTATCTCAAACATCTTAAAAATGATTGAACCCGCGGAATTTTATCTTTTTCCGGCGGATATTGCTGTCGACCATGGTCAAACCGTATTTCCCGGGGACTATCTCCCCTATCGCGGTAAAAGGCCGTCCCGTCTTCCTGAGCCTCCGGGATTCTTTCAGGCTGAGGGTAAAGACCAGCTCAAAATCCTCGCCGTCGCACAAGGCGCTCTTTATCCCGCCGGAGAACGGGCTTTGCGGGACCAGGTCCTCGTAGATCACCGCCCCGGCTTTGCTCGCTTCGAGGATATGCCCCAGGTCCTGGGCGAGCCCGTCGGAGACATCGATCATGGAATTGATCTTGAAATGCCCGGTCAGGTAACGCGATTCTTTAAGCCGGGGCGTGAAATTAAGGTGCTTGCCCCGGAGCGAACCGCCGAAACTTCCGGTGACGAATATTATATCACCTTTTTTAGCGCCGCTCCTTAAAATCAGGTCTTCAGGCCGGGTCTCACCTATAAGGCTGACATCGATGGCCAGTTTCGGGGCTTTACTGATATCCCCTCCGACGATGTTGATCCCGAACTCCCGGGCTACCGAATTAAGCCCTTTATAAATATTATCCACCTCTTTGACCTGCGTTCTAGACGGCAGGCCCAGTGAAACCAAGGCGTAACGGGGGACTCCGCCGCAAGCGGCTATATCGCTGACGCAAACGGCCAGGGCTTTCCTGCCTGCCAGCTCCCGGCTGTCGCGCGCGGTAAAATCCACGCCTTCGACGATCATATCGCAGGTATAAAGCTGTAACTTTCCCGGTCCGGACCTGATGACCGCGCAATCGTCGCCGATACCTTTAACGACCGTCGCGTCGGCGCGGATATGTTTCTTGATCCTGTTGATCAGGCCGAACTCGCCTATTTTCCCGATATCCATCATCTCCTCCGGATAATTCCCTGTTCGGTGATTATTGCGGTGATAAGTTCATGCGGGGTGACATCGAAAGCGGGATTGAATACTTTCACGTTCTTCAAAGCGACAGGTTTCTTAAAGAATAAACCGGTAACCTCCTGCGCCGGGCGCTGCTCTATCGTTATTTCCCTGCCTGTTTTAAGCTTACGGTCAAAGGTAGACAAAGGCGCCGCGACATAGAAAGGTATTTTATGGTGGCGGCATAATACCGCCAGGTTATATGTGCCGATCTTGTTAGCGGCGTCTCCGTTTGCGCAGATTCTGTCCGCTCCGGCGATAACTTTATCTATCTTCCCGTCTTTCATCAAAGACGCGGCCATATTGTCGCAGATCAAAGTGACGTCTATCCCTTTTTTAGACAATTCCCAGCAGGTCAGGCGCGCGCCCTGCAAAAGCGGGCGGGTCTCGCAGGAATAAACTTTTATTCTTTTCCCCTGCTCTTTAGCCCGGTAAATGACCCCCAGCGCGGTGCCGTAATCTATCGTCGCCAGGATCCCGGCGTTACAGACCGTCAGGATACTGTCCCCGTCTTTGATCAATCCGGCCCCGGATCCGGCAATTTTCCGGCAGGCCCGGCGGTCTTCTTCGATTATTTCCTGCGCCCGGGCGAAAATTATCTTTTTTAGCTCGGCTATGCCGCATCCTCTATTGCGATAAACTTCCGCGGATATTTCCTCCATCGCCCAGAAAAGGTTCCTGGCGGTAGGGCGGGACGACCCCAGATAACTGATGACCTTTTTCATCTCCCGGGTAAAAGACCCGAAATCTCCGGCCCGGGACCTCCTGAGCCCCAGATAAATCCCCAAAGCCGCCGCCGCTCCCAAAGCCGGGGCGCCGCGGACCTTTAACTGCCGGATCGCTTTCCACAAAGATTTCAGGCCGCGGATATAAAGATACTTGAATTCCCCGGGAAGCCTGGTCTGGTCGATGATCTTAATACTGTTGTCTTTCCAATCGATGGTCCTGATCTTCACGGGGACAGTTCCTCCGGAAAACTAACCGTTCCAACGCGTTAAAAGGAAACGGTCCTTAAATTAAAAAAAGTTACGGCGTTACGGGTGGTGGCTTGGGCTATTTCTTCTAAAGTCACGCCTTTTATCCGCGCCACTTCTTCAGCCAGCAATTTTACGAAAGAAGGTTCATTGCGTTTTCCCCTGTGCCCTTCCGGAGAAAGATACGGCGCGTCGGTCTCCAGGCAGATACGGTCCAGCGGGACAAGCTTTATCGCGTCCCGGACATCCTGGGCCTTTTTATACGTGGCGTTGCAGGTGAAAGAAACAAAATATCCGCGGTCCAGGCAGGCTTTAAGAAAATCCGCGCCCCCGCTGAAACAATGGATGACCGCCCGTTCGATCTTTTCTTCGCCCATGATCCGTAAAGTATCCTCATGCGCCTGACGGGAATGGATGACCACAGGCAAACCGAGATCTTTGGCTAAACGCAGGAATTCGATAAAAGCCTTTTTTTGCTGTTCTTCAGGGGAAAGACTGCGGTAATAATCCAGCCCGATCTCGCCGATGGCCACTACTTTAGGGGAACCGGCCAGGGCCCGGATAGCGGGAATGGTCTGGGCGTCAAGATCTTTGGCTTCGTGAGGATGGCAGCCGACAACCGCGAAAACATTAGGGTATCTTCCGGCCAGGGCCACGGAATTTTCCGAACCCCGGAGGCTGGAGGCGATATTGATGACATATTTCACGCCCGCTTCCGCGGCGCGCGCTAAAACCTGATCGCGGTCCGGATCGAATTCCGGGAAATCAAGATGACAATGCGTATCGATTAACATTTATGTTTGCAAAATATTCTTTCAATGGCGTCAAAGCATGGTTTTCGGGGGCGCTTGATCTGCCCCAGCGGGGCAAATCTGCGCTCGGATCACCCGGCCGTATCGGAACGGCCGGTATGGCCTTCTGGCCTATCGTCGCTCTCCGCCTACGGCGGAACCATGCCCGCTCCTCGCCTTTACGCCCCTCCAACCACACTTTGCCGCCTACTCATACAATCTTCCGGCACAAATCTTATTTGTTTTTCCTGGCTTTGCTCTCTTCGGTCTCGATGCGCGGGAATAACGGGGCGCCTTTGGTTATGGCGTCCGAGCCGATCTGGGCCCGGATCGCTTCCGCGGTCTTAGGCATGAACGGATCCAGGTTATGTTCCACGGACCGGATGACCTTGATCAAAAGCGCGATAAAATTCTTTAATTCCCCGGCCTTATTCTCTTTGGCCAGGTTCCAGGGCTTGGTTTCCTCGACATACTTGTTAGCCAGGCCGATCAACTCCCAGATCGCTTCCAGAGCGCCGCCGAAATTCAGGTCATTGCCGCAGCTTAGCGCTAAAGCGATCTTTTCGGGCATCTCTCCGATCTTATTCTCGATCTCCCGGGCCGGATCGGTCTTGGCTGCCGTTTTATCCTCCTCCGGGATCCTGCCGTTATAGTATTTTTCGGTCATGGTCAAAGTCCGGTAAACCAGGTTGCCCAGGTCATTAGCCAGGTCGCTATTGATCCGCTTGATCAGCGATTCCTCGGAGAAATTCCCATCCATGCCGAACGGGACATCGCGCAGAAGGAAATAGCGGTAAGCGTCGATGCCGTATTTTTGGGACATCTCGACCGGGGAAACCACGTTGCCGCGGGATTTGGACATCTTATTTTCCCCGACCATCCACCAGCCGTGGGCGAAAACCGTCTTGGGCGGTTCGATCTCCAGGGCGCGAAGCATTATCGGCCAGTAGATGGCGTGCTGGCGCAGGATATCCTTGGCCATCAACTGAATATCCGCCGGCCACCATTGAGAATGGTATTTCCCCTGATCGTCGAACTCCCCGGCCGCGCTGATATAATTGATCAAAGCGTCGAACCAGACATAAGTCACGTAATCCGGGGCGAACGGCAGCGGGATGCCCCAGCTTAACCTCTCTTTCGGCCGGGAGATGCACAGGTCCTCGAGCTTGTTCATCTCCAGGAAACTCAATACTTCGTTGCGCCGGATCAGCGGGCGGACGAAATCCGGGTTTTTCTGGATATGGCCGAGAAGCCAATCCTGGTATTTGGCCAGTTTGAAGAAATAATTTATTTCCGATATTTTCTCTACCGGCCTTTTACAGTCGGGGCAGAGCCCGTTGTCCAGCTGGGACTCGGTCCAGAAACTTTCGCAGGGAGTGCAATACCAGCCTTCGTATCTGGATTCGTAGATATCGCCTTTTTTATAAAGTATGTCCAGGACCCTGCGGACCGTATCGGTATGCCTCTTCTCGGTAGTCCGGATGAAATCGTCGTAAGAAATATTCAGGTCTTTCCAGAGGTCCTTGAATTTGACCACTATTTTATCCGAGAACTCCTGGGGGGATAATCCCGCCTCGTCCGCGGCTTTCTGGATCTTCAAGCCGTGCTCGTCAGTGCCGGTAAGGAACCACACGTTCTCTTTGCCCAGCCTGGCGCGCATGAACCTCGCCAGGGTGTCGGCCGCGCCGGTGGTATAAGAATGCCCGATATGCGGGGCGCCGTTGATATAATACAGCGGAGTGGTTATGTAGAATTTCTTCATTTTATTTGTATTTTATCTCGGTTATCACGCCGCTTTCCATTTCCACGGTGACCGAGCGTTTAAAAACATTTACCCCGATCACTTTGGCTTTCCCTTCTTTGACGGCGATCTTCTCGCCTTCCCGGGGAAGCCCCTTGGAAAGCGTTTTGTAGGTTTCGTATTCGTAACTAAGGCAGCACATCAGCCGGCCGCAGATGCCGGAGATCTTCGGGGGATTCAAAGGCAGCCCTTCTTCTTTGGCCATCTTGATGGTCACCGGCTCGAAGTCGGTCAGGAACTTCGCGCAGCAAAGCTCCCTTCCGCACGGTCCGTACCCGCCGAAGAACTTGGTCTCGTCGCGGACCCCGATCTGGCGCAGTTCGATCCTGGCCTTGAAGATCTTGGCCAGGTCTTTGACCAGCTCGCGGAAATCGACCCTGCCTCCGGAAGTAAAATAGAAAACTATCTTGCTGCGGTCGAAAGAATATTCCGCCTGGACCAGTTTCATTTCCAGTTTATGCTCGTCTATTTTCCTGGAACAGGTGTTAAAAGCTTCTTTGGATTTCGCCCGGTTCTCCTCGATCTGTTTAAGGTCGCCCTCTTTAGCCATGCGGACGATCTTCTTGACCAGCTGTTTTTCCTTTTCTTTGCCGTCTTTATCTTTCTGCGGCTCTCTGGCCGGGTTATCGCACTGGCGGTTCTCGCCGGACCTGGAGCAGACCACCTGCCCGTAATCCAGGCCGCGGTCATGCTCTACGATAACGTAATCGCCTTCTTTAAGGCAAAGTTCCCCGGCATTGTAGTGAAAATTCTGCCCGGTATCGCGCAAACGCACGCAAACGATCTTTTCCATTATAAGCCCCTTAATTTTTCCTGACGGACAATAACAGGTCCGCCAGAAGAAGTTTTACGTTGGCATTCTGCTCCAGGTAAAGCATAGACTGGCCGATGCCGTTAAGTATGTTCTCCAGCTCCGTAAAAGAATAACGCCCGGATAACCCGGAAAGGACATCCTCCCGGTCAAGATTGATTATCTGGTCCCGCCCTATCCCGGCCTTGGTGAAATAAAGGTCCCTGAACCACCCGTTGAGGATACTTAAGCTTAACCGCAAGGTTTCCCTGTCCTGGATAAAAGAATTCTCGGCGCTGGAACGGGGGTCGAAACTGAAGAAATCTATGATCCGGTTCTTCTGCGGGATAATGTCCTTATCCTTCCACTGCATAGCCGCGCCCAGGCGGCCCTCGCAGTAAAAACTCAGGAAATGCCGGGTCAGGTCATCCATATCGCACCTGTCCTTCAAAGCCGCGGAGAATTCTTCCCGGTTGAGCGCGGAAAACTTAACGGTCTGGCAGCGCGATATTATCGTGCGGAAAAGCGATCCCGGTTTGTCCGTTACCAGGATTATCACGCTGCTTTTCGGCGGTTCTTCCAGGGTCTTCAGGAACGCGTTGGCGGACTCGGGATTAAGGTTATGCGCGTCGTTAATGATAAAAATTTTATACCTGGCTTCATAAGGGCGCAGGCCGATATCCTGCTGAAGGAGCCGGATGTCCTCTATCCTGACCTCCTCATGAGCGCCGTTATCCACTATGTGGATATCCGGGTGCTGCCCGGCGTTTATCTTTCTGCAGGAAACACAGCTCTCGCACGCGTCAACCCCGCCTTCCAGGCAATTGGCCGCTTTGGCGAAATTAAAAGCCGCCAGTTTCTTCCCGATGCCTTCCGGCCCGCTGAACAAATACGCTCCGGCCAGATGATTATTCCTGATCCCGGCTTTAAGCCTTTGCACCGGCTTGTCCTGGCCTCTGATATCGGTGAACGCCATAGATCAACCCTTAAGTAAATTATCCACCAAGCCCCTGATCCGGGACTGGGTCTCGTTCTTATCCTTTTCCAGCTTGACGATCTTGATCCTGCCCGGCTCTTTCCCGGCTAATTCCAGGTAGCCGGCTTTAACCCTGCGGTGGTATTCCAGCGAACGGTTCTCGATCCGGTCTTTTTCCCGGCGTATCCCGCTCAAAGCTTCTTCCAGGGGCAGGTCGAGCAGTATCGTCAGGTCGGGCTTAACCCCGGCCGTAACGAAATCCCCGAGGGCCCTGATGAATTTTATATCCACGCCCAGGCCATAACCCTGGTAAACGATGGTCGAATCCAGGAAGCGGTCGCAAACCACGATCAAGCCTTCCTCGAGAGCGGGCTTGATCACTTCGCTTACTGTCTGGGAGCGGCTGGCCATGTATAACAGAAGTTCGGTCTCGCTGGTGATGGACTTATTTTTGTTGTCCAACAGGATCTGGCGGATGTCTTCGCTGACTTTGGTCCCTCCGGGCTCGCGCAGGAATACGGTTTTGCGGCCTTTTTCCAGCAGGTATTCGTAAAGAAGTTTGGACTGGGTGCTTTTGCCGCAGCACTCGGAACCTTCAAAAGTGATGAATTTGCCTTTCATAATCTATCCTATCTACAATGAATTTTGAGAATCCTGTCAAAGCGTAATCTCCGAAGTTCAATGTTGCCTAGGTCAGTCGCTCGAACAGTCCTCGCCCCTTCGGGGCTGCGGAACTCGCTTGGTGACCCAGGCAACATTTCATAAGCCACGCCTTGCCACCCATAAAAAATTAAACTATCCGATAAATCTTATAACTTCCGTCGCCACGTCGTGCCGTCTTTGGTGTCTTCTATGATGACGCCTTGCGATTCCAGTTCTTTCCGGATGCTGTCGGACAACGCGTAATCTTTGTTCTTCCGGGCTTGATTTCTTTCGGATATTTTCTTCTCGATCGCGTCTTCTTTGATCGCGCCGGGCAATAAGCCGCCGTTATCGACAGTGAGTTCCATTCCGAAGATCCCCAGCAATTCTATCAGAACATCTTTGGCCTTCTGATGGAAAGCCGCATCGTCTTTGTTCTTATTGGCTAACGTTATCAGGTCGAAGATCACCGCTAACCCGCGGGGAGTGTTGAAATCATCGTCCATCGCCTCTATGAATTTCTCCTTAAGCAGACCGATCTCTTTAATATCTCCTGAAGGAGAGCCGTGATCCGCGTTCTTGTTTTTCACAAAGATCATTATCCTTTCCAGCGCCTGGGTGGCTTCTTCCATCTTCTTATCGGAGAAGTCGATCGGACTGGAATAGTGCGCCTGCAAGAAGAATAATTTCAGGGCGTCGGGATGGTATTTCTTCAGGGCTTCTTTGATGGTGATGTAATTTTTCAGGGACTTGGACATTTTCTGGCCGTTGATGGTCAGCAGGCCGTGGTGGATCCAGTATTTGGCGAAAGGCTTGCCGGTCAGAGCTTCAGCCTGGGCAATCTCGTTCTCGTGGTGCGGAAAGATCAGGTCCCGGCCGCCGGCGTGGATATCCAGGGTATTGGTCTGAAGATACTTGGCGCTCATCACCGAGCATTCGATGTGCCAGCCGGGCCGGCCGTCGCCCCAGGGGCTGGGCCAGAAAGGCTCGCCGGGTTTGGATCTTTTCCAGAGCGCGAAATCCAGCGGGTCTTCCTTGGTCTCATCCGCGTCTTTCCTGACCCCGGTCAGCATCTGCTCAACGCTCTGGCCGGACAACCTGCCGTAAGCGGGGAATTTGCGCACGCTGAAATATACCCCGGTGGGGGTCGGATAGGCGAAGCCTTTAGCGATAAGCCCGCTGATGAAATCGATCATCTCGGGGATATTCTCGGTGGCCCGCGGCTCGTGATCCGCTTTGTTCAGCCCCAGGGAAACCAGGTCGTCATAATAGCCGGCGATATATTTAGCTACCAGGCCGGACCATTCCACCTTCAACTCGTTGGCCCGGTTGATTATTTTATCGTCGATGTCGGTGATATTGCGCACGAAATTGACCTGGAAGCCGCGGTATTTCAGGTATTTCCGGATCACTTCGAATATGTAGAGGCTGCGGGCGTGGCCGATATGGCAGTCGTCATAAACGGTTACCCCGCAGGAGTAAATATTGATTTTCCCCGCGGTTACCGGAACGAATTCTTCTTTCTTCCCGGTAAGCGAATTATTTATCGTAATAGCCATGAGAGAATCCCGAACTGGTTAACTATTCCGGCCGCCCGGTCATTTCTTTTTTTCCAATTCCTCTATCCTCTTTTCCAGGTCCTCGATATTCTGCATCAAAGGATCGAGGATATGGATATGATCGAGGCTGACTTCGATCTTCTTGCCTTCCTGCCTGGTGATCCTGCCCGGCACGCCGACCACGGTGGAATTGGGCGGGACGTCCCTGATGACCACGGCATTGGCCCCGATATAAGAGTTGTCCCCGATGGTGATATTGCCCAGGACTTTGGCTCCCGCGCCGATGACCACGTTGTTGCCGACGGTGGGATGGCGTTTGCCTTTTTCCAGGCCGGTGCCGCCTAAAGTCGCCCCCTGGTAAAGAAGCACGTTATTGCCGATGACCGCGGTTTCCCCGATAACCACCCCCATGCCGTGGTCGATAAAAAAGTCTTTCCCGATAACCGCGCCCGGATGGATCTCGATCCCGGTGACCTGCCTGGATACCTGGCTCATCAACCGGGCGAGCAGGAACAATTTCCTTTTATATAAATAGTGCGCGAACCGGTAGTGGATGAGCGCGTGCAGGCCCTGATAAAGCAGGACTATTTCCAGCAGGCTCCGGGCTGCCGGGTCTCTTCTCCGGGCGCTGCGGGCTTCTTCCTGGAACATGACCAGGATTATTGCCGTTTTGATAACGAACAACACGGCCAATAAGACAAGTATCTGGAAAATAATAAGCATAAGCATTTTTACTCCTTAGGCGGACGCCTTGCCGGCGCAATTAATGTTAGCGGCTGTTGTCAAACAATACGATCGAGGCAAAACAGGCTATAGATTCCTTACTGCCCGTTCCTCCCAGGCCGTTGTTGGTCTTGGCCTTGATATTGACGTTATCCTCGGCGGTATCCAGGACCCCGCATATCCCGCGGCGCATCAATTTCTTGAAAGGCGCCAGGTTAGGTTCCCCGGCGATGACCACCGCGTCGATGTTGCCGATAGAAAAACCTTTTTTCTTCACCAGGTCGGATACGGCTTTCAACAGTTTCAAGCTGGAAATACCGTGATACGCGCTATCGGTATCCGGAAAATGCTCCCCGATATCTCCTTCGCCCGCCGCCCCGAGCATCGCGTCGCAGATAGCGTGCAGCAGCGCGTCGCCGTCCGAATGCCCGCTGAGCCCTTTGACATACGGTATCTCCACCCCGCCCAGGAATAATTTCCTTCCTTCTACCAGCGGGTGAATATCATATCCAATGCCGGTCTTGATCATATTACTCCGCCGCCTTTTTCTTCAACAGCGCTTGCGCTATCAGGATATCTTCCGGGGTGGTGATCTTGATATTGCCGTAAGAGCCCGCGACCACTTCCACTTTATGCCCCAATTTCTCGACCAGGCCGGAGTCATCGGTAACATCGCTCTTCCCGAACCTGCTGAAAGCCCTGATCAATAAACCGCGGTCGAAAACCTGGGGCGTCTGGATCTCCCACAGGGTCCGCCTGTCGATAGTTCTTTTCACTACCGCCCCCTCGACCTGCTTGACGGTAGCCTTTACCGGCACTCCCAGGACAGCCGCCCGGCAAACCGAGGCCCTGGCTATCGTCCGGGATACCGCGGCCCTGCTGATAAAAGGCCGGGCGGAATCATGGATCAGCACCAGGGGGGTGTCTCCGCCGGTCCGCTTTAAAGCGTTAAATACCGAATCCTGCCGGCGCGCGCCGCCCAGGACCACGGAACACGCTTTCTTCAGGCCGGAGCGGGAGATCAAAGCCTCTATGGCTTTCTTATTCCGGCGGTTGGCCACAACGATTATACCGGCTACGGATGAATGGCTGTCCAGGACCGATAAACTGTATTTTATAAGTTCCACGCCGCGAAGCTTGACCAGCGCCTTGGAAACGCGCGACTTGAAACGTTTCCCCTTGCCCGCAGCTAAAAGTATTGCCGTAGCGCGCATACCGGTTACCTGGAGATCTTGGTGAAGATCATCCGCCCGGCAGGGGTCTGGAGCACCGAGGTAACGGCGACTTTCACTTCCTGGCCGATCAGCCTGCGGGCGTCTTCCACAACGACCATAGTCCCGTCATCGAGATAACCGACGGCCTGGTTATATTCCTTGCCTTCCTTGAGCAATTTGATCTGCATGTGCTCCCCGGGGAATACCACCGGCTTTAAAGCGTTAGCCAGCTCGTTGATATTCAGCACCTTGACCCCCTGGAAACTGGCGACGTGGTTAAGGTTAAAATCCACGGTCAGTATCTTCGCCTGCAATAACTGGGCGAGCTTGACCAGCTTTGCGTCAACTTCTTTTACTTCCGGGAATTCTTCCTCGTGCAGGGAAATGTTCGACCCGGGCTCTTTCTGGATAGCGTTAAGGATCTCCAGCCCCCTGCGGCCGCGCTGGCGTTTTATCGGGTCGGTGGAATCGGCTATCTGCTGAAGCTCTTTAAGCACGAAACGGGGGATCACGATCTTGCCGTCGAGGAACCTGGTCTTAAGTATATCCTGGATCCTGCCGTCTATGATCACGCTGGTATCGACGACCGCGATGCCTTCAGACTGGTCCTGGCGGCGCAGCCGCACGTAAGGGATGATGATATTGAATTCGTCTTTACCGCGCAGGCCGATCAGAGTTCCCAGGTAACAGAACAACAGGGTCAGGATCACCCGGATATTGGCCAGGGTATCCGCGGGAAGCTGCCCCAGGCTGAAAGCGTCCCCGACGAGTTTCGCCATGATCAAACCCAGGATCAGCCCGAAAACAGTGCTGGAGAGGCCTCTTACCGAGACCCGGCGCATAAGGCTTTCCATAAGGATTATAATACCGCTGGCTGCTGCGCCGATGGCGGCGCCGGATAAAGAAGGGCGCCCGCTGTAATAACCGACAAGGATACTGGCAAGCACGAAAAGGACACGCACGGATAACACATTCATATTAATTCCCCCGTTTTATGAAGATATATGATAATAACGCGGACTTTACTGCCCGGACTTACGCCCGGGCGCGGAAGAAGCGATGTCGATCGCCTGGCGTAGAGTGCTCACCGGGATAAGTTCTATCTTTTTAGGTTTATAATTAAGGTTCTTGATGCTATTAGACGGCAATATGCAATGTTTGAAACCGAGTTTTTCCGCTTCGTTGATACGCGGGCCGGCCTGGGAAACGCTGCGGATCTCCCCGGCGAGCCCGACTTCCCCCAGGACAACGGTACCGGAGAGGACCGGCTGTTCGCGGAAAGCCGAATTTACCGCCAGGCATACCGCCAGGTCCGCCGAAGGATCCTCGATCTTTATCCCCCCGGCGGCATTGACGAAAATATCTTCCGCTTCCAGGGAAAGGCCGATCCTCTTTTCCAGGACCGCGACCAGTAAGCTTAAACGGTTAAAGTCGAATCCTTCGGCCCGCCGGCGGGCATAACCGAAACTCGACCGGCTGACCAGAGCCTGTATCTCGACGAGCAATGGCCGGCTGCCTTCAAGGACAGGGACCACCACTGAACCGGAAACATCCTTAGGCCTTTCCGAAAGGAATATCTCGGACGGGTTCGCCACTTCCTTCAAACCCTCAGAGCCCATCTCGAAAACGCCGATCTCGTTGGTAGAGCCGAACCTGTTCTTTACGGCCCGCAGGATCCGGTAAGCGGAGAACTTATCCCCTTCAAAATACAAAACAGTATCGACGATATGCTCGAGGACCCTGGGCCCGGCGATAGCGCCTTCTTTAGTGACATGGCCGATAATGAATATCGAAGTGGCCGTAGTCTTCGCCAGCTGGGTCAGGATCCCGGCGCATTCGCGCACCTGGCTTACGCTGCCGGAAGACGAGCCGACCGACGGGTCGAAGATCACCTGGATCGAATCGATGATCACCAGTTCCGGCTTTAATTTATTGATATGCCCGGCTATCAAAGAAAGGTCGGTCTGGTTGACTATATACAACAACCCTTTTTCGCCCGCCTGCCCGAGCCTGGCCGCCCTCAATTTGGTTTGCGCGGTGGATTCCTCACCGCTGACATAAAGCACGGTATGCCCCTTGCGCGAAAGCTGGTTCGATATCTGCAGGGAGATCGTTGATTTTCCTATCCCCGGGTCGCCGCCGACCAGGACTACCGAGCCTTTAACTATGCCGCCGCCCAGGACGCGGTCCAGCTCGGCGATATCCGTGCTGATCCTGTTGGATTCCGCGGCCTGGACGTCTTTGAGCAGGACCGGTTCTTCCCTGTATAAAGCCGTCTTTTCCCGGGATTTGAACTCGACGGGGGCGTAATCCTCTTCCGCGAAAGAATTCCAGCTGTTGCAGTCGGGGCATTTCCCCAGCCATTTAGCGGACTGGCTCCCGCAGTTCCGGCAGGTATAGATAGTTTTATTCTTAGCCATGATCTCCCAGATAGATCCACGGGCCCGGGGCGTAAACTGCAATGCCGCGGGCCGCGCGTAAAAGCTTTAACCGGGCGAAGGAACATGCGCTTTGCGGCCTTTATGAACTTATTTCTTCGAAGCCTTCGGCTCGGGTTTATCCTTGGTCTTGAAAAACAATTTCCAGGGGTGCTTTTTAATGTCTTTGACCAGAGCGTCCAGGTCATTGTATAAAGCGTCGTCGTAAAGAAGCTTGCCGACAGTGCCTTCCTTATTCTTGATCCTGGTCACGCCGTCATCCAGGTTCCTGGTCAGGTCGTCCACCGAGCCGACCACGGTCTTGATCTCGGTAATGCTGGCGTCAAGTTTCTGGATTATCGATTTGGCCAGTTCTCCGAACTCGTGCATCGCCACCGGGTCATTGCCGATCATTTTCCCGTTCTCCGGGACGAAATTGCCGTAATCTTTCCCGGGCATGATATCGATATATTTCTCGCCCAAAATACCCAGGGTATTCACCCAGACCTGGGAGTCGGCGGGGATCTTAATGTCCCGGCGGACAAGCCCGGTTATCTCGATCCTTGTCGTATGTTCTTCAGGCAAAGGGACAAGTTCGATCTTAGTGACCTGCCCGACATCGACCCCGGCGAACCTTACCGGGGCCCCGGCCCTTACGCCGTTGATAAAATTGAACTCGAAATCCACTTTATAAGCGGAAACCAGGTTCTTGAAATCCCCGATCAGCAGGACGAACACCACCAGGATGACCAATCCAGCCGCAACGAATATACCGACCTTAAGCTCAAGCTTGCTCTTGCCGAATATCATATAAATCCTCCATTATCTGAAATGTTCAACAGTTTCCGTTATAGGCCCCTGAGCCAGGCCGTTGATGAACTGGTGCACGATCGGATGGTCCATGTTCTGGATCTCGGAAGGAGTCCCTTCGGCTATGATCTGCCCCTGATAAAGCATAGCTATCCTGTCCGCGATCTTATAAGCGCTTTTCATATCGTGGGTGACGACTATCGAAGTGACATTTAATTTATCATGAAGGCTGACTATCAGATCATTGATGCTGTCCGCGGTTATCGGATCGACCCCGGTGGTCGGCTCGTCGTAAAGCAGTATCCCCGGGTTAGTGCATATTGCCCTGGCCAGCGCGACGCGTTTTTTCATCCCCCCGCTCAATTCGGACGGAGTAAGGTTATAAATGCCTGACAGGCCCACTAGCGATAAGGACTGTTCGACCCTGTCGAAAAGTTCTTCCTGGGAGATACTGCTGTGCTCGATCAACTCGAAACCCACATTCTCGCCGACGCTGAGGGAATCGAAAAGCGCCCCTCCCTGGAAGACCATGTTCATCCTTTTGCGCAAAAGGAATATCTCTTTATCGGACATCCGCCAGATATCCTGCCCTTCCACGAAAACATTCCCGCTGTCGGGCCGGATCAGCCGGACAATATGCTTGAGCATTACGCTCTTGCCGCAGCCGGAACGGCCGATAACGACGAGAGTGGAGCCGCGTTTTACCGAAAGGCTCAGGTTCTTAAGCACCCGGTGCGAATTAAAACTTTTATAAATATTCCTGAGCTCTATTATGTTCTCTTCAGCCATTTTTACGGGAATATAAAGTAAAATAACGCCGTGAAGAAACAGTCGCAGGCGATGATCAGGATGAACGAGGTGACGACCGATCTTGTGGTGGCCTTGCCGACGCCCTCAGCCCCGCCTTCGACGTTAAACCCTTCGTAACAGCTTACCCAGGCGATTATCATGCCGAAAAATATAGTCTTGGATAGCCCGGTAAACAAATCCTTGAACATCAAAGAATCGAAAGTGATGTTCATATACAGCCGGGAAGATATCCCGAGCTTGAAAACGCAGATGACCCATCCTCCGAGAATGCCGATCATATCGGCGAATATGGTCAAAAGCGGCAGCATCAGGGCCAGGGCGATAAGCCTGGGGACCACCAGGTATTTCACCGGGTTGGCCGCCAGGGTTTCCAGGGCGTCGATCTGCTCGGTTACCTGCATCGAGCCCAGTTCCGCGGTGATCGCGGCCCCGACCCTTCCGGCGACGACCAGGGAAGTGATGATCGGGCCAAGTTCCCGCACGATAGAAAGCGCCACTACGCTGGCAATATACATTTCCGAACCCAGCCTCTGCATGAGGTAGGAGATCTGGAAAGCCATGATCATGCCTATGAAAAAAGAAATAAGCGTGACTATCGGCAGGCTGTCGAGCCCGGCTTTTTTCGCTTCCTGGAAAATACGCACGCGTTTATAAGGAGGCACGAACACCCAATACAAACTCTGGGCGGCCAGATTTGTGATGCCCCCGAGAAAATATACGGCATCGCGGAATCTCGTCAGAAGATTGTCTTTAACTTGTCCTAACATGGCTCAAAAAAAAGTTCTTCGTTCTTGCGGCTTATCTTTATTACCGATCCGTCGCAGAACCGTTTGGAGATTATCTCGGAAGCCAGGGGATCCTCGAGGAACCGCTGGATAGTCCTTTTCAAAGGCCGCGCGCCGAATACCGGGTCAAAGCCTTTTTCCACCAGGAAATCTTTAGCCTCGGCGGTTACTTCAAGTTTTATGTTCTGTTCCTTCAGCCTGCCCGCGACATGGTCCAGTTCTATCTCCACGATCTTGACCAGGTCTTCCCGGACCAGCGGGCGGAATACTATTATATCGTCGATGCGGTTGAGGAACTCCGGTTTGAAAGTGCGCTTGACCTCTTCCAGGAGTTTATCTTTCATATCCTGGTAGGTTATCTCTTCTTTCTGGGTCTTGAAGCCGATCGCCCCGGCCTTGCGGATCAGGTCCGCCCCGACGTTGGAGGTCATGATCATGATCGTATTGCGAAAATCGACCTTGCGGGCGAAACTATCGGTCAGCCTTCCGTCCTCGAATACCTGCAGGAGCAGGTTAAAAACGTCCGGGTGGGCTTTCTCGATCTCATCCAGCAGGATCACCGAATACGGGCGGCGCCTGACCCTCTCGGTAAGCTGCCCGCCCTCTTCGTAACCTACGTAGCCCGGCGGGGCGCCGATCAGCCGGGACACATTGAATTTTTCCATGTATTCGGACATGTCCAGCTGGATCAAAGCGTCCTCATGCCCGAACATATATTCCGCCAGCGCCCTGGCCAGCAAAGTTTTTCCCACGCCGGTAGGCCCGAGGAAAATGAACGACCCGATCGGGCGGCGCGGGTCTTTGATCCCCGCCCGCGAGCGCCGGACCGCGGAAGCTATCGCGGAAATGGCTTCGTTCTGGCCGACCACGTGTTTATGCAATTCGTCTTCTATCTTTAAAAGCTTCTCCCCTTCTTTTTCCTCAAGCCGGAAGATCGGTATGCCCGTCCACTGGGCCACGATCTTGGCGATATCCTCTTCGGTTATCCTGGGGCGGATCTTATCTTTCTGCGCCGACCAGTCGCGGTTAAGCTTCTCCAGCTCCTCGCGGGCCTGCCGTTCCTGGTCGCGCAAAGCCGCGGCTTTCTCGAAATCCTGCTCCTTGATATGTACTTCTTTCTCTTTCCTCAGGGCCTCGACCTTCGCCTCGAATTCCTTGATCTGCGGAGGCACCACCAGGACATTGAGCCTCGAGCGTGAACCGGTCTCGTCGATAAGGTCGATCGCTTTATCCGGCAGGAATCTTCCGGAGATGTAGCGGTCGGAGAGCTTCGCCGCGGCCATCAACGCTTCGTCGGAATATTCCACCTTATGGTGGGTTTCATACCGTTCCCTCAGCCCCTTAAGTATCTCGAAAGTCTGATCGACCGAAGGCGGTTCGACCATGATGGTCTGGAACCTGCGCTCAAGAGCGGCGTCCTTTTCGATATATTTACGGTACTCATCCAGGGTAGTGGCCCCGATACACTGGATCTCGCCGCGGGACAATGCCGGTTTGAGGATATTCGAAGCGTCGATAGCGCCTTCAGCCGCCCCGGCTCCGACGAGAGTATGAAGTTCGTCGATAAAGATTATCACGTCCTGGGAGCGTTTGATCTCTTCCATTACCGCTTTGATCCTCTCCTCGAACTGCCCGCGGTATTTTGTCCCGGCGACCATCAGGGCCAGGTCAAGGACGATCAGCCTCTTGTGGCGCAGCACTTCAGGGACGTTGCCGGCGATGATCAGCTGGGCCAGCCCCTCGACGATCGCGGTCTTTCCCACCCCGGCCTCTCCCAGCAGCACCGGGTTATTCTTGGTCCGGCGGCTGAGTATCTGGATGACCCGTTCGATCTCGGTGTGGCGGTCGATGACCGGGTCCAGTTTATTTTCTTTGGCGTAAGCCGTCAGGTCCCTGCCGAAAGCGTCCAGCGCGGGAGTCTTGGTCTTGGCCCCGGCGGCGCCGGCCAGGCCGGGCAATTCCGAGCCCAGCACTTCCATAACTTTATTCCTTACCGTATTCAGGTCGAGGTTCAAATTCAATAATACCTGGGAAGCCACGCCTTCTTCTTCGCGGATAAGCCCCAGGAGCAGATGCTCCGTCCCGATATAATTATGGCCTAAAGACCTGGCTTCTTCCGCGGCCAGTTCCAGCGCTTTCTTGGCCCTGGGGGTGAAAGGCAGGTCCCCGATGATCTGGGTTGCCGGGCCGGGCTGGACCAGCTTCTCGATCTCTATCCGGATATTCTCCAGCGACACGCCCATCTTTTCCAGGACCGTAGCCGCTACGCCTTCGCCCTCCCGGACCAGGCCAAGCAGGATATGCTCGGTGCCGATATAATCATGGTTGAAACGCTTGGCTTCTTCTTTAGCCAGAATGATGACTTTTCTCGCCCTCTCGGTAAACCTGTTAAACATATCCGTCTCCTGTTTAATTATAAAGCCTTATTTATTCAACTTCGACCGGATCAATTCCGCCCGTTTTAGATCCCGTTCCTCGGAAGTAAGTTTCTTCCCCTCGATCTTCTGAAGATGCGCCGGCTGGGTGGTAATGAACAACTCGTTGATGGCCCGCCGGTCTATTTCTTTGACCATTCCCAGGTCGCAGCCCAGCCGGACCAGGGACATCAGTTCCGTGGTCTCCTGGCTGGTAATGATATGCGCGCTCCTGAGTATCCCGAAACTCCGGTTGATCTTATCCTCAAGCATGGCCCGGTTCCCGGATAAAAGGGCTTCCCGCGCCTGGTTCTCCTGTTCGATTATCTGGCGGATCAAGCCGTTGATATTATCAATGATCTCGTTCTCGCTGTGCCCGAGCGAGACCTGGTTGGATATCTGGAAAAAGTTCCCGGTAGCCTGGGTGCCTTCGCCGTAGAGGCCGCGGGTGGCAAAACTTAATTTAGCTATCGCCGCCAGGACCTGGTTGATCTGGCGGGACATTACCAGAGCCGGGAGATGCAGCATTACCGAACCGCGCATTCCCGTCCCGGTATTGGTGGGGCAGGAAGTCAGGTAACCCCATTCCGGAGAATAAGCGTAAACCAATTCCCCGGAGAAGCAATCGTCTATCTTATTGATGATATTATACGCCTCAAAAAGGTTAAAGCCCGACTGCATGACCTGGATCCGCAAATGGTCCTCTTCGTTGACCATTATGGAAACGATCTCGTCCTCATCGATGATCACCGCCTTGGAATCGGTTTTCTGGGCGTGTTCGTAAGACATCAGGTGGCGTTCGACCAGGAACTGTTTATCGACGGCGTCAAGGTCGGCCAGTTCAAAGACTGCCGCCCGCTTAAGATAATCGATCTTCCCGGCGGCCTCTTCGACGCAGTCCAGGACCTGCTTGGATTGTTTTTTGGAAGCCCAGTGCGGGAAAGGCAGCTTATCCAGGTTCCGGGCAAAACGGATCCGGCTGGAAATAACTATGTCCGAGCTGGGCCCGGTCCCTTTAAGCCACTCGCTGGTATGATTTATCAGGTCGTTAATAGTCATCGCGTTATCCTAAGGTTAAGCCTTTTCCCGGGTTTCGTTCTCCTGCAGCTGCTTGATCTGGTCCCGGATCTTTGCCGCTTCCTCGTAAGCCTCGGTTTCGATCGCTTTCTGGAGAGAACACCGCAATTCCTGGATATCCGGCTTGCCGTCCGTTCTTTTCTTCGCCGTTTTCCCGGAAGAGGCTGCCTTGAGCGGGCACTTCCCGCAATGCGTCCCGGACCCGTGGATCCGTTTTAAAAGCGGGGTCAGGAACTTGCGGAAAGTTTCATAGCACTGCCCGCAGCCGAACCGGCCGACTTTCTTGAAATCCTTGTAAGTCAACCCGCAATTCGGGCATTTAAGGCCGCTCATATCTTTTTCTTCCGAGGGTTTCTCGAAATCAGCCAGCCCGGCCAGGAGGTCGGACAGGCCGAACTGCGATTCCATCTGGGAACTTTTTTTGCGCGCGCATTCCTCGCAGAGATGCAGTTCGCTCATCTGGTCGTCGACTATTTCGGTCAGGTGCACCGTAGCAGGGTTCTTTCCGCAGATATCGCACAACATGGTTTAACTCCGGAATTAATATTTCGTCCCGACTTTTTTGGTCAATGCCCGGTATTTCTTGATCAATTCCCAGGTCATCTTGCCGGGTTTGCCGTCCCCGATCCCGCGCCCGTCGATCTTGACTATCGGCACGATCTCCGCCGCGGTCCCGGTGATAAAACTTTCATCCGCGATGTAAACCTCATGCCGGGTCAACACGTGTTCGTGCACCGGGATCTTCGATCTCGAGGCGATCTCCAGCACCGTATCCCGGGTCACGCCGCGCAAAGTGCCCATGCATTGCGGAGGAGTATATAAATGCCCGTTTTTAACTATAAACAGGTTATCCCCGGTGCATTCAGCCACATAACCGAGGGAATCCATCATGATCGCTTCATCATAACCGCAGTTGACCGCTTCGATCTTGGCCAGGATATTGTTCAGGTAGTTAAGCGACTTGATCTGCGGGTTGACCATCTCCGGCATATTGCGCACCGTAGGCACGGTAATTATCGACATCCCCTGGGTGTAGAACTTCTCCGGATACAACGCGATCTTGTCGGTGATGATGATCACCGAAGGGCCGCCATAGCATTTGCGCGGGTCCAGCCCGAGGTCGCCCACGCCGCGGGTGACCACCAGCCTGATGTACGCGTCCTCGAGTTTATTCGCTTTTAAAGTAGCCACCACAGCTTTGATCATCGCCTCCTGGGTCAGGGGGATCTTGAGCATTATCGAATGGGCCGATTCATAAAGCCGGACGATATGCTCTTTCAATTTAAAAACCCTGCGGCTATAAGCGCGGATGCCCTCAAAAACCCCGTCGCCGTAAAGAAGCCCGTGGTCGAAGACAGAGATCTTAGCGTCTTCTTTCCCGTAAAATTTACCGTCGATGTATATCTTCATCCTAATCCTCCTTTAGGCCATTACGCCGTCTTTTAAATGATATATCCGGTCCGCCCGGGAAGCCAGTTCCTCGTTATGGGTTACCAGGAGAACGCTCATCCTGTTCTCCCGGCTTATTTCTTTGATCAGGTCGGTTATGCCGATACTCGAGCCGGAATCGAGGTTACCCGTAGGCTCGTCGCATAAAAGCAGCCGCGGCTGGTTGATCAGCGCCCGGACGATCGCCGCCCGCTGTTTCTCCCCCCCGGAAAGCTGCGAAGGGAAATGCGTAAGCCTGTGCTTGAGCCCGACTTTCTCCAGGAGCCGCAAAGCTTTCTCCCTTGCCCCGGCGATCTCGGCCTTGTTCCCGGAACGGATCAACACGGGCATCATCACATTTTCCAGGACATTAAATTCCGATAAAAGATAATAGAACTGGAAAACGAACCCGATGCGCAGGTTACGCACCCGGCTCAACTGTTTTTCCCCGAGTTTATAAAGGTCCTGCCCTTCGAAAATAACGCTGCCCCGGTTCGGGCGGTCAAGCCCGCCGAGTATGTGCAGAAGGGTCGATTTTCCCGCGCCGCTGGGGCCGACGAGCGCGGTAAAACTTCCTTCGCCGACCTTGAAACTTACCCCTTTTAATACCTTTAATTCCTTATCGGAATCGTCGGTATAGGCTTTATGCAGATTTATGGCTTCCAGCATCTATTTTACTCGTAGCGCAAAGCTTCAACAGGATTTAAACGCGCGGCTTTATTCGCCGGATAAACCGTCGAAACCATGGTTATTGCCAGGGCCGATATGATTATCAGCACGACATCCGGCCACAGCTCTATGGCTACAGGAAGTTTATTGATGTAATAAATATCCTGCGGCAGCTGGATGAACTGGTATTTCTTCAAAAGGAAGCAAAGGAACAACCCGCCGGCCGAACCCAGGAATATCCCCAGCGACCCGATGATCAGCCCCTCATAAGTGAAGATCCTGCGGATATCGGCCGCGCTCATTCCCAGGGCTTTTAATATCCCGATATCTTTGGTCTTATCCACGACCAGGACCACCAGGGTGCTGACGATATTGAACGACGCCACCAGGATGATCAATGTCAGGATGATGAACATCGTCAGTTTTTCCAGCTTCAAAGCCGCGAAGAAACTCTGGTTCGCTTCCATCCAGGTCTTGATATTGTAATCAAACCCGACCGCTTTCTGGACGGCGGATTTCACTTTATCCGCGGAAAACATATTATCCAGCTTGACCGCGCAGGCGCTGATCCCGTTATTCATCTCCAGGATGCTCTGGGCGGTTTCCAGATGCACCAACAGCAGGTTAAGGTCGTAATCGTACATGCCGGACTTGAATATCCCGGCGATCTTAAGCTTGTATTGTTTCCCGAATGGCGAATATATCTTCAGGTCCGAACCGACCCTTAACCCCAGGAATATCGCCAGTTCCTGGCCGACGATCACGGTCCCGGGAACAAGGTCCTGGAGGCCGCCTCTGATGACGTAGCTCTTAACTTTAGTGACATACTGCTCTTTTTCCGGCTCGATCCCCTTTACCCCCAGGGCCATGAATTTATGGTCCTCCTCGATCAATACCTGGCCCTGGATATACGGGCTGACAGCCTTGACCTGCGGCAACGCCTTGAGCCTGGCGGATATCGCGCCGTATTCGGAATAATCCATCGGCCTTACCCCGGAAATAGTGATGTGCGAAAAATTCCCGACGATCTTATCGCGCAGGTCCCGGTCGAACCCGGTCATGACCCCGATGACCACGATAAGCGCCATCACTCCGATAGCGATGCCCAGGACCGAGATAACGCTGATCAGAGATATGAATTTTTCTTTTCTCTTGGTCAAAAGATATCGCCAGCTGATAAAAAGATTTACCGACATAATCAGGATTCTTTTTTTTCTTCGGTGGTATTTCTTAATAGCGGGAACAGAATGACTTCCCGGATAGACGGCTGGTTGGTCAAAAGCATTACCAGGCGGTCGATGCCTACGCCCAGCCCCCCGGCCGGGGGCATGCCGTGCTCCAAAGCCAGGACATAATCTTCATCGACCGATTTCTGGCCGCTCTCCCCGGGGTCTTTGACTTCTTCTTCAAAACGGGCTTTCTGTTCAAGAGGATCGTTAAGTTCCGAATAGGCGTTGCCCAATTCCATGCCGGCGGCGAACAACTCGAACCGCTCCGAGATCAAAGGATTGTCCGGCCGCGTCTTGGCCAGCGGGCAAAGAACCGTATAATAATCCGTGACAAAAGTCGGGTTTACCGACATATCCGCTTCCAGGGTGTCTTCGATCACCTTATTTATCTGGGTGCGGCTCAGCCTGTCCTTATCCCTGGCAAAACCGGCGGCTTTGAGTTTTTCCAGCATCGCTTCAGCCGGGTCCTCGGGAACAATCCCGAATTTATCTTTTACCATCTGGGCGAAAGAAACCCGTTTCCAGGGCGGGGTAAAATCGATCTCTTTATCCTGATATACGAACTTCAGGGTCCCGAATATTTCCTGGGCGGTGTTGACCACCAGGCTTTCGCACAAATGCATCATGGTCTCGAAATTGGCGTAAGCGGCGTAAACTTCAAGCATGGTGAATTCCGGGTTATGCTTGATCGAAACCCCTTCATTGCGGAAGGACCGGTTGATCTCGAATACCCGGTCCAGGCCGCCGACCAGGAGGCGTTTCAGGTAAAGCTCGGGCGCGATCCGCAGGAACAGGTCCATATCGTATTCATTATGATGCGTCTTAAACGGCCTTCCGGCGGCTCCGCCGGCGATAGGGTGCATCATCGGAGTTTCCACTTCCAGGAAACCTTTAGCCTCGAGAAAATTCCGCACCGAGCGGATTATCTTCGACCGGGCGACAAAAACATCCCTGACTTCCTCGTTAGAGACCAGGTCGAGATACCTCTGGCGGTAACGGGCCTCCACGTCTTTCAGGCCGTGCCATTTCTCGGGCAACGGGCGCAAGGCTTTAGAGAGAACGATGAATTCCAGGACTTTCACCGAAAGCTCGCCGGTATGGGTCTTGAATAATTCCCCGGAAACGCCGATAAAATCCGCGACTTCGATATTCTCCAGAAGCTTGAACCTTTCGGCTCCCACATTGTCCATCTTGATGTAAAGCTGGATCTTGCCGGTTGAATCCCGAAGATCGGCGAAAATAACCTTGCCGTGGCCTCTTTTAGCCATCAGCCGGCCGCAAACATGGACTTTCAGGCCTTCCTGGAAATTAGAAAGGACGCTTCCTACATCCAGCCGCGCGGGGTCCGGCTTGTCGAAAACCGCCACCCCGGCAGAACGAAGGGCCGCGGACTTATCTTTCCTGAGTTGGATTATTTCGTTTATTTCCATAGTTTAACTATTATATAGTATAACCATCCCTCCGTCAAGTTTATTAGAATAGGCTTTTGAGGCGGGAAACAGGGCTAAACTGAAGGGATTTTAGAGGTAAGTTCCGTTTTTCAGGTAACCGGCGTAGTCTTTGACCGAGTCTTCCAAACTCATAAATTTATGTTTACAGCCGGATTTCCGGAGTTTCTTCAGGTCGGCCTGGGTAAAATACTGGTATTTATCCCTGATCTCCTGCGGCATATCGATATACTCTATATCCGGTTTAAGCGACAATGCGCTGAACAAAGCGTTAGCCAGATCGTTCCAGCTGCGGGCCCGCCCTGTGCCCACATTGAAGATGCCGTGTTTTTCCTTATGCGTAAGAAAATAATAAACTACATCAACGGCGTCCTTGACGTAAACAAAATCCCTTTCCTGCCGGCCGTCGGCGTAAGGCTTACGGTAAGATTTGAACAGTTTCATCTTCTTTTCCCTGAGCACGGTATCGAAACTCTTGGCGATAACGCTGCGCATGTCTTCTTTATGATATTCGTTAGGGCCGAATACATTAAAGAACTTAAACCCGGTAACCTTGGTGGAAAGCCTGTTCTTAATCAGCCACAGGTCGAATAGCTGTTTCGAATAACCGTACATGTTCAGCGGCTTAAGTTTAACGGTAACCTTATCCTCGTCGCTGTACCCGCATTCCCCGGAGCCGTAGGTAGCGGCCGAGGAAGCGTAGAGGAACTGCGTTCTACTGCCCAGGCACCACTGGGCCAGCCTTTTGGAATACATATAATTATTTTCCATAAGGTAGGCGGCATTGGTCTCGGTAGTGGAAGAACACGCTCCCATATGGATCACGGCGCCGATCTTGCCTTTGAATTTATCCTGTTCCAGCTCCGGCAGGAATTTATCTTTGTCGATATAATCCAGCACTTCTTTGCCGACAAGATTCTTCCACTTTAAGGAAGAATCGAGATGGTCCACCACGATAATATCGGAAAGCCCCTGCGAATTAAGTTTTCCGATCAGGCAGCTGCCGATAAAACCCGCTCCTCCGGTAACGACTATCCTCATATATTCACCATTGATTTGTCTGAATCCTTATAATATCATAAAAGCAAAAGCATTCTTAGTCAATCCAATTCTTTACACTTAAGCTGATTTTGTGTATAATTTAATTGCAGAAAAAACCACAGGAGGGCTTATGCAGGAAAAACGCGGATCAAACCGTTTAAGCGCCAATGAAGAAACTTTTCTCTCCCGAAACGGCGGCCAGCAGGCTAAAGTGAAATTGATCGATATAAGCCTGGGCGGAATGAAAGTATTGATGAACGAAGAACTGGAAACCGGGACTGAACTTTCCGGTAAATTCAATATTCTCCCCCGGATCGGGCCTTTCTACATCAAAGGCAAGGTGATCTGGAATAAGCCCTGCAAAGAAAAAGACCAGCCGTACCTGTTCGAGATCGGCGTCAAATTCACTAAAATAAACACTCTCCCCCTCTGATCACTGCGTGCAGCCGACTTCGGTTATATGGGCATGGCATGCGAACCAATCGTCATACAACCCCCAATCTAGACAACAATATCTACTGTTGCAGATAGAGCTTTGCCCGAGCCCGCACCACTCTATCTCCTTATTCGCCCAGGAATGGGTAGCGGTTGTGCAGCCGCGGCAGATATTATTGCTTGGCGGCCAGCATGAACCGCTGCCTGTTGTCGACCAATTCTGATACGGGTTCCACCACACCCCGGAACCGCTATATGCAGATGCCCAATAACAGGCCGAATACATAGTGTTGCCATAACCATTGCTTTGAGCGGACGCGGGAAGAGTGAACTTACAAACATTAACCCCGTTAATAACCAAAGCGGTCCCTCCGCCTTTTTCACACGGGGTTTTAACGCCGGTAATAGTCACGCAGGCCGGAGCTTTACTGACGAACGCCGACCATTCGGAGGCAGTGTTGGTGGGAACGAATATCGGGTACGCGCATTTATTCGTCACGTTTTTAGCGACGCTGAATTCGGTGATTTCCTTCGAAGAATTTATTTCTATACGGTATGAAGTGCTTGCTTCCGAAGCGACAGAAAAAGACAATAAGACCGCCGTTACCGCAAGTAAAAAATAACCCCGCACTATGCCTCCTGCTACGAAGCCTTTAACGCGCTCAAAGATCATTTCCGGTCCGAGGCAAAAGAAAAGGACAATAACTGCTTTTTATAACCGGGTTATTCGCCGGGTAAAAAACAAGCATTGCCCTTCTCCGGATCTTTAGAATTCTTCTTTTTTCTCGCTTAAAACCTTTTTCTCGTCCAGCTTGAATTTGCCGACGACTTCTTTAAGGTCCATAGCCAGACGCGCCAGTTCCTGGGCCGAAGCGGACATCTCTTCCATAGAAGCAGTCTGTTCTTCAGTGCTGGAAGAAGCTTCCTGGACCGAAGAAGCGGATTCTTTAGCGATATCCGTAACTTCATTTACCGCCTTGACCACCCGCTCAAGCTCCATGATGCGTTTCTGGCCCGCGTCGGCAATGCCGTTGGTCAATTTATAGCTGCTTTGAGCGCCCTTGCTGATCTCGGCGAGGACCTCGGCGATCTTGGCGACCTCGGTCATCCCTTCCTGGACTTCTTTGGAACTCATTTCTATGGCGTTAACCGCCCGGTTAGTTTCGCTTTGGATGGAACGGATCAGGCCGCCGATCTTCCTTACGGCTTCAGCCGAGCCTTCAGCCAGTTTGCGGACCTCTTCCGCGACGACCGCAAAACCCCTTCCCGCTTCTCCCGCTCTCGCGGCTTCGATAGCGGCGTTGAGGGCCAGCAGGTTGGTCTGGTCGGCGATAGACGTGATCGTCACGGTGATCTCCCCGATCTGCTGGGACATCTGTCCCAAAGCCTGGATGACCTTGGCGGTATCGCCTACGGTAGTGACCAGCCTTTCGATCTTGCTGACCGTCTCCTTGGCCTGGGCCTTGCTGGCCTCGGCCTGGACGTTGGTCTCGCTGACCGACTGGTTCGCCGACTGGGCGTCGGTAACTATCTGCTTGATGCTGTCGGCGGTTTTTTCCAGCGTCTCGAAAGTCTCCTGCAGCCTCTCGGCCTGGGTAGTTGCGCCTTTGCTGACTTTCTGGATCGCGGCGGACACTTCCTGTGTGGTAGCGTTCATCTCCTGGGCCGAGGACGACATTTCTTCGGCGGAACTGGCCACCCGGTCCGCGGAATTGCGCACCTGGGAAACTATGGCGTGCATGGAATTGACGATCTTATTGAACGCGTCGGATAACCTTCCCAATTCATCCTGGGTCTTGATATTTATTTTCTGGGTCAGGTCGCCGGCGCTTAAAGGTATAGTCCCGCCGATAAGGACTCCGACGGGAGCGGAAAGCATCTTTTTCAAAAGCAGGAAGACCAGGACGGCCATCAATGCAAGCCCGATCAGGGAAAAAAGGATATTGCGGTTCTGGGTGGCGTTCATCGCGTCCTCGACCGGGGTCCAGTCCAGAACGATCCTTAAAGCCCCGAGAACTTTCAGCGAACCGCCGTGGCAGTTGATACAGGTCTTCTCGTTGGGTATAGGCCGGATTATGGTAAAGACATTCTTTGAACCGGCGCCTTTCATCCGCACTTCCAGGCCGGAAAAACCTCTGCCTTTCAACCCTTCCCCAAGGTTATCGACTTTTTCTTTGAGTTTTATTTCGTCGAAGTTCTTGTTTATCTCGGATTTGTCCGTCGCCCTTTTGACCTTGCCTTTGTCATTGACCATTTCCATTTCCACGATGCCTTTTAACTGGGCGAACTCATTGAATTGCTTCTGGATGATATCCTGGTCGCCGGTCATCATGGGATAACGGATGGCGGTCATTACCGTATCGGACAATTTATTGGCCGTATCCATTTCGTTATTGAAAAGAGTGTTGTTCTGATAAACGACGTTCATAACCGTTATTATCGACAGGATAACGATCAACCCTACGCTCAGCCAGGTCGTTATCTTGATCCCGATGGATTTATTCAAAAAATTAAACATCTATCCTCCTTGTGTTTATACGTGACCTCATTGAAATCCTATAGAATTATAAAGACGGTAACGGCATCATCGAATCTATCTTAAAACAATGAGGGCACAAGCGGCAAAACCGCCTGTGCCCTCATTCAGCATCTAACCAACCCTCTGGTAACCCGGATTTACTGATGTCATATTCCAAACAGCGTTGACTGCCGGTTAATAATCGGATGACTTATGCGTCTTCATGCACACGTGGCACTGGATACAAACGTCGTTATCCTTAACGTATTGCTTCATGGTATTCTTCGAGGCCTCATCGCCGGGATTACCGGCATGGATGCTTCCCGGCCCATGGCAGGCTTCGCACTGTTTGTATTTTAAGTTCGGAGTGGCTTCTTCGGAAACGAACCCGCCCGGCTTGCCGTAACCGGTAGCGTGGCACTTGAGGCACTCGCCGTCCGAGGTTTTGCCGCGCATCTGCAATACCGCCCAGGCTTTAGAGAACTTGCGGCTCTCGAAATCCTTGTATTCGCTGGGGTGGCAGCCTTTGCACTTATCCACGCCTACATATACGGCCTGGGATTGAGATTGGGCAAAAGCTTTAGTCGCATGCAGAGTGGATAATCCCAGCGTAAGCGAGAAAGCGACCAGCAACGTCAGGACTAGAATTTTCTTCACCGGCACCTCCTTTTAACTGCTTGGTTTTGTTTCCCTTATGATATAAAAGAACACCTCTTTTGTCAAGCACTTTCAGCGTGCGGCTAAGGCTTTTTCTCGCCTTTATCATCACTATCGGTGGAATTCGCGCTCTTCTTGAATTCCTTGATCGCTTCTCCGATCGATTTGGCGATCTGGGGCAATTTAGCCGCCCCGAAAAGAAGCAGGACGATCAACAAAATGACTACAAGTTCGGGAAAACCTATCCTACCCATTTTATTTCCTCCTTTCAATCAAAACAGCAACGATGATGCTTATTCCATATAATAACAACAATGGCGCCGCCATGACTATCTGAGAAAACATATCCGGGCCGGGAGTCAGGGCGGCGGCGGCGATAAAGATCGCCACAACGGCCAGCCTCCACTGTCCCTTGAGCATCCGCGAATTAAAGATCCCGATCTTGGTCAGAAAACCTATAACGACGGGAAGCTCGAAAACAAGCCCGAAAGAAACAACCAGGGTCGTAACAAACCCGAGATACTGCGAGATCGTGATCAAAGGGACCATGGCATCCGATCCGTAGGCGAGCAAAAACTTCACTCCCACCGGAACGATCAGGAAATAACAGAACGCCGCCCCGCCCAGGAACAGTGCGAACGATACCGCGGTTACCGAAAGGATAAACCGTTTTTCCCTGGGCAGCAGGCCCGCCTGGATGAAGCTCCATACCTGGAAAAGAACAAACGGCAGACTTACCAGTATCCCCAGGAAAAAAGCGATCTTGATCCTGCACCAGAAAGCTTCCACCGGCCCGGTAAAATATAACTTCCCCACAGGCCTGGCCATATCGCGGATCACCCAATCGACTGCCGGGTAACACGCGCATCCGCCGATGGTCACGGCGATAAGCGAATACGTAAGGCGCTTGCGCAGCTGGCCGAGGTGCTCCATTAAAGGAATTGGCTCATCCAGGCGTTCCGGTCTTATTTTCGTCGGTGTGTCCAATCTTCTCCCGCACCTCTTTTTTGATATCCTCAGGCGGTTCCTGATCTATAGCATCTTTAAGGTCCATGGAAGCCTGCTTAAAATAACGAATGGCCTTTCCCAACTGCCTGCCGATATCCGGCAGGCGTTTCGGCCCGAATACCAGAAGAGCTACGATAAAAATAACGAACAGCTCCGGCATCCCGATATTGAACATTAACCCTCCACTTCCAATTCGAGCAAACGGCTTTCCAGTTCCCTGGTCCGGATTATATCCAGAGAAGCTCCTTCGGCAGGCGTTCCCTTGGCGACCAGCGTGAAAGCGCCGGCAAGCGTTTCGGGAGTGGTATGCCCGTCATCGCCGAGCTCGACTTTCAGGGTCTTGATCTTCTTCCCGCCTGATTTTTCCATAGCCAGGGCCAGGATCTCTTTAGCCACGCCTACTTCATGCATTTTTTATCTCCTTGATGACCATCTCGGCCAGCCGGGGAAGGGTTTTCTCCAGCTCCGGGGTCAATTCCATGCCCCACTCGACCTTTTCAGGCTCGACCCCGAAAATAACTACCGGCGGAAGCGGCGCTAATTTACGGGAAAGGAGCAGCACGTCCCTTAAAGTAATTTCATGCAGGGAAGTTACATGGGAAGGATCGGTCGTAAAATCATCCAGGCCGAACTTATAGATAGCCCCCGGCTCTCCTCCGGACTGCATAGCGTCGACAATGACCACTTTGCTGGCATTGTCCAAATGCGGCATTATATTAAACCCGTCGCACGCCGCGTCGACCAGTTCGACATCGTCAGGCAGGGCGGTTTTCTCCAGATACTTGATAAGATGCACGCCGACCCCTTCGTCTTTCTGGAGAAGATTACCGCAGCCGATTATTTTTTTCATTTAAACCACGCGGAACCTTTTCATCTCGCCGCTGGGTTTGATCAAATGCACAGCGCAAGCCAGACAGGGGTCGTAAGACCGGATGATCCTGACGATCTCCAGGGGATTGTCCGTGTCGGCTATCGGAGTGCCGACCAAAGCCTGCTCACACGGGCCGCGCACGCCCTTGTCGTCGCGGGGCCCGCAATTCCAGGTCGTAGGCACTACAGCCTGGTAGTTCTCTATTTTCTTCCCGGAAATCCTGATCCAATGGCCTAAAGCGCCTCTGGCTCCTTCGGTCATGCCGACGCCTTCCCCGGAATCGGGAACTTTTGTCTCGGCATAAGCCGGTTCTCCGGGCTTCAACTGCATCAGCCATTCTTCCATGGCCTCGCCTATTTTTTTGGCCTCGATAGCCCTGGCGGCGTGACGGTCAATGACCGATATCCCCTGGCGGTAATCGCCGTTAACCCACATTCTCGCCAGCGGGCCGACTTCATAAGGCACCCCGTCGTAACGGGGAGCTTTCAACCACGAATAAGCGCCATCCTTGGCCGGTTCCGGGTCTGTGACCCCGTTGAGCGGCTGTTTTCCGGTCGAGCTGTCTTTATACCAGGAATACTTGACATCCTCGGTGATCTTTCCCGGGTCCATCAACAGGACGCGGTTCTTGTAATATCTTCCCGCCTTGAATAATTTTTCTTTGCCGGCGCCATCCAGCGGAAATCCCCCATACGCCAGAAGATTGCCGGAACCTCCGCCGATCTGTTTGTAATCGGCGTAAGCATCGGCTACGCCCAGGACATCCGGGATATAAACATTTTCCACGAAATCGCGGATTTCGCGCAGCCTCCAGAGGAACGACGCGATCTTATCGACTGTCGGCCTGACGGTCACGCCGCCGACGACCATGGTCATCTGGGGAGGCATCTTGCCGCCGAACACCGCCAGCATTTCATGCGCTTTCTTGCGCATTTCCAGGGCCTGAAGGTAATGAGCGACATACTGGTCATTTACTTTCTTGGGAAGGCGGTAATCTCCCTTATACCTGGGGACGAACGGCGCCACATCCGGGCCCTGGACATAATCCAAAGCCGCCAGGTGATAAAAATGCAGGATGTGCGATTGAAGATGATTCGATCCCAAAAGCAGGTTGCGGATGATCCGCCCGTTATCCGGGACCTTGACCTTGAACGCGTCGTCCAGACAAAGGAATGACGCTGTCCCGTGGGCCATGGGGCAGACCCCGCAGATCCTCTGGGTGATAACCCCGGCGTCGCGCGGGTCCCGGCCTTTAAGGATAAGTTCGATGCCCCGCCACATCGTCCCGCTGGAATAAGCGTCTTTGATAACCCCGTCTTCCACTTCGACGGTCATTTTCAAATGCCCCTCGATCCTGGTCACCGGATCTATCGTTATTTTCTGAGTAGCCATCAAAACCTCCTTTAGATTACGTCCTTAAAGAAATTAAACTATCTCGCTGTCCTTTTTCGGCCATTTATCCTTGGGCAGAACGGAATAAAAAGGCGCCATGCCGTCCGGAAAATGTTCGCTGGAGCAGCCGATGCACGGCGACCCCACTCCGATGCACCAGTTAACTCCGCTGTTCCATTTACGCAGAGGGCAGTCCGAATAAGACATCGGGCCTTTGCAGCCAAGCTCTATGAGACAGCCTTTATCCCCGAATTTCTTGGCGAATTTGCCTTCCTGGAAATACGAGTAGTTGGGGCAGTTCTGATGGACGGTCTCCCCGTAGAACATTTTCGGCCTGGCTTTATCGTCAAGTTCAGGCAGGCCGTAAAGAAGGACGTGGACAATAGTCCCCAGCACCCAGTCCGGATGCGGCGGGCAGCCCTGGATGTTGATGAGCGGGACCTTATTGGGAAAATCCTTAACTATCGCTCCGACCGACTTACAGCCGGTGGGATTCGGTTTAGCCGCCGGTATGCCGCCGAACGCCGCGCAGTCGCCTACGCAAATGATCGCTTTAGCCTTAGGGCCGATATCGTTGAGCACCGACAGCACCGTGGCTTCTTTACCGTCTTTTTCCCCGATCGTGCAATAAACTCCGCCGTCTTTAGTGGGAACGGCCCCTTCCATCAAAAGGAAAAATTCGCCCTTAGCCCTTTCGGCGATCATTTCCAGATGGCTGAAAGCTAACTCTCCGGAAGCAGCCATAACGTTAGGCTGGTATTCCAGGCTGATGATCTTAAGCAAAACCTCGGAGATCGTGGGATGGGCGGTATTCAACAGCGAAACGAGGCAGCCGGTGCAATTAGCCCCCTGCAGCCAGATGACCGGAGGTTTCTTGGCCGCGGCTTCTTCCATTGCCGCTACCAGTTTAGGATTGGCGATCTGAGAAAGCCCCGCGCCCAAAGCCGAAGCACTGCATAGTTTCAGGAATTCTCTTCTGGTAAGTTCCATGCGTAACCTCCTTTTTAAGCCCTTTTATAAAAGGCCTATAAAACAAAAAAGCTGAAAAAATAATTTTCAGCTTTGATCAGAGAAGACTTTCCGGAGCATCTTCTTTTTCTCAATCTTTTGACCCTTCTTTAAAAGAATTATTCTCCAATTGTCTTCTTTTTTAACATACTTTGCTATCCTTGTCAAGAATTTTCGGACTTAAACGCAATATTATCAATAAGTTCAAAATTGTATATCCTCAGATTAATTTTGTGTTAAAATATTGCCATGCTAAAAGCCGCGCGGATAGAGCTTGAGGGGATCGTCCAGGGGGTCGGGTTCAGGCCGTTTGTGCACCGGCTCGCCTTACGCCTGGGGATAAAAGGCTTTGTCCGGAATACTTCCCGCGGCGTGGAGATCCACGCCGAAGCGCGGGCGGGAAAGCTCAAAGAGTTTTTCCTGCTTATTCAAAAAGAACTGCCTCCTCTGGCCAGGCTGACCGCGGCGGGATTTTCCTTTACCGCCGCGCAGAACCATAAAAGTTTCGAGATCCGGCAGAGCCTGAAAGACGGGGACCGGTCATGCTTGATCAGCCCGGATATCGCGGTCTGCCCGGAATGCCTGGAAGAATTGTTCACTAAAAACAACAGGCGCTACCTCTACCCTTTCATTAACTGCACCAATTGCGGGCCGCGGTTTTCGATCATCCAGGACCTGCCCTACGACCGGCGCCTGACCACAATGAAAAATTTCAAAATGTGCGCCCCCTGCCGGAAAGAATTCGCCGACATCCGCGACCGCAGGTACCACGCCCAGCCTGACGCCTGCCCCGCCTGCGGCCCCCGGGTAGAGTTGATCAAGAGCGGCAGAGTTACCGCCCGCGCGGCCGCAGCCGTTGCAAAAGCCGCAGCCGTTCTGCAGTCCGGAGCGATCATCGCGGTAAAAGGGATCGGCGGGTTCCATATTTCCTGCGATGCCGACAACCCCGGGGCGGTAAAAAAACTCCGCTCGTTAAAAAGCCGGCCGGATAAACCTTTCGCCCTGATGGTCGCGGATATAAAAGAAGCGGAAAGATACTGCCGCGTACCCCCTCTCGATCGGTCGATCCTGGAAAGCCCGGAACGGCCGATAGTCCTGCTGGAGAAAAAAAAGGAATCGCCTTTTACCCGCCGGATCGCCCCGGATAACAATTACCTGGGGGTAATGCTCTGTTACGCTCCCCTGCATTACCTCTTATTCTCCCGGAAGGTATTTCCCGGGAACCGGCTCCGCCGACTGGTAATGACCAGCGCGAATATCGCGGATGAACCGGTCGAAATAGATAACGGTCCCGCGGTAAAAGATCTGGAGGGCGTCTGCGATTATTTTCTGACGCATGACCGGCGGATCTATAACCGCAGCGACGACTCGATCGTGCAGGTGATCGACGGCAGGCCGGTGATACTGCGGCGCAGCCGGGGTTATTCGCCTTTTCCTTTTTTCACCGGATGGAGATCCCGTCCGACCCTGGCCTGCGGGGCGGAATTAAAAAACACTTTCTGCCTGGCTGAAGGTAACTTCGCTTTCCTGAGCCAGTATATCGGCGACCTGAAAACCCTGCGAACGTTCGATTTCTACAGCCAGGCGGTCCAAAGGCTCTCCGGGCTTTTCAAGATCAAACCGGAACTTATCGCCTGCGACCTGCACCCGGATTACCTTTCCACAAAATACTGCCGGCGGCTGGCCGAAAAGGACAGAACCCTGAAAGTGTCCGCCGTCCAGCACCACCAGGCGCACCTGGCCGGGGTGATCGCCGAACAAAATATCAAAACGAAGGTCATCGGCGTATGCTTCGACGGCATAGGCTACGGCGAGGATAAAAAGATCTGGGGCGGCGAATTTTTCACCGGGGACCTGAGCGGTTTCCGCAGGCGGGCGCACCTGGAATATGTTTGCATGCCCGGAGGGGATAAAGCTACTCTCGAGCCTTTCCGCATGGCCATAAGTTACCTGTATAATACTTACGGCCCCCGCCTTTACGGCCTTAAACTGGATTTTCTCGAACGCCATGAGGAAAAACTGGAAAGCATAGTAAATATCACCGGCTTGAATTCAACGATGACTTCCAGCTGCGGGCGGCTTTTTGACGCGGTAAGTGCGCTGCTGGGAATTTGTGATATAATAACTTACGAAGCCCAGGCCGCGGTCCGCCTCCAGCGCTGCGCCGAAAAAAGCACAGCTAAAGGGTCTTATCCTTTTATCCTGGACAATAAACAGGATACGCTCCTGATCTCGGCCCGGGAACTGATAAAAGGGATCGTTTCCGACCTCGGCGCCAAGGTCCCCGCCGGAAATATCGCGCGCAAATTCCATAACAGCGTCGCCGCGATGAGCCGCGATGTCTGCCGGGTATTGCGTAAAAAAACCGGGATCAGCGCCGTCTGCCTCTGCGGCGGGGTTTTTCAGAACAAATTACTGCTTGAGTCGGCCGCCGGGCTTTTACGAGCGGACAAATTCCGGGTTTATTACAACGAACTTTTACCGGCCAACGACGGCGCAGTATCGCTGGGGCAGGCGGCCCTGGCCAATGCAAAACAAAGTTAGGGACGGTTCTCAAACCTGGTTAGAAGTGTCCCCAAGGGACACTTCTCCGGTTCATTGAGAACCGTCCCTGGATAAAATTATGTGTTTAGCGATACCTGTAAAAATCTCGAAAATAACCGGGACCATAGCCGAAGTGGATATGGCCGGGGTCAAACGCCGGGCGGATATCCGTTTCCTCCAGGAACTTAAACCCGGCGATTATATCCTGGTCCACGCCGGGTTCGCCATCGAGAAGATCGATGAAAAAGAAGCCCGGGAAACGCTCAAGTTGATCCAAGAGATGACCCTGGAGTAATTTCGTTAATCGTTAGTCGTTAATTGATACCTATATGAAATACATCGACGAATTCCGCGATAAAGACCTGGTCCGCAAACTTACCGCTCAAATCCAAAAATTTTCCGGGCGGGAAATCAACCTGATGGAAATCTGCGGGACGCATACCATGGCCATCTTCCGCAGCGGGATAAAACAGCTCCTGCCGGAAAACATCAACCTGATCTCCGGGCCGGGATGCCCGGTATGCGTGACCAGCCAGAGCGATATCGACCGGATGCTCTGGTTAGCCGGGCTCAAGGATGCGGTCATCACTTCCTTCGGCGACATGTTAAAAGTGCCGGGGACCGTAAGCAGCCTGGAAAAAGAACGCGCCCGGGGAGCGGACATCAGGCCGGTTTACAGCCCGGCTGACGCGCTGGATATCGCCAGGGAAAATAAAAACAAAGAAATAATCTTCCTGGCGGTCGGCTTCGAGACCACTTCCCCGGTCATCGCTTCGGTCATCGACGACGCGAGGTCGCAGAAAATAAACAACTTCTCCGTCTATTCCTGCCATAAGCTCATCCCGCCGGCAATGTCGGCCCTTCTGTCCGCGGAGGAGATCAGGATCGACGGGTTCCTCTGCCCCGGGCACGTCTCTTCGATCATCGGCACCCGGCCATATGAATCCATCTGCGATAAATTCAAGATCCCCTGCGTGGTCAGCGGGTTCGAACCTACGGATATCCTGGAAACCATCCTGATGTTATTAGAACAAATAGCCGGGAACAGATCGCGCGTCGAGATCCAGTATAAACGCGCGGTGCATGCCGGGGGGAATGTCCCGGCCCAGGAAATGCTTAAAAAAGTATTCACCGGATGCGAAGCGCAGTGGCGGGGATTGGGGATGATCCCGGAAAGCGGTTTGTCTTTGGGCCGCGGATATGAGGATTTCGACGCCGCGAAAAAATTCCGGATCAAAAAGATCAAGGCCGCCGAGCCGAAGAACTGTTCCTGCGGCCAGGTCCTGCGGGGAGTTAAAACCCCGGCGCAGTGCAAACTTTTCGGCAAAGCCTGCACCCCGGAGAACCCTTTCGGCCCGTGCATGGTCTCCTCGGAAGGGACCTGCGCCGCCTGGTATAAATATAAGCAGTTTTAACGGGTCCCTGCCTACCGGCAGGACAGAGTCTACCAAGATTAAGTGATGACTGTGTCAGTCGCTCGAACAGTCCTCGCCCCTTCGGGGCTGCGGAACTCGCTTGGTGACACAGTCATCACTTTTTCAACGAGCACAACTTGTCACCCGCAAAATCAGGCTGACAAAGTTAAAATTAACGAAGGTTAAATTAATCGGTTTTAACGGGTGGCTTGTGGTGTGTGAGCAGGGTCTGTCCGGCCCGGAGCGGGCACGGTTTGTCAGCGAGTAGATTTGTCGGCAAGAGCGCAGGGCCGGACCGAAGTGAAGTTGCGCCACGCAGGGGCGCAACGAACGCCCCTGCGAAGACACCACAAGACAGGCCCCGTTAAAACTGCCGACTATTGACAGGCCCCGCAAAATTAATTTTGAAAGGTTAAAAATGGACGAGAAAATATTGCTGGCGCACGGAAGCGGCGGTAAGTTAACCCATCGCTTATTGAAAGAGCTGATCTTCCCGGCATTTGCCAACCCGATCCTGGAAAAAGCCGAAGACGCCGCGATCCTGGAACTGCCCGGAAAAACCGCTTTTACCACGGACTCTTTCGTGATCCAGCCGGTATTCTTTCCCGGCGGGGATATCGGGAAACTCGCGGTCTGCGGAACGGTCAACGACCTGGCGGTAATGGGCGCGAAACCTCTTTACCTGACCGTCGCCTGCATTATCGAAGAAGGATTGGAGATATCGATCCTGGAGAAAATAATCAGATCGATAGCCAAGGCGGCGAAAGAAGCCGGTGTAAAAATAGTCGGCGGGGATTTAAAAGTGGTAGAAAAGACCGCCTGCGATAAAATATTCATCAACACTACCGGGCTGGGGAATATCTCCGGCAAATTCAATATCTCCGCCGCGAACGCGAAGCCCGGCGACGCGGTGATCATTAACGGCCCTATCGGCGACCACGCCGCGGCGATCATGTCCGCCAGGCAGGACTATAAATTAAAAACCTCGATAAAAAGCGACTGCTGCGCGCTAAACGGGATGATCTCCGGAATACTTTCCGCGGCGGGGAATATACATGTAATGCGCGACCCGACCAGAGGCGGCGCCGCTACCACGCTTAACGAAATAGCCCGGCAATCCAATGTGGAAATTCAGATAAACGAAGATGACCTTCCGGTAAGCCCGGCGGTGCGGGGATTCTGCGAAATTTTAGGGATAGACCCTTTATATATGGCCAACGAAGGCAAAGTCCTGGTTTTCGTTCCGGAAAAAGATGCGGGGAAAGTGATATCGGCGATGCGCAAACATCCGCGGGGTAAAAAAGCCAGGATCATCGGGAATGTTACCCGCAAAAACCGCCCGCAAGTGCTTCTGCGCACATCCATCGGCTCGACCAGGATCCTGGATATGCTCACCGGAGAACAATTGCCGCGTATCTGCTAGCCCTTCGGCTTCGCTCAGGGTTATTTTAACGAATAGCCCTCTACCGCTATCCCAGGTACGATAAAATTTCCTTAAGTTCCGGAGCCGTTGGTAAAGCCCGGTCCTCTTCCATCTTCAGGATATTGGTGATCCCTTCGCAAACCGTTCCCATCCGCTTCGCGGCGTCTTTTCTGCCGCAGCACGATCTTACATACTGTTTGATCTCCTGATAAGGCATCCTGCCCTGGCAGATATCGCTCTGGATCTGCGACCACTGTTTGTCCAGGTCCTTAAGGCTGACCATACCCGCCCCGGCAGCCGGGTTGAACATCGGAGCGACACCCGCCGGCAGAGCCCGGAAATCGACGCCGCCTACCGGTTCACCGGCTTTTTTCCCGCCGTCGAAAACATTGTCGCCGGTATTGACTTCGCCGCTGGAACTGCTGCTGGATTCTCTGGCGTAAGAACTATAGGCGTCGTTATCCTCCCGTTTGACCTTGCCATCCGGGTCCGCGGCGCTGTAACGTTCTTCTGTGGGCATCTTCCCGCCGTCGCGGTTAAGCGCCTCAAGAAGCTGAGAAGAAACGGAAACCTCATTAATGAAAGCCCGGTAAAAAGCTTCGACCTTCGCCTGGATCACCGGAGTCATTTCCTCGAACTCGAACAAGATGGTCGGCGAGACCTGCGCCGCCCGCTGAATGTTCGGCAAAGTCATGGAATCGTTGGTCTGGTGCACATTGGCGCCGTTGACATTAGTGTATTTTCCGGTGATATCCCGGAAAGGCTCGTTATAAAAATCATCTGAGCCCAATTTACGGACATTAAGGAAAATATCCACGCTCTTATTCGCCAACAACGGCCGCTTGGCGTCTGTCGAATACGCCAGCGTAGCCTCATGGCCCTTATGGGCGCGCAGCGGATAGATCCCGGTATCCATGATCCAGCCGTTCTCTTTTCCTAACGCGGCGGCATACGCCTGGTTGCGCAGATCCAGGGCGAAACCGCCCAGGCTTTCGGCGCCGAAGAAAATGTTCAAACGGTTCCTTCCCTCAAGCATGCCTTTCTCCCGGAGCTGCGCGGCAACTTCCCTTCCCAGCCTGGCCGCGTCTTCCAAAGTCCGCACCTGCTTCTGTTTCTCCGGGGTGCCGATTTTTTTATCCTGTTCTGTGCCCGGATTCGCCACACTCAAAAGCGTGTCGGTTTCTTTCTTACCGATGGGGTCGGTATCATACCTGTCTTTTGTCTCCTGCCATTTCGCCACGTACGAAGCGGTCATCTCGCGCACCACTTTGACGTTAGGATTAGAATTGGCGTCCACGCGCAGTAAAGACGTCAGGACCGTGACCATATCCGTCCAGAGGATGTCGAACGCCGCCTGCTGTTTACGGCTGATCCCGGAGAGATTATCCGTTTTATCGGATGAATCGATGGTAAAGACCATCGCCGGCATCGATCTTTTCAGATCTTCTACCCGGGCCAGGGCCGCGACATAGGACGGAGCGGCCTTGTCGAGCAGGACCATGGCCGCGCTGATCTTTCCGGCCGGGCTGAGGGCGAGGTTCTCCAGGACATACGCGGGTTCCGCGCTGAGGTCATGCATGGCCAGGGAAATGACATCTTCCTTGTTGCTGCCTTCCATGACATACTGGCTCCATTCCGAGCCGATCAACGCCAGCTGACGCGAATTGCTCACTAAAGCGATATGTTCCACATTAAGCAATTTCATCACGGTGTTCAGGAACTTTCCGCCGGCCGCCGCGGCGTTCTCCGGGTTGGCGAAATCATTGGCCGCGTCGAAAGAATTATTCAGCCCGGCGAACACCTTGGAATCCATTTCCGGCAGGAACATCCCGATGACCGTCTGCGCCGTGTAATAGATCGAGGTCTTGCGGTGCATATTCCTCCCGCCGATATCCGGGCTCATCCCGACTATAAGAGAAGTGACCCCCGGCGCCTTGGCGATGTCCGCCAGCGCCCCGCCGTTGGCCAGGGTGATCCGCTTAGTGAACCCTTTATTGACCATGCGGATCGCGGCTTCCACGCCTTCCCAGGTGCTGCCGGAACGGGAGATCTCGACGCACAAGGTATTTTCCGGGTCGAGGTCGTTAAGTTTCGCCAGGTCCCGGGCCGTGACGATATGGTACCATACCGGCGCGCCTTCCGGCCTGTTGCGGTTATACATTTCCACCAGAGACCACATGAACTGGTCGTTAGCCCCTATGCCGTTGGTGACGATCGCCTTCAACGACCTGCCGCCGTTGAACTCCTTCTCCACGAACCCGCGGATCCGGCCGTACCATTCCGGCATGAAATAATCGTTAAAGAACTGTTCCACGGTCTGGCGCGTGCCCGTGCCGCGGTAATTGAACTGCCCCCGCGCCATATCCGCCATCATCACCCGCTGATAATCCTTAAGCGCCATCAAGGCCCGGCTTTTTACCTTCGTCCCGGCGGGCAGGCTGAAAGCGATATCCACGCCGTTATCGCGGTAGAACCCGGCCGAACGGCTGTCCACGACATCCGCGGCGGTCAAAGACGTCTCCGCGGTATCCGCCGCTTCCATGGCCCGGTTCAGTTTCCAGGTCGCCATTACCGTCGGCAGGATGCCGGATTGCGCGAGGATATTCACCGCGATGACCGCTTTGCCGTTGGGGAAAAGCGCGGACACAAATTTATCCGCGGATAAAGAGTTAAGGATGATCCGTTCGATCCTGACCATGGTCAGATCGACCATCGCGGGATTGCTGGAAGAAGCTACTTGCAATTCAATGAATTTATTCAATTTCGCTTCGCTGTAAAAATCAGGCGCGAGAGATTCCCCGGCCATAATGCCGGCGGAGATCATGTTCTTGAGCGCGACATCTTTCCCCACGCCGACCGACTCCGCGAAGTCATTCAGCAGCATCGTTTTATTGACACTGTCCGCTAACGCGTCCTGGACGCGGGCGCGCGGAAGAGCCAGGATATACGACATTCTTTCGACCTGCTGGTCCAGAACTCCGCCGTCGCGAAAAGCCACGGCCGCGTTACCGGCGAGCGATCCAACGGCAAACATGTCCCGGGCGTTAACCTCTATCTGAGCCATATCCCAGGGGTCAAGTTCTTCAAAATACTGTTTGCCGCGCGAAACACGGATATTCTCCGCAGCCGTATCCCAAACCCGGGTAAAATCAGCGCCGGCGGCGAACACAGCCAGCTCAAGCCTGGAGATATTCTTAATGCCCTCATCGCTGCCGGAAAGGCCTTTAACATACTCTTCCTTGACCTGCGCCCATTCCCAATCAAGCCGGTGCAGCCCCCAGATCGCGGCGCTCCTGATATTCTCATTCCTGCTGAAGAGCAAAGCGCGCAGTTCGGGGATCGCGTCATGCCATCCCGTAGAGCTAAGAGCGACGATCGCCGCGAATAACGCGCAATTCTCCGGGCCCCATTTCGCCTCGGTCCGGAGGATATTCCGCAAAGCGATAAACGTTTTTTTGTCATACATCCTGCCCAATTCATACGCCCCGGCTTTGCGGACAGCGGGATCGCGATGATAAAGAAATTGAATAAGCATCGAGACGTCTTTACGCTCAGCGGCATAGTCCGCGAATTTTGCGATCCGCGCTTCGTTGGCGGCAGTTTCAGGCTGCATCTGCGATAACGCCATATACCTGGCAACAGCGTCCCCCATCGCCAGCAGGACCTCGGAAGGATCGCGCAATTCCATGGCCGCGATCTCCTCATCGCTCTTCTCTTTAAGGCTTTCGCCGGAGATAACGAGCGGATTACCATTCTCATCCATTACCTGCCCGCTGATATAAACATTTCCCGCCTGGATCACAGAACCGCTGTTTTTCTTAGCCGCGGCCTGGAATTCAGGCATAGCTTTAAGCCCCTTAGCTGCCGCGCCCAGCTGCCGGACCGCGCGCAGATTGTCCGGGCCTTCGGTCCGCCAGCGCGACAGGCCATCGTTCCAATCCCGGATAAGGTCTCCGCCGTCTTTCGACCGGTTATTTCCGTCAAATATTTCCTTGATGCTGTCGCTTCTGGAAGGCGAATGTTCGATCTCGCCCATTGCCTGTAATATCCTGACCGCGTCATGTAAATACAGCGCTCTGACTTTCCGGTCGATCGCCTGAATATCCGGAGAAAGATACCCGAATTCGGCGATTATCCCCTCGCCGGTGTAAACCATCGGGTTGCCGAAAACGTCAACTTTTGCTTCGCTGATATACACTCTTTCCCGGGCGATGTCCGCGATGCCGGCGGTCTTATCCTTGCGGAATTCCCCGGTCAGGCTGATCTCTTTAGCCGCCGCGCCTAATTCCCGCTGGGCCGCGCTTAAAGCCGCGTTCCACTCTTTTCCCGCCATTTTCACCCGGCGCAAAAGCGTCAGGTCATAATTCCACAACGCCTTCTCCCAACGCTGCCCCAGAGCTGCCCCGGCCCGGCTTACCATATCGGCCTTAAAACCGCCGTCAGCCTTAATTTTATTCGACTCGGCTGATCCGCCGGCCGCCTGTTCATTTTCTTTTTGCTCAGGATTCTTAAGCAACTTGATGGCCTTTTCTATCTCGTTCTTTAAGCGAGGAATATCCTTCAATTGCCTGACGAGATGATCGTTAAAGAGGTATGGGGTATGCCATTTTTCAGGAACTTCCTGGAGAGTGGCCAGAATAGCCTCCAGTTTAGGCAATAACGTGGTGGTATTGCCGGTCTGTGCCAGGGCAGCAAGAGCGGAATACCTAAGGTCATCGTTGATTTGATAATCTTCCCAGAATATGATCCGCATGAGTTTCTCTATAGCATCTTCAGTTCCGAGTCTGCCCAAAGTCTCAATGACTTTTGCCCGTACAGCCGCGACTTTCTGGATGTCGGAGTGACTATACGAATCGTTCCATACCTTATAAAGCGCAGAGTGCTTATCCTGTTTATCCTTCGGTGAATCTACACTGTCCAGATCACTAATTTTATTCAGGAAATGTCTCCAGGCATTAGAATCGAAATATGTCTCGTATATTGCTTCGAAATCCTTATAATCAAACTCGTGCAAGCGCTTAATCCAGGTTCCATCCGTCTTATATAACCCCCAAACCCGGTCATGCCTGTCTTTCAGGATATTTTCTTTCTGTTCGGGGTTCTTAAGCAGTTTTATGGTTGTTTCTATTTCGATCTTTAAAAGACGCATGTCTTTTATCTTTTGTCTCAGCAAATGATCATTAATAAGGAATGAAGAATGCCACGTTTTCGGGTCTTGTTTGAGGATGACAAGGATCTCTTCCAGTTTAGGCAATAGCGTGGTAGTATTGCCGGTCCGGGCCAGGACCGCGAGAGCGAAATACCTGAGATCGTCGCTGATCTCATAATCATCCTGGAATATGATCCGCATCAGCTTATCGATGGCCTCTTCGGTCCTTAGTTCGCCCAAAGCCTCAATGACCTTGACCCGTACCGCCATCACTCTCTTCCCTGGGGCGTGCGAGTACGTGTCATTCCAAATGTTGTAAAGTATTCTGTAAGCGGTTAACGCGTTAGCAGGCGTCTTGGCCTTGCCGAGATCCCCGATCTTGCGTATAAAATCTTCCCAGGCTTTCGAACCGGGATATGCCGCGTAGATCTGGTCATAATACCCCTGCAGTTCATTCAACGTCGGCAGAATAAATTCTTCTTCATAAAGAGCGCGCAATTTATCCGCCATGCCGCCGTCGCGGCCGCTCCAATCAGACCGCGCGATCTCCCGGGCGGTCTCCGCCCCCTCGTTATCGTTACGCCAGAAATACCATCCGGCCGCGTCCATAAGCGTATCCGTATGCAAAAGCCCGGGCAGGCCGGCCCATTTCACCCAGTCAAGATAACTTTCTTCTTTCCGGAGTTCGTTGAACAATGCCTCCGCTTTCGCGAGATTCCCGCGGTTACATTCCCGGCTCAACGCCTCGATCTTATCCTGCATCGAGGGGGCCGCCAGGATATAAAGCTTCTCCATCACCCGGATAGACCCGGCCTTATCCCCGGCCTTGATCCGTTCGGCGAGCATGACAAGCAGTTCCTGAACGATAGAATGGATGACACCCCCGTCGCGGCTGACCGCGCCAACCGGCAGATTGATCTCATATTCTTCATTTTCAGTGGAAACAAGCAGATTACCCGCGGCAGACAAAGTATAAGATCTTACTTCTTTAGTGGTGACGATCACGTCTTTATCGGCAACCTCTCCCCACTCCATTTTCTTTCCTTTTACGACAGGGCTGTAAAGGATACACTCATTTCCTGACTCTCCGGCCAAGACGACATCGCCTTTCCTGGTCTGTTTGATGAACACCGGCATGTTCCGGACGCTGACCCTTTGATTGATCAGATCCAAAAGTTGTCCGGCCTGCGCGCTGCCGCCGTCGCGGGCGGTAATCGCTTCCGGATTCTCTTCCCTCTTAACAGTTTCCGGAGCCTGTTCAACCGCCGCATTCAAAATCTGCAGCACGTCTTTTTTGTATCCATTGAGCTTGTTCCAATCGCTGCGTGCCATATCCATGTTTATGTCGCCGGTTAAAATTAACCCCATAGATAAAGCGCCGATCCCGAAAACAAACATTATCGCGACCGCCCAAAATCCTCCCGCAGCAGATATCGCCGCAGGAATAGTCATAACGCCAGCGGCGCCGATCCCCATAAATAACAAACCAAAAACAAAAACCCCGCCTGCTACAAGTATATCCGGAAGCACGCGGGTATAAGGCGACCGGCCGGATATATTTGATCTTTCCACCGCTTTTACGACCCGCCCGAGTTCCTGCTTGCTGAAACCGCCTTTTTCCACGGCTTCCCGGACGCTCACGAGCTTATCCGCCAGCATATCTTCGGAGGCACCATCCCATTTCCTGACGGAAGTTATTTTCTCCGTCAGCGTCTTCACTCTGTCAAAAACCATTGTTCTACCGGTCAATACATTTATCGAGGTTTTCAGATCCTTCCACACATTGCCGCCGTCGCGGGCGGATGCGTCCTTATATCCCTGCGCAACGCCGCCGGCTGCCGCGAACATCTTGCCCATTTCCTTATAATACTCATCTACAGCCGCGCGCAGCGAAGACAGATGGCGCACTTTGTTAAAACCGTATGCCGCGCCGATGAAGTAAGCCGCGGACATCCCGCCCATGATAACCGCCAGCCCCAAGCCTGCGCCGGGCAATAATACCGCCGCGGCGGTCAACCCGCCGAAAACGATACCTGCTCCGCTGAACAAACGGGTGAACATCCTGTTATAAGATATATCCAGGTCCAGCTGCCGGGTATAGCCGAGATTATCCTTTACCGCCGCCAGCTCCTCGGGAGTATATTTATTCGCCTCCAGCACCTCTTTAACCCTGGCCAGCCGCTTATCCATAAAGTCGCTGTTAGGCGATCTCATCCATCTGATCTCGTTGACCGCCGATAATAATTCCCGCGTTTTCGCGTTCAGTGATAAGACGCTTCCGCCGTCCTTTCCTATATTACTTTGCCCGTTAACTTCGGCCGCGTTCCTGTCTTTGGCGTATTCATAGAATAAACCGGTCAGCCCGGCCGCGATTATGGTTGCCGCTCCGGCCCAACCCATCAACTCCGCGTAACCCAGGAATTTAGTCAGCAATACCGCCGTCATCCCGCCGCCTAAAGACACCAGGAAGGAAGTTAAAGCTATCCCCTGCAGGTTAGAAATATTTGCAGTGCCGCCGTCGCGGGCGATATCAATTTCCTCAACATTTCCGTTCACGACATGATACCGGGGACCATACCCCACGCCATAGATCTCGTCGTTAAGCCTGTTCTGCGCGATGGAGCGCGCCCGGACATTATCCGATTCGGTCAATTTATCGAGGCCGAACCTACCGCCGTACCCATTGCGGGGATCGCGCCATATCTCATTCTCAACCTCGCGCAATATCTGACTATACCGGTAATTACGCGCACTTTCAGACGTACCTCCGTCGCGGCCGGCAGCCGCAAGCATTTCTCCGACTTCATTATAATATTCGTTTAAAGGCCCGCGCAACGCTATATCTTTACGCAATCTATCCAGGCGGTACGCCGCGGCGATCCCGAAACCCGCGGTCAGGCCGATCCCGATGATCATCGGAAATAAGCTCGCCCCGGATAAGAAAAACGCCCCGATGGTCAAACCCGCCAGCAATACGCTTCCGCCCGCCCAAAGGATAGAATCGATCTTGCCCGCGGCGATCCGCCCGGTTATCGGGGTTACCGACTTAAGCTGTTCCTCCACCACCTGGATATCATCCCGGGTATATTTGTTGGCCGCGATAACGTCTTTGACGCGCGCCAGCCGCTTCTCCACAAAATCGCTGTCCGGCGAAGTCATCCACCGGATCTCATTGACCGCCGATAATAATTCCCGCGTTCTAAGATTTAACGGTCTTGTTCCGCCGTCGCGTTTAACCGTTGCGCCGCTTTTTTCGACCCGGGTAAGGGCCTTAACGCTCAATTCCCTGGCGTAATCAGAGAAGTCCGGGGAAGAGGCCACGACCTTCAAATAAGCCCCGACCTGCTCTTTCCCGAGCGTGCGGGCGATATCGACCAGCGTTTCGACAGCGTTATTCTTTATTTCATTAATTTCCCGTTTGAACATATCCCTGTCGAGAGAAGGATCATTCTTCACCTGCCTCCAGAAGGCTTCCGAACTTTCCAGAACGCCGTTCACGCTGCTTATCACGTCCCGGTCGATATAAACTACCTGCGTGCCGCCGTCCTTACCTATATTACCCTGCCCGTTAACCGCGGCCTCGTTCTTATCTTTTGCGTATTCATACAATATCCCGGTTATACCCGCGCAAAGGAGAACTGCCGGAGCGATGACCCCCGTAAAACCCGCCAGGCCGATGAATTTCGCCGCCAGCATCAGTATAATGCCTCCGACACTCGTCGCCAGAAATACGCCTGCCGCTATTCCCTGAAGCTTTGACACCGGAGTTCTCTTAGCGGTTTCGGCAGCAGCGTTTCCGCCGTCGCGGCCGGTTTTTCCGGAGAATTGCTGAGTTTTAATATCTTCATTCTCCATGCGGTCGAGCGAGCGACGGATAAGGACTTTCTCCGCGTAGATCTTCGCGGCATAACCGATCCCTATGCCGGCTAAAGTCGCCAGCAGCACCGGCAGGCCTAACATAGTGCCCAGCGTTAAACCGGAAACCTTTAAAGAGAACACATACGGAACCCAGGCAGACAGCACTACGGCGTTAAGCCCCAATGCGGAAACTAACGCGGCCGGCAATCCGACTACCCACGTGCCGATCCTGGAAATAGTTTTCATTTCATCGGACCCGCCGTCCTTCTCTGTCAGGTTACTCAGGCCTTTTACCGCGCCGGAGCTTACAGGAATGAGCTTCTCCTCGATCGTTTCGATCGCCGCCTGGCAATTATTCATCTTATAATTGGAATCGACGCCGGCCCAAAGGCAGGCCGCGCCCAAAGCGATCCCGGGGAACAACCATATTCCCGGAGCCAGGATAGTCGCCAGCGCGTCAATGAATAAAACCGGCAATGCGATATTTCGTTTGATCTTTTCCCAATCATAAACTTTCTTTAACGCGTCCCTGGCGTCGAGCAATGCGGCTTGACTGGTAATATCCATCTGTTGAAGTTTCTGAGCGACCACATCCCGGCTCGGGATATGCTCAAACTTCTTGATCTCTTTGATGAGTTCAGTTATCCTGGACGGGGATTTTTCCGCAGCGCCTTCCTGCGCGATACCTCCGTCTTTCCCGGTCTCCTGATTAAAACCGGAGATATTATCGCCGCTGACCCGGATCAATCCGTCCTTAAGCGTATCCGGTAAAACTCCTCCGCCTAGGACCGCGGGATTAACGGAAGAAATGGTTTTTATCGGCATAGCGTCGAAACGTTCGCCGCCGCTGGTATACTGCCTGACCGAAGCCCCGGAGATCCGGCTCACCGTTTCCTGTAATTTATATTCGCCCCTGGCGAAAGATTTCTGGTAAGCTTTAAAATAAGCGGTCCTGGACCAGCTCTTCCGGGAAGTCAGGCCGTTGAGGTCGAAACTGTCGATCTTGCCCGCGGCTTGCTGTCCGGCGGCCAGGCGGCTTTGTTTGAACCACTGGGCCAGGATCAAAGAATAATAAACCTGGCGCAGCCCGGCGTATTTTCTGGAAGAGTTGATCTCCCGGGTCAATTTAGGCAGTATTTCCCGGCGGATGAGCTGCGAGGAATATTCATTCAAGGCTTTAGCACGGGGGTCGTCGAACTTGTATTCCGGGGCGTCTTTCAGGTAATCCTGCTCCAGCATCACGTTCAGGGTGGCTTTATAAATATACGCGTTATCTTCAGTCTCGCGGATAAGGATCTCACCGGGCACGATCCAGGGGCGGGTTAAAGTAGGGATGGTGATCTCTGACTGGCCGTAGAGTTCCCCGGCTTTATTATACAGGGCCTCCCAGTAATTCTTTCCTTCGGTAGTTCGCGGGGAGGTGAAAGCGGCCATGTCTTTCTTAAGCTGCAGATCGGCCTCAAGCATTACCTTCCCCAGGTCGGTCTTCTCCAGCCAGGGATCGATGACCTGATCCTGGGCGTCCGGCCTTAAATTCACCCAGAACACGCTGTTAGGCAGCCTTAAACCGATCTGGAAATATTCCGCTAATTTCCCGGCATTTTCTTTGATCTCCCGGGTTTTAGGATCGCGGATATCCCCTTTATCCAGATAAAAATCAAAATTATTGCTGATCCGGTCGAAAGTCAGGCTGCGCAGCTGCAAAGGCCGGAACTTATCCGCGGCCACATAGCCGTTGATATAAGCCGGCACTGCCATTGGCCCGGCGACCTGGGCAAACCCGCTTTGTTCAAAAGCTAAAGAAATAACCAGAGTTAAGGCGATAATTTTGTTTATTATCTTTAAGCTCATCTTTTTTCCTCCGATCGATTAAAAGCTTTTAGAAAGTTATTTTTAATCAGGTGATAAAAAACCACGTTCCGGTTGAATATCTCAACCAGTCCGTGGCCATAAAATATTTTTTAATACTATAATACTATTACTATTTATAAATACAACTTATTAGAAGTATAACCTAAAAACGCATTTTTTCAAGGAAAAACCCGTTTTTTTTGCAAAATGCTATTTTCCGGTTTTTACCTGTTTTTTAACGCTGATCGCGCCCAATTCAACCATTTTCTTACTGTTGCTCACATCCGCCGGGGCAAGGCTCGCGTGCATGTTTTCCAGTTCCCGGGAAAAGTTATCCAGTTTTGCCCAGACGTCTTTTTTCTCGCTCTCCAGTAATTCTACCCGGTCGTTAATTTTTTTCAGATCTTCCGTATAGCTTTTATACCGGGCATCGGAATCCCTGATAGCGGCGATCAAACTGTCCAGGCGGGAGTTAAGCCCGTCTATTCTTTGCTGGGCCATGCGCTGTTCGATATGAGTGAACCTGGCGTAGGTGAACAGGACAAGCAGGAACAGGAATATCGATACCAAAACCGTGATCCTCTCGGTTTTCATCTTTATCCTCCGCTTGATATGGTTGTAAAAAAAAAGGCAGCTCCCTGAAAAAGAGCTGCCTTTATGATTTTTACCGCATCAAGACCATCCTGTCACCCCGCGTAAATGTGACAACTTTATTCTATCCTGTTTCCGCTCAAAGTCAATAGAAATCAGCTTCGCCGCTTTTCTACGCGTTCTCCAGTTCCTCGTTATTCCTGACCGCGCGCAATCCCAGGAAGATATACAAAATATAGACCGCGGTAAAAATGAACCAGAATCCCGGCGGAAAAAACGGGAACAACCCCAGGAATACCGCCAGCGAAACCGGCGGGACAAGGGCGTAAGAACAGATATTAAATAAATTTTTATACTCCAATCCGGCCCTCAATAAAGCGTTCGCCGCCAGGGCGAAAATGCTGAAGAACAGTATCTGCAGCAATTTGGCAAAACAGAAATAAATAAACAAAAACAAGAATAATACGGGAAACGCCAGGACCGCGGCGAGATGCAGCCATTTCTCGACCGTTAACGGGGTCACCGCTATTTTTTTCTTGCCCAGGTCCAGCTCTATTCCCCTCTCGATAGGATATATTCTCAGATTAGAATCTTTGTTCAGGTCGCGCCGCCTTTCCTCAGCCCTTGAATCAGCGCCGGTTTGCTTGAAAACAAACTGTTTCTCCGTGATCATAAAAACATTCTTGTATTTTGAGGTCAACTCATTCTCTTTCCGGCTGTCCGGTTCGACCGCGAAAACAAAATCAGGGCTTACTTCCCGGACATAAGTGCTCTTGGGCTGGACCAGGGCCCCATCCTTGATCTCGATCACCGGCAGATCCCCGGAGATCTTCTGTAAATTGGCTTTCGCCCAGACTTGCGCCGACCTTAACGCGGGATTGACGTCAAATACCGCTCTTGCGGCAAACAAAAAACTGATAACCATGATAAAGACCAGCAGGAACCTGACCGTCGCCGGCACCGGCTGACGGGCGACCCTGCGGTAGAAACCCGGGATAAAACTTTTCCATAATCCAGACATAAACCCTCCTGTTTTTAATTAAAATTTTCCGGGGTGGAATAAATTACGTCTATTTGAAGCCGGCCGGCGCTTTCCAGGTCATTCAGGCATTCCCGGCAGAGCTCAAAAGAAGCCTTAGCCGTCTCTCTGTCGCCCTGGTATTTGTCATCCGAGAGCGCATCCTGGAAATATTCCATTTTCCTGCGGATGGCTTCTTCTTCCGGTATATCCCAGCCCACATTAAATACCGCTCCGGAAGAATCCGTGTTCTCCAGCCCGAAAGAACCGGAAATACAGCCGAAGTCCCCGATAACGACCTTTTCAGCCCCGGTCAGAATAACCGGATCGTCTTTTCCGCTTAAATACGCGCTGTCCCGGGATACATCGGAAAGAGTGAACCGCAAAAGGTTGTCCTCTCCGCCGGAGATACCTTTTCTTGTATTAACGATCGCCGATTGGCGCAGGCGCACGGGAAAAGTCCCTGACCCGGCCTCATTAAATACAAAATTAGCCGCGTGACGGAACTTTTTTCCCGACCGGCTTTCCAGCGGCACGCCCAGGTCGAACTTATAAGCCCCGGTTGGATAGGCCGGGCGGGAATTCACGCAGAGGAATAAATAATCTTTGCTTATCCCGCTGTCCGGGTCGAGTAAATACGTATTGAGAAAGAAAATTTTATCGGTATCCCCGGGAGACATAAAAACAGCATGCCTTACCCCGGAAAAATCGAAAATAAAATCCCCTGCTTTGAAAACATGAAAGCCGACCTTCAGCGACAACCAGTCTATTACCCCGTCATTATTGTCGTCTATTTCTTCAACCTCTTTTATCCCGGAACACGCCGGCAGGATCGGCGTATTCCTGTCGCGCAAAGCGCATTCTTCCAGGAACAACTGCCCCAGCCGGAGCATATATTGCCAGGCTATTTCGCGCTGCCTGTCGTTGCGTTTATTATACAGCCATATCCCCTTATGATCGGAGCCTGCCCGCAGGTTAATGGCAAACGACGCTGAACCGGGCACCTGGCCTTCATTTTCCGGGAATTGCGAAAATTCATGTTCCTTCAGGAATTTAACCAGCCAGAGCAGTTCGTTAGGTGACACCTCGAGCTCTTTTACCTGGTCTTTCATCTGGATAATGACCCGCCCGTCGGAACGGATAGTATAAGCGATCAACTCGTCAACCATGAATTTCTTATAAGGGGAATTCTGGAAAGTTACGCTTATATCCCTGCCCGGCGCCCCGGCGTCCATCCTCTTCTGCAACTTCTCCACCATCCCCGCCCAGGTAATATCCTCACCGGCGTATCCCCGGACCGGTATCAATAAGAACAAGGCTGTAATCGCAGGCAATACCAGGATGTTACTCTTCGCCGGATTCATCTTTACCAGAGGATAATACTGTTAACAGGTTTAAAATCTTTCAATAAAACTTCCGTTTCCTCAACCCGGGATTGCTCGATCATCATGCCGGCCGGCAAAGCCGCATCGTGCCGGGTATGCAGGTTCTGGAAGAAATACCCGATATCGGTCCGGCCAAGCAAGGTCTCAAGAAACTGCCGGTCCGCGGGATTATTAACGATCACTAACTGGACATAAGTATTTATGTCTATTTGCGGTTGAATCGCGGGCGCCGGTTCGGAAGGGCGCTCAACAGCTGCGGCCGGCGGCTTATCCCCGGTATCGATCCCCCTGAGCCTGGCTTCTTCCTGAAGCAGTTCGTAAGCCCCGGCGACAAAAGCGTCCGCGCCGTCGGCTATCATCTGGCTGATCTGGGGATCGGTAAATCTCCGGTATTGCTCCTTAAGTTTAGCCTTTTCCTGAAGGTCCATACGGTCTCCTCCTTATTCCTTCACCGGGCTGACCACATAAACATAGCGTAAAGGTTTATCCGCGGTATTCTTGATATCATGCCGTGTCTGCGGCGGGATATAGACCAGGCTATCCGGCTGCGCGCAGAATAACAGTTCGCCGGCGCAATAAACCTGGGCGCAGCCGTCAAGGATGATTATCGCTTCTTCCCTGCCCCGGGTTTCATGCTCCCCCACGGACTCGCCGGGCTGCAGGACGACGTATCCGGATTTAATGCCCGCCGTATCCGGCGCTCCGGCGAGGATACGTTTGAATTTTTCATTGCCGCCTAATTTTGCGATAACCGGCTTAAGGTCTTTCATTTTCTCGTCCGTTGATAAGCGCCGCGATATAGCCGGCGCCGAAACCGTTATTGATATTGACCACGGAGACATTAGGCGCGCAACTGTTAAGCATGGTCAAAAGAGGGGCGATCCCCTGAAAGTTAGCGCCGTAGCCTACAGAAGTGGGAACGGCGATCACCGGGCATCCTGCCAACCCCCCGACAACCGAAGCCAGGGCCCCGTCCATTCCGGCCAGGACGATAATACAGCGGCTGCCGCTGACCCGCGGGAAACAATCGAGTAAACGGTGGATCCCCGCTACCCCGGCGTCATAGATCTTTTCTACCCGGCATCCGAAAAGCTCGGCGGTAATTGCCGCTTCTTCGGCGGCCGGGATATCGGCTGTCCCGGCGCAGATCACCCCCACCAGCCCTTTAAGTTCAGGCCCGGATCCCCGCAGGCAAATAGTCTTAGCCTGCGGGTTATAAACTACCTTGCGGTTTATTTTCTTCAGCGCCCGGAATATTTTTTCATCGGCCCTGGTCAACAGCAGGTTTTCATTCTCCCGGGACAGCGACCGGAAGATCGCTTTTATCTGGGCGGCAGTCTTGCCCTGGCAAAAGACGACTTCGGGGAAACCGTTGCGCATCCGGCGGTGGTGATCGACCTTGGCGAAGCCCAGGTCTTCGTAAGGCAGGTGTTTTAATCTGCCAAACGCCTCCTCCACCGAGATCTTCCCGGACCTTAATTTTTTAAGCAAACCGGTTATTTTTTCTTTTTCCATCCCAAAACCTCGTTCAGCGAACCGCAGCGGTAACCTTCGAGATCGACGCAGGAATAAGCGATCCCCAAAGAACGCAGTTTCCGGGAGATCTTCCCGGCCATTTTTACGGCTGAGATCATCTTTCCCGGCTCAACTTCCACGCGGCCGACATTCCCATGCAAACGCACCCGGACCTGGGCAAAACCCGACTTCCGCAGGAATTCTTCGGCCTGAGCCACCATACGCAGTTTTTCCGGAGTGATCTTTTCTCCGTAAGGTATCCGGGAAGCCAGGCAGGCCGCCGCCGGTTTATTCCAAACCTCGATCCCCATCCGGCGGGAAACAGCTCGGATCTCTCTCTTGGTCAAACCCGCCTCTTTAAGCGGGCTTCTTACCCCCAGTTCTTTCACCGCTTTTGTCCCGGGGCGGTAATCGGCGGAGTCATCGGCGTTGGCCGCGTCAATGACCCAATTGATCTTCCGGTCTCCGGCCAGCTTTTTTAATTTACCGAACAGCGCTTTTTTGCAATAATAACACCTTTGCGGCGGGTTATCCCGGAATTCTTGCGGAGGGATAGCCCGGACCAGTTTATGCTCGACTTTAAATCTTTTAGCCAGGGATACGGCTTCGGCGACCTCGGGTTTAGTGATCGATCCGGAAACCCCGGTTACCGCGAGGAACCGGCCCTTAAATACGCCGGCCCCGGCCGCAAGCAGAAAAGCGCTGTCCGCTCCTCCGGAAAAAGCGAGCAGGGCCGAACCCATATCTTCAAGTATCGCGCGCAATTTTTTCAGTTTAATACCGGTTTTCATCATCATCCCAGATTACTTAGATTCTATCATCTCAGGGGATTTCTTCAAGATAATTCCGATAAAATACCGGGAAAGGATCAATGATGATGGTCTATGTGCAGGTGAGGGTGGACATGGATCTTTCCGTCGTGAGCGTGGCCGTGGATATGCAGGAGATTGTTGTCTTTGAGCAGCTGCAGGTCGCTGAGGATCTCGTCCGGGCCGGCGGACTTGATCATCTTCTTTTCATGGCTGAAAACATAAACCAGGTCAGATATTTCTTCGACGATATGCAGGTCATGGGTCGAAGTAATTATAGTCTTTCCGGCCAGGTTGTCGTGGATAAGCAAGTCGATAATATGCCGGGTGGTCAAAGGGTCAAGCCCGGCGGTTGGCTCATCCAGGATCAGGACCTCCGGGTCCAGGATCAAAGTGGAAGCTATGGCAACCTTGCGTTTTTCCCCGATACTCAACTGGTACGGAGCGCGGCCTAACAGGTCCCCGATCTCCAGCAGCCCGGTTATATCTTCCAGCGCTTTCCCGATCCTGGCCTTATCCAGCCCTAACTGCAAAGGCCCGAACAGAATGTCTTCTTTTACCGTCGGACAGAATAACTGGACATCGGGGTTCTGGAAAACAAAACCGACTTTTTTCCGGAACTCCAGGGAGAAAGCTTCATCGTTAAAAACGCTCTCTTTTAATTCTCTGCCGAAAGCCCGTAAAGAGCCGCTCTGAGGAAAGATCAAACCGTCTAACATCTGCAAAAGCGTGGACTTGCCGGAACCGTTGGCTCCGATAACGGTAATCTTCTTCCCGGCCGGGATATCCATATCCACTTCGCGCAAAGCCGGGAATTTCCCCAGGTAAGAGAAATTCACGCCTTTCAATCCGAAAACTATCTCCCCCATAACGGCCCCTTCAGGTTTTTAAACGATAATTCAGATAAAGAAATACCGCGGAAACAGCCAGCACCAGCCCCGCCCAGAGATAATCCGCGGGCTTGAACCGGAAGTCCTCGATCACCGCCGGCTCTCCCCGGTAACCGCGGGAAAGCATGGCCATATATACATCCTCGTTCAACCTGCAGGACCTCTGCCAGAGGAACGCGATATTCCAGGAGACCAGATGCTGCCCTTTCCGGTAATGGACCGCTGTTCCCGCCCTGCTTTTGATCGCCAGGTAAGTATTCTCGATTATTTCCACAAACAGGTAAATATAGCGGTAACACATACCCAGGGTCATTACGAAGATCTGGGGGATCCCGAAAATACGCAGGACTTTCAGTAGCTGGAAATGGCGGGTGGTGATACTTAAGAGCACGGCGAAAGATACTGAAACGATTACCCGGGTAACGAATAAACACGCTCCGTTCAGGCCCTGGCGGGTTATCTCCAGAGTAACCCGGAATAATTTAAAAGAGAATACCGTTTCTCCGGGAGTAAAAAAGCTGAAAAGCGCGGGGACAGCGATAAAAAGCGAGAATACCGGGATAAAAACCCAGGTCCTTTTCAGGAAAAATCCCAGGTTGATCCGCGAGCAGACGGCCAGGGCCAGGCAGACCGCGTACAGCCCCAGCAGAATAAAAACGTTCCCGCACCAGAGCGCCAGGAGAATAAAAGCCAGGATAGAAACCGTCTTTACCCGCGGATCAAGCGCCTGCATCAACCCTTTTTCCACGGCGTATTGGTCCGCGAACACCGATTCCTTTAAAAAAGACAGAGCGCCCAGGATCGAGCGCTCGATAAAATTACTGTTCATCACCCCCACAGGACCGCCTCTTTTGCCGGGAGCCCCTTAATAAGCAACGCCGCCGGAATAACAACCGCTTCCCTTTACTGACGATGTTATTATATAAGTAAACCCGCTTTGCGGCAACCACTTTTCTGCGAGAGTTATTTAAACTTTATATAATTCACGGCTGTGATCTCCGGCCTGCGGCCGGATAAAAGACGAGGTAAGGCAGATCTGGACCGCATAACAATCTTCCCCGGCAGACAGGTCCAAGATAGCGCTGCCTTCCTCAGTATCCCAGATACAGTTTTTTCCCGCAATACCTGCGTTATGGGCCCCCATTTCCCCGGATAACAGCCGGTATGCCGAATTAAACGCCGCCTCGGACCTATCCTTATCCGCATTCAACGTCTGAGCCGCTATCCGGTAAATAAACCCGTCGCTGGCGCCGATCACCGTTTTCCAGACTGCCCCTTCAAAAAGAATATTACGCCCGTGGTATATTTTCTCGCTCCGGAATATTCTTTTTACCCCGGCGGATTCGAACACGGAGTATTCTTGAGCGGTGAACTCGCTGAGCTCAAACATTTCCCTGGCCGGCATGTTCAAATAATACTCGCCTATTCTTTTAAGCATCTCTCTCCTCCGCCCGGGCTTGCCCGCCTGTATCCTCCGGCAGAACCGAATCGATACAGAATTCCCTGTCCAGGACGGTATGGACATTCGTCCCCCGGCAGCCGGGGCAACAAGGAACCGGCTCCGTAGATCTGAAAACATGCCGGCAATCCCGGCAGTTTATCTCGATCTCCATCGGCGCGACGCACAAACGGACTTTCCCCGCCTGTTCCGCGGAAGCGATCGTTTCAAACGCGCTCTTTAATTCTTCCGGGGTCACCCGGCTTAATTTATACAACCTGACTTTTACCACAGCCCCGTTATTCAATTCCTGCTGGCTAAGCCTGAGCTTAAGGCTGACCAGTATCTGCGCCGCGAATCTCAGGTCTTCTCTCGGTTCCGCCCGGCGGGGCCTTTTAAGCGTTTTTTCTCTCACCATGGATTTTTAAAAACGGCGTCAGTTGAAGACCTGGATAGACTCGATGCTGAACTCGCGGCCTTTTTTCACGGCGAAATCCGCGCTTTTGCAGGCCGGGCAGTTCAAGACCGGCCGCGTGCTTTTAAAAACATGCCCGCAGGACCGGCAGGAGATCTCGAATTCCATCGGTTCGACCGCCAGCCTGGCCCCATTTATTTTCTCCGTTTCCGCCAGCAATTCGAATGCCCCCTGCAAACCTTCGGGGGTCACGTGCCCCAGGGGGCTCAGTTTCACCTTTACCAGGACCGGACAGTTCAGCTCATTGCTGTTGAACCTTTTTTTTAATTCGTTGATTATTTCCGAAGCGAACCTGTATTCGTGCATTACGGCATCTCCGACGGTTGTTCTTAAAAAATACTTTTATCCCCCGGGATATAAAAATCAGCTTCAAGCCCATTTCCGGTTTCTACTTATTTCCCGGGGCCTCTTCTTTCTTCGAGGGTATATCCGGGATGATCATTTTGAATTGATGGGTTTGCCCGCATTTGCAGAAAAACTCGAATTTAGGGACCGACAGCTCATGTCCCAGGAATCTCACCCGGCCACGGCTCCCGCATTTCTCGCAGAAAAAGTTAAAAAAATCCCCGGAAAGCCCGCCGATAACCTTATTCATGCTCATGCTGATCTTGAAAGTCTGCTCTACCATCTTTCCCTTTCCCCTTGTTTTAAGCCGTAAGTTTTATCCCCAGCGCTTTAACCTGCTCGACAGCGGCGCTGCGGGAAACATACCCGGTATGAAGCAATTCTTCCGACTTGGGCGAAAGAGGGCGTTCCAGCAGTTCGCGGTAAAGCTTCTTGACCAAAGGGTTATCCCGGGACTTCCTCAGCGACATCTCGGCGTCTCGTTTATATACGCTGGCCAGCCGTTTGTTGATGTATTCCCGGGCTTTAGCGTAAGCTTCTTCGACGAAATTGATCCCGATCAGGCAGAACGCGGCGGTAAATCCGGACAGTTTCAGGAATTGCCGCCTGGTGATCTTTCCGAAATCCTCCATTTTCCCTCCTCTTAAGCTGTTGGGCTGTTCGCCGAAATATTCAACCGCAGACACAATCTCCGGAAGAATGAAGCGTCGGCAAAACGGCTTCCCGCGGGCAGCGGCTGGCCTCCTCCGTTGACGCATCCGGCCGGGCAGGTCATTACCTCGATAAAATGATACGGGCTCTTTCCGGCGCGGACATCTTCCAGGATCGGCTTGACGTTATTCAAACCGCTGACCACGCAGACATTGACTTCCAGCCCGGCCAGATTGACCTTCGCGGCTTTAACCCCTTTTTCCCCCCTGACCGCCTGGAAATCCAGGTTAACCATTTCCGCCCGGGTAACTTCCTCGTAAGCGAAACGTAAAGCCGCTTCCATGACCCCGCCGGACGCGGCGAAGATCGTCGCCGCTCCGGAAGACTCGCCCAGGACGGCGTGCGGTTCTTCGTCCGGGAGATCGTTAAAATCGATCCCGGCTTTCTTGATCATATACGCCAGTTCCCGGGTATTGATGGTCGCGTCGATATCCCGCCGGCCGCTGGCTTTTAATTCAGGGCGCAGCCCTTCGAACTTCTTGGCTACGCAAGGCATGATCGAGACCGTATACATTTTTTCCGCCGGGATATTCACCTGTTTGGCGCCGTAGGTTTTGGCCAACGCGCCTAACATGCCGATCGGCGATTTGCAGCTGGACATATGCGGCAGCAGGTCAGGATAGAACGATTCCATGAATTTGACCCAACCCGGGCAGCAGGAAGTGAACTGCGGCAAAGGCCGCTTGACCTGGCCGCTAACCCGGCCGAGCAGTTCCGAGCCCTCTTCCAGGATGGTCAGGTCGGCGGTGAACTGGTTATCCCAGACATAATCGAAACCCAGCCGGCGCAAAGCCGCCCACATCTTGCCTTCGACAAAAGACCCTTCCGGCATCCCGAACGGCTCGCCCAGGCCGTAACGCACCGCCGGAGCGACCATAGCCACGGTGGTAATGCCCGGGGTTTTAAGCGCGGTGGAGATATCTTCGATAAAAGAAACATTCTCATAAACCGCGCCGAACGGGCAATGCACCAGGCATTGCGCGCAATTCACGCAAACCGCCGGATCGACGATCTGGCGTTTTCCGGCTGAATTCTCCTGGATGGCTCCGGTAGCGCAGAATTCCGCGCAGGTCCCGCAGTTCTGGCACTTCGCTTCATCGACTTTCAGGTAAAAGGCCTTGTCGTATTCTTCCAGCCGGGGTTTGTCCCCGGAATTAACCACGTTTTCCGCCAGGAAAGTCTTTTCGGAAGCCCTAACAGCCGTTGCGGTCCCAGCAACTGGCGCGCTTTCTTTTACGTCTGCCGGCATGATCCCTCCCCATTGTAATATTAAAATTAAAATCGTGCTACCAAGCGGCAAAAAAACCTCCCGGGGCTTACCGGCCCCGGGAGGAGGAAATTATTCTTTCGGTTTTATCAGTAATCTCCCGATAAGGAAAATAAAGAAAGCTACCAATGCGATCCCGGCTATCGCCGATATTACGTAAGCGAAGCTGAGATAGGATAAGCCTTTTTCTTCCCAGCCCTTAAAAGCGTAATCCGGTATCGGCGCGTTCCAGAGCCCGGCTAATTTCTCCAGCCCCTGCGGGATATACCCGACCAGCTCTTTCATTTCATCCCCGCCCCACTCCCCCCAGGCGCTCCCGGCCTTGAAATGATCCGGGATGATCAGCCCTAAAGGAGACAGGACAACTAAACACCCTAAACCTATCCATAATTTAGTGGTAAGTTTCACGGTTACGCCTCCTTCGGTTGCAGATAATCAGGAGCTTGTTTTTGTAGATATTTAACTACCAAAGCGGTGACGACAGCTTCCACCCAGCCGAAAACCAGAAGATGCTCTCCGGCCATTGCCGGGACGGCTACGTTCAACCCGTAAGGGCAATAAAGCGCCTGCCCGGCAGCAGTATGGTGGAACAACGGCTGTAAACCGAATTCCACTCCCGCGCAGATCGCGGCGACATTGATGCCGATATATCCGGCGATCCCGGCGGCCAGGACTCTCCGGTTGGAACCGGCGGCAGCGTTAAAACTGATAGCTTTATAAACGTAATAACCTACAAAAGGCAAGACGAAAGCCATGTTAAAACAATTCGCGCCGATAGCCGTGATCCCGCCGTCGCCGAACAACAACGCCTGTATGACCAGGGCCACGGTTATGGCGATACACGCCGCCCAGGGGCCGAGCAGTATGGCGATCAAAACCCCGCCGACCGCGTGCCCGGTAGAACCTCCGGGTATAGGGACATTGAACATCATGATCACAAAACTGAAAGCCGCGCCTATGGCTAATATCGGAACCTGTTTGATCTGTAAAGTCTTCTTGACGATCCTGGAAGCGATCGTCCAGATCGGCAGCATCACCGCGTAGAAGAACCCGCAGGTCGCCGGCCCTAAGTACCCGTCTGGTATATGCATCTTTTTCTCCTCCGTTTACCGCCTCCGCACCGGGAATGGATGACCTCCACTCCCGGTGTAGAGCAGGTTGTTTTAAAAATCCATCTGACCTCTTAGCCCGCCGATCACTATCGTGCCGTCGCCGTTAGCCGAATCTTTCCCGTACGGCTGCCAGATCACCTGCAGGTCCGGGCTAAGGCTCAAATGCTCGTTGACCTTGTAATTATAATACCACTCCAGCCGGTTCTCGGTCTTAGCCTGCAATTCAACGCCGGTCCCGCTGATAGTGCCGTAATATTTCTTGTAATCGTTCGAGGGAATGATCTGGCCGAAAGCTATCGCGGTCACGTCATCCGGCCTGCCCCAAGCCGTTCCCTTGAACTGCGGGCCGACGCTCCAGGATTGTTCTATGGAATAAACGCTTCCGCTCCAGTCTAATGCCCCGGCGCTGTCATATTGCGGGGTGAACACTTTCGGGTCCTGCCAGCCGTAACGGGCGAAAACTCCGATCACGTCGGTCAATTCCTGGTCGAAGCTTATGCCGTATCCGTGGCTGTTCTCTTTATCTTTGGCCGCGTCCGCCCATTTGGTATGGTTCGCGCCGTTCTCCCAGGCGTAAAAACGGTAATTCCCGTCTTTACCGAAGAATTTAGGCTTGAAATTAACCTGCCCGCCGACAAACATCGCGTCGAAAATATCCTCGCCGGCGCTGTCCCCCTCGGTCTTGGTATCCACCGCGACCAGGTTAAGATCGAAGAATTCCAGCGGCGAAACCCCGAAATGCACGCCCAGGGAATTATCCGTGAACTCGACGGCCGGTGAGTTGCGGAATATTCCGCCCAGGAACTGGGTCGTTTCATCGTTGGCGTAGCTGTTGGTATCGACGTATTTGGTCGGGTCGAGTTTACCGAAAGCCAAAGCCCCGGAGATCTGCTGGAAATAAACCTCATACCAGGCTTCGGATAACCGCACGGTCTGGTCGCTATCCGCGTCATAATTGACATTGCCGAATGTTTTTATCTTCCCGTCCAGCCCCGCGCCCTGGCCGGCGGTAATATAAACAAACCCTTCCCCGTAATCGCCGAACTTCTTGTTCAAGGTAATATCCGCGGAGATCGTTCCGGCGGTTGAATCCTCTTTATTCGACAACTGATCATTACCGTTGACATTATGCGCCCCTTGCAGGACGCTGGTCATTCCAACGCTTAAAGAAAGGCCTTCCATCAATTGATACGCCGGAGCCTTCTGGGAAAGCCGTTCATCGATCTTTTTATCGATCTCCGAGATATTTACCGGAGCCCCGACAATAGCGGCCTTGGTTTCCTGTTGAGCGACCCTCGATTCCAGGTCGTTGATCTTCTTAGCCTGCTGGGTAACGATATTTTTCAATTCCCGGATCTCTTTGAGCAAAGTCTCATTGTTTACCGGTTCATCAGCCCGGCTGAGCCCGCAATTAAACAGTACCGCCCCCATAACAAGCACCGCCGTTAAAATGATCCTTTTCACCTGCCGCCCTCCTCGCGCTTGGCACGATTATTATAATCGTGCTACTGATGGACAAAAAAATATTACTTATTACCGGCTACAAGTTTTTCCCCGTAGTAGCCATGCTCAAAGAACCGTATTTAACGCCCTTGGTTCCCTTCATCTTATCAGCCAGCTCTTCGATCTTAGCGGGAGATCCTTTAACCGCGACGATCTCCATGCAATTATAATGATCGATGTGGATATGCTGGCTGGCGAAGATCAACCCGGTAAAATCATGCTGCAAGTCGGTCAATTTATTGACCAGCTCCCTTTTATGATGGTCATAGACCAGGGTAATGGCTCCCACCACGTCTCCGCCGGTCCCCGCCCATTCCTTTTTCACCAGTTCGGCGCGGATCAGGTCGCGCAAGGCCTCGGAACGGTTATTATAACCTTTTCCCCGCAACAGGCCGTCCCATTGCTCCAATAAGCTTTGCTCCAAAGATACGCCGAACCTGACGATATTAGGCATTTAAATATTAGGTAGTAATACTTTTCTTAAAATAGTAATACCGTTCGGCTGTTTTGTCAACATATTTTTATAACCGCTGTCGTTAAAACAACTTTCTTCCCTGTTTAATCCCTGTCCGGACCGGCAATGCCGAAACCGCGTAACAGGCGGCGGCAAACAGGACGATCGTCGCCCCGGATGCGGTCGCCCAATAAAAAGAAACGATCAGCCCGGCTACCCCGCAAAAAACGCTGATCAGCACCGCCCATAGCGTGTAACTGCGGAAATTACGCGTAAAATTGCGGCTGGCGGCGGCCGGCAGGACTAAAAGGGAGTTAATGATCAGAATGCCGGCCAGACGGATCGAGATGATCACCACTAAAGCCAAAAGAATGGTAAAACCAGTTTCAATAAGGAAGGTATTGATCCTGCGGCTGTGCGCTAAAGATGGATTAATACTGACCAGGAGCATCGCGTTAGCCGCGATCCGCCAATAAACCAGGACGACTGCGGCGATAACGGCGAACCAGGCGATCTGGCCCGGGCCGACCGTGAGCACATCCCCGATCAAATACCCGGTATATTTGACAAACCCTCCCTGCCGGCTCAAAATAACGATCCCTAAAGCGACGATGAACGCCATAAAAACTCCCAGGACCGTATCCATAGACGCCCGGGTGACATTCTTGAGGACATTTATCGCCACCGCCAGCAATACCGCCAGGCCAGCCATGGGCAGGACCGGATCATGCAGGCCTAAAATAACCCCCAAAGCGATGCCGGTCAAAGCGCTGTGGCCGAGCACGTCGGTAAAGAAAGCCATCCGGTTGCTGACCACCATCGTGCCTAAAAGCGCGAATAACGGGGTGATCAACAAGACCGCCAGGAGCGCGTTCTTCATAAAAACGTAATGCGTCCAGCTAAACGGCAGTATTTCCAGCAATCTATACCAGGCTTCCATGGCCGCCATTATCCTCCGTCTTATCCGTTCTAACCTCAGGCAGCCGGGAAATATTCCACAAACCAGGGCCGAACGTTTTCACCAGTTGTTCGTTAGAAAGCACTTCCCCGGGTTTACCTTCCGCGATGACCCGGTTGTTCAAAAGAACGATCCTGTCCACGTAAGCGGAAATCCCCGCCAGGTCGTGGGTCACCAGGATAACCGCGATATCGTGTTCCTCTCTTAATCTCCGGACTATCCCGTAAAAAAGAGCCAACCCGTTAACGTCCACCCCGCTTCCCGGCTCATCCAGAAGGAGCAGGCTCGGTTCCGGGGTCATGGCGACCGCCAGAAGAACCCTTTGTAATTCCCCGCCGGACAACTCGCCGATCTTCCTGTCCAGCAAATGCCCGGCGGAAAAAACGGACAGGACGCTTTTAACTTTTTCCCGCAGTTTCCGGTTTATTCCCAGCCAGACCGGCCGGGAACTTAAGGCCGCGGCGGTAAAATCCGCTACGCTGACCGGCGAGCCGGGGTCGAAATTCAGCTTCTGGGGGACATAACCGAGCTGCGGGCGGCCGCTGTCCCGGCCGCTTACCCGGAAGGTTATCCGGCCGCGATAGGCCACCTCTTTCAGTATAGCCCGCAGAAGCGTGGTTTTTCCCGCTCCGTTCGGGCCGACCAGGCCGACTACTTCCCCGCAATCCAGGTGAAGATTTACGTCGTCTAAGACGGTCTCCCGGTTGAATTCAACGGTCAACCCTTCGATCTTCGTGCAGCAATGCGCGCAGGAGTTCATATTAATTCTTATTTGCCGAAAGCTTGTTTTAGGACCTTAAGATTATTTTCCATGATCCTGAGGTACGCGTCATAATCATCCGGCCCGGTCACCGCCGGGTCCAGGATATAGACTTTGGCCTGGGTTTCTTGGGCGATCGCCCCGGCCGCGGAAGCGGGATATTGCGGCTCGCTGAACAACGCCGGGATATTGTTCTTTCTGACCAGCTCTATAGTCTCGGCGAGCTCCCGGGCGCTGGGCTGGCTTCCCGGTTCCCGTTCCACTACCGCCGCGATCCGCAGGTCGAACTCCCGGGCAAAATAAGGAAAAGCCTCGTGGAAAGTAATGATCGGCCGGCCCCGGTAAGGCGCCAGCGCCGCGTGCATCTTTGCCCGCAGGACTTCCAGCCTGGCGGTATAACCGGCGGTATTTTTCCGGTAAAGTTCCCGGTGCTCCGGGTCAAAAGCCTCCAGCGCCCGGCCGAGGTTTTCCACCTGGATGATGGCGTTGGATATGCTCACCCACAAATGCGGGTTATCGCCTTCATTGCCTTCGCCTTTTATCAGCGGTATGCCCGCGGAAAGCTCCATTATTTTGATCCCGGGGTATTGGACTATGACTTTATCCAGGAACGACTCCATCCCCGCGCCGTTAGCCACAAAAACCTGCGCCCCGGACAATCTTTTCATATCTTCCGTGGTCACCGCGTAATCGTGCAAACATCCGGTCAAAGGCGGAGTAAGATTGCGCACGGTAACCCCGGGAACATCCCGGGCCACGTTCTTAGCCATAATATACATCGGATAGAACGAAGCGACGATATTGATCTCCCGGGCTTCTCCGGCTTGAGCCCGGGAAACCGGGCCGGGCAGGAAAGTAATGATAAAAAAAACCGATAGGACAAGCTTTAGACTACCCGGTTTAAACATCACGCCTCCCGTTTATTTGCATTTTGAGCACAATCCTTCGATGCGCAGGGAATGATACTGGACCTTGCCTTTAAGTTTCTGTTCGATAAATCTGGAGATCAGGTCGAAATTGCAGAAATCGACTTCTTCTACCCGGTTACATTTAGTGCAGATAAAATGATGGTGGTCGCTTCCCGGATGCAGGCACATCCCGTAATAGATCCTGCGGCCTTTATTCTCGATCCGGACCAATATCCCGTTCTTTTCCAGCTCGTCCAGGATCCGGTAAAGCGAAGGCAGCCCGGCCGAAACCGATCTTTTCCGCAGCAGGGCCCTTATTTCATAGGGGCCGAGGAACTTCTTCTGCTCGAGAAAAACCTCGATCACCGCTTTCCGGCGGGCGGTGATCTTCAGGCCGTTATCTTTTATTTTTTTAAGGCAGGTTTGGGCATCCATGGCATAAATAGAAATGATTTCTATTTATACCACAAACGCAGCTTTTGTCAAGGGCTATTCCCGGAAGCGCTCTTTATCCCGTTTCATACCTCTATGGACGCTCCCTCCCGGACCCGGATAAAACCGCTTCCGAACGCCCCGCGCATCATTTCCGTCGCGCGCTCCCCGGTGCAATGCGTCGGCGCGATCCGGCGGACGCCGAGCCGGCGCAAAGCGGCTATGACGCTCTTATTCTTCCGGTCGGTATTGTCTTTTAAATGAAAGCCCCCGATAAGGCAGTTAACGCCGCCGCGAAAGCGTCGCCGGACGCTCCGGACGATCTTGACCGCCCCGGGATGCGCGCATCCGCAGATCACCGTCGTCCCGCCCGGGGTCTTGACAACGAGAGACTGCTCGTATATTTTCCTGCCGGACGATCTCCCGGTGAGTTCTCCCGTGGAGCATATCCCGTTTTTTATTTGCGCCGCTTTCCTCATTTCAACAAGTTTGACCCCGGAAGAGGCGAACCTGCGTTTTATTTCCCGCCGGGATCCCGGGCAGATGTACACGGTGATATCCTTCCGGTTCTCGATCAAAGGCCGCAGGCCGCCGATATGATCCCAATCGTCATGGGAAAGAACGATATGCCTGATCCTGCCCGTGTCGACGTTGAATCTCCGGATATTATCCAGGAGAACGCCGGGATCGCCGAAAGTGTCGAAAAGCACGCTCCTTCCGATCAGGAATGAAACTCCCCACCGGCCGGCCAGCCGTTCCCCCGCGCTTGATCCTGTGGCGATAACTTTTATTCTCATAGTTCGACCGGAAAAACCTCTATCTTCCTTACTATCTCCATGAACGCCCCGGCGGACGCCGTTTTCCGGTAGGACGAAACGAACGGTATCCCTTTATCGCCGAGCTCTACAAATTCCGGCTCGAACGGGACGCTTCCCAGAAAAGGCACATTCAATTCCCGCGCCGCTCTTTCCCCGCCGCCCTTCTTGAATATATCGGTCACGGCGCGGCAATGCGGGCAAACGAACCCGCTCATATTCTCGATGATCCCGGCCACGGGGACCTTTATTTCCCGGGCGAACAGAACGCTCTTCCGCGCGTCGAGCACGGCCACGTCCTGCGGCGTGGTCACGATGATTATCCCGCTGACGCCGGGGATCAACTGGCAGGCGCTTAAAGGCTCGTCCCCGGTCCCCGGGGGAGAATCGATGATCAGATAATCCAGTTCGCCCCAGATAACGTCGCTGAGGAACTGCCGGATGACCGCGGCTTTAGCCGGCCCGCGCCAGATGACCGGCTGGTCTGGATCGCGGCCCAGAAGGGCGATACTGACCGCTTTAAGATTTTCATCGACTATTACCGGTTCTATCCCGGATCCGCCGGTAAAAACAGACCGGTCTTCTATCCCGAGCATCTTGGCGATATCCGGCCCGTGAAGGTCGATATCCAGGATCCCGGTCTTCTTCCCGGACATGGAAAGCGCGTAAGCAAGGTTGACCGCCACCGTGGTCTTGCCGACCCCGCCCTTGCCGCTCATGACTATAAATTTATGTTTGATCCCGGACATCTTCTCTTTCAGCCGTTTTTCCTGTTCTATTAAAGACTGCTCATTCATCTGTATCGTAACGCTCCTTTCCTTATTCTTCCAGCAGAGCCCGACAGATGTTCCGCATTTCAGCTCCCGCGGCGCATTCCGCGTATTCGACGACGGGTTTGCCTTCAGCCAGGGCCTTGACCACCGTTTCATCAAAAACGATCCTGCCGATGACCGGAACGCCGCGCTCCCGGCAGAACGCCTCGATCTTATCCGTGACTGCGGGATTCAGGTCGTATTTATTCACCGCGAGTTTAACGGGGATATTAAAATGCTCCGCTACTTCCATGACCCTCCGGGCGTCATGCAGGCCCGAGAGGGTCGGTTCGGTCACCACGAGCGCGCGGTCAACGCCGGATAACGAGGCGATCACCGGGCAGCCTATCCCGGGCGGGCCGTCGATGATCACGTAATCGCGCTTTTGCTTTTGGGCCAGGTCGGCCGCGGCCTGCCTTATCTTCGCCACCAGTTTACCGGAATTATCCTGGGCGGTCCCGAGCCTGGCGTGCACGAAAGGCCCGTATTTCGTGTCCGACACGAACCACTCTCCGGAAACGTTCTCTTCCATGCGGACCGCCCCGCGGGGACAGATATTCGCGCATAACGCGCATCCTTCGCAGGAGAACGGCGCGATATCGAAACCGGGGCTTATCGCCCCGAACCTGCACGCTGAAAGACATTTACCGCACCCGTCGCAGAGTTTCTTATCGATCACCGCGGTCTGCCCGCTTCTGAACTCATGGCGCTCTTTGACTTCCGGATGCAATAATAGATACAGGTCCGCAGCGTCCACGTCGCAGTCGACCATCACTTTATTTCCGGCCAGGGCCGCGAGCGACCCCGCGACAACGGTCTTTCCCGTTCCGCCTTTCCCGCTAATTACGGCTATTTGTCTCATTTATGATCCCGCGGACCCCGGAATAGAGTTCAACGAACCTATCCCGGTAACCCGGGTCCTTTTCCACTATGGGCACGCCTTCCGAATAAGCGGCCGCGATCTCCCGGCTGAAAGGTATTTTCATCAAAACCGGGATATTTTCTTTCGCGCAATAATTTTCGACTTTGCCGTCGCCGATATCAGAACGGTTTATAACTACTCCGGATGGTATCTTTAATTTTCTCAGCACCTCGACCGCTAAAATAAGGTCGTTCAGGCCGAACGGCGTCGGCTCGGTGACCAATATACAGAAATCGCTTCCTTTGACCGCCGCGATCACCGGGCAGGACGTTCCCGGCGGCGCGTCGATGACCACCGTGCGGGCAGGGTCCAGGTACCTTTTCACCTGCCGGATCAAAGGCGGGGACATCGCTTCCCCGGTATTAAGCCTGCCGTGAATAAACCGCATGCCGTCTTTATCCCCGGCCTCGATCACTCCGATCTCTTTATTCACTTCCCGGATCGCTCCCCGGGGGCATAACAAACTGCACGCGCCGCAGCCGTGGCAAAGATGCGGAAAAACCAGCACGTTCCCTTTTTTATCCCCTTCCGGGGACAGCACCGCGATGGCGTGATACGCGCACGCCTGCCGGCATTTTCCGCAATAAACGCATTTCGCCTCATCAACTTCCGGCACCGGGATAAACGCCTTGACCGCTTCCTTCAGCCGGGGAGAAAGGAACAGATGCGCGTTCGGCTCTTCCACGTCGCAGTCAAGGAATTGGATGTTCTTCAGCGACAGCGCTAAATTCACCGCGACCGTCGTTTTCCCTGTCCCGCCTTTTCCGCTGGCCACAGAAATTATCATAGCTTAAATCCCGCCTTTTCGGGCGACAAGAACGCATTGATACGCGCTGCTGGCTTTCTTGATCAGGAAACCTTTCTTCTTCAGGTACGCTTCCACATCCGCTAATCCGGCCTTCCCGGTCTCATGCGTATGCCCCTCGAGACTATGAATGCGCTCCATAACTTGAAATCCCGCCGCGGTAAAGTCGGCCAAAACAAGCTTACCTCCGGGAGAAAGTATCCGGATAAATTCGTCGATTACCAGGTAAGGACTGCTCAAATGATGCAGGACATTCACGGAAAAGATCACATCGAAGCTTTCGCCGGAAAACCCGGTCCGCTCCGCGTTCTCTATCCGGAAATCCGCCATCCGCTCAAGGCCGGAATACGCCAAGTTGAGTTTCGCGAAATTTTGTTCATCCGGCGAGATATCAAAAGTGACAAAATGGTATCCTTCCCTGGCCAGGCAAAGCGCAAAATGTCCTTTACCGGTCCCCGCCTCCAGGATCCTGCCGGAAAAAGGTTTAGCCTGTTCCAGGACGAAATACCTCTCCTGGTCCACGTCATAGTTAAAACTTTTATATAAAGTTTTACGCGCTAAATATTTATTATGGTTTTCCTCGACCAGTTTATCCATATATGCATCTCCTATTCGCCCATGCCGGACTTGGGACCGACAGTGGAGTCTTTCGCGGCGGTCAACTTCCCGGTTTTATACAGCGCAACCGCCTCGCTGACCGTGCCGGATACTCCGGTGAATATCTCAATGCCCGCGGCATTGAGCGTTTGGAAAGCGTTCGGCCCGACATTGCCGGTCAGGACCGCCTTAACGCCCCGGGATGCCACGAACTGGGCCGACTGGATACCCGCGCCTCCCTGGAAAGCCGCGTTCGCGTTTTCCATCGCCTCAAATCCTTCCGATCCAGTGTCAAGAACGATAAAATTCCTGCATCTTCCGAACCTGGGATCTACCGGGGAATCCAGCGTTCTCCCTTGTGAAGTGATACAAATCTTCATACGTGCTCCTTTCTATTGTTCATTCCGGTTTTATCAAAGGCATCCGCCGTCCCCGCCGTGATGCCGGCAGGGGTCCAGGCCGCCTAAAGCGTTATTCAAAAGATCGTCCAGGGCCTTCTGCACGCTGCCTGAATAGCCGAACACCCGGACTCCCGCGTTAGCGAATTTCTGCTGAGCCCCAATTCCCATGCCCCCGGCGATGACATGAGTCACTTTATACTTAAGGATCTCATCCACCGCCAGGCAGCCCCCGCCGCCGTGCGCGACCGGATTCGGGACTATCCTGGTGCCGGTGACCTTCTTTTTATCCTGGTCGACATCCGCGAGAAAAAAATATTTACACTGGCCGAAATGCGCGCAAACATCGCCGTTAACGCCTTTTTCATCTTCTAATACGATTCCCACTCTCATATTAACTTCCTCCCTTTCTTAAACACAACCCTTATAGCTGAACTGGTCTCTCTTCCTGAAAGGCCTCCCGGCCATAGCCGAAGAACGCTCGCGGGCCTCTTTGCGCCCGCGCCCATCCCGGGATACCCGCGGCGCGGGAACAATGACGCATCCCGCGGCCCCCGCAGCCCCTCGCGTTAAATCCATAACGGACAGGCTGTTTTTTAATATCTTTCGCCGGAGTCAGGCAGTACCCCTTGCCCCCGCCCGTCATCGCTCCTTGACCTCTTGGTCCCGCCCCGTCAAAACCCGGCATAATCAACCTCGCTTTCTGTTAATGAAAATCATTTTCACTAAAAGGCAAAAAAAATATCGCCCTATTCTTTTCCGGCGCATTTCCCGCACACGCCGTAAAACTGTATCAGGTGATCCGTGATCTTGAACCCGTATTTCCGTTCCAGCCCCCGCTCGGTCTGGCTCAAAAGCTGGACCTCCTGGTCGATAAAATCGGTGTAGTCGATGACCTTGTTGCACTTCGTGCAAATCAAATGGTGGTGATGATGCGCCCCCTTGGGCCCTTCGGCGAACTCATACCGCGCCCGGCCGTCGCCGAAATCAAGCTTATACACCATTCCCAGGCCCGATAATACATCCAGCGTCCGGTAAACGGTGGTCAACCCCACGCCTGGGTCTTTAGAATGGATCTTCAGGTAGATATCCTCTGCGCTTAAATGTCCATCATTGCTGGAGAGGACATCCAGTATAGCTTCCCTTCCCGCGGTAAGCCTGTATCCGCAGCCTCTGAATTTCCCGTGCCACCAGCCTTTTCCGCAGCAATTCCTTCCGGGCATATATTTTAGCTCCCAGCCTGCCGATGCGCAAGCTTAAGTGGAAATGGTTTTCATTTCTAATAATACCCTGTTTACTCATTCTTGTCAAGTTTTTTCTTTTACCGGCAGGCGGTCATGGAAGGAATACGGGGACCGGCCGGCCAGCAGGCGTATGGCCTCAATATCGCGGGGAGCGAGGAGTTCTTTGTCGAAGGTGGTGCGGAATTCGTGGCGGATGCCGGAATCTTTGATTATTTTTATGCTTTCAGATATGCCGCCCGGGTCTAAACTGACGCCGGAAACAAGACCGTATTTATCCAGCGGCGCTTTGATATCCATGGCGATATAATCCACGGTTTGGCCGGCGGCCAGGCGCCTCAAGACGTCCGGGCGGCTTCCGTTGGTATCCAGCTTGACCGAGTAGCCCAGGGATTTAAGCAAGCGCAGGAAAGCCGGGAGGTCTTCCTGTAAAGTGGGCTCCCCTCCGCTGACGACCACTCCTTCAAGCCGGCCGCGCCTTTTTTCCAGGAAAGCCAGGACTTCTTCCGGAGGCAATGTCTCTCGGAACCTGTCCGGATACACCAGTTCCGGGTTATGGCAATAAGGGCAGCGGAAGTTGCAGCCCTGGGTAAAAATGACCGCGCAGACCTTGCCGGGATAATCGATCAGCGAAGTTTTTACCAGCCCGCCGATCTTCATAACTTATAAGTCTTCCTTAAACCAAATTCCTTTTTCTTGCCTTCGTTCCACTGGTTGACCGGCCGCAAATACCCGACTATCCGCGAATAGACCTCGCAGCTCTTGCCGCATTTCGGGCACGTCTCCTCTTTTCCCGGCAGGTACCCGCAGTCCGGGCAGACGCTGAAAGTGGGGGTGATGGAAAAATACGGCAATTTGTATTCGGTGCAGATCTTGCGGATCAGGCTTTTTAAGGCGTCCTGGTCCCTGATCTCTTCTCCCACGTAAAGATGGACCACCGTGCCGCCGGTGTATTTGGTCTGGATCTCGTCCTGCAGGTCGAGCATGCCGAAGAGGTCGTCGGTGTAATTAACCGGCAGATGGGTGGAATTGGTATAGAACGGATGTTTCTCCTCGCCGATGGTTTTTCCGTAACCGGAGCGCAGGGCGGGATATTTCAACTTATCCAGCCGGGCCAGGCGGTAGGAAGTGCCTTCGGCCGGAGTGGCTTCCAGGTTATAAAGGCTTCCGGTTTCTTTCTGGAATTCCAGGAGCTTCTCGCGCATGAAATCCATGACCCGCAAAGTGAATTCCCGGCCTTTATCCGCGGCGATATCCTCGCCCAGCAGGTTCAGGCAGGCTTCGTTCATCCCGACAATGCCGATGGTGGAAAAATGATTCTTCCAGTATTGACCGAATCTCTCCTTGACATGACGAAGGTAAAAACTCATATAGGGATACAGATTCTCCCCGGTAAAAGATTCCAGGGTCTTGCGTTTTATTTCCAGGCTGTCTTTAGCCAGGTCCATCAGCCTGCCCAGCCTTTCAAAAAACTCGTATTCGTTCGCCGCGGCAAATCCCAGCCTGGGCATATTGATGGTGACCACGCCAATGGAACCGGTCAGCGGGGCGGAACCGAACAGCCCTCCTCCCCGGCGGCGCAGTTCGCGGTTGTCGATGCGCAGGCGGCAGCACATGCTCCGGGCGTCTTCCGGGTTCATGTCCGAATGGATGAAATTGGCGAAATAAGGAATGCCGTATTTCGCCGTGACTTTCCAGAGGATATCCAGGTTGGGATTATCCCAGTCGAAATCCTTGGAAATATTATAGGTCGGGATAGGAAAAGTGAAAACCCGGCCTTTGGCGTCGCCTTCGAGCATTACCTCCAGGAAAGCCCGGTTGAACATGTCCATTTCCGGTTTGAATTCCCCGTATTTAACGTCTTGCAGTTTCCCGCCGATGATCACGTTCTGCCCGGCGTAGTATGACGGGACGGTCAGGTCTAAAGTGATATTGGTGAACGGGGTCTGGAACCCGACCCGGGTGGGGACATTGACGTTGAACAGGAATTCCTGCAAAGCCTGTTTCACTCCCTTATGATCCAGCCCGTCGAAGCGGATAAAAGGGGCGAGCAGGGTGTCGAAATTGGAAAAAGCCTGGGCTCCGGCGGACTCGCCCTGGAGGGTATAGAAAAAATTGGTGATCTGGCCTAAAGCGGTGCGCAGATGCCGGGCCGGCTTGGATTCCACTTTGCCCGAAGCGCCCTGGAAACCTTCCACGAGCAGGTCGTGCAGGTCCCAGCCCACGCAGTAAGCGCTCAATATCCCCAGGTCGTGGATATGGAAATCGCCTTCCAGGTAAGCTTCTTTGATGCTTTCCGGGTAGATCTTGTTCAACCAGTAGATCTTGCTGACTTCCGAGGAAATATAATTATTCAGCCCCTGCAGGGAAAAGCCCATGTTGGAATTTTCTTTCACCTGCCAGTCGGTCTTGTATAAATACTGGTCGATCAGGTCGACGTTGAATTTCGAGGTTATCTGGCGGATGCCTTTGCGCTGTTCCCGGTACAGAATATACGCCCGGGCTGTTTTCTTATACGGGGAAGCCAGCAGGACCTCTTCGACGATATCCTGCACCTGCTCGACGGTCGGGCTTTCCCCCAGTTCCAGCTGTTCGGCCAGGTTGAGCACTTTGATGGTCAACAGCTTGGCTGAGTCTTCCGCGAATTCCCCGGTGGCTTTGCCGGCCTTGGCGATGGCTTCGGTGATCTTGCGGGCGTTAAAGCTGACCCGGTCGCCGTTCCTTTTGACGATCTCCTTGAATCCGCCTTTAACCAGTATCTCCATGACTTCCCCCTTAGTTGACAAATAACCCGTGCTTTGAACAAACGCTATTTATATCATTCCCTCGCGGCGCCTCTGGGCGGATATTTGCCGCAGGAAAAACTTCCCCCTTCCGGGCAATACTCCAGCTGTTCGCATTTGGCCCCGGCGCGGGCGAAAACTTCCGGCAGATGCCCCCGGCAGATCTTGAGCATCTCTTCAGCCAGGGCGCGGATCTCCCACTGGGCGCGGGCGCAGCATCTTTGCTCGAAAAAATGCAAAAGCTCCCGGCAGTTCATGGTCACCACTATCTTGGTCTCAGCCGCCTGAGGCAGGACAAAACGCGCGTCCTGGTTGGCCTGTTCCCCTTTTGTGCCCTTGGCCGCGAACCTTTTGATCATAAGATTATAGCTGGCCTGGATACCTTCCATTGTTTTAATAAAAGCGTCCTTCATATCCTCGTCTTCCTCGATCGAAGGCGGGATAATATAATCGAACCCTTCTTCTTTGACATATCTCTGGCTTTGCTGGGAAAAAGATGCGATCCGGTGGCGGACCAGCTGATGGGTCAGCGCCCGGGATACGCCTTCGACGGCAAAGGTGAATTTAACGTGCTCCAGAGGGCTCTCGTGCCCGGACGCAACTACTTTGGCCACGAATTCAGCCTGTTTAGAGGGATCGGACCTGCCCTGTTCGAATATTTCCGCGGCGGATTTCGCGGAATAACACTGGCGGCAGGCGGCGTAAATTATTGCCAGAGCGTTCTGCGGCATATCCAAAAGTTGAACCCGTAATCTGCCCTGCGGCATTGAACCTCCCGGATAACGGTTATAAAATAAAAATCCCGGCTGTATGAACAGCCGGGATCTCACCCTGATTTACTTGATCCCAGATCGAAACGAAATTACGCCATTCCGAAGACAGCGCAATCCGTATTTTTTCCTGGCAGGTATTCTGGCTTGAGATCGTCCTACCGGGCAAACCTTCCCGCCTTAAAGCTGGCAGTGGTTTATCGCCTTTCGTCCCTCGTCACAGCACCGGGAGTGCTTCCGATTTTCGCGGAATTCCCTATTGAGCCTTGCGGCACCGAAGAAAAATAAGATTTTAAAGAAAAAGGCTTTTATCTAAAAGCAGTGTATAACTAAATTCATCCTTAGTCAAGACAAAAAACCTCCGTGGCACCCCAAGGGTGCCACTACGGTCAGGAATAACTGTGCAGTCCGGGAAGGATGAAATTCACCCCGATAAAAGTGAACAGCGTGGCCAGGAATCCCAGCAGGGATAAATACGCGGCGCTGCGGCCTTTCCATCCGCGCAGGATCCGGCAATGAAGGTAGACCAGGTAAACCAGCCAGGTGATCAGGGAACAGGTCTCCTTGGGGTCCCAGCCCCAGTAAGTGCCCCAGGCCGAATTCGCCCAGACCGACCCGGTGGTCATGCCGATCGTTAAAAAGGGGAATCCGAAAATGATCAATTTATAAGTAACCGCGTCCAATTCCGGCAAGAAAACTTTCTGCAGATCCCGCCGCCCCGCTAAAAGTAAATAGACCGCGCTCAGGACAAAAGCGATGCTCAGGCACCCGTAACCGACGAAATAAGTGACCACGTGCACGCTGATCCATTTGCTCTGTAAAGCCGGGACTAAAGGCTTGATCGCGCTCTCGGAAGGCAACGCCGCGCTCAAGAAAACTATCGCCAGGATATTCACCGGAACGGCCAGGAATCTTATTTTGTAGATCCGTTCGAAAATTATATAGACCAGGATCACCGCCCAGGCAAAAAGCACCAGCGCTTCATACATGCTGGCAAAAGGCGGCCGGCCGGCTTCATGCCAGCGCACTCCGACCATAATGGTCTGTAAAACAAACCCGGCCTTAAGCAGCAGCCTTCCGGCGCGATCCCCAAAACCCGCCCGGACCGAGAACGGCAGACAAAAACAAACTGCCGAGGCCAAATAAAAAATAAAAGCCGCCTTTATCAGGATATCGTTCATACCTGCCCGCCTTTACCTTTAGCCTTAACTTCCTCCGCACCCGGTATAGGGGAGGCGCGCCTGAGTTTGGGGTAAAGAATAATTATCAGGCCGGCGTTCAAAAGCAGGAATCCGGTAAAAACAAAGCCCACTCCGGGGTCACGGACGACTTCCAGGCTGGTATATTTCAAATTATCCTGGTCGTACCCGGATTGATAAAAAGTGTACCCGCGGTAAGAAAAAGGAGAGTTGACCTTGACCAGCGCGTTGATCGTCTTATTCCTGGACGGATCGACTATTCTCAGCCTTGAGCGGTATTCTTTGACCATCGGCATGAAATCGAACGCGAATTTAATATTCTCGTCCCTGGACATGCCCATGCCCGGATGATTGGCGAATATCCAGCGATCTTCGGTCTGCCCGGGAGAAATTATCCTGAGGAGGACAGCCGGGTTATTAGCTTCCCGGGACCTGTTAAAAGCTTTCATATTCGCATCCATCCCGAAATCAGGGAAATAATCGGCAACCGAGAAAGAATACCCGCCTATCTGTTGTTCCTGCCCCGCATCCAGCTTATACGATCCCTGGATGTTCTTATCCGCCACAAAAACCCTGATCTCGTATTTCCCGGGGAAGGAATTATACCAATCAAGCGAGAAATCTTCCAGGTATACCCGGAAGCCAAGATCGTGGGATCTATATCCCAGGTCGATCTTATCCTGCGACTGCCCCGTTTCCAGCTCCAGCGCCCCGCGCACGCCCAGCAAATAACTGAACAGAGACCCCAGAAGTATCAGCAGGACTGACAAATGCACCAGGTTAGACCCGGCCTTATTCCGGGAGAACGATATCCTGTAAAATACGCAAACCAGGATATTCGCGGCAAAAACCGCCAATAGCGCCACAAACCAGGGCGCGGAGAAAACATATCCCCGCAGGCCTTCCGGAAGGACGGCCCCGGTAAAAGAAACAACAATGATCAGCCAGAATAGGACCAGCGCCAGCTTTACCGAACCCAGGAACTTCAGGAACCTGTTCTCTTTGATCTTTGACCAGCACATACGTTCTCCGGATTTAACAGATCGACCGGACAAAAGCCCGGATAAATTTGTCCAGATCTGTTTTTTTGTGGGCGAAAGAAACAAAATCAGCTTCGAACTGCGACGGAGGCAGGTTTATCCCATGTTCCAGCATCTTCCGGAAGAACCGGGCGAATCTTCCGGTGTCCGAACTTTTCGCTCCGGCGTAGTCCCTGACCCTGGCCCCGGTGAAAAACAAAGTAAAAATAGAACCGGCCCGGTTAACCGATAATCCAAGTTTTCTCATTTTAGCGATATTGCCCATTTCCTCGCACATCCGGGAAACCTCCCCGTTGAGCAGGGAATAATTCTTACCGGATAATTCTTTTAAAACAGCAAGGCCCGCGGCAACAGCCAGAGGATTTCCCGAAAGCGTTCCCGCCTGGTAAACCCCGCCCAGAGGGGAGAGTTTATCCATGATCTCTTTTCTTCCGCCGTAAGCCGCCAAAGGCAGCCCTCCTCCGATGATCTTGCCCAGACAGGTCAGGTCAGGCTTGATCCCGAAAAGGTCCTGCGCCCCTCCGAAAGTAAAACGGAAACCGCTGATGACCTCGTCGAATATCAGAACGATATTATATTTCTTAGTCAGTTCCCGCAAACCCGCGATAAATCCCGGGTCAGGCATGACCACCCCCATATTCGCGGCAACCGGCTCGACGATCACGCAGGCGATATTCTTATGCCCTCTGCGGACCGCCTCTTTCACCGAATCGATATCGTTATAAGCGAGAACGATGGTTTGACGGCTCAGGTCCCGGGGCACGCCCAGGGAATCCGGGCGGCCGAAGGTCGCCGCTCCCGAACCGGCTTTAACCAGCAGGCTGTCGCAATGGCCGTGGTAACAGCCGGCGAATTTAATGACCTTTTCTTTTCCGGTAAACCCACGGGCCAGGCGGATCGCGCTCATCGCGGCCTCGGTCCCGGAATTGACCAGGCGGACCTTCTCTATCGACGGTATTGCCCGGCAGATCACTCCGGCTAATTCAGTCTCGCCTTGAGTGGGGGCGCCGAAACTACTGCCCTTTTTAACGGCAGACCTGATCGCTTTTACTATTGCCGGATGGGCGTGGCCGAGGATCAACGCGCCCCAGCTCATCACCAGGTCGATATAAGCGTTGCCGTCGGCGTCGTAAATAACCGGGCCTTTCCCTCTTTCGATAAAAAGCGGCTCCATCCCTACGGCTTTATAAGCCCTGACCGGGCTGTTCACCCCGCCGACCAGGTATTTTTGGGCTTCCCGGAATAATTTACGCGATCTGCCTGTTTCCATTAAAGGGGCTTCTCCTGTTTTAAACGTTGATAAAGGTATTCGATCAGCAGCATTTTATGCTGGATGTCCATTTTCAGGAACTCGACTCCTGTTTCATAGCAAAACTGCTTATTCGGCCCGAGAATACGCTTGCCGGCCTGCCAGACCACTTTCCCCAGGGCGAAGAACGGGCCGGCATCCTCGGGCAACGACATTCCCAGCTCCAGCAGCGTCCCGGGCGCGGTTTTATCTTTTAAAAAAAGGCGGATCCCGCCCTGGCCGACGTCAGCCACGTCGTCTTTCTTCTCCCCGACTACACCCATTAATTTATAGATAACTTTTACGCCGTCTTTTAACCGGGGGAATCTCCTTTTCTCCGCTATTTTAATATCCGCCATATATCCGCCTTTGTTTTCTTGAATTCTTTTAAAGTGAACAACTCCCTGTAATCTTTCACTCCGCTTCCCCGGGAAAGAGTTTTTACGGTATCGCGGCAATCTTTTTTATTCTTCCCGTGGATCATGGTGTAAACGTTATAAGGCCAGCAGGCGGATCTCCGGCGCTGGTAACAATGGCTGACCTGGACCGCCCGGCAGAATATCCCGGCCGCGCGTTCAATTTCAGGCCCCGGCACATCCCAGGCCACCAGCACATTCGCTTTCAATCCGATATTGCGGTGAGCCAGGACCAGCCCGAACCTGCGGATCAAACCTCTTTTTTTATAAGCCTTGATCGTCTTAATTAACCGGCCCTCATTCCAGCCGAGCCTACGGGCTGCGGTAATGAAAGGCTTCGCGGTTATCGGTAACGGCTTATTCAGCTCAAGAATAAGATCCCTATCCGGCTTCATCAGTTTTTAAAGTTAAACCGGGCGTCGATCTTGAATACTTTGACCGTCTCCAGGTTAATTACTTCTTTTATCCCGGTTTTACGTTTGATCTCGTTTATCAGCCGGGACAAAGAGGCCCGGGACCCCGCGGACAAAGTGAACCAGATATTAAACTCCCCCCGGCGCAGATAATTATGGCTGACCTGGGGATAACTGTTAATGACCTTCACTGTCCTCTTAATATATTTCTTATCCACCCGCATCGCTACCAGGGTGGACCTGATGCCCAATTTCCCGTTCTCCCAGACCGCTCCGAGATAACGGATATGCCCGGTTCTCCGGAGTTTTTTCAGCCTGCGGATAAGCCGGCTTTCGCTTAACCCGAACCTGGCTCCGGCCGAAGCGAACGGCCGGCTTTCCACCGGGAAATCGTCCTGAAGTCCTTTTAATACCTGCCTGTCTAATTTAGAGGTCATTTATACCCGGAAGCGGAAAATATACACTCGTTATCCTGCGCCATGAAATCCGAACTCTCATAATAAGCCCTGGCCCGGCAGCCCCCGCAGGAAGACTTGCCGGCGCACTTGCCGCAGGCTCCGGAATATTCCAAAGAACGCAGTTTCTTGAATATCCCGCTGTCTTTCCAGAGCGCGCTGAATTTAGTTTGGCGGACATTGCCCACTTTTAAAGGCAGGTACGGGCAGGGATGCACATCGCCGTTAGGCAGAACGCAGCAGTAACCGGTCCCGGCCAGGCATCCGCGGGCGAAACGCAGGTCCACGCCCATTTTCTTCGCCAGAGGGACGAACTGCGGAGCGCAAACCGGCTTCAATTCTAAAGAAACCGTTTTTTGTTTGTTCAAAACGTTTTCCAGGACTTCCCGGATCTCCTTCGCCCCGATAAAAACATCGCTGATCTCTTTGCCCCGCCCGGTCGGCACCAGAAAAAAAATGTGATGCGCTTTGGCTCCCAGCCCGGCGACAAAATCGGTTATTTCGATTATCTCTTTATAATTCCTGCGGGTAACCGTAGTGTGGACCTGAAAATCCAGGCCTTCCCTTTTGCAGATACGCATGGCCTCGACGGTCTTTTCCCAGGCGCCTTCCTGCTTGCGGAAATTATCGTGCGCGGCAGGGTCTTTACTGTCTAAACTTATGCCGACCCTGGCGGCTCCGGAAGCCTTGATCTTCCGGACTATCTCCGGAGTGAACAGCACGCCGTTGGTGCCCAGGACCGGGCGCAGGCCGACGGAAGCCGCGTGGGAGATAAGCTCAAAAATATCTTTGCGCAAAAGCGGCTCGCCGCCGCTTAAGATCGCGATCTTGAATCCGGCCTTGGCGATCTCGCCGAGCAGGTCCTTGCCCTCGGCGGTGGTCAGCTCATCCGGGTCCTTGCCCCCGGCGTCGCGGTAGCAATGCTCGCATTTAAGATTACAGGCTTTCGTAGTGTTCCAGGAAATTATCATAATGTTATCCCATATCAAAATTTTGCATAATTTATGACATAAATTTCTTATAGGGCCTGTCAAGGCACGGTTCAGTATGATTCAGATTTTGCGGGACCTGCCAAGGCATGGTTTCCGAAGTTTAGAGATGACTGTGTCAGCCGCTCGAACAGTCCTCGGCCCTGCGGGCCTGCGGAACTCGCTTGGTGACACAGTCATCTCTTATCCGATAGACCAAGCCTTGTCACCCGCAAAATCCGACATACTGAAATATCTCTACCCAAAATTAAAATTTAATAAATTATTAATGTCACGCATACCCGGATTTTTAATAGCCGGCAAGGCGTGGTGAAGTATGCCTTGCCACCCATAAGAAATTTACAACATAACCGCAAAATTAAATAAATTCTCTGTCTTGCCAATACTCAATTTTAATGACTGATTACACGCTGATCCGCGATTGTTTCATCAGGGGTGACGAGACGTGTTGGAGCGGGGCGTGGAGGCAAGGAGCGGGCATGGTTCCGCCGAAGGCGGAGAGCGACGCAGCCGACCCGAGCGCGGATTTGCCGCGCAGGGGCAAATCAAGCGCCCCCGCGGAAATATGTCTCGGCAGCCTGCCTGCCGGCAGGGCCCCGTGATGAAACAACTCCTGCTCATGCCTTATCAGAACCCGTTAAATTTTATAAAGAGCAATAAGAAAATAATTTATTTTACCAAAAGCCGCGCGGCTTCCAGCGCGTGGTACGTGATGATGATGCCGGCTCCGGCGCGCTTGATGGCGGTCAGGATCTCCAGCGTTACCCTTTCCCCGTCGATCCACCCGGCTTTGGCCGCGGCCTTGACCATGGCGAATTCCCCGCTGACGTTATACGCCGCTACCGGCAAGTTGAATTTCTCCCGGGCTTTAGCGATCACGTCCAGGTAAGCCAACGCGGGTTTGACCATGATAATGTCCGCGCCCTCTTCAACGTCCAAAGCGATCTCCCGCAAAGCTTCCCGGCAATTAGCCGGGTCCATCTGGTAAGTATTCCTGTTGCCGGATTTTGGCGCTGACTCCGCGGCCTGGCGGAACGGCCCGTAGAACCCGGAAGCGTATTTAGCGCTGTAAGCCATGATCGGGATCTCAGGATAATCATTATCGTCGAGTATCGCGCGTATCGCCTTGACCTGTCCGTCAGCCATGGCCGAGGGAGCGACCATATCCGCCCCGGCCTTGACCTGGGAAAGCGCGGTCCGGGCGAGCAGGTCCAGGGTCGCGTCATTGTCCAGGCGGCACTCGGCCCCGGAATGGCGCTTGATCAAACCGCAATGGCCGGTCGAAGTGAATTCGCAAAGGCAGACATCGGCGATCACCAGTATTCCCGGGACTTTTTCTTTGACCGCGGAGATCGCTCTCTGGACGATGCCGTCCCCGGCGAACGCCTGGGACCCGTCTTCATCCTTTTTATCCGGGATCCCGAAAAGCAGGATGCCCGGAATACCCAGGGCTTTAGCGTTTCTCACTTCTTTGATCAGGTTATCTATCGACAGCTGGAAATTTCCGGGCAGGGAAACGATCGGTTTCCGGATATTCCTGCCTTCCCGGACAAAAAACGGCATAACCAGGTTATCCGCGCTCAGCCGGGTCTCCCTGACCAGCCTGCGGAAATTCTCGTTCTGTCTTAATCTTTTTGCCCTGCAAACCGGGAATCCCATATTCAGCTCCTTTGGACTTTTCAGGCCAGCCCGATCTCCTGATCGGTCAGATAACAGGCCGGATCTTCCTGCCACATGTCCTGGTAAACCGCTTCCGCCCTGGCGCGGAAATTCGCGTTGCATAATTCCAGGAATTTACACCGCCCGCAGCGGCCTTTGATGAATTTCGCCCGGTTTTTCAGCTTAGCCATTACCGGGTCGGTAGTATCCATCCAGATGGTCCCGAATTTACGCTCTTTGACATTGCCGAAAGTATAACCCTGCCAGAACTGATCGGCGTGAACATTGCCCCGGTTATCCACGTTAGCGATGGCGATCCCCGAGGCGTTGCCTTTATTATACTCCAAAAGCTGCAATACTTCCCGCGCTTTCTGCGGGTCCTTTTCTTTTGTTTTCAGATACAAGTATATGGCGTCGGCATGATTATCCACGGTCAGGACTTCTTTATTTATCCCGCGCCTGTGCATTGAGACCGCCCAATCGCAGATGGAATCGATGCACTCGCGCATGTCTTTACGCGGAAGGTCGTCTTCGGTCATTTGGGAACCGCGGCCGGAATAGACCAGGTGATAAAAACAAACCCGGTCGATCGCTTCTTCCTCCACCAGCCGGAAAATATCTTTTATATCGGGGTAATTGTGCCGGGTTATGGTAAAACGCAGCCCGACTTTCTGTTTTACGGCGACCAGGTTCCTTATCCCCAGCAGAGCCAGCTTAAAAGCGCCTTTTTTCCCGCGGAACATATCGTTGCGTTCATTGATGCCGTCCAGGCTGACCCCGATATAATCAAAACCGCTCTCTTTGACCCTCCGGGCTATATCCTCCGTGATCAGGGTGCCGTTGGTGGAGACCACCGTGCGCAGGTGGTGGCGGTGAGCGAAATCGTTCAGCTCGAACAGGTCCTGACGCAGGAACGGCTCTCCGCCGGAGAATAGCAGCACCGGGACCCTGAATTCTTCCAGGTCGAGGATCATTTTCTCAGCTTCCGCAGTGGTAAGTTCGCCCTCGTAATCCCGGTTCGACGAATTGGAATAACAATGCATGCAGGCGAGGTTGCATTTGCGCAGGCAGTTCCAGACCACGATCGGCCGCCGGGTCAGGGAATTCATCCCTTTGCGGTAACGCAGTTCGTCGCCGTAGGATGGGAGGTCGCAAAGTAATTTTGTTATGCTTATCATAATTTAATAAGTACTGGTTTTATTTCTTATGGGGCCTGTCAAGGCGTAGTTCCGCAGGGCGCTCGTTGCGGCCCAGCGTGCCGCAACTTCGCTCCGGTTCGGCCCTGCGCTCTTGGTTGGTATTCCCCTCTAGGCAATCCATGCCCGCTCCGGGCCGAACAGGCCTGCTCCACTATCGCCTTGCCACCCATAAGAAATAAAACCGCAATGTTCAACCACAATACATATTACCATTTATAACAAAATTGCTTTATTTCCTGTAATGTTTGATGATCGCCGAGGCCAGGCCGGCCAGGGTGAACTGCCTGGCTTCGATCGCTACTTTCAGGCCGCGCTTGCGGCAAGCGGCCGAAGTCACGGGGCCGATGGAGGCGACCTTGAATTTATTCCTGCCGGAGAATATCTCTTTCCGTGAAAAAGCCTTGATAAATCCTTCCACGCAGGAAGAGCTGGTGAAAGTCACCAGGTCGAACCCCGCCAGGAAACCGGGGATAGCTATCTTCTGCGGATGCGCCTGCGACCGGTAAGCCGCGACGACGCTGACGCCCGCCCCCAGCTTTTTCAAGCCTTGAGGCAGGACATCCCTGGCTTCCTGGGCCCGGACGATCAGGATATTCCGGCCTTTAATGCGCTCTTTCCTGAAAACCGCCAGTAATCCTTCCTGGCGGAAATCTTCAGGCTGGATATCCGCGTTTATCCCCAGAGCCTCAACCGCTTCCCTGGTCTTGGGGCCGATGCAGGCTATTTTTATGCCGGCGAGGATCCTGACGTCTTTTTTAAAAGACTTCATCCGCTCCTTGAAAAAGCGGACGCCGTTCTGGCTGGTAAAGACCAGCCAATCAAAATCAGCGATATTCTTTATCGCCCGGTCCAGCGCTGAGTAATCATCCGCAGGCACGATCTTTATTAAAGGCAAAGCCAGGCACTCCGCGCCCTGGCTTTCGAGCGCCGCGCTTAACCGGCTGTTATCTTCCGCCGGGAGGGTCACCAGTATTTTCTTGCCCGAAAGCGGCTTTTTTTCGAACCAGTTCAGTTTATTCCTCAAAGAAACGACTTCTCCGACCACCAGTATCGCCGGGGGGGAGATCTTCGCGCTGCGCGCCCTGGCCCGGATATCCGCTAATGTCCCGGGGCAGCTTTTTTGCCGTCCCAGCGTCCCCCATTGCACCAGGCAGCAGGGAGTCCTGGGCGGACGGCCGTTCTTAACTAAAGCCGCGACTATTTTATCCAGGTTCTCCACGCCCATAAGAAAGACCAGAGTGCCCAGCCCGGTAGATATCTTATCCCAGGCCAGCGAAGAATTCTTCTTTTCCGGGTCTTCCTGCCCGGTGAATATCCCTAAAGAAGAGGTCAGCCCGCGGTGGGTCACCGGGATCCCGGCGTAAGCCGGGACCGCGACGGCGCTGGTTATCCCCGGCACCACTTCAAAAGGGATCTTGTGTTTGACCAAAGTCAGGATCTCTTCCCCGCCCCGGCCGAAAACAAAAGGGTCACCGCCTTTTAAACGGACGACGTTCCTGCCTTTTTCCGCCAGCCGCGCCAGCAGGTTATTGATCTTCTCCTGCGGCATGGTGTGTTTATCCGAAGCTTTCCCGACGTAGATCAACTCGGCCCCAGGGCAGAATTCCCGGATGATCCGGGGATTTACCAGGCGGTCATAAACAACCGTGTCCGCTTCTTTAAGCAGGCGCGCGCCTTTTAAACTGAGCAATTCCGCGTCGCCCGGGCCTGCCCCGACCAGATAAACCCTGCCTTTAATCCGAGCCATGTTTTATCTCCGCTAAAATTTTCCGGCCGCCGTTATTCAGGATCCTCGCGGCCAGTCCGGCGCCGACCTTTTCCGCCCGGTCTATCCGCCCCTGCCCGGATAAACGCACGCACCTTTTTCCGTCCAGGCTGATGATCAAAGCTTCCAGAGATATTTTCCGGCCCCTGACCCGGGCATATCCCGCCACCGGCATCCTGCACCCGGCTTTGGTCGCGGCAAGGAACGCCCGTTCGCAATCAACGCAGATCCTGGTATTTAAATGCTCGATCTTCCGGGCGATCCCGAAAGCTTCGGCGTCGCCGCTGCGGATCTCGACGCCCAGCGCGCCCTGGCCGACCGCCGGAAGCATGAGTTCTTCCGGGATGATCCGGGCATTGAGACCTTTTATTTTCAGCCTTTTTAACCCGGCGGCGGCGACTATGATCGCGTCATAAAGCCCGGATTTCAATTTCTTTATCCGGGTATCCAGGTTCCCCCGCAGGTCCCTGACCAGCAGGTCGGGCCTGGCCCGCAAAACCTGCGCCTTCCGCCGCAAACTGGTGGTCCCGACTATTGCCGACGGCTTAAGCCCTGCCAGCCCCGGATTCCTGCCCCTGGTTATCAGGATATCCCTGGGTTCTTCCCTTTTAGTTACCGCGCCGAAACAAAGCCCGGCGGGGAACCGCGAAGGCAGGTCCTTGACGCTGTGCACGGCCATATCTATCGAACCGCCGCGCAAAGCGCTCTCGATCTCTTTGACGAATATTCCCTGATCAGAGCGTTTCCATTGCTTTACCCTGTCGCCGAGGGTGGTGATCCTGCGGAAAACGAACCCGCGGCCCCGGGAACCGGCGCGCATCAAACGGATCGCTTCCCGCGTCTGCGCTGCCGATAAAAGGCTGCCTCTGGCACCGACGATAATATTTTTCTTCACTTTAGAACGCCTTCCCCCGCCGCCGGACGGCAGGCCATCCTTTTCAGCGCCGCGTCGGCGCAGTCCTCAACGATCAACTGCGCTTTCCTGGCTTCGCTGCGCCTCTCTTTGATATTGGCGTCGCAGACCTGGGCCAGATCGTCGATATTATAAAGATACGCGTTGTCGATCAAGTTTACCGCCGGATCGATATTGCGCGGCATCCCCAGGTCGATAAAGAATAACGGCAGGTTATTCCTGGCTTTCATCACTTCCCGGACCTCGTCGCGGCCGATCAGGAAATGAGGGGCGCTGGTGGAACTGATGATAATATCGCAGCCCCGCATGCATTCAAAGATATCGCTGAAATTTACCGCCCTGCCTGAGAATCTTTTCGCCAGTTCTTCGGCCTTGGCCATGGTCCGGTTCGCCACGATCACCGTCCTTATCCCGCGCGAAGACAGGTTCTTGACCGTGAGTTCGCCGATCTTTCCCGCGCCGATGATCAGCACTTTCTTGTCTTCAAGCGTCTCGAATATCTTGCGGGCCAGCTCGATAGCCGCGGTGGAAGTCGATATAGCGCCTTTGCCGATCTGGGTCAGGGTGCGGACTTTCTTGCCGGTGCGGATCGCTTCCTCGAAAATATTATCCAGGCACCTTCCTATGGCGCCGGATCCCCTGGCCTTGAAATACGCGTCTTTTACCTGGCCGAATATCTGGGTTTCCCCGATGATCATCGAATCCAGGCTCGCGGCGACCTGAAAAAGATGCTCTACCGCCGGGCGGTTATCCAAAGCATAAAAATACTTCCTGACCGGTCCGGAGTCCGGGCCCATGGAACGGAGGACAAAATCCCATAAACTTTCCAGGATCCCCGCTCCGGAGTTACCGGCGGCGTATATTTCCGTCCGGTTACAGGTGGAAATCACCACCGCCTCATCGATGCCGGGGTAATTCCGCAGGCTACCCAGCGCCTCATCGAGTTTGGGCCCGGCAAAAGAGAATTTCTCCCGGATATATATGGGCGCGCTTTTATGGTTAAGGCCGAGAAGTAAAATTTCCATCTATTTTAAATATGAATGTACTCCCGGGAGCAGGAAACTTACCCCGAGATAAGTAAACAGCATGACCGCAAAGCCCGCCGCAGCCAGGTATGCGCTTTTCTTCCCTTTCCAGCCCAGGATCAGCCGGCAATGCAGATAAACCAGATACAGCAGCCACATCACCAGAGACGATGTTTCTTTGGGGTCCCAGCTCCAGAACGCTCCCCAGGCGTTTTGCGCCCAGACCGAGCCGCTGACGATACCCAGGGTCAGAAAGAGAAAACCGAGCACGACAGTTTTATACCCCAGCCGGTCCAGAGTTCCCAAAGGCGGCAGCCGGAAGAAGAAAAGATCGACTTTGCGCGATTTCAATTCCTTTTCCTGCCAGAGATACATCAGCGCGAAACAGAACGCCAGGGTAAAACAAGCGTAGCTTAAGAAACATAACGCGACATGCACGACCAGCCACGGGCTGTTGAGCGCGGGAGGCATCGGGCGGATACCGCTGTTCATTACAGAAGCATACGCCATAAGCGAAACTACCAGCGGCATCACGAACGTCCCGTCCGTCCAGAAACGGCGTTTGCGCTCGAATATAAGATAGACCAGGACTATTACCCAGGCGAAGAAGCTCAAAGATTCGTAAAGGCTGGAAACGGCGAAGGCCCCGCAAACCAGGCTGCGGTAAAAGATAAGCGCGGCGTGGAGCGCCAGCCCGGACCAGGCCGAATAAAAACCGGTTAAAGCGAATCTTTTATTCCGGGTAAAGAAGAAAAACAGATATGCCGCGGCGCTTAAAGAATAGATTATTAAAAGCAGATTGAAAACTGCCTGGTAGGGGGACATTATATCCTGGAATTTATCAGTTTATTCAACGCGGACTTCCTCCGTGAGGGCTCCGGGCAAGTGATCTTCAATTTTTTACGCGCCCGGGACAGTTGTTTTAAGATCCCGCTATAACGCTGCATAAATCCGGCGCCAAGGTCCCGGCGGATCTTCCTGGCCAGGCAGGGAGCCAGGCCGCTTGTGGACACGGCGATGACCAGCCCGTTCTTTTCCACGAACGCCGGCGCTATAAAATCGCTTTCCTGCGGGACATCCACCACATTGACGAGTATCCCGTTCTTCCGGCAGTAAGAGGATGCCCGGTGATTTACGCCGCGCTCACCGGTCGCGGCCACCGCCAGGAACGCTTTACGCAGGCAGCCGTCCGAGTAGCCGCGCGCGGACCATTGAACCTTTTTCCTGCGGAACAAAGAGGCAAGCCCGGGATTAAGCTCCGGGCTGACGACCTTGACCAGCGCGCCGCATTTGAGCAAAACCCTTGTTTTTCTTTCAGCTACCGGGCCCCCTCCTATCACGACGCAGGATCTGCCTTTTATATCGGCGAATATCGGATAATATCTCATAGTCCCTATAAATTACAAACCGCCAAATTCAGCAGGCGGGTTGTAATTTGCAGCTATCGGTGATTTTTAATAACGTTTCGGTTTGCCAGTATGATCTAACTTTCTTTGACTGCCGCCGCTTTTATATGTTTTTCGACCTGCTGGAATTCGGTAGGGGTCAGGATCTTATTAAGGTCAAGCAGGACCAGCAGCCGGTCTTTAAGCTTTCCTACCCCGCGGATATAATGCTCCGGTATCTCCGTTTCCACAAGGCTCGGGACTTCTTCGACGAATTCCGCGGACATCCGCAAAACCTCGGAAACGGAATCCACGATCATCCCCACCGTGTTCTCCCCCACTTCCACCACGATGATCCGGGTATTTTCCCCTCTTTCCCGCGAAGAAACCCCTAACCTCTTGGATAGGTCGATCACCGCAAGGACCTGGCCGCGCAGATTCACTACGCCTTCGATAAAAACGGGCGCTTTAGGCAAATAGGTGATCTGAACCACTCTCACGATCTCCCGGACCTGGCTGATATCGACCCCGAATTCCTCCTGCCCGATCGTGAAAACTACCAGCTGGTATTCCGTCCGCTTCTGTTCCGCCATGGCCCTGCCTCCTTTTTACTTTACGCCCAGAACGTCGAATATCTTCTGCAATGAATCGCTTGTAGGGAACAACAGGAACAAGCCTTCCATTTTCAAGCCTTTTACCTGCAAATCCGTCTTGATATACAACGCCTCTTCCGAGGTCTGGGCGATCTGGATAAAAATGAAATCGAGTATAGCCCCGACCATATCCAGGGCCATTGAAGGGATAGACGTAAGAATGGTGAAATTCGTCATATCCGCCAATGCCGAAACATACGCGCCGCCCAGGATATTACAGGCTTCCTGTAAAGCGGAACGGAACATGTCGTCTTTAAGATCCATCTCTTCCGCCGGCCTTCCCAGCAAAGCGCTGGCCAGGAATTTCGCGTCTTCCGGGGAAAGCAGCAGGAAGATCCTTCCTCCGATATCTCCCGTGATCTCCATATCCAGCACAAAATAAAGTTTATCCACCCCGGGGAAAATGTTCGACAGGTTCTCTAACGGAACAAGGCTTACCTGAGGGACCGAGATCTCCACTTTCGTCGCGATCATATCCGCTAAAGCGGTAGCCGCGGTAGCCGAACCGACAGTCCCTATTTCTTTCAAGAGATCAAGCTGTAAAAACGATATTTTTTGTTCGTCCATTTATTAACCTCGGTTATTATCTTTATGCCTTAACCGCGCGGATATCCCTTAATAAGACTTCGGCCAACTGCGCCAGAGGCAGGACCGCGTCGCTTAATCCGGCTTTGGAAACCGACCCCGGCATCCCCCAGACCACCGAAGATTCCTCATCCTGGATGAAAACCTTCCCGCCGGCTTCTTTTATCTTTCGCGCGCCTTCCAGCCCGTCTTTGCCCATGCCGGTCAGGATCACCCCGATCACGTTGGAGCCGAATATCTCCACGGCGGAGAACATGGCAACGTCTATCGAAGGCCGGACAAAATTCACCGGGGGGTCCTGGGTCAATCTTACCTTTACCTGCCCGTTCTCCCTGGCCAGGACCAAATGACTTCCGGCGGGAGCTACAAGCAATTTCCCGGCAGCTACAGCGTCGCCGTCTTCCGCTTCTTTAGCCCTGATCCCGGTCTCCCAGGATATCCTTTCGGCGAAACTCAGGGTAAAACCTTTGGGCATATGCTGAACCACGACAAAAGCCGCGTCGATATCCCCGGTAATGCCTTTAAGCAGGTTCAGGATCGCCTTGGGCCCGCCGGTAGAAGCCCCGATGACCACCAGCTTACCCACCCCGGCGATCTTCTCTTCCTCTTTCTGCCCGATCCCGGCGGCCTTGAAAGACGCCAGGTATTTATCCAGGTCGATATTGGCCGCGAGCTTGATCTTGGCGATTATCTCCCCGCGGAGCTTCTCCAGGCCGAGCGAGATCTCCCCGGAAGGCTTGGCGATAAAATCCACCGCCCCTAATTCCAGCGCTTTGATCGTAGCTGAAGCCCCGGCCCGGGTGTAAGCCGAAAGCATGATAACCCTTTTCGGCCTGGTCTTCATTATGTCATTCAATACGTCTATGCCGTTCTTGACCGGCAGGTTGATATCTAAAGTCACCACGTCCGGATCCAGGACGGCTATCCTTTCCAGCGCCTCATCGCCGTCTCTGGCCTTGCCGACTACTTCCAGGCCGGGATCGCTGTTTACGATGTCAGAGATGATCCTGCGCATTAAAAAAGAATCATCCACGACCAACACTTTGACTTTATCGGCCATTATACTTCTTTTTCCCCCCAGGAAACGGTCCTGACCAGGACTTTACCGTCGTCCAGATTGAGGAATATAGTCCTTCCGAAAGTCCCGCCGACTTCCTGCCCGGAGATCTTCATGTTCAATCCTTTGAAAACCTCTAAAGCCATCTCGATATTCTTCTGGCCGACATTCAGGACGCTGTCGGTGTTTATGAAACTGAACATATGCGCTCCGCCGAACATCTTGACCACGATCCTGCCCCGCATGCATCCCTTTTTTTCCATCTCTTCCAGCGCGTGCATTATCGCGGAATTGACGAACCTGCTGGGATTGGTCTTTACCCGGGCTTTATCGAAATCCGGGAGCATAGGATGGGCCATAGCCCCGACTTTTTTGACCGGGTCCCAGAAAGTAATGCCCAGGCAGGAACCGAGCCCCTTGGTCACCAGGACCGCCGGCGACTGGCTTATCTGCATCTGAGCCATTTGAACTTCAATAAGATTTTCATCCATAATATGCCCGGAAATTAATTACCCGCCTAAAGCCCTCTTGACCGCTTCGATAACTCTTGACGGCTGGAACGGTTTGGTGACAAAGTCTTTTGCCCCTGCCTGGATCGCTTCCACTACCAGGGAATGCTGGCCCATCGCCGAAACCATGATGATCTTTGCCTGGGGGTCGATCTTGATGATCTCTTTGACCGCGCCGATGCCGTCGATCTCCTCGATCTTAGGCATAACTATATCCATCGTGCACAGGTCGGGTTTAAGTTCCTGGTATTTTTGTATGGCGTCTTTTCCGTTCTCCGCTTCGCCGCAGATCTCAACGCCCTCTTTTTTAAGGATATCCGAGAGCATTCTGCGCATAAATAACGCGTCATCCACTACTAACACTCTAGCCATCTTTACCTCCCTTTCATATTCATCCCGTTTTAGAGATACCTCGGAAGAAATGCCCCGCTTTTCTTTAACATTAACCGGCCCTCTGGTATATCCTGTTGTAAATATCCACCCCGGTGAAAAACTCTTTTTTCCAGATATTCTCCACTTTAGCTATGACCAGATACCCCGCCGGGTTCAAAGACTGATAGAACTTATCAAACAGCGCTTCCTGCTGTTCCCGGGTAAAGTAGATCATAACATTGCGGCAGAAGATTATATCGATGAATTTAAGCCCGGGGTCGGTAATAAGATTGTGCCTCTCGAACCTGACCATTTTGCGTATCTGCTCGTTGATACAGTATTTACCATTATAAGCTGGTTGAAAATATTTTTCAAGCATCTTCTTGCCTACTTCTTTCAGGTCTTTTTCTTCATATTCGCCTTTTTCCGCCGCCCGCAGCGCCGAATCGTCGATATCGGTCGCCCTTATCTTGACCACGAAATCGCCGCGCCCGGCCATGGCTTCGCTCATCATTATCGCCAGAGAATAAGCCTCCTGTCCTGAAGCGCAGGCCGCGCTCCATATCCTGATCAAATTCAGGTTATTCTTGCTCTTGCGGCCGATCAACTCCGCCAGAGGCCCTTTCTGGAAAGCGATGAACACATCCGGGTCGCGGAAGAAATGAGTAACGTTTATCGAAAGCTCCTCGATGAAAGAATCGATCTCCCGGGGATTCTTCTTCAGGTAATTTATATACGCCAGGTAATTGTCGATATTCAGGCTGTTCATCCGCGAACGCAGGTGGCGCGTGGTGAAACTCTGCCGGTAAGAGCACAAATCAAGCCCGCGTTCTTCATTTATGAAACGCAGGATCCTGTTGAACTGATCGGCGCTGGCCGGCGCGGCCTTTTCTTCTCCCATAACCGCAAATTATTCTAATGCTGAGGGTTTTTGCTTACAAAGTCAATAGCCCTGGTCAGGACCTTGACCACATCGGTCTTGAACTGCACTTCCTGTTCCTTGAGCTTTGTATAAAGCCTGCCGCGGTCGGTGATCACGTACCTGGCGGGAAGCCGGTTCAACGCCCAGACCATCATATCCAGTTTGCACTTATTACATTTACAGACGTTATCCCTTTCGGATAGAAGTTCCTCCATCTCGTCCTGCACGACATCTTCCATATAGTTCTGTATCTTCATCGTCCACCCTCCTGAGCGTTAAGATCATCTTTCTTCGAATAGGAATTTTACTTCCGCCCCCTCATCCAAAACGGTAGTGAACCCGGCCGGCTCGCCGTTGACCAGTATTTTCATCTTTTTCCCGACCAGTTTCCCGGGATCGACCTCGACATATTTAAAGATCTCGGATAAAAGGACTTTACGGTCTTTGACATAATAAACTTTTATATCGGCCCCGTCTATAATGAATTCTTCGGGGCTGACCCGGCGGCCGTTAAGAAAAACCTGGACCTTATCCAGGACGACCTCGATACGGCGGTTATCGACCCGGACATGCATTTTATCGGCTCCCGGGCCGGTATCGACTATATCCTTGATCCGGTAATACATCGGGGAACCTGCGGCAAACTGTATCGTATCCGCGGTCATTATCCCTGTATCGATATCGGCCGGTTTCCCGTTGACCAGCAGGGTGAAATTACGCTGGGGAAGGATCTTCGGGGAACCGTTGATGTTCACCAGCACCTGCCTTTCGGACAAACTTTCCAGGTCTATTCCCTCAGCCTTCAGAATATCCCGGGCCAGCAAAGGCCGGACTTCGATCTCGGCCCGGTCGTTAACTTGCGTCGAGGGCAGAGTCTGTATCCCGTCCATGAACACCGGGCGGCAATACGAACGGCCCTGCCCGTTAAAATTCACCTTTAACGCCTCATTTTTCACCAGATCCGCAATGATGGCCCGGGCATCCTCGCCGTTAACCGCTTCCACAAATTCTATTTTATCGCCCTGGTCGATCTTCTCCGACAAGCCCGCCGGCTTACCGTTTAAAGTAACCCTGGCCGGAGCCCCGAAGGTCCCTTTTACGATCTTGAATTCGCCGTTAAGCTTAAAAGTCAAAGCCAGGCCGGGCCGGGGATAAAGTTTCTTTTCGTTTATCGCCCCGGAAAAAGTAAGCGCGCCGAGGATATCTTTCTTCTGAGCGAAATCGAGCAGGATGGTTTTCTCGCCGTTGACCTCGACTTCCACAAAACGCAAGCCCTCCGATTTACCGGTCATCATGGCTATCCCCACAGGCGTTACCGCCTCAGGGCCGGATAATTTACCGGAGCGGTCGCTCAGGCCTCCGATCATGGAAGGAAGGCGTATCCCTATTTTATCGCTGGAAATATTGAAACTGACAGCCAGCGCCTCGATAAGATTGCAAGTCAGGCTTCCTCCGCCGACAAGGACTATCGCCGAAGGGGCCGATCCGTTCAATTCCAGGCCGCTCTTGGCGATGGACGCCGCCAGTTTCTTCACCGCATCCGATAAAAGCAGGCGCGCGTCGGCGGTATTGATCCGGTGCTTCCTGCTCCAGATATCTTCATATTCCACCTGCCCGCCGGATTCCAGTGCGCGTTTGATCTTCTCGGCCGTGGAGAAATCCACCAGCAGATGGTGGGAAACGGCTTCCGTTATCTCATCCCCGGCCTCCGGGACCATGCCGTAAGCGAAAACTACTCCATCCCGGGATATCGCGATATCCGAAGTCCCCGCGCCGATGTCCACCAGAAGGATATTAAGCCGGCGCATCTCCGCCGGGATTATTGCGTCCATCGCCGAGATAGGTTCGAGAGTAAGGTTGACCACCTCAAGCCTGGCTTTACGCAATACCGCGAAAATGCTTTCCAGGACTATCCTGGGCAGGAAAGTGACTATAACCTCTATTGCCACCGACTTAGCCCTGTGGCCCAAAGGATAAACTATGCGATTGCCGTCAAGCTCGTAATATACCGGGCTGTAACCGACGCAATAAAACTCCGAAAGGTCCTTGCCGGAGCCGGAGCTTATCTTTTCCACGGCTTCCAGTTCCAGGGTCCGGATTATCTCTTCGCTGACCTCTTCAGGCTGGGCAAAGACCCGGCTGACGGCGCTGCTGTAGGTCAACAGGTTCCTGCCGGCCACCGCCACTCCGACTTTATCCAGTTTTTTCCCCAGGCGGGCTTCCAGGCGTTCCTTGATCTTCTTTACGGTCCTGGCGACTTCATCTATACTATGGATCTGACCGTCGAACATCGGCCGGGCGGGATGCTCCATCATTTCCACGTCGAGTATCTCCAGGCTGTCGCCGTCGCGCCTGGCGACTATGCCCATGACTTTACGGGTCCCGATGTCCAAAGCGAATATATCTTCTTTCATAAACCGATGATCTTAAGTATTTTCTTAATGCTTTCGTATTCGAGCAGGAAAATGACATACAAAGAAACTTCGATACCCTCGATGAGCATATGATTCTCGATAGGCAGGAGGTAATTAAAATCTTTTTCGATGAACTTCTTGATCATCAGTTCGTTAAGCCTGTCCATCCTGTCCACTACGGTCTGGGGGACTGAGGGGATGAGCTGATGCAGTTCCAGGAGCTCGCCGACGGCGTTAAGATATGACCCGGAAAGGATATGAGCGCTTTCCGATAACGCCGAAGCTTCCATGAGATTCAGGAATATGGTGGATCCCTCCGGGCGTTTAAACAGGACATCTATCATCGAAAGCGCGCTCTTCTGCGAAAAAAGCACGACCATCCCCCCCTGCAGGGCTCCGACGATCTTGAAATCCACCGCCAGGCTGACTTCATCCGGGGGGATCAGGAATTCCGAAGCGGTGATCCTTTCCGAAGATACAAGCTTGACCCGCGGGACGGCGATAGTGACCTTTTTACCGAGGATCCGGCTCAGGGCCGTAGCCGCCGAGCCCCCGCCGATCGTCCCGATCTCTTTGAGCACATCGATCTGGTCGCTGCTTAGATCCAGGTTCTCCATTCGCTCACCTATAAGGAAATGTTCCTACGTTAAACTCATTATATCCAGGATAAGCGCCACTCTTCCGTCGCCCAGTATTGTAGCCCCGGCGATGCCCTTGGTCCTTTTTACCAGCGCGCCCAGAGGCTTTACCGCAATATCCTGCTCTCCGAGGACCCGGGAAACCACCAGGCCCATCGCTTTTTTCCCGGATTCGACTATAACCAAAGAAAGCCTCTGGTCATCGCCTTCCTGCTTCTGGCCGGCCTCCTTGACCCCGAGGACCTTATCCAGCCTGATGATCGGGATGACATCCTCCCGGACCTTGATCACCTCGAAATTCTGCAGAAGCTTCAATTCTTTAGCCGCGATCTTTATCGTTTCGCGGATATTCATCAGCGGTATGGCGTATATCTCGTCCTCCACTCCGACAAGCATGGCTTTGATGATAGCCAGGGTCAAAGGCAGGGTCAGGATAAACCTGCTGCCGGCATTTTTCTTGGTCTCAAAATCCACCCTGCCGCCTAAAGTCTCGATCTTGGACTTTACCACGTCCATACCCACGCCGCGGCCGGAGATATCGGTTACCTGCGCAGAGGTGGAAAATCCCGGCAAAGAGATCAGGTCCAGGACCTTTTTTTCTTCCAGGTTCTTGGCCTCTTCCGCGGTTATCAGCCCTTTTTTCAGCGCTATTTTTTTGACCGCTTCGAAATCAACGCCCTTGCCGTCGTCGCCGACCTCGATCATGATCATCCCTTTCTGGCGGCTGACCTGTATGGTAACTTTGCCGCGGGGATTCTTATTCAGTTTTTTTCGCTCTTCGGGCGTTTCCAGGCCGTGGTCGATGGAATTCCTGACCAGGTGCAGAAGAGGATCGCTGATCTCGTCAAGCACGACCCGGTCCAGTTCGATATCGCTGCCGATGATCTCCAGTTCGACATCCTTATTCTGTTTCTTGGCCACGTCCCTGACCACCCTCGGGAAAGCGTCAAGGATATAAGCGACAGGCAAAAGCCTGGTCTGCATAACTTCATCCTGGAGCGTGGATATCAAACGGTCAAGCATGAATACCACATCCTCCAGGGCTTCGATCTTGTAAGTATGGACTATCTGGCTGAGCCGGATCTTGCCTATGGCCAGTTCGCCCATTAAGTTCATTATTTTATCCAGCCGCTCGACCGGGATACGCATGCTCTGGATCTTTTTGACGTAAACCGGGGCTGTCTGCACGGCGGCCTGGGCGGAAGCCTGCTGGCCCTGGGGCGCGGCCTTTACAGGAGTTTCAACCGGAGAAACCACGACGTCATCTATTTCGGAAATATTCAGAAGCTCCTGGCGGATTATCTTATGGTCTTCCTTGGAAGATAAGAACACGGTAAAAGAAAGGTCGAATCTGCCCTCTTTAAGATCATCCACGGCGGGGACCGCTTTTATTATCTCCCCCAGCTTCCTGATATTGGTTATCACCAGGAATGCCCGGGCCTCTTTCATCGCGCAATCACGGTTCAAAGTTATTGCGATCTTAAAAAGGATATTTCCCTTTTGCCTGGCGGAGCTGACGGAATTATTCTCGGCCTCGTTGAAACCGGATATCCCGTTCCCGTCAAGAGCGGGAGCGGACTGGGAGGATACGCCGGGATCCCCGGCGGGCGACGGATCCTTGTTCGCCAGGAAATCTTTGAGCCGGAGGCTCACTTCGGTAATATCGGTTGTCGAAGGGCGGTTGTCTTTTATCTCATCAAGCAGCTGCTCGATGACGTCGACCGCGGCGAAAAGGATATCGATGATCTCGGAACTGAGTTTCCTTTTTTTATTGCGCACTTCATCCAGAAGATCCTCGGCCTGGTGGCAAAGCTGGGTCAATTTATCATAGCCCATAGTCGCGGACATCCCTTTTAAAGTATGTATCCCGCGGAATATTTCGTTAATGGAAGGGGCGTCGGAAGGATCATCCTCGATCTTCACGAGGCATTTACTGATGTTGCCCAGGTATTCCTGGGATTCGGAAAGGAATAACTCTTTATAGCTGTCCGCCATAGACGTTTTCTCTCTAAAGAAGGTTATGTGCTAATAGACTTTAATATCAGTTCCAGCCCTTCGGGGTCCGGAATAAGGAAGAAATGCCCGGTAACGGAAGCGCTCGGTTCCCTGAACTCCGATTCGACCAGCAGGGCGAATTCCGATTTACAACTGAGCTCGATAAGGATATAATCGACTATCGCGCCGGCCATATCGACGATCAATTCCGGCACTGTAGGAACAAGCCCCAGCCCGACAAAACTGCCGAGAGCTCCCAGGTAGGAATTAGCCAGGATCACGCCTACTTCTTTAAGCGCCGACCTTTCCAGGTCGGTCATCACGCTCGAATCGGATATCTGCTTACCCGTCAACATCGAGGCCAGGACCAACGCGTCCCTCTGGGAGAATATAAAGATAATATTGCTCGGCATATCCCCCAGGACCCTGAGCATCAGCCCGGCAACGAGCTTATCGTCTCCCCCGACCGCCTGAGGCACTTCCTCGATCGGCAGGATGATTATGCGGGGGACTACAATGGTTATTTTGCGGTCCAGGAGCTGGGATAAAGCGGTAGCGGCATTGCCCGCGCAGATATTGCCGATCTCTTTAAGCGCGTCCTTTTGATTCTCGGTAAAATTTATATCCGCCATAAATTAACCTTTTTGGGGACGAAGAATTTTCTTTACCGCTTCCAGAAGCCTCGCAGGCTGGACAGGTTTGGTGACAAAATCTTTAGCTCCGGCCCGGAGAGCTTCCATGACCAGCGACTGCTGCCCCATGACCGAACAGATGATTATCCTGGCAGAAGGATCTATCTTGACGATCTCCCTGACCGCGCCGATGCCGTCTAAATCTTCCATCATCGGCATTACGATATCCATGGTCACCAGGTCGGGACGGGCCGCCTTATATTTTTCCACCGCCTCCGTGGCGCAGGAAGCTTCCGCGCAGATATCAAAACCTCCGGCGACCAGGATCTTAGCCAATAACTGCCGCATGAATATCGTATCGTCAACTATCATTATTCTATTCATATGGTAGCATTTTAAGATACGCGGCCTCTTACAGAATTATAAAACACCAGAATATTATGTCAAGCAAAATCATCAACCAATTACGTCCTAACTTATTTTTTTACCGGCAGTTATAAAAAAACCCCCTAAGTTTCCTTAGGGGGTTCTGGGAACCGCTAAATATTCTAAAGGGCGTTACTGGAGGCAGGCGGCTGTCTGGTTCAATTCACCTGAACTCTGGTTATAATACCCGCCCCAGGTGCTTGAAGTATTGCCCATAATGTGCGTGGTATCGGGCATCTGGCCGTTGGAAAAAGCGAAAACCGCGAATCCGCCTGTTGAAGCGTTCAAAGTGTCGGCGGTAGGGAACCCGGCGCCGGTAGTGTTGGCCGCAACGCAGTCCGCGGCGGTGCCGCTGGGGCAGACCGAATTGTTTGCGTTATACTTGGCGTACCAGCCGGATATGCCTGTTCTGATAGCCCCGACATCAGCCTGGCAGCGGGCGATCTGCGCCTCATGCCTTAAATCCATGAATCTGGGGATCGCTACAGCGGCTAAGATACCGATGATGACGATTACCATTACCAATTCAATAAGGGTAAAACCTTTATTCCTCATTCGACCACCTCCATTTTGGTTAAGTTTAACATAACCCGTTTCTTTGTCAAGATTTTTTTTAACGCTGTTCTGCCCCGGCGCGCCCCCCTGCCCGGCAGAACTCCCGGGCCCGGGTAATTTACCAGATATTGTCCTTTATCCAGGAATCCGCCTTCTCGATATTATCCAGCAGCGCGTTGACTTCCTGGTCTTTGCGGTTGGGCGAGATCATCGCGGCCTGAGGCTGGTAAAAACTATTATCCTCTTCCTGCTGTGAATTTCTCTGCCGGAGTTGCTGCTCGATCCTGAATTTCTCAGCCCTTAACTGTTCCGCCCTGGACTGTTCAGCCTGAAGCCGCTGAACTTTGAGCCGTTCAGCCTTAAGCTGCTCGGCCAGCAGTTTGTTCTGGCGGGCATTCTCCGCCTGCCGGGCGGACTCTTCCTCCCGCCGCTGTTTCTCCAGCCGCTGTTTTTCTTGATCTTCTATTTTCTGCCGGGCGAGAAGTTTTTTCCGGTCGATCTTTTCCTGCTTTATTAATTCGGCGTCGAACACCTCTTCCAGTTTCTGCCTGCGCAGTTCTTCCCGCCTGATCTCCTTTTGTTTTCTGATCTCGGCAATGGCGTTAAGCCTGCTCTGGCGTTCTTCCTGTTCCATCCTGCGTTTCTTTTCCTTTTGTTCCCGCTCGAACCGCAATTCCTCTTGCTGCTGGTTCTGCTTTCTCTTCTCTTCTCTCAATACGGCAGCCTTGGATTCGTTCTCTTCTTCTTTCAATTTCTTTTCCCAGGCCGCATTCTCCCGGTCCCAGACGCCCGTCCTGTCCGCATGTTCTTCACGCGCGATTGTTTCTTCAAGCTTCGCTAATTCCTTTTTAAGCTCATCGATCTTTTGTTTCTTCTTTTCCGCTTCCGGCTTCTTAGTATCCTTTGCGGGCGGCAATTTAACCCCGGCTTCGTATTTTTTCTTCTGTTCCAGCGCCGCGGCCTGCTGTTCCTTCAGCGTTTCAGCCTTAAGGCGCTCTTTTTCTTTCTTCGCCGCGGCTAACAGGGCGTCATCCTGTTTTTTCTTTTCCAATTGCTCGGCCCGGGCTTTTTTCTCCGCGGCTGCCCGCTCGGCTTTTTCCTGCTGCTTCTTCTCTAATGCCGCCTGCCGCTGCTTTACCGCTTCCTCCTTAGCCGCCTGTTCTTTAGCTTTCTGCCCGGCTAGAAATTCAGCCTGTTCCTGCTTCTTTTTCTCTGCGTCCCGCTGCTGTTTTCTCGCTTCTTCCTTGGCTTCCTGGTCTCTGGCTTTCTTCTGCGCCAGGAATTCAGACAGTTCATGTTTCTTCTTTTCCAACTGATCCCTTAAATTTTTCCTCTCGGTTTCTTTCTGTTCAAGCTGATTCCGCAATTCATCCTGCTGTATCCTTAACAAAGCTTCTTCTTTTTTCCGCGCTTCTTCCCTGATCTTTTCCTGCCGGGCCTTTTGGGCCGCCAGTAAATCAGCCCGCCCTTGTTTTTCCCGGGCGAGCTTTTCGGCGGCGGCCTTCTTTTTCTGTTCCAGCGCCGCGGCTTGCTGTTCCTTCAGCGTTTCAGCCTTAAGGCGCTCTTTTTCTTTCTTCGCCGCGGCTAACCGGGCGTCATCCTGTTTTTTCTTTTCCAATTGCTCGGCCCGGGCTTTTTTCTCCGCGGCGGAGCGGGCGGCGGATTCTTCCTGTTTCTTCTTCTCTAATGCCGCCTGCCGCTGTTTTACCGCTTCCTCCTTAGCCGCCTGTTCCCTGGCCTTCTGCTGCGCCAGGAATTCCGCTTCCTGTTTTTTCTTCTTTTCTAATTCTGCCTGCAGGGCCTTTTTCTGGGATTCTTTATCGGAAAGCTGCTTTTCCAGCTCAACGCGCTTTTCTTTTTTTATTTCTTCTTCCAGGGACTTCTTTTCTTCAAGTATCTTATCGTATTTCTTTGCCAGCGATTCCTGGACAGCTTCCTGCTTCCTGACATTATCCTCAAGATCGCTGATCAAAGGCTGTATATCCGGGTTGGCCTGCTGGGCCAGGATCCTGCGGGCGCCGGAACCCGGACAAAAAAGAAAAAAGGCTAACAGGAAAACCACAGTTTTTTTCATACTCTATTCTTTCCCGGAAGACTTCTTCCGGCTTTCTTTTAATTGCTTCAAATTTCTTTCTTCAACACTGACATTAGCCTGGAGCTGGGTTATCACCGAGCAAAGTTCCCTTTGCCTCTTGATCAGCTTATCCAGATAATTGACGTCCCTGGGTTCAGGCAGGTCCTTCGTTCTATCGAACGCCTGCAATATCTGCTTCTGCCTTTCCGCCTGGGCCAGGCGCTCTTTTTCCTCGGCTAAAAGCCTGGCCTGCGCCTGCTTTTTCTTCTCCTGCTCCCGGGATTCTTTATTTCTTTTTGCCAGCCGGTCAGCTTCTTCCTGCTTTTTCCTGGCCTCCTCCCAGGCTGACTTAGCCCTTCTCTCGGCTTCCCGGAGTTCCTCTTCCTGCTGTTTCTTCAGCTCAACGGGAGAACCATGTTTCGGGGCCTCCCGCAGTTTTTGCGCTTCTGCTTCCTGAAGCTGTTTCTGCTGAAGTTTTTTCTTGTTCTCTTCAATGGACTCAGCCAGCTGTTTTCTCTGTTTCTGAAGCCCCTCATATTTTGCCCGGAGGGAAATTATGGATCTTTCCTGGGCGGAAACGGTAACCTCGAGGCTTTTGACGACCTTTTCCAGGTCCTTATCCTCGATACAAACCGGATACCCGCGCAAACCGGGGACCAGGACGGCGGAAAAAACGGCAAATATGGTAAATAAGATTTTTCTCGTCATTACTGATTATCTACTGCTGGCCGGGAATGCTATTAAGCGTCATATCCCTGGTCTTTTCCAGCGATTTAAGATTCTCCTCTTCCTCCGAAATTTCTAATTCCAGGTTCCTGCCTTCTTCAAGCAGTTTGCTCTGACGGTCCAGCAAAGCCTGCAGATCGGAAACATACTTTTCATGTTTGTTCTGCTTCTCGGCAGGCGCGGCTGCCTTCAATTTACGTTCTTTCTCTAAAGCGGCCTTTTCCTCTTTTTCCGCGGCAAGCTGACGCCGGAGCTCCATTTTACGGTCTAAAGCTTCCTGCTTTTTCTGCTTAGCCAGGGCTTTAGCCTGTTCTTGCCGCTTCTTTTTCTCCAGCTGCCCGATCAAAATTATCTTCTGTTTTTCTTTATCGGACAATTCCTTCTTCAAGGCTTCCTGCCGCTTTGCCTTCAAAGCTTTTTCCCTGATGTCATTCAGCCTTTTCCGGTTATATTCCGCCTCGGACCGCTGCCGCGCCTGTTTGGCGCTGCGCGCCAGTTTCTGCTGGCTCGCCTGTTCTTTTTTCTGCGCATCCAGGAAACTCCGGGTATTCTCTTTATACTCCCGGGGATCCATTTCATTCTCTTTTCTCAACAATTCTTCCTCTTGCCGGGCCAATTGGCGCTGCAAAGCCTCTCCGCGGATCTCTTCCAGCGATCTCTCCCAGGATGCTTTAGATCCTTCTTTTTTAGCCTTGCGCGAAAGATCCCTCTCCTGTTCTCTGAGCATTTTTTCCTGGGCCGCCAGGCGCTTTTTCATAAGCGCGTTATTATCCCGCTGACCGGGCTCTACGGAAGCGCCTTTCAACGCGGTCCGGTCCGCCGCGGCGGTCCCGGCGGCGGGCTTTTGATCCCGCATCTGCATATCGGATATTTTCTTATTTTTTTCTTCGATAAACTGCAGCAGCTCTTTTTTCCTTTTCAGGATCTCATCGTAGCGCTTGCGCAACTCGTTGACTGTATTTTCCTGCCGCTGGATATCGTTCCTGGCGTTGCCGATCATCATTTCCAGTTCGGAGTTGGAAGGCCCGGCCATGACCTGGCCGCAACGGAAAAAGGACGCCAGAAAAAAAACGGCTAACACTGTTATACAGATCCGGGTTTTCTTCATTTTATTTTTCGGTTAATGTTCTCTCCCTGGCGATAACCGCCTTCTTGGCGTATTCCAGGTTCTTCAGATTGTTTTCCTCGGAAAGCACGGCCTGCTCCAGCCGGCTGGTCTGTTCGGCAAGCTGCTGCTGTTTTTTAAGCATGCCTTCCCACTGCGCGGAAAGCCTGTCCTGTTCTTCATTCTCCCTGTTTTCCAGGATCATCATCATCCTGTTCTGGCGTTCTTCTTCCTTGGTGTACTGCTGCCCCGGGCCGTAACGTATCTGTTTGGCCATCCGGGCGGTTTCCGCGGAATCGATAATAGTCGGAGAAACCAGGATCAGCAATTCGGTCTTTTCTTTATAAGTATGGCTGCTTTTGAACAAATGGCCCAGGAACGGCAGGTCCCCCATAAGCGGGACCTTGTAACTGGATTTTTCCTGCCTGTCTTTGATCAAACCGCCGAAGATCAGGGTTTGCCCGCTCTTGACTACGACCTTGGTGGAAGTGGTGCGCTTATCTATCACGGGGATATCGTAAGTAAGGGTGCTGCTGCCGTCTTTTACTTCCATCGATTTCTTGTCCACCAGCTCGCTGATGTCGGGATGAAGGGTCATGCTGATATTACCGTCGGGATTAATGACCGGGGTAACGTGCAAAGCTATGCCTATTTCTTCCCAGTTAACCGCCCAGGTTATGGTAGTAGAACCGGAATCGCTGATCGTCAACTGCGGCTCGGCCCAGGGGTATCTCTGGACTATGCTTATGTCCGCCGGCCGGTTATTCACGGTGGCGACCCGGGGAGCGGACAGGACGTTGGTATCCAGGGTGCTGGCCATCGCCTTCAATACCGCGTTGATATCATTGCTGGAAACCGCCAGGGTGAAAGGGTCTAAAGAAGTGGTCGAAGTGGCGGTCCCCGGGGTTTGATAAACCGGGATAAAAGGGATGGACTGGTCTATGCTGCTCGAGCCGCTGGAAGTAAGCCTGTAGCCTCCCAGTTTTAAACCGCCCTGTTCGGACAAAAGGTTCCAGTTGATCCCCAGGGAATGTTCATCTTTAAGGACTACTTCTATGACCCTGGCCTCGATCAATACCTGCTGTGGAGACGTGTCCATGATCTCGAAATACTGGCCGATCCGGTCAAGATTATCCGGATAATCCATCGCCACTATGGAATTAGGCTCATCCCCGTAAATGATCTTCCCCTCGCCGGAGAGTAACGAACGGATATCGCTGGATACCTGCCCGGCATCCGCCCTGCCCGCCGCGGGGTTTGCCTGCGTCCCTGCGGGAACAACTGCCTGCGCAGTCTTGCCTGCCGCGCCTACGACTTCTTCCGCTTTTAAGTATTTCAACTTATAAACCCGGGACTCCATCCTATGATCGATCACCTTGATATATTCCTCGAACTTCTTAATATTATCCGGATAATCTATGACCGTAAGTGAATTCTGCTGCCGGCCTAATAATATCTTGCCCTTGTTGGAAAGCAGCCCGGACAGCCCGGCCGCGGCCTGCGCCTGAAGCGGGCCGGAAGCCCCCACCTGAGAAGGACCGGCGGTTTCCAGCAGTTTACCGGCTTCAATGTATTTCAGGACAAATGTTTTGGTTATAAAATTAGTGCTTACTTTGACTATTTTGCCTTTTTTCACAATAGACAAATTAGACAAGTCGGCTACCGCCTCCAGAGCTTCATCGAGTGAAATGTTAGTGAAACTGGCGGTAACCGTCCCGGCGACATTCTGATCGACAAGAATATTAAGGTTATAATCGCGGGCGATCACCCGGAACAGATCGGACAACAGGACATCTCTTAATTCGATCGAGTATAAAGACTTATCCGTCCCCATTTGCTTTATCTGCAGGACCGGGGCGTTATCCGGGCGGGTCCCCGCCGCCCCCTGGGCAAAAACACTATTCACAACGCCCGGGCCGGCAACGATCAGGAAGAATAAAAATACTGCTTTTAAACAAACAGGCATTTTCTTGGATTCCACCGCGATTCTCCTTTCCGCCGGATCTTCAAACTTAACCAAGATTCCCTCTTATAATCTCTCTAAGTTTTCTAAGATCCTCTTCCGTATACTGCCGCCACCTGTTGATCAGGTTACGGCGGGCTTTGGGAAAAACGCCTTTTTTCTCATACCGGAAAAGCGTTTGTTTGGAAATCCCCAGCTTCTCCGCGATCTGCTGAGCAGTTAACATTCTGGCTTCGATCATACACTACCCCTCTCCTATACCTATACCTATACCTAAGAATACTTTACCATATTGAAACTTATAACTCGAACTGAATATACTTAATGATATTTGATGGTATTGTAAAATACTAAATATAAATAGTCAAGCGTTTATTTTAAAGCTGCCCGGCAGATCAAGAATAAATGCCGTCATTTCCTGAACAACTGGATCATATTCCACATGGGTAAGAATATCGAAAGAGCCATACCCATTACTACCAGTCCAAGCACCGCGGTCATCAAAGGCTCGATCAAAGAAGTAAGGCTCCTGACCATGGTCTTGACCTCAAGATCGAAGAACTCGCACATTGAATCAAGCATTATCGATAAAGACCCGCTTTTCTCCCCCACGGAAACCATGTATCCGACCAACCGGGGGAAGAATTTACTGTTCAATATCCCGGCGGAGATTCCTTTACCGTCGGCGACATCGCGTTTTATCCGCTCTATTTCCCGGTTCAGGACGGTGTTGCCGATAGTCGCGCCGACTATGTCTAAAGTTCTCAGGACAGGAAGCCCGGCCTGGTAAAGAACGCTGAGCATCGAGGCGAAACGCAGCATGGTTATTTTAGTATAGAGCTTACCGTAAACCGGGATCCGGAATTTCAGGTCGTCCCAGATAAATCTTCCCGGCTTGGTATTAATAAAAGCCTTAACTCCGAATATCAAAGCGGCGGCGGCGCCTATTACCGCATACCAGTAATAACGCAGAATATTACCTGTGACCATCATGATCTTAGTCGGCAAAGGCAGGGACGCATTGGAATCGGAATACATCCTGGCGAATTGCGGCATTACAAAAACAGTAAGAACGACCACCGCAGCTATCAAAGCGATAACGACCATTATCGGATAACGTAAAGCCGCGCTGATATTCGCCCTGGTCTCAAGATCGTCTTCCAGCATATCCGCAAGGCGCAGGAGGACTTTATCCAGGATGCCCGCCGATTCGCCGGCAACAACGGTGTTGACATAAAGTTCGGAAAATATCCCCGGATGCTTGGATAGCGCCCCGGAAAGGCTGGCGCCGCTTTCCACGCCGGAGATCACCTGAAACAAGGCTTTCTTAAGGTTAGGCTCTTCGGACTGCTCGGCGAGGACTTTTAAACCTTCGAGTATGGGAATAGCCGCTTTAATGATCGTCGCGAACTGGCGGGTGAATATTACCAGCGCACGGAGATCGACCCCTCCGCGGACTCCCGCGGGAACGCTGCGGCCGTTCTTCCGGGCTTCCGGCGTTCTTGCCTTTAAACCGATGCTTACAGGCAAATAACCTTTATTACCGAGGTCCGTAGCCGCGGCGGATTCACTCTCGGCTTCCAGTTCGCCCTTAACCAGCTTACCCTGCCCATCTACCGCTTTATATACATATACCGGCATATTTTAAATAGTTATTTTTTTCCGCCCAGCCAGCTGGCGATGCGTTTCTCGTATTCGGTTATATCGGAGTCTTTTACCTGGACTTTCGCCGGGGACTTCACCGCGGCGACCGGCCTGACCGGTTCCAGCTGCACGACCTGCTGGGAAGCCAGGTTCAATTCCATGTGTTCCTCGCAAACCCTGGCCACCTCTTCGATCGTGGTCACCCCGGAAAGGACTTTGCTCAATCCGTCCTCGCTCAGAAGATGCATTCCTTTAGCCTGGCTTTTTTTGCGTAAAGCTACCGTCGAGATCCCGGAGATCACCATTTCCCTTATTTCATCGTCCACGCTCATCAACTCGAAGATCCCCGAACGCCCGTGGAAACCGGTGCCCTTGCAGTATTCGCAGCCTCTCCCGCGGTAAAAACGCGCGTTCTTGTCTTTAATACCCCATTTATCCAGCAGGGCTTTTGAAGGCTCATACGGCTCTTTGCAATGTTCGCAGATCGACCTTACCAGCCGCTGCGCCATTACCCCGATCAGGGAAGCGGAAATAAGGAACGGCTCCACTCCCATATTTATCAGGCGGGTTATCGCCGAAGGGGCGTCGTTAGTATGCAAAGTGGAAAAAACCAGGTGGCCGGTCAGGGCGGCCTGGATCGCGATCACCGCGGTTTCCAGGTCACGGATCTCGCCGACCATTATCACGTCCGGGTCCTGGCGCAGCATCGCCCTTAATCCGGTGGCAAAAGTAATGCCCGCCTTAGGGTTCACCTGGATCTGGCGGATAAGGCCGAGCCGGTATTCCACCGGGTCTTCGATGGTAATGATATTCCGGTCTACCGTATTGATCCGCATTAAAGCTGAATACAAAGTAGTGGTTTTCCCGCTGCCGGTAGGGCCGGTGGAAAGGATTATCCCGTAAGGCCGGGAGATCAGCTCCTCATACCTGGCAAGCTGGTCCCCGGTGGAAAAGCCCAGTTTTTCCAGGCCGATCGTGACCGAAGCCGTATCCAGGATCCTCATTACCACATTTTCGCCGTAGATCGTCGGCATAGTGGAAACGCGGAAGTCTATTACCTTTTCGTCGTCCATCCTGGACTGAAAATGGCCGTCCTGGGGGACCCTGTTCTCGGCGATATCCATTCCGGAAAGGATCTTAATGCGGGAAATTATCGCCGGCTCCCAGTTCTTGGGCGGAGGCGGGATCTCATGCAGGATACCGTCTATCCTGAACCTGATCCGAGTGATCTCCTGTTCCGGCTCGATATGGATATCCGAAGCCCGGTCGTGGACCGCCTGGGCGATTATCAGATCGACCAGCTTGATGATCGATTCGCCGTCGCCTACGGCGATTTTCGATTCCCCGGGGCTCTGGGCAAATCCGGCGGCCGCGAGATCGGCGCTTTTAGGGTGCCTGGCATAGATCCGGCCCCTGGCTTCCTCTATCTCATCGGGCGCGCCCAGATAGATCTCGATATTCAGCCCCGTCTGCATCCGGACCTGGTCTATGGAAAAAAGGTCCGAAGGTTCGGCCATTGCCAGGTGCAATACGCCGTTATCGATCTTCACCGGCACAGACTGTGTCTGGGCCGACAATTGCTCAGGCACCACTTTTGTCATTTCTTCGGTGGGAACGATATTCTCCAGATTTGCGTAGTTAAAACCGTAACTTTTTGCGATCGCCTCATAAAGATCCCTGCGCGGCAGCAGCCGCATTTCAACGATGACTTTTTCCAGGGGCTTATTGAGCTTTTTTACTCCCTCGAGCGCTTTATCAAGGTTTTCCCGGGAAATGACATTCCCGCTCAACAGCAGATTTTCAAGATCCTTATCGTTCATTTTTCGCCCGTTTCTTCTTTTATCGCCGAGATCCAGCTTTTAACCTGCCTGGCGTCGGCGGCGTCAGGCTTTATCTGTAAATACTGCTGATAATATTTCAAGGCCTTTCCGTTATCCCCGAGGTAATTATCATAAAGCACTCCCAGGTTATAGCAGGAATCACTATCTTGGGGGTCCAGGTTCAACGCTAATTTGAACGACTCCCCCGCCTGGACGAACTGCCCCTGCCGGAGATAATCTATCCCCAGGTTGTAATAATAATCCGGGCTGGAAGTTTCTTTTTTTATTTCATCGAGATAATGCGCCGCGTCTTTCCGCGCCTGTTTCCCGGCCGCGGCGGTTTCCTTATCCACGGAGGCCGGAGCGTTCTCCGCGGAAGCGACTGCCGCTTCCTGGAGCATTAGTTCAGCCTTGGCGAACTCCAGGTTAGCGGCCGTGAAATTCCCCGACCGGATGAACCCCTGCCCCCGGGTAAAATATTCCTTGGCTTTCTCCAGCTTTTGCTTGCGGGAAATTATGGACTGGCCACTGGCCGGAGCGAAAGACGCGGTCAGAACCGCCGCCGTCAAAAGAAGAACAGCGATATTTTTCAGGTAATTAAATTTCATAGCGTTATCTGTCGTTGTCCTGCGGTATAAGCTCCACTCCGATCTTGGCGGAATTCTGCGCAGGGCCGTTGCCCTGCGGCAAGGCCCGGGCGTCGTCCCCGGATTTGAATATCCCGCCTATCCTGCCTAACAAAGAAAGGAATTTTGCCTGCAGTTGCCCGAGTTCCTGCCTGGTCTGGTCCAGGGCGATCTGTAAACTGCTTTTTTCCAGTTCTACCGCCACATATTTCTCCCGCAATACCGCCGCGTCTTTCTCTTTCTCTTTAGAATCGGCCCGCGCTTCAAAAAGGTTGTTTTCGATCGCCATCACTTTTTCCTGCAGGGCGAATATCTTTTCGACGCGGGAATCAAGTTCCTTCCGGGCCTGGTTCAACTGGTCCTCGAAATCCCGGCACTGCAGTCTCAATATTTCCTGAGCTTTATGCGACTCTTCCAGTTCGTTCTTAAGTTTATTCACCTGATTCTTGTCCGCGGCGGCCCCCGGAGCGCCGGATTGGTCCTTATTCCCCGCGGCGACGGAGGCTATAACCGGACTCCCCTGGAGCGCGGAACTATCCGCCGCCAGCAGCTGGAACATGTAATTATTCACGCTGTTCAACTGGCGGGAGATATCATAAAGCTGCATCTTTAACAGCTCTTCTTTGCCTTTTTTTAATTCCAGGCCGGCCAAAGCGCTTTCGATATCCGAGAACTTCTCTTTTAACGGCTCAATCAAAGAGAACTTTTTCCTGGCCTCTTCAAGATCTTTGGCCAATTGGGCGTTCCTGGCGCCGGCCTCATCTATCATTTCTCTAAGCTGCCGGATCCGCCGGCGTTCGATCTGGGCCCGGGAAAGTTTAGCCGAAAGAAGTTTCCCCTGCCCGGATGACCTCTTAAGGCTTTCCTCGAGGTCAAGGTTCCTCTGCCGCAGTTCGGATAATTCGCTCTTAAGCGTTTCTGCCGACTTTCTGAACGAATCCTGCAGCGATTCAGACTGCTTAAGCTGTGATTGCTGGAGCGTTACCAGCGCATCGGCGGATCTCTTCTGCTGAAAGACAGTATTGAATTCTTTGCGCATCTGCCAGAAATAAAACAGGATAGCCGCGGAGCAGATCAATACCAGAGATATAAAAAGTATCTTCTTATTGTGCATTCTTTCCTCTCGGCTCGAGTTTGAACGGCCTCTCGCGGGAAACAATGTTATTCCCGGAGGAAATTGCCGAGCCGTCGCCGTCTTTGATTATATGCGCCGTGACGAATATTAGCAAGTCGGTTTTTTCATCGGGGGATGTGCTGCTTCCGCTAGCTTTATACGAAAAAAAACGGCCTATCAACGGGATATCCCCCAGGAAAGGCACTTTGGAACTTGATTTTGTTTCTTGTTTTTTCACCAGCCCCCCGATAACCACGGTCTGCCCGTCCTTGATCAGGACTTCCGTCTCGGCTTTACGCGTGGCGATGACCGGCCTTTCATTGACCGTATCCGCGGCTATCGTCCTGACGGTATCGGAAACTTCCGGTTTCAGGACCAGTTTTATATGCCCGTCGGAACTGATCTGGGGAGTGACTTCCAGGTTTATCCCGATATTCACCTGGTCCCAGCCGGTGACTTCCCACGTCCCGGTGTTGTCATTGCGCTGATACGTGGCTACGGGGACGACCTGCCCGACATTGATCGTAGCTTTCTGGTTATTTAAAGTCATGATCCGCGGCGAAGCGATCAATTTCGTGTTAGAGCGGCTTTCCAAAGCGTTGAATACCGCCGAGAGGCCGGTAAAATCCAGCGTGCCCATAGTAAAGTTACCGCCCGTAATATTAGCATACTTCTTGGATTCGGCGTTGTTGAAAGGGAACGTCAACGGCTTGGCCGCCCCGGTGGCCGTCACCGTAGTCGTCCAGTCGATCCCCAGCTTCTCGGAGCTGGTCAACGAGGTCTCGACAAGCTTGGCTTCGATCAGGACCTGAGGAGTAGATTCATCCAGCGCCGGGATCATCCCTTCGATCTTATTGATCACCGCGGTCGAATCGGTGACCACTATGGAATTAGAACGGCTGTCCGCTTCGATCGAGCCGGTGGAACTGAGCACTTTAGAGAACGTGTCCTTGAGTTTTACCGCCTCGGCGTTATTCAACTTAAAAAGCTTGGTCTGCTTTCCTTCTTTCTCGGCCTCTTCCCTGGTCGTGACTTTATAAACGTTGTCTTTCTTGGTATAAGCGAAGCCGTTAACGGTAATGATCGACTCCAGCGCCTGGTCTATGCTGACATTATTCAGCTGCACGGTGACCAGGCCTTTGACATTCTCGGAGAAAACGATATTCAGGTCATATTGTTTGGCCAGCTGCCGGAGAATATCCTTGATATCCACTTCCCGGAATTCCATCGAATCTATTACCGAAGCGGCAGGTTTTACCGTTTCACCGCAGCGGCACACCCCGCCGGGCCATAAGAACAACACGGACAACGCAAGAACCATGAAAACACGCGGGAGATCGGACATTTTATCACCTCGATTTAATGATCTTAGAAAAATCACTCCTCGGGAAAAGCCAGGAAGAAACTTTGGTTCTCTCTTTTCAGCATAACCCGGTCCTTCAGTATCTCCATCACTTCGTAATCGCCCACAAAATCGCCTTTTTTAACGATCTGGCCGTTGATAAAAGCGAAACCGTCCTTATCTTTACCTAAAGAAATCCCCATCAGGCGCAACTCGGAATCGGCCTGCCCGGATCTATACACATCTGAAGAAAAAGGGTCTTTCCCCCACGCGCCTTCGCCGCGCTTCTTCTGGTCTTCCAGGACGCTGCTATTGGCCGGGAAAGCCTGCGGCAAGCCCGCCGCCGGACCGCCGGCCTGCTCCGGAGCCCGGCCAGGAGTAATTTCCGCCGGCCCGGCATTCTTCTTGCGGGAGAAATTTCCCGCAAGCACGATTACCAGAAAGAACACCCCGGCTATGATGACTCCCAGCTGTTTCTGTTCTTTAGTCATTTTTTTAGAACCTTATCCCGATATCACGCTCAACACCAGGGTAGCCTTAAGCGAACCCGGCGCCGCGGCCTGTTTCTTAGAATTACCCTTTACATCCGGGGCGGTTACCGCAGGCCTCTGCTTCTCGACCAGAAGCGACTCTACTTTAAAAGCCGCGGGAAGTTCGCCGGCTTTCTTTATATATTCCGCCAAAGACCGGTAATCGCAGTCTAGGACCACTTCCAGGTAGACCTTATTTATCCCGGCAGGAAGGATCCCCGGCTCATCATTGATATCTTCACGCGGCCGCAGAGAAACCACCGTTACCCCCTGCTCCCCGGCAGCCTGGCTCAACGTCTGCAGCAACCCGGGGATCTGTTTTTTGGCCGTTTCCCTTTCCTGCAATTCCCGGATCTTCGACTCTACCCCGTTTATCGCTTTCTGCGGATCAGGCAGGCTCAGGATCAATTCATACGACTGCGCAAGTTCCGCCTGTTCCTGCTTGAATTTATTCTTCTGGCTGTCATAATATCTTAATACCGGCATGCCGATCAATAAATAGAACAACAGGAATACGCCTGTAAAGACGGCGGCGAAAATAAGCGTGGAGGATATTCTGTTACCGTTTTCTTTATTCATCCCGGCTTTAATAATTTAACCTGCAGTTTATCTCAAAATCCACGGCCGGCCCCGGAGAACGCGGATCATTCCCGCTGGGGGCCGTTTTAACCTGCGAGAAATAAGGCGAACCGGATAAAGCCTGAACATATTGCGAAAGCTTCAGGTCGGCCATGCTGTATTTAGCGAAAACCCGGCCGGACAGATGCAGTTCCAGGCCATCTTTACCAGGAGAAGTATATATCTTCTGCAGAACGATCTCCTGGGGGGTCAGGCGGCTGATCTCTTTAAAAAGCCCGAGCCAATAAGGCTGCCTTCCTTGGGCCGATTCGACCAGGAGATTCCGCTCTTCCAGCTTTTGTTTGATCTGCGCGTATTCCCTGACCCGCGCGACCGGCTTTTCCAAACGTGAGATTTCCGACTCCGCGCCGATTATCAACATTTTATACTTAAGGGCGTTCCCGTAATTCAACGCATAAAAAACCAGGCTTAAGACCAGGATCAAAGGAAGCCCTGTCCTCAGAACGGTCGAAACAAACAAAAACTTCTGCTCCAGCCGCTCCCTGGGCGGAAGAAGATTGATCTTCCCACCCGGTCCCAGGCATAACCCGAAAGCCGCCGCAAGATGCGGCATAGCCTGCTCCGCGGCCGGTTCCTTTTTAAACGCCGCAGTATCCGTCCCGCCCTTAATGCTATTCAGTATATTCAAGCGCTCGACCTTGCGCACTCCTTCAAGGTTAGAAAGCAGGAACTTATCGATATTGCGCAGCCGCGACGAGCCGCCGGTCAGGTATAATTCATCGACAGGGCTTTCCGGCTTGAATGTTTTTATGTAGTAACCGATGGTGCGGTTTATCTCCATGGCCAGCCTTTCCAGCGTAGGCCGGAGCAGGCCGGAAAGCTGCTCTCCTTTTAAAACCCCGAACTCAGTCGGAAACCCCTCTTCTCCCTGGTCGGGCGCAGGTATTCCGATGTTGCGTTTCAGCTTTTCCGCTTCCTCCAGGCTGACATTCACCTGCCCGGACGGCGAGTTGACCGGTTTGGCTAAAGCGTGGGTGAAATGGTCCCCGGCGATAGGGACTTCCCGGCAGAACACCAGGCTCCTGCCGCTGTAGAAATTCAATAAAGATATATTCGCCCCGAGGTCCAGGAGCATAAACGTTTTCTTGGGAGGGATATCCTCAAAACAATACGGCAGCAGATTACCCAGCGCGTCGGGGATGGCGTTTATAGCCACAGGCCGGATATTCATCTCCTTAAGAAAGCGCACCTCTTCATCAATAACCTGGCGGTCAGCCGCTATACAGGTAAGCTGGAGTCCGGAACTTTTGTCCTGGTGGAACTGCCCGGCGGCGAAATACTCGAACATTACCCGGGAAAGGTCCAATTGGAAAGGAAGCCGTTTCTTCAATTCTATCCCCACCGCGCCGCGCAGATCTTTTTTATTCAGGAACGGCACGGATATCGAAAAAATATAAACTCCTTTGCCGGAAAGCGCCAGGCGGCCCGGCGTCAGCCTGGAACGCGACTCCGCGGTAAACTCTTTAACGAATTCCCTGGCCAGCTTTCTCTTTTCGGCATAATTGTCTTTTACGGCCAAAGGCAGGGCGCGGGTGATGCATTTGCGGATAATATATTTTTTGCTCTTCCTCTGCAATTGAAGGATCTTGATGCAACTTGACCCTATATCCACGCCGATCACGTCCTGGGAAGGAGCGAAGAACCCCGTCAAAGAGTTAAAACAGCCGCGCAAAGACCTCATGATCTTTAACCCGGGCTGCGGCCCCCCCGCGGAGATTTTATCGAAATTATCGGGCGATCTTTTCATTTGATTAATTCTAATGGCGCTGAGATTGCCTGTCAAGGCAATTAATGACGCTGCGAAGCCCTGATCCTTACCACTTCCAGTTCCTTAAGGATATTATCCTGGTTAGCCAGGACCCGGTCGAGTTTTGCCGAAAGTTCCGAAGCGCTTTTCTGCGATTCGTTCTTCAGGATATCCAGCCTTCCCGCCAGCGCGTTATATTCCGGGTTCTGGGAGATCAACTGCTCTGATCCCGGATCCTGCGCGTAAAGATACACGCCTAACCCGGCCAGGAATAAACAAACGGCCAAAAAGATATTCCTTAATCTTATCATTTTTATCCTCCTGAGTTTATCGATACTTTACTGTTCCTGCCAGGATCCCGAGCCTCCGCCGCCGACCCCGGGGATGTCGATCGCGGTTACATCCGGATCATAATTTATACGGGCATTATTGCTCATCAGCACGCTGCTGCCGATAAACTCACCGTTATAAACTCCGTTATTCGAGATAAAAAGGTTCATGTAAGGCGCGTAGATCCCCCCGTAAAAATAAACGTCGTTGGAAATATTTATGGATTTGTTATTATTTGCGGTGCCGAAAAAAGCCAGGTCGCCCGCGTTCTGAGCGCTCCCGATCACCACGTTATTGCTCATCGATAACGCACCGTCTATATAAATATTTACCGGGCCGCTTTTAATAATTAACTGGGAATTATTCGAGCCGACGAACGACTGGGACCCCGTAAGATAAATATTCGCCGGGCCGTAAATATTAAGCTTGGAATTGTTGGATAGATATATCGAAGAATATTTGTAATTCCCGGAGGCGAGGGTGACAGAATTACTGCCGTAAACGTTCAATATCCCGGAGTTCGGCGAATTAAGCGGCGGATTCGGGACAGTAACCGCGGGCAAGGTCCCCGGAGCGACGCCCTGATTTACGTTCCCGGTTATATGGGCGTTATTGTAAGTGTAGACATTTCCCGTAGAATATACCGCGGTCCCCGACCCGAAACTTATTCCGGACTGCACAGTCAGTTTTATCTGGCGCATAGCCCGGCGCAGTTTCTGGCTGGGGACATACCCGGAAGAAACGACTGTGATCCGGGTGCCGTTAGTGGAACGGGTAACATTATACTCGCCGTTGCCCAGCTTGCGGTTCAGCCATTTAGCGTCGCTGTTGAATAGAGTAGTATTAGCCTTCAAACGGGACACCGCCTCGTTGATACCCGCGTCGGCCAGGTTAAAAGCCTGTTCCGATTCCATCTCCCGGGTATTCATTTCGAAATCCCCGGATATGAGCATCGCCATGGTCAGCCCTAGGACCGCCAGGAGCATTATAGAAAATATAGTAATGACCAGGCTGACCCCTTTGCGCGCCCCTTTCAGATCATTATTCCTTTCGATAAGCCTCATTGTCCATCTCCGATATTACGCAGGTAAACCTGGGTTTCCATGGCTTTTTTCTGCCCGCCGGAAAAAACATTAAATTTTATATTTATTCTCCGGATATCGGTGACTTGAGGATTGACCATGGGGGTTGAGACGGGTTGATTAGACGTATTATAATAAATAAATGCCAGATTATTTATCCCGGAGGCCAGGGCGTCGCTGTTCCGCATTAATGTGTTATTGCCGGATAAATAATAAGTTATGCTCTGATCGTTGACGTCGTTGAACTGCAGCCTGGTCGCGTTGGCGAAGATCACCGAAGTATCGTTATTGACCTGGCGGATATCCCGGCTCATCCTGGAGATCGCGATCCTGGCCTGGCCGACGCTGTCGCTGCGGAAAACCACAAAATTCCAGAGATCGATCACCTGGCGGATATAAAGCATGCTGCCGCCGGCGAGAATACCGACTATGACCATTGTCATTACCATTTCAATAAGAGTCAAACCCGACCGTTTCTTCCCCGGCATAAAACCCCTTCTTAAACTAACCGCCCGACATGATAGTAGTAAGCGTGACATTCCCCGGCAGGCGGTCGCTGCGCCGGACATTCACGGTGATCCGCTTATAACAGCACTCTCTGCAGGCGGTACAATTTGTCACGGCGCCGCAGGTTACCGGCAGAGGGCAGGACTGCCAGGTGTTATTCGGATCGATATAAACGTATTCCGCCGTGGCCCAGCGCCTGTACCCCGGGGCGGGCGTAGTAATATTCGCATCTGTAGAATTAATATAATCATCCGCGTCATTGAAAGTCCGGGCGTCTGAGCGGCTCTCCGAAATATCGGCCCCCAAGCCGGAAGAGTTGGTCCAGGGAGAACTTGTTTTCTGATCGAACCGCCGGGAACGGACCTCTTCCATCAAAGCCCGGGCATATCCGGCGGCGTCGGCCACATTCTCCGAGCCCGCCGAGCGCCAGGAAATAGTCGCCCACATGCTGATAAGCACCGGGATGGCTATCCCGGCGACGATCAGCGTAGCCGCCAGTTCGATCAAATTTATCCCTTTCTCTGCCGATATCCTCACTGGATCGTAACCTTTCCGGTATTGTTGGATACATTTATCTTCCGGTTATACGTCCGGTAATTTAAAGAAACGCTGCCTCCGGCGATCGGAGAACCAAGCCAATTGAATTGCAGAGTATTCGAGGAATTGAAAACGGCCGACACGATATTCATACCTTTATATTGCGGGTCTGCCGCGAACTTCATGGCAAGATTTGCGCGGGTAAAAGGGTCCTTGATCCCCCCCCATACCCCGTTATCAACCAATTGCTCCTGGGCGGAATAAGAATCGTCCGCGGGATCGAAAACGATCCGGCAGTTTGTGTGCCGGGAAACCGCCATCTCCTGCACGTAACGTATGTCCGAAACGACTTTTTTCACTCCCCCGTCGAATTTTATAGCATGGAAACTTTCAAATCTGGGGACGGCCAGGGCCGCCAGGATCCCCGCCAGGACCAGGACCATGACCATTTCAATAAGCGTAAATCCTTTATGAAGAATAGCCTTCATCCTGCATAGATCTTCTTCAGTATATTCCCTCCAGGAATTTATATGATTACGCGGCGATTTAGGTAAAATTCCTTTTTTTTCATAGCGGACCAGGGTCTGTTTGGAAATACCTAATTTTTGAGCCACTTGCGCGATTCGATAGTTCTTCACTTAAAATCTCCTGGTATATCTTAATAATATTTGTATATATTTTATCACTCTTGCCGAGAAAAGCAAGAAAATTCTTTAATTCACGCTAAGTCTCTGCTATAATTAAAAATAAGGAGTTATAGATCCATATGGCCGAAAAGCTGAAGAACATTATTGAAGATATTTCCCGGGACTACCTCAACAGCGTGCTGTCTATGCGTTACGACATCTGCACCTGCGCGGTCTGCAAGAACGATATGCTGGCTTATGTGCTCTCCCGTGTTCCCGCCCGTTACGTAACAACCGAAGAAGGCGCCTTACACACCATTATCCAGCAGCACCGGGCAGAGCACCAGGCGGAGATATCCAGGGCGATCATCGAGGCTGTCGATATCATAAGCCGCAACCCCAGGCACAAGTTAAAAGAAAACAAAGACAAGGCCTTCCTGCTGCTCCTGGACAAGATCCGCGAGGACCGCGGGCTGGAATTCCATCACTACCACCGCGACCTGCTTAAACGCCGGGTGGCGATAAGACTGCGCATTACCAAACTTTCCAGCTATTCCGATTACCTTTTACTTTTGATCAAAGATCCCGAGGAATATGACCGGCTTTTCGAAACCCTTTGCATCAATGTTTCTGAATTCTTCCGGGACCCGGAAGTATGGCAAACCCTAAAGACCGTCCTGCGTAAGATCATCCGCAGAAAAAAAGAAGAACGCGACCCGTTCCTGAGGATATGGTCGGCCGGCTGCGCTAACGGGGAAGAGCCGTACTCGATCGCCATAATGCTCAAGGAAATACTCCTCTCGGAACCCGGGCCGTTCCGGGTCGAGATCAACAGCACCGACGTAGACCCGAAATGCCTGAAACACTCCCAGAAAGGCGCATATATCAAATCCAGCCTGGCCAATGTCCCTAAAGAGCTGATCTATAAATATTTTACCCCGGAAGAAGAAGGCTTCAGGATCAATGACGAAATAAAACAGATGATATCATTTTCCTATCTCGACTTGACCTCGCAGGATTATATAAAAAATACCGATATGATCTTCTGCCGCAACGTATTCATCTATTTCGACCGCAGCCTGCAGGAACAAATGCTGATGAAGTTCTACAACTCCTTAAAACCCGGCGGCTGCCTGGTGATGGGCAAATCCGAAACGCTGATCCAGGAGGCTAAACAGATATTCGAGGAACTGGACCTGAATTGCCGCCTTTACCGAAAATGCCATGGATAAAAATACTTCAAGAATGATCGAAGAAATGGCCGGGGAAACGATCAATAATTCCCTGAATTACCGTTACGATATCTGCACCTGCCAGAAGTGCCGCAGCGATATTGTCAGCCATATCCTGGCGAAAATATCGGCTGCGCCGGTCACCCTGGACAATAGCAACGAAGCTGAGATCCGGGCTTTCTATCAGCGGGAGATCAACCGGACGATGTTTTCGGCGGTCGAGTATGTCAGCGAACATCCCGGGCATATCGATACCGAGGACCGCAAGAAAACTTTTTCCGCGCTTTTACACAAAATATCCAACGAGCGCGGGCTGGACCTGCGTAATTACCATACTGAGATACTTAAGCGCCGGATCGCCCTGCGCCTGCAGCACAACAATATCCCATCGTATTCCAAATATATAGAATTCCTTACCGCCAACCCCCGGGAATTCGACCGGCTTTTCGAGACCTTATGCATCAACGTCTCGGAATTCTTCCGGGATACGCCGGTCTGGGTGACCGTGCAGTATCTGTTCGACACTTTGATCCGCGCGAAGATCCAGCAGAAACAGGATTCGATAAAAATATGGTCGGCCGGGTGCGCCAACGGCGAAGAACCTTATTCCCTGGGGATAACCCTGAAAGAATCCCTGAGAGGGATAACCCAGATCGCCAGGGTGGAGATCCTCGCTACAGACGTAGACAAAGCCTGCATGAATTTCGCAAGAAAAGGGCTGTATCCCAGAGAGCATATCAAGAACGTCAGCCCGAAACTGCTGGCCAGGTATTTCGATCTCGACGGGGACAAATTCCAGGTAAAAGAAGAAATAAAGAATATCGTCACTTTCGATTATCTCGACCTTACTTCCCAGGAGTTCCCGAAAGGGATAGACGTTCTGATCTGCCGGAACGTTTTCATCTATTTCAACCGGCAGCTGCAAAAGAGCATCCTGGATAAATTCTGCGGTTGCCTTCTTCCCGGCGGCTACCTGATCATGGGCAAATCCGAATCGCTGGGAATAGAACACGCGCAGGCTTTTGAAACGGTTGATTCTAACGCGAGGATATTCAGGAAGACCGGCAAGAACTGCCTTTAGGCGGGAAGAAATACCTGGCGCTCCTCAACAGCGCTTCTTCGGCTTTAAACTCCGGTTTATACCCCAGTTCACTGATCCGCGATAAGTCATAAACCCTGTCCTTAAGAAAAAAACCCACCTTTTTACCGAGCACCGGGATACTCTTTAGCGGACGCGTTAACGCGCGCGGAAGGAATAACGGCTCGGGAGCCGAGACCGCTTTTGCCAGTATCGAATAGACCTGGCGGACCGAGAGAACTTCTTTATCCGCGGCGAAATAAGCGCCTTGAACGAATCTTTCGCCTTTTAACGCCATCACCGCGGCCTGGGCGATATTGCCTACATAAGCCAGGTGCAATTTATTGTTACCGCCGTCGATAACCGGGAAAAGGCGGTATTTAAGCAGCAGCAACAGCAATTTGAACAAATGCGGCTCATCCTCCCCGTAGATCATAGGCGGGCGGATGACCGCCGAACGCAGGCCTTTAAGCCGGTAATCCAGGACGATCTTTTCCGCTTCTATCTTCGATCTGCCGTAAAGGTTGGTCGCGCTGTAAGGCAGGTCTTCGGTCAAAGGGACCTGGGGATTCCCGCTGACCACCGCGACCGAACTTAAATAGACCATCCGCTCAACTTCCAGGCGCAGGGCAAGTTTACAGACATTCTCCGTGCCGAGGATATTCACCCGGAAAAGCTTATCCCAATTCCGGTCGTTCACGTATCCGCTGCAATGAAAAAGCGCGTCAAATTTACCGGCGGCCCGGCAAAGGCTGTCCAGGTCGGCCACATCGCCGTAAATAAGCCTTACCCCCTGCTTAAGCAGAAAACCGGATCTGCCGGATCTGCCTGATCTGCGCACCAGGCCGTGAACTTCATGGCCCTGGCGGCAAAGGACATTCACGATATTCCTGCCGATGAAACCCGTAGCCCCGGTTACCAGTATCTTCAACCGTTCTCCCTCCGGAATATTTGTTTAGAACTGCCGGGTCCTAACGCTCCCCGGGCGCAATAACTATCCAAGCTGTTCAGGATGATGTTTGACCACTTTCGCTTCGACCATATAGATCACGTCTTCGGCGATATTGGTGGAATGGTCGCAAATGCGTTCCAGGTAGCGGGCGATCAACAGTAACGGCACCGCCCGGTCCACGGTCTTAGCGTCGTGGGCCATATAATCGTTGATCAGTTCGTCCTGGACCCGGTTGCGCAGAGTATCGGCGGCCGGATCGGAACGGACCACGCTGCGGGCGAGTTCGGCGTCGCGGTTGACGAAAGCTTCGATGGCGTCCCCGACCATCTTCTGGGCTATTTCGGAAAGTTTGGGAATATCGATCAGCGGTTTTAAGATCGGTTTATCGATTATATCCAGGGAACGCTGGCAGATATCCACCGCCAGGTCCGCGATCCGCTCCAGGTCGGAATTTATTTTCAGCGCGGTGGCGATAAAACGCAGGTCCCCGGCCATCGGCTGGTAGCGCGCGATCAGGTCGATACATTTCTCGTCGATGTCCAGCTCGAGCTGGTCGATACCCTTATCGGAATCCAGGACTCCCTGGGCCAGGACTTTATCGCGCAGGCGCAAAGATTCGGTGGATTTGAATATCGCCTCCTGGGCCATTACGCCCATTTTAAGGATCTCTTTGTGTAACTCTTTCAATTCCTCGTCGAAATGCCTCTGCATGTGCCCTCCTGTTATGCTTTAACCGTAACGCCCGGTGATATAATCTTCCGTCCTTTTATCCTGGGGCGCGGTGAAGATCCCCTCGGTCGGCCCGAATTCTATCAATTCGCCTAAAAGCATGAACCCGGTCTCTCCTGAAACTCGCGCCGCCTGCTGCATATTATGGGTAACAATTATTATAGTATAATTATTCCTCAGTTCACGCATTAATTCCTCGATCCGCGCGGTGGCCTGGGGATCGAGCGAAGAACAAGGCTCATCCATCAAAAGCACGTCGGGCTTTACCGCGATAAGCCGGGCGATACATAAACGCTGTTTCTGCTCCAGGGACAGGGACAGCGCGGAGCGGTTAAGTTTATCTTTGAGGTCGTCCCAGAGCAGGACCGACCTCAGACTATTCTCCACTACCGCTTCAAAATCGCTCTTGCCGGATATCAGCCCGTGGATCTTCAGCCCGAAAGCGATGTTCTCGTATACGGAAAGCGGGAAAGGATTGGGCCGCTGGAAGACCATTCCGACTTTCTTGCGCAAAGACAGCAGGTCCGCGCCCGGCGAAGCGATATTCACCCCGTCGATATCTACCTGCCCGGTTATCCGGATGCCTTCGATAAAATCGTTCATCCGGTTGAATACCCGCAGCAGCGTGGACTTGCCGCAGCCGGAAGGGCCGATGATCGCGGTAATAGCCTTTTCCCGGAAAGCCGCGTTCACGCTTTTCAGGGCCTGAAAACCGCCGTACCAAAGGTCCAGATCTTTAGTTATGATCTTATTCATTCTTTACCCGAACTTTCCGCGGATATACCCGTCGGTGCGTTTGTCGCCGGGCGCGGTGAAGATCTTTTCCGTGTTATCCAGCTCTACCATCTCCCCGGAGAGGAAGAACGCGGTTTTATCCCCGACCCTGGCGGCCTGTTTGACGTTGTTGGTGACCAGGATTATAGTATAAGTCTTCTTTAATTCCACCATGGTATCTTCTACTTTTGCGGTGGATACCGGGTCAAGCCCGGAGCATGGCTCGTCGAATAAAATAACTTCCGGCTCAACCGCCAGCGTGCGGGCGATGCACAGCCTTTGCTGCTGCCCGCCGGAAAGCTTGAAAGCCGACTCGTTAAGCCGGTCTTTCATCTCATCCCAGATATAGGCCCGCTTAAGCGACAGCTCCACTATTTCGGACAGCCTGGATTTGCTCCTCAGGCCGTGCATGCGCGCGCCGTAAGCCACATTCTCAAAAACCGTCAGCGGCAAAGGCAGCGGCATGGCAAAAACCATCCCTATGCTCTTGCGCAGTAATTCCAGGTCGATCCTGCGGATATCCCTGCCGTCCATTTCCACCCTGCCGGTCATTTTAAAATCTAATTCCAGCTCGTTAAGGCGGTTAAGCGTGCGCAGGAAAGTGGTTTTGCCGCTGTTGGCCGGGCCGATCACGCTTAAGATCCGGTTAGCCTCGACCTGCAGGCTGACGTTCTTCAACGCCTGCGCCGCGCCGAACCAGATATTCAGATCTTCCACATTAAATTTTATCATACTTATTTTTCAGTTATAAAATTTTGCGGGGCCTGCCAAGGCATGGTTTCCGGGGGCGCTTGTCCTGCCCCAGCGGGGCAGTCCTGCGCTCGGGTCGGCTTCGTCGCTCTCACCGATTATTCACCGCGCTGGTGAACCATGCCCGCTCCTCGCCTTTACGCCCCTCCAACCACGCCTTGCCACCCGCAAAATCCTACATTCTATTAAATAATTTTTCTACGTTTAAATTTATTTCGGAAATCTATCATGCCGTTCCTGCCGGATTTTAACGGGTGACTTGGCGGTGTTCTCAGGGTCTGTTCGGCCCGGAGCGGGCATGGTTGCCAAGCGAGTAATCCTGCCGGGCAGAGCGCAGGGCCGAACCGAAGCGAAATTGCGCCACGCAGGGGCGCAACGAGCGCCCCTGAGAACAATGCCAAGACAGGACCCGTTAAAATCTGTCAAATAACGAACCGGTGAATACCTTTCCCTTGATCAAAAAATTATTAAGACTACTCACCATTTTTTCTTCTTCCTGAACTGCGACCGGATGATGATCGCCACCAGGTTCATGAACAGCACCATCACCAGCAGGACGAACGCCGTGCCGTAGCGGATCTTCTCGTCGACGTTGGGGACCTGGGTGGAGATGACGTAAAGGTGATACGGCAGGGCCATCGCCTGGTCGAATATCGACCGGGGAAGCCGCGGCAGATAAAAAGCCGCCACGGTGAACAGGATCGGGGCGGTCTCGCCCGCGGCCCGGCCTAACCCCAGGATAGTCCCGGTCAATATCCCGGAGATGGCGTTAGGCAGGACGATATGCCTGATGGTCTGCCACTTGCTCGCTCCCAAAGAAAGGCTGACCTCCCTGAACGACTGGGGCACCGATTCCAGCGCCTCGCGGGAAGCGGTTATGATTATCGGCAGGATCATGATCCCCAAAGTCAGCGACCCGGAAAGGATCGATACCCCGAATTTGAAAAAAACCACGAAAAGCGCGAGGCCGAAAAGTCCGTAGACCACCGAAGGCACCCCGGCCAGGTTGACTATCGCCAGCTTGATCAGCCGGGTAAGCAGGTTGGCCTTGGCGTATTCGCTCAGATATATCGCGGCCAGGACGCCGATCGGCAAAGCGAAAATGATCGCTCCGGTCACCAGGTAAAGAGTGCCCACGATCGCCGGGAGTATCCCCCCGGCGCGCATGCCCTGACGGGGCATATCGGTCAGGAACTGCCAGTTGATCGCCGGGAGGCCCTTGATCACGATCTCGACGACAATAAGCCCGACCGGGACGACGATAAGCAAGGTCGCCAGGAACAAGAAAACAAAAGCTATTTTCTGCGTCCTTAAAGGATTCTTCATTTGCTCCTGTGTAAAAACAGGTCCGCGGTCACGTTGATGATAAAACTGATCACGAACAAAACCACTCCGATGGCGAACAACGCCAGGTAATGGTCGCTTCCCACCACAGCTTCACCCATTTCCGCGGCGATGGTCGCGGTGAGCGTGCGCACCGGCTGTAAAATACTGTGCGGAATGACCGCGGCGTTGCCGGTGATCATCATCACCGCCATGGTTTCCCCGATAACCCGGCCGATCCCGAGCATTACCGCCGCCAATATGCCGGAAGAAGCGGCAGGCAGTATCACCCTCCAGATAGTCTGCCAGTGCGTAGCGCCTAAAGCGAACGCTCCTTCCCGGTAAGATTTCGGGACCGCGTAAAGCGCGTCCTCGGCGATCGAAACTATGGTCGGCATAGCCATAAAAGCCAGCATTATCGCTCCGGATAAAGCGGTCAACCCGGTAGGCAGGTGGAAAATGTTCTTGACCAGCGGCACCAGGGTGATCATCCCGATAAAACCGATGACCACGCTGGGGATAGCCGCTAAAAGCTCTATCCCGACTTTCAGCAATTCCTTCATCCTCGCCGGGGCGACTTCCGCGATATAGACAGCGCAGCCGACCCCGATCGGCACCGAGATCACCGCCGCTCCGAAAGTCACCAAAAGAGAGCCCAGGATCAAAGGCAGGATCCCCAGCTGGGGAGGTTCGGAAATAGGATACCAGCTCTTTCCCAGGAGAAAATCGAAAGGAGTTACGATCTTGAACAGCGCCAGGCCTTCTTTGAGCAGAAAAATAAAGATCAGCGCCACGAAGAATATCGAGGCCAGCCCGCAGAAAAGGATCAGCTTTTCGATGAAAAATTCTTTTATTTTACGCATTTACTCTCTATGTCTTTATTGACCGGGACGAAATCGGTTTCCAGGACGATCTCCTGCCCCTCGGGAGAAAGCGCGAAATCAATGAACTTCTTCACCAGCCCCTGCGGCTGGTTGTTGGTGTAAACGAACAAAGGCCGGGATATCGGGTAAGCGCCCTTGATGACATTCTCGATCGAAGGGCTGACGTAAGCCGATTTCTCTCCGCCGGCCATTGCCACCGGTTTTTGTTTGGCGCAGATATACCCCATACCGTAATAACCGATCGCGGAGACATTGCCCGCCACCTCGTCGGCGATAGCCTGGGAGGAAGAAAGCATCAGGGCGTCCGCGGAAAATTCTTCTTTGGACTTGGGGTCGTTCTTCCTCAGAACATGTTCCTTGAAATAAACATGCGTCCCGGAATTGACCTCCCGGGAAAGCACTACGATCTTCCCATCGTTTCCGCCGACGTCTTTCCAGTTCGTTATCTTCCCGCTGAATATCCCGGCCAGCTGGTCCAGGGTAAGCTTATCCACCGGATTCTTCGGGTTTACCACCACCGCGATGCCGTCGAGGGCGACCTTGATCTCATTAGGGGTTATCCCCTTAAGCCTGGCCTGTTCGATCTCTTTCTGTTTGATCGTCCGCGAGCTCATCGCGACGTCGCAGGTGCCGCTGATCAGGCTCGCCATGCCCGTGCCTGACCCGCCGCCGGTGACCGCGATGAATTCCTGCGGATTTTTCTCCATATATTTCTCGGCCCAGGCCTGGCCAAGGTTGACCATCGTATCCGACCCCTTGACCTGCAGGGAATTATCCCGCTGGGCGGCAAAAACCGGGCTTATAAACATACACATCGCGAAAAATAAAACCGCCTTCCTGCACATATCACTCCTCCTTTTATGAAGTCCGCATTATTATAGCCGGGTATTGTAAAATGGAATGTTAAATCTATGTAAAATCTATCGGGAGGGGATATGCTGCAGCCGGATTCCCGGCAACTCGGATCTCAATACCGATACGGAAACGGCGGATTCAAAATCAGCGAGAACATCTATCAAAGCCGGGTCGGTCGCGGCGGCTTTCTCTTCTTCTAAGCGTAAAATTCCGGTAATGCATACTTGTAATTTATAAATATCGTCCCGGGAGCCCGGTTTTCCGGATATCAGCGACCTAAGATAATCCCGCAGGCTTTCCGCCGAGGGGATAACGTCCGCCCGGATCATGTCCTGGATCCGGGAGAATTCCGGGTCGCCGCCGGGAAGAGCCAGGCGCAGCAACTGCGGCGCCTGAGAGGGATCTAACCCGGGACCCCGGATCGAACCCGGAGAAGGAACAAGATCACGCAAGTCGATCCCCCCCACGGGCTGAGTTTTACCGGATCCCGGGCTTGCCGGGTCGTCTTTTCCGGCAGAAGGACTTGCCAGTCGGTAATAATTAAACCGGCGTTCACCGCCCAGGGCTTTCAATTCAACCGTTAATTTACCTTCCCGGGCCAGAAGATCAAGGTCCCCGGCGACGGCGGCATAATAGGGGCTGTTTTCTTTGCCGAACTTCTCGAAAAAAAGGCGGGATTGGACTTCCTTGACTACCAGTTCCTGCTGCCGGTTACGCGGTTCGTTAAAAAAGTCCAGGATCATCCGCCGCCTTTGTTCCGGGGAAATCCGGGCGGGGTCATTTGACCCGGTTTGAAGAGTAATTTGAACGGGTTGCCGGGCGGGAATATCTTCCGGGATGGAATTAATTATTTCCGCCAACCGGGCTAATCTTTCTTTCTGGAAACGGCTGTTGTCCATCCTCAGGTAGAACGACTGGCGGTGATAAGGCGCGTAAGCGCGGAAATCAAAAGAGCTTTTTTTAGCCGAGTAATAATCGAACAGATTGAAATAAAATTCCCTTTCTTTCGGCTTATCTGTGCCCCTGCCAGGACTGCGGGCGTTCTCGCTCTCCCGCACAGCCGAAAGATAGGTATAGATATTCTCTCCGTTCGACTGCATGATCAACGGAACAAGTATATCGTGCGACAGGTTAAGCACATGTTTTAAGCCGGCCCGGTAAATGATCCCTTGCGCCCCCTGCAACAGATCGCAGAATTGACTGTAACGAGAGGGATCTTCGAAACTGACGATCAGCCCTCCGGAGAAACCCAGCATCTGGCGCTTTTCGTGGTTATCCCAGTCATAAGACCAGACCAGGGATTTGCGTTCCAGTTTGTTTTTGACCGTTTTAAAATCCATTTTTTCATAGAGCTTGCCTATCCGGTCCGACCCGCCGATATCTGAAAGTATCAAACCGAACTGCTGTTGGACGATCTGCCTTTGCCCCATCCAGGAACCCAGCAAGGTTATCTCGCCTTTCCTTTTCATCGGGCTGACGAACAAACCGTCCGCGAACATAAAGACCACGCCTCCCCGGCCCTGCTCCTTGAGCTCCCGGGCGGCTTTATAACCGTTAAGCAAAGCCAGATCGATAAGCCCCAACCGCCGGCCGATCTTTCTTACCGGATTGAACGGCAGGGCGGCGTTATTAATACCGGGCTTCCCGGCAAAGATCCCCACAACGCGTATTTCGGATACCTCTTTATCTTTTAAGCCCGGATAAGCGGATTTTATTGCCGCGAAATCCGGAGAACGCAAATATCCGAACATATCCAGGAAAGCGGCGCCGCTGCCCGGCCCCTGGCTGGGAATAAGCACTACCGGAACATCGGGCCGGACCAGAGGTCTTATTCCCCCCTTAAATAAAGAATCGAGTAACTTATATCGCTCCTGGTCTGCGCCGGTCGACACCAGCACTATATCTGCGGAAGGGCGATCCGTTCCCAGCTCTTCATCCAGAGCCTTAAGGATCAAGCGGTATTCCTGCTGAAGCATTTCCGATCCGCTGAGCCCGGTTAAACGCTTTCCGCCGGACTGCGGAATTTCCAGAAAGCTTTTCTTTAAATCCCCTATTTCTTTGGTCTTGGAATTATAGAAATCATCCCCCATGCCGCGCAGTAAGAAATACCAGGAAATAAAGATCGAAGCGCCTACCCCGGTCAGAATAGTTATTATCGCCCCTGGCAGGGTTACCGGAAATACCGGCAGGCCGAGAAGCGCAAGCCCGAAATATACTACAGGCAGAAAAGCGAACATAAGCGGGATGAACCTGGAGTACATCTCGCGGTTGCCTCCGAATTCCCGTTCTACTTTCAATTTGATCTGGTCCTTTTCATCATAGAGCGATCTTAGAAATCCGGACATCTCCGACCGGAGTTCATCCGGATGACTGTATAGATCCGGCTCGATCTTATTGCCGAGGCTGACCATTTTATCGAATTGCAGCAGGAATTCCCTGTCGGAACGCTCTACCCCGTAATGCATCCCCCAAAGCAGGCGTAATCCCGGCATCACTCCGAGCTTCTCTCCGGGATGGTTCCTGTCCAGAAAATAGCTGGCCATGACTTTAGTGGTATTCACAAAGTTAAGCGCTGAACTGTATTCCAGGCTGTATTGTCCGATATCCATTATCTCGTTAAAAGAGTAAATGGACCTCTCCCTGTTTTCCTCAGGCAGGTCCGGCCTGCGCAGCTGCTCTTCTAAAATACGGGCGGTTCTAATGCTTAGCTCGACCATCTCGCGGTTGACGACCGCCGCCGGTTTCAAAGAGATCTTCAGCAGCGCTGGAGATAACGCATTGCAGCTTAATACCTGCTTAGCCAGGTTAAGGATAGCGTCCAGTTCTTCCCGGCGCAAAGAAGCTCCGGAATTATCAAGTATATCTTTCCAGGCAGCAATATACGTTCCCGAACTTTTCTCCTCCAGCTTGGAAAAATAATTATCCCTCTGCCCGTTAGGCTCGGAGTCCTCCTTAAAGACAACAGGACGGCCTTTCTCTATTTCCGCCTCCTCGAGCCCCGGGTTCACTACCACCTGGACCGCAGGACTCCCTTTAATGACGACCAGATGTTCTGCCGCTGCGGGTTTCCCTGCCGCCACGTCGAAATCGATCCCCCCGCTGAAATACGTTCTCAAAAACTCTCCGGAAGCCCGGGCGACCCTGGCCTGTTTGCAATACTCTCCTTTCTCGGCCGAACGGCTGTATCGTTCAAAATAATCATTCACCCGCCCGGCGGATCTCAATTCCAACCCGGCCAAATTGCGGCTGTCGATCATCCCGGGGTAAAGCCCGGAATGCTCACCTTTAAACTCCCGTTTGAACCATTGGGCCAGGATAAAAGAATAATATACCTGCCTTAAAGGCGCGTAACGGGCGGACAGGTTGACTGCCCTGGTCAGCTTAGGGACTACCATTTCACGGATCAACTGCGCGTTATACCGGTTAAGTTCTTCCCGGCGGGGATCGCCGGAACGCAAATCCTGCCTGTCCCGCCGGTAATCCTTCTCGGAAAGTATTTTAAGGGTGGCCTTGTAAATATATGCGCTGTTCGGGGTTTCCCTGATTATTATCTGATCGGGCACGACCCAGACCTTGTTAACCGCGGGGACGGCCGGTATATCCCGGCCGTATAATTCCTCCGCTTTGGAATAAAGCCTGTCCCAGTAAACCCGGCCTTCGGCGGTATCCGGCGAAAGGCAAAGAGCGGCGTCTTTCTTTAATTGCAAGTCGGAATCAAGGAAGATCTTCCCGGCCCCGGTCCTGGCCAGATCGGCGTCAATGATCCTGTCCCTCTCGCCGATATTAAGGTTGACCCAGTAAGTATCGTTAGGCAGGCTGATCCCGGTCAGGAAATATTCCCAGATATTCCGGGAGCTGCTCTTTAAGGCGGCGGAAGATATTTGTTCCGGGCCGCCTTTGTCCAGTAACAGGGTGAACTTTTCTTTTTCCGGAAAGTAAGCCAGGTAACGCAAATGCACGGGGCGGGATATTTCCGGGCGGGACGGCATGGCGGGATATGCGGACAGGGGGATCCCGGGGATCTGGCAGAAACCCGGCTGCTCGGCCAGGAGGAAAAAGCACAACAGAAAAGAAATTGATCTTATTATCCGGCCCGGAAAGCTAAAAGGCGGATTCTTAGCGTGATGAGCGGTCATAAAGATCAGAATTCTTTAAGCAGATCATCGATCTCTGCAAATTTATTTTCATCGCCTTTTTTCTTATAGATTTCCCGCGCCAGAATAAAATTCGCCCTGGCTTTAGCGTAATCGCTCTTCGCATAATAAACAGTGCCTGTCATACTGTACGCCTCGGCGTCTTCAGGATCAAGCTCCAGGACCCGGGCCAGGCATTTCAAGGCCGCTTCTTCTTCATGCGCGTTCTCATGAGCGACCGCCAGATTATAGAATATATTAGGGTCTTCCGGTCTAAGCTTAGCCGCTTCCTCAAGATTCGCTATCGCCTTCCTGTAATCCTGGATCATCAGATAATAGGAGCCTTTGAATAAGGCCGACGCGAATTCTTTGTTGATTTTCCCTTTATCCAGGTCGTCGAGAATGGTCAATGCGCCCTGGAAGTTAGGATCTATCCCGTCGGCCTTCAGGCCTTTTTCGAATGATCCGCGGGCCTCCGCGAAACTCCCCCGCGCGGCCGATTCCAGCCCCTGTTTCAGCAAAGTATCCGCTGCCGCCGGGGTAACCGTGATTTCTTTCTCCCCCGGACTGGCGGCTTCCGCCGGTCCGGAGCCGTTTGAAGGTTTATTGCCATCAGGCTTAACGACCAGGATATATTTTTTATCGTAATAAAGCGGAGCGCCCTGGTAATCGATCTTGATGTAATCGGCCGTATCCTCTAAAATACGCCCGGCGACTTCCTTTCCCGATTTCAATACGATGGTATCGGCGGAACAGTAGCCGGCCGCGGAAAACAATAACAATGCCGGAAGAACAAACGCTTTTATATTCATATACCCTTATTTTCCAGTGAATCGGCGCGATGCTTGACCATTCTGGCCTGGATCATGTAAATGATATCTTCGGCGATATTAGTGGCGTGGTCACAGATCCGCTCCAGGTGGCGGGCCACCAAAAGCAAAGGCAATGCCCTGGGGATGGAAGAACAATCGCGGGACATATAATCGTTGATCAATTCCGTCTGCACGAGATTACGCAGGCGGTCGGCCTCGCTGTCCCGCATGATCACTTTCTTAGCCAGATCCGCGTCCTCGTTCAGGAAAGCGCTGATCACATCCCTGGTCATTTCCGTAGATACTACGCTGAGCTTAGGGATATCAACCAGGGGTTTAAGCAGCGGCTTGCCGGCCAGCTCCAGAACGCGCTCGCAAATATCCACTGCCAGGTCCCCCATGCGCTCCAGGTCGGTATTCATCTGCATCGCCATGGTGATAAACCTCAGGTCAACGGCCATCGGCTGGCGCAGGGCCAGGAGATCGACGCAGGTCTTAACGATCTTGATCTCCAGATTATCCAGGATCCTGTCATTCAGGATAACTCTCTCCGCCTCCTGCCCGTCAAGATTCTTAAGCGCCTCTATGGAATTCTCGATCGCTCCTTCCACCAGGGCCCCTTCATAAAGTATATCTTTCTTCAAATTAGCCAATTCTTCATCAAAATGTCTTTCCATGTATTCTCCTCTATCCGGTTGTGCCGGGCTTGATCATTTTCTCCGCCGGTTCGGGCTCAGTGCTTTCCGCGATAACCGAACGTATCAGGTTCTTCACTTTGGCGCGGATCTTTTCCCTGGCCTGCCGGAAAGAATATAAAGATTTCCCCCGGGGATCGTCGATGTCCCATTCGACCTGTTTTCTCGCCGGAACGAACGGGCAGGCGTCCTCGCAGCCCATAGCCACCACGTAGTCAAATTCCTTTACCGGCAGGTCCTTGAACCCTTTGGAACTCTGCCGGGAAATATCTATCCCTTCCTCCTGCATGACTTTAACGGCGTCGGGATTGACCTTGCCGGAAGGGTCCGATCCCGCGCTGTAAGGCTCAAGCAGGTTCCTGCCGTAGAATCCGGCGAATCCTTCCGCCATCTGGCTGCGGCAGGAATTCTCCACGCAGACGAATAATACTCTCTTTTTCCGGTTCATCCGAATCTTCCTGTTATATAAGCTTCCGTCCTCTTATCTTTAGGAGCGGTAAAAATATCCTGGGTCTTGGCGATCTCTACCAGCTCTCCCATCAGGAAAAACCCGGTGAAGTCGGAAACCCGGGCCGCCTGCTGCATATTATGGGTGACGATAACGATCGTATAATTCTTCTTCAGCTCCAGGATCAGCTCTTCGATCTTGCCGGTGGAGATCGGGTCGAGGCTGGCGCAAGGCTCGTCGAAAAGGATCACCGAAGGGCCGACGGCGATGCAGCGGGCGATGCAGAGCCGCTGCTGCTGCCCGCCGGAAAGCCTCAAAGCGTTGTCGTTAAGCCGGTCTTTGACTTCATCCCAAAGCGCGGCTTTCTTCAGCGATTCCACCACTTTTTCCTCGATAAAAGACCTGTCCCGGACGCCGTTAACATTCAAGCCGTAACTGATATTCTCAAAAATGCTCTTGGGAAAAGGATTGGGCTTCTGAAAGACCATCCCGACTTCCCTGCGGATGTCCACCGCGTCCACGCCGGGAGCGAAGATATCTTTACCGCAAAGAGCAACCCTGCCCGTAATGCGGGTATTCGGGACAAGCTCGTTCATCCGGTTCAAAAGCCTGATGAAAGTCGATTTCCCGCATCCCGACGGGCCGATGACCGCGGTAACGCTGTTGCCGTAGATCTCCAGGTTAATGTTCTTCAAAGCGTGGGTTTTGCCGTAGAAGAAATCGAGATTCTCCACGCTAACCCTGACTTCCCGGCAGACCGGCGGGTCACCGCCGGGTATAACCGGGGGCAGGGCGGCTTTACACAGATTAAGCTCGTTCAATAACTCTTTAACCATTTGCGCTCCTTTGCTTCTGGCGGATTATTATCGCCGCGGTAGAGACCATCAGGACCAGCGCCAGGAGGATAAGCGAACAACCGTAGGCGATCGTCACTTGTTTATCCGGATGCGTGCCTTCGGTCATCAATGCATAAATATGATACGGCAAGGCCATTACTTCGGAAAATACCGATTGGGGCAATTTGCGGCAATAGAATGTCGCCGCGGTAAACATTATCGGCGCGGTCTCCCCGGCTATCCGGCCGATGCTTAAGATCACGCCGGTCATGATCCCGGGCAGCGCATGCGGCAGGACGATCTTTTTTATCGTCTGCCAATGGGTCGCCCCCAGAGCCAGTGACGCTTCGCGCAAAGACTGCGGCACCGCCATTAAGGCTTCCTGGGTCGCGGAAATAATTATCGGAAGCGCCAGTATCCCAAGGGTCAGGCTTCCGGAAAGGATGGATACCCCGAATTTGAAGAATTTGACAAAGAGCGCCAGGCCGAAAAGCCCGAAGACCACGGAAGGAACACCGGCCAGGTTATTGATGCTCATCCGGATAATGTTGACCACAAAACCTTTGGGGCTGTATTCGTTCAAATAGATCGCGCAAGCCAGGCCCAGCGGCAAGGCGAACAATACCGCTCCCAGGGTCAGATAGAACGTCCCCACGATCGCCGGGGCCACTCCGCCTTCGGTCATGGCTTTGCGCGGGACATCGGTCAGAAACTGCCAGGAGATCACCCCTATTCCCCGGACGGCGATAAAATAAATGATCGAGCCCAGGAAAAAAAGCGTCAGCACCGTGCATAGCGATATCAACCCGAATCCTAAAATTTGAGTAATATTTTTCTTCATCGGCCCAACCCAAGTTTAAGCCTGAACCTGCGGCTGACGATCTCCGCGATAACATTGAAGATCATGGTGAAAACGAATAAAACCAGCCCTATCGAGAACAAAGCGTTGTAATGCAGGCTGCCCATCACGGCTTCGCCCATTTCCGCGGCGATAGTGGAAGTCATCGGCCTTACCGGCTCGAAAAAACTGTGCGGTATTACCGCGGCTCCACCGGCGACCATCAGGACGGTCATGGTCTCGCCCACCGCCCGGCTCATCCCCAGGATAATAGCCGTGGATATCCCGGACCCGGCCGCCGGGATAACTACCCGGACCAGGGTCTGCCACCTGTTCGCCCCGACCGCCAGGGAAGCCTCGCGGAAGCTTAACGGAACGCAGGATAAAGCGTCTTCCGAAAGGCTGCAGACCGTGGGAACGGCCATTATGCCTAAAATAAGGCTGGCGGTGAAAGCGCACAAACCCGTAGCCAGATGAAAAACGTTTTGCAGTATCGGCGCGGCTATGGCCATACCGAAAAACCCGAAAACAACCGAAGGAATACTGGAGAGTATCTCGATCAAGGGTTTAAGCACCGCCCTCTGCCGGTTAGAAGCCAGTTCATGGATATACAAAGCGCTGCCCACTCCCAGCGGCACGCAGACCAGCATGGCCCCGGCGGTAACCCATAACGATCCCAGGATGATCGGCAATATCCCGAATTCCGGCTGGCTGTTGGTAGGATACCAGTTCCGGCCGAAAATGAACTCGGTCATCCCGACAGCCTTAAAAAGCGGGAAACTTTCCTTGAATAAAAGGATTATAATGCCTAATAAAAATATAAGCGACGAGAAAGCCAGCGCCGTAAATAACCACTTATATATGTTCTCTTTGATCTTATACATATTTTCTCTTAAGCTCTGAATTTACCGCAAATTTCGATGCGGCGGGAGTATCCGTGGCTTGCTCCCGCCGCACCAGGAGGATAAGGATAAAATGAGTTATTATCCTTGCCTATTTGATGCTCACAAAACCTTCTTCATCCACCAATTTCTGGCCTTTCGCGCTGAAGATGAAATCGATGAACTCTTTGGTCAAACCGCCGGGTTTTCCGTTGGTATACATGAAAAGCGGGCGGGACAACTTGTATTGCTTGCTTAAAACCGTCTCTTTGGATGCCGCTACACCGTCGAGCTTGACCACTTTTACCCCGGATAAATAGGCCAAACCCACGTAGCCGACCGCGCCGGGCGTCTTGGCCACAACCGAAGCGACTGCCTGGTTGGAAGCTTCCATCAAAGCGTCGGAACGGACCTTGGCTTTATCCAGCGCCATTTCCCCGAACGCTTCAAAAGTCCCGCTGGCCGAGTCGCGGGAGACCACGACTATCTGCCCCTGCGAACCGCCGACCTGGCTCCAATCCGAGACCTTGCCGGTATAGATCGCTTTAAGCTGGGCTTTGGTCAACCCGTCGACGCCGTTATCGTTATTGACGATAACCGCGATGCCGTCCATAGCGACGACATTCGCCTTGGGGTCCCTGCCCCGGGAAACCGCCTTCTCCAGCTCCTCGTCCTTGATCGGCCGGGAGGAATCGGCGATATCACATGTCCCTTCGATAAAAGAAGTTATCCCCACACCCGAACCGCCCCCGCGCACGGATATATCCGCGTCCTTGTTCGTATTCATGAACTCTTCGGCGCAGCGCTGGGCGATAGGCAGGACCGTGGTCGATCCTTCGACCACGATCTTGTCCGCGTAGGCCGGGACGGCTAATCCCAATCCGATCATCAGCGTAAATATAAACTCGTTAGTCCTTTTCATTTCTATCCTCCTTAATAATTAGAATTTGGTTACCCAGTCAAGCTGCCAGATAGAGATATGCCTGCTTGTCCCCGTGACCGCGGTATCGCACTTGTAAGGATCGGTGATAAAATACGCGCCGCTTACCGTGGAATTCGGCATGATCGCGTAAGTCACCCCGAATTTATTCCCTTTTGCCGCTACGCCGCCGAGATGAAAATCAGAATCGGAGATGGTCGCCAGGACCGAATTCTGCCCGATCTCGCGGTAATTCCAGAACGCTTCCCACGTCCCTTTTTCTTTGGCTTTGCCGAGTTTCAATCCGGCCAGCCAGGCGGCGTGATTTGTCGGATGGTCGCCGGCCAGGTTGTTGGCATAATCTCCTTGAATGGTCAAAGGCATGGTATTGTCGAAAATAGTCAGGTCGACCGGAGAAAACTCTCCGACAACTTCCAGGATGTTGAAATCGTATTTCAACAGCGAAGTTCCGTCCAGAGAGTTATTCAGCGTCGGGCTATAGTTAGTGCTGTAAGTATTCCAGGCATTGCCCTTGACATTATCATAATCGAAATAGGAAACTCCCAGCTTGTAAGGGCGGCTGAATGCCGTGCTGGAGAATCCGCCCTGCATGGCGAAAAGGAACGGATCATTAGAATCGCTGCCGCTTTCCCCGATAGGCATGAACCCGAAAGTAAAGAAAGTATTCGCCGGACCGATCTTAGGAGTGAACTGGACATAGCCCCCCTCGGGATTGATATCCGAATCCCAGACAAGGTCTGTGGTATAGAACGGGTTGGCGAATTTCCCCCCGGTCAGCTTCATGTCTTTAAGGACCATCCAATCCTTGTTACCGAACGGCCGGTATTCCACATAAGCCTGGTCCAGCCAGATCGACTTGTTCTGGTACATGCCGGTGAAAGACTGATTGGTCGAAGTCTGCTCCGGGCCTCCGGGAAGGTTGGACGAACTGGCCTTATTTTCTCCCGTAGCCATCCTGAACCCGACTTTCATCAGATCATTGGGCTTAGTTTCGAACCCGTAACGCAAACGCAGGCGTCCGCGGTCGCGATGCTTATCCCCGGTTTTATTCTCCCCCTGGTAGCGGATACGGATGTCCCCGCCGAATTTCGTGCTCTGGATCCATTTAGGAAGTATTTCATTTTTCCCCTGGGCTATTTCTTTCCGGGCGTCTTCCTTGGCCTCGGTAAGCATCTGCTGGGCTTCCCCCTGGGTCAAAACCCCTTTTTCCACCAGCTTATTGACCAGGACATCCACTTCGCCGGCGATCGCGTAACTGCCGCCTAAGAACACTCCGAACAGTAAAACCAGGACTACCGTTGCGTAACGCTTCATTTGCTTCCTCCTTTGTTTAAACAAAATACTTATCCGACTTCTCTGTGTAATTGTTCCTTATCCTCCTTAAAGCTTTTTCCACCTCCGCCAGTTTCAATGCGTAGGAACTGAAATTATCCCTCCACCGGGCGTCGATCTCGATAGCTTTAAGGATATCTTCAAGGCGCCTGGACCAGAAGCCTATTTCGCCTACGGCCAGATCCTCTTCCAGCGATCTCATTTTCACCTCCCCCTTTGGTTGAGTATCGGTCCGGAGCCGTCAACCATCACCTTGAAATTCTTTCCTTTTATATCTTCCAGCTCTTTTAAGATATTTAAAAGCATGCTCATATTGAACGGTTTGGTCAGGTAATAATCAGCGCCCATAAGGTTGGCGTAAAGTTTGTCCCGGATGGCCTCTTTGGCCGTAAGGATGATCACGAAAGTTTTATACCCCCGGGGGCCGTCCTTTATCCGGCGGCAAAGAGTAAAACCGTCCACGCCCGGGAGCATCAGGTCCAGCACAACTATATCGAACGCGGAATTTTCCAATTTTTTCTCCGCCTCGCTGCCGTCATAAACAGGCAGCGGCAGGAACCCGGATTTAAGCAGGTTGTAGCAAAGCAGGTCGTTTATGTCTTTTTCGTCCTCCACGACCAGCACTTTTTTAGCCGGCTTCAACATCCCTACGGCTTCGGAAATCTTTGAGAAATAGGTATCCATCAGGCGTATTGTTTATTGTAGAAGAAATCAAGGGTCTCGATCTCCTCGTCGATAACCGACCTCATCCAATCCGCGATCCGGGATAACATCCTTTTAAGCATCCGCTTCATTGTTCTATCCTTTCTTTGCTTACAAGCAGAGTATAGATTAAAGCCATTAAATCCGTTTGAAGGGGATGTAAAAAGTAGGTTAAATAAAAACAGGGCTGGAGTTATCTTTATCCCAGGCGATCCTGAGATAAAAAACAATTCCAGCCCTGTCTTTAACTGCGTTCTTTATTGAAGAGATTTGTTACTTGGGAAGGATGAACCAGAATTTTGAACCGAGGTTTTCAACGCTTTCCACGCCTGCTTCGCCCTGGTGCAGTTCTACTATATGCTTTACGATCGAAAGCCCCAGACCTGTTCCGCCAAGCTGGCGCGACCGGGCTTTATCCACGCGGTAGAACCGCTCGAATATCCGCGGAATGTCTTTGGCCGGGATACCCGTTCCGGAATCTTCGACGACTATCTTTAAGCCGCGCTCGAGTTGCAGGGAAGATATCCTGATGCTGCCGTTATTCCGGTTGAACTTGATGGCGTTATCGACAAGATTGGTCAGGACCTGCTCTATCTTCGGCAGGTCGGCCCGGACAGACAAACCCGGCTCAAGCTCATTGGAAACGCGGATCGAGCGTTTTGCCAGTTGCGAGCCGAATCCGTTCAATACTTTATCCGCCAGGTCTTTGATCCGGATTTCGCTCTTAGACAACGCGGCAGCTTCCGATTCCAGGTAGGAAAGATCCAGCAGGTCATTGATCAGGTTATTCAGCCTGTCGGTATGCTCCTGGATTATTTGCAGGAAATTCCTGGCGTTATCCTTATCTTCCAGCGCTCCTTCGATCAAAGTTTCCACAAAGCCTTTGATAGAAGTAAGCGGGGTTTTCAGCTCATGGGAGACATTGGCCACGAAATCCGAGCGGATGGTTTCCAGCCTGCGGATCTCGCTGATATCGTGCAAGACCAGAAGGCAGCCGGTAACTTCTTTCTGCTGAAAGATCGGCGAGGCGTTGATCTGGAAGATCCTGGACACCGGCCAGACGATCGACAATTCTTTGCTCAGGAACCGGCCGCTTCCCAGGACACTCTCGATTATCTCGGCGATATCGTTATTGGCGATGGCGCGCAGGAATAATTCCCCCTTGACCTTTTCCCGGTCAACCCCGAATATCCGCTCGACGGGGGGATTGATAGTGACCACCGCAGCCGACTTATCGACCACGATGATCCCCTCGACCATGCTCTGGAATATCGCCCTCAGCTGCTGGTTCTGGATCTCCACTTCATTGATCTTGCTTTCGATCTCCCCGGCCATATTATTCAGGGTAAAAACCAGTTCACCGATCTCGTCCCGGGAATCGTGGTATATCCGGTGGCCGAAGTCTCCCTGCCCGAATTTGCGCGAAACATAAATGATCCGGTTTATCGGTTTGATGATGCTCCGGGAGAGCAGGACCCCTATTATAAGAGCCAGGACCAGGGCGAAAAAAAGAATAGTGAATATCGTGTTCCTGGTGAAAGACAATATCCGGTTGACCTGGGACAACGGAAGAGCTACCCTGACCGCGCCTAAAACATTCTCCCCGGACTTGATGGGCAACGCTATATACAGCATGTTTATCTTCAGGGTATTTGAATAACGGACATTTTCTCCGGCCAGGCCCGCCAGCGCCGTTTTGATTTCCGGGCGGCTGGAATGGTTATCCATTAAAGCCACCGCGGAGAGGTTCTCCTGGGAATCCGCCAGGACAATCCCGGTTTTGCCGATCACGGTCACCCTGGACTGGGTCTGGGCGGCGAAAATACCCGCCAGTTCGTTAAGTTTCTCCGGGTTAGAGCCGCTAAGATCCTCTTTAACCAGCTGATCCTGGATCAGGACGGCCTGTTTGATCAGGGAACTTTTGATATCCTGGAGCGAGCCTTGTTCAAGCTTTTTGTCCAGGACCAGGGCCACAAAAAAGAAAGGAATAACTATAAGCAGGATATAGGAGGATATTACTTTCAACCTGAAGCTTGCTTTAAACAAATTCACCCCTCTTCAGCTTCGAACCGGTAACCGTAGTTTTTGACGGTAACGATACGCGACGATTGCTTTTTCAGCTTCCGGCGCAAGGTCCGGATATGCACGTCTACGGTGCGGGTCTGGATGTCCGCGGCGTGATCGAAACCCCAGATAGTATCCAGGAGAAAATCCCGGGAAAGAACCCTGCCTTTGGCCCGGATCAGGGTTTTTAATAACTCGAATTCCTTGGAAGTCAATTCTACCGGCCGGTTATTCACGCTTACCGAGATCTGGGAAAAATCAACAGCCAGATCCCCGAAAACCACGACCTCTCGCGGGACCTCCTTTTCCCTGCTCCGGCGCAAAACCGCCTTGATCCGGGCGATCAGCTCTTTCGGGCTGAACGGCTTGCTCACATAATCATCCGCGCCTAATTCCAAACCTACGACCTTGTCGGTTTCCTGGGTTTTCGCGGTAAGCATTATTATCGGGGTTACCGCGGTCTTGGGCTCTTTTTTCAACTGCCGGCAGACTTCCAGCCCATCCACTCCCGGAAGCATCAGGTCCAGTATTATCAGATCCGGGTGTTCCTTGAACGCCAGGTCTAAAGCGTCCTCGCCGTCGGAGGCGTCAACGGTGCGGAAGCCCTCTTTCTTAAGGGTATAATTAAGCATTTTGACTATATCTTTTTCATCGTCGACGATCAGGATCTTCTCTTTCATAGCAACTCCGAAGGCAGTTTTTCGTAATTAGAATCCCGGCATCAGCCGGCGGATAAGGACATACGCCAGAGCCGACAGAAGCGCCGCGGCCGGAATAGTCATTATCCAGGCCCAGACGATCCGCCCGGCCACTGTCCATTTTACCGCGCTCAGCCTCTTAAGGGACCCGATGCCCATAATAGCCCCGGTAATGGTATGAGTCGTGCTGACCGGAATGCCGAACGCCGAAGAAACGAATAAAGTGACGGCCGAACCCGATTCCGCGCAGAACCCGTCGATCGGTTTAAGCTTGGCCACCCGCTGCCCCATGGTCTTAACAATGCGCCACCCCCCGAACATGGTCCCCAAGGCGATCGCGGTCTGGCAGGAAATAACCACCCAGAAAGGGATATAAAAACTTTTCCCCAGAAGCCCGGCGCTGAAAAGCAAACCGGCGATAATACCCATGGTTTTCTGGGCGTCGTTGCCGCCGTGCCCGAGGCTGTAAAGCGCCGCGGAAACCAGCTGGCCTTTACGGAAAATATGGTCGACCTTAAGCGGGGCGCTCTTGCGGAACAGCCAGTATACCAGCATTCCGAATCCCAGCCCTAAGATCATACCGGCCACCGGGGCAATGAATATGAAAATAACGGTCTTTAATATTCCCGACCAGACCAGGGCGCCGGGGCCGACCTTGACCAGCGCGGCGCCGATCATCCCGCCGATGAGAGCGTGGGACGAACTGGTCGGCAGCCCGAAATACCAGGCGAAAAGATCCCAGCCGCAGGCGCCGATAAGCGCGCCGAAGATTATAGCTTTATCCATGATAGTAATGTCTATTATGCCTTTGCCGATAGTATTGGCGACGTGCAGGCCGAAGAAAAGAAAAGCCAGGAAATTGAACGCCGCCGCCCACATAACGGCGTAACGGGGGGAAAGGACGCGGGTGGAAACAACGGTGGCTATGGAATTGGCCGAATCATTAAAGCCGTTAAGAAAATCAAAAACTAAAGCGAGCGTTATAAGAAAAATAAGACTTGCTGTCATAAATCAGGCCTGTTTTACCAGTATTGAACTGACGACATGGGCTACGTCTTCACAGATATCCAGGACGGTCTCGGCATCCTGGTAAACTTCTTTCCATTTGATGACCGCGATCGGGTCTTTTTCCTTCTCGAAAAGCTCTCCCAGGGCCTCGTCCCTGAGCGAATCCCCGACATTTTCCAGGCGGTGGATCTCCACGCACGATTCGGAAACCGATTTTGAGTGTTTGACGCTGCGCAGGGCTTTAACCGCCGAAGAAACGCAGAAAACCGACTCTTCGGTTATCGCCGCGAACTTTACCAGGTTCTTGTTGACCCCTGTCAGTTTATAGACGCGCAAACGGTTGATTATGGTATTGATCATATCGATTATATCATCCAGCTCTTTAGCCAGGCCGTAAATGTCCTCGCGGTCGAATGGCGTAATGAATGTTTTATTCAGCTGGTCGATTATACCGTGCGCCGTTACATCGGCGTTGTGTTCGATATCCTGGATCTTCTTAAGCGAGGCTTCATCCACCCCGCCTTTGGATACCGCTTCTTTAAAAAGACGCGAGGCTTCTATGGCGAATTCCGACTGTTCTTCGAAAAGTTCGAAAAAGTTGAATTCTTTGGGCAAAAATCTAAAGATCATTCCGCTCTCCTTTTCTCCTTGCCTGCGCAGACATTCACACAAACCCCGCAGATATACTGTTCCGCCAGATGAAGTTTCTGGAACCCTTTGATCGCGTCAAAACACTTTATATGTTCGAACTCCGAACTTGTTTCCTTGATCGCCCGGGCCGGACAGACATCCACGCATAACCGGCAGGGCCCGCAATCCTCTTCTACGGGTTTATCGGCCTTCAGGGGCATATCGGTAAGGATCGTGACCAGTCGGAACTGGCTGCCGTAATACCTGTTGACCAGCATATTATTCCGCCCGATCCAGCCCAGTCCGGCGAGCCGGCCGATCTTTTTATGCGAAAGATGCCCGGTCTGTTCTTTCCAGTCCAAGATCTGGGAAGCGGGAATAGGAAGCGCCAGATACCCCGAAGCTTCGATATGCAGGGAAACCTTGAGCGCCGACTGGTCGAGAAGAGAATTCAAGGTCCGGTAATGATAGGAATACAGCCGGGTAGGGGCGTTGAGCAGCTCCGCCAGGACAGCCCTGGACAACCTGCCTCCCAGGACAATAGCTTTATCCAGCTTGCCCAGCAGCCCCGGGGAAACCACAAACTCATGTTTAACATCCTGTATATCCGCGACCCCGAACAGATCCAGGCCCAGGCTTTTACAGAAATCTTTCAACGAATCGTAGTTCTTATCTTCGTCCATTCAGTCTTTTCAGGTAAACCATTAAAAGCGAAATTGCCGAGGGAGTAACCCCGGAGATCCGGGAAGCCTGGCCCAGGCTGACCGGCCGGGCCTTCTTCAACTTTTCTTTGATCTCACGGGAAAGCGAGGCGATAGGATCATAGTCCAGATCAGCCGGAAGTTTGATCTTTTCCAGGTTCTTGAACTTTTCCACCTCTGCCATCTGTCTTTTGATAAATCCCTCATATTTTACCTCAATTTCCGCCTGTTGGGAAACTAATTCTGGGAAATCGAATTCCACTCCCGGCAGGCCCCTGAGGACCTTTAGATCTATCTCCGGGCGCTTCAACAAAGTCTCCAGGGTGACCTTTTTCTTTAACGGCGCGGCCTTCGCCCCTTCCAGGGCCAGATCAACCTGCTCCCCCGGTCTCACCCAGGAGGTTTTAAGCGCTGAAACGGCTCTCCTGATCCCTTCTTTACGGGCCTTGATCTCTTCGTGATCTTTCTTAGAGACCAGGCCGAGTTCAAAACCGCTCTCCCGCAAACGCAGGTCCGCATTATCTTCCCGCAGGATCAGGCGGTATTCCACCCGGGAAGTGAACATCCGGTAAGGCTCATTCGTGCCTTTCGTGGTCAGATCGTCGATCAACACTCCGATATAACCGCTCGACCGGTCCAGGATAAAAGGTTCTTTCCCTTTAACCCTCAACGCGGCGTTGATCCCGGCGACCAGCCCCTGGGCGGCAGCCTCTTCATAGCCGGTAGTCCCGTTGACCTGGCCGGCCAGGAACAGGTTCCTGACTAATTTGGTTTCCAGGCTGGGGAATAACTGCCGGGGTTCCACCACGGTATGTTCTATCCCGTAACCGAATTGCAAAACCTTGACTTTCTCCAGCCCGGCAATGGAATGCAGGACAGCCATCTGCACTTCTTCCGGCAGGCTGGTCGAGACCCCGTTAGGATAGATCTGGTCGGTATCGTAGCCTTCCGGTTCCAGGAATACTTGATGGCGTTTTTTATCCGCGAATTTAACGATCTTGTCCTCTATCGAAGGGCAGTAACGGACCCCCGTGGATTTGATTATCCCGGCGTAAAGCGGCGATCTATCCAGATTATCCCGGATTATCCTGTGAGTCGTTTCATTGGTGTAAGTGATATAACAAGGGACCTGTTCCCGCTTGATCTCTTTAGTAGAAAAGGAGAACGGGCGGGCCGGATCATCCCCGGGCTGAACGATCAACCCGGAATAATCTATAGTTTTCTTATCCAGCCTCGGGCATGTCCCGGTCTTAAAACGCAGGAGGGAAAAACCGCATTCGCGCAGGCTGTTATCCAGGTCAACCGCGGCCGGCTCGCCGGTCCTTCCTCCCGGATAATGTTTAAGCCCGACATGGATCAGGCCGTTAAGGAAAGTCCCGGAACAGATGACCACGGTTTTTGCCTGTATTTCTTCATTCTTGTCGGTGATAACCCCGCATATTACATGATCCCTGACTATCAAACTGGCAACCTGGGCATCTTTTACCTGAAGATCCTTCTGGCCCAGGACGACATTCTTCATATAAGCTTTATAAAGGCTGCGGTCGATCTGGGCCCGGGAAGACTGCACTGCCGGGCCTTTGGAAGCGTTCAGGATCCTGAATTGCATCCCGCAGGCATCGGCGGCTCTGGCCATCTCCCCGCCCAAAGCGTCGATCTCTTTGACCAGTTGGCCTTTGCCGACCCCGCCGATAGCCGGGTTGCAGCTCATATGCCCGATAGTATCGCTGGACAAGGTCAGCATCAAAGTGCCGCAGCCCATCCTGGCGCAGGCCAAAGACGCTTCGATCCCGGCATGCCCGGCGCCTATGACTATTACGTCGTATTTATTCATCTGTTCTGATTATTATTCGGATAATTAGATCAGGGTATTGGATTGGAATATTATACTACTCCCGGCAGGATTTTACAAGCAGGGGCATGATGTCCTGCCCGGAGAGGTCCCCCAGCGATCCCAGAGCGCAGGCTCTTTCCGAAAAACTCAGGGAACCGTCGGGTTTGATATTGCCGCCGCAAACCAGCAGCGGGACAGGGATCGCCGAGTGGGCTTTGATATTGCATACCGTGCAGAGGTCGGAAGTGACGCAGATCGCATACTCTTTGAGATCGACCCCGGAAACCAGCGGAGAAAAGAAAAACTTATCGATGGCCTCGATCACCTCTTTTTTCTTCAGGAAGTCGCCGTCATGCCCTGGTTCATCCGGACCTTTTATATGCACATACAGGCCGTCATAGCGGGCAAGGGCATTGAGCGCCACTTTAGCCCAGACCATGTAATCGACATCCGGGTGCCCGCTGGAAGACGGAACATCGGCCAATTCCATGCCGGTTAAAAGCGCGATCCCCCGCTCAACCGGCATCTCTACAAAACAACCGAATTTCATCCGGTATATTTGCGTTATATCCGGGAATTCCGGGAGGCGGTCCCCGGCCGAGCGGCAAAGGACAAGATTCGCCGGAAGCATTCCCTGGTCGATCCTTCTTTTATTGACCGCGGACTCCGCCAGGACTTTTTGCGACTTCTCGGTAAATTCATTCAAAAGCCCGGACGCTTCTATTGCCGCCGGGTCTTTTTCGAAAGAAGGCAAAGGCTTGGAGAACTCGACGGCCGGAAAAAATTCACCGCGCGCAACGCCCATCATCCCCTGGCGCTGGTAAGCCGGGTCGGTATTGGAGATACAGCCGGAAAGCTTGGAACGGACCCCCCTGACGACCAGGACGGCCCGGTGTCCGACCGTATTCTTAAATTCGAAAGTCGCGCTGGAAAGCGCGACTTTCGTATTGATCTCCCTGGCGAGGATCGACGCTTCCTCGGTAGTTAAAGTCCGGGCGACCCGGCGGTCTTTGATACTTCTTCCGTCGGCTTCAGCAGTGGCAAAGTTCGCCCGCAGAGCCAGGTTCCCGGGGTTGACCGGTATCCCCTCGGAAAAAGCCTCCAGGGGGCCGCGTCCGGTATAATATTTATGCGGATCATACCCTAAAAGGCTGATGACCGCGATATCCGATTCCGGGGCTATCCCGGGGGAGAACGTACGGACCATCCCGGTCCGGCCGCATTGGGCAAGGCGGTCCATATTAGGCGTCAAAGCCGCCTCAAGAGGGGTTTTATCCCCCAGCCTTCCCACCGGCTCGTCTCCTAAGCCGTCCAGGACTATATAGATTATTTTTTTCACCTTTATCCCCGCTCCCCGGTTAACATCCCGTAAAATGTTACGGCCCGGTATATTCTACCGGGCCGCAGGCATTGCCTTTATTCAGCTAGCACTTAGAAAACCCGCAATGGCATTTGATACAGCCCTCTTCATGGCGCAGGGCCCCGCCGCAATCAGGGCACATGCCGACTATCTCGCCCCCGTCGCTCGCCTCAAAATGGCTCTCGTCTTGGCGGGAATGCTTCATCGCTATTACCGCTCCGGCCTCCTCAACCGCTTGAACCGGGACCTGGGCATTAGCCAGCCTTCTCTCGATAACCCTGGCGATCGCGTCGGCGCAGGAAAATATCCTCTGGCCTTTCTCCCAGGAAGGAGAAGGGCAGCGGATATTGCGCAGCTGCGATACTATCGATTTCACCTCTACTCCCGAACGGAAAGCCAGAGAGACCATTCTTCCGACAGCTTCAAGCTGGCTTCCCGCGCACCCGCCGGCCTTGCCCATCTGAGTGAATAACTCAAAAGGCCTGCCGTTCTCGTCCATATTGATCGTAACATACAGATTGCCGCAGCCTGTCGCTACTTTGGTGGTCGTGCCGAAAACCACTTCCGGCCTGGGCCGGGGAGTGATCTTGCCCGGCGCGGCCTTGGATTCCTTGACGGCGGCGGGTTCCGATTTATAATTAATGTTCAAGACCTGCTCCTCGCGGCTCCTGTCGCGGTAAACCGTGATCCCCTTGCAATTAAGGTCATAAGCCAGCATATAAGCTTTCCTCACATCGTCCATGGTCGCTTCATGGGGAAAATTTATAGTCTTGGATACGGCGTTATGCACATATTTCTGGAATGCCGCCTGCATCTTGACGTGCCATTCCGGGGTAATATCATGCGCGGTCACGAATACCTTTTTGATGTCCTCGGGAATGCCTTCAACATGCGCCAGCGAACCGGACTCCGCGATCTTCTCCATCAACTGCCTGCTGTAAAATCCGCGGGCCTTGGCTATCTCTTCGAATAACGGGTCCACTTCCACAAGTTTATCGTTATCCATGACATTGCGGTAATAGACTATCGCGAACAGCGGCTCTATCCCCGAAGAACAGGGCCCGGCAATAATGCTGATCGTCCCGGTAGGCGCTATAGTGGTCATGGTGGCGTTGCGCACCCGGATGCCTTTTTTCTCCCAGAGGCTGCCTTTGTATGCGGGAAAAACTCCTTTTTCCTTAGCCAGCTCCTCGGACTTATTCTGCGCCTCTTTTAAGATGAAACCCATTATCTTTCCGCCCAGGTTGACCGCTTCTTCGCTGTTATACGGAATGCCCATCTGGATCAAAAGCGAAGCCCAGCCCATAACCCCCAGGCCGATCTTGCGGGTCGCGGTGGTAGCTTTCTCTATTTCCGGAAGAGGGAATTTGTTGACGTCGATAAGGTTATCCAGGAAATGAACCGCCAGCCGGGTAACTTCCTTTAAACGGTCCCAATCGACCGCATACCCCTGCCCGTCTTTCTTCCAGAGCCTGGCCAGGTTTACCGAACCCAGGTCGCAGCTCTCGTAAGGCAGAAGCGGCTGCTCTCCGCAGGGATTGGTGCTTTCCATATTACCGAGATTAGGAGTGGCATTGTCGGCGTTAATTTTGTCGATATAGATGATCCCGGGCTCGCCGTTCTTATGCGCCTGCTTGACGATCAGGTCGAATACTTCTTTAGGATTTATCTTTTTGAACAACTGGTGGGAATGAGGATCGACCAGGCTGTGTTCCTGCCCGCTCTTAAGCTTCTCCATAAAATCGTCGGTGACAGCCACGGAAATATTAAAATTACTTATCTCTTTATTATTCTCTTTGCAGGTGATGAATTCCATGATATCCGGGTGATCAACGCGCAATATGCCCATATTCGCGCCCCGGCGCGTCCCCCCCTGTTTCACCGCCTCGGTTGCCGCGTCGTAAACTTTCATAAAAGATACCGGGCCGGAAGCCACGCCTCCGGTGGTTTTGACCACCGAATTCTTGGGCCGGATCCGGGAAAAAGAAAAACCGGTCCCCCCGCCCGATTTATGGATCATCGCGGTGGCTTTCAATGTCTCGAAGATAGAATCCATGGAATCGTTTATAGGAAGGGTGAAACAGGCGCTGAGCTGACCCAGGTCGCGCCCGGCGTTCATCAGGCAGGGAGAGTTAGGCACGAATTCCAGGGAGGTCATTGCCTTATAGAACGATTCTTCCAGGTCAGATGTTTCTTTGACGGTCTTACGGTAGCTCTTCTCCGCCCCGGCTATCGCCTTGGCCACCCTGCGGAACATCTCATCCGCTGTTTCCGTAACTTTCCCCGATTCGTCTCTTTTAAGGTATCTTCTCTCCAGGACTTTGAGGGCGTTCTCCGAAAGCTTTAAAGCCATTTTCTCCTCCCACAATAAAAACGTTGTCTAAAGGTTTTTCCCTGCTTCAGAAATTATATCACCGCGGGAATTTGTGTCAATAAAAAAATAATACAATATGTAGTATATTATTATAAACAAGACACTACAAATTGTATTATTATCTATGGATCAAAAAACAGCGCTGATTATCAAATCTTCGACGGGCCGGGCTGCCGGCAGGATTCCCGGATAACCAATTCCGTGGGCAGAAAGATCTTCTTGACCGGGGCTTTACTGCCGAGGTTCATAATAGCGCTCAATTCTTTTACGGAATCCTGCGCCATCTTGACCAAAGGCTGCCTGACAGTAGTTAACGCTACCGGCCCGTAAAGCCCGGAAGGGTTATCGTCAAACCCGACGATCGACAGATCACCGGGTATCTTCAAATTATACTCGTTCGCCACCGACATCACCTCGAGCGCCATCGAGTCGGAAGCGACAAATACCGCCGTAGGCCTTTCCGGCAGGTTCAGCAAAGTCTGAGCGGCCTGCCTGGCCTGCCCCCGGGAATAATCCGTTTTGATTATATACTCCGGGCGCGCCGGGATCTTTCCTCTCGCCAGGGCCCTCTGGTATCCCTCAAGGCGCATCGCCGCCGCCTGAGTTATCAAGTCCCCGGTAATATGCGCGATCTTCTTGTGGCCGAGCCCGATCAGGTAATCGACCACGGCTTCCGCCCCGCCGCGGTTATCGATCGCGATACAGTTCACCGCGAGATCCTCGACGTAATTATTTATCACTATTGAAGGAAGTCCGAGGCTTAAAGCGTCCTCGAGCTGTTTGCGGTTGGAGATAACATCGGCGAAGATCGCCCCTCCGATGCCTCTTAAGTTCAAAGTGGAACGCGGTTCGGCAAGATGCAGGAGCAGGTCCAGCTTCAGCGCCGCGGCCAGGGTGCCGATGCCGCGGATCAATTCCAGCGCGTAGAAGGAGTAAAATATCCCTTCGTAACGGGGAATTACCAGAGCGATCACATTGCTTTTACCGGTAGCCAGCCTTTGGGCGAAGACCGATGGGTGGAAATTAAGTTCCTCTATTACCGCCTGGACTTTTTTGCGGCTCTTTTCCTTGACCGAAGGGCTCTTGTTGATCACGCGGGAGACCGTGCTGATGGAAACCTTGGCCAGCCTCGCTACGTCGGTTATGGAAACTGCCCGTGAGAGTTCTTTTCTTCTGCGCATAGTTGGTCCGGAAAGCCGCGGTTAACGAAAGCTGTTATCTGATAGCGGTATCGCCGACGGCTATGGGGATATTCTCGCTTTTAATATCGCAGGCCGAAATATTGTCCCTGACCTGGATCGCCTCCACAAGGGCTACGGGTTCTTCCTTGCGGAACACCTGGAAGCTGTCGCCTACCCTGACGCCCGAACTGCTTCCGATATTTATTATCACGAAATTATTATCTTTATTTATCGCGATGACCGCGGCAGTTTTCTGGTAAACCTGCGCGGGCGCGCGGGCCGGGGCCGTTTCCTGCGGGCGGACGACGATAGGAGCCAGATCGATGGAATTCTTCTTACGGCTGGATAATTCATCCCAGGCGGCGGACGAACCCTTGGAAGGCGCGGGAGAAACAATGCCCAGGTCATTCTTCAGGTTGTCCACCTGCAGGATCTTTTCCCTGACAAAAGATTCCATCTTGGCCATGTTGCTCTCCAGCACCGCGTTCTTATCCTGAAGAGCGGAGAACTTCTCTTCCAACCTGGTTTTCCGGTCAAAAATTACCTTCAACTGCTGTTTTAAGGATTTATTCTCGCTCTTAAGAGCTTTCAGCGTTTCTACAAGCTGGAATTTATCGGTCTTTTCCCGGGTGAGCTCGACCGTCAGGTTATCCGCCAGTTTTTTATTATACTGGGACTCGCGGTTAGAATCTTTCTGGTCCGATTCAAAGCTCTTTACATCCATTTCCATCTTTTCTTTTTCACGGCGGAGCTGTTCATTCTCCATCTTCGCGGCTTTAAGATCCGACCGGACGCTGTCAAGCTTAAGTTCAAGCTCGGCCTTTTTCCTCAGGATCCCCGCCCAGTAAGCGTCGGCGGAAGGAGAAACGGGAGTTTCTTCGACATTATTCCGGGGGGTCGATTCAGTAGAAGGAGGGACCTGCTGGAGGGCCTTCAGCTTATCGCGCAACTGCTGTAAGTCGGCCGCCAGCTTTTCTTTTTCTTCGGATACAGATTGTAATGTTTTCTCCGCCGCGGCTTTATCGGCATCCAGCTTGTCCAAAGATCTTTTGGTGCTGATAAAATCCTCTTTTATCTGATTATTCTCTTTTTTCAGCCCGGCCAGCTGGATATTTAAAGCGTTATTCGTATCGTTTAAAGTATCGCGCTCGGTTTTTAACTTCCCGGCGGATTGGAATGACTGCAGGAGGAAGAAAAGCATTAAAATGAGCGCCGCGGCCAAACCGATCAAGATGAATTTCATTTTATCCTGCATGCGGTCTCCATTTTACCATAATTGGGCGAACAACCTTTGCATCACCAGGCTAGCCGCGCCCAGGGCAACTGCGTTTTCCCTTAATTGGGAATAGACTATCTTAAGATCTTCGGTTTCTTCACGGAAAGACCACTCTTTGACCGTAGCGGTAACTTTGTTCAGGAAACCCTCGCCGGCTTCTTCGAGCCCGCCGCCTAAAACCACCATCTCCGGATTCAATAAATTAACCATCTGGGCGATCTTGATCCCCAGCCTTTTTGCCGCGCCGTCCAAAGCCGCCAGGACTACCGGGTCCTGGGTCCGCGCGGCGATAAATACGCTTTTAAGATCGACATTATCGATATTCGAAGAGGTAAGTTTGAAAAATTTCGCGGCGGCTTCTTTATCTTTCGAAAGGCGGGCTTTCACATCATCCAGTATGCCCAGGTCCATTTCCCAGCGTTTGAGGAAACAAGGATTACCGGGCGCGCAGCTAAAAGCGTCCTGCTCTTTATAATTATAAATAGAAACTTCTCCGGCATACCCCTGGGAGCCGCGGTAGATCTGGCCGTTGATAAGCAGGCCGCAGCCTACCCCGGAGAACATATAGATCAGGTTGCGGATCCCGGATTCGATGCCCAGCCAGTATTCGCCGAAACAGGCGCTGGTCGCGTCATTTTCGATCAAAGTCGGGACATTGAATTCCCTCTCGATAAGAGCCTTAAGCGGCAGGTCGACGGAAGCGTAAGTATAATAATGGTCCATCTTCTGCGGCCAATGGATCGCGCCGTCCTGCTTATTGACCAGCCCGGCTATCCCCACTCCGACCCCTTTGATATTCGCGGCGTAATCTTTGGACCTGCGGAATATTTCCCGGATGATCAGCAAAAGGCTTTCGGTAATATCTTTGACGGACGGCTTCAGGGGCTTGGCGATCTGGGTTTTGGTAATAATATTGCCTTTAAGATCGACCAGCAATCCCACCATGTTCATCAGGTTAAGGCCGACGCCGATAATATAACCTCCCTGGGGATTAAGATCCAGGAGGACAGGCCTCCTTCCGCCCTCGGAAACATCTAACTCTTTCTCTAAAACAAGGTTATGTTTAATGAAATCATCAATGTAGTTAGAGATAGTTACAACGTTTATTCCGATCTCTTTGGAGATATCCGGCCGGCTGATCGGGCCTTGTTTTCTGAGCAGTTCAAGGATGTCGATGTTGCGTCTTTCTTTTTCGGAGAGATTATCGCTCTGGAAATCAATAGGATGCATTAAATAAACCTTTCTTTGCGGGAGTAAAAAATTTTTATTATGAATACTACGTTCAATTATATAAGTGCCTATAACATAAGTCAAGTTTTTTTAATGAAGCGTAAATTACGGAACGCAATGAGCGTAAATTATTTAGCTGGCTATCAGGACTTCTAAGGGGCGGCCGGGCAGGGCTTCGATCAGGAAGGACTTAAGATTGACTATTAAACAAAAGTTGTTATAATGGATAAAATGCCGGCGTAGCTCAGTTTCCGCCGTAGGCGGACCAGCCTGCGGCTGGGGTAGAGGTACGCACCTGCTCTCCGCCGGCTATAAATTAGATCTTCATGCCGGCGTAGCTCAGTTGGTAGAGCAGCGCTTTCGTAAAGCGCGGGCCGGAGGTTCGATCCCTCTCGCCGGCTTTTATTAAAACGCCCTTATTCAGTTTAACCGGGCCGCATTATGGCTAAATTCACCGAAATCCTGAAAAACCGCGATTTCTTCCTGCTCTGGATAGGCCAGGTCATCTCCCAGCTGGGGGACAGGCTGGACCAGATGGCTTTGATCGCTCTGGTCTATGCCAAGAATCCCGGATCAACCCTGGGGATCGCCAAAATATTATCCTTCACTATAATACCGGTGTTCCTGATCGGTCCGATAGCCGGAGTTTACGTCGACCGCTGGGACCGCAGGAAAATAATGTATATCTCGGACCTGCTGCGCGCGCTGCTGGTATTATGCATCGCAGTTTCCCTGCTGAATAAAAGCCTGGGCTGGGTATATTTATTGATCTTCATTATTTTCTCTATCGGCCGTTTCTTCGTCCCCGCCAAAATGGCGATCATCCCCGAACTCGTAGACCAAAAACATCTTTTAATGGCAAACTCCCTGGTGAACACCACCGGGATGATCGCGGCGGTGCTGGGATTCGGAGTAAGCGGGATAGTAGTAGAAAAACTCGGGGCCCAGGCGGGGTTCTATCTCGACTCCCTGAGTTTTCTTGTATCCGGAACATGTATATTCTTTATAGCCAAACAAGCCATGAGCCTGTCCAGCCTGGGAAAAGTCAGCCGGGAAGCGGTAGAAGCCCTGCGCAAATCCGTATTCGCGGACATCAAGGAAGGAATAATCTATTTTCTCAAGGAAAAAGAACTGCGTTTTACAGCCGGGATAATCTTCGCGCTCTGGGCCGCTTTGGGGGCGATCTACGTAGTTATAATCGTTTTTATCCAGCAATCCCTGCATTCGGCCACGAAAGACCTGGGATTGTTGATCATGTTCTTAGGCATCGGCATGTTCTTAGGCTCGCTGCTCTACGGCAGGTTCGGCCAGAAAATATCCCATTACAAAATAATATTCACCTCGCTTATACTCAGCGGTATAATGTTAACTGCGTTCGCTCTGGGGATCAGCCGGTACCCTTATTTTGCGGTAGCCGCGTTGCTCGCGGTCATTCTGGGAATGTCCATAGCCCCGATCATGATCGCTTCCAATACCATAATCCATAAAGTAAGCGCAAGCCACATGATGGGAAAAATATTCAGTTCTCTGGAAATAGTGATGCACCTGGGGTTCCTGTCTTTTATGTTCTTGAGCAGTTTGCTGGTGGAGAAATTACGGGTCCCGCACTTTTCGATACTGGTCGCGGTGGGGATCATCGTCATAACTCTTGGGGCGGCGAGCCTGATCGTGAGGAAAAAGATCGACTGGCTGGATTAACGGGTGACCATATGAATATAGCTGTTTTCGCTTCAGGCAACGGGAGTAATTTTTCGGCGATAGCCAAAGCCCGGAAAAGCGGCAAGATAAAAGGCGACCTGGCCCTTCTGGTCTGCGACAACCCGCAAGCCGGGGTCATCCGCCGGGCTAAACGCGCCGGGACCAGAATAGCCCTGGTCCAGCGGAAAGATTTTATTTCCAAAAAGGATTTCGAGGAGAAAATAATCGGCCTTTTGAAAGAGAATAACATCGGCCTGATCGTTCTGGCCGGGTATATGCGTATCCTCAGCCCGGAGTTCGTCGAAGCCTACCGGGGGCGGATAATCAACATCCACCCATCGCTTCTTCCCTCTTTCAAGGGGGGACACGGGATCCGGGACGCTTTCGGCTACGGAGCCAAGGTTACCGGGGTAACCGTGCATTTTGTCGACGCCGAGACCGACAACGGCCCGATCATCCTTCAGGCCCCGGTAAAAATAGAAGAAAACGATACCCCGGGGTCGCTGGAAGCCAGGATTCATAAGCTGGAGCATAAACTTTACCCGCAGGCGATTGAATTATTCCTCGAGGGAAAACTAAAGATCTCAGGAAGGAAAGTCCGGGTCTCTACGCGATAGTCCGGGAGAGAATATCCCGCTTTTCATACGCCCCTCCCCGGCCGGACTGTATGTCTTTTATCCGCACCCGTGAAAAATCGCTGAATTCATAAGTCTTAAAACAATAAACTATAATATCCAATATCCCGGCCTCGACGTTTATCTCTTCGGGCGGCTCGGAAACCACGGAAACGGAATACTCCACAATAAAATCGTTATCCTGGAACCCCACATTGGCCTCTTTTAACACCAGGTACCCCTTGACCGCTTCATTCTGAAAGAACATTTTCACCCTCTGGGCGATCTGCAGGGTGATGAATTCCGGCATCTTTATATCGTAAGGCTTAAGGTGCGCGCCGGTCATGTCGCCTACGGCCTCGGGCGCGCGCACAAAATTCACGACATAACGCTTATTGGCTTCGTTCCAGGGGATAACTCCCGAGGCTGATTTTTTTATATCCAGGGAATTAACGGTAAAAGAGTAATCCAGCCCCAGCTTCACGTCGGAAAGGACCAGGACGAAAAAATCCGGGGACTTATCGCAGCTAAGCATGACCCGGCTGATGCTGGTAAGGATATTCCTGGCCCGGTCGATTATGCCGTCGTCGAATATTTTATCGGGATTCTTGCCGAATTCGGCATGAAGGATGCGCGGCTGGGGAGCGTAGACCCATAAAGTCCCTCCGGCGCGGATGCAGGAGACATCAAGCTTATATTCATCCAGGCAGATCTTCTTGATATTGTCGGAGATATCGCCCTCTTTATAAGTGGGCTGGAAATCCCCGGAAAAACAGCCGGTCAAAAAGAAAGCGCAAAACAATCCAGACAGGATAACCCGGGCCATCAATCAGGCTTGGTCCCCGGATCCGGACAGGAAGGAAATCCCGGGACCCGGATTATAGGCGGGCGCGATTTATTGAATTCTTTGAATATCGCTTCTATCTCGTCGTAGTCAAGTTCTTCTTTCTGCAGGAGCTCGCCGGCAAAACGGTCCAGAAGGGCCGATTCGCGAACCAGCAGATCTTCCACATCCTTAAGGCACTCTTTGAGGATCTCCTGTGTCTCGTCGTTCAGCTGTTCTTTCACTTTTTCCGAAACATAAGAAACACTCTCTCCCTTGAATACCCCGATCTTCGTAGGCATTGAAGCGATAGACGCATAATTGCCCACCAGCCCGGACCTGCCCATTCCCCATTCCCAGACCATGTGGTGCGCTATCCACATGGCGGTGGTAAAATCCTGGCTGACCCCGGAGGTAGTGACTTTCAACTTCAATTTCTCCGCGGCGTACGAACCCAGGCTGACTTTTATATCTCCCAGGTATTGGTCCCTGGTGCGCACATGGATCTCTTCCCGCGGCTGGGGCATGACAAAACCTAAAGCCCCGCCCCGGGCAAGGATCGTAGCTTTAAAAACGTCCTTGTGCGGAGCCAGGAAATACATAGACACGGCGTGCCCGGCCTCATGGTAAGCGATCTTAACCCGCTCTTCCTGGCTGAACACCACTTTATGCTTTACTCCCATCTCTACGCGGTCGTAAGCCTCGGTTATTTCTTTCATCGAAATAAGCTGTTTTTTGTTCCGCACCGAGATCAAAGCCGCTTCGTGGACGAGATTGGAGATATCGGCGGGGCTGTTACCCACGGTAAGCCTGGCCAGACGCTTTTTATCTATATTCGGGTCATATTTTACTTCCCTGAGATAATATTCAAAAAGCTGTTCCCTCTCTTCCAGGTTCGGAAGCTCGACGTATATTTTGCGGTCGAACCTTCCCGGACGAAGCAGCGCCGGATCGAGGAAATTCTCGGGGGCATTGGTCGCCCCGATAATGACCACGTTATAATCCTTGGCTTTCAACCCGTCCAGCTCGATCAAAAGCTGGTTTAATGTAGTGTTGGACTCGGTCTGCCCGCCGAAACCGCCGGCCACCGACCTCTGAGCTCCTACCGCGTCAAGTTCGTCGATAAAAATTATGCAGCCGCCTTCGGTATAAGCCAGGTTGCGGGCCTGCTTGAAAAGTTTGCGGACGCGGCTGGCCCCGACGCCGACGAACATCTCGATGAATTCGGACCCGGAAATGGAAATAAAAGGCAGGTTCGCCTCGGTCGCTATCGCTTTAGCCAGGTAAGTTTTGCCGCAGCCCGGGGGGCCCATCATCAGGATCCCGCGCAGGATCTTTCCGCCGATCTTCTGGACCTCCACCCGGTCTTTTACCAGCCGGACCACTTCCCCGGCTTCCTGCTTGGCCTCTTCCATGCCGATAACATCGCTCCAGTGGATCTTGATCTCTTTTCCGCCGACCGCCTTGGCGTTTATTTTGCTGAATTTCATATAGCCGCCCTGCATCATCCAGATCCACAAAGCTCCGGTCAAAGGAAGGCTGATGACCTGAAGGACCAGGAAGATATAAAAGAAAATTCCGTATTGGGCCAGGGTGGCTTTCTTAAAATACGATTCCGAGCTGTTCCATGCGGAAATAGTGCTGTTCAGGAAGAAAACGAAAGAAATGGCCAGGATAGTGGCCAAAAGCACTACAATAATGGCTATCCAGTGGAATTGCAGAAATACTTTTACTTTTCTCCAGTTCATAGATACTCCCAGTTAATGTTAGGTCTCAAAATACCATAAATTGCCGCCCGTGTCAACACATCTTGGGCGCGCTCCGTCCGGGGCGCTTAGATGTGGTTCCGCAGGACGCTTATTTTTATGGGTCCTGGCAAAGTGCAGCAAGCCAGCCATTCTTGCCATCCATAAAAATGAGCTTTCCTTGCGTATATTATCTTAATTACCGTTATCCACACCGGAGTGGTTAGGTGTTTATGGTCGGTATGGCTTTGTCGGAAGGTTAGTTTTAACGGGTGGCATGGCGGGAATTCGAAGGGCTTGTTCGGCCCGGAGCGGGCATGGATTGCCTAGAGGACAATACCATCCAAGAGCGCAGGGCCGGACCAGAGTGAAGTTGCGCCGCGCAGGGGCGCAACGAGCGCCCCTGAGAACCCCACCATGACAGGCCCTGTTAAAACTAACCTTTCGAGAAGCCATGCTTTGCCGTCTATGAAAAATAAGCGCCCGGCGAGAGGCGAAAAACAAAGAGCCGCAGAATTGTTTCCTGCGGCTCTTTCTATGTGGTTGCGGGGAGAGGATTTGAACCTCTGACCTTCAGGTTATGAGCCTGACGAGCTACCAAGCTGCTCCACCCCGCGATCATTTGCAAAGTGTTATTATTATAACTCGAAAAACCCGATTATAAAGAACTTTATTGTTTATTTTAATCCTGCGGAACTATCTTGACCGGGACCTCGTTCTTGCGGACCACGCCCATTTTTTCCCGGAGGATCTTTTCCTGGTAAACCTGGTCCTTATCCACGCGCTGAAGCTCGATATTCAGCATGGCGTTCTCGGCTTCCAGCCGGCGGTTCTTCTGGGACAGGTCATTATTGCGGTTCGTCAATTCCCGGATCTTAAAGAAACCCGGGGCAAAGAGGACCGCGGCGATAACCAGAGCTGCAAGGATCAGGACGGGCTTTTTGAAATTCATTTCTTCCAGCAGGTCCCGGCGTATACCGCGGCATCCCCCAGTTCCTCTTCGATCCTTAAAAGCTCGTTATACTTGCAGATACGGTCGGTCCGGGACAAAGAGCCGGTCTTGATCTGCCCGCAGCCGCTGGCGACCGCCAAATGAGCGATCGTGGTATCTTCGGTCTCCCCGGAACGATGGGATATCACCGCTTTATAATTATTGTCATGCGCCATGTCGATAGCCGCGAAGGTCTCGGACAGCGAACCGATCTGGTTCACTTTGATCAGGATGGCGTTGGCGCATTTCTCATCGATGCCTTTTTTAAGGAATTTGGTGTTGGTCACGAAAAGATCGTCCCCGACGAGCTGGGTATTCCCGCCCATTTTCGCGGTCATTATCTTCCAGCCGTCCCAGTCGAACTCGGCCAGGCCGTCTTCGATGGAAACGATCGGGTATTTAGCCGCCCAGCTCTCGTAGATCGCGATCAACTCGGCGGACGATTTCAGGGAGTTCTCGAATTTGTATTTCCCGTCCCGGTAAAAAGAGCTGGAGGCGGGATCCAGAGCGATAAAAACGTCTTTGCCGGGCTTATATCCGGCTTTCTCGACCGCCTGGATGATCAGGCTCAAAGCTTCCTCGTTGGCTTTCAGGTTGGGAGCGAACCCTCCTTCGTCGCCGACGGAAGTAGCCAGCCCTTTAGATTTAAGGATGGACTTCAGGTTATGGAACGTTTCCGCGGCCATGCGCAGAGCTTCGGAGAATTTAGGCGCGCCTATAGGAGCGATCATGAATTCCTGGACGTCTAAATTATTATCCGCATGTAATCCGCCGTTCAGGATGTTCATCAAAGGAACAGGCAGAAGGTTGGCTTTTTTGCCGCCGAAGAATTTATAAAGCGGCTCTTTCTTGTCCAGGCTGGCGGCTTTGGCCGCGGCCATGGACACTCCCAGTATCGCGTTAGCCCCGAGATTAGCTTTATTCTCGGTGCCGTCAAGTTTGATCAGCAATTCATCGATCTTCTTGAAATCCGCGGACAGGCCCTTTATTTTAGGAGCGATCACGGTGTTGACGTTATTGACAGCTTTGAGCACGCCCTTGCCCATATATTTCGATTTATCACCGTCGCGAAGTTCCAAAGCTTCGTTCTCCCCGGTGGATGCGCCCGAGGGGACGGCGGCCCTGCCTAAAATCCCGTTATCCAGGATAATATCGACTTCGACAGTCGGGTTGCCGCGGGAATCCAGGATCTGGCGGCCTGTTACTTTCTTGATCTTAGCCATGGTATTGCTCCTTTTTTGATAAAATTTATTATCCTCCGGCCGGGAACCCGGCAGGCAAATGCCGAAAGAATATTATAATTATACTATTAAAAGTTTTCCGGTCAAGAGTATTCAGATACGGCGGGCTTTATTCCACGTCGATCATGTCGATACAGCGGTCGAGCACTCCTGCGGGCGTGCGCACGACAAGGCCTATAACTTTGACCCCGGACTCGGGATAAGAACTGGTGAACCGGGAATCTTCCCGCCCGGGAGAAGCTTTTCCCGGATCCCAGGTCCAGCCGTAATCAAGGACCACCTGCATACAGCCGCTTTCCGGAGGATAAGCTGTTGCGGTCATAGTGAATTCCTGATCTTTCTTAAGGCTGTAAGCCGAAGCCTTGAGCTCCAGCTTGGACATATTGAACAGGCTATACTCATCCCGGAGGCAGACATCGATAAAATCCTTGATCCCGGGATCCAGCGGCTTATTCTCCTCTATCTCTCTCAACCTGGCATCGGCTGAAGCGACAGCCGATCTAAAATCATTCCCGGCTTTCTCTTTAAGTTTCAAATAATTGGCTTTCGCCCTTTCCTGGTCATCCTCCCACTGGGCCAAAACCCCTAATTGATAAAGGCTGGATATAACTTCCGGAGCGGCTGTTTCTTTTCCCGCCAGCTTCTGAAAGAAATCCCTGGCCGACCTTATGTCTTTCAGGACATACGCGCTGATGACCCCCAGCTTAAAGTTAACCCTGTCGTAATACGCGCTGCCGGGAAAACGATTAAGCAAGTCGATATATGCGGCCCTGGTTTTCTCGTAATCCCCGGCCCTTTCCAGGTTATAAGCCCGCAGGTAAGACATCTCTTCGTCAAACGCGGATATCCCGGAGAGGCTTTCGGCCTGCCCGAATATCTTCTCCGCGTAAACCGGATCATTAACGGCGCCGTCCTTGTAAGCGAACTTTACGGCTACCGCCAGGAGCTCCTTGACCGCGTTTTCCTTGGGAACGTTATTTACTACCCGCCCGGCATAAACGTCGTAAACAGATTCGGCCAGCTCAAGGTTCCCCGCGCTCAAGAACCCTTCGGCCATGGCCTTAAGCTGATCGTCTTTCAGCCCGGAATTAATCACTTTCCCGAGATAAAGCCTGTATAACTCTCCGGCTTTCCCTTTTTGATCGTAATCCTGCAGCTTATCCGCCACTTCCTTTATTGCCGACGGATCGCCGGAATCCCCGCTATAGATCTTCACCGCGGAAACAAGCGCCGTCAACGCTTCTTCGGCGAACACGTCCTGCTGGTCCTGATGCAACTGCCAGAGAATGAGCCTGGAATATATCCCGATGATCCCGTTCTCTCCGGCGGACTTTATGGCTGCGTTCAGGCTGGACGATATCTCTTCCCGGTAATCATTTCCTTTGTTGAAATATTCATCCCAGGACTGTTTTTCTTCCAGGTATTTTAACTGGCTGTAACGCGCAAAACCGCGGAAATAAGCGGCAGCCGCAGCGGAATTTTTATCTTTCCCGGCGACGATCTTTAGCAGATCGCAGAATTCGTTGAACTTGCCGGCCCGGAAATAACTGTCCGCCTCGGATTTGAGCAGGGAAAGGACCTGGCGGGTATCGCCGGCGGAGAGGTCCTTGACCAGCTCGTCCGGATTTTTCATCTCCTGGGCCCGGAGGGCAGAATTAAGAAAAATAAAAACCGTTAACGCGGATAATACTTTGAGTGTTTTCATAATTTAGGCTGGTTGATCTTGTTTTTGACTCCGGGATTATTCCAGAAATCGCGGATGATATAATAAGCTTTGCGCGGAATGCGCTTATCCAGTCCGCCCTCTTTCTCGGTATCGGATAAGGCCACGATCCCGAACCACTCCTCGTTCATATTCATGTTCTTCGGGGCCAGGATATCGAAATAATAACTTCCGTTGGACCAGTTGGACTCCGGATCATGGACCTTCCAGCTTTCCGCATCCACCGGGTTATGTTTCCACCATTCATCGGTCCATTCGAACATCGTCCCGCCCAGGCAGTTCCCTTCGCCGGTCCGGGAAGAAGCCAGGTTGTCATAAACCTGCCGCCATTGAGCCTCCAGGAAGAAAGCCTGCCACTCCTGGGCTTCTTTATGTTTGAAAGCGTCATAAGCGTCGGCCCCGAACTCGGAAAGTAAAAGAGGCTTGTCGAAAGTGACTTTCAGCGCCTTGAAAAGATTGCCGAACGTCTTGCCGCGGTAGATTATGCAGGCGACCAGGTCGATATCGGGGCAATAAAGCCTGGCCGCGTCCAGCATTATAAGCTCGCCGTTGCCCAGGGCGACGGGATGATTTTGATCTATCTTATGTATCTCTTTAGTTATATCGTTTATGAACGAATAATATACCCTGCCCCGCATCTCCTTGCGTTTCTGAGGGCTCGCTTCCAGGTCTATCTCGTCGGTGGACCAGGGATTGACCTGCCCCAGGCAGGAATAATTATTCTCGTTGCCGAGTATCCACAAAAGAACTCCGGGCTCGTCCTTATAAGTATTGACCATATCGAGGACTTCTCCCCTGATCTTCGCCTCGAAAGCTTTATCCCCGTAAAGGGGGCAGGGATACTCCCAGAAACCCATCCAGTGGCCGAGGATCGTGCGGATCCCGAATTTTTGGTAGAGATCGCGGATCACCGTTTTGACGCTTTCGGGATTCTCGCCGGTCTGATAGATCCGGACGGTATTGACCCCCATCTCTTTCATCAGTTTCCCGTCGGCCAGCCAGGGTTTGTACGGATCGGACCACCAGTCGTACTCGTGGCTGGCGCCGATAGGAATAGGCTCGTAACAAACCCCCTTGACCACATACGGCTTGCCGGAGACAATAAGCTGGTACCGGCTGCCTTTGACAGCCTTGATGTATACGGCGGGTTTGGGTTTGCCGGAACACCCGCAAACGAACGGGATAAAAAGCAGGCTACAGGCGGCAAGAAAGAACAGCCTGCGGCCCGTAGCCTGTAACTCTTTACCTTCTTTTTTATTACTCGTATTTGATCTCATCCAGATAGAAAGTTGCGCCGTCCGGATTAACATCCACGTTGGTGCTGAAACAGAAACCGCCGATGATATAGGAAAGGTCCTTTCCTTTCAGATCGATGGTGTACTGCGTCCATTCCTTGTTCAGGATGACCGGTCCGATGGCCGCCGAGTCAGAATCGGAGAACTCGCCCATGATGCCGCCCATCTTGAACTCCTCGACCCGCTCGCCGCCTTTGGCGCCGCGCGCCCAGAAGGTCAGTTTGGTGGCCTTGGAAAGATCGAAGCCTTTATCGACGGACCCCCAGTTGTTGGGCGGATACTGCCAGTACATGCCTACCCAGCGCGCGCCGTTGGAAACTTTGGCGCTGTAAACGAGCTTGACGCAGGTATCTCCCAGATAAGGATCCTCTTTCGACGCCCCGTCATATTTGATATCGCCGAAATCGCCCATCCATCCCGAGGGGATGAAATGGTTGTTGACCGAAGAACGGTCGGCGTAAATATAGAAAGGCATCGCTTCCTGTTTCTTGCCTTCCGGCTTTAAAGCCGGGTCCACTTCGAACTTGATATCGTCAAGATAGAAGGTCATTCCATCCGGAGCGAGATCCGCGGTAGTCACCCAGCCGAACCCGCTGCTGATATAGCTCAGATCTTTCCCCACGAGGTTGATGCTATACTGCTTCCAGGTATCGGTCATCTCGATCGGGCCGAATTCAATGGTCGACGAATCGGGATACGTGCCTTTGATCCCGCCGATGACGATCTTCTGGATAACCTCTCCGCCCTTGGCGCCGCGCGCCCAGAAGGTCAGTTTGCTCATTCCGGTAAGGTCAAAACCGCCTTTTTTGCTGCCCCAGTTGTTCGGGGGGTTCTGCCAATACACGCCTACCCAGCCCTGGGCCTGCGTTTTCTTGGCGGTATAGACGAACTGCATACACGTAGTACCGGAATACGGGTTATCGGTCGACTGATCGCTGAACTTGACGTCGCCGAAGTCTCCCATCCATCCCGAAGGGACGAAATGGTTTTCGCGGGTATTCTTGTCCTTGTAGACAAAGAACTCTTTAGCCGCAGGCGCCGCGATGTTTTCCTGCGCGGCGGTCTTTTCCTGCGCATACGCGGCGGCCGGCAACGCTATTGCAAGCGCCAATGCCACTACAATCACTTTTTTCATGCGTTTTCCTCCTTGTTTACTTGTGTCCCCGTACCGCTCTATCTTTTCTTTCCCTAAAAAGCCGAATGATAGAAAACCCGACCTCCTTTCTGCATCTTTTACTGGTCTTTTGAAAATCTTGCCGGATAATTATTTCCACTTTTTCTTATACATAAAATAAGCCTTGCGCAGCTCGCGCAGGAAAGGGCTCAATTTTCCGTCACCCTGGCCGCATATCCCCAGCCATTCCTCGTGCATATACCCGTCGGGGAACGGCCCCACCCAGGTGCCTTTTTTATCGTGGATGAACGGCTCATACCCTTTCCACCACTCGTCCAGCCATTCAAAAACTACGCCGCCTAACGCGTTGCCCGCGCCGTCCTGGAAAGCCATATTGTTCTCGATATCCTCCCAGGAACCGCGATGGTAATCCGCCTGGCCGTCTTCCCCGTCTTCTCCGGATTTGCCTTCATAGTAAGCCGAACAGCCGTATTCAGTGATAAAAGCCGGCTTATCCGCTTCCTCTTTGACCTGCCGCCATAAAGACGCGAACCCGTAATTGCCGCGGTAAGCGTTGGCCCCGAAAATATCTATATCCGGGCAGTCCTGCCCGAATTTATCCAGGTGCAGGATATCGCCGTTGCAAAGAGCCACCGGATGGTCCGGATCGAGAGATTTGATCCTGACCGCGACTTCATCGGCGAATTTAAAGAACGCGTCGGGGTCGCGGTCGGCGTTGCAGGCGTAACCGTAAACATTTTCATTGCCCAGCAGCCAGAATAATATATACGGCTCATCCTTGAACTCGTTGACCATCCCGGTCACCGAGGCCATCATGTTCTTTTTATGTTCTTCGTTGTTATAATCGGTCCCGGGATTCCAGGCCGCTCCGGAACCCAGAGCGTATTTGCCCAGAAAATCCCCCATGATCACCATGATCCCGTAATTCTTATGCAGTTCCCGGAGGATCTCTTTTTCCACTTTCACCGGATGATGATAAAGGCGGATAACATTTACCCCCATTTCTTTCATCAACGCGAAATCGCCGACTGCCGGCTCATCCTGGTCCTGGACGTTATTGCGGTTCTTATCCACAAAAGAATCATAAGGCCCGTCGATCTTACCGTTCTTATTGGTGTCCTGGGTCATCCAGTTGCTCAATGTCCCTTCATCCGGGGACTCGCCTGTTTTTGTCGGGGAATAAGTCACCCCTTTGATGACAAAAGGCTTGCCGTCGACCATAAGTTCCCAGTCCCCGGTCTCATACTGCACGACATATACCCGCCCCTTGCCGGAACGTTTCTTAATGCTTAAAAGATCCTTGGACGGCTTAGCCTTCAATTTTTCCAGAAGGGTTACTTTGACGAACTTGCCCGGGTTGACGCTGACGATATCGTTGGCCACGTTATTATCGAAGCCGTTCTGGATACGGATATCCGCGTCCACAAGTTTATAGCCTAATTGCGGATTACGGCGCAGCAGATAATTTATCTTGGCGATCGCCGCCTGCCCCACGTACCAGGGGGTCTTGAAATAAGTCCAGCCGTAACTGCCCGGGAAATGGACCACGATCGCGTAATAACATTTTACCGCTTCCTTGATCATTCCCGATCTTTCAAAGATCAACCCGGTATAGAACAGCCTGACCCCTTGCGGTTCCGAGCCGGTCGCCCATTTCAAAAAAGCCGCTTCCAGGTCGGGAGAATGGATAAAATCCCACTGGCTGCCGTCGAGCCTTTTATCTTTCTGGGCTTTCTTGAACTCAGGGTCCCATCTTACCGAAGTGGTATTGGGATAGATCCCTTCCCCGACCGCGGCGCTCAATCCTTCCTGGTCTTTAACGGCATACTCGTATTTCCCGGTCCCGGCGTTCTTGAATTCGCCGTATTTGGCGTAATCCACGAAATCCTCCTTGCCCGGCTCGTATAAAACTATCTTCGTGGGAAGCTGGCTTACTTTTTTAACTGTTTCCAGCTCATTCGAGCCGCTTTCCATTTTCTTAATGCTTTGTTTGGAGGCTTCGGCGATCTGCCAGTACCAGCCGCGCTGGTCCCAGGCCTGGGCGAACGGGTATTTGTCAATGATCAGCTGGAAAATCTTTTTAGCGTCTTCGGGCTTCTGCTGGCGCATAAATAATTCGGCCTGGATAAAGTAGGCGGTCGCGACGTCGTTTAAAGCCTGGACCTTATCGATCTCATCCTTGCCCTTAGGCAAAGACTTGAGGCCCGTTTGAAGCTTATCGGCCTCTTCTTTATAGGTATCGATCACCTGCCGGCTGTACTTCAGCGTCGCTTCGACATCGCGTTTGCCGTGCGCGGCCCAGACCTTATCGATAAGCTCCGCCGAAGTAAGATCGCCTTCCTGCGCATACAAGCGGTCGAAAGCCGGAATGACGGAGAAACCCGCCGGCCTTCCGGCCAGGCAGGCCAGCGCCAATAGGAAGAACGCCGAACCCAGGATTAGTTTTACCGACTGCTTACTCATCCGCCAGCCCTTGCTCCCGTCTTTGTTTTTTGCGCCTTTCTTCTTCTACCCGCCGGTCTTCTTCCGCCCGTCTTTCGCCCCTTCTGCGCTCTACCTGCATCCGGGTATCATAAGCTTTAGCCTCGGATATATCAAAGGTCATGATAATGAAAATAGCGATCAAAGTGCAAACAATAGGGATGCCGATATCGCAAAGCCGCATATACAGCAAGGTCGGCTGCGATTGATTGGCGCCTAAAGCCACGTTGAAACCGGTGACATTCAGGAGCACCCCGGCGAGGATCGACGCTCCGGCCTGGCCGAGTTTCTGGATCCACCAGTAAATCCCGCTGAACATGCCTTCTCTGCGGGTGCCGCATTGCAGTTCATCGAGGTCGCAGACATCGGCGACCATGGAAGGGACCATGGTAAACAGCGCCCCCAGATGAAAAGCCAGAAACGGCACGGCGACCAACAGTAAATAAGGGCACTGGGGATTATACCCCACCCATTTCAAAGCATACCCGACGATCGCGATGCACATGGCCAGCAGAAAAGCTTTCCGTTTACCTATCTTTGTAGAGATCCAGGTGGTCAGGGAGATCGCCAGCAAAGTAAAAACGGAACTTGCGGTCCCGAACCAGCCCAGCAGCGTCCCGCCTTTGCCCCAATCTCCGCCATAGACATAGTAAACAATGACATAGAGAGTAAATGCGGAAGCGAGCATGAAACCGTTAAAGATCAAGAATGTCACCGCGATCAGCTTGACGAAAGGAAGGCATTTTAATGAGGTGGCGCAGTTGTTCAGAAGATGCTTGATGACATTCCAATACCCTTTGCCTCTTTCCGGCTTGGGCAGATTGTGAAAATACTCTTTGTTAAAAAGCGCGGGGAGCACGCCGCCGACCACGATAAAAACGCCGACCACGATAGCGATGGAGCGCGCCCCGGCGACGATATCGGGGAACATGGTCTTATTATTCATGATCTTGAAGAACCAGGGGGCTACCAGCCAGGCGATCTGGCCGAAGAAATTGCTGAACCCCTGCAGCCGGGTTCGCTCGTGATAATCAGGCGACATCTCATAGCCCAGCGCGATCCAGGGGATCGAATAACAGGCGAAAGAAATTACGAATAAGCACTGAACGATCAGGAAATACCAGAAATAAAAACTTTCGACATGGCCTTTATGGAGAAAGAACAGTAACGCGAAAAAGATCCCGGAAGAAAGGGCTCCGAAGAATATCCAGGGTTTGCGCCGGCCGAAACGGGTACGGGTATTGTCCGAGCTATAACCGATCAAAGGGTCGGAAAAAGCGTCGATCAGGCGGGGAATGGCGCCGAGCAACCCGACTAAAGCCGGATTCATGCCTAACCCGAGGTTGAGGACTATAACCAGCGACCCGATCGCCGCGGCCTGGAATTGATTAACCAGCCCCCCGATGCTGTAAGCTACTTTATGGAAGAACGAGATACGATCTTTCTGGGCGGTAACGTGGTGCTGCGACTGACCGGTTGGTTGCGACACTAAAGAACTCCTCTCTTTTAACTGCATTGATCTGGGTAAGAACTGTATTATAACAAATATACCGGTATAACGCCGATATTTACTTCGCGACCGCCGTCAGTGATCCCGGAAGGCCTCAACTGAAGGTAACCCCGGAAGTCACCCCCCTGATAATATACTTCTGCATCAACAGGTATATCAGGATTATAGGCAGGGCGGTTATGGTCAGCCCGGCCATTAAAAGCGGGTAATTGGTCATGAACTCGCCCTGGAACACCATCAATGCCCGCTGCAGTGGCATAAGGCTCTTGCTGTCGAAAATTATCAGGGCCAGGACATATTCGTTCCAGACATTCAGGGCGTTGAAGATCACCACTACTGCCAATACCGGGCGGGCCAGGGGCATGGCCACATGCCACCAGATCCCGAATTTGGAAGCCCCGTCGATCCTGGCGGCGTCTTCCAGTTCCCTGGGCAGCTTGTCGAAAAAAGTCTTCAAAAGGAAGATGCTCATGGATAATCCTACGCTGATCATGCATAAGATATAGCCGACGGCGGTGTTCCTCAGGTGCAATTTATTTAAGAGCACGTAGAGCGCGACGAAACTCCCGGGGATGGGGATCATCATCGCCGCCATGAACATCAAGAACAGCAGGTTCCTGCCGGGAAAACGCAGGCGGGAAAAAGCATAGGCGGCCAGGGATGCCACAATAATTATCCCGAGGACCACAAACACTACATAGATGATACTGTTCAAAAAATACTGGCCGAAACCTCCCTGCTGCCAGGCAAGGGCGTAATTCTCGAAATGCGCCTGGCGCGGGATGAACGACATATCCTTGAAAACGGTCTCCTGCGTCTTCAGGCTGGAAGAGATCATCCAGCCCAGGGGAACGATACAGCTTACGGCGACGCTGATCAGAAAAAGATGGATCAGCGTGTTGATGACGACCTTCTTGACTTTATAATAACTTTGCGTTTTCATCCGTAACCCTAAGAGGCATCGCGCGGCCGCCGGAAAAAGCGGTACTGGATAAACGAAAGCGCGACCAGGACCAGGCCGAAACTGATACCCTGGGCGCAGGCGTAACCGAAACGCGAAGACCCGCGCATCGACGCCAGGATACGCAACACAGGCACTTGCGTATGGTACGCCGGTCCGCCGTCGGTCATAGCGATGATCATAATGAACCCCTGCATCGTCCCCAGGATGGTCAGGATCGCCACCAGCCCCAGCACCGGCATCATCAAGGGGAGCGTGATATTCTTAAAAGAATGCCAGGCATTGGCGCCGTCGACCCGCGCGGCCTCGTATAATTCGCGCGGGATCATCTGCAGGCCGGCGAGAAAGATCAGGAAACCCCACCCGAAGCCCTTCCAGCAGTGCACGACCGCCACCGCCGTCAGCGCGGTATTGGGGTCGGACAACCAGCTCCTCGCCAGGGAAGGAAAACCCAGCCCTGCCAGCCAGCTGTTGAGCAGGCCGTAATTGCCGTCAAGCATCCACTGCCAGACCAGGCCCACCACCACTTCAGAGAGCACCGGGGGAATAAAGAACATGACCCGGTAAAAATTCTTCATCCTTATCTGGCGGTCGCAGGCCCAGGCCAGGAGAAATGCCAGGGTATTCTGCAGGGTCAGGGCGATCAGGGTAATATACCCTGCGTTACGCATAGAGCCCCACCAGACCTTGTCTTCGAAAAATATCTCTTTAAAGTTCCCCAGCCCGACGAAAACTTTGTCCGGCAGTATGCCGTCCCAGTTATAAAGCCCTAATTGAAAGATCCAGATAAAAGGTATGAGATAGAAAACAATAAAGATAAGCGCAGCAGGAAGTATGAAAATATAATTTTCAAAGTTCGCCTTTAATCTCATCTGACGTAAAGGATCATTATCTGCGCCCGGCTGTCTGCTTCTCCTTGACCTTCTGGACTTCGGAGGCGACCTGTTCAGGGGTCTTCTCCCCGATAATTATGGACTGTATGCCTTTATCTAATGTCTCAATGACCTGCGGGTATTCCGAAACGCCCCAGGTTTGCGGATGAGTGGAAAATTCCAGGTCCCGCACGAACTGGGCGAGGACCGGAGGGACCCGGGACAAACAATCCTTGTTGGCCGGGATACTCATCGTCGCTGTCGAAAGATACTCCTGCTGGTTCCGGGCGGTAAGCCACTGCAGGAACCTGACCGCTTCTTCTTTTCTTGCGGAGCGGGAATTCACCATAAAAGACGATCCCGCCCCTCCCCAGATGCTCACCGGATACTTGTCCGAAACCCGCGGGGGCAGCATCACCCCGTAGTTCAATCCGGGGCTCATCCCCTTATAAACATTTACGCACCACGAGCCGTTAAAAGCGAAAACAGCTTTACCGTTGGCAAAAAGCTGTTCCGCGTTCTTATTGACCATGGTCACGATGCCGTCCGCCAGGATCCCGGAATCCCGCATTTGTTCGAACAGCCCGAATACTTTGATCCAGCCGGAGTCGGTATAAGGGATCTCTCCCCTGATAGTAGCCAGGACTTTATCCCGGCCCATGATATTAAAAGCGAAATTATTTGCCAGGCAATCCACCATCCAGATCTCGCCCCAGCCGCTCACCATTCCCTGTATCCTGGCGGGTTTCAACCCGGGGGCGGAGATCTTTTTGCCGATGGAAAGAAACTCCTCGAAAGTCCGCGGAGGCTTAAACGGATCAAGCCCCAGCTGGACGAACAGGTCTTTATTATAGACCACCTGGATGGCCGTTATATCTATCGGCGCGGCATAAACCCCGGGATCTACCCCGTAACCGTTCCCGGCGGAAAACTCGTTCACCGCTAAAGCCTTGGGCAGGAAACTTTTCCGCCAGCTCCCGTCTCCGGCCTGCATGTAAGGCGTCAGGTCCAGGATATGCCCGGCCTTGATAAAAGAAGCGAAAACCTGTTTCTCTCCCAGGATGCCGAAAATATCCGGCAGATTGCCGCCCTGGGCGGCGGCGCGGATCTTCTGAGAATACGCGTCGGAAGGCGCATAAAGCTCAAAATCAACCCTAACTCCGGTGGCGGCCGCATAACGCCTGGCGAGTTCTTCGAAAGCCGGCTGCCGGTCGGTCATCCAATGCCAGATTATAATTGATTTACCCGGGGATACTGCGGGTTGCGGAGAACATCCGGCGATATTCAGGAAAAACAAAACCGCGCAAACCGCCGTTAAACCGGCCTTAAAACCATCCGCCCCGGCCTTCATCTATTCTCCTGAGAAAACAGCATTAAAGTGTAACATGCTAAACAGGTTTATTCAACCTTACGCTTTAAATTACGATATTAAACACTGGGGAATGTTCTTAGTATTATCCGGCTGGGAACTTTTGGGGATTTTTTACCTATCTGGCCCGCAGAACCCGGGATATTCCCATTAGATCAGCGCGCTCTAAATTCACTCCCGTCCGGTACTGATTAGGCCCGATCATTTCCGACCAGACAACTTCCCCTCTGGTGTAAAGCGGGTCGCCTTTATCCGGGACTTTCAGCCATAATTCCAGGGGAGTGAGCGGCTTCAATTCGTTCGTAGCCATAAAACCTATGCCTTTAGCGCTGACATCAACAGCCTGAGCCTGGACTTCCCTGTTAGCCAGCAAATCCAGGAACCGCATCGAAAGATTTACCGGGAATCTCGCGAAAATCCTTTTATCCTCTGACTCCGCTATCTGCATAAAACTCCTCCCTTATGACCCTGCCACTAAAGTTGATAAAATTTTACCATAAGAAGCGCAAACTATTTTAAAAACCCGTGGCATTAACTCGACGCAAAAAGCAAGATGTTCATCCATAAACGGCTACTATTTCAGACCTTACCTTATTATAACAAGTAATTTAAAAGAGTAAAGAAATTTTATCTTTTTACCGCTTTAAAGGCTGCTCAACACCGCGCGGGAGAATCTTTCCCGGGAAAACGAAGGCTGATCCCTTAAATTTTCAGAGGCTATCCCCGGTAATTGCCAATCCGGAGCGGTTCCTTTAACTCCATCCTGATGCTCAGGTTTAAGCTCTGCCTGGTTCCTGGCATACTGCAAAGGCCGGGCGCAATTTTCAGGCAGATTTATTTCCACCGCATAAGATTTTCTGCCGGGATCACCGCCCCCTCCCGGGCCGTCTAAAGTCTTTATATTGCGCAGGTCGACCCCCCCGCTGAAATAATCCCGGGTTATCACGCTTAAATAGAATTCGAGCTTTCCATTCGTGTCTTCGCTGAAAGCGTATTCGCCTTTCCTCAAAGAACGCAGGTACTCTTTATAGACCTGCTCCGCGCCGAAAGAGAGTTCGCTGTTAGCGTCGGTCAGAGCGGTCAGGTAATTCTCCGTAAGCATGATCCCGCCGGAAGCGTAAGCGTTCTTTTTATACCATTGCGCCAGGATCAATACGCGGTAAACCGCCCGCAGCTGGGCGTAAGAACTATCCTCATTGACCTTGCGGGTCAATTCCGGGATGACCAGCTCGCGCAAAAGCCCGTCGGCGTATTCAGCCAATTTCCCCTGCGCCGGGTCGCCGGCCGGCGCCTGCCCGGACCGCTGGTATTCCGATTCCAGGCATACTCTCAAAGAACTGCTGTTGATCTCTACTCCGCTTCCGGTTTCATGGACAAAAGCGGCTTCCGGGATGATCCAGACCCGGGTGGCCACCGGGATCTTTTCCTCGATCCCAAGTTCTTCGGCTTTTGCGTAAAGCCTGTCCCAGTATTTTCTGCCGATAGCGGATGTCCGGGGATTAGTGACCGCCGCGATATCTTTCTTCAGGCGCAGGTCCGAAGCCAGGATTATCTTCCCTATATCGGTGCCGGACAACTGCGGGTCGATCACTTTCGACTTCTGCCCGGGATTAAGATTGACCCAGAATTTATCCTCGGGAAAAGCTAATCCCAGGAAAAAGAACTCTATCGCTTTGGACGCGGGTTTATCCAGGTCCTTCAATGTTACGCCCGGGCCCGCGTTCCCGGAGAAAACTAATTTCATCCGCAGCAAACCTTGGCCGGAATTATCAATGGATAGCGCGTCCGGGGCGATAACAAAATTACCGGCGGTTTCCTGGCACTGCCCGGAAGCGGCAAAAACGAGCATTAATGCCGCCGTTAGCAAGATCCTGATAATTTTCATATGCCTTTAAGTAGAAACGCGGATAGACAAGGTTTTATCGGCCATTATCTACCCGCGTTCCTGGTTCTAACGCGTCAGGATATGTTCTTTCGCCTTAAACCTTATCCATAAATTCGCTTATCGACGTTCTCGCGTTGGTGACCGCTTCCGCGACATCGTCCGAAATTGTAAGCTTCAGGTCGCCGGGCAGTTCAAAAGCGCCCTTAACCAAGTCGGAAGTCAGATCCTGTTTAGCCCCGGCTGAAATATCCATTATTTTAGCATTTTCCACCGAATCAAGCAACTCCTGAAATCCTGCTCCGGCGGCGGAAGACCTGGCCAGCTCCTTAACCGCTTTAGCCACCGCGATAATGCTAAGATCTTTAGCCGCTACCTGGCGGATACCCGCGGCGTTGGCCGCGGAAACATCCCCGGAATCAACCGCGGTATCAAGAAGCAGCATATTATCCTTGGCTACTCCCAGGTTCCCCAGTTCCGCGACAGCCCCGCTGAGATCAACGGCGGAGATCACATTATCCTGGCCGATCAGGATCTTAAGCTTTTCGGCATTTTTGCCGTAAACCACTACTTTTAAAGAATCGGACAACTCGCCGGTCAGGCTTAAAGCGGTCCGGCTGGCCGCGGTCTTTAAAAAGTTTTCGTTGACCAGAAGAGCTTTTCCCGGCAGGAAAGGATCCTGCTCGATGGCCTTAAGCCTCTCATATTTCGCCCGGCGGACCAGGGTGTTCGGGTCTTTAAAGTCCGCAGCCGGCTGAGGAGCGCCGGTCTTAAGCCCCATGGCTTTTACCGCGTACGCCAGGTCGGCGATCGCCGGATCCAGGGTTTCCCCGGAACGGTGTGAAACCACGATCTCCAAACCATGCTCCCTGGCATACTGGATTACCTCCAAAGTGCCGCTGACCGAGCCGTTCTGGTTGACTTTGATCAATATCGCCGAAGCGGCTTTCATTTCCACGCCTTTCTTCAGCCGGCCCATCTGGGTGACGAACAGATCGTCGCCGATGGTCAGGATCCCGAATTTCTTCATCTCGGCGGTCAGGACGACCCAGTTATCCCAGTCGTTCTCGGCCAGCCCGTCCTCGATGGAACGGATCAACCCGGGGTATTTTTCAGCCAGGCCGACGTAGAAATCGATCATCTGCCTGCCGCTCATTTCTTTCCCCTGGAAATCGTAAACATACCCGTTGCCCGCCTGCCGGACAAAAGAAGTCGCCGCGACATCCAGCGCCAGCTGCACGTCTTTGCCGGGCTCATATCCGGCGTTCTTGATCGCCTGGACCACCATCTCGATCGCCTTCTCGCTGCTCCCCAGGCCTTTTACCGAGAATCCCGCTTCATCCGCGCGGCCGATCAGGTCTTTCATGTACGCGGCTTCCAGCAGTTTCTTAAGCTCCTGGTCGATACGGTCCGTCATCTGCAGTTTTTCCGAGGCCGGGCGGTCCCCCAGGATAACCGCCAGCATTTCCTGGATCTCGACCCTGTCGACGCCCAGTTTCTCGCCGGCTCTTAACGCGTGCAGGCCGCCGTTAAAGATGTTCGCGTAAAAAGCGACGCTGCCTTTACCGACGAGCTGCGGTTCATACCACCTGATATATTCCCAGAGCTCCATATTGTGCAGCTTGGCGGCCGCGCGCCAAAGCGCCCAGGATACAGGGACAACAGCGTTAGCGCCTATATCTTTATAATTTTCACCGGCGGCTTTAAGGATCAATTTTTCCGCTTGTTTCAAATCCTCGTGGCGGCTTAAGTCCAGGCCGCTTTTATTCAATAAAGGAAAAATTATCTCGTTGATATTCTTGATCGCCTGTTCCGCGGAAACCGTCACCGCTTCGTCCTCGCCTTTGGATGCCCCGGCGGGGACTTCCCCGGTCACTTCCACATCGCCGATCCTGATCACCGCCCTGACCGTGGCTTTACCGCGGGAATCGGCGATCTGTTCGGCGCTGATCCGCACTTCGGACAGGTCACCGGATCTCACTCCCTGCTTTTTTGCCAGGCCGGAGATATATTTGCGATAGAAATCTCCGCCCATGGTCTTGAATACGGTTTTTTCGGCGGAGAGAAAACGCATTAATTCCTGAACATTAACACCCAGCTTTTCCACCCGGCTGTTCACCCCGGACTGGGCTTTATTCAACAGCTTGATCGCGGAAAGCTCCTCGCCCTTGAGCACCGCGGCGGAAGCCCCCCCTCCGGTGGAAACATGGGTGACCAGTTTTTCAACCTTGTTCTTTTCCGCTTCTTTACCGGTATCCCCGCCGCCGATAACGGTTACAACCCCGCCGCGGGTGGCTTCGGCCAGAGCTTCATCCACGGCTTTGCCGCCGGCGTTAAAAAGCGGTATCTCGAATACGCCGACCGTGCCGTTGTAAAAGATCGACCGGCCCTTGGGCGTGGCGAGGATCTTCTGCCGGAAAAGCTCTTTGGTCTTATCCCCTATATCATAAAGAAAAAGATCGCTGACTAAAACTTCATTGTTATTTTCATCGAGGAATCTGCCGGCCTTTAACTGTTCCAGGCTGACCTTATATATTTTAGCTCCCTCAGGTATCTTTTTCAGGTCGATCCAGTTATTACTGCCTTCCGCGGTCTCGGTAAGGTCCCGGTCCACGGCGATAAAATCCACCGGAAGCACCAGGTCCATCTGGTTCTCCTGGGCCAGCCGGATGATCTCTTTGACCTGCTCGATATTATCCTGCCGGGATTTTATTTTCTTCTCGTCGGCGGATCTGGAATCGCCAAGTTTTATTCCATAAAGCGCGTCCAGGAAGAAAGTCGCGGGAGCGGTGCCGAATATGGCAAACCCGCCTTTTTCTTTTTTATTGGCGATAACGTTCTTAAGCACCGGGAGTTTCTCGCTTACCTTCGGGCCGCCTCCGGAGATCAGGCCGTAGTTGGTTTTCAACGCGCTTTTAAGATACCGGTCCTCTTTCTCCATCAAAAGCCCCTGGGAAAGGCTCTGCATATATTTAGCCGAACTTACCGCGTCCGGCCTCTCGCCGGCGCCGAAAGCGTCGAAATCAAAATGCTCGTAATCGGCCAACCCGGCCATATCCTTGTAAAAAGACTCGTAATTGGCTTCTTCGCCTTTGGCAAAACGCACGTTCTCGACGACATTCACCGCGCCTTCGACGATCTCGTCGCGCAGCCCGGGCTTTACGCCTTTATCCGTTACGCTGCCGGGAAGGAATACAACCTTAGTCCCGTAACCTTTTTCCCTGAGCAGCTTCTCTATCCTTAAAGAAACGCCGTCCGAAGCATCTTCGTTCGGCCCCAGGGAAAGTTTCCTGTTGACCTTGCCTTTAGGCCGGCTGTTATGCGAAGAGATGATCACGGTCGCGCCGTTATCGATGTAATACGCGATTGTCGGTATCGCCTCTTTGATCCTTTTTTCGGATTTGATCTTGCCGGTGTCGTCGGAAACATTAAGGTCCAGCCGCAGCAATACCCGCAGTCCGCTCAACTCCTGCTTTTCGAAAGCAGTGATCGCGGGGATCGCCGAAGATGACGAACCTCCGTCGAAATCGAGAGAGGCGGCCTTGATCGACCGCTGCCAGTCCTTTAAATGGATATCCTGGTCTGCGACATACAAAAGATTATTCGCCAGAGTGACCTTGCCGGACTGCACCGCATCATAGATCGAACCGATATAAAACGGTATCGGGGTCCGCTCCGCCTGTTTAAATTCCTTAAGATTGATAAAAGTTACGTATTGCGCTCTGTCGCGCACTGCCGCGCGGTTGACACCCTCGGCGACCGCCAGGAAACCCTCTACTTTTTTCCCGGAAGAAGCGAACAGAACACCATGCACCAGCTGCAGGCCTTGCGAACCCGGGGTAACGCTCTTTACGGCCATGATCCCGTCGACATTCTTGCCGTCGACGCTTGCCCCGTAAAGGATCCGCAGGGATTTGCCCCAGACCCGGGAAATAACATCTTCGCCGTAGGTCCTGACGAACCAGGCGTAGATAGCCTGGTGCACGATCCGGATCTTTTCCGGACCTTCCGCTACCCCGGTGCCGATATTCCCGGCCGGCTCCCAGGCGACATTGAATTTCTTTTCCAATAACTGTTCCTTGGTGACATCCTGGAAAGAGACGGTGATCTGTTTGAGCACATCCGCGATCTCTTCATCCACCGGGAGATTATCCCGGTCGCTGCCGACGCATAAAGAGATCTCGGAGATCCCGGCTTTAAGCTGGGCCAGGATCCGGTGGTTCATGATCTGGTCAAAACGGAAGAACGCGGTATTGTGCGCGGCGCCCTCGGTATAGCCTTTGACATTGACGCTGGCCGAAGAAAATCCGGCCAGGATCTGTTTGGCCGTTTCTTTGATATACGCTTTGCGGGTAGCCGAATGGCCTAATAACGCGCCGTCGAATTTTTCCTCGATGAGCTTTCCCAGCCGGATCGCCCGGCCCACATCCGAGCCTTTGGCGTCGTCGCCGACAATAACATTCTCGGCGAAGATCTTGACCATAGGTTCAACCGCGGCGCCCCCGTCCTTCTTCCCGGCGGTAACGATCTCTTCCTGGAAAAGAGACATTCGCTGATTGCTGTTGCCCAGGGCTGCCGGCCTTAACCGGGAATCGGCCCCGGCATAAGCGACGGCCGCCGCGCTTCCGGCGGCCAGCGTCAGGCAGAAGATCCTCAAATAGATTCTCTTTCGGGAAAAAGTGGCGGACATTTCTTTCCTCCTTTTAATTAATATCAAATACTGTTTTATTAAAGCTTGCTGATAGTCTCCTCGTAAGTAAGCTGGGCTTGCGCGACTTCACCGCTGACCCTGGCCATAGGCACTTCCGAGACCCCGCCGGCCAGGTCTTCCAGGCCGTTAAGCTCTTCCGGGGTCAAACTATTGGCGGCCGCGTACCTTACAGCCATCTTCCGGTATTGCTCGGCGACAGTTCCCTCGCCCCTGAACACCTCGGTCACAGCCTTGGCCACGACCATCGGAATGGAATTGACCGCCGCTTCCGCGGACCTCGGCGCGTTAACCTCGATCACCTTTACGCCGGATCTCACGCCTTCTTTCACCTCATCCTTGCCTTTGATCAACACTATCCTTTCATCGGTTATGCCCTCGTCATTCAATCCGGAGAGCACATTCGCCAACCCCGCGGACCGGATAGAGACCGCTTCGTCGATCTTAAGGGATTGCAGCGCGTTGACCTGGCCGGCGTTCTCCGCCCAGACGATTATCTCCAGGGCTGAAGTCGCTTCTTTTATTTTCTTTAGAACGCTGAGCGTTCCCGCGTTCTTAAATACGGTATTGGCGCTGATTATCAAAGCGCCTTTATTCGCGGGCTTGATGTCTTTCAAAGCTCCGGCGAAATTGCCGAAACCGGCGCTTAATCCTTTATACACTGCCGCGTCGGACTCATATGCGGAATCAACCGTTTCCTTATTCGCCAGCAGCGCCCGCACTTTCTTGTCCAGGCCGTGATGGACGAAAACCATGCTTTGCGAGAGTTTATTCAAGGCCTCTTTCTGTTCGCCGCTGAGCCGCTCGACGACATTCCGGATATTCTTCAGGCTCTTGACCGCGGTAACGGGGTCCGCCGCAGTTTCTCCGGGCAGGTCGTTCATGGTCCAGAGCAGAGCTTCCATCTCTTCGGCATTAAGAGAAAGAACCTGGCCTTCAGCCAAAGAGTCATACTTGTTCAAGATGCCGCGGAAAAGTTTTTCCACCGCCGTTCTGTAAGACTCCGGCACTCCGCCGTCGTTCTTAGCCTCTCCGGCGCCGAACGACACTACGCTCTTGACCGGCATGCCGGATCTGTTGGCGGCCTCGACTTTCGCCTCGGCGATGGACGCGGCGATGTTCCCGAACCTGAGAAGTTCGTCTTCCTTGGCCAGCCTGCGCCATTCATTCCAATAAACATCCACTCCCGCCCACGCGGCGCCAAGCTTGATCGTATCATAGCTGATAAAGCCCAGCCCGGTGCCCAGGGTGTTGAAATATTCAAAATACTTATCCAGGGCCAAGGTATCGGCCGGGGTGGCGATGTTCACGCCCACCTGCAAACCGTCCTGGCCGGGTATGATGTTCATGTCTTTAAGGACCGCGCGCCAGGCGATCATCACCGCGCCAGCCTGCGTGCCTTTAAGATCGGTTATCTGCAAGCCGAAATTCTTGCGTCCGGAGGCAGGGAGAGATCCCCATATTTCTTTGAACGCCTGCAATTCCAGCCGGTTTACTTCCCACATATCGCCGATAGCCCGGGCAGCGCCTAAAATACCGTAATCGGGATTAGGATTGACCTGTTCGACCAGGAAGCCGCCGCGCATATTGTTAAAAACCACGCAGTTAAGGCTGGTAGTCTTATGCACCACGAAACTTCCGGGATTAGCGTCGATACTCTCCCGCATCGCATCTTTGAACGCGTCGGCAATAAACTGCCCGGCATTCTTTTTCCCGAGCAATCCGGCGATCCCGGATTCCAGGTCGCTGAAATACTTCTCCCGCAAAACACTGATCCAACCGGCGGGGAGATCGACTTTGCCTTCCTTGGCGGTCCTGGCTAAAAGGCCGCTCATGAACGACTTAACCACCGGCTCCGGGATAACGCTAACCTTGTCTTGAAGCCTGTTCAACAGCCAGGCCCGTTTCTGAGAGTCGGGTTCCTGGGTGACCTTTTCAACTTCCTCGACCAGTTTGCCGACGTATTCGTCGAATATCTTGCCGTGTTCCGTCCAATCCTTCTTCGCGTAAGCGAGCAGGATCTTGGGATGATATACCATCTTCGCGTAGACGCTGTTGGCGTCTTCGGCAACCGCCGCTTTTACGTCCACCTGCGGCTTCGCGGACGGGATAGGCAGACGGCGGACCGGAGTTATTATTTTCTCGACCGCCAGATTGCCCTCATACATTTTCTTCGCGCCGTAATCGATGGTAACGAATTTTCCTTCCAACTGCTTACGCTGGGCGCCGATCCCTTTGACGACCGCTTTGATGCGGGTCGGATTAATACTGCTGTCCTTGTTGAACACATCCCAGCCGGTAAGGTCGACATCGCCGTCAACGATGATCGCCGGGACATACTGCAGATCGCCCCAGTCGTAATTGCGCCGTTTAAGTCCGGCGATGCTGTTGTCCCAGGCTTGCTTCCAGAGGTCCAGCACGGATTTTTGTTCATCCTTGCTCAGGCGGCTCAGATCCAACTCCTCCTTGAATTTTTTCTCCAGCACGTTCAAGTTGGTCCAGACATACAGCCCGTTGCTCAGGCGCGCCATAAGAGGCTCGCCGCCGATAGAACTGGTTGTCAGGTACTCAAAAGCGTTCCCGCCGATCCGGTTAACGATCTCGCTCTCGGAGAACGCGACCGGGTTCCGGGATATCACCACGATCTTCTCGAACGTGCGCGCGCTCTTTAATTGGGCGCTTTCGAGACTTTGCATTTTAAGGAAATCCCTCGATTTCTTCAGATCCTCTCCCTGAAGGCCTTTCAGATCATCAGGAATAAGGTCATCGACGTTATCAACGTAAATAACTTCGCCTTTAATAACGCCGATCTTCTGTTTCACCTCTCCCAGGCCGAGGTCGACCAGGATCTTGCGTTTGGCCTCCGGGACGGTTATCGCCTTGACCGTGGACATAACGTCATACTTGGTCATGGAAGCGGCCAGACGCACTTTCATCATGGAAACCCCGAACGAGTCGAGCAGGACCATGATCTTGCCCGCGGTCTCATAATCGCCGCGGTTGACCAGGGCGGTAATAGCTTCCCCGCAGAGGCTGGTCACGACCCCCTCGTCGCCCGCCGACGCCACAACGGTCTCGATGAGCTGCAGCATGACATCCGCTCCCTCATCGATCAAGGGCAGGCGCTTCGCGCCGTTATCATAAAAATACCCCGCTTGTTTGATCTCGATGATCGCCGCTATCGCCGCAGGATCCATGATCTCCAGCTTCATCCGCGGGTCCTCGCGGTCGCCTTTACCGGCGAGATGGGAATAATCGTTGGTGCCGAACGAAAAGAAAGTATGCTCGACCCCGTATTTCTTATACTTCTTGCCCATCTGCGAAAGTTTTTTGGCCAGCTCCGGAGCGTCGATCGCCGCGCTCGGCACCTCGATCATGATCCCGATCTCCTTCGGGAGCATGCCTGCCTCCCGGGCCTTAAGTTCGATGATCTTATCCAGTGTCTCGACTTCCCTGATGGAACGCACAAAAACGTAGAACCAGGCCTGGTTCTTGGTGTTCTTATGCGCCTCGATCACGGAATCAAAAAGGAAGCCCAGCACTTTCTGGTTCCCGCCGAATTCTTCGTCGAACGCCTCGATCTCCAGCGAAGTCCCGCGCAGGCCGACCAGGGGATTGACCCCGGGCCAGGAGAAAACTTCGGAACCGGGCATGCCGCGGATCTTATCCTGGGCGAAATCGTAAGCCCTGTCCTTGGCGATCTGCTCGGGAGCGATGCAAAAACCCATGAGGTTATAAAAATACAGGAATTCCTTGCTGATATACTCCTGGAAAGTCGAGTATCCTTTTTCTTTCAATTTGTTATCCACTTCCTTGAGGATCCAGGGATGGGTTTCCAGGTCGGTAATAATATTATAATCATAGTTATACCTGCGCTGCGCCGCCCCGTATAGATACTCAAGAATGTCATAGACATCCTTGGGAAGTCCGGGCACGAATTCCAGCAGCTGCCGGTCCTGCGGGGTCATCGTCTTTTCGATAGCCGCAAGCCCGTAGAACGCGATGTCTTTTTGCAGGTCGAAGAACTTCAGCAGAGTGATGCCGTCGCGCAGGTTATAATTCCTGCCGAAGGTATCTTTGAACATTCTTGACGCCTCGGGGCTCTTCAGGAACGCCCGGGCGGCCTCGCGATTGAGGCTGTCGATGAACTTGATGGAAACCCCGGTTTTTCCGGAATAAAGATCGCTGATCAAAACGCGGGACGGGCGTATCATCTTACCGGCTTTGATCTGCTGAAGCAGGTAATGGCCGTATCCGGCGTAAACGTTGATGCCGATCTCTTCGCCTTTGAATTCCGCGCGGGTCAGCGAGTTGCCGGCCGCGTCGGTCGCCAGCATGATCGGCGCGCTCTGCTGGGCCGCCGAGGTAGCGGCAATGATCAATCCTATATTCGGACTGGGCATTCCGTCGGGATCGCGCGGGATAAGATATCCTTTGAGATCGAATTCCACGTATTTAATAGGAATGCGTTTTGCCGGGTCAGGGTCCATCTCGTAAATATTGCCGTTATTGGCGTCAACTGTAAGTCCGTCGCCGGTTTTGACCAGCTGGCCGCGCAAGAAAACCTTACCCGCTCCGGTTACCGCCGGAATTCCCTGTTCGCGGCAGAAAATGGCCGCGTGGCAGGTATCGCCGCCGCGGATAGTGACGACAGAATCGACCAGGCGCATGATCGGATCGTGGTTTGGATCGGCCTCGAGGAGATAGAGGACGATCGGGAGCTGTTTCTCCTTTCCCGTGCCGTACTCTTCGGGATTAAGCCCCATGGCCTTGATCTGGGCTCTTTCCACGGCGGTAAAATCGCCCGCTTTCAAGCGGCGGATCTGGTCGGCGTGCCAGGCTACGTCTTTGTTCGGATCGAACACCAGGACATAACCGTGCGTGGCGTTCTCGCCTTTGGTCCCGCTGGCGATAGGCTTAGGAGCGTTATCCTCCAGCCATTTCTCGTCGGCTTCGGTCCTGGCGCGGATGACATCGGTCTTCAGGTATTCAGCGGTGTAAGGACGGGCCTGAACGTTATAAAGCCTCAGTTTCGCCTCTTTTATTCTCGCTTTATCCTTATCGGTTCTGACCGTAACCAGCTCGCCCTTATCGTCCATACCCTGGACATTGCCCTGGTCATCGATAACATAGAGCTTTAGCTCTTTACCCGCGGGCGCGGTCTTATCGATCTCGACGGCATACTCGATGTCGCGGGCGTCCTTGTAATATTCGGTGATCGCCCAGCCCATGCGCGCGATATATTGCGCCTGCTCGTCGGTTATCGAGAAACTGTTCTGGTGGGTCGGGGTGGTTTCATAATTCGAAGTGAAACTGTTATCCACCAGGGCGCGGATAAGGTAACTTAAGTTCCGCTGTTCCTGGTTGGTCAGATTAAGGCTGTCCAGGACCGCCTGGCGGTCGGAAAGATCGAATTCTTTATTTTCCCATACTTCCTTGATCATGTGGATAAAGGAATCGGCTTTCTTCAAATCGCCGAGCTGCTGCGCCAGTTTGCGCATGCCCCGGTCGGTCTCTCCCTGGGCCTGCTGGACCATCCTGAACACTTCCTGGACGACTCCTGAGAGAGCTTCTTCCTGGATCCCTTTGTAGCCTTTCTGGTTGACGATCTCGAAATTTTTCTTGATGAACGCGACAACCGCGGCCTCGGAATCCTTGTCCTTGACCATGGCGGCGATCTCGTTGGCGATAGTCTGCACGCGCGCTTTCTTATCCTTATCGCTTTCCTCTTTGCCTTCTAGAGACTTCAAATACTTAATGCCGTAGAGCTTGGTGGCCAGGATGCCGTTAATACGCTTGCCGACTTCGTCATAGGCGATCGCTTCTTTTACGGTAGCGGCTAAAGCCCGCTGTTCCTTCTCAGGCATCTTGCCTTTAAGAAGCCCGATGACTTCCTCGACATCTTTCATCTGGATAAGCTTGTTGCCTTTGCGTTTTTCGATGGCGAACCAGTCTTTACCGTTATAAGTTCCCATGATGAACTTGTCCGGATTGACCTTGCCGCCGACAACATTCTCGCCGTAGCCGAAAGCCACGTCAAAACTGACCACGATCGGCTTGGTGCCCAGGATAGCGCCGGTCTTGGCGTCCCTGTACACCAGGGAGTCGTCTTTCATATACCATGACTTATATAACGCCTGGGCCACGCCGGCCATTTTCGTCGCCGGATTGACCGTGAATAAAACCCCGGCCAGATAACTCTTCGCCATTTGCATGATGACCACGTCGATCCCGATCTGCTCGGGATGCACCACCTCTTCGGCTTTTTTCTTCAGCACCGCGAGCGCGTTGGCCATTTCCGGATTCGACTCCTGCTTAAGGATCTCTTCCATGGCGTTCATCAGGTTGACCGAACCCGGGTTAGGGCTGGTAACCTTGCTCATCAGGTCGGCGTAAACGCTGTATTCCGGTTTACCGAGCTTTTTGGCGTATTCGCGCAGCTTCGCTACGATGCCCCAGTAAACATCCTGGGAAGTTTTTCCGTTATAATCGATGGCCCCGGAGAATTGCAGGAAGGTGGCGTCATCGCGGTAACTTACCGCGCGGTCGGTGAACAACGACGCCCAATCGGCGCGCAGTTTATCCAGGACGTCCCGTTCGCCTTTGACGTTGAGGAACGTATCCGACTGCCCGGCCTGGGAACCGGTGGAAACCGGCAGCCAGGTTGTAACATGGATATCCTCTTTGGTCCCGGAAGAACGGACCGCCACAGGGGCGGGAGACGCTTTGCCGGCCAGGAAACGGACAACGCTGAGCTGGTGGTACATCGCCGTGACCTCGGTTTTGATGTCCTCCGGTATCGGCGCGTTCTTGATGACATCGCGGATCTCCGAGGTGACCACGTCGCGCTTCTGGTCGTCCATGGTATCCAGGGTCTGCAGTTCATTGAATATTTTGTCCCAAACCTGCTTATTGTCCTTGACGAATTTAAAATACGCGGTAGTAGTGACGTTCAACCCCGGGGGAACGTCGACCACGCGGCTCATTACCGAAAGGCTCAAACCTTTGCCGCCGGCCAGAGCTAAGCCGGTCTCCTTAGCTTTATCCCGGCCGATCTGCTTAGCCTTATCGTTGACTTCCGCCATGGCCTCTTCGACCGTGGATTTTCCGGCAAGCGCCGACGCTAATTCTTTGGCTTTTTCCTGGCCGACCTGCTTGGCCATCGCGTACACGTAATCGCGCAGTTCCCCGAACTCCACGGTCATGCGCTTAGTGATATCGATGTGGGACCTTTTCTCGAGGACCAGAAAATCCCGTACCAGGATGTCCGCGGAAGTCACGCCCTGGGCCTTGAGCTCTTCGGGGTTATCGGATAATATGTTCAAAGGGATCGAAGGAATATCCTCGACGACTTTCTTGACGGTAATGCCCCAGGACCCGTATTCCTTGACGATCGCCAGTGGTATCCCGCTGTACTCGAGGGTATAAAAAACGTCGCCGTCTTCTATCGCGCCGAAATTCTTGACCAGATCGGCCTTATCCTGGACCGAACCCAGGTCGATCTTTTCCCGGACGAACGTTCCGAACGCCAGGTTGTCGATGGTCGCGGAGGTCCGGTATTCGCCCAGGATGCTCTTGAAGATGTCCCGGCCGTCGATACCGCCGTCTTTTTCTATTAACGGGGTCTTGGAGACTCTATCCAGAATGGCTCCGTCGAGCGCTTTTTTGATAGGCTCAATACGTCCGGCGGCATTACGGGCGGCGGACGGGCGAAGGTTATCCGCGGCGGCGTATCCGTTGACCGCGGCAGAGCCGGCCACGAACTGCAGAACGATTAAGACAGAAACGAGCTTGAACTGGTTATTACGGTCTCCTCTTGCGAACATTTTATTTCCTCCGGTTGACTGATTGAAGCGAATCACGGCGTATGCCTGCTGCCGGTTTTCAAACCGGAGCAGGCACAGCTTTTTTATTTAAAGAATACGCGGGTTAGACTTTACTTACGGTTTCCGCATAAGCGACCTGGATATCCGCTATCTCTTGCGAAACCTTGACCAGGGGCACGTCGGAAACCCTGCCGGTCAGATCTTCCAAAGACGCAAGGTCTTTTTCCGATATAAGGTTTTTCTCGCGGTAATTGCTGACCATCGCTTTATAGCTTTCCACCACCGCTTCCTGGTCGGAGAGAACCTCGGCCAGCGCTTTGGCCACGACCAGCGGCATAGAATTGACGCTGCCGGCGTTCTTGGCCGCATCTTTTCCGATGTTGACCACTTTAATTCCGTTGGTTTTCAAAGTAGCCCGCAAAGTGGCGTCAAAATAATTAACAGGAGTATCAACGTTGACATAAACTATCCTGTTGTTGCCGATGCCCCGGCCGTTCAAACCGGCGATTATCGTCGTAAGATATCTTATTTCGATCCCGGCGAGATTATCGTCTACGCCCATCTCTCTGAGCGCGGCGGCCTGGTCCAGGCTCTTCGCCCAGATCACGATCTCCACATCAGGGTCAGCCTGTTTGACCTGCTTTAAAGTTTCCACGGCTCCGGCATTATTGAGCACCGCATCGGCGGTAATGACTAATCCCGCTTTAACCGACTTAACGGCTTTTAACGAACCGGTAAAAGCTTCGAATCCGGCAGGCATCTTATCGATCATACTCTTATCCAGCGCCTTCAACGCGTCGGTCAGGCTTCCGCCGTCCTGCTGCGCGGCTTTATCGGCAGATTTTCCGGCCAACTCGCGAAGCCTTAGACCGTCGACCATCCAGGGCGACCACTTGGAAACCATCTGGTTGGGCGCGGCAGACTGATTATCATAAAGGCCTTTGATAGTTACGGTCTTTCCGTCGTCCAGCATAGTGATCAGCATGCCGTTGATGATCGAAACGTTATTCCACCCGACCACCGCGTTGGTATCCAGCGGCCCCATATTGATCTCCGGATCGCCTTCGTAGAATTTCACCACCCCGTCGGACTTGTTCAGCGCGAAATCAAGCAAAGCCGCGCGGACCTCTTCAACCGTGGTCGATTTCTTAAGCGTCATGGTCACTTCCCAGGTGGAAGCGGAGACCGTCCCGGTGCGCACAGCGGTGATCGCGAATTTTCCTTTAAGTTCAGGTATCATCTTGAAAAGATTCTTGGACGCTCCGGTAGAAGCGGGCATAAGGTCGTCGCGGATGGAATCGCCGCGGGCGATATCCAGGGGATCGCGGGCCCTTCCGCTTTTCATCGGGAAAGTTTCGTTGGAATCGGTCTGGGAATGGATGGTCAAACCTGTTCCGTGATCGATCCCGAAAGAATCCCACATCGCCTTGATCACCGAGATCATAGCGTTAGAAGTGCAGCTTAAGGTATCGACTATCTTGACATCCGGCCCGATCTGCTTGCGGGTGGCCGAATATAATCCTTCCTTGAAAGCAGCCTTCACCTTCTTCTCTATTTGATCAGCGGGAACGCCTTCATCCTGGAACTTCTTGGTCAGCATTTCTTTGACCGCATCCGTATTGACCGGCGAAGCGGCCACTACCGGATAACCGGCTTCCATGAACTCTTTGAATATCCTCGGCTGGACCGTGGGGCTGGTCGGGCCGTAATAAGCCATGACATCCGGGGTGATCCCCAGAGCCTTGACGGTGTTGATAACGTCCTGGTTGGTAGTATCCGGACCGAAATACGGGATCCTGATATCCGGGCGGGCGATGTTCTTGTCACCGGGGACAAAAATGAAATCGACTGTAACCCCGTTGATAGTCCTCTGCTCGTTCTTAAGCACCCGCAGTCCTTCGAGCTTATACGGGCCGAATACGCCGTTATAACGGCTGTTCTGCCGGACGAATTCCGCGGCGTCAGCCGCTTTTTCGCCTTTCATCGATTTAAGAGCGCAGATATTCACGCCCGGCTCCCAGTTCTTATAGAACAGGGCAAAAGCTCCGGCGCGGAAGATCAAACCGTTGGCCGCGATGACCATGATATTCTCGTCTTTCAACGCCAGGTCCAGCTTCTTTTCGACACCTTTCGATCCGAACTCTCCGATAACCGAAAGAAGTTTGATCTGATCGACCTGCGTATCGCTTATCCTGTGGACGATCCTTCTGATGGTCTGGAACATTTCCTGGTTGTCGCCGGTTTCCTTATCAATGCTGTTCAATTTCCAGAGCAAAGCTTTCATCTGCCCGAAACTGAGGGTCATTATTTCGCCCGGCTTGAGCCCCCGTAGAGTATTAAAGCTTTCCTGGAACAATTCCTCGGCGGACGCGGCATCAGGCATCGAAAGCGTTGTCCTTGTATCTATAAGCGCGAGATTGGCCAGCAGATATTCGTCACGGTGCGCGCCTTTATAGTCAAAAACCCTTCCCCCTAATTCCTGAGAAAAAGGTATGGACTTGATCTGGCCTTTATAAGCGTAAAGCAGTTGGTTGTTCTGGATATTCGCGATCTTCTCCACCGCGGCTTTACCCAGCAAAGCGGTCATTTCCAGGTCGAGCTTGGAAGTATCGGCGGAGCGGAAAAGGTAATCCGCTTTACCGGCGAAACTGATGTCGATCTTATCGGCTTTTAAGGCAGCCTTAACTACTGCGGCAACGATAAGTCCGGAATTTTCCAACTTCTTGTGCCCGAAACTATCCACCGCGGCATTCATAGATTTGATAAAAGCCGCTTTAGCCGTAGGATCACTCTTGAAAGCGGCCAGGAGCATCTGCACGTTGGCGTCATCGGGTTTAACTACTTCCAATTCGCCCTTGTCGTTAAGTTTGAATCCGTCGGTAGCGATACTCGCTCCTTCGGCGACCACAACAACTCCATATCCGTTATTCTTGTAATAATTACGCAGGTCCTCGACCAGCTTCGGCAGATCGACCAGCTCTTCGGGGATCAGCGTGCGGGTGGCGCCGATATTCGCGCCGATGCGGGCGGAGACAAAGCCGGCTGATCTTCCGAAAACTTCGGCGATCAGGATCCTTTTAGTGGATATAGCGTCGGTCTTTCCGGCTTCAAAAGCAGCTGACGCCGCCTGGGTAAAACTATCAAACCCATAAGTCTGCGCGTCGGTTTCCGGAAGCGCGATATCGTTATCCATGGTCTTTGGAAGGCCGATGAACAGGAATTCCGGATGTTCTTTCTGCAGTTTAGCGGTAACCCCGTTGGTATCATCCCCTCCGAGCGTCACCAAACCGTCCAGGTTCAGTTTCTGGATATTCTCCCAAACCTTCCGGGCGTCTCCTTCTTTCTTATAAGGATTGGTGCGGCTGGTTTTAAGTATGGTGCCGCCTTTTTTCTCCCATTTAGCTACATCGGCTAAAGTTATCACTTTAGACTGCGCGGCTAATTCATCCTGGGTCAAGCCTGCCCAGCCTTCCGGGATAGCCACAACCTCGATGCCTAATTTAGCGGCCACGCGAACCATCGCCGCGATCACCGCGTTATGCCCGGAAGCGGGGCCGCCGCCGGTCAGGACACCGATCTTTTTCGGTCCGACTAACTGGGAATATTTGACTCCCTGGCGGTCAGTGATAACTTCTTCCTTATACCTGATACCGGTTATGAACTCAATAGCGTCGGCGACCGTGGAATTCTCTTTTCCGCCGATCTCGCCTACTTCAGCTTCCAGCCCGGCGTCCGCGGGAATGAACCCAGCCAGATATGCGCTGACCAGGACGTTAAGCCTGGTAGGCATGAACGACGCGTCCAGAGCGAAGACCGTGAAATCTGAAGCGACTTCTTTCTTGACCAGGGTCATAGCTTTATTCACGGCTTTCATCGCCTTGGCTACGCCGGGATTGGCGTTAAGCGCCTCGTCTTTCAAAGCGGCATTGAACAACGCTTCTCTTTTAGCGATATTCTTTTCTTCCAGTATATTCTCAAACAGAACAGCGACCGAATCCTGGGCAGCCTGGTCTTTCAGGAAAGCGTCGTCAACTTTTACGGTGACATGGTCGCCCTTGATCATAAAATCATGAAAACCCAGTTCCCGGGCGGCTTTCTTGATATTCGCTTCCAGCTTGGCCGCGTTTTCCGGGGTATATCCGCCTTTCCAGGTATAATCGAATTCGCTCATTGCCTGCTGAAAAATGACGATGCTTCCGGTCTTTTGGGCGGCGCGCATGATGCCGCGGATGCTCAAAGGCGAACGGATATTACAGCACATAATGGTCTTATCCGTTCCGTCGGTAGCCTTGAACACGTGAAACCCTTTAAGCGAAGAGAAATCTTCGGGGTAAACCAGCCCGTTGGCCTTATAGTATTCTTTGACCATTGCCGCGGTGCCGTCGGAGCCGAAACCCAGCATGTGTTCGGTGGCGGATTTCTCGGTGGCGTCGTCGATCTTGGCGATCAGATCTCCGGGAAGCGCTGTTAATTCATCGTTGAAATCGCCTAAAACCATTTTTAACTCTTTACCGAGAAGCTTATCCAGATTCTTATTTTTACCCGGGACATAAACGCTGTTCCTGGCTTCGTCGCTGCGCGGGGAAACTTTATATTTCTTCTCCACATCGGCGGTCTTGGCGATAGTCGCGTCGATCATCCGGTTGACTATGGATTTAGCCGCGTCGTTGCCGGATTGGGCCTCGGCGACAAGCGTTTCCCAGATAATATTCTGCCAGTTGGTGCCGACGTGGGCCGCGCGGATGCCTACTGCGCGCAAAGCCGGCAGGTTCGCGATAGGGGTCCCGGTCACTCCGTGCTGAACGATATGGATCCCGAAAGATTCCAGGGCGGTGGCGATAGCTGCGGTCATCTTCAGGTTCATCTGGGTCTGGATCAGATTTCCGTCTTTATCGTAGTTGTTCCCGTGAGCGGTGCCGTTATTAATGGCCAGCCGCTGAATCATTACCGGCAGATAATCCACAAGGCCTTTGCCGCGTTTCTCAATGATAAAATTACCGGTGGCCAGCGAACCGCCGTCTTTATTCAAAAGCTCGCTTTTTATCGCGCCCGCCTGGTTGGTATTAAAGCTGGACTTGGTCCTTAAGTGGTCATTGGACACCACTCCGGCCATGGCGACAGCGCTGAAAACAAAAATCCCTACAACCAGAAATATCATTACCGCAAGAAACGCCCTCGTGAATTTCGCTCCGCTCATTTCTTCTCCTTTGTTAATCTTCTTCCAGATAAGTATCCTCGATCTCCCCGTTCTCTCCCCGGAGGACCGAATAGTAGATCGCCGGGTCGGCCTTCTGCGTGATCGCCGGCGTGACTACGGCGTAAGAATATCCTTTTTCCTTGAACAGCCTGCTCAACCCGGAAGTATGGAATCCCCCGGTAATGACTACGGCGACTTTATCGCCGGACAAGCTCATTTTGTCCGCGATGTTCTTTATAAATGACTTTTCGCGTTCCAGCCCGATGCGGTAGAAATCGTTGAATTTATCGATATTGCCGTCGATAAACTCCGAAGCGGCCAGATCATCCGTGATCCCGTATTTCCGGCAGTTCCGGGACAGAAAATCCATCCAGGACGCGGTCCTGAATTCTTCTTTATGCGCGATAAAATTTTCGTAATCATCCGGGGTCAGGTCCAGCTTCAAAAAACGTTCCAGCGTGCTCAAAGCTCCGGAGATCCGGCTAAGCTGCCTGTCGTCATCCCCGGAAAAAAGCGCTTCTTTTATTCCCGATTTGATCCGGTCGATATCCTTTAACAAGGCTTCCGGCTTGATCCGGCTGCCTGAGTCAGTATAGATCATATATGCGGCCATTTGCGGATAGGATTGCGCCAGGTCTATTTTTCCTTCCGCTTTATCTTTTAAGAAAGCGTAATATTCGGCTCCGGATATCTTCTGGGCCTTGAATTCCTGGCTGCGGGCGATCAATTCCTTGACTTCCGGTTCGGTCATTTTTGTCGCCAGGTCCTTGATGAATATCCCCCTCTGCCTTTCCGCTTCTTTGAAATCCAGTTCTTTTTCCAGCCGGGAGCTTTTCAAGAAAGCGGAGAATTGAGGATAGTCCTCTATCTTTAGATCCAGATTATCCGCCCTTTCCTTAATATAAGCGGCATAATCGGCCAAAGCCATTCCCTTATTATCGTATTTGGCCTCCTCCTCTTCGAACCTCTGGAGCCCGCTGTTGTAAATATTCTGTTTGAGCGCTTCTACTACCTTGCGCAGTGAAGCGCAGTCTTTAAGCGCTTCGGCCCGGTAAGACTCGATGTTAAGAAAAGAATCGAGATTGCTGTCATAAAGGGCGGGGTCTTCGATGCCGTAAAGCTCGAAATTATAATCAGAAATTATATCCAGGTATTCTTCTCCGGATATCTTCCCGTCTTTCAGATATTTCTCAGCTATCTCCATCCGGTCTTTTTTTTCGGCGTAAGACCTTAAGAAAGACAGGGAAATGTCACCGGAACCGCCCTCGACCATCACCAGGTTGACATTTTTCTCTTTGATCAGGTATTCAATAATGGCCGCCAGGTTTTTCTGGGCTTCATAATTACAATGGGCGTCTTGTATCTGGATAATGGTTGTTCCGGTTGAAAGGTTTGCAGGGGTTGCCTCGAAAACTTCTTTAACATTGCCGATCTGGGAAGGGATTTTAAAACCGGTTAGAACGCTGGAGGAAGAAAAAGCTAAAACAGGATAAATAAGGAAAACCGCTATTGTTATAAGGATGATCCGACTGGAGCTGCCCTGCTTCATCTTTTCTCCCTTAGAAAATAAAAACCACGATTCTTCCGACCATATTCTTAGGTCAGAAGTCCGTGGCAGTTAAGACTTTTAAAAACTCGAAAGAAAGCGTTTACAAAAGTCTTTATGACAAGAAGTATACCACTCCCCACAAATGGTGTCAAGGAAAATTTTACCCCTAAACCGCGTTTTAATAACACGCTATTCTTAGACATAACTACCGGCTAATTGCGCTCTTTCTACGCCCTGGACAGCCTGTTGCGACAAACTATTATCCAGGGATAATCCATCAAGTGCGTTGTCTATTTCGCGCTCTCCCCAAAAACTTTCCCGGGCTTTATCCGCGCCGTTTACCCGTTCTTTTGCCTCTTGCTTCCGGGCAAGCTTTTTAGCGGCAGAGGCGCGGCCTGGCCGAAAGAAATCTTTTCTCTTAAGATACGTAAATTTAGGATTGCCGGGTAAATACGCCTTAACCATCTCTGTCCCCGCCACATCGCCTGCCCCGCCGTCTAAATTGCGCCCGGCGGGAAATAAGTAGAACATGTACCATCCGGAAAAGACCCTTTGGAAACCGGCGCGTTTTCCGTCGGCCGGGGTGCTGATCAGGACCGGGATATCGTGCCCCGGAGCGAACTCATACTGAAGCGTATCCAGGAGCCCGGCGGAAGGGTTGATCGAATAAACCAGGTTCGCGTTGGCGAAAACTCTTTCATCCGGAAAATCGAGATCGCTCTCAATGACAGTCAGCCCTGATTTAAGTTTCCGGTTCAGTTCCTCGGCCGCCGCGATCACCTCCCGGTCATTATCCATCACCCAGACCCGGGATGACGGAAGAGCTTTTTTGACCGCCCGGGCCACATTGAACGCTTCCCCTACCCCTACTTCTACGATCTTTCCTCTGAAGTTGCTCAAGATATACCGGACCAAAGCGGAATCGTGATCTATTCCAGCCGGAACCGGATCTGCGGGATTGATTATCTTTCCTCCATCGCGGCCGTTCCCGGATAACGGTTCGCCGGCCCCGTTCTCTTTTTTATTATTCCGCAAAGCCGCGATAACTTTGCTCAGCAGCAATACGGTATTGACCGACATCCAGCAGCCCAGGATCACGCTTATGCCCAGGTCAAATAAATTTATTCCGGTAACCATGGTCAATACTCCGGAGATCACCGCGCCGGCCGAACTAAGCATATCGCCCAGCGCGTGCAGGTATGCGCCTTCCATGGTCAGGCTGTGTCCGGATTTATCGTGCAAAGCGCGCACGCTGTAAATATTTACCAGTAACCCGCCGGCCGCGACCACGAACATTCCCGCCCCGCCTACGGAAAGAGGGCTGTAATAACGCTGCGCGGCTTCAATGAACACATAAACGGCGGTGCCGGCCAGGAGCAAACTGTTTACCGCCGCGGCGATCAATTGCAGGGACGAATTACCGCAATACTTTTTAGAAAGACAAAAACGGTCGGTCGAATATTGCGCGGTCAAGGCGCAAACCAAGCCGACAAAATCGGTAGCCATGTGCCCGGCGTCCGCGGTCAAAGCCAGCGAGTTGAATATCACCCCTCCGGCTACTTCGACGGCCATATACCCGGCGGTCAAAGCCAGGACCAGGGCCAAAGTCCTGCTTTCCAGATTATGAGAATACGCGGGCCCGCAATGGTCATGCGCCAGGCTCCCGGCAAGGACATCTTTCTCAACAGTCCCGTCCCCGTAAATAACTTCTCCCGCGGAATGGACATGCCCTCCTTTTTCTCTATCCAGCCTGACGTGAACTGCGTAGGCGTCTACTTTCTCCTGGTCCAATGTTCGATTTACCGCAATAGAGACCGTTCTGTTCTTTCCGGCGCCGCCTCCGTCGCAGCATGTAGTTTTAAAGAATATATTCCGTTCCAGGACGGAAAATCCCGCCGGATCAAATTCGGTTTTATCGTAAAAATCATTCACTCCCGCGCATAAATATCCGCCCTGGTTCAACCCGGGCGCGAAACTATTGAAGAATAACTCCTTGTTGCCGGGTTTTTTATGGTAAATATAAACGTTCCTGCATACGATAATGTCGAAACCGCGCATTCGCGATAATTGCCGCGCGTCAAAGATATTCATATACCTGAATTCGATCAAACGGCGGATCCGGCCCTTCGGGCTGATAATCCGCTCATTATGGCTGAACCACTCTTCCATGTCCACGGGTATCCCGCATTCTTTTATCGCCGAAAACCCGTGTTCCTGCTCGGGATCCCAGAAATGCCGCAGGGCGTATATACCCCTTTGCGCCGAATTAAGCACCGTCAGATTATGATCGGTAGCGCAAATTTTTACATCCCAAGCGGCGTCATCGGTCTTTACCTGCCGGAAAGCGCACTTGACAAGGATAGCCAGAGAATACGGTTCTTCTCCCGTGGAACATCCGGCGCTCCAGATCTTAAGAGTCCTGCCGCCCGATCCTTGCTTGCGGATGATGATCCCCTTCATCGCCTCGAATAAAATAGAAAGCTGGCGCGCGTCCCGGAACCAGAAAGTCAGGTTCCGGCCCAGGTTCTGGAAAGTCACTACGCGTTCTTCCTCGGATTTCCTTTCGGCATATCTTTTGAAACTGCTATATTCGTTCCTGAACCCGAAATGATGTTTAACCTGCCCGGGGCGGAGTTTTTCTTCAGCGTTTTTTCTCAAAGTATCGACCGTGATCCCGCGGTACGCGCAATAGGATTGGATAAGGCCGGTCATATAGTCCCGGACATTTCGGTCCCGGATAAAATCCGCGTCAACATCTTCCCCGAAAATAGAAAGTATTGCCGGATAATCCCCGTCTTCCCGGGCCCAGCCCCCATCCATCCCGCCTGCCGAACCGGAAACTTCGTTATCCGCTTCCTCTTCAACCGGGCCGAATTCCCGTATTATCTTCTCAGCCATATCCAGAGGCGGCGCAAAAGAAATATCGGCCTTGCTGTAATATGCCTTATAAGCGAGTTTAACCAGCCCGGATATTTTTCTTTCAGGGCAGCCGATATCCTTTAGGATCCGCGATAAAGCCTTGAAGTCCGCGAAACCCTGTCTTGTTTTTTCCCAGTCTTTTTTTGCGCGCCGGGCCTGAATATAAAAAAAGATCGCCATCGGCAGGATGACCAGCAATAAGAAACCGTATATGCTGTCGAATATGCAATAAATCATGAGACCGGCGAGAACAGATAAATTATTTATGATCCGGAGTTCTTTCTTCGGCGCCCTGTCCATCCCTTGTAACCAAGCGCTGATCCAGGGCAGTTCCCGGGTAATGATTGTTCGCAGTTCGCTTCTCTGGCGATATTTTATCAAGAACGGTAAAAGCTTATCCATATCAAGACAATCATTAACCATGATCACGCTTCCGGGCAGGATCTGCCGGCCCCCCGGGACTGCCGATAATTGCGGAGAGTTGGTCTTGCTGGCACCCGTGACCAGAGCGAAATTACCATAATGCTGGTCAATAGCTATGGAATAACCTTTTTTATGCAAAGCTTTGATTATAAGCGAAGGGACGCAGGCGATAAGCAGATATACCTGCTCTTTCGATAATCCCGTCTTATACGCCACAGTATCCACGTCATTAGCCGTAAGATCCTCCAGCCGGGAAGAGTTATAATGCTCGCTTACTACCAATACAAAATCCTGCCCGATCTGCCTTTCTTCGCCGTATAAATTATACTTCCCCGCCGGCATGATTATTTTGATAAGAGGCAGCTGAAAAATGATCTCCCGCTCGCTGTAAGGCAGATCGAAATCATTTCCGCAAACCAGATCGTGCCCGCCTTTCTGTCCGGGGACCTTAACCTCTACGCCCAGGTCATTGATAATGAACCGGCGGAAGCTCTGCGGATGCAGCGATATCCAGAATCCGCCGATCACTTCATTGCCATCCAGAGTCCCTTCCCGGTATTTCCGCTCCCGGAACGCGGTAACTTCTTCCAGGAATTTTTTCCCGTTCTTCCCCTCAAACAGCCTCTCAAGCGCCCGGAGAGTCCTGCGTTCTAATAATTTTTCCGTGGACGCGATAAACTTCGTCCCGTTGATTTTTTCTTCCCGGAATTTTCCGCCGTCGGCGGGATCAGCGATGAAACGCAAACAGCCTTCATCGTAAGAATACTTTCCCCGGATCCCGCCTTCCGGCCTTTCGACCAGGATGACCTCGGCCGCGACGATCTTCTCCAGCATCTCCGGAGAAAGCGGGCGGTTGCCCTGTTTCCGGTTGTCCGCCGAAAGGCCCCTGAGGACATCTTCCGCTTCCTCTGCGCAGATCCGCCGGATATTCACCCGGGAAGATAAAGGCGATACTTTAACATATATGACCTGCTTTACCTCCTTAAAACAGCCTGACTCGGCTGACGGCAAATACTTAAAATCCCTGTTCCCCTGCTCATCCCTGACCACGAAATTGTGCCCTAACAGGTTCAAAACGAGCACCTGTCCGCAGGCGTAAAGGCGCCCGCCGGAAATAGTCAGCCAGGTAAGATCTTCCGCGGTGAACAAATAACGCGAAGGCTGAGAATAATTACCTTCCACTATGGATTCAGTTATCACTGATTTTCCGGATTTCGACCTGCCGATGATCATGACCAGCTTATGGTCGAGCGTATCCTCCACCAGGTTCGCGTGGAGTTCTTCTATGCCCAGTTCGGCCTGTTCAGCTTCGGGGAGCAAAATAATGTAGCCGCCCTTAAGCCGTTTATTCAATTCTTTTATCGCCAGCCCGGCGCGCGTCCCCCCGTCCTTACCTTTATTCTCGCCGTCGGTTCGTTCGGTATGATAACCTATCCCTTCCAGGATAACGGCTTTTTCAACCCAGGTTTTCGACGTATCGCGCATTTCTTCCATGATAATGCGTTTATTGACTGAAAGCGGGTCGAGCAGGATGGTCAGGAAATAACCCCACGGCAGGATCTCCGTCCGGCTGCCGTTACGTATCGTCTTGCGGGAAAGGCAGGCGGGAAGTTCCCGGCACAGCTTGCCGTGATCGAACATCGCGGAACAAGGTATTCCCGCCTGCCATCCGCGCTCAACGAATATCTTTTCCCAGAGATAACAATGGGAAGAATATCTCTGGCCGATGACCGCGTCAAAAGCCTCAAGCCTGCCGGACACCGCGAGCAGGCGGGCGAGGAAATTTCCCGATACCTCCGAATAGTATTCCTTAAGGCTTTTTTCCAGCAGGTTCCAATACGTCCCGCGGTAATCGCAATGCAGATCGACGAATCTAAGGTTATCGACCGCTCCCGCGATCTCCTTCGCTTCGAAATATTCCCGGAGATACACGCAAAGAGACTCGCCGATCTCCGCGTCCCCGCCCAACGCGGAAATAGCCAGCATCGCCCTGCCGCCGAGCGCGCCCCTGAGCTCAACTATCATGTCGAGAAAAAGAGCGTCGGTGCAGGGAGAACGGATATCCCGTTCGGGATGGATGTACTTGTTCTCTGCGGTTATCGGGCCCGGGAACCGGGCGAGAATGTCCCCGCCCATATCCACGCACAGGCAGAATGCCGTATCCAGACTTTCCCGCTTCCATTCGACAAAATCTTCCGCAAGCTCGCGCCCGCTGACCAAAGCGTCAGCCATAAAGATATCGATCCCGGAAGCCTGCACGGAATCATAAATTTTTCCCTCCGATAAAGGCAGCAACCGGGGGCCGCACCACCACGCCGCGGTTTTCCCGTCCGCGGGGACAACGATTGAAAGGCCTTTGCCGAGCGCGTAAAAATGCCGCGCCCCCGCCGCGGGGACAAGGCTTTTCTCGCCGTCCAACTGCATATTAGCTACCGGGATCGGCCCGCCGAACGGGTCTTCCCGGCTCCGTTTAAGGTTCGGCACGATGATCGTCACCGCCGCTGCCGGAAAGAGCTGCTTGAACATGCACGCGTGATGGATAGCCCCGAGCCCGTCGCCGCCGCCGCCGGCGGCGATAATGTAAAAATGCGTTATTTTCTGCAGATCGAGGCCCTTCGGCCAATAACTGTTCTTAAAAAAGAACTCCCCGCCGTCTTTATACTCCCGGCGTAAACCGCGCTCTAGTTCCGAAGCGCTTACTAAAAGCTTGTTTTTAGCGAATGCGATGAAGCGGCAATTATCGATATTCCTGCCGGTGGGGAGCTCTTTTTCCTCGACCCCTTGTTTAACCGTCTTAAAAGTGTCGATAAACCCGCGGATGAAACTTTCGGCGGCCTTTTTCTTTAAGCTTTCTTCCGTTAAATTATCTAATAACTGCTTCAATAACCCCGCCTGCTCTTTCAGCGCCGATCTGTCTTTAATCGTGAACGCGCTGACGAAGTCTATATTATAGATCTCGCTCACAAACCCGGATTCCAGGGCGATCCTGATATTGCTGCCGTTCCTGTCGCCCAGGCCGATCAAATAAGCCGAAAAAGCGGCCTTACCCAGCAAATAGGCCAGCCTTTGGGCAAAAGCGCGATTTGCCAGGAGCTCTTTATGGCGCCAGTATAATTCTTCCAGGTTGAGATCGCCGATGAACGTGTATATGTTATAAGGCGTTTTATAATCGACCAACAACGGGGTAGGAAGGGCGAATGCTTCCAGGACGATCGGAGCATAAGGCTCATAGCTTGCGCTGTGCGCTTCTTTCAGGACCAATTTTCTGGGCTTCCCGGAGTATTCCACTTCCGCCACATAAGTGCGCAGGTCGTCAAAAGAACTCCTGGCCCTGCCTTGTATCAATTCGACAGAGATAGCTTTCCCGCAGCCGAAACGGGACAAAAGCTCTTTAATGTATCCTTTTTCATAACGGATATCCCGATCTTCTTCTCCGCCGTCCGGGCGCAAAGGTGCTTTCGGTGATCCCGGACAGGCCGGGTTGCTGATGCTGATATATACGTCGAAATGCTTGCGCCCGGTAAGATCGGCGAATTCTTCGAATGCCTGTTGCAGGTAACGCAGGAGCTTCTTTTCGGGGACCTGATATTCGGTTTCTTCGCGGAACCCTTCAAGTACCGGCCGGGAAAAAAGCAATTCTCTAAATTCCGGTATAGAAAGCCTGACGGTCAAGCCATCGCTGTTTATTTCGATCTTTTTTCCTAAAACCTTGCATAAAACTTCTCCCAGCTTTTCGTCGTTTTCCGCGAAATATATTATATTTTTTACCGACTTCAGCATCTTATCATCTCCGGCCGGATATATATTATTACCACGGTAAGCATCCATGATCATGCTGAAAACAGATATATTCCTGCCATAACCTGCTATTTGTTCGTAAAGGTCGCGGAAATGCGAGTTGAATTTATACTCCTGGATGGCGTTACTTGTAGTCGCGTCGACTTCTTTGCTGCCGCGGGCGGAAATAAATACCTTCTGGTAGCTCTCGATATCGGAAAATCCGGGAAGGAACCCCACGGTGTCCTCAAAAACAAAACTGAATTTATGCAAACCGGATATTTCCCCCAGCATACCCTTGACCCGGGCAAAACAACGCTGGTCGTGTTTGCACACCGCAATGCGCGAACCCGTTTTCTCGAACCGCCAAAGAGCGACCCTGACGACATCGATCAGCATGATTTTATTACGGTTCTGGGTATACCGTAGATTCTGCAATCCCAGTTCCATCAGCTCGTCGATCTTCGTAATAAACACCCCCATATCCGCCTTGGGAACAAAACGGTTCCAATACGGCACCAGTTCCAACCCGGCGAAGATCTCTTTCAATCCATAGCGCGCGTTAGCTTTGCCTTGAGCGTAAACCAGCCCCAGGAAAAGCCCGGCCAGCCTTCCTTCCGGGATATTAATATCATTGCTTCTTGCGGCGGCCCGGATATCCTCGTATCTGCGCCGCAGCCCGGCGGTATCCGGATAATAATTACTTAGCGGCCGGGAATAGATTATTTCGAATATTTCGTTCAATTCAGCGCCGGCGATCTCCCCGGAAGAGAGACGGCCCAGGCAATCATCAAGCCGCGTCAACAGCCCATAAGCCGGGTAATCATACGGGGCGAGACCGGAAAGGATCCTTTTCCTTTCGCCGGCTGAAATCCTGAGGAAATAATTCAGGTCGCCGTTTCTGACCTCGGCTTCGCGGTCTCCGGAAGAAAAACAACGGTTACAATGCAATTTATGGCGCAGGATAAAACTAAAAAGGCAGGTATTGCTTAATGCGGCTGCGGGCAATTCAACGATACCGGCTGAAGGACATGTAGAAAATACCGCTTTATCATCGGACGAAGAGACAAATTCGAACTTCGGAGGGCTGCGGGCGCTGTAAACGAACCCCCAGACTTTATGTTTTTTCAACGCCTCAAGAGCTCCGTTAAGGCGCCGCACGATATCATCCCGGGAAACCCCTTCCAGGTCAAGGCGGTCGATAAAGATCTGTTTCCCGGAAACGCGCCCGTATACTCCCGGCGAATACGCATTGGCGCGTTTCTCAGCCCCGCCGGACCGCCCCCCGTCAGCATCTTCCGTGATCCCGGCGCATTTTTTAAGTTCCCGGAAAGAAATTATCTTCATCCCCTGCTTCGCCGCTTCTCTTTCGGCCAGATCGGGCCTGTTCTTAGCAATTACCGGGAAAACAAGATTAAAATTACCTACCGACAGATCATAAACAAGATTGATCGACCCGGGCGCGGCGCCCGGAAACATGAAATGAGTTTTTATCATGCCAATAACGCAGACGTCCAGCAGTTCCCCGCACCCGAAAACCTTTATTTCATCCCCCCGGGCAATTGCGCTCCGGAGGAGACCGGGAAATCCGTAATGCACCTGTTTCCGGCTGGCCGCGCCCAGTTCAGCGACAAAATCGTTCAAACGGCAGGCGTATTCCAGGTTGCCGGCAAGAGCGATGTAGATCAGTTCCCCCGCTTTGTCGCTTAACGCCAGGGTAACAAATTCTTTCCAGCCGGCGAGAAGTTCTCTGTTCTGCTCGCCGGTCAATTGCTCGCATGAATAAAAAGGATGGATAAGCACATAGAACCTCTTTTTCTTGTTTTCGTTCCGGGCAGACGGGTAAATTATATTATCCTTGTATTTCTGAGAGACAGGGATAGAAGTTTGTTCCGCTTTCACGGCATGATCCCGCTTGAGATTAAGTTTTGCCGTGACGATATAAAACTTACGGTATAATTCCTTGTTTAAATAATATTTTCCGAACATTGCCACGGTCTTCCATGCGCTCAAACGGAATAATTCCCGCAGTTGGCCGTATTTTACCGAACACGCCAGCATTTTAACGGTCAGACAAAACAGCCGGGCCGTTAGCAACAGGCTGAATCCGCCGTATCCGCCGCGGATATCGCCTATCGTCCGGATCAGGCGTTCCTGGTATTTTCCAGGCAAAACAGTGGCTAACTCCTCGCAGACAGTCACAATCCTTTTCAGAGTCTTAGTCTTTTTCCCTTTTATGAAAAAACACAAACCGGTGTAGCAAGTAACCGCGCAGGCGAAATATTTGATCAATGGGACCGGGTCATTAAGATCGATCCCCTTTCCGGAGATCAACAAAGCCCGTTTCAAATTTATCTGCCAGAAATAATTCCCCTCTACGGCTTTTCTGCCGCAGATGGTAACATCCAACTCCAACCCCGCCGCTTCCAGAGGAATGCGCCGGCAGGAATCGTCCTGCCCGGACACGATCAGGATGTCGATATCGTTATAGACCGGGAAAGAAATAAAACTTCCGTGTAAATATACCGCCTCCACCGGAATACCGGCTGTTACGCCGGCAAGCGTCTTCCTCACGTCTTCGGACCGGAGAAAAACTCCGATCCTCTCTACTATCGCCGTTTCCACGGCCAAAGACACTGTCGCTTCCCACATCGGGATCGACCGCAGGAAAGCCCTGACCGCCCCCGGGGTAAGGCTGAGATACGTAAATCCGCGCGCCCCCCCGTCATTGCCGGCCTCCCGCAAGACCCCGCCGCGGTAAATAACCGCGCGCAGATTATGGTCCCAGACGCTGCCCGCCGGGATCACAAGCCCTGCTCCGCAGTTATCCGCGAATTCCTCTACCAACGGCTGCAGGTAATTACCCGGTCCGAGCCAGTTCGTATACAATACATCTGCATCCGTTATCGTCGCCAGAAAGTTTTTATCTTCCATGTCCGCGCAGACCGCGGTCAACCCGAGATCATCGCGGCGGTTAAGATACTCTACGGCCCTGACCCGCAAAGGATCGCAATCGACCACCATCACTTCGGCGCCAGGCAGGCGCCGTTTGATCTCCGCGGCGGTCCAGGGAGTTACGTTGACGAACGGCTCGACGATCTTGGCCGCGTCCGGAAAATATTTCTCAACCGCCGAGATTATGCTCCAATCCAGCTCACTGCCGTACAATTGATCTATCTGGTAACGCAGATACCGTTTCTTACCGAGCCTTTTAGCCAGATACCGGTCATGCGCGTCGCTCCATTGTGCGATCATATCGAACGCAAGCTCGATAACCGCCCCCGAACCGGCACGCGCGGCGGCCGCGTATGCGGCGGATTCGTCGTTTTCGCGCAAGCGGGCCTTGACCTCTTCCAGCACTGCGGCGAGCTTGTCCTCCGGGATACCGTAACCGCCTTGCCATTCGCCTCTGACAAACATCCCGCCGTCGGAACAACCCGCGGCCTTTTTCTCGGCATAATAAAAACGCACTTCGCCGTAGATCCCGCCGCGCAGTTCTTCCAGGGTCGCCAGCACCAGGTAATCGGTCCCCAGCTTATGGCCCCAGAAATTATCGGAATACCGGCGCGCCGCGTGGGTCAACATCCATTTTTTCCTGAATTTCCTTCTTTCGCAGACGATCTTCACGCCGTACACCGCGATCAATGCCTCGGCTTCGGTCTTTACCCTCACGTAACCGAAACTGTTGAACAACGAATCCAGGCGCTTCATCCAGTCGCCCATGCGCTCATCGGTAAGTCCCACTGCCCAGGATATGCAATCATATTCATTGTCCCTGTCGACCACCCGGGCGGTCTTAAGATACGGATGATCCAGGGCGTCGCCGCGAAGGGTAAAATCATCCCATTCGCGCACGCGCGCGGTCACATCCATAAGTTCGAAGAAATCCGCCGCCAACCCGCCGTCTTTCTTGACTAAAGAATATTCCTTTTCACCGGACTCCCCCTTATTGAGGCTGAACGCGGCCCGCAATTTCTTCCAGAGCCCGCCTTCAGCGGCGATGTTCTTCGCCGGTTCTCCGGAAAGCGCCTGGAACGCCTCATCTAACGTCCCGGCGTTGAAAAGTATTCTCGATATCTCCGCCTGCGGCCAGCCCTGCGCCGCACGCCGGTATATCAGGTCCAGGATAGCTTTGCTCTTGCCGGAATATTCCGCTTCCCACTCTTCATAGCCCCAACCCGGTCCTTTGACAAATCTCCAATAATTCTCACGCAGGAATTCCTCGATCTTGCGTCCGGCGGTCTCGCGGCTGATCCCCGCCAGGTCTATTTCGAACCTCCGTAGCTGAACGTTATTCAACGCTTCTTCCTCCGCGGTCAGCAGTTCCGGCGGGTTCCATCCCCGGGTAAGATGCTTATGCATCCGGTAAGCCATATCCAGAGGACGCGGATCTCCGAGCACGATATCGCTTCTTGCGCTTATCTTATGGCGCACGCGGATACCGCTGAACCGGCCTTCCCCGTAACTATGCGGTTTTTCGCGTTCGCGGGGAGTAAATTCGAAAACAGCCCAGCGGGAGCATTCTTTTTCTCCGGCCGGGACCTTAATAATAGCGCCTTCTTTCACCGGGACCAAAGCGGCGCTCTCCTGCGCCATGTTGAATTTTATTTTTACGTAAACCACCGGCGCGTCTACGCCGTACATCCGCCGCAGGCTGTCTTTTAAGAAAGCGGAATATTCGGCGTTCTTCAATAACTCGAAATAGATCGTTTCCATCCCGGATTCGAAGCCCTTTACGGCTTTATCCGAAAGCCGGGTTATCAACGCCCCTTCCGGGAACGCTTCCGTCATCCCTATCTCGATAAATTCCCGGGTTTCGTCAAGCAGCTTTTTGATACCGGATCTTATCTCCGGGTCATCGGCCGTTTCGATCATTTCCTGCATGAAATAAATGAATTCCCCCCATTCCGGGTAATCTTCCAGCAGCAGCCGGTCGCAGAAATATTCCCGCAGCACTTTCGCGCAGAACCTCCGGGCCGCATCGTTTATCTCCTTGTTCCCGCTGTTAAGGCCGGAAAGCAGCTCTTCGGTCATTGCCCAGCCCGCGGCCACGGGCGACCCCAGACGGAAAGACCATTCCTGCGCGTCAACTCTGCTTAAGGCGGTTTTCCCTTTTTCGTTACCGCCGTCTTTTCCGGCGGCCGGCTTTTGCCGGATATTCATCTTCCATCCATACCAGCACCATTCGTCATTCCTCTCCAAAGCTTTTCGCATGGCGATGATCCCCTCGGTGATCGCGGGATCGGCAGGCACTTCGATGATCTCCAGGGGTATCGGGAAATTCAGCGTTTCGTCGGAATACGCGAATTTCTCGCCGTCTACTGTCGAGCCGCGGTCATCGGTGATCAAGTATCCTCCCGGCTTGAGCAGTTCATAGATACCATTGATGTAACTGCGTTTGCCCGGTCCGGCCTTATATTCATAAGGCGCGGCCATAGCCGCTTTTTGGTAGAAAAGATCGTAACTGCGCCTGTGGACTACCGGTTTGTCGAAAGCGTCAAGGAATGTTATTGAATACCGTTGGGGACTACTCCGGTGATATGCCCAGATGAACGATATCCGCGGATATCCGCGCTCGTCATTATCGACCCGCAGGGAAGATAGATCGGCGCCCATAGCTTGCAGCTCCAACGCTAAATCCATAACGATCCTGTCGATCTCTTTAATGTCTTTAAAGAATAATTCTTCGGTCTTATCGTTAAAGAAAGACGCTCCGTAGCCGTCATGATTCTTAAAAACAGACACAATTATTTTGAATGTTTCCGCTTGAACATCGCCGTGACCGGAGTAAACCCGGTTTATTTTCCGCAAGTCCTCGGCGGAAAGCCCGTAATAAAACGACTGAAAATCGGCTTCTATACAATCCGTGGAAAGGAGGAAATTCGATATGTCGCATCCCGCGCATTTATAAAGCGCGGTCTTCTGTTCCCCGGATTGATTGACCGTCCGCTTGACGGCCATATCGTAAGCGACATAGAGCGGATCAAGCAGTCCGGCTTTGACCGGCCGCATGTCCATATCGAGCCGGCCGGCCAGCCAGGACCGCCAGAAAGACAAGAATATTGTTCGCATCATATTCTTTCGCCAGCCGCGTTCCATGCGGGTAATGGAAACTTTACGCGGGCTGTTCCGGTTTAATGCCGCATAAAGATATTTCTCGAGTTTGCCCGCGAAGGATCCACCGTCCTTAAATTCTATTTTTTGCGTTTTCGCGATTCCGCCGCCGTCGGCCGGGTTAACCTCATTCGTCTCAAGCAGTGCGGCCGGGCTGCCGGTATCCCTGCGCAATTCATCCTGAACATCTTGGCTGTTGATCAGGCGGCGTAATTGCAGCAGCAGCCGTAATTTCTCTTCCCCTTCAAATTTATATTCCTCTTTTCTTAGTATATCCTTCACGTCTTCGGCGATCTTTTTCCAATGCCCTTCATTCTGCTTATACTCAAAATCATACTCTGCCGTGAAGACATCGTAATATTTCTCCAACAGCCGGGACATAAATTTTTCCTGAGATAAATAAGAACTGGCGTCGCCGTCTATATACGCTTTTACCGCCGCCATCAAAAGGTAAGAGCCGATCCTGAACTTATAGCGGACAGTCATCTCCCGTTCAGCAGCCGCGCCAAAAGGATTTTTCCGGATAAAATCATTAGAAAAGCTATACAACCCGTCAAGGTCGCCGGCAAAGAACAACTTTACCGCCTCGGCTTCAAGCACATCGGACAACAGATAAGACAACCCTATGTATTCCCGGTCATAGATCAGCCGGACGCCGCCTATGGTCCAGCCGCTCTGCCGCAGGCAGGCCTCCATCACCGCCAGGACAAGCTCATCGCTGTTCTCGATCCTGCGGTATCCTAATTCCGGACGGACATAAAGTTTCATCTGCCGGTCGTAATCCGAACAAAGCCGTTCTCCCAGCGCCTGGATGATCGCGGCCCTTGTCCAGTAATTTTTCGCCACGCGCAAAGCCTCCAGATGCTCGGCGCAGCTGAATACCCGGGAAAAGATGAAAGCGTTCGAGTATATATGGGCCGGCATCCTGTCGGCTATCAAGCCTACGCCGTTCTCCAGGAAGAAATCGTTGATCTTGGCCGCGAAGCTGTAGGATATCCTTACCCGCCCGCGCTCTTTTATTTCCATGTCCCGGTCAAAACACTCTTCAAGCAATGTCGCCAGAAAGATCCCGGCCACAACCGGGGCGGCGGATAAACATTTCAGCCGTCCGCTGTCGATCAGATCTTCCCAAGAATCGGACCCGGTATTCTCAATGACTTTTCTTCTCGCCGGCTCATCAACCGCTAACTCTTCGATGACCGAAGGAAGCAGCCCCGCCAATTCCAGCCTCATGATCCCGTCGATCAATTGCGCGCAGGAAGTTTGCGCGGTCAATCTGCGCAGGTCGAATACCTCTTCCGTTTTTTTCTCACACTTACTCTTCCGGGTTGACGTCACTCCGCCGTCAAAACGTAATTCCCGGACTTTAACATCCTGGGCCTGTGAATTCCCCAGCGGTTTTTCCGGCAGGGGATTACCGGCGAAAATCCGCTCTTCCAACCCGGCCATTCTAACTTTGTGCTCCTGCCATTCGCCTTCGAGGATATAACGGGGCAGAAGTTTCTCGCATCTTGCGAACCAGTCGGCTTTCAACGCGGCGAAACCGGCGGCGCCGTAAATTTCATCTTCGTGAACTATCTGGTAATAATCGCAGTATGTCCGGAAATTTAAAAAATCCTTGCTTCCTCTAAGCGATTCATTCTGCTCGAGGTAATAAAACATAGCGTAGATATAATAATCAATCATGAAATGGACAAGCCGGGACAAATATTGTTCATATTCCTGATCGGAGATAACCTTAAGGACGGCTTGCCTGGCATCGGGATGGCCGGTGAAATCAAGCGATCCGTCTTCGTTGCGCCCGATACCTGCAGGAATATCATCTTTTCGCAGGTATTCCGCCAGGTTAATGTATCCCTGGGTATCCCCGGGTTGGCCCTGTCGTCCGGCTCTGCCCATAAGCTGCCGGTCGATACGCGGGCTGATCCGGCTCAACGACGTGTAAAGCACGAATAATCCGCCGGCCTTGACCGAATCCGGATGCAGTTTAATATCCGTGCCGCGGCCTAACATATTGGTAGCTACCGTTACCAGCCCCGGCTGTCCGGCCCTGGCGACAACAGCCGCTTCGTGGCCGGCGTTTTTAGCATTTACCAGATTGTGCCGGATCCCGGATTCCCTAAGCATCCGGCTGAATTGTTCCGATTCCAGCGGCGAAGAAGTCCCTAACAGCACCGGCCTTCCCGATTCGCTGATGTCCTTGATCCTCCCGACGATCGCCCTGCTCCAAACTTTTTGAGAGGCGAAAAACCGGTATTCCCGGTCAATGCGCCTGTTGGCGAAACGCGGAGGAAGCACGGCGATCCCTTCAACTTTATAGATACGGCGCAACTCTTCGCGGGCAAGCCGGAGATCTATTGTTCCGGTCATGCCGGTAAGGATGCCGTATTGCCGGTAAAAAATAGACACGGGAAGATTAATAAAATTAAGGTCTTTGCGGGAAATGATCCGCTCCTTCAACTCTAAAAACTGGTGTCTTCCCAGCGCGTAACGTGAATCGGGTTTGATCCTGCCTGTCGAACTGTCGATAACGACAATATTGTTCCCCGCGACCAGATAATCGACGTCCCGCCGGCTCTTGCGGCTGACTGTCAAATAGGCCTTGATAAATTCAGCTTTGTTGGCCCGGAGCATTTCCATCTGGTTATCCAGCTGATATTGTTCCATCCGCTTCATCTGAGCGTCGCTCATCAGGTAACGTTTGATCCGTTTAACAAATCGCTTAACCGGCGCGCGCAGCCACAGGACGGTTCTTCGTTCGTCCAGGAACTTATTTACCTGTTGTTCTCCCCTTTCCGTCAACTCAAGCACTCCGTTCCTGTAACGGTAATCCCGGACCTCCCGGAGATCTTCGGCGACATCGCGGAGATCTTCGAATTCCTTTCCGGCCAGGCCGATAACAAAACAAAGCGCCATGCCCGAACCGTTGAGGTCGATAAGCGAATAATCGGCTTCGTCGACAATGGCAAAAGCTTCCTGCAGTTCTTTTCTGCCGATGACGCCGCGCAGGAAATCGAATCCCGCCCCGTTGGTCGTGGTATAGATCACCTTGGCTTCGCGGTAAAGGATCTTCTTGAATTCAGCTGAAAGGATAGTTCTGTAAAAATATCCCAGGCGGCGGAAAAGATAGACGTTCACGATATTGGCCTGGTAAACAAAAGACAATGCAAAGATATTGATCAGCAAAAGCGTGCCTGAAATGGCTCCGGCCCCTATGTGGCCGGACAAAACCGCAATAACTGTCCCCATGGTCAGCACCCATAACATGATTCCGCTCAATGCGTATTTTAAAGTCTTCCGTACCGCTTTGATATAGATCCGGATATTGGCGAGCTTAGAGATACCCTGGCAGCTGTTTTCGCTGATGAAGCCTGATTTGATGCCGAGGAACGTAAAAAGATTTCTGGTGATCTTATAATCCCTTTCGGAAAGGTAATCGTTCTGGGTAAAAATATGCGCCTGCGTTCCTTCCAAAGCGCGCATATACGCGGGAAGCATGGCGATAAAAGTCTTGCCTTCCCCCGTCTTTATCTCAAGCACGCGCTTGCGGTCAAGCAGCAGACCGCCGAGCATCTGGACGTCATAGATCCTGATGCCGCTTAACCTGCGGAAAGCCTCGCGGACCGCCGCAAAAGCTTCGCTCTGGACTTCAAAACGTTTTTTGCCGCCGGTAAGTTTGGCGCGCAAGCGCGCGGTTTCAGCCCGCAGATCGCTTTCGCTCAATCCCCTCAGCCGCTCTTCGTGGCTGTTGATCTTTTTGATGACCGGCAGGCACTGCTGCAATTCGGTTCTATGGCGTTCTTCCATGCGCCCGATAGAAGCTTCAAGCTCCCTGTATTCGCGCTCCGCGGCGTTTTTCCAGTCTTCCTTACTGCCGCCGTCGCGCGAAGATGTCTCCCCGGGAACAAGAATATTCCTGCCGGGACTGTACTTCTTATACAACCGATACGGGTTAAATTCCTCCCCGTCGATAGTGAACATTTCATCATACCGCTCCAACAATGCCCCGGCTTCCGCTTCGGGGATAAGAAAAATATTGCTGGCCGGATCGTTCTTCCTGTCTTCCTCTATGTCTTTAAAGTCGTCTTCGATAACGGCTTTCAAGGCGGCGGCTTCCAGCCTCCTGACCGAACGCGGATAGCGGTCCAAAGCCACCGCGTATTCGGCCAGATACAGAGGCATCCCTTTCCAGAAACCCGGACGGTCATGGAAACGCGCGATCTGACGGAAGAGATCGATCTTTCTCCGCGCGACATCCCGCTGCTCAGAGATCAGATCGATCGATAGTTCGATCAACAAAAACGGGAGAACAAAAAATCCGGCAAGAGAGACAATATTCTCGATGAATTTCCTGCCGGTCATGGTATTATCTTTGCCGCCCGCCATCGCTTTCCCCGCGTCCCTCAACTCCAAGCAGGCGTCTATAGCCTTAGCCAACGCGGCCCAGCTTAAAAAAACCGTAAACATGTTGTGCCCGACAGCCTTCCTTCCCTGACCGTCTAAAACCCCTCCGAACATCAAGGGAACGCTGACGATCGCGACTACGGAAAGACCTGTCGCTATCCATCCGCCCAGAGTGCCGGCTGCCCCGAAGATCAGGATGAACACGAATAAAGAATTGATTATCCCGGCGCTGAACATCGTTCCGCGCATCGCGAACAGCGACCTGGCCGCCGGGGCGGACAGCGGGTCTTTCTTTTCCAGCGCCCTGCTGATCAGCGCCAAAAGGCCGGTGAACATGAACGCCCCCAGGAAACCGGTTATCCATATCCGGCTCACCTGCGGCAAATAATCATACGCGCCGGTAAACCAGGTCAAAACCGCCCAGAATGCCGCCAGGACGAAGAATATACCGGCGTAATCTTTGATCTTCTCTATAAATCCCTGTTTCCCGCCGTCCCGGGGATCACCTTCCCAGCGGTATGTCGAAATGAAACACGAAGGCAGCGAATGATGCGTGACCTCTTTCCGGCTGACGAAAGAAATACGGGGCAGGCCGCGGGAAGGCAGGATATTGCGGATCTTCAACGCGCCGCTGTCGTCCGGGAAGAAGAAAGGCAAATACCGGTATTCCACCGGGCCCTGTCCGTTTATCCCGCGGAAGAACGCGTCTGTTTCCATGCCTTCGATCATAAACCAGCTAAGATCGGAAAAGAACGCTTCAGCGCCTGGTTTAAGGACACGCTTGGATTCACTGATAAGCAAAGCTTTATCGCTTATATAATCGGTGACCGAATCGGTAACCAGCACGGCGTCGAAGATCCCGTCGGCGAACGGCAGTCCTTCTTCGACATCGTGATATATCACCGTATCGTGAAAATACCGCAGGAACTCCCTCATCTGCCGCATGCGCTGCTCATGCGTATCTCCGGTCAATTTCATCCTGTTAGACAGTATCCCGATGGGCAAAGAGATCAATTCCTTATTGATGAACGCCAGGTCTATTGAAGGGAACGCGTCGCGGATATCCTTGATGATGACCCCGGCGCCCGCGCCGATGACCAGGACCTTTCCGGATTTAAAACGCTCGACGCGCGCGAGATAATCGGTCATCGTCTCTCCGAATATATGCCGGTAAAAACGGAAAGGCGCGTTGGTTTTCTGCAGTCCACGGGTAACATTTCCGGGCACGCCGCCGTAGGGATTGTTAACAGGGATAAATTCATAATCTATATCGGTCCGCAGCAAAAGCCGGTCCGCCCCGCCGTCGGCATGGTGATAAACGCCGTTTGCGAAGATCTCCATCGCCCTGGACTGCTGGTCAGCGGACATCCAGCGCCCCGCTATCAATAACCCGAAACTCCGGCTTTCCAGGCCCGGGTCGGGGGACACGGTGTATTTCGGGATAAGCTTTGATCCCGCGGCGTCTAATTCTATATCCGTCTTCCAGAACTCAACCGGCGCCCGGGCGGCTACGGCGGACAGCCCGTCCCGGATATGAGTGTTGAATATTACCGTACAGCGAAGAGAAGCCAGGTACTGCAGGACCGCGCATTGGATGGCCGCCAGCTCGAAATTATCCGTGCCGTGCATTTCATCCAGGATCACCAGGCTGTCCGGGGTGACCTGGCGAATAATCTCGCTGTAACGTTTGATCACGTTAAAGAAATAACTTTCGCCCTGGGTAACATTATCATAACCGCCGAAGAAAGAAAATACCCGGTCGAACCGGCCGATCCGCAGGTCCCCGGAAACATAAAAACCCCTTACCGCGAACAACGCGTTCAGCCAGCAGTTAAAAAGCATAGCTGTTTTGCCGCTGGAATTCGGGCCGGTGATCACTATTAACGGATTATCTGCTTGGCAGGAGAACGACTGCTCGATGGCGCCGGGAAGGAAAGGCTTGGTAAATCTTCTGAGAAAAGCGGGGACTGCCGAAGGGAAGAAAGGTTTGCTGTTCTTGAGCGCGAACACCCCTTTTGCCGGAACGAATACCGGAGGGCTTAAGCCCCAATGTAATACCGCCCGGGCGATCCCCAGATTATCGTCTATCTGCGTTACCAGCGCCGCTGACTGGTCCGCCAATCCATTCACGGCGTCCTCTTTATCTTTATCGGAAGCTTTATCGTCGCTGATCAAAGCCAGGACCGGCGGGAACCGGGTCATAAGGCCGCGCAGATCCGCGGCTATTTCCGCGCTTTCTTCCCGGTCGGGGAATTCGGCAAGGATCTTTTCCAATACCCTCTGCATATTCCCCAGGTTGCGCTCCGCGCTGTCCCGGGAAAAACCGCCGGCCAGCAACTTGGCAAGCTGCGCCATATTCATGCTCAACCTGACGGAATTGAATTCCGACACCAGCTTGGACAACCCGATCAACCGCGCTTCTCCCATCTCCGCGAGCGCGCCGGTAAGCCGCAGTTTCCTGCCTGCCGCGGCGGGATCGACAGGATCAGCGTCGAATAAACTTTCGAATCTCCGCATAATATGCGATTCATCGAGTTTTTCGAAGAAACGATCCTGGTATATGTTCAAAAGAACTTCGGTAAGCATGCGCTTGTCCGGGGTCGGATCATTTTCTTCTTTGCCCAATTCCCGGGACAAGCTGGATTCCTGCGGCATTATCCGCGGGAACCCGTCTTCTCTGCCTGTAGTGATCAACTCATAATACGCGCGGCTGAGCCGGCTGATCTGATCGGGCATACCGGCTTCGGAAAGCAATTCTATGGCGTAACTATGCCCGGCAATACCGGGGATAAGGCCGAAATCCGGGGTCACCCTGCCGTTAACCATGGTTACGGTATGCTGCCAGGGGGCCTGGCCGGTGCTGCGGCTGATCAACTCGAACGCTTTTTTCAAATGCCCGGTGACCACTACCGTAGAGCCTGTTTTGATCAGATCCTCGATCAGCACCGCGGCGACCGCGACCAGTTCCTGATAATCGGTGCCGGCGGGAGCCTCGTCCAGTATGACCAGGTCCCCGGGTCCGGCCCGGCGGATTATCTCCGTGATGCCGCTTACCAGCCCTCCGAAATAACCGCTTCCTTCATGCAAAGGCTCCTGCCGGGAGGCGAAAACAGTATAGATATTCCTGAAGACGGATATCCTGGCTTCCTCAGCCGGCAACGGAAAGCCGATCTGGTTAAGCAGCGCCGCCATCCCGATGCCGCGGGCCGTGGTAGTCTTACCTCCCATGTTCGGGCCGCTTAAAAGTAACGCGTTGGCTTTTCCGTCCAATTCTACGCTTACCGGCCTGATAACCGTATCTTCCGCTACCGGCTTGCTGCGCATCACTTTAAGGATCTCCGCTAGATCCAGCCCTTCTTCCCGCACTATCTTCCTTATCCTTTCCCGCGAAACTTCCTCCTCGCTCCTGCGGACCATCAACAATGGATTGCGGTATCCGGTCAGCTTGATCGTGCCCGGTTCTACCGCCAGATCGGCAAATTTGCAGTTATCCTTTACCATCAGGAGCCCGACGCAAAGATAAAAATTCATCTCCGCCAGCGGGCTCTGCATTAGCGAATGCGGAAATCGGCGCAGGAAGCCGTATTTATAACAATAATGCCGGATATTCCCTTTATTGTTCGGGGCGGGCTTGCGTTTCCACATATCCTTATATTTATCCGCCAAAGAAGGGAATTCTTTGAGCGCCTGAAGCCTTACTGCTCTATATTCTTCCCCGAGACTGTCGAACCCGACTGTTTGTTCTTCAACTTTCTCGATCTCCCGCGATCTCTCCCTGCGGGAAGAAGGCTTTATCTTCTCAACATTGACAAAAAGGTTCGGCTCCTCGCAAAGAGCGAGGCTAAGGAAATTATCCCTTTCCACGAACGGCTTGATCTCCTGGTGATCAAGCGCTGTTTTTATCTTATTTTTCCATCCTTGTATGACCATATTCCGGCTGTCGGGCATTTCCCGGCAGATCACCGACGCCAAAGCAACCGCTTCGCCGGCGGTCATCAACGCCCGCGTATTCTCCGGGAACAGGCCCTCATGGCGGTATTTACGGATCTTCTTGTACCATTTGATACCGTAATGCAGCCCGCGTAACCCGCGAAGGTCCTTGTTGTATCTGGATCTTACCCCGGAGAACCTGACGATCGTTTGAGCCAACCGCTCGATAGCCGCGGCAAGCTCCTGTCTGCCCTGATCATCTATTTCGCTTAAAGGCCGGCCGGCCAGGGTCTCGATCAGGCTGTTGACGATATCCCGGTTATACAGTATCTCCCCGGCCGTCCGGCGCGGCTGCCGGATCCGCCGTTGGAGCATGACCACTGTTTCCGCGGAAGCATAAGCGACAAATCCCTTAAAGATATTCTCGAAATTCCAGGCCGGGCGGCCATGATCGTCCCGTAACACCCCCAGGTTCAGCAGGTCCTTTGCGGTTACCGCTATCCTTGAGTCGTCCCCGCCGTCGTTCCTCCCCCGGAACTGTTCAACGACATCCCGGTAGGAAATGGCTGTCGCCACGGGATCAAGCGAACGGGTAATAGCGGCGTTCACCAGAACCCCGTCAAAACCCATGGCAAAAGCTTCCCGCGCATGCCCGGGTTCGCCTATGCCGCATTCCGCGATCAAAGGCACATCATTCCTTATATCCCTGGTCCAGGCCATAACCTTCCTTAACCGTTCTTTATCTTCCGGGGTCCCCAGGCCGTTGCCGGTGCCGGGGCGCGTGCATTCTACGCGCAAAGCCCTGATCTGCCCGAAAGACAATAGTTCTTCAAGCATGCCCCGCGTCATCCATTTCCCGGCCAGCACCGCGATCCTGATGTTGGAATTAAGCGCTACTAAACGCCTTACCGTGTCCAGCATCTCGCGATCGTTCGACATGTATCCATCGTCCCTGACCTCAAGCTTAAGATACGGCGAGCCGGCATAGGCGATCCCGAACCCGGCAAGTTTGATCGCTTCTTCCGCTGTCCGGGCTCCGCTTGTGTTGACCATTATCAAGAATATCCTTGTTTCCCCGGCAGCCGCCAGCTGATCCTGCAAACAGGATACAAACGGGATCCGGAGTTGTTCAGGAACGTTATCCGCGCTCCCCTCTTTGCCTAACACGGCGATCCCGGCCCCCTTTGCGAACGAGGCCTTCCGCAGCTGCTCTTCAGCCTGCGCCAGGGTAAAGCACTCATCCAGACATTCCACGCTGGCCGGAAGGAAAATAAGGATCTGCGATCCTGACTTAACGGTCATTTCCGCCGCGACAGAAGGCTCCAGGGAAACGATGCAGGAATCCCCCTCGTGAGTGATCGCCGCCGGGGCGATCAAGGGATATAAAGAAATACCGTCTATTTTAAATCCTCCGTCGGTGGAAATGATCCACACCGCTTCTCTCCACAGGCCGGAATTAAATTCTTTGCCGGGTTTAAATCCGATGATCCCGGCCAGTTCACCGGTATTCCGCAAATATTCACCTTTATCCAAGGTTTTCATTACACTTTCCCGAAGAGGGTCGTTCCCTGGCAATACGCTGTCGATAATAATAAGCTTATGCCTGGTCACCCTCGCAGCTTCCCGGATTATCTTTATCACCGTATCTTGATCCACGTGATGGAAGATGTCGCATATCAAAGCGTAATCGAAGCTCTTATCCGGGAATTTTAAACCAGCCGCGTCCATCTGGAAGAACTTCTTCCCCGGATGGCTGGCTTCAGCGTACTTTACGAAACATTGGTCGGAATCTATCCCCGTGTAATCCCACTGGTAGAGACCGCACCATAACCCCAGCCCGCTTCCGATATCGAGAATCTTTTTATGCTCCGCTTCTTTCAACACCTCTTCTAAGACTTTTTTCATCTGAAAATTTCCGGCGTCGCCTATCCACCGGAGTTTATCCAAAAGCAGTCCCTCATACCAATAACGTTTCTCCCGGAAACATCCGTCGAGGGAAGGACCGAAACGCCCGACTCCGCCGTCGGCACTGTTCCGGCCGGGCTCCTTTACCGCGACTAACGCCGCCAGATTCATGGCTTTCGTATCCTTGAGCTGACGCGTATTCAAAACGTAGCCCGGCATACGGGTTTCGCAGACTTTTTTAATATCTTCCCACAAAACCCGGTCGTAATCCGGATTGAAATTATTCCCCGTGGAGTGATACAGCGACGTTTCCCTGAGGACATCGGAGTAGGCGTCAAAATAATCCCGGCCTCTGCCCTCAGGAGCTTCGTCAAACGCATTGATAGCGCGGGCCCAGCTTAAAGGTATTACGCTGATCATGCGCCCATTCTCTCTGAGCGTTTCATAACCGCTCCTGAAAGTCTTTATAAAAATACCAAAAGCTTCTTCTTCAGATAATTTTCCGTCTTTTGACCGGCCATACGGCGGGTGAGAAAAGATCTTATCGATAGAACCGGCGGGGATGAAAGTCCCGTACGGTTTTGCCGCGTCGGCAACGATAAACCTGGGCCGGGTGAATCCAGGGCGGTACCGCGCTGGTATAAAATTAAACGACTCGGTAAACGCCCGGAATGTTTCCCGGGACGCGTAGTCCGGGCATATATCCAGGCTAAAAAGCGCTTTCGGGCATAAAAGGCTCAAGAATACCGTAAAATCACCCCAGCCGCCGAATAATTCAAGGAACCTCTCCCCGGTCTTTACCAGCTCCGCGCCGCGCAGCAACCCGGATCCTTCCAACGTCTGTAAAACCGCCGAACCGGAAATACCCATAGCCCAGGCCTGTTCGCTTAACGGAACTTCTTCTATCCGCTGCCCGGGAGAATTACGGAACCTTTTTCTCGCGCGTAGATATACGCAAGTCCGGTACAGCCCGGCGACAGCGAAGAACCGCTTAAGCTGTCTCTGCGCGAGAACTTTCTCTTCAGCGCTCAACCCGCCATTCCGCTTTTCCCGCGATTGCAGCTCCGTGAGGCAAGACCTAAGCCCGTTGTATTCCGTGACAAGCGTGGAGAAACTCAAAGAATATCGTTCAGATACCAGAACGGCGTCCTCGCGAGGATCAAATGTTTTAGCCGAACCCGATTCCCCGGAAGAAATGATCCGGATGATTTCCCCTCTACGATCGCCGGAAATCCCGGGAAATAATTCATTATTAACCGTGACAAAATCGATATCTGCCATCAACGGTAGTTCTCTGTTCCCGCCGTCGGCGCGAACATCGGTTTCAGCCCTCCGATGCAGCCGATTGGATGTCTTCGAATCAACCGCGTTAATATGCTTATCGCGCAGCCGCAGATCCTTGAATTCCCGGCTTCGTATGATCCGGCCCAGGCTCATGTTCTTGATATTGAATTTCCTGGTAGGAGAACTGTCTATCGGATAGACGAACCCGAAAAGATTGACAAGACACATGTATGCGATCCTCCGGGGATTACTGGCAAGAGTAGGGTGTTCCGGATCCCAAGTGTAGCCGAATTCCGTCTGATCTAACGCGAGGATGCGGCGGTAGAGATCGTTGATCTGTTCATCCGTAATATCCATCCCGAGCCCGGCCCTTCCGTGGATCGTGAGCCGCTCGAACCAGGGTACGATATTATTCTCCCGGCAGAATCTGAACAACTCCGGGATCTCCCTGAGATTATCCTTGGCTATTATGGAATTAACCGCCAGCCTCTTTCCCCCGGCATATCCCGTTTCTACGGCTATCCGGATGGCCCGGCGAAGCCTCGCATAAATATCCCCATCCCTTCCGGCAAACCTCGCCTGCGTGACAGGATCGAGAGAATTCAACTTCATAATCAAGTTTACGCCCTGGGCGTAGAAATCCTCGGCCCGCTCCCGGGTCAACAACAGCCCGTTGGTAAATATTGCGGGTGACATGTCCTGAGAAGATATGTATCCGACCAATTCGTCAATGTCCCGATAAAGCAATGGCTCCCCGTAGCCGGATATGGTCACTGTCTTCGCCCCTAAAAGCTTAGCTTGCCGTATTAAGGCTTTTCTGTCTTCAAGAGTCAACTCTCCCGGTCCGGGTTCGACCCGCTCAACATCGCCCGCAAAAGGAGCGCTGTTGAGACAATAGGAACAGCGCAAGTTGCATTCTTTCACAACGTGCAGCCTGAATTCGAGTATCCCATCGTTCTCGTGCGCGCGCCGGAAATCTTTCGCGCTGAAATCAAGCGCCTTCAGGAAAAACGGCGGATTCAATTCTTTACCGCCGTCGGCGCGGCCATTTCCCGGTGCATCCTTCCCGCAATCTTTCTTCTTCGCGCCATAGTAACGCTCCAGCACGTAAGCTATCGCGATACCGGTAACGCACATCGCCGAAGAGGCGGCAGAAACAATTCCCGCGTATTGCAGCAGCGCTATCCGGGCGGCTGACAGTACGGTTAACCCGTACTCATTCTCCGGGATCTCTGCGGGATGCAACAAATACAGCACGATAAAGAACGCTAGTATCGCCCCGGCCAGAGCGAACAAAGTTATCCGTGTTTCGGACATTTTGCCTCCGTCACGGGCCGGGCCATAGTTATCTTCTAAACGAAAAACGATAAAATGAGAGTTATAAAACGGCAGGATTATGGAGAATAAGAGGATATCTTTATGGTTATTTCCGGATTTATAATAAGCCGGCAATTGCGGAGGGCCGCGCGCCACGTTAAGTTTTTCCGCCCTGGTCAAATCCGGTCTTTCAACAAACAAATGGATATATCCCGGAACCTCTTTCACTTCCGCGACGTTAAAAACCCCGCCGGCATAGATAAAATACTCTTTCCCCTCGTACTCTGGAATATTTCCCGCGGGTTCCGCAGCACCCCCCCCGTCGGCGCGCGCATTATTACTTTTAGAACGGTCCAAATTCTGTTTTAACCCCGCGCCTTCCACCTTAGGGACCCGGTTAAGCAAAAGAAAGAACGGGATAAACAACAGCCAGGACCAAACAATGCTTTGGTCAAGATATACGCACAACAGGGCCGCGGGCAGGAATACGGCGAACAAATACCCTAAGATAAGTTTCCGGAGATCGTTCTTATTCCTGGAGGCGACTTTTTCCAGAGTTAGTTCCGGATCCTCGACCAGGCCGGGATATCCGAATACCGGACCTGCGATTATTTTTCCCTCCGGTTTCCGGGAGATCACGTAAGTGTGATTTATCGGCGTGGAATATCCCATCTCCAGGATCCTGAACCCGCTTTTCCTTAACAGCCCCTCATAAACCATCTGAAAATGATCGAAGCTGACCGGGGTCATGATCAGTATCCCGCCCGGTTTAAGCACCCGCCGCGCTTCCATAATATCCAGCTCGGAAAAGCCCACGATAAGAAAATCAAGGCTGTTATTTTTCAATCCGATATTCGCGGCTGTTCCGGACAGATATTCCCGCTCACCCGTACCAAAAATATCCGAGACTATCTTATTCATCCGGACATATTTCTTCTCCATATCGAAACCGATAAGAGTGCAGCCCTTTTTGCCTAAAGAACGCTGGACCAGAGGATGGACCAGGCTGCTGCCCAGATTCATCACCCGCACCGCGCGAGGATCTTTTCCCTGCAATCTGACCAGCTCTTCGATCATCCGGTTGATATGCAGCCCGGTCAGGAAACTGAAATTAAACGCCAAAGCCGGGATCCACAAAGGAGCCCAGGCATGCCTGTTGGCGAGTATTTTCTCGCTTCCGGCGACCCAGTGTTCGAAATCGATCATGAATTTCCCCAGCCGGTCTTCGAATTCTTTACCAAGCCTGGTGTTGACAAACGACTCCAGGACAGTTTGTTTTTCCTTGTCTTCATGCCGCAGTTGCTGGAGCAAAGTCACTACGACAAAAACGTTATACCAGGTATTTTTTGTCGGCCCGGACAGAATATCCATGATCTTCGACAGTTCATCGGAACAATAAGCTTTTCTCCGCGCATCGTTAGTCCCGACGTACTCCCTGATAAACTCGTAGGCGTTGGTCAATAATTCTTTGGAGGACTCGTCTCCTGCGCTGCCGGTTTTCTCCAGGCTCTTCTGCCGGCCGTAAACGCGGAAAGATAAAAGCGGACTTTCGATATTTGTCTCATCGGGAAAGATAGAGCTTAAATTAGCGTAATCCGCCTCGTCGATCAACGACACTATGATCAACTGCGCCCCGGATTCTTTGGCGGCCCTGGCCAGAGGTTTCCACATATACCGGTATGGGAAGATGGCGTAGATCAGGCTCGCCCCGGCGTAGATCGACATGTCCGGCTTTAAGATATCATCCTGCCTGAAGGTAAAATCCGCGCCGGCGTGGTCTTCTGCATAGTAACCGAACTTATCCGTGGCGGTCACGTTGAACCCGGACCTGGCCAGGAGCGCGGCCATCGATCCGTCATCGTCTACTCCCACTTCCACCACTTTCCCGCTGTAGTGCCCGATGATATACTGCGCCAGATCGGCGTTAAGATCGACACCCTCGAATTTCTTGTCCCCCAGGAACACTCCCCAATTACATCTGCCGCCATCAGCGGTATCTGACCCGCGATCTTCGCGCGCGGCGGGCAGCGGCTGTGAGATATCGCAGAATTTATACTCCAATGTCCCGCTGGAGATATCCGTGAGTTCGGCCTCGATGATCCCCTCTCGATTCAAGATAAAACCTGCCGGGAAACCTTTAACGCGCACATCTATGGCTATGAGCTTCAGATCGTCGAATTCACGCGCGATATCTTCCTCGCAGGGGAATTCCCGGGCGATCCCTGAAGACAGGGAAACGAACACCTTGATGTTACCGGCTCTGCTCTCCCGCAGGAAGCCGATCATCCGTTCAAGAACGATATGCGCTTGCGTCCGGCCGAACGGGAGGAACTTCCGCGGCGCGACAACATTAGCCAGCAGAAGGATTACACGCTCGTCATTAGTGACGGCGCTTACCGCGATGATCGTCGCTTCCGTTACATTATCCGCCCCCAGCCGGAAATTCTTTCTATCGTCCAATATAACGGATATCGCCTTGCCCGCTTTCACCTCGATCATAAGATTATTCAGGACTTCCATGCTCCGCATCAACTGCAATGCCTGCCGCGAAATGATAGCGCTTTTTGTTTCCCCGTAATCATCCGCCCGGCGCCTGATCTCTTCCATCCTGCCGAAACTCAGTGCCATTCCCGCGTAACTATCAGCCGCGGGAATGATCTTGGACAACGCCTCTAAGCTTTGAATGGTGCTCAGATATTCCGTGGTAACATAACCGTTAATACTGATCGGGCCTTTGTCCCAGGATATCCTTCCGCCGTCGGCGCGATGGCCGTTGTCAGTCCAGACGACGATCTTCGCTGACTCAACATATTCCCAGGCGGAGATATAAGGTAATACCCGCGCGGGCTGTTCATTGTCCAGCGGAGGGCGGTATTGAGCGATATCCCCCGGTTCATCCCCGAGGTAAACATAAACAAGAGCCGTGCCTCCGGAAGCGAGGATGCGCCTGGCCTCGCGCCATACCCGGGACAGTTCGTCCGGGGTCCCGAAAATATCCGGTTCCATTACTTTGAAACTGCACAGAAAATCGAAACTTCCGCTTTTAAAGAAAGAAAGGTCGCGCAGATCCGCCTGGAATATCGTGACCATATCCCACAACGCGTCGTCATCCCGCAGTTCCTGCGCGAGGTTCATGATATTATCGTGGTTGAAATCAACCAGGGAAATATGCGTAATGTCCGGGAAATCGGCGAGAACCCTGGCCTCCGCCAATGCCGGGCCCGGACCGAGGACCACCGCTTCCCCCCGGGGATCGAACTCTATCTCTTTGCGGGCATTCCGGACGATCCTGCGGAAGAACAATTCCACGTTCCCGGGGTAATTCTTCCCTATTTCTCCCCGGAGGTCTTCATTTCCCGATATCTTCCTGTACACGGGATCTCCGGTGTTGATCCCTCCCCGGGATATGACTTTGACGGAGACATTACCGTTGGACACCTTCAGCGAAGCGATGTCTTCTTTCGAAAAACTTCCCTTCCACCCGCCGTCGGTCTCCCCCGGCCCGCTCTTAGAAACCCTGAAGCGGTAAAAAACGAACGCCGATCCCGCGCAAACGATCCTTACGGCAGCGGTTTTCTCAAAACCATTCCTGGCCGCCATGTCCAGCAGGCGCTTCTCCGTCCACCAGGGAGTGAATATCCCCGATATCTTCCCCAGGCAAACAGTCACGACCCGGGCGAAAACAAGTCCCCAATCGGGAAAACCGGCGATAAGTTCTCCGCCATGCTCAAGCAGCCTGCGGTATTCGGCAAAAGCCTTTTCCGCGTCATTAATTGCCGTATGCTGGAGCGATTCCACAACGATCATGCGCACACTGCTGTCCGCCAGCGGGATACCGGCATAATCAAACCCTTTAATAAACCTGATCTGCGCGGTATCAGCCTCCGATCCCAGGCTCTTCCTGGCTTGGGAGATCTGATACCCCGAACAATCAACCCCGATAGCCGTGATAAGCGGATAATTATCCTTGATCTCGCTTAATAACGGCACCCGGCTTCCGCACCCGGAATATACCAAAGTCATCCGTTCGCCCTGCTTGAGCCCGACAAACCGGATAAGGTCGGTTGCGGCGCGCGGATACGAAGCCAGCGTCGGTAAAAGTTGGAACAAACGGTAGAACTCGTCGATCTTTTGTTGTTTATCCATCCGCCAGGTCCAGGCCGCGAACACCACGCCGGGCAGGACCATGACCACAAACACAAGCCCGCCGGAAAGCAGCAGCGCCGCCGCCGGAGGGCACCCTCTTAGCACCAGACCGTTATGCATCTCCCAGACAAGATACGAGGCATATAAACACGCGACGATCATCATGATCCGCGCCGTATCCAGATGCATCTTTTCTTTCATTCCGCTGAACGGATATTTACGATCCCCCCCGTCAGAAGATCCGTAGATCCACATAGAGCTTGTCTCAGGCCCGAAATATTTCTTCAGTTGCGCCGCCTGGACCAGGAACGCCGGATCCACAGCGTCCAAGATATCTTTTGCCCGTGACTTAAGCGTCTTTACGGTCCGGGCTCTCGATAACACACTTACTGTCTTCCGGATCATGCGGATGTTATTTTCCGAGTCATCAAGCCTGTAAAGGCATATTTGCGAGCTTAAGAGACGCTTTAACGCTTTCCGGTATTCAGCCTGATCATAATAAAACACAGCCTGCCGGAACAGGTCCAGGCCCCAAACCAGCAGGTTTATCTGTGAAGGAGCGGATATAAAATAATTCCTTCCTTCCAGGACCAAGCAATTATCGTGGAATTGCGTTAGGACGCGGAAATTATCCCGCAGGCCGTTCTCACTGATCCGTTTCAGGTCCACGGTAGTTCCGTCAAAAGGTATTTTTTCATCCGGGAATTCGCCTTTATCTATCGAGTAAAGATCGATGTCTGAATAATCCACAGGGCTGAGAAAACTTCCGGAAAGATATACGCTCCGGCTGCCTGTCATCCGTATGGTTTTCAGGATGGCGAGAAATTCGCCGGACCGGATAAGAGGATTTACCCTCGTCAACGATATATTCAATACCTGCTTCGCGGAAAAGGCCCCCGAATATACGCGGCGCAAATCTTTCGCGATCCTGTCCTGGTTAAGCTCCAGTTTTTCCGAACACCGGATCTTAACAGGCCAGTAAACATCTTTCTCGCCGTTCAATGCCCGGTCGATCATCTCCCGCGGGTTAATTACGCCCCCATCAGGATCATTCTCTCCCGCGCGGCAAGTATGTTCCTTTCCCAGAAGGCGGCGGTCCTTCTCAGGGGATAATATAAAATAACCATCCTTGATAAAAGTGCTGCCGGTTTTACGGAGAAATTCCCGCGCCGAGATGGTAAGGTAAACCCCCGGGGGCATTTTACCGGTCATCTCCGCGGAAAGGACCGAATATTTTTCCCCGAGGTAATCCGCGCTCAGGCGGTAGAAGAATTCCGCCCGGTGGAGCATAAAATGTTCATAAAGACAAGGTTTGCTGGCATGGTAATCGCGGCAGGTATCGCACCTGTTCTCATAGACAGAACAAGCGGCGCATGCCGTAAGACCGTCTTCCGGCGAGTAATCAAAAACCATCCTTAACCCCCAGCAGGCAACCCCTTCTATCCATATATCTTTCAATACCTCCCGGTTATTGAATATGACGGTCAGGCCGTCCCTGTCCGCCGGGCAGTCGTCGCCGTATCTATTCCGCAGGACATAATGAATATCCGGATGCGCGAAAGAAAGCGTCCCGTATCTTCTTATAAGGAAGCAGCATGCGCCGTCGGCGCAGGAAATTCCTCTTTCCGGGTAAGCCGGAGTAAAGCCTAAAGAGATACACTGGTCCCCGGGGGACGGGGGGATTATCGCGCGCGCCCTGCCGTTACCGCCGTCTAACGGAGTTTTACCGTCCGGGAGATGCCAGTCCCTGGATATTTCCATTACCACGGTAAACGTGTTCAGTTCCATAACCTGCAGCCCGGTATTCTTGATCACAACCAGATTCTTTCCGTCTCTGGATAAAGAGGCTTCCCGCACTTCTTCTTCCTGGTCCGGGCGCTGTTTGGAATACAAAAGCGTTTCTTTGCCGTTCTCCACCACCGAGAAACGCTCGAACTCCGGCACCAGCCCCTTTACCCAATGGCGGGGCAGGGTATTCCAGGAGCGGATGTTCCAGACCCGGCCTTCTTCGTCCGGAATAGAAAAATCGCGGAACTTATCCGCGGGAATATTACTGCGCGCGGGAGGAATAACAAGCGGATATTCGAACTGCACGCCAGGATACGGCGTAAGCCCCAGCCGGCGGGAAGTATCCGAGATAAAGTCTTCCCAGGACGGTTCTTTATCTTCCCGCCGCTGATCGAACCACTGGTTAAGAAGCCCGGCCAATATAAAATCGCCAAAAATGCTGATACTGATAACGCTTAACGCGTTATTCCTGAAAGTATCCGGCTTCAAATTCTCTTCTTCCGGTTTATACATTTCCTTACCGGCAAAAAGCAGATCGCGGATGTAATTATAAAAGACCATCCTGCCGGCGCTGTCGTAAACCCGCAGGTCCGGGAATCCCCAGGCACTTCTCAAATATTCCGCTAACCGGTCAAAATTTATTTCCTCATTTCCGGCCAAAGGAATAAGAATATTCCGCTCCTGGTCCAGTATCCCTTTATGCAGGATCTCCCCTCCATCTAAACCGGCCCCTTCCAGGCAGAACCGGTTCATTTGTATCCCCAGCCGCAGATATTTTCCTTTCCCGCCCGTTATGTCAAAAACATCCTCTCCCTCGCCCATACCCAGTTCTTCGGAATGACTAACCTTATTAAAACCTAAATGCCGAAGAATATCCGACGACTGAGGGTTGGTCCGGCGCACGTAGCATTTCTCCGCCCCCAATTTTTCCGCCACCCTTTGCATGATCCCCAGCAGAGTCTTTCCGACACCGCTGGCTCCGGGCAGCCGGTTAGCATCGGCTTCCCACGCCACCCCGTTGCCGTCGGCGAATTCCTGTCCGCGCCAATCATTGTCGCTCCTTGCGGCCGGACGGAAATTGGTATAAACTACTGCGCACAGCATGCCGCGGATAAAGTACATCGTCGTGTCAATGATCCCGCAAGGGTTATTCTTATATGAGATGACTATACGGAAACGCACGCGATCAGAACTCTGGCGCACAAGCTCAATATCGAACCTACCGGCGCCCCTGGCCCTGACCGGGACCTTTTCTCCCGCGATCAGCCGTTCAGCCAGCTCATCTCCGTGCGCGTCATCCAGATATATGGACTTCCCGCCGTCGCCCTTCCGCGCCTTGAGAACCTCGTCCACATGGCGCACGGTGGCGCGCACACGTTCCGCCGTATCCGCTCCGAACAGTTTTTCCAATTCCGCCGTGTCAAGATACACCTGTTTCATCCTGCCTTCGTAAACCGTGCGCACCGCCTGCAAGCCGTTACGGAACAGATAAAGACCGGCTATGCCTGCTATTGCCCAGGGCGTAACGAAGATGGCAAGAGCGATACACTTGCCCATGAAGAAATAGATCAACGGATAAACAAACCTGACCGGCAGGGTCTGGCGCTCGAACATGCGCCGCTCTAACAGTAAAGCCGCGATGAATACCGCATCCAGTGCCAGGGCAAAAGGCAGAGAAAAGCTCATCCAGAACTGAATAAATGTCGCGACAACTCCTGCCGCCATCCAGAGCATCTTCTTGCCGACCCGCCAGGACGCCAGCTGCGCGTCCGGCGCCTTCATCAGTTTTATGGTCCTGATATCCCCGGATACAAGAAGCACGCCGAAAGTGATTATAACCGGGCACTTGACCAGGAAGCCTATTCCCAGGACCTTTTCCCCGACCATCCGCACTACCCCGCCGTCTTTCCCGGCCCTATGGCTCTTAAGCCAGTCCCGCGATTCTGCCGCTATCCTGCCCTGCGCCGCGGCATTTCCGGAAAGCGACGGGTATCCGGCCAGCGCTGTCGTTACGACGATGAACCAGACGGACTTACCGGATAGAAGCCGCGCTTCTTCATTATTATTCCGGTAAAATTCCCGGACCCTCAGTTCGGTCTCCGGATCGAATCTCAAGATCCCGGCGAGAATAACGATGCTTAAGGAATAAATAGCCGCGCGGACATTCAAAAACGCGGCGTAGACCATGCAGGTAAGACCACAGGCAAACAGGATGCCATGCAGGAAGAACTCCACTCCTGTTCCCGGAAGCAGCATCAGGGGGGACAGACACAGGGCGGCGGACAGAAGCGACAAGCCTTCCCTGCGGAACATAGCGTTCTTTTTCCGGGCGAGCTCGAAGAAAACCCGCGTTACGTCGCAGTCCGTAAATCCGAGACTTTTGATCTCGGCGCGCGCGTTCCTGAACGAAACCGAGATCCGGTCGATCCGCTCGTCCAAAGTAAGCTGCTGCCAGCCGGACATATCAGTTTCGAACGGCACGCGCCGGGCGATCGACGCCAGCTTTTCTCTCGCCGCATTATCCAGACCGCCGTCTTTCCCCTTTCCGCGGCCGTTCTTCCAGTTCCTCTCCTCATCCAGGATAGCCCGCACCTCGCTGGCGCTTAACTTTACTTCCCGGGACTTGCCGCCAATATGCCCGTAAACCAACGCTTCGCTTTCTTCCTCCGGAACCAGAGGACAACCTGTATCCCCGGATTTTCCGTTCATTTCCGCCCCGGCAGACAGCGCCGCCACGGTAACCCTGGAGAGCACAAAGATATAGATCGCGTACAGATAAGCCATTCCCAGGAGATAACTGGAGAGGAAGAACATCGAGATGAACACAGCCAGAGTGGCCCATGATCCCAGAAAGGCGAAAACGCCCGGAAGGAATATATATATGGCAGCCAGGGCCACCATTGACCAGAACAGCAGTCTGGAGAATATAAACGATAGCGCCGAGAGTTTATTCAACTTCTCTACGATCATCCGGATCTCCTCCTGATCCAGGCCGAGGGAAATAACCGCCGACTGAACAGACGGTATATACGAGGCGAGCCGCGCGGACCTCTCGGCCTCGGATAATCTGTTCCATCCTTTTAGAGCTTTCTCAAACTGCTGGCGCGCGAGAAAGATCATAAGTTTCTTCCGGGCCGCATCCCCGGCGTTCCCGCCGTCGGCACCAGGCAGGCGCTGCGAGCTGAAAACCTGAGGAATGATAGATCTTCCGGCAAGTTCCTCCAGCAGGGTATCGGTGATAAAATTAACCAGATACGCGGGAGTATACCCGGGAGAACGGGCAATGGTCACTATCTTCGGATTTATTCCTTTGACGGCAAGCGTCTGAACCGTCTTCTTGACGGAAGAACGGATCTCGTTCTTGATATTTTCTTCGCTATGCCGCGATCCGGGCTTTCCGAAAGATATCCGCGCCGGCTCTTTTTTCCCGGAGCCGGACGGCGAAACAAGCACGCAGATATACTTGTCATTGCCGCCGAGTATATCCGCTTTAAAACATGTCCCGCTCTCATCATCTGTCCGTTTGTAACAGGCGAAAAAGTCCAGGTCGATATCAAGGATCACGGGTCTTGACCCTTCCGAGAGATCAGGCAATCCGGTAAGGCCCAGGCCTCTGCCGTAAACGCGGGGATCCTGACATCCATCAAATACCGGTAGATCCCGGTCCCCTTCCGGGCCGAACCGCGAGCACCAGTAGATATCCGACACCAGGGCCTGGCGCAAAGCCGGCTCGATGAAATTACTGATATCAACTCTGCCAGTGGCAGCCTGTTCAATTACTTCCCGCTCATTCCGCGGCGCCCAGATCACATTGGGATTAGGCCAAAGATCATGATGGAAATCGATATGGACGAGCGAAGCGTTTCTCAGGCCTAACTTGCGCGATCCTATCCACCAGGCCGGATAGGCCCAGTTATGGCCGCACATCAAGAACACCAATTGCCGCCCGTTATCCGCGATCAGGTTCGCGCCGCCGTATTTCTTAAGCACCTCTATCCGGCCGCCGTCCGCCGGGCGGATAGCGTTTCCGACGGCGCGTTCTGTATTTCCCCAGACGATATTCCCCTTTTCATCAAGCTTTACATACCGGAGAAGGCATCCTTCTCCCGCCGTATCATCCCAGACGGTAATATCGCCCAATCTGCGCCGGTTTCCCAGATCAAACTCCCTCATATCGGCAGAAACCGCCGCCTCTTGCACCGAACAGGAAAGCGTCTGCCTGCCGAGCAGTAATTCGGCGGCAGCCTGATAAAGGCCGTCGATAACCAGATACGCGGGCTCTTTCCCGGGGAGCGCTTCTTTCCAGACCGCTATTTCTTTCCTCTGGCCCAGTAACGCCTGATTTACGCGTTTCTGCAGTTTCGGCAGTTTCAGATCCAGGCTAAGAGGGATAAGGCCGCCGATCAATATTTCTTCGGTAGAACTCCCGGAAACATAATGGCTTTTCCTGGAAAAACGGCTGTAAAAACCCTGCCAATGCAGGCTGTAATAAAATCTGTGTTGCTCCCCGAATATCCTTTTTTCAAGTTCCCTTCCGTTCTTAATAGAACGGGCTAACCGTTCCGTTCCGCGTTCCGGCCTTAAGCAAGTCGCGAACCTTACTTTACCGTCATCTTTGATCCCCAGGATCAGCAGGATATTGGTATCCAGGCAATAAAAGCTGTAAGTTTTTACCAGGTCTTCCGGGACGGACGCCGTACCCCGTTTAGCATAATAGTAACGCGTAAAGATATCAGCTTTTGACTTTACCAGCTCGCAGATAATTTTATAAGTTTCCTCGTCCAGGTCGCCGGGGAACTTGAAAACTTCCTGTTCGTTCCTTCTCTTTATCAGATGGCGCTGGATACTTTCGTTGCTGAAAGTTATTTTCGTGGCCGCGAGATGCTCGAATGTTTCCAAAGCGTCCGCGTCTAATTTATTCTGCCTGATCAACTCCTGCAGCCTGCCCCGGAATAATTCCGTAGAATCCCTTTTTTGTTTAAGCAGCTTTATAATGTCATAAACGCTTCTGAAATCCGGCTGTTTTCCGTCCTGGCCGCCGTCGTTATCCCTCTCCCCCGGCCGCGCTTTTTCCTCATTGCGGCGCCTTATGCCGGAATATTTAAAAATACTTACGTCTTCGTTCCTATCCGGGCTGAGAATAAAAAAGCGTTCCGGGCCGTTTCCAGGTCCCAGCGAAAGATCGACCGGGCGGAAAACTTCGCTCTCCAGCGCGTCAAAAGCCGGCTTGGTATAAAGAATTCCGGCCCTGCCGCGATAATCCGGGAAAGAAAGAGGGCCTATCCGGCTTTTCGTCACGGCGCTTTGACGTAAAAGATAATATAATTTTACCCGGCGCTGGATGCTCTGCTGATACAGGCATGAATCATCGGGATCCGGCGTATTCTGATAATTCCGGCAATCCGGGGTGCGCGCGCCGTATGCCGAGCATCCGGCCGAAAAGATGAATTTCCGCGTTTTTCCGTCGTAATCCAGTTTTATAGCAAGCGCCCGGCAGGGCCATCGGATAAGGTATTTCTCGAGAGGAAAGTCTTCGCGAAGGGCAAAAGAGGGGTAATACGCGAGCAGAATATCCGGTCTCCCGTCCGGTCCGCGGATATTCGCGCAGCCGTAGTTCAACTCGCGTATTTGCGGAAAGCCGTCAGGAGAACGCAGGAAGCAGCAAGCTCCGTCGACACAAGTGATCCGCCCGGAGACTCCCGGGCCGAAATCCAGGCCGATGCTTCTCAACCCGCCGTCAAGAACCCGCGCGTCGAGGACTTCCATCTTCTCTTTTTCGCGATAAATACTTACGGAGTCATCGCGCTGAGGCGTTAATTCGAAGAACTTGCCGTATATTTGCGGATCAAGCGAAAATATTTCCCTGTATCCGCTCTTCCCCGCTAAACATTTAAACCCGGCGAAAGCTTCAGGGGTGAAATAGATCCCTCCGGGGAGCCGGTTAGGCCATGAGAAACCTGAAGCGGGAACAATATTCTCTTCTTTAACGGCGGATATATCCAGGAAATAAGACATCCTGCGGGGATATCCCCGGAGATAAAGTTCATACAGGCAAACGCGGGCTTTCGGCTTAAAGAACGGGAAATCCCTGCAAGTGGCGCAGCGGCGGTCGTAAATGGAACATCCGGCAGTCAGCCTGAAACCGTCCCGCCCGGAATGATCGAAGACCAGCTGGAGCGCGGAACAGCGGAACAGCTTTTCGTAATATTCGAACGCGAAATCCAGACCTGCGGCTGTCCCGGGGTCCACGGCGATAAAAATATCGCCTGACGTAAGCCGGAAATCCGGGCCGATATTTTCTTCCAAAGAACGGTTTATTTCCGGATAAAGATACTTGCCGTTATCCGCGGCAGGCGTTAAGAAACAGCAGGCAGCGTCAACGCAGCATTTATCCCTTCCGGGCAGCCTGAAGAACGTAAAGGGTATCTCCCGGTAGTCCCCGCCGTCGGGATCGGAGACGCCTTCCCGGGACAGGCTCGCTGGAGCCTGCGGGACCGGTAATCCGCTGACCGTCAACAAAAACGACAGGTAAACGGCCATACCCGCCGCTATGAGAACAGGACTGACAGCGTTAACCGCCCCGCCGTTGCCGGAGAACACCAGGCACCAAAGCGGGAGCGAAGATACTATCGCCCAGACTATGAACTTCCGGCGTTCCCTTTTGTGCTGCGCTAGAATATCTTTTACCGGGATCCCTTTATATCCTTCTGCCCTATTTACCGCCAATGCCTGGCCTTGAGCGGAGGCGGACTTTTCCGCGAGGATGAAAGTGTGATGCCAGGGGACAGAAAATCCCTCTTCGATTATCCTGAACCCGGCTTCGCCGAGCATCGCCAGGTAAATACAATGCACCATATAAATGTCATGGCAGGTCAATATAACTACCCCTTCCGGCTTAAGCGCGCGCTTTACTTCCCGCATATCCGCTTCGGCCGATCCGAGGATGATCACGTCCATGCTGTTATCCGCGAACGGCAGCCTGCCCGCGATCCCGGTAAGAAATTCATTATTTTCCTTACTGAACATCCGGGCGGCCTTTTTGTTGAACGCCGTCAACACAGGATCTATATCCATGCCGATATAAACGGCGTCTCTATTCCCCAGAGCGCCGCAGATCAGCGGAGCGATGATCCCGCAGCCCATATCCAGGATATGCGCAGGTCCGTTCTTTCCGCGAATGGCTGCCCGGGCCATGCGTTTGATATGTATATGATTCAACCAGCGCGCATCGAATAAACTTGATAACGGCCAGAAAAAGCGGTAATTAAATTTAACGCCGGAAGTATGTTCGATATTCGCCGATCTCGCGGTATTCCCGAGCAGCACTTTTGTCAACTGCCCGTTAAACTCCCTGCCTGTTTCGGTAGACAAGAAAGCCTTGATCACCTGGCGCCGGTATTCACCCCTGTCAAGCAGGAACTCAGGGACAACGTTAACCATTACAAAGATCTGGTCCTCTACGCTGTCTTCAGTCTTTTTCATCGCCTTTATTGCCTCTTTTATCCAGAACTCGGCGGGCACATTCTTCAGTTCCCAGGCATCCCTTAAAGCCCTCTGCCGGATGCTTTCTTGTCCCAGATCAAGGAGCCCGCAGCGCAGGACATAACCCGTCGCCAGCATGATGATAGATTGAAGCGTCTCTTTTTCCTTTATAGTCAATTTCCCCGGACTCCCGCCGTCACGGCGGAGACAAACCGGCGCCCCCGTTCCCTCCGGACCGGCGATGATCGCGCGCATAAATTCATATTGTTCTTTCAGGTCCCCGTCACTTTCCGCCGCCCTGCTGAATTCTTCATTGGCCAGTATATAAGCGGCGAATGTTTCGGCAAAAGTTTCGCTGGGGCGGGTCATCGCGTATTCCGAAACGAACCCATCCCGGTTCCTGCGCATGCCCAGATACCTCAACCCGGTAGAGAACCTGAAAGGCCATAAAGGATATAAATATATAATGAATAAGTTCACAACGGACCATGCCGCGATAAAGTTCGCGGCCGGAGAAACATCCGCTCCCCACGAGAAAAACCACCCCAGCGCGCTGAAAGCCGCATAGCCGATTATCGCCGCGGCCAGGATGAACCGCTGAACGCCGTTAATATAATAACCCAGGCGCAGATACCACTTAGTCTTTATGACCCGCCATTTCAAGGAGAAGAACTTTTCCATTAAAGGCGCGCTTACCTTATCCGATGCTATATAATGCCCGATCTCATGGACGAAGCATCTAACCGTATCGCTGTCCGACAAGCGTTCTTTTATTTGAATGGTCCTGCGCTCCTCGTAATGCCTGCCGATAGCAAAGATCAGTCCCCGGCTGGAAATATTTATTTTACATCCGGATAGAAGCCCCGAAGGGATCTTTCGCAGATAATAGACCACGGTAGAGACAGCCTGCGGGCCTATTTTCTCGATCCCTTTTATCTCCATACCTGCATCCAGGAAAAACGCGGTTGCTTCTTCCCTGCTCAGCAAAACATCTGTATTCTTGATCGACATACGGTCCGAGATGATATACTCCGGCGCCCCGGGATAGTTCCCGCCGTCTTTGACATACGGTTTACTATTCTGAACAAAAGACGACTGCCGGAATTCCGGATGATCGGAGAACACCCTGTCCGCCAAAGTGATAAATGCGGTATTCTGGCTGCAAGAGAAACCTTTTAATTGAGCCGCCAGGCAGAGCTCGTAATATCCTATCCACTGCGTGCTTTTGGCGCGCTTCTTTTCAAACAGCAATTCTTCGCAAATAGCCAGCAGGTCCTGATAAGCAAGCCTTGTTATTCTCTCTTTCGGGAGAGGGGAAGTGACTTCCCGGCGGCGGGCAGCTCCAGGATGTTTCACCGCGCCGGAAGAAAGGTTCGCTTTTTTCCTGGAACGTTTGATCGCGCCCGGCGCGGGCTTGTTCCTGGCGAACAGCTCCATGGCGCCGGAGAAATCAGGATATTCCCCGCTTTTGATTATAGAATACACTCTGTCCTGCCAGGTGGAATATACCACCTTGAAGCCTTTATCTGCGGCCAGATCGCGGCCGAGGGAGATCTTTCCTTTAGCCAGCATCATGAACTCTATCACCTTTTCATTGGTCAACCGCCCTTTTTCCAGGGCTGCGGCAAGTTTCGGCGTCCGGTGGACCCTTTTATTCAAAGAACGCGCCTTCCAGCCGATCTTAACGGCGATCTCGGTAATATCCATCCCTTTCAATAAACTTTTCTCGACTAATGATTCGTCTATTCCGTTCTTCTTGGGTTTTATCACGCTTTTGAGATCCTGATTCTCCGCGGAAAGGAGTATCCTGTCTAACTGCCGGGACAAGCTTTCCAGACAATAATCCAGCTTGCGGCCGTCGTTCTCGCACTTACTGGCGAACAAGGAGTAAAAATCCGGTTTGCTCACCCGGGCGTTCTTTGACTTAAGCTCGCCTAAAAATAAAAGGATATCCTTATCCGACGGCCGGCTTTCCTTCTGTTTTTCCTCTATCCGCCGGTCCAGGGCGGAGAAAGTTACCGGATATTTATTCTTATAGACCTTATTCTTCCTGGACCTGATCATCGGCGCTGAAAATCCGAGGCTGGCGGCAGATTCCTTGATGCTTCCTGTTTCCAGGAGCTTTTCGATTATCATCCGGTCTTCCGCGCCGCAAGTATTCCATTCGGCCAGAAGATCAGGCCGCGCCAAATATCCTTCTAACTTTCCGCCGTCCTGTCCTGGTAGTTCGCCGCCATACAAACCGGCAGAAAGATCCTCTCTCTTATCTTTGCGGGCATCCAGGTACTCCCGCACGAATAACGGGTCTTTCTTCCCGATAAATTTAGTCACTAACGTATACAGCCCCCGCCGGGTAAGCGCGGCTCCCTGATCCTTTAGATAATCCAGGCATTTACCCTCGTCAAATCCGGAATTACGCAGCGCGGTTTTTACAAATTCACCCCTTCTGTCCCGGTAATCCTGATATTCCTGAAGCAATACAGGATTATTTTTACCGCGCGACCGGTTCACCATCCCGTATAAACGCCGCGCATTGGCCGCGGAAAAATCGGAGCCGCGCAACGCTTCTCTTATCGATTCATTACTGCTGTCCTGGAAACCCCTGTATTCTTCGAAAAATACAGGATCCTTTTCGCCGATCGAAATAGATAATATGCGGTTCAGGCCCCGGAGGCTGATCTTGATCCCTTTTTCGTTCAAACGCTCAAGGCATTCCTTCAGGTCAAAGCCGGAATGCCGCATGGTGTCTTTTATCAATTCATTTCTCTTATCCCGGAATTCTTCCCAGAACGCGAGCAGCTCCGCGTCTTTCTTTATTGTCCAGAGTAATTGCCCGGAAGTCAGATCAGAATCCGTCCCGGACAGAATGTTCGCGGCCGCTTCAAGAAAAACCCCTTTGGTGATCGCGTTTTTAATTATTTCTTTATCGATCACCGCTTCCCGTTTACCGGATCTGAACATCCGCCGCTCTTTGATCAGTTTTTCGGGATTTTCTTTCCAGTCCTTGTTCTTCCTGATCAAAGCGAAGATCTTCTTCTCGGATAGTTCCATCCCGTAACCCCGGCTGAACTTTCTTTTCAATTCGTCGATCGCGACGAACACCTCAACATAAGTATTCGGATAACGGCTGGCCAGATAGAACACATCATTCCCGTCCAGGAGGAGGCCGTGCTTTCGCACATAGACCGTTATAAGCCGGTAAATATCCAGGATATCCCCATATTTCCCGGGGAATGTCTTTGCCAGATAAAAAAGCTTCTTATTATTCAGGACAATTTGTTTCTGGATCGCGCGCTCGCCGATCCGGCCGACTAAGTCGATTATGTCTTTATAGGAATAAGTGTACCCGCCGGCCAGCTGGAAAATGTCCGTTTCCGACAGAGATAAGCCTTTTTCCTCCGCGTACGCCTTGATATCCGGGAAGAGATCGATTATTCTTTTAAAACTTTCCGGATACGACCTGGCCAGGTATAGCGCTTTGCTGGAAGTAAGCTCAAAACCTTTATTATGCGCATACTCCGCTATAGACATTACCAGCTCTTCATCGCATTTAGCCCGCTCCAGGGATCTGCGATAAAAAACGCTGCTCGCGTGTTTATTGAAAACCTTTACCATCTCTGACTGTTTAGCGTGATCTTTCTCCATAGCATTATTTTCTCCGGGGAACGTCTTCTCGAGAGCATGATCGACCGCTTTACGCACGCTCATCCCGTTCTCGACAAGCCCGAATATGTAATGCAGCCTGGCCGCCACCGCCGGATCTTTATAAGCGATGCTGTTCAACTGTTTAATATCCCCAGCGGTTAAGCTGTGGTGCCCGGAATATTTCTCCGCCGGCGCCGTCCTGGAGGGAACGGCAGACCATCGGCTTATTACCAGGCCGCATCCGCGGCAATATAATTCGGCGCGCTTTTCGTCGAAACATATCTGTCCGCCGCAGATGGCGCAATGCCTTGAATTCTTCCCGTCATCGATAACCACGGCGTTCCTTTTCAATACGGACATCCCGCCGTCTCTATCCCGCGCCTGTCTCGAGCTGTCGATCTCTTCCAAAGCCCTGGACGCTTCTATCCGGACATTTTCATGCACCGCGGGATCTTCGGAAACCGATCTCAAAGGTTCATACGCCTCAAGGCCGATCTTGACCAAAGCTCCGGTAAGAGATCTTATTATTCCCAGGCCCTCCTGTTTCCTTAAAGTCCCGATCAGGGCTTCGACCGCCCGGGGGTCCCTCATCTTGCCTAAAACTTCAGCCGCTTTCATAGCGGGCAGGTAACAACCGCTGTTCAACTCCTTTTTAAGGGAATCAAGCTCGTTCTCCCGGCCTTCTCCGCCGTCTTTCACCTTCGCTGTGCCGGACCGGAATTGCGCGGCATAAGCGGCGGCTTTTTCTATGTCGGCCTTGAACTCATCCGGAAGGACAAGACCTTTACTGCGCCCCTTGTCTAAAGCCGCCCAGGTAAGGAATTCTATCCTTGAGGATCTCTTATTACCCTGCCCGAAATACAGCCAGCCCAATTGATAATAAGCTCCGGCATTATACGGATCCTGCGCTAATAATCTTCTAAGTTGTTTTTCGGGAGTTAAAGATACGGCGTTTTCGTCGAGGGACAAAGCGGCCTCTAAATACCGCTCAGCCTCTTCATCGTTGCCGGAACGCATCTGTTCTACCGTTCTTCCCAGGTATTCCCTGGCTATTATGGAAGGAAGTTTCTCTAATTTGTCCTGAAGACCGCGGTTGCCGCGGAATGCCGCTTCGACTATCCCCTGCAGTTGGCTCAGCGGCTTGCCCATTGTCTTCGCCGACTGGCGGATATTCAATACCTGTAATATCTGCGATAATTCATCGCGGCTGAAATATTTCCTGTTTTTAAGGATATCCGCTGTCTCCCGCGAGAATATTATCTTTAGATCGCCATCGGGCGGATAAATGGTAAGCATGAACAACGGCGGCGCGCGGGCGGCATCCGAGGTCAAGAACAAAAATTCCGCGGGAATAACTCCCCAGTCTGCGGCCGGAGCGGAGATCCCGTCATCTTCTACGCAAAACCTGTCAAGCGTCCAGCAGTTCCTGTTATTATGCCTCTGCCGGGATATGGCGGGATAATTCTTTTCCCCTATATCATCGATCAATTCCAGGAAAGACTTGCCGCCGTCATTTTCCCGCGGGCCGCAAACGGTTATCCCGGAAGGAAGCTCCATCTTAAATCCCGGCAGGAACGCTTCCCAGGCGTTTTCCCGGAACTTGCGGAAACCGACTGTTTGATAAAGATCTTCTACCTGGATATTCCTTTCGGTCCTGTTATACCTGCCCTCGATCCGGACAGCATTTTCTTTATTCAAGCTGTTGATCACCCAGGACATTAACACATGCTCCATTTTGAGCCCGAGCGCGCGGCAGCTGATATAAAAACCGTCTATGCTTAACTCCCGTCCGGTCATTCCGTGTTGAACGTTCCCGGTAAGTTCAGACAAGATCATAACCCCCACGATGCCGGAATCACCGAATTTATCCGTCATCTCCAGCGAATATATCAGCCGCCGGCCGGCGGGATCATTCAGTGAGCGGATGAACCCGGAGATCTGCTCTTCGTTAAACCTGGCGCCGGTAAGGTTGAACTGGTTTGTCCGCTGGGTAAGCTGAGCGATGCGCGCCGCGTAAGGCAGGTTCTGGCGGCCTTCGCGGATAACCGCCCGCAGATCAAGCGCGCGCAAATATTCTTCTTCGGAAAGCCCGGATCTAAGTTTCCTGCGGCTGCTGCTTATCTGGTATAATTCCCCCCGGCGTTTGTCTTCGCCGGTAACGGGGCCTCTGAGGAATATAGAGAAAAGCTCCTCTACCAGCGCCTTTACACCTTCCGGCTCGGAGGGAAAAAGGAAAACGGTAACTTCCGGAAGGCGCTGACGGATAAGCTCGATCTCCCTTGGAGAGTCATCTATGAATACCATGCTGTCCAGCCCGATATTCAGCTCCCCGGCAATATCCCGCAGGTTTATATCTTTTGCCCGCCAATTCACCCTGGTAGAGATGAACTCACATATCCGCAGGACCATTTCTCCCCGGTCCCAGAACACCAGTTCCACGTCATCCGGGTTATTCTTGCTGTTAAGAGCCAGGATCACCCCGGAATCCCCGAGCTCGCGCACCGCCCTCTGGAACAGTATATGTTCCGGACCGAATTTTACCCCCTTAACCCCATCCTCTCCGACGATACCTTTCCATAAAACCCCGTCGCAATCGACAACCAGGCATTTTAAGACCTTCCCGCCCGGCGTTCCAGAACCGCCGTCCCGGGAGGGAATAAAATCATCCAATCCGGACTGCTCAAGATCAAGCTGCCTGATCCTGCTATATTGTTTCCGGCTCAACTTACCGTTACGGCTGCATTGCTTATAAAACACGGCCGCTGCCGACATTTTACGGCTGTTTAAAGCGTCGCGGAGAATTCCCGCCGGTTTAAACCATCTTAACCTGCGCTGGATCCGGAACTCGGCCTTTTTAAGCGTTGCCGCACTGTTCTGCGGGCTGACGCTAACGATGATCGTAGCAATATCCCTGGCCAAACCCCAATATTCTTTATCATGGACGGCATCCCAGCTTTCCGTTTCAAAGAGCAGTTTCCAGACGTTCGGCCATTGCTTAGGGTTATACAACGCCGCCTGCCACTGCCGCCAGTCGCTTTCCCCGTTTATCTGCTCAATAATACCTTTCACTCCTCTTAGCTTCCGGTGTTTGGAAAATTCCAGGATCTTCCGCAGATCCAGCTCACCCCGCGAGGTAAGCGGAAGGCCGTCCAGTTTCAGGCTCCCGCCTCTTCCCGACCTGACGAACTGCCATCTTCCGAACTCCGGGTTGTCCTTTCCGAATTGCGTATCGTTCCAGTGCACGATAATTATATCCTTCTCCGCGATCCAGGCGAATGTGTCTTCGCCGTCGAAATACCGCCTGTATGTCTTAACCAGATATTCCAGGACTTTCGGTTTATCTTCCTCGGCGACGGGGGCGACCCTGATCCGGATCAACCGCTGATATTTAAATTCAGCGGTATTCCCCAGGTCATAACGGGATATACTGGCGAACTCCCCGGTTCTCGGAGCCGAGCCGAAGACCCTCAAAGAATTCCGTGATTCCGCCGGAAGCACTAAGAATTCCCCGGGTAAAAGAAGTTTTTCATAATTTTCCTCAAACAGCGGTCTCTGCACGCTCAAAGAAGACGGGGAGGAAACGGCCCCACCAGCCACGGTTGGATTTACCGTTTCACCCCTCCCCATATCTTCTTCGAATAGCCTGTTCTGCCGGGTATTGCCGGAAGCGGCGGAATTAAATTCTTTCTTACCGCCGTCCCGGGAATTACCTGATTTTAATTCCTTGGCCAGTTCCCGGGTTATCTCGCCGATCAAATCCAATTGTGCGGCGTGTTCCGCGTCTTCTGTAACCCGAAAATAGCTCGCTTCGTTATGCGAGGTCTCGGCCGTGCCGATGGCAAAAGACTCTTTTTGATAGAATTCCCGGTAATACCACTGCCCCAGCATCCGGTAGAACGCCGCTGTCTTCAGGAAGAATTCCTGATCGTCTTTACCAAGAGAGTCGGCAAGTTTGTCGAAATAAGCTCCGGTGACATTGGAATACAGATCGGTCCGCGTATTGAGTTTTCCCAGCACCGCGATAATGTGGGGAACAACCCTGATCGGGGTTAAACTGTAATCAGCGCCGGTTGCCCGGACCTGCGGACCGGTCAAGAACGCGTATAAACCGCGGGCAAAAAAGATGAATTCCCCGAACTTACTTTCATTCTCCCGGCCGATCCCCAGGATAATGATCCCGGCGTTAACCCTCATTTGTTTCTTGTAATAATTGCTCCAATCGTAGGCGCTGTAACTTTTCTTCATGACCATGGCGATCCTGGCCCGGTCGTAGACCGCCCGGATCATCCCGTCCGGACCGGCCCCGAGAAGGTTGAAGCGCTGGCTCACCACCCCGCAGATATTTTCCCAGACGCTGACGATCTGAATATCGGCGCCTTTTTTATCGCGGATCGGCCCGACAAAAACCCCGTCGCCGTTATGGATCACGATCCCGGATTTGCCGCTGTCCTGGAGCACGCGGCAGGCGCGGATGCAGTTAAGCAGGGCGAACTCTACCGAATTAAGCAGCAGTATATCCCCTTGGGCGTCCGGGAAAGGCATAATGCGCTTTGTTTCATCGAATAATTTCCTGTCGGCCAGGATGATCGCGACGCGCGCGTCCTTCAGCGGTTTATTCACGAACAAATGGCGCCGGCGGTCCTTAAAATCGAGGATCCGGGAATTATCGCGCAGTTGTTTCTCGATCAACGCTCCCAGGGTATCGTCGAGATCCCAATGACGCAGCGTTTCCAGACAAGCTATCCCGCTTCCCTGCCCCGGGACTTTCTTGACCAAAACCAAAGCTTTATCGGAAGGCCAAATATTTTTTAACCCGGATAATAACCTATTCTGCTCGGCTTGCGGACGGTCGTCGTCGGTAACGATGATCACCAGGTCCACTGCCGGACGCTGGTTCCAAGAAGTCTCCCGCATCCATGACCGCCAGAGCCTGGCCACTTCTTCCTTAAGCAGCCGGCGGTTGTAATCCTTAAGTCCGGCATCCTCGATCTCCCGCGAATAACGCTTGATCAGGATTTTATGCTCATTGTGGAAATCGTCGGAGAAATAAAGAGCCCAGTTATGCAGGATTATCGCGAAAACGAGCGTGGACAATATTTTAGCGGCGGAAACCCCTATATCCATGGGCGTTCCCCAGCCCCAGATATAATAAGTCGCGGTATAGAAAACTTCCTGGGAGGCGTTGTAAAAAGGAAGGATATACGACAGCAGGGCCACTTTGTAGGCGAATTTCTGCTCTACGCTGACTTCGATGCGGTCCTCTTCGGGGGCCAACCCGGAATTAAAAACATTCTTGCCGGGGGCAGCCGGAGCTTCCGGGTAAGAACGGCTCCCTGCCGGCGCGGAAGAATATAATCCCGGCACCAGCAAATTACCCGTCGCGCAAAGCTGTTTTTCGACCACATAGCTTTGCGGCCTGACCAGGAATTCGTGCAAAGCAAAACCCCACCCGGCGCGGACAAAACGGTTCATCGCCCCGGTCAGGGAATTACGGATCATTATCCAATACCGCCTGGCCCCTTCTTCCAGGCCCGGATCGGGTTGAGGCAGGCTGTTGCGGTAGAATTTTATGGCGCTGGAGATCCGGATCAAATACTGGTACATATCCGCGTATTTCGCGCAGTAGACGAATTTGGCGGACTTGAAGAGGAACTTGCGTTTCTGGCTGGGATCAGGTTCGATCCGCGACTGCCTTTTCACTTTCAAATAGCTCCGTTCCGAAAGCAAGGTAACCTGGCGGTAGAGATAGATCAGCCGCTTGGGATTCACGGTATTTATGTCGGACGCGAAAGGCGTCCGGGAAACGATCTCGGTGCTGATGACCTGCATCCGGCTGATGTCTTCTTTGGAAAGCTGCCCGTGGTCCAGGATATTTTGCCATTCATCCAGCAACAAACGGCACTTGTCGATCCTGGCGTCCAGAGGCTGCTTATAGAATTCCTGCGCGGCCAATTCCCGCAATTCGCTTTCCACCCGGTCATGGCTGCCGCCGTCTTTCTCGGCGGCAGTTTTCAACCATGATCCGTAATCCGGATTCGCCGCGATTATCTTCCCGGAAGGCGCGACCTCGACTATCCATTGACCTATCTCTTTGTAACCATACCTGGAACGGAAATCTTTCAGTATTTGCGGGGGGATAAATAACCGGTAGGAAATAACGGGCTGGATATTATCGGCCCTGGTGCGGGAATAGGTCATCCTGCTCGCCCATATCCCCGGGTTGAATATCTCCCGCCATTCTATCTTCGCCAATTCCCGTTCGCCGATAAAATGATGCCGGGCTAACACGATCATCTCCAGCAAAACATTTATATTAATATATCCTTCCTTATACTCCGCCGGGGGAGAAAGACTTTCGACCATCACTCCTTCAGCGTCGAAGCCCGTGAATCTTCCATTGATCACATACTTAAGATCCCGGCCGGATAACCAGCCGAAACCATTATTCCTCGCGGCCTTTTCCGGAATGACGGAAGATATAACTTTATACATATCCATTTCAACCAGGGCTTTTTTTATGCGGGATACATCCGTTTGTTCCTGCCCCGGGGCGGTCTTCAGATCTATAAAAACCATTCCGCCGTAATTATACTTCGCCAGTTCCGGTCTCCAGCGGGGATTGAACACCGGGACAGCCCTGATATCAGCTCTTACAGAACCGGCGCAACCGGTAATAACCAGGTCCACAAACCATTCTTCGTCTTTACAATTGAACTTTACGCCGCTCATTGTCAGATCGACAGCGTAATCGTTCAGTTCTGTCTGGCGCCAGCCGCCGTCAAGTTTGAAAGTCCTGACCGCCCCGTTCTTACTGGTTTTCTCCGCCTCTTTAGCCGCGGTGGTCTCTACCATCTTGATCCCGTTAGCAGGTTCGGCCAGCTTGAAAATCCTGGCAGCCCCGTTCTTTTCGGTTTTCTTTGCCTCTTTATCCGCAGTAATTTCTTCCATCTTGACTCTGTTTGCGGGCTCCGGCAGCGTGAATTCTTTGAACGGATAATTATTTTGCTTTCCGCCGTCGCTGGACCGGCTTTCAATAAGGCTAATCCCGGTCATTTCTACCGGTTTCTCCAATCCCATGATCGAAAGGATCGTCGGGGCGACATCGCATAAAGCGCCTTCTTTGCGCAAATTGAACCCGCCTAACCTTTTTGAAGGATCGACCAAAACACAGAATACCGGATTGAGGGTATGCGAGGTCTGATGTTCCCCGGACATTTCTTCGGCGTTCCCGTGGTCGGCGATGATCAGGGCGATCCCCCCGTATTTCGCGAATTCGGAAAGCACTTTCCCCAGACACTCATCCACCGTCTCTATCGCCCGGACCGCCGGCCCGATCTTGCCGGTGTGCCCGACCATATCCGGATTCGCGTAATTCAAAGCGATAAAGTCATACTTATCCTGAGCGATCCTTTTCAGCAGTTCCTCGGTCACGCCGTAAGCGGACATTTCCGGTTTCAGGTCGTAAGTGGCGACTTCTTTGGAAGAAGGGATCAAAGCGCGGTCCTCATTCTCGAAAGGCTGTTCTCTCCCGCCGTTAAGGAAAAAAGTCACGTGGGCGAATTTCTCGGTCTCCGCGATATGCAGCTGTTTAAGCCCTTGCGCCGATAAATATTCCCCTAGATTATTCCTGATATATTGCGGGCCGAAGATCACGGAAAGTCCGGCGAACTTATAGAACGTCTGATCGTACTCCGTCATGCACAGCCATTTGACCCGGGGTCTTTTGTTCCTTTCAAATCCGGCGAAATCATCATCCATGAACGCGCGGGTGATCTGGCGGGCCCTATCGGCGCGAAAATTAAAGAATATCACCACGTCATTATCTTTAATTACCGCCAGGGGCTTATCGTCTTCTCCGGTAATACTCACCGGTTTGATAAATTCGTCGTTGATCCCTTCTTTATAGGAATCTTCTATCGCCTTCAGAACGTCTTTTGCCGGACGGCCTTTCCCTTCGGTAAGCAGATCATAAGCGAGATTGACCCGCTCCCAGCGGGTATCCCTGTCCATGGCGTAGAACCTTCCGATCATCGAAGCGATCTTCCCCGTGCCGGCGGATCTGACCGCTTCCTGGAGCCCGGCCATCCAGGTCAAACCGCTCTGCGCCGGAGAATCGCGGCCGTCGGTCACGGCGTGGATATAGACATTGCCGATCCCTTCCTGTTTGGCGAAACGCAATAAAGCGTGGACGTGCTTGATATCGGAATGGACTACCGCGTTAGAGACCAACCCGATGATATGCAGGCTGCTGCCCGGGTTAGCCTTGAGGAATGCCGCGGCTTCTTTCAAAGCGGGATTGCTGAAAAACGTCCCCTGTTCGATGTCTTCGCCGATCCGCACCACCCCTTGTTTAACCACCCTTCCCGCGCCGATATTCAAATGCCCGACTTCGGAATTCCCCATTTCCCCTCCCGGCAAGCCCACGGCCGGACCGGAGGTATGCAGGTAACAATAAGGATTTTCCTTAATACTCTTATCCCAGTTCGGTTTGCTGGCTAACGCGATGGCGTTATCCTGGCTGTCCTTGCGGTACCCCCACCCGTCAAGGATGATCAAAGCCGCCGGGCGGTTTATGCCGCCGTCTTGAGCGCTGCTCCCCGCCAGAGCTTCATCCACCAGCCGCTCCAGTTCGAACATCGAAGAATTATTATGAATAACCTTTATCCCCGGTTCGCGTTCAAGCTTCTCTATGCATTCCTTCTGGCTATTCTCGACGTTCATTATCCATTCTTCGCTTCTGCCCTTTCTGATCAAACGCTCGCGCCTTAAAGACGGCTTTGTTTCGACCAGCCAGACTTCATCGCAGGCTTCGAATAATTTCTTCAGACCAGGCAGGAGCGCGGCCTCGATCATCACAAAATTTTTCCCTTCTTTGCGGGCCTGTTCTATGCGCTCAAAAGCGATCTCCTCCATCCTGGCTGAAAGCACGGCGTTAAGTTTCTTAAGCTGCTCTTTATCGGAGAATACGATACCGGCTAAGACAGCGCGGTCGATCTGTCCGTCGGCGGCAAGTATCCCCGGTCCGAAAACATCCGGGCCCGCCAATTCCGCGGTTTTCTCTTCGCGGGCGATATCGCCTATTTCATCCATCTTGATAATTACCAGACCTTCACCCAGGAATACCCCGGCGATCGCCGCTACCGTGCTCTTGGCGCTTCCGGCCAGGCCGGCCAGACCGATTATCTTCGGACGTCCCCCGTATTCGCCGCCGTCCCTGCAGTAACTTTCCTGCTCAAGGTCCTTGAACATTACCGTGCGGCCGATAAACCCGCGTTTCTCCCAGAATCTCAGCACTTCGGGAATGATCATTCCGGTCTTTTCCTCTTTTCTCGGCTGGAGGACGACCCTGGTGACCGCGCCTTCCTCTATGATCGAGTCCTCCAGTTTGGAATAAAAGATCGTCCCTAACCCCTGGCCGATAGGATCGACCCAGAAATAGCTGATAGTAAGTTCAGTATTCCACCAATCCAGGACCGCTCTGCCCGCCAGAAAATTTTCCGGGATTTTAATAAAGTCAACGTATCCGACCTCATAGCGGATCTCATAATCCCGCGGGTTATTCCGGATATTACCGCCGTCCAGATCAAAATTCCGCGCCAGGTACCCGCCGAGTTCTTCGGCTGAGCCGACCGGCGTCAGTTTGGATCTCAGGGGCTCGGGAGGGGAAAAACGCCTTCCCACGAAAATACCCCGCGCGCCGCGGTTAACAAGTTCTAGCATATCCAGGTCATTCGCGCTGTCCCCGGCGATCATGACTTTTTCCCAGTTAAAACCGCGCGTCTCGACGAACCTCGCCAATTCCCGGCCTTTGCTGGTCATTCCGATATCCACCGTAACATTATTGCTGTTAGAAATGGTCAAACCGCTTCCGGCAATGCGCCCCGCCAGATAATCATACAGCGGCGTAGCGTACACGCGCGATCCCTCGCTGGAGAACCTCACCGTGACAGCGGAACGCTTGGCGAGATTGATCCGGATCGGGCCTTCAAAGCCGTACGGGACGATCTCGCCCGCTCCCAGTTCGGATAATCGTTCCGCGATCATCCGGCTGAGCATTTCTTTCTGAGCCTGCGGAATAACCAGGGAAGACCGTTCATCGACAGCCAGATCTCCTGACTCACTACGATAACCGGTCATTCCTCCCAACTCACCCAGGAACCAGACCGGGCGTCCGGGGTCGATCGCGGAGATTATCTCCGGATAACCCGAAAGCTGATCATTGATAAAACCGGGAGCGCGGCCGGAAATGACCATCCAGGTACCGCCGGCGCGTAAGAATGCCGCCAGTGATCTCTGCAGTCTTGACGGAATATCCCCGCCCAGCGCCTGGTCGGTCAGCGTCCCGTCGAAATCCGTGGCCAGGAGCCATTCCGATAATCCGTTAATCCCGCCGTCTTGACCTATCTCGTCATATAAAGCTTTGTTTTCCGCAAGAATATCGAATCGTTTATTGTAGGCATCTGCAGCCATATCTCTTTCCTCCGGAGATTTAAACATACCGAACAGTTGGATACGGCTGGTTTGCGTAGGCTTATACGAATATGAGCCAAGATCTTCGCCAACATCGATATAATAAAATTCTTTACCATCACTGCGCAGATCCCGAACAAAATCCAAAGGAATAAAACCGTTTATATCTAGCCCCGCGGCAATTTCAGCTAGCTGTATCGCTAAATACTTTTTTTCTTCTTTTTTGGCATTTTTCAATATCTCATATGCAGAGTAGGGTATCCACTGCTGGTATATCGTACCGCGATAGCTGGAATAGACCTCGGGAACAGAAATATAGCTCCTGGAGAGAAGCTTCATTCTCGATATCCATTCTTGAGCGACCTTGTTAGGCAACGGTCTCACGATCGCCTTGGCGATAATCCTTCTCTCAAAGAGCTGTCTGGCCTCATTCTTTAAAACGAGCGAGGCCGAGGCGATAAACGTTTCCGCGCCTCCTCTAATCCAGCCGGTCTCCTGCTGTTCATCTAATCGGACCTCTTCATAAGAAATAAGCCTTTCGTCTTCCGATACAATGGATAAGCTCTTTAAAATATTTAAAAGCTGGTTTAACTGCCCGGTGCGGCCGAATTCTTTCAGCAGTCCGAAAGTAAAATTACCTGCGGTTTTAATTTCTACTTTATACTGTTTTGCCGCTTTATAAGGAGCGCGCATAACCACTTCTCCTCCATCGCGGAAGTTACCGTTATTAAATAAATAAGGCAGAATAATCTTTAATTCCCTTTCGACATTCTCAAGAGAATCAGGGCAATGGATCTTGTTATTAGTTATTGCGAACACTTCTCTTTTCCCTTCAGAAACAATCTCCAGGTCGACTATTTCCACCCCATATTTATTCCTTAATGTGCCGCGCTCGGATCCATCCTTGTATCCGACCAGCTTTTTAAGGCGGAACACGCATCCCGCTTCCGCTTTTACCACAATAACCGTGCCGGAAGATAACGAAATAGATTTGGCCAAAGCTTTAAAGAACGGCTTATCTTTATGCATTTCGTACAACTGTTCCGCCTGGGACAAAGTCAACTGCAGGCCTGTTTCCACCAGGACGATATCGAACCCGTTGTTTTTTATATCATTTAAAACGCTCTCTTCGCGGCCTTTTGCATCAGGCTTAAGATACACGTAGGCCAGTTTCTCAGCCTTTATCAATTCGCCGATATTAAGCTTACCGCCGTCTTTCAATGAAAGCGCTTTCAAGGTAGGTAAAAATAAAATGACAGGATTAAAGGAATAATTCCTCAACGCGGCAGGAATTATTCCTTTAAATGCCAATCCTGTTTCCTGACCGCCGTCTTTCTGGAAAGAACGGCTAATAGTAACTTTAAATACGTCATTTATTTTTTCTTCTTTATAATTCCAGTTTTTCTTAATTTTATTGACCGCTTTCATTTTTCCGGTCAACCCCTGGAATTTAGCGATCACGCTTTTTATTTCGTCTACTTTCCAGCTTATTATAGGATTACTTATCTCAACAAATCGCATCTTGCCGCTTTTGTCTAACTTCATATAAAGATAAATCGGAAAGTAAAAATCAAGTTTATTCCCATAATAAAAAGCGTTATACATAATTTCTTTTAACGCATAACTGATACTTTCTTTGACATCATCTTCTCTTCTAAAGTTATTTTCTAACGCCACGGAAAGGGCAAAAATCCGCACCATAATTTTCCCATAATCATCCAAGTATTCCTGAGGCGCAACTCCCAGATTTAAAACAACAATTTTAGAATCTTTGACTGCGGCTATTGTTTTTTGTTTGAAATCATTTTTCCAGATATCAATATTGACCAGATTCGATATAGTTACTCCGCCATCCATAAAATTACCGGCAGGCCGCAAATCAATACCTGCCACGGTAGGTGAACTCGCGGCCTGCTTATCGGTAATTTTAAATGAATATAAATAAATGAGGGAATTTAAAGACACTTTCGGAGAGATTAAAATAATAAAATCTGAAGCAAAATTAAAGAAATAAATAAAGTGCTTAATAACCGGAGGGCCACGAACTTCCGGTTGTTCAATTTGCCCGCTATTAAACACCCGACCGGGTTCCGATAAAAATGTGCAATTATCCGCGTTAATAATATTGTGATTTTTCTGCGTAGCCAGGAATTTCCCGTCAAACGCCCTATTCCCTAAATTTAAAGTTACATCAATAATACTTCTCCGTTGCCTTCCATTAAACTTTACTACTGCGCCGAAAAGTTTCTCGGCGAAATCAGAATAAGTTAAAACACCGCCGTCGGCCGGTGCATTTTTTAACAGATCTAAAGATTTATCGACTATTTCCATAATCAAGCGGGTTCCTTGCGGCCCCTTAACCGACCACACTGCGATATTCTCCGGCATTGCAGAACCTTCCAGACCGGGAATTCCAACCAGATATCCCAATTTATTTACGGAATCCAATTCAGAGGATAAGAATTCATACCAAAAAATATTCTCCTTATACCGCTCGACGTTCTCCCGGGTCATAGGTATAAACTCAACTCCGCCGTCTTTTCCATTATCGACAACCTTAAGCATAAACCCGACTGCTGCACCGAATTTATCCTGACCTCCGTCCTTCTGCTGATTACCCAGTTCAAAATATTTCGTATAGATCTCCTGCGCGTATGGAATATTCTCCGCATAAAGTTGGTTATCGCTGACCAGCCCCGTTAGAGCAATACACATCGTTTTGATAATTTCAGCAACTCCCTTTTTATCTCCAGCCTGCTGGCGGGCGATTTCTTCAGGATCAGTATGCCACTCTGGCACAGTAACATTCTTAACCCCAGGGACAAAAACACCGGTTTCAATATCATGTTTTGTGCCTTTAATATCGGTATTACGGCTGTCGAAAACTTCACCAAAGAAAGTACCGCCAAAACCGTTCAAAGCTCCAGCATCGCGGCAAATAGTGAAAGTAAATTTCTTAATTATCCTCTTTATTGTTTCTTTATTACTAACATAATTTTTTTCCAAAAACTCAGCTTGGGAGTATGTTTCGTTATTCTCTGGAGCGATATATTCCTCTCCATATGCTCTAAAGAGATATTTCATGACAACTACGGCCGTCCCATAGTCTTTCGCATCGGCTAAAGCGCTAATAAAAGAATTAATCCTCATATCCTCGGGAGCCCAATAAGTGTAAACTACTAAAGAAAGATGTTCAGCCAATGCCTGCCCTGCGGCTTTTCTGCAGTTAAACGAATCAAGAATATCAATCTCTTCTTCCAAGAAACCACGCTTACAAAATAACTTTTCTTTTTCTTCGATAGGCATGTCGTGAATGTACCTTTGGCACAAGTTGTATCTCTTGCTATAATACGTATCAATCTGAGATAATTGCCATTTATACTTCTCGATGTCCGAAGAAATATTCTGGTTCTCAGCTTCGGAGACAAGAGCCACTAATTCTCTTTTTGTCAAATATCTGGCGCTGGTCAGGAATTCCTGAATCGGCATAACTATTTTCTTACCGTTATCAATAATTATTACTTCCTGGATAACATCGATACGCAGAGGTACTGGAATTCCGGCGGTTTTGCCGTCTATATTTAGCAGCAGCCTTTGGATCGCCAGGCTTCTGGAAAAAGAATTTTTGGCCTCGCGCAAAGTCATGCCTCCCCAGATATCTCTATCATCAAAAGGATCTTTCACCATTTTCCATTGCTTATCGCCGTCACAAATAAACATCATAGCTACCAGCTTTCGGGAGATATAAAAAGGCCTATCGATAGTATCACTGATTTCCACAATTTCGTGCCCCGGGAGTCCCATCGTTCCGCCATAAAAATCTTGCAATTCCAATTCACTCTGTCTTTTCCCGCTCTTTTCCCTTATCCCGCATCCTTTAAAATGCACCGCCCCTTCTTTTATCCAACTATCATTCAAATAAGAAACCTGCAAATTGCGTTCATGCCCCGGGAGATAAGAAATATTAACTTTTTTCTGATCGAGCGATGAACAAACAGCATCGATCTCGGTATAATTTACATGTTGATACTTAACGCCGCAGCAAAGAATGATCTTATTGCCTGGAAGGCCTTTAGGATAAGACCCGGCAAGCATAGAATATACATCTATAAGTTCCGGCTCGGAAACAATCTCGGATATATCGAGAGTTCTTGAATTTACCACGGGGAAGATATCACGAAGCGCTGTTTCAATATCTTTTTCCCCGCCATCTTTTTGATTTTCGTTAAACCCTTCTTTTTTGAGCACCCTGATAATCTCTTGCGCCGCACTTTCCTTAACCAGCGTGATAATCGATATAGTCGCTTCCTGCTCAAGAGTAGAAACATTCTTTACCTCGAAACTGGCTACCTTATCTTCTGGAACATTAGCGTAATCGTTATTGTTGTAGCTAATATTATCCCCGGCCTCGAGCGTCACTATATTACCGATCGTTTCTTTTTTACCGTTAAACGCCTGAAATTCGGCTTTCAGCTCTTTACGATGCTTGGTAATATCCCATCCTGGAAACACCTTCTTGGCCCAGGGCAGGACCCGGATAAACTCGATATTATCGCTGAGTGACGCAAATGGCAATTCGATATTCGCGTTCCTGGAAAGCAAGACATACAGCAGGCAGACAGGTTCACTCTTGTTTTCTATCGGCATACGCAAGTTAAAAGCGGCATTATAAAAATAATACATTTCGCCGTCCGGTTCATAGAGCGGCCGGCTGGTTACTATATTATAGGTATGAATATATATCGAAGTCCCGCCTTTTTTAAAAATATAGGTCGGAACCTTTATGCCTAGCCCCTGTGCGGCTTTCTTCCCCGCAATAGCGAATTTATACATCTGAAGGTTAGCGCCTTTAAAGGTAAAGTCGCTACTAATACAAGCACTGTTTCCATTACGGATAGTATGCAACAGGTCCGGAGGAATATTCGTGGAAAATCCGGGAGGTATGACCGTATCGATCTTTTCATCCCTGAGGAAATCTTTGATCGTATCCAACGCCTGCGAAGTCCCCCTAGTTCCATCTTCGCCCTTCTTTAAAGCTTCAGCATACCGTTCAAGCAGAGGAAGGCGCGCCTGATCAGCGGCTGGATTCGCTCTTAAAGCGCTGATCGCCTCGGCAAGACGCTGGCCGTCAACTCCAATGGTATTCCCTTCTCCATTCTCCTCAGTAACCGATTGAGAGTTTTCCGTTTCCTCGAAATGGCTATGCAGGCTCTGCAAACTGCCCGGAGCATTCTGCGCTTCGCCTTCCTGAATACCATCAGTATGCCTGCGATATAACCCAAAACAAGAATAATGTCTCGGATTAATCCCAATCACCAGTTTCTTAACTTCACTATAAGCAATATGATTAATCCGTGATAACCGCGCAGAATAATTACTTTCGTTCGCGCATCCGCTGGCCCTGGCCCCTAACTCATGCACGTAATAGAATACAAAGGAATCTTCTGCGTCAGGATATTTCTCGTGAATTAGAGTGCTCAAGTCCTTTCCACCAGCCTGGGGCAAAGTCCCAAGTTCTTTTCCTAAACTAAATCCTTCACCCTGACGTTTTGAATTGTCTTCATAGTTAAAATATTTCTTCTGGTAAGCGACTTCCAGCCGGCCTTCAAGGTCAACTAATCTCCTTGCAAGCGTATCCAACGTTTTAATAATTGCATCGTAATTCTCGTTTAAAGTCTTTAATGCCGTAAAATAATCGTCATTCAATTTGATTTCCAATTCCTCGATTTTAGCGTAATTCGGTAAAGACTTAAGCGCGTTAAAGAAAAGGACATCTCTTTTAACGGCGTCATATTCTTCAGCGGACTGATCATATGGACTGGCTTTATTTATATCGTATTTAATCTGGCGGGCTAATTCCCTGGCTAAGACAATCTTACCTAGATCGGAAGTCTTAAGGAGGGTATCTATTAAGTCTTTGTCAAAAATGATCACTTCAGCGGTCTTGGCTGAATAAATGCCAAGATTTTTTACAAAAGCAACCTGCGGAGGACCACGGCTGTCTATTACGTCCACCACTGACCGATAATACTGTGCAAAATCCCCGTTAACTCTTTTGGAAAGTTCTCCCATGAAATCAAGTGACTGATTAAACAATTCGACTACTTCAGATGGTGTATTCTCCGAACCCATGGCTGAGAGTTCGTTATTATTTTTATTTATAGTGATTGCCCAATCGGGAAAGGTCTTCAGAGGAACTGAAGCGTACCGCTCTTTCAGATATTCAACCTGAGTCAACCCTTTTGCTCTGGCTCCACCCGTTAAACTCTTAACCTCGTTCTTAAATAATTCGAAGTTTTCCTGAGGAATAACACTTACAATCGCGATGGTATAATCTTTCTTACTATCATCTGACAAAGATAACTGTTTAGAAACATTGGTGATAGAATAATGGCTGACGAAAGGCTGCGTTTTCCCATTCTCATCGATTAGCTCGTTACCTTGATTGTTGTTTAAGAAGATATTCTCCCCGCCCTGCAGTATTACTTCTTGAATAACCTTCCCCTGCTCTTCAAATATATCAAATTTAGCCTGCAGATTCTGCCGGTGCTCGGCCAAATCCCATTCGCGGGTTATATTCGTCGGCCAAGGCATAACACGAATCATCTGTGTATTATCATTCAACGCCCGCCAAGGCAGCGTCACTGAAGCGCCCAGGGGCAAAATAACGAATAAAATAAACAGCTCAACCGGGTCATTCTCCAGCGGCAGTCTCAAGTCGAAATCTTCGCGATAAGTAAAGAACAACTGATCTTTGTCAAAAAGCGGCCGGTCAATTACGGAGTTGAACTTTTGCGCGTAAACCAGCGCTCCATTAGTAAGTTTAAGGATATAATCCGGTTTTTTGACTTGCGCGGGATTTTTTGACGGTTCGTTGCCGGCAGGGAACTTATAAAACTGCAAATTACCACCCTTAAAAGTAAAATCCCAGCTGGAGGTAACAAAAGAACCATTTCTGATAGTATGATTACGTTGAGCCGGAACGGCTGTAGCTTCACCAGCCTTTATCTCTTTTTCAATCCCTTCTTCTTTCAGGCACTTTAACGTAACTCCGCTTAGTGCTACATGTTTACATGTAACGCCATTATTAAGAACTGCGCGGAAAGTTATTAACTGGTTCAGCAGCTGTGTACCGAGGGCAGCCTTATCTAATGATAATTTCCGGATAAGCCCGCTGATCATGTCTTCTTGGACCAGGAATACCTTCCCACTCTTCTTTAAGCAATCATTGATATCATCCATCAACTTCTTCCCTGAATCTTTAACGCCTTTTTCCTGAAGGATTGCGATATCTACCGTCGTTCCTTCCAAAACTTCCACCCCCGGCATATTGCTGTAAACCGCTAATAAAAAAGCATTATTTTCTAACGCTTCTCTATGTTTTAACCATATTGTCGATATAAAGGCGCGTTCATCCTCCGAAATGGATGAAATCTTATCCAAATTCAGCGCTACATTATCGAATTCATCCTTGTTAATTATAACTCCGCTGGAAGCTTTTAACAGGCCTTGATAATTCTTTAATTCCTCCCGAATAATCTTCTTGTCTTCATCAGCGCTTAAAGCCTTGATCACTTCCGCCAGCCTGTCATCGTCGATTAAAACGGTGAAATCACAGCCTGAACCGGAACTTTCATACTCAAAATGATTATGGATCGATTGTGTGGTCGACGCGGGATTCTCAGCCTCACCCAACTGTAAACCGTCGGCGATACTGGTCTTGAGAGTCGTGGTACTGTAGTGACGGGTACTGCCTCCAACTTTCCTACGATTAATCTGATCGTAGCGGATATCCTGGATCCGCTTCCTGAATACGGAATACACGTTTGCTGCTCCGCAGTGCGATACGCGAGCGCCTAATTCCTGCAAATAGTAATAGAGGAACGATCCAGCTATCTTAGACTCGTAACGATGTTTAAACTGCGTTATCAGAGGAACTTCTTCAGAAGACGGATCCGGGTCTTTTTTATCCGGGAAGAATGGTAATCGTTTAGATAATGGAAATCCATTATCAGCACAGAATTTAAGCCCTTTATAATCCTTCAGGTACGCAGAGCGTTTCTTTATCTCAAGATCCTCAACCGATTTTTTCAAACTATCAATCCCCTTCAGTAACTTAGGATTCGAAAGTAATTGATCTAATGCCGCGAAATAATCGTCATTCAATTTGATTTCCAATTCCTCGATTTTGGCGTAATTCGGTAAAGACTTAAGCGCGTTAAAGAAAAGGACATCTCTTTTAACGGCGTCATATTCTTCAGCGGACTGATCATATGGACTGGCTTTATTTATATCGTATTTAATCTGGCGGGCTAATTCCCTGGCTAAGACAATCTTACCTAGATCGGAAGTCTTAAGGAGGGTATCTATTAAGTCTTTGTCAAAAATGATCACTTCAGCGGTCTTGGCTGAATAAATGCCAAGATTTTTTACAAAAGCAACCTGCGGAGGACCACGGCTGTCTATTACGTCCACCACTGACCGATAATACTGTGCAAAATCCCCGTTAACTCTTTTGGAAAGTTCTCCCATGAAATCAAGTGACTGATTAAACAATTCGACTACTTCAGATGGTGTATTCTCCGAACCCATGGCTGAGAGTTCGTTATTATTTTTATTTATAGTGATTGCCCAATCGGGAAAGGTCTTCAGAGGAACTGAAGCGTACCGTTCTTTCAGATATTCAACCTGAGTCAATCCTTTTGCCCTGACTCCGCCGTCCTTAAGTAAGAATCCTTCCAGGTCAACAGAATAGCCCTTAACCTGTTGTTTTTCGCTGATTTCAGTCAGCATCTTCAGAGAATTAGCGTCGGTCAGAGCCCGGGCAAGCGAATCAGTGAAAAGCGCCGGGTTAGCGGCCGCGAACGCGGAGAGGTCTTTAATTTTCCGAAAACCGCACAGTTGAGCGACAATGCCGTCAAATTCATCCACAACCAAAGCTTTAGCTTCTTCATCGGAGATTAAATAAATAAAACTGTTATAACGAGCGCGGTTATTAGCGTGATGGGCTCCGGATACTTCATCCAAGTGGATACCCAAGCTGATCAATCTCTGCCGATCAACATTATTCAGCGCAAGTTCCTCATGCATTTCCCGGATTACCGCTTGATCATAATTCTCACCGAGATTCAAATGCCCGCCAACCGCTTCCGCCCAGCGGCACGGTTCGATATCTTTTGTAGGCGCCCGGAACTGCACAAACATTTCACCTCGGTCATTAACGGCAATAACACGAATGTCCCGGTGCAGGTCGCCGTCATAGTGCACCAAATCGCGCGGTTTGATCATGCCGGTCAACGAACCATCAGGATAGATGATTTCAAAACATTCTTTGTTGGTCAACTGGGTAAGAGTGACGTCTTTGCCAAGTTTTTCCTTATATTCTTTCTGCCAAATCAATAACTGGTTAATGAAATTCATCTTAGTCTCGGACTCATTGGCACCCTGGAGATTACGGGCATACTTCATCAACTTTTTCGCATTCTCCGATTCCAACGCCTCACGGAACCCAGGCTCCGCGTCAAAATAAAAATCTCCTCCGTCCTTCTGAGAATTATTAAGCTCTAACTTCGCGCCCCGGGCATTCGCTACCTTCATTAAATTCCTCAACAATAGCTTGGACTCGGCTACAGTGATCGGACGATTGAATTCCAACTCCAGATTGGCGATCCGCCGATAAGCGTTGATAATCCCGGCAGTATTTTTGCTGCTGATGAACGCGTCTCCGCTTAACCCGCGCGCTCCGCCGGCAGCCCGACTGGTTAATTTATTCGTCATGAGCGCCCCCGCAAGGATAGAATCTCCTCTTGAGAGCGCTCCATGACCAATAGCCGCCGTCTTCCCAAGTTTACCTGCCACGGTAGGTCTTGAGAACAGCGACCTGAAATTTAATATCCTGCCGCCGTCGCGGAATTGTTTATTATCGGCAACCTCGATGCCTATTTCATTAACCTTGAACCAAGTATTTACCGCCGCGCCGACTTCTTTGCCTCCGTCTTTTATACCTAAAATATCCTTACCGCCCTTAATCAACGCCGCCTGCCTGGCTATGTCGGTTACTTCAACATATAACCTAGCTTTGTTCTCGGTTCCAGATAAGCGGATACCGAACCAATCGCCGTTAGCAAACACCACTTTTAATCCATCGGTAGTAATTACTTTAGCTACTTCCTGGTTAATACCGATAGCTTGTAATTTATTAGTAATTATCTGATCTTTTACCGCGACATTCGCCTGGTTTTCTTTCGCCACCGATTTAATGAATTCCTGGGCTTTATTCTTTACTTCATCGCTGGGGAATTCCGGGCTTTTGCGATCGTAGAAAAATTTCTTTCCAATTGTCTGCTCGATTTCTTCTTTGTAAGCGCTCAAGCTGGTTTTTCTTTCCGCCAGCATCCAGAAAGCCAACATCGCCATAGCGATCCCATCATCCCAGGATTTGCTCAAGAAAGGCTTAACTCCCAAATGAGCGGATTCTTCTCCGCCGGCAATAATATCTTCGCCTTTCTGGACTAACTCTACGGTATATTTGAATCCTACCGCGGTCTCGAACAATTCCAATCCGGCATATTCAGACACGCCGTTGACGAAATTCGAAGTAGCCACGGTCTTGGCGACTTTTCCTTGGAAACCTTTGCTGACCATAGTGTAAATGATCATGGCCATGAATTCATTGGCAGTGATCTCTTTGCCCCCAAAATCAATGATCCCGAACCGGTCCGAATCGCCGTCAACCGCCAAACCTAACGTATTCGGATATCCCTTAACCAAAGTCACTAAATCGGCGGTATTCTCCGTTTCGGTAGGATTGGGCGCGCCGTTTACTTCCTGGAATTTATTATCTCTATTATTAGTATGAATGATCTTATAGAATTTCCTGCCGGCTTCCTGTTCAATAGCCGCGAAGATGGCTTCCATATATTTAACCGAAGTCCCCTGCATAGAATCAAAAATAATTTTGAATTCCTTTTTAGCTTTAACGTATTCTATTATTTCACTCCAGGCACCAAGTTCTTTTAATCCAAGGATAATGTAGCCGGAGACATACGCATCGATCACTTCTTTCAATGAATATTCATAGATCAACCCCGCGGCCTTAGCGGCATCGTAATCGATAAACCCGTAGTCGGTCGCCTCATTGGAGTATTTTGAGATTAGATCAGTTACTTCTTTAGGAGCCGCTCCCCCGTGCGCAGGGGAGAATTTAAATCCGGCGCTCTTAAAAGGATTGTGCGAAGCGGTAAGATTGATCACGCCGGTGATTTCGCCTTTGCTGGAATTAGCCAAATAAGCCAGGACCGGAGTCGGAGTAGGTTCTACAGCAATAATTCTTACCGGAATATTATTGCCGGCCAGGATCGAAGCGATCTCTTTAGCCCACTGCGCGTTAAGGCCGCGCGGATCGAACCCGATCAATATCGCCCCGGTTTTCAGCTCGTGCTTATAATATTCCGCGACTCCCTGGGTAGCCCTACGGATATTTTCAATGCTGAATTCCGCTTCTTTCCCGGCGGCAGCGATCCAATCGCCTCTCCAACCGCTGGTCCCAAAAGCGATCTTCACTCCGGTGATCACTAAGTTCAAAGTTTGGATAAGAAGATTACTTCCGCCATCTTTACCAATTTTAGCGGGCTCCATTCGAATACCGCTATTAACAAACATCTCTCCGCTAACTATCGCACCAATTTTACCGCCGTCTTTCTTGACGCCGTTTTCTTCTATACCTTTTACCACATTCCCAAAGTATGCCGCAGCGAAACCTTCGGAAAGCGTGCTCATGCGCAGCTTAATCTCATCCTCATTCCACGCCCACGGGTTCGGCAGGACACAGCCGCCTTCACTCACATACTGGTCTTTCCAGAGGATCTGACGCACTCCCTCAAGCACGCGTTGATAACGATCATACCCCTTAGGATCAAGGGCTTTTTCGCGCGAGAACTTCATTTCTCCATCGCGATCCGAAAGCCTGCGATAAATCTCATACGCCATGGATTTAATAATTCCTTTATTCAGATCTTTAAGATTTTCTTTCTGGCGCTGAATCTCTTTCTTATCAGATTCAGTAACAGTTTCGGAAGGCGCGACAAAGATGTCGTCAATGAACGCTGCAGTCTCGATGAGCAAAGCATTATATTTAATATAGTCGTATTTTACATTAGAGGAGTTGGCGGCGATAAAAGTTCTGATATCCTCAACTAATTCCGGTTCCTTATTCAAATCGATTTCCCGTTTATTATCCGCAATCAGCTGAACGATCCTAACATAGGCAAGCGCCCTGTCCTGCGCTTCACTAAAATTTTTATCGATGATTAACGTATTCTGCGCACGAACGGTGATTTCGTTATCCTCGTACGGTGAAATGAAGATAACCATAATATTCTTATATTCTTTAGCGAAACGAGAGTCTTTTTTTAGGGCGTAGAACCAACCGTAACCACCTTCAAATACTGTTAGTTTATCCGCTTTGAACACGCTGCTAAGGCCTTTTATTTGTCTCTTAATGACTAAGTTATCCTGGGAATCATAAACTACCCGGTCAGTGGGTAAAAGAATTCCCACCCGATCAGCAGCAAGGTCTTCTTTTCTGATTACAATTTCTTCCTCGAAATCAACCAGAGCGATTCCTTGGAGTTGATTATTCACCAGGGTAGTGACGATCTTGCCTTCTTTTTCCAGTCTTAACAGGGTTCTTTCATCTCGGAAATGATATACCACACCGTCTTTTTCGCTTAAACCCTTTTTAACGCGGGCATCCCGGGTATGATAAATAAGCAGTTTAGATATTACGTCTTTATATTGATTTTCGAATTTCTCCCAGATAGTGCCTTTACCGGTTCCGGGAGCGGCGGAATAAAGGAGAAATTTATGAGCTATATTGTAATCTTTAAGATTGACTTTCTTGATCCCCTCATACAGCGCGTCCGCACTAAGAGTTGCCTGTTGAGAGACTTTAGTCTGAACACAAGCGCCGATATTCTCAGGAGGCGCGCGGGATTGATCGTTATTGTTTTCACTATCTTTCTTAACCACTTCATCATTGATCGCGGCATTAACTCCCTTGAGCACATGGCTAAAATAAGGAACGCAGAATTCATTAGTCAAGGTGTTTAAAATTCTACTCTTGGATTCATCGGTATATCCCCAAGGATTGGTAAGAGCCAAACCGCCAACTTCGCGATACTGGTTTTTCCAGAGAATCTGGCGCACGCCTTCCAAAACGCGCTGATAACGGTCAAACCCGTCTTTATTCTTAGCCTCTGCGGACATCTCAATCTCATTTTCTCTTCCGCTTAATCTTCTGTTGACTTCGTAAGCCAAAGCTTTAATCTTAGCTCTTTCAAAATCATTAAGTTCTGCTTTCTGCCGTAAAATATTCCCTTTTTCTTCATCGCTAATCGAAGGCGAAGGGGCAACAAAAAGATCATTGATAAACTGCTGATCTTCAATAAATTTAGCATTATTAACTGAAACCGCTATTAGTTCCGCTTTTAGCCCGGCAATAAACTTCTTTATTTCTTCCAGTAATTCCGGATTTAGTTTAAGATCTATCTCGCCCTGTTTGCTCTCAATAATGCTGGCCATAGCCTTATACGCGGCGACCTTATCTTCAATGGCCGGGAAGGTTGCGTCGATAATCTGTGTATTCTGACTGCGGACAATTATTTCTTCGTCGTTAAAAGGTGAAATAAAGATAGAAAGAACGTTCTTGTACATTTGGCTGTACCGTATATCTTTCTTCAAAGCGTAGAACCAACCATAGCCGCCTTCCATAATAACCAGTTTATCGCCGTCAAAAACACTGGAAAGCCCGCGGATCTGCCGATTGACTGTAATCGTGGTTTCGGTTTCCTTGATTTTCACGTCAGTCGCCAGAATAACCCCTTTACGGGTTTCTTGCAAATCCTCCTTACTAACCACAACAGTCTCAACAAAATTAGCAATAGCCAATCCTTGTGGTTGGTTATTCACAAGAGTAATAATTATTTTCCCCTCTTGTTCAAGCTGTTTTAATTGCTCAATAGTACGGAAATGATAATCTTTACCGTCTTTTTCTGAAAGATGCGTTTTTTTGTCAATACGCGGCTGACGGGTATGATAAATAATCAGACGATCGATCAGATCGGAATATTTGCCCTTCTTCTCAACATCGAAAGAATTATCCCAAAGAGTGCCCTTGCCGGTTCCAGGAGCAGCGGAATAAAGAAGGAATTTGTGAGGAATTTTATAAGTGCTGAGTTTAAGCCCGCGGATAAAATTAACTAAACCATCAATATCATTGGCTTTAACTAGTTTCTCAATTTCATCATTGGATGGAGGACCACGGGTGGTTTGGGTATTTTCGTCTACTGATTTAGAAGGCTTCTTGTTATCTCTATTTATAGTAACGCACCCTACATCTTTAACAGCTTCATTTTGTTGAGTATTGACTTCGCTATTCTTAGATTCAACTTTATCGGTTTTCGGAGCTTTTTTTGTTTCTTTAGTCAAACCGTTACACAAAATTTTTATCGGTCCGTTTAATTTCTTGCCATTAATCCAATCATTTAAAGCTCTAACAATCCAATAAAATCCGTTCAAGAAGCTAAATACGAGACTCAACCTAAAAGCTTTTGTCTTAGATGACTTCTCGCCTTTAGCATTCAGAGCGTTTGCAAATCTATTGTAATGCTTGGCGGCAAAATAGATATTAACCGTAACCATAACAATTACCAAAGCTAAAGTCGCGGGGAACGAAATAAATACCGATGCCAGGATAGCTACATAGAGGACACTGTCAATTGCGCCGTTGATAACCGCTATTTCTTTCGCATATTCAGAAACTTCGTTTTTCTTTAACCATATATTATTATCTTTATCATAATGATCCTTTTCCCCGGACTGGGCACCATTAAAGAATGACTCGAGCGTAAGAGGAGTATTATCTATCTTTCCGTCTTTATCTTTACTTTCCGCGATAATGGTGGTAAACCAAGAGAATAAATCTTCACCCAGATATGCTTTTTTACGCTTCTGATCATCAAAATCTTCAAGAACAGAAAGGATACTGTGATCTTTAAATAAAGTTTGAACAGCGCTACTCGCAGATACGATGATATACGCGGCGATAAACGGAACCGCGACTATCATCTCCAAAAGAACAAAACCGATGGCTAAGAATCCGCTGAACACACCTCTTATGTATCTGTCAGTCAGAAAATAGTTAATAATTTTCTTGAAATCGCCATTGGTTTCATAATATTTAATGCCCGCGACAACAAACCACGTCACCGCAATTAGTCCAGCTGATACTATTGAATAAGCCGGCAGCAGGATAAAACAATTAACGAATAGAATTGTAATCCAAATCGCGATGTTGATATTTTTATTTGAATACCCGTTTTTCAGGAAGGGGCCGAAGGTAAAGGCGATCGGGAATACATAAAAGAAGAACTGGAAGATTACACCGTAAGGATGAATCGGAGCAAAAAGCATAATGAAAATAAGCGTTACCCCCCAGACTATCGATGATTTATAGGTCTTAAACAATTCGCCAAAACTGGTCATGGGATAATAAATGTCCTTTATCCCCGAAGTAAATTCACCCGCTGTCCCTTCCTGGGCACTGCGTACTTTATCATCATGCATAGGAATAATCGGAAGGAAAGTAAATACCAAGCTCCAGAAGCGGAAAAGATTAAGAGTAAAACCCCATACAAGGTTTATAGAATTAATAACTTTCTGCAAAACCCAGACGCGCAGCTTCTGATCTTTATCCTGTGCATTCTGTAAAGCATTAAACACAAATTTAATCTTTTCGGTATTAACCTTAGGCTGATTTAAGAAGATTCTTAACCCGCCGGCGGTAATTGCCTGTGAAAAAAGGTACTGTAAAGCGACAAATAGCAACGGTAACGCCAGATATGCGAAAGGAGTAAAAGAAAGGAACATAGCAAAAATGAATATCAAGAGATTATAGCGAGGAACAATGGGTTTGTTGAAATAAAAATCAAAGTTCTGGAAAAGAGTAATTTTCTCAGTCCAATGAAGTTTATTGCTCTTCAGAAGACTCTGAAAATGAGGTTGAAGGAACGTATCCGTCACCAAACCGCCGAAACGGTTCTGGAAAGTCGGAATTGAAGCCACCAACATTTCTCTCGGCCGAGTCCATCTAAACCACATAGTAGCCGCCCCTTTCCAACCGGCTTCAAGAGCGAAAACCGCCGCATCGGTATCTTCGATATTGTCCATATAGGAACCCCACATTCTCATCACATCCCAACGAACAATACCCGGGCCATAGAAAGCATGCGCGCCGATGACCGCTTCAACCGGAATCATCCGGTTATTCCAGTTGCCTTCCGCTACAGCGTGGTCAGACGCAGCCGGCATGAAGCCGTCAACGAAAACATCAAGGCGGGTACACAACCAACCAAGATCCTGTTCTTCCGTGAACTGATAAGCAACAAACGGAAGCAGGAAACCATGTGAAGGATAGTAAAAATGATCCCTATCTGCGTTCAGAATAACCGCATCATCTCTTTTAATTTGAAGCAAGAAATTCTCGATATATCTGCGGGTAACACCCCAAGTATCGGTCTTATGATCGAATTTTTTCGCCTCTTTATACGGGAAGCCATAAGAAGCAGGATCTCCATCCTTATTACTATCCTTCTTAGAAATTAAAGCTCGATAAACTCCATCTTTCTTCACCCACTCATTAAAACCCCAACCTCTTTCGGTAACAAGTTTGTTTCTTAACAATTTAATATCCGACTTGTCTTTTTCATCCGGGACAATATCCTCATGGCAGGTAATAAGCAGGACAAAACGATGCAGAATAAGCTGAACCGCTTTCTCATTATTCTGCATTGAAGCCATGCGGTTCAATTCTTCCTTAATAATCTCGTCTTTTACTCCCGGATAAATCTCTTTATAAATTTTAATGCTTTCATTCAGAATGTCATTATCGGTTGGCTCAGCACGGTTAGCGTTTCTGGCGTCAGCTCTTAATTTGTTCAATAAGAAAACCTTGTAACTCTCGACAGTCGCTTCCTCAGAGAATATTTGGGTTTTTAAGAAACCATCGGCGCGGAAGATGATCCAGCTATACAGAATATAATCTTGAACGACCATTGCTCTTTCCCATTTCAAAAAGCTAAATTTCTTCACATCTATCAACTCGCCTTTAATCACATCCTCCTTCACACCTTTAATTTTAGCGATTATCTTAACAGTGGTTTCAAAATCGGAATTCCTCAATTCTTGTTTCTGCCCATTCGACAAAGCATCATATTTACCCAGAAGCACTATTTTCCTAAGATACTCTTCCCACGATGCCTGGTCTAGTTTGCTGAGTTTAAAAACGGTATTCACAAAAGTAATACCCGGGCCCTTCAATTCCCCCACCAGTCCGTAAATTTTGTCCTCGGCGATTATCCCCAAATATCCTTCTTTTAGCGACCGAGTCAAAAATCTCTCCCAGGAAATATTAAACTGTTCTTTAATAATATAGAAGCCGGATTTCATTACCGGCATTTTCTCTTTAGTCTCGCTCATCGTCGCATCTTTCTTATCCAGTAAATCAAGAGGAACGATGGTCTTTTTGCCCACGCCTTTATATACAAATATCTCCAGTTCCACGAGAATCATATTTAACAGTTTCTCTCCAATCTGTCCTTCTTCAAACTGTTCAACCTGATTAAAAAATTCAATAACTATTTTCTTAGCCCTTGGATCTTTAAGTTCAGGAAGCCTCGTTTTGTTGCCATCTAACACGGCCGTTAAATTTTCCTTTTCGGTTTCGTCTATAAAATAATGCCGATAGAGGGTTTTTTCCACAAGAATAGTTTTATACGTATCGACAAGCAATTCCTTCTCCGCCAGAATGCTCTCGAGCAAATTGATCTTTTCCTGTTCGGCATTATCTTCCCATGCTTTCAGAAGCGCTTTTTTAGCTTCTGAGATTCCGTTAAAACGCTTCAAGTGCTTGGCACCAATTTCCTCATAGAAATGAATAGTTTCCCATTTAAATAACTTCTCCATCTTGGCAGAATATGCTTCAACCAGCAAATACCACCAAGTTCTTACCGATTCACGGGAAGTCAAGGCAAGAATGAGAAAACCCGGGATCCAAGCGAACCAGAACAAAATGCCGGCACCAGTGGTATAAGTTATGAAAATAACAAAACCCATCCCTGCAATTGCCGGCATAAGCAAACCGACCATAGCCACTTTGGCCCATTTGCTATCGAAATCAAGATATCTTGAAGCAAGAACGAAACCCAGAATAGTGCCCGCTATACCCAATGTGCACACAATAGCCGGAAGTAAACCCGCCCCATAGTATACGGAAAGGAACCACAACCCCAGAGTGGAACCGCCGGTTAATAAGAAATACCATCTAAAAAATTGTTTCTTCACTTCTAAATTATCTTTATTCTCCTCATTATAATCTTTAGCGCTCCTGCTAATCATCCACAAAGCCTTAAACCAGTCTATAAACTGGAAATCCATGTATTTAGCCGTGACTCTTGCCTCGCGCACAATCACGTAAGCTACGACCACGGCAAAGATCAATCCGGCGAAATTTAAGGAGAATATGGCGGCGACCAGCCCGGAAGCCTGGAAAATCGAGCTCAAAGCAATCGCGTTAGGCAACGCCATAAAAAAGCCCATAGCCAGCCCTAAAACCGAGATGAATACTCTGGAAAAGAATCCTACGAGTCTGACCTTTAAGGGATAGATTGGATAAGCTAACCCTCTTTCCTTGTATTCCGAAATCAACCGCTGCCTTATATTAATCGGGTATTTTGCTTCTTCATTTTTGCCCAAAAGCTCAATAATATCTTTCTTCAGCCCTCGAGAAACCGACCAGCCGCTGTTTCTTTTAACGATATTAATATTCTTTTCCATTTCTTTGTTAAGCGCTTTTATCCCGGCATTAATCTTTTCGACCTTCAACACCTCTTCCTTCCAAATATTAACCTTAGCTTCTTCGGCACTCTTGATTTTATCCGCGTCCTTCGATTCCTTGGCCGTTTTTATTTCTTCTTCTATTTTCTTCACTTTTTCATCAGCTTCTTGGGCAGTTTTCGCCCTTAATTTCTCCTGGGCTTCCTTCTCAATCCTCAAATAAGCCACAACTTCTATTTCATTACGATTGTTTAATTCAAACTCTTTACCGATTAAACCCTGGCTTTTAGCCTCTTCAATTTTCGCTCTAATACGCCTGACCCTGTTTTCTAATAATTTTTTCTCGATGCCTTGTGCATTAATTAACTGCGCATTAATCTTCCTTTCCATAGTTAAATAATCAACCAAAGCTTCGGTCGTATCAACCGAACCCAGGATTTCTTCTTCGACAACAGGAGCTATTTTTTCCACAAACAGCTTTACTTCCTTAAAATTATCCGCATCAAACACAAAATAATACTGAAGATCAAATTCTAAGACTATATCTTTAAAATATTCGCAGAGCTTCCTGACATCTTGATCCCTAAACGGAGGGTAATTTCTGTTCTCGACCTTGCCCTTATTGTAACTGTCATATTTCTTAGTCTGAGTGCCCATAATAGTCAATAAGGTGAATGAAATAGGCTTAATAAACCACGTTTCCATAAACCGATAATACTCTTCCTGATCGCAAACGTTGAGGGCCGCAAATCTTGCGGCAATCTCAGCTTTCTTCGGGTGGTCAGTCGAGTAATACTGATTTATCTTTTCTTCAACTTTATTTCTCAACGCTTCGATATTTGCGGATGTCTGATTAGCCTTTATTTTAAGAATATCCGATTCAGCCGGGAAATAAAATGTCAGTAAAAATTCACTCAGCGGGCCAATCAGCGTTAAATGCCGGTTATGATCTGCAACCCGCACATATTTTTCGACCCTATTCACCACTTCTGTGATTCTGGTTTCTAAGGTAGCTTTAACAACCGGTTTGGACGCATCCGTAGTCTTCTTTACTTTCTTAATTTGTTTGGTAAATGGCCGACCTAATACCTTCGTAAAGATGTACAGAAGTAACGGCAGCAAAACCGTAACAGCGATTATCGCTATTTCAGTAAGACTAACCAGCGGAGCAATAGTATCCCTGCCCCGGGCGGAGTTCTCAATAAGACCATTCTGTTCACTGTGATTCTCCTGATAAGTAAAGAATTCAGTAATACTGCCGATTATTCCTTTTTGTTCGTACCCCGTGAATCTAAAAGGAGTAAACTGGTTTACATGATCATATATCTCTTCGCCGTTTTCAAAATACTGGCCGTTACTTTGCGCCAGACTTGCGGCTTCGGAAGCAGACAAGATCTGTATCCTAGAAGCGTTCTGAGAAATCTGCTGCCCATTGACAAAATTATTCAATGAGTATAACCCGGGAATGTTTACGCCCAGATACGAAGCAGTATTATTTGCATTTCTGGCCCATACCCACATCATTCCGGGTTCATCTTTAACAAATGCGACATAATAGTTATAGTCAGGAATTTCCGTATTCGTCTTAACGGTACCGCCTAATGCCGTTAATCTTGTTGAATTAATAGGTAGATCTCTGTTATCTAAATATAATTTTGTTTTTTCATCTATCCCTATATTGGGATTAGAAAAAATCTCATATTCACGGGTACCGTCAACCCTTAACGCACGTTGAACCAGCGATTTTTTACTCTGACGAGTATCTTTTGAATCATAGACGAATAATACAACACCGTTCGCATCTTTATTTATAGTAAGATTGCTATCTTTAGCTATCCAAGTATCATTCGCATACGCACCTGCTATTTCTGCCTTATTGGCATCGTAATTATAAGTACGCCCTTCATTGGAAACTCGAGTATCACCCGACAAAGAATATTCGGGAAAAGTAATATACTCTGGTTGCCCTTCGACAAATCCGGTATCTTTATTTACCTGAGTAAACCCACCCAAAATAAACGCGATGCGTCCCTGGCTATCTTTAGCTTCTTCCCAAGATTCGCTGATATAATCAAATTTAATATCCTGCAGATTTTTCTGCAAAGAATCATAGTTTATAGTGCCATTGAATGGGGCATAACCTTCTTTAATTTGGTAGAAAATTCTGCCGTATTCATCAATATTGGTATAATGAGAATAACTAAATATGCTTTCCTGTCCATTCTCTATCAAAGTAGTTATAGTAACATCCGCTACATCAAATTTACCTAAGTCGCTGGTAGAATTATAAAAGCTGTAGATTTTACTTTCCGGAATAAAAATTCCACTCTCATTAAGATAACCCAGCTCGCGTTCGATCGTTTTTCCGGACGCATCTTTTGTTTCTACATAATTCAACTGGCCGGATAAGACCCCGTTCTGATAATAATTTTCAACGCCCTGGTAACGCACGTTGCCTTTATCATCAAAAATATCTTTTATGGCCGCGGTAGCGGGATTTATTATGTTTCCGTCCTTATCCAAGATGAATGATGTGCTGATCGGCTCCCCGATAGGATTTCCTTGAGCGTTGCATTCATAAGTTTTCGCACTGGAAGCAATAGCGAATAAACCGATAATCCCTTCGTATTCTCTCTGTTCAACGCTCGTTCTCACAAAATTACCCTGATCAACATATCCGTAATAATTCTCCACGATCCGGCCTAAACCGTTATGAACTTCCTGCCAAGTCGTTAAAGTCTTATGGTTAGTAAGTTGTATTAACGACTTCCCGTTCTCATAGCTGATAAGCTGCGAGCTTACATATAATTCACGAGTTCCATCCGCATTCACGACATACGTCTCGGCGGTATCGGCAATTCCATATTGCGCGTATTCTCCGGTGTATTTGTTAATGGTGAGTTTATTGCCTTCCAGGCTTTCAGTTGTGCGCCCCTGGGCGTCATAAGTATTCTCCACTGTCTTCAAAACTACCGCTTCCGACCCGCCGTAAGAAATCACCTGTTTCTTGATTGTTCCGGCCGCCAAATCAACGCCGGTAGTTATGCTCTTGCTGACCAATATACCGGTGCCCTCAACAGTAGTTACGGTTGTATCGGCTATACCGTATTGATAATTTTCACCTTTGGTGTCATACGTATAATCGGTAACAAATCCGTCTTTTACCTGTTTGGTCAGCAACCCGGCGGCATCATAAGTGTCTGTCTCCGTGCTCCCGTAAGGAATCCAGGCAGTGCCTAAGTTAGTTTCCTCTTTGGTGTAATACTGCACCTCTTTGGTAACCGTTCCGTTTACGGTATCTTCGGAGATAGTCGTCGAAGTGTAAGGAATACTGCTGGAAGCGTTGACACTGCTTAACCAAACCTGCCTGCCGTCGGCCGAGGTAACATATCCGCCGAAAGCGTTATTCGTACCCTTCAGCGCCGCGAGGCTTTCCGCAATGCCTTTGAGGCCGGGAGTGATGGTTATTTCGCTCTTTATTCCGTCACGGATCAACCAGCCGCGTCCGGAATTCTGCGCATCGGTTTCCACGGTCCAGCCGTTAGCCTTGATCTCCGCCGGGGTCCAGAATGTTATGGTGTCGCCGTAAGCTATTTCACTGCCGGCCAAGGAAACATAACCGTAATTCTGCAAAGCTTCCAAGGCTCTTTCGCTGGCGGCGATACTGGTCTGCCAATAATAATTATATTTGCCGTCGGTGCGCACGACAATGTTATCCGCGGTCGGAACGGGAAGATCCGAAGCCAACACCACCCAGCCCCCATTTTCATCTTGTAACGTCGCGACATAATTCTTTTGCGCTTTTTCGGTATAAAGCAACTGATAGGTATTACTCCATCCCGGCTCGTTTAATTTTACTTTGTAGTATTGAACCGTGCTTCCTTCTTTCTGCGAAGTATAGGAATAGATTATTTCCGTATCGCTGGAACTTACCACCGTCATTCTATCTTTTACTTCGGCAGGAGTTACCGGAAGGCTGTCGATTGCTACCCATATCCCGTATTCGTTGCCGTTGCCTTCCTTAATTGATTGTTCCACTATTGACTGGTAATTGTGCGCCTCAGGAATGCCGGATCCGGTATAAGCATTTCTCAACGCCGCTTTGAGAGAATCAATGTAATCTTTAGCGCTGGAAACTGCGTTCTTAATATCGGAAGCCGATTTATTAGCATAATCCAAATTACCCTGCGCGCTAGTAGTCTTTAAATTAGCCGGAACAACGATATAATCGGTTTCCACCAGCTTATCTTGCTCAGCCTCAATAGCCGCCAGATCATACGCGCCTTCATTGGCCAGCGTAAACGGATTATCGCCGGACTTGGCTATCGCGTAGAATTCGGAGCCGGAAAGCGAATATTTGCCGTAAGGAGTGGTGGTAAAACCATTCCAGGTATTTTCCGAAGTGGAATACGGTAAAGTTCCTTTATAAGACATGTTCTCTAACTGGCCGAGATAATAGGAAGCCTGGTCATTGTCGCCGGCAATTTTATACGCCAGCGCCATCTGCGCGGTCCATTCGGTGGAAACCTGATTTTTGGCGTCTTTGGTCGCGGTATCCTGGAAATCGAATCCGGTAACGTTAACCGTTGTCGTTCCGTCCGGTTTGGTATAGGATACCGTAGTTTTAGCTTTAGCCGCGGTGTTGTCCAGCAATGTCTGGGCATCGATCCCCATATCTTTCAAACCGTCGGTTCCCAAAGCCATGACTGCCATTGTCTGGACGTCGGTGGCGAAAACCGTGTCCGCTTCAAACACGGTTTTGCCGGAATCGTCGGTTTTGATGGTAGTTCCGCGGTTGAAAAGCCCGGTTTCGGAATTATAGTTGCTCTTTAAATACTCTTTGATCTCGCCGGCTGTAGTCTCCGCTTCTTTATCGCCGGTAACTTCCGAATATATCTTCAGGAAAGCGTAAGCGTCGAAATTTTCTTCGGTGGATATTGCGCCGCTGTTCTGCTTGATCCCGCCATTTGACGCCTGCAGAGAAACTATCATTTCCTTGATCGCAACGGCCACATTCAACGCATTCTGGTCGCCGGTAGCATTATAATATTCCAATTCGGCGATGCCGATCCAGCTGTTCGGCCCGACGGTTTTATCGCTGTAGAATTCCAGGCCGGTAGCCGCGTCGTAAGAAGAAGCGAACCCGCTGAATAAAATGCCCTTCTGGTTCTGGTTCTTGTAAACCGTAGTATAAAAATCGGAGATATTCTTAGCCTTATCCAGCTCGCCGCCGTTGATGAATGTTATCATCCCCAGCGCCTGGTCAAAAGTCGCGGCCTTAGTCGTAGCGTACGGATTTTCGCCGTCAGTCAGGAGTAATCCGGTAGCGGTGGCATTCTGATAGAGATTACCGGCCTTGGTAAAGTTCGCCAGGGCGGTAGTATTGGTTTTGCTTAAAATATAATCCCGGTCATAGGTAGTAATATTGGAAGCGGTAGAATTAGCGGTTGACGAAGCTGTTGAATTAGCAGTATTAACCGCCGTCTGTAACAAAGAAGAAGTCTTATTCTGGGTAAGATTAATCTGAGCGATTGTCTGATTACCGCTTTTTATAGTGTATTGTTCCTTCGCCCCGAACCAGCCTTTTTCCAGATCGATTACCAGCGTAGTCCCATTTTCTTCCTTAATAGCGCCGGTTTCGTGATGCGGCAATTGCGCGGCGCCCGCATTTAAAACTTGCGAACCTGCGCCGAGGATAGGATAACGATAAGGACTATTTTCCGCCGAACTTCCTTCCCACGGCCCCACCAATGTTTCAAACGGCCCGCCGAGTTTAGAGGCGGCGCCGGTAACAATGCTGATTTCCGTTCCGATCAGCGCTAAGCTGGCGTATCCGGACCAGAACCCGATTCTCTGCGTTAAGAGAACGCTGGCAAATTTTTGATACTTTTCATCTTCGATCTTAAAAGCCTTCACTCCTATACCGGCTAACAAAATAGGGTTAGCCAGATAAATCAATACCGCGAGAGTAGAATAACGCAGATTATTCCAACGATACCAGTTGTACTTGGTTAAATCGCGCTCGCCCAGATCATTTTCCAGTAAATTCCAGATATAAGAATTGTTGCCCGGATTGTAAAGCAATCCTGCTGCATACGCTTTCTGGAAACCGGATTTTAATTCCGCCAGGTTACCTTCTAATTCTTTCCGTTTCTCTTCCGCTATCCCCTGCTGTTTTAATTCTTCGGTAATCGCGTAAATCGCGTCCGTAATGACTACGGCATTTAATGTCGGAAGGCCAAATTTCGGAGCGGCAAAACTGTCCAGGTAAGCCTGCCTGATCTGTTTAACGCCGACTCTGGCCGATAACAGATAATTCAGGATAACAATATAAATAGCGGATCCCAAGAGCGTTCCGGTCAATCCCAATGCGGCAACTAAAGGATGGCTGATGATCAGGGCGAATACGGCGATAACCAGCCTGTTCTTGATAAATTCCAGAACGCCGGCGGCCACCGGAAATCTTAACTTAAAGGCAAACCATTTTTCTCCCCAGTTGTAATCCGCATCAATGTCGGCCATGATGGATTCGTGGATCCGCAGGCTATTTCTTACTTTCAGTTCTCCGCGGTTGATCTTATTTACCAACTCGGCGTTTCTAATGCTGTAGCTGGTAAAGAAGAAAATAGTGGCTTTAACCAGGAACATCGGTATCACTAATACCAATCCTACGGTGTAAGCCGCCGTGGTATTGCCCTTGAAAATCTTATTTACCCATTCGGTGGAGTCTTTCCAGGACCGGCCTAACTCTTCGGCCAAGCCTAACCCGCTGGAAATAAGCCTGTCGCTGATTGAAGAAGACGCCTTGTTTTCTCTTACCTGCTCTTCAGAGGCAACTTTTAACAACCTTAAGGAATATTTCTTGGCTTGTTCGGGGGTAAGCGAAGACAGATCGTTTTCGATTTGTTTTTTCTCATCCGTGGATGCATGATAGAACTTGGAAACTTTAGTTACTGAATTTTCATCGATAATTACCGCCCGGATATCGCCTTTTCTGCCGGCGAAAATAGCGCTAACCGTGGCAATACTGATAATCGCGATCCCCCAGTTCAGGATTGTGCCGGTTAAAGAATTCTGCATCCAGGGCAATACTGCAGGATTGTAAACCACGATACCCACTAAACTCAAGAAAGCCATGAATAACGCGATATTCGCGCAAGTGTTCAAATTGCGCTTAAGTTGCTCGCCCTGGACCATTTTTGCCGCGAGTTTAAGTTCGAGAGCGATTACGCCGGAAAGAATTAGGTAAAATGCGGAACAGAAGAAGGAAGCCGCAGGCACTAATATAGGCGCATAAATGATTACCGCTAATATCGCCGCGAAAACCCCGATCAGGCCTAACCAGCCTAAAACAGCTTTAGTTACAGGCGGTCCACGGATATCAGCCGGAGCCTGGATTTCTTTCGCTGCATCGACTTTTCCCGATTTAATGGATAATTTATTCGCATCCTCAACAACAGCCGCAATATTGTTATTAATATCTTTGTCTGTCGACTTGCTGCCTTCTTGACCGAGTTTTGTCACTACCGCCGCGCCGACTTCTTTTTTCCCGCCGTCCGGTAATCTCTTTCCGGCATCTTCCGCGCCTTCCAGGCTTTTAACTTCCACAACCAGAATTCCCGCTTCTTTCAAGGCGTCCTTCAGATCATCAAATTCCCCGGACAATTTTCTATCCTGCGCCAGCCTTACCTTAACTTCCGCCTCGGTTACTCCTTTTCTGCTCCTGATCTTAGCTTCCAGGTCATTATCCGTATCGACCCAGACTATGATCGTTTTATTATCAAAAATCTTCAAATATTCTTCCACGCCTTTTATCGAATTAACCGTGGCCAACGCAAGGTAATTCTTGGCTTTGTATTCTTCGAGCAGAGGCCGGATAACGCCATATACGTTGCCTTTATTTTTCCAGCTCTCAACCCCAAAGTATTTCTTTAAACGGTTTAATTCCGGAACCCATATTTTTTCGGTAAATCTTACTTTTTCGTCCGTTTTCAGGCCAAGGCCGGGAGCGTATTTGTTTATCTTCTGCGCAACCGGAGCAGCCACGGAAACCTCTTCCTGTCCGCGCGGGCCGTTAGGTCTCTCTACGATGATCGGAATAGCTCTTAACCTTTCAGAAATAACTTCATCTTTTCTCAACAGGTTAATGAACGCTTCAACTTCTTCGCCGCCCTGGAACATACCGGCATATTGATCGCCTACGCCGAAAAGCAGTTTTAAAAGCTCGGTCTTGCCGACCCCGGATTTGCCGAATATAAGAACCAATTTCGTATCGGCTATCTGTTTACGCAGGATATCGGTAATAAAGCTGTCTTTCCCGCCGTCACGCGCTAAAGGATCCCCTGTAATTAAAAACCGGGATGTTCTGATTGTAACGGGCATTACAGACTTCTGCGATAACGAACGACCGGTGCTCTCCGTAGATCTCTTCCCAAGACTGGCCTTGACGGCTGTAAACATCGCCAGTGTTCTCGTTAATAAGGAAGAGGCGCACGCGCCGGGTATCCTGTTCGCGGGCCCTTGCGTAAACCTGGTTGTTCTCAAAGACGACCAAATGCTCGAAATCCAGCTCGTTAACTTTAACCATTTTGCACCTCCGATTTTCTGCAGAAGTTTTAAAGAGGCCCCAAACTCGGGTAGGGTCAGTGCCCGGAGGTTTTGGGCGCCCGAATTCAGGGCCTCTTTAATACTCCGCACTGCGGGCTCAAATATACCGGCCACGGTCGATATATAAGCCTGCAGTCCGTTAATAATAGTTGCTCCGGCCGCCAAAACCGGTTCCCCACCAGCCACGGAAAGGTTAACCAATCTGACTGATCCGGAGCTTAATTTAAAAGCCGCAGGCGTAGACAATTCCGATCCACCAGCCACGGTTGATGTAGGAATGCGCGCCTGCGGCTTAATAGCCGTTATTGTTCCGAAGGATATTGTTTTGCTGAATAAAGCGATTAAAGCGCCGAATATGGCATTCTTGGAAGATACTTTGGAAGGATAACTATAAACACGAATTCCACCCGCTCTTTTGTCAAGTTTTTCGCCAAAGAGTGGTGGAGCACGAGCCAGGTTCATTAAGGCTATTCCTATATTAGATAATCTTTCGTTCATCTGAGCCATGGTTCCGCTCAACGATCGATCACCTATATTGGTCCGCCCTAAAGTCGTGGCTACTAAACTTCCTACTTTGATACTTCTGCTTACTCCAGGAGCCGCTTTTCTCTGTTTTCTCGAGGACGCATTTTCCCCACCGGTGTCTTTTTCAGTTTCAAAAACGGCACTTTCTGCGACAATTTCTGACGCATTTGCTTCACTGCTTACCGCAACTACAACTGCACCAACATGTTTCGAGTTGCTCAATTGTCTGATACCGCTAACCGATTTGAGCAAAAGGTTAGCTGACCAGGAAGGCGGACCATGAGAGATAATTGACGTAAGTAAACCAAATTGCGATCTAAAACTAATCTTTCCTAACATATTATCCAAGTAATTTAACGGATTAATAGCCGCAGGAGTGAGCAACCCGCCGTCTTGAGTGGAAAGAGAACCGACCAATGCGCCTACGCCGCCATCTTTATTGGTATTGCCGGCTCCCGGAGCGTTCCCCGCCGCGGTATTCGTCGCGTCTGCCCCCGAAACAGGCACTGCCGCCGGCGTCTGAGTATTAACAGCGTTGTCACTGACCGGCTGGGAAGCAGGTAAAGTTGTAGCCTCTGTCTCGGCAGCCGGCTGCTGGGCAGCTCTGGCGGCTTCGAAATTCCTCATTCCTTCTTTCCAATCAGGATCCATAGGATCATATCGCGCGGCAAAAAATCCAAAAGCAGGATTACGCTGCCTGTTATTCTTATATATAGCCGCGGTTAACCCTTCTTTAGGCAAGATTCTTACTTCCCCTTGAACATTGCCATATAAGTTATTAATATCCACGCCTAACAATATCTCATAGATGTTGCTTTCAGTATCAATAGGCTTCAAAATACCGGTTCCTTCTTGATCCATAGCCGTGCCTATTAAAGCCACCCTATCCCCGTATTTCGAAGCATCGACCGTACGGTACATATTATCAGCGAATTTTACCTGAGTGCTGAAATGCGGCCGGGCATTACCCACAAACCGGACTTCCCGTGTTTCCAGATTAAGCAGACTGGCGAATAACTTCACCCACTGGGTATCGGTTTCGCAGCCGGTCTGCATCGCTTTCAAAGCGTCTCTCATGGTCCAGATATCCGGATTAAACTCAAAATTTCGCCTGATCTCCCGGCCCCACTGTTTGAAAAGCGCTTCCTGAACGCCGGTTAACTCCGAGGCCTGAACGGTTCCGAGGATATCAGAAACGTTCCCGGAAAATTTAAGCAACTGCGGTAAAGCCATCTTTTTTACCGCGAAATCATAAGCTTTTTTCGCGTCTTTCTCGGTATATCCCAGTATCTTTTTAGCTTGCTCTTCAGGAATAAGTCCGGAAAGTTCCGTAATAAACTTATCTTTAATATTACCTTCGATATCTTTCACGCCGGCTTCGAGCAGTTGATCTAATTTATCTTTTGTCAGAACTAACGCCTCAGGCTCCCCAGGCAGGTAAACTTTATAGTTTGCAGTATTCTCCCTGGTTACTATGACCGGAATATTCCCACCCAGAACCGTTGCGGACGCGCCAAGCGTTAACTGATCGACCTTATTCAAACCGTCAACCGGATTGGACTGCGAGATAACAATGGGCGCGGCCGAAGAAACCAGGTTCCTAACGTCCTGAGGAAGGGCGATATCCGCCAACATTCCGATCACGGCAGCTTTCTTGACATCCTTAGGCAGCCCTAATCCCGCAATGTCAATATTCTTTTCCAGATCGGTAAGCGCGATATTCTGCGCGAAAGTCTTCCGGGCGAAGATCGATCTACCATCAAGCGCCGTGCCAAAATTTTCCAACGCTCTTACCGCTCCGGCAAAAGTTTCCTGATCGTTAAAAGCCAAGTCAGGATTAAATATAGAACTAAGATATTCCCGGCTAATTCCGGTTGTCGTACTCAACCGGCCTAAGTATTCCCAGTTATTTAACTTATTGTACTTTTCAACTAAAGCTTTTGCCCGCCAATCCGCGACTTTATCCAACGGAATACGCTGAACTTTGTGCGCATATCCATACATCCAATCCAGCTTATCCTGAAGTTTATTGTAAGCTTTAGTCAAGCCCTGTGCTTGCGAACCAAGCGAAACGGCGAACTCAGCGTTATTTTCTACGACCATGGTTTTTAGCCAATTCATGAAGCTGATATCATTATGTATCTTGGACACCGTATCGATATCCGGAATACCGATAATAAACCCTTTATGGAGCAGTTTCTCGCTTATCTGTACCACATTATAAACATGCGAAAGAGTTAAATCTTTATCGTGCAGCGCCAGCGCGATCCTAAGACTTGAAACAGCATCAAATCCTTTGATTTTGTTATCTTCGTATATCGAATTATAATCCGCATTGAAAAACTTTTTTATAATCTCAGCCTTTTCATCTCCCAAATTGCCATTGATATTCTTCAAGCTATGGAAATTCAAGAGAACGGAGTAACCGGCAAAGGTCGGAATTAATTCTCCGCTCTTTTCCATAGTCACTAACCCGTTCTGCCTAAAAACAGCTAGCGTTTTCTGATAATTCAATCCGGAATTATGCAATAATTCTTTAATCAGCTTAATCTGTTTTTCCATACTTTGCTGTAAAACCTGATTTAATTGCTCTTCGGTGCCGATTTTAAGCTGCCCAGCCAGCTGAGCCAGATAAAAAGCATACAGGACCGGATTATTATCGAAACGGCGTAAGGTTCGTGCGGATAAAACAGCATTATCCAGGTTATACGAACCGGCTAAAACATTAAGTAGAATATCTTTAACCTGCGCTCGTTCTTTATCGGTCTTGCTGGACAGGGTCTGAACAAGATTAAGAAAAGCCAACCCCTGAGGAGTCATGACCGGACGGACATATCCCTTGAACATTACTCCGTCAGCGGTTTCTTTACCGGTAGGCATAGAATCAATTAAACTCTTAGCATAACTCTTGGCGATCCGAGTGGGAACTTCCCGCCCAAACTGTTCCGCAAGTTTCTTCTCTGCCGCGCTACGCGACTGACCTACAACAAACTCTTTTTGAACCGTAATAGCCGGCAGTTTCAACGAAGACGAAGAAATATCCCTATTCGCGAAATCATTATCCGTATAGGCGCGGGAGAACAAATCCATCAGATTACTAAATTCATAGCGGGCTAAAGGAGCTATGCGGGCCCGTTCTTTAATATCCACTGCCTTGGTTCCTTTTTCTCCTCCCAAGAAACGGACGCCTTCGGATTTAATCAGCTTTTTGTCGGCTTTGAGCCAATCCGCAAAAAAGGCTTTATCTTCTCTGTCGAATTGATAAAGCTGCCTGGCTTCAGGATCAAAATATCCTTTTTCGAATTTCTTATAGACTTCCAGGAAATTCTCAGCTGTAGATTTAGTCATTATTTTAACTGAGCCAGATAAGTCTCCATATTTTGTCCTCTTAGCAAGCAAATCATCCGGAGTATGTTTACTCTGCATTTCCTTAATCATAGCCAAATACATCTCGGTCTTATGCGGATATTTCTGCTTGGCCAATTCCATACGGTTGATCATTGACTCCTGCACAGTCTCTCTGGCGGCCTGGTTATAAGCGTCATTACGGGCCACGGCCTCAGTAGTACGCTCGGTCATTTTCCCGCCGCCGACCATATCCTTAATAAGTTCGTCCGCGGTTATTTTCTCCTTGCCCACTACCCATAACTGCGCTATCGCCGGCTGATCGGTTTCGGCATAATTACGGTTACGCCGCACAGCCTGAATGAATTCGGTCCCGCTGGTCTGACCATCAATAGCCAAGATGTATTTGATATTCTTATTCTGGGTAATTTCGAGATCATAACCGAATAATTGATTGCGGGAGAAAATTACCGCGATGTTCCGGTTAGCGCGCAGTTTAATTTCCAATTCAGCCTTGGAAATCTCCGTCTCTCCCCGGGATACCGTCGTATATTCGATAATCTTGCCGTCAGGCTGGATAACGTAAACCGCTTCCTTACCAGCTTCAAGAGATTTATCAATGGCCGTTTGATCGATAATTTCGCGATTGCCGGTAAAAGCATTAAGAATGATCACCGGATCTTGTGCAGGAAGTTCCTCAAAGAAATTCGCGTATTCTTTCTGAGCAAATATCCGGTTCGAACTGTCTACCTGGCGGATAAAGTTCTGAGCTCCGGTCCAGACGCTGTCAGCCCTATTAAATTCTTGGCTTTCAAACTTGATCCCGAGAAATTCCGATAAAGACTGGGCAAACTGCGGAGTGGCCGAATAAAGGGTCATAAAAGACTTAAAATCTTTAAGAACGGTAGCCGGAGATTCTTTGATCGACTGCTCGCTGATAGAAATATGCTGAATGATCTCGTCAGCCTGAACATCAGCGCGGCCTTCCAGTTTGTATCCCACCAGCCAGCGGGCGATCGCGACTTCCGGCTGCGACCAATGCATCTGGCTATCCGATTCCCCGAATGAATGCACCGGGTGAATAATTAAGAAGTCTTTCTCTCCCTCTTTAGACTTAAAAGCATTATATCCGCCGGCCTCGCCTTTATCCATGGCCAAAGCTTTGGAAAATTCATTAACCAGACTGCGATGCGTCTCATATTTATCATATTCTTTTCCCAGTGCCTTAACGATTTTCTTGTCGGCATAATCCCGAAGCACTGCGGCATTCTTCACGCCCATTCCTTCAGCTAAATAATCAACAAACTCTGTCTCAGGATATCCGGTATATTGATCGATCAATTTGTTATCTTTAAGGGCTTTGGCGAACTCAGCGTAATCTTTCCACCCGCCTTCTGGCCTCTCCAGACCTTTAATTTTCTTCTCTCCTTTATAAAGCTGCTCGATCGCCCTATCCAGTTGCTTAGCCACTGCGATATGAACCCCATACTTCTCGGTATTCTTTGAAATGTAATCCCCGCCCATACCAATATACAACTCCGGAGCGGTAGCGACCTTATGGATCTCGTCGGTAATCCCCCAACGGCTGGTAATCCCGTCATAGACTTCTTTCCAACCAGAATCTCCTTTGCGCTCGAAAGTCTTAACGAACTGCAAAGTATTTATGTCAGTAACAACTACTGTATTCTCATTCAAAGCTTTTATCCCCTGTTCGGGAGTAATCTCCGAACCGGTCAACACGGCGACGCTTATATCCCGGATCTTAAGGATGCGGACGCCGTTCTCGGTTTTATCCGCTTGCGGATTCTTGGCTTTATCGATCACTTTGCTTAATTTATCCACGAACTCCGCGGCCTTGCCTTTATCCGAAAAAATTACGGTGGTCTTAATCTTATTCTCGCCTCCGGACAAAAGCAAGATATCCAGTGGTATCAATACGCTGGTTTTTCCTTTGATCGCAATGCCTTCAGCGGTTATAGGCTCAAACATGAAATTCGGGCTTTCCACCGCCATAAGAGAATACTTCAGTTGGGTTTTGAATTCACTCCTATCAACAACGACATCTTTATGGATAACATTATTCAGTATATCATCAACCGATTCCTTGAAATCCACCCTGTTCAGATTCTCAATGATCTTCCGCGCGCCTTCACTCTTGATACCCTCTACCGAATACTTTACGGAATCATCGGCTTTAGAGTTAAACCGTCGATGCTGTTCCATTATCGCGTTAATAGCTTCATTACGGTCAGCCTCAGAATTATTCTTAATAATGTCGCTAAATTTATTGTATCTGGCGACCGCTTCCTTCTTAAAGATATCCTTGATAGAAAAAGCCATTCCTTTCTCGGATGCCATATACTCAGCCAGATCCTGAATTTCCGCTTCGCTCTCGACTTTAAAGCCTAAAAGATCATTATGTTCTCTTATAGCCTTAGCTATACCATTGGTACGGAACTTCAGATAATCATTCCGCAAATCCTTATATTCTTTCTCAGTGGATAAACCAACCCTCTCGAAAGCCGCCAATCTCGCCAGGAGGAGCATTTCATCATCCAACACTACTTCTTTATCTTTTACTACGATAACGGGATTCTCCAGATCTATCTTGCTGGTCTTTTCTATGGCCTTAAGCTCGGCCTTCACGTAATTCATGGATAAATCCCGGCCTACGGACTGCAACAATTCTTGTCTGCTATAAACCTGCCAATCCAATTTTGCTGCTTCCGGCAAACCGGAACCCGCGATCTTAGCATCCACAACTTTAAAATAGTCTTTCATCAGGTTAGCTTCACCCTTAAGGGCGCGCATGCCTATCTCATGTTTAGCGAAAGCGATATCCTTTCTATTACTAATTACAGCGGGATCCAGATTAGCCGTGTTGATTAATTCCTTATTAGTCCGGGCATCAGTCACGCTGAAAGGCCGGGAAACAAGATCCGAGGATGTTAATCCATTGTATCTGGACAGAAAGTCTTCATGGCGGGCGATTTGTTTGATTTGCGGTCGAACATACTCTTCCGTCCCTTTACCCAGAATCTTTGCAGGTGACAATCCGGAATCTTTTCTCAGTTTGCTGTATTGAACGAAATCGCGATCCCTTAAAGCTCCAGGACCAGGCAAAAGGAAGAAACCGAGCCAAGAAACTATGCCCTGTTCACCTTGTCCTAATATAGGATTACCAGTAGCCCCTAGAATCGGATCGGAGGAAAACCAGAATTTAGACGCTCCGCCGTTTTTAGAGGCATACACTGTATCAATATATTTAGGAGCATCCTGCAAAATAGTATTTAGCCCGGTAACATACGAAGGCATGAATAATAACATTGAATCAGCCCAGGCTACGATCCCGCCGGCTCTTGAATTCTGTAATTTTTTAACCACCAGATTATCCCAGGCGCCCAAACCGCCGTTGCGGCCCAAAAGTGAGGACGTAAACCGGAAAGGTTTACCGATACCGGGAGAAATCGAAGCGTCGATCCATCCTTTTTGCAGCTTACCCAGAACACCCGGCTTAGCCAAAGCTCCGGAAATAGCCGAATCTCCGTAGACATAAGTATCCGGCATGGTGACCGAGAAAACCGGTTTCATCCATAGACCGCTTTTAGGTCCTTGAATAGTGGAAATCGCCAGATTATTTAATCCCTCGCCGGAAAGAAGCTTAACCGTTTTAGTGTTGCTCGAAGTAGAACCGACCAGATCATCGATCTCCGGGTTAAGGACTGGCTCTAAAACTAACTGTTTCTGATTCCAAGAACTGGCGATTACCCCTGTATTCCCGAAAGTTCCCCGGAATAACCCAGCCCCAACCGTGAAAGCCGGGCTTACAATCAACCATTCCGCCGCGCCCACCGCAGAGTCAGCTACTAACGCTTCAGGTCCAATAAAAGTCCCCAGCTTAATACTTTTACTAAATAACCCCAACCTAACGGTTGTTGCGTCGGCGGAAGCATAATGAGCTAAATTACCCGTTATCTCACCTAGATGTCTAAAACCGGTAGGGCTAAACACGTATCTAGCTACTCCTCCGATAATCGCGCCTTTGGCAAAAGCGGCAACTTTCTGACCATCATCCATATTAGGATTAGTATACCAATTGGCCGCTAAGTTACCGGTTCCGGCAGCACCCATCCAGGTAACAGGATTCATAGCAACTTTACCTATCCAAGGATTTCGCAGGGATTTTTCCAGAACATCAGCCGCTTTCCCTAACTTAAGCTCTAGCCCCGCCGCTTTAGAGGTAGCACCTAAAACCATTGTTCCTCCATGGAATCCAGCGCCCATTATCGCGCCGCTTCCAAAGCTGGTTAGCTGTTCTTCCGCGCTAAGAGGCTTACCGGTAGTATAATAACTCATACCATTATCTACCGCCAAATTAACCGTACCCCAGGTTCCGGCATTTTTTATTAAACTAATACCGTGTGTTTTCCAGGAAAGCCCGCCTGCTCCAAATAAATTTTCCTTGAGGGATGATCGCACTGCGGTATTTACCGCTTGCGTCCCGGAGAACGTCAAGCGGCTGGAAGATTGGGCGCTGACTCTAGACACGCTATTTGCAGCCTGGGTAAAAAGCCTGCTGGCTTCCGGGCTCAATCCGGTACTTGTTCCGGAAATTTTATTTACAACTGATTGGTATATTCCGCTGTTTTTAATAACCGGGGAGGCGACCTTAAACGCTTTATCCGCGACACCGCCGGCAATTAAAGATATTCCTGCTCCATAGCCGGCATAATCTATGCTTCTGTCCAAGCTAAGGCCGTTCCCGGTGACTAAATCATACCCGGTGCCTAAACCTGTGGTTGTAAGTGCGCCTTCGCCCATAAGCGTTAAAGTTCCGGTGATCCCCATTCTGCCCGCAGTGTACGGGATAAGAGCAAACGCGATTGCTTCAGTGGGCTTGATATTTGACACTCTGGTCCAGGCGTCCTGTTTCAACGGAGCAACCGAAGGGTTGCCGAAATCCACGCCATTCAGCGTTTTCGCCACGACATTGCCCGCGCCTAAAGTCCATCCGTTAAAACGTTCAGACCATTTATTTACATTGGCTGTATAAGCTTGGGAATTATTCTGGTTAAGCCCGCCGGCCGTATAAGAGACGGTATTGATCGCCCGATAAACTCCATACCCGATATCCCCCTGCCAACCATTGGTGCTCATGAAATAATCCCGCTGCGCCTGCGAACCGGTAAATGCCCAGTTTCTGCTAAGGTCGCTTGTCGCCGTAATGTCGATCCCGGTGGCCGTGCTTGCTACCGTTTTAGCTACCCCTAAAGGATTGGTAGCGATCTGCTGGGTCCAGCTGGTAGTGGCTACCCGGTTGCCTAGATCAGAATTCCTTGTCGCCGCGCCGACTACCGCGCCAGTCGCGCTTTTCAGGCTCCTGGTAAGGTCTTTTAAAGCGTCATCGCTTCCGCCTTTGATCTTGACCGTTTCCTGTTTGCCTACCCGCTTGAGATCCAACAGTCCGGCTTCGGCTTTAGCGCTTTCCGCCAGGATATAGCCGCTGAATCTGGCGCCGACTTCTTCCCTGGGGATAAATTCTTCTTTGTCTTTTTCAAGATAATAAACTTTTTCAGGAGTGGTCCTGGTTACCAGGATAAAATGCTGAGCGTTGAGATGGGCAATGAACGGGGTCAGGCTATTTAACGCTTCACTGGCCAGTTCCTGCGGGCTGACTTTAAAAGCGCTCAGTTCGAACCCGAACCCGCCGGCCACTTTTTGAATGGCGAAAAGGCTGGTCCGTAACTGGCCCTTATACTCTTTGATGTTCCCGCTTAAAACATCCACCAGGACTACCTGCAGGGTCAATTCATACTGATTGGTGGTTCTCTCGCGGAATTTCAAAAAGTTGTTTAAAGCGTAAACGCCGCAGTAATTGCTGACCTGGGTTTTGGGATCATTCAACCATTTGTAGATCTTCTTGACTTCGCGGTCACTGATCGTCTTTGTGTCTTTGGGATTTTCTACCCCATCTATAACCAGGTTTTCCGAGATCTTGATTTTCTGTAAAGGTTTGTTGGCGAGGAAATCCAGGGAGCGCTTGATATTCTCGGCTACGAAATTAGAGACATATCCTTCCTGCCCGGCTCCCACCATCTGCTTCGGAGCCCAAAGGATCGTCGGGTCATAGCCCATGGCCCAGGAAGCTTGTTCCGGCAAAAAGACCGCGATGGTCAGAACAGCTACTGTTCTGATCCATCTGGGGTATTTTGTCTTCATCACTTCTTTGGCCTGGGTATCCATATGTTTTTTAATTATTATATTAAATAATAAAAAATTAAAAAACTCTTTTGGAGAACTTTTTAAAACTCATTATTAAGACAGGAAAAAAATAACTGTCTTCCGATTCGGCAGCCCAGTTATCGTCGAAGAACCGTGGCTTTGCTATCCTTGGGAAGGCCCTGTTTCAGGATAACCTTTTCGTTCGGCATACTAAATATAACATATAGATAATTGCTTGTCAATATTAAGTTTTCGAACTAAAGAAAGGGCTTTCAAGAACAAAGAAATAACCAAAAAACAGGCAGGAAGATAAGAGAATTTTTCCCGGGTTTCTTATCTTTTTGACGCAGAAAACTCCTCACTCAGGCCCCGGATCAAAAACCTTCTTTTTTCGCGCCGGTGATCGCGAAGAGAGAATAGCTTCCCGTTTTTTAACTGGCAAAAATCTCCCTCAAAAGCTACTTAGGATTTCTCGTCCTTAAGAACAAATTTCACCATGATGCTAAATTGGACATTCTACAAGTTGGTTATTATTGTCCAATTCATAAAAAGAAATGTCCAGTTTAGAATTTACCTATACCGCCTTGGGTGAACTGAATAAGAATGGGGCCGCCAACGATAATGAGAACAACTGGAAGGATAAAGAAGAGCAAGGGAAATAAAAGTTTAATCGGAGCTTTTAAAGCCATTTCTTCGCCTTTTTGGAAACGGATATCGCGCAATTCTTCGGCATGCATCCTTAAAGCCGCAGTAATAGGCGTACCCATTCTATCAGCTTGCAGTAGAGTCCGCACAAAAGAATTGACTTCCGGAGCCTTAACCCGCTCCGCCAGATTCTTCAAAGCGTCTCTTCGGGACAGCCCCATCTGGATCTCCCTGACCAAAACCTGCAGTTCTTCCACCAGGACGCAAGGCCGGAATTCTCTGATCACATGGTTAACCGCCACCATAAAATCCAATCCCGCGCCAACGCAAATATTCAAAAGATCGATCACGTACGGCAGGTCCTTTAATACTTCTTTCTTACGTTTTTTAATCTTTTCTTTAAGCCACATATCCGGGGCAATATATCCGACAGCCAGCGCCACGATCAAAAAAGCCGGTTCAGGCCGCAAGACTATGTATAAACCTGCAGGCAATCCCAGGGCTAACAAGAATTTCAAAGCCATAAATTGGCTGAGCGTCATCGGCCGGCCGGCGGAAAAAAGGTTCTTTTTGGTCTTATCGTTGAAACTGGATTTCCCTCCCAGGCGATCGGTGAATTTAGCGGTAAAATTCAAAACATCCTTAGAATCGAATTTCTTGGACGCATCCTGCCCTTTCATCTCCGGAGGCAAAGTCACTTCCTCCAGGACACGCTTGCTGGAAAACAGAAAAAACACCAGGCTTATGCTCAAAAATAATAATATTGCAGCAATCATCAAAAGCATTCTATACCTCTACTTTGCTGAATTTTTTGATAAGGATAAGCCCGATAATCTCCGAACATACCGCCCAGATCAGAAGCTTTTGCCCGATCGGGCTTTTAAGCATGATATCGAAACTTTCCGGGTTGACCACCTTGACGAAGATAGCGAAAGCGATAGGCAATATACCCATGATCACACCCTGAAGCCTTCCCTGCACGGTCAAGGCCCGGACTTTTCTTTCCAGCTTTATTTTTTCCCTGATAGTGGTAACCAACTGAGAAAATATCTCGGTAAGGTCGCCGCCGGTCTCGCGGGCGACCGAAACCGCCGAAGTGATCAATCCCAGGTCGTCTAAAGGCATTCTTTTCCTCAGATGCTCCAGGCACTCCTCCAGCGGAACGCCCATCTTGTTCTCCCGGATCACCAGGCCGAATTCTTCGTTCATCGGGGAAGGCATTTCTTCCACCAGGATCTCGAGTGACTGGTTCAAGCTCATCCCGGCTTTCAAAGCGCTGGAGAGGATCATTAACGCGTCAACCAGCTGACCCTGAAATTTAAGCCTGCGTAATAAAGCCAGGTTTTTCATCACGGCGGCGGGAATAATGAACCCGACGACAAGCCCCGCTACCGCGCCGATCACGGGAAAATCCCGCAAAAGGACAAACCCTAATCCGGCCAGGGCCAGAGGGGTTATCGTGAATACCGGAAGCATCTTGTTGCCCTGGGTGACCATGAACATCCGGTCAAGTTTAGCCGAAGTATTGGCCATTCTTTTCTGCTGAAGGGAAGAATACCGGGAAGAGAAATAAGGTATCCCAACGTAAGCCAGGTAGCCGATCGAGCCGAAAAATAATATTCCGATAACTATTATCATTATTTAGTCACGTGCGTTGTCCCGGCTTCATACTGCCTGCCGAAGCCGAATATGTCCATTGACTGTTTCCAATTTCCGGAGACAGCCCTTTTAAGATAAATTGACATGCCGATAAGGGCGAACGCGACAGCCGCGATGAGCATCGCGTACTCGATCATCGACACTCCTTTAAGAAACCTTGTTTTTATTTTACTTGCTTTCATTGAATAAGTCCATATCCTTTTTCCCGGTGGTTTTATTAAAAAAATCGACCGGCGGAGGCGATATCTTTTCCACAGGAGTTATAACTCCGTCAACCAGGTCAATTCCCCCTCCGACAGCCGTATTCCGGCTGTTTTCATAAGCCTGGTGCCTGTTGACTAAAGTACTGCCGAACCAAGCGAACATTTTAGCGGCCAAAACAATAAATAAAGCCAATAGCACAAACGCTATCGCGAATTCAATGCTCACCTGGGCTTTTATTTTGAGTTTGTCCATGTATTTGCCGTTGTATTCTTAAAAACGACTGTCGGGCTATCGTCGGCCACCCCGCCGTTATTTATTTTTATCACGTGGGTAACCGCCTCTATCTCATTTAGAGTATCTTTGCTGGACCGCAAGGCGGTGCCTTCAGTTACCGCCTGGCTATCCGATCTTTGAGTATAAGTGTTCTCGGTCTGCTGTTTTCCCACGGCAGTATTCATCTGCCCGCCCTCGCTATCCAGGAATGAGATCGAATCCGGGAATTTCCCGGATTCTCCCGCGACACTCTGGACCGGGAAATATCTTCTATCCTCGGCCGCGTTTTTAGCGAATTCCACCTGATCCAGGATAGCGGTCTGACAATACTCTTTGGTGCAATCCGCTCCGGTATTTAGCAGGACTTTAACCTCCGCCGCCGAGGAATCCCCCAGCTCGTCTTCCGGCTGATAGACCCGGATATCGTCTTTACTGCTTACCGTTTTGGGTTCGGAGTATCCCTTCAGGATAAGACTATTGTCAAGAGCCATTGTTCCGGACCCCACGATCAATCCGGCCGTAGTATATTCCTGGGCGGCGTCTTTCTTCACATTACGGCTACCGCTTTGCGCCCCTAAAATAGTATAGTCAAAATTATTATCCGGGTTAAAAATATACTTTACCGAAGGGAACTGTTCTGTCTGCGATGCTTCAGTAGCGGTATAACTTATTCCGGTGGTATTATTGCTCCAGAATACATTATTATCCTCCTTAAAGGTAGTCCGGTCTCCGTAAGCGAACCGGTCCTGGGGATTGGGGATATTTACGTCTTTGATCAAAACCACGGACTGCGATTTCGCGACATTCGACTCCGCGGCCATTTTCATCGCGTAACGGAAAGACTCCATTTTAACCTGTTGTTTATAGTTATACTGTATCGCGTAACGTATTAGAAATGCCAGGGCCATAAGCAGCAGCGAGCCGAAAACCGCGATCTCGGCCAGGCTTTGCCCTTTGAATCCACCCGCACCTTTTTTAAAACCGAGAAAAAACCTCATAGCCGATTATGATTTATGCAGCACGATATAACCGTCATTGTTAAGCGCCGATAAAGTATCGGCGACCGCGTTGATTACATTACCGTAATACGCCAGCCTATTGCTATATATTTCCGAAAATTTACTTTGCACTTCTTCCAGAGTATGGTCCCCTACCAGATCAAAAGTATAATCGCTGAACACACTTGAATCCGAAGTCGATAGAGTAGTTGGCAGCAGGCTGGATACAGCTACTCCGCTGCTACTGCTGTCGCTCTCATCGTCTAAACTCCCCTCCCCCCAGGCTCCTAAATGTTCCCCGCCGGTCCGGGTTACGTTCTCATAAATGGAGATATTAGATTCGACCCCCCAGGTGTCGTCGCTTTCATCGGAAGTATCCTGGCCGGTCAGCATTTTCGGCGTAGAATTTATCACCGTAGTGGCGTTAACCGTGGTCGTGATCGAAGAGGCGATCATTTTCTGGGAATCATACGGCTGGCCGATCTCATCCGCGGCCTGCTTGGTCCTGCCCTGGATGGCTCTTTTCATATAAAACTGCATGCCGATGAAAGCCGCGGCCACGATAGCCACTAACAACGAATATTCCAGTAAAGACTGCCCGCGCGAACGATATCTTTTCATTTTCAGTCCCGCCTAATTAACGTTGTTTAATGTTTTAACATCCGCCCCCGCAGGAGCGGCGGAAGATTTCGTGCTTTTCTCAAGCTTACTATTATAATTATCCGCGTCCTCATATCTATAAGTGGCGCTCCAGTTACCCGTGGTCACCGTATTATCGTGATCGATGGAAAGGAGCCTCTCGCCTTTGGCGTATTCACTGACGACGGTTTCCTGTTTCTGAGTTATCGTAGTGTTATTGAACTGCTTATACGCGACCAGCCCGAAATCTTCCGAACCCAGCGATTGTGAATTAACCGCTTTACCGGAGGCTTCGGAATAGAAATCCCGGGCCGGCGAAGCCAGGTCGTCGCTGGTCGATTTGATAACCCCCTGGATCCCTCTTTTAAAATATACCTGCATCGCGAACAACGCGAGGGTAACGCAGCCTATGACCAGGGCATACTCTAGAAAATTCTGGCCTCTTTTATTCATGGTCTTAAAAAATTAAAAGACTGTCCCGAGACAGGTCCCAGGGCAGTTTAAGGTTAAAAAAACAGTCCTTTTTTTATTCGGGTATTGGAGAAGATATGTTCCCTCCCACAATGTTTGTCTCGTTGAAATTCTCGATCTTTTCTCCGTTATTGAGCAGCTTTTGCTCAATTGTCTTGTTCGCGCTTATATTATACCCGCTTTTCTGATAATAAGGCTCATATTGGCCGGACTCGGCGCTTTTTCCCGTAGCATTGACGACATCGGCGTACCGCCCGGAGATCCCTCTTTTAACGTATACGGTCATAGCCACGATAGCCATGACCACTACAACTACGCCAATGCTGTATTCGACCACGCTCTGGGCGCTCCGGCGTTCCGGCGGCAGTTTGGCCTTATTCGCCGTAAACATTCTTTGTCTTATCCCATGCGCCCTGGGTCTCGCTGCCCGTCTTGGAATCGACCTGGTCCGCGGTATGCTTTGTGTCGGTCACGCCGCTTTCCACATCCTGCGACACCTGCGATCCCTGGTTGATCCTGAAATCTCCCGAATAACTCGCCGGGTCGTACTGCTGCCCCATGTCGTCGGAGGCGCTTTTTAATTTACCCTGATACCCGCGCTTGATGTAATGCTGCATCACAAGAAGCCCGCCGATAACGACCGCCACGATTATCGCGTATTCCAACGTGCTCTGGCCTTTTCTGTTAAACATCTTATTCTCCTTCTTGATCTGGGAACGGTTTCTTATTAGTTGTCGTTATTATTATCCGCAGCGCTGACGCCTTTTACTTTCTCCGTAGATCCCGAAAGACGCCTGGTCTCTTCATTAATACTGTCTCGCGAAACCTGACCGTCAGCCTGAATGTTCTCATTCAGGGTACGATTGGTGGCGATATTAGCGTGCGATTCCGCATAATACGGCTCATACTGCTGTCCGGAAAACTTAAGATCAGTTTCCCCGACAGTTAAAGTCTCTCCGGTGTGATCGACCGCGTCTTTTACTCTTCCCTGCATGCCTCTTTTTACATAGGTCTGCATGGCGATCGCCGCTCCCACTACCAGCGCGATCAAAATGGAATATTCCACGACATTCTGACCTCTACGATTGAACATCTTACCCTCCTCTATTATATTTATCTTTCTATTTCGCGCCCGGCAACCTATTAGTAGCGTCCTCGATCGATTTTGCCGTATTGTTGACCCCCGTCGAAACGGCCGGCTTTAATACAGAATTAGCGGCGATAGCGATGGCCGCGACGATCACTGTAAGAACAATAACGTATTCCAGAATGCTCTGTCCTCTTTTATTACGCATTTTCTCTCTCCTTCTTCTGTTTGAAATACCGCATGACCTATGGTCCGGCATTTACCCGGTCCTGGATCAACTTAAAATTAGCCTGAACTGCGCGCTGCCCGTAGACCTGCATAGCTAAAAACGCCATGGCGACCACCGCGATCAATAACGCATACTCTATCACGCTCTGACCTTTTTTCATAACCCGCTCCGCCTATCGATCAGTTCGAAACCATCTGGCTCACCGCCTGGTTGAACGAAGCCGCGCCTGCAGTTTGAATATCTTTATAAGCCTGGGTCTTTAGAAAATATAAACCTACGCTTACCACGATAATAGTAAGTATGAAGTATTCGAATATCGACTGCCCTGTTTTATTATACACTGGATTTGCCATGTTGACTCCAGAAAAAAATAACTGGTTACCTGATAGGCAGCCAGTTATAAAGATAATAAAAAGATTTCCGATATTTGGACCGTGGCTACCTGCTTTCCAAAAATCGAGGGTTTTCAACATTTTTTCTTCTTTTACCATTAAAAATATACCATACCGCGGAACCTTTGTCAATCTGGGCGGACCTGTAAAAAGAAACCGTTTTCTTAAAATATTAATACGCAGAAAGAGTTTGCTCAATTCTAAATAACCGCCCCTCCGGGGAAAAGACTCTTTCTTTATTAATATTCCCGATAGCGAACTGGAAATCATCCTGCCAGATAATATCAGCGAATGCCTTAAAGGTGCCCGGACGATAAAGAAATTGGACAAAATTAGTATTATCTACCTTCTTGATGCTGGCCGCCAGAGAATAAAAACGCTCACACATAGCAGGAAGATCCAGCAATTGGTACACAGATGGCAGAAATGAGTTTTGAACCTGTTTATTCAGGGAAAGCAGGCATTGCTTATATAAGTCATTGCTATCATTGATGTTCTGTCCTAACCCCAGGCCGGAAAAGACGGGAACCAATTGATCCAGCGGCAATTTATCTAACCTCTCGCGCCAATAATGCAGATCTCCGCTAACCAGCTCTTTCCCCAGGAACTTCCACAAGCCGGCTTCGTCCTTAATAACCTGCTCGTAAACCCGGGATTGAACTAACAGCCGGAGTTTCTCTTGGGAAAGCTCGAGCATGAATGGCGCCATTTTCTGGCACAAAAGGTCAGTTAGACCGAATTTATAATCTGCCATCAACAAGAATAACGCCCCGCCGCCTTCAATCAGTGGAGTCTGCGTCCCGGTGTCGCCAAAATCAAGAGTATGCTTTTCAACAGATCCAGTGCCGGCTTCGGGTCCAGGCGGTTGAGCCGGCAAAGCAGCAGAAAGAACCGGATTAAATGCTTCAAAAACAAGCTTTTGCTTCTGTTCTTCCTGTTGAACAGGCGTTACTTCTTCAACAGCGGGATCCTGAATTTGTATTTCAACCGGTTTTACTTCCTTGATCCTGGGCCTGCCGATCTTATTGCTTAACCCTTTTCCCTTGATTATCGCATTTATTGAAGATTTTGAGATATCCGCGTTAAAACGTTCTTTTATTAAAGAAACAAGGCTGCGACAGGAAAGTTTTTGATTCCCTTGTTTCTTATCAATAATAAATCGTTCTATTTCGCTATTTAATTTATAAGGTTTAGTCATATTAACATTTTGGACATTGTTTAAGCAAATATATCATAAATTGGACATTATATCAAGAAAAAGCTTGTTTTAATTATTCTTATTTTAGAACTCAATTTGATCTTTAATTTGAGTATTGCTGGATTGGATAATTCCTGAAGGGAGCTCAATAGTATAAACTGCGGAGAAATAAACCCGGCTAAGCCGGAATGGCTTAAACCAGGGGACTAATCCTATAACTTGTTTCTTCCGGTTAAGGAATACCGCATCAAAGGTAAAACGCATAAAAAAAGAATGAATTGCATTTGAAGGAGCCAAAATAAGGGCTTCTCCCTGTTTCAACCCGGACCGGCCCAAGAGTCCGGTCAGCCGGGAAAAGAAAGTTCCGGCGATCACGGCTTTGTCGGCTAGAAGGGTATTACGGCTAACATTGATTATTTTCATTATTTAGGCTTGAAAATGTCTGAGGAAAGAGGAATGCCGCGTTTTACGATATCGTTAAAGAATGTAGGAATATTTCCGTTCGGGATGAATTGCCCTTCAACCTGCCCCCGGGCATTGATCCCGGTCTGTTTGAAAGAAAAAAGATCCTGCATTCCGATATGCAGCTCATCGGTCATTCCCGTAAGTTCACTGATCTGGGTGACTTTACGTGAGCCGTCGGAAAAACGGGCGGTATGAACGATCAGGTCTATAGCCGAAGCGATCATTTCCCGGATGGCGCGCAGAGGTATTTCTATGCCGCCCATCAGGATCAGAGAGTCAACCCTGGAGAGAACATCCTGGGTAGAGTTGGCGTGTAAAGTGGTCATAGACCCGTCATGACCGGTATTCATCGCCTGGAGCATATCCAGAGCTTCCAGGCCGCGGCACTCGCCGATGATTATCCGGTCCGGGCGCATACGCATGGAGTTACGGAACAGGTCGCGCATGGTTATCGCGCCTTTGCCTTCAATATTCGGGGGCCGGGATTCCAGCCTTACCCAATGCTGATGATGCAGTTTTAACTCGGCTGCGTCCTCGATAGTAACTATGCGCTCGCTGTCGGGGATAAATTCGGAAAGAATATTAAGAACCGTGGTTTTCCCCGAGCCGGTCCCCCCGGAAACAATGATATTCTTGCGGGCAAGGACGCAAACCTTCAGGAACTCGCCCATCACATCATCCAGAGTGCCGATACGCACGAGGTCGGCCACATTGAGCCTCTCCGATCCGAACTTACGTATAGTCAGGGTAGGCCCGGTCAAAGACAAAGGAGGGATGATCGCGTTAACACGCGAGCCGTCGGAGAGCCTTCCGTCAACCATAGGCGCGGATTCATCGATCCTCCGGCCAAGCGGAGCGATGATCCGCTCGATCGTCTGGCGGACCTGGCTATTAGAAACGAATTTCTTGGGGGTCAGTTCCAGTTTTCCGTTTTTTTCGATATATATCTGGTCTTTATTGTTGACCAGGATGTCGGTGACCAGGGGGTCGGCGATCAGATCTTCAAGCGGACCGAGGCCGACCGCCTCATCGATCATTTCTTTGATGAACTGCTGGCGCTCGGTGAACGACGGCACGAAACTATCCGTTTCCTCGGCCAGGGAGTTAGAGATCGATTTCTTGACCTTTTCTTTCAGTTCCCGCATTTTTCTCGGGTCGCCCAGCACAACTTCCAGGCGATGCAGATCAAGGTCCTGGATGATCTTCTCATGAATGCGCTGTTTCAGCTGGTTGATCTTGTCCTGTTTGGTCAAAGGCTTGCTTTTGCCCCCTTCAACCGATAATAACCCGAGCCCCGTCTGGGAGCTGTCCGGAGGCAACTCAATGCTATCCTCGGAAAAACTCTCGATAAAAGCCCCTTCCAGGCCTCTGTGCGCGATAAAAAGACCCGGAGTGCTTATAAGATCTCCGGCCAGCTTATCGATCGCCAGCGAAGCGCGGGATTTAGGGTTGTCCAGGACAAGGGGATTCCTTCTATTCAAAGCCAGCCCGACAGCTTTACCGTCGGAAGGGATCCGCGCGATTATCTCGCTGGGGATCGCCGCCTTGACTTCCAGCAAAGACACTCCACCCTGGGATTCTGAACGGTTCAAGACCGTTTTCATCATCCGCAAGGGAAAAGCGAAAGACTGCAGAATGTCGATAGCTTCTTTTACCTGGCCTACCGAGAGGACATCGGGGTTAACCACGAAAAGGATAAGATTGGATTTGCCGAAGACTGCCAGAAGGATCTTGGTAAATACGCTACCGCTGTCAATGACGATATAATCATAGACCTTGTCCAGCTGCTCGCAAAGAGATTCGACAAATTTGTCGTCTATCGAACTGCGCTGGCGGATATTCAGGGTTACGGGAAGGAAATCCAGGCCGCTGGCGTCATGATGACGGATATATTCTTTGATCTGGGTAAGGTTGAATTGATTATTGGCTTTCCATTCCGGGATAAGCTCGATCAGGCTTTGACTGGGCCTGAGATCCAGCAGACGCGAGATGTCGCCCGGCAGTTGCAGGTCCAGGTCGATAAGCAGCACCTTGCCGTTCCCGGCCTTGCGGACAAGGCTCGCCGCAAGATTAGTAGCCAAAAAGGTCCGTCCTGCGCCGCCTTTGGGGCTGAAAATGGCTATTGTCTTGGCCATATTATTTCTTTTCTTTCAGATTATAAACGACCGGTATCTGGATCCAGATATCCTGGTCGGTTACCTCTTTCGGGAAAGCCGGATAAGGAGTGATCTGCCGGGAAATACGCAAAGAATTCTCGTCGAGAACGCTGAACCCGGAAGACTTGGCGGTAACCACTTCGAGCAGTTCTCCGGTATTAGCCAGGTGTAGATTTAAGATCACCGTACCCTGCAACTCGGCTTGTTTAGCCGCCCATGGATAAACAATATTGCTTCTGAGATACTCGATCACATTCCGGGTATAAGCGTCAAACGGGTCATCGGAAACTGTCAGTGGTTCAACAATGCCCGGCTGCTCAGAAATACCGGGTTCCGTTTGCTGTTGCGAAACGCGCGCAGACTTGACCTCTGACTTTCCATCCCGCTTCACGGTAACCGGCGTTTTTATCTTTTGGGCTCCGGTTTTGTTCGCGGCCTGGAGTTTAGACTGCGGAGCAACTCCGGTCTTATTCTTTTCCTGAGAAACAACCTCGCCGGCTTTAGTTTGCTTCTTTGCGGCCTGAGTCTCTTTTTTCTTTTTCTTTTCTAAAACAGCCGCGTCTTTTTTAGAAAGCGCCTTGTTCTCTCCCGTGACGGCCGCTGATGTTTTATCCGCAGGTACCTGAGTTATCTGAGTTTGCCCGGAGCTATTGTCCTTTTTTTTTTCATCCGGGACGGTTCCGGCTTTGGCGGGTTTTTCCCCCTGGATCATTTGATTATCGTTCTTCTTGTCCCCGCCGACAATGGTAGGAGTGACCATAATTACCAGTTCCGTATCGCTTCTTTCATCGGTCCCGCCGCCGGTCTTAGTGTTACGGTTGCGGAAAAATACGCCTAAAACAGGAATATCCCCTAACCAGGGGAATTTTTTTAATTCCTCTTCGGTCTTCTTCTTGATCAACCCGCTGATCGCCAAAGTCTGCCCGTTGTTCAAATAAAGCTGGGTAGATGTAGAACGCTTGGTCAGAGGATAAGCCATGGCCGTAGGCGCGGTAGTATTCCCTAGGATTTCCGCTTCCCCTATATCGCTGACCTCCACATTAAGCAACAGTTTTATCTTGCCGTCGGCATTTAAAGAAGGCGACATCTTTAGTTTGATCCCGTATTCTTTATATTCCACCGAGTTGGACGAAGCGCCGGAAGTGCCGGAGACCTGGGTGGTCATTACCGGTTTCTCGCCGCCGACTAAAAGTTCAGCCTCTTTGCCGCTCTGGCAAGCCAGTTTCGGGCGGGAAAGTATTTTAGCCTTGTTCTCTTTAACCAACAAATTCAAGGTCGCGGTCAATTGGTCATGCGTCCACTCGTTAACCCGGAACAGCGAATTGGGAATATCTCCCAGTTTAGACCAACGGGAAGGTTCAAGCATGCTGACAGCGCCGCCGCTGGCCAGCCAATCCATACCCAGGTCTTTAGTGGAGCCTTTATCCACTTCGACTACTTCTACCTCCAATTCGATCAATGCCTTCTCTTCTTCTACCGCGATCAGGTTCGTTGTCCGGGGGTAAAGCCCTCCCAGAGCGGTTTTTATCTTATCTTTATCTTCGGAAGTCTTCACGCTGCCCAGCAGCAAAACTTTCCCCTCGCTGTCGGCCGTGCGCGTATAAACGTTAGGGAGTTTCAGATCCTTTAACAAATTGTCGATCCTGGCCTTGGTATCCGCCATATCCTCGACAAAAACTTTCAAACGCACATGATGTTCCCCGCGCTCATCCCACCAGATCAAGTTCGTCGTCCCCGCGCCTTTTCCGGCCACTACGATTTCTTTAGTGGTGACGGAAATAATGTCGGCGACCGCCGGGTTGCCTATGACTACCCGGGTCGGGGTGATCACCCCTATCGATTTCATATCGTTCTGGTATAAAGTTTCTTCCTGGGAGGCTACAGCCGCCTTTTTAACATCCTGCTTAGCTTCCTGGGAAAAAACCGGATTACTGCCCGGCAATAGAATAAAAACGGAAATAATCCAAAGCAGCCGCGCTTTTCTCATCTTTTTTTCCCTTCGGATAGAGGAATCACTTCTTTCTGAAGCCCGCGATAAACTTCTACGGTAACCGGGACTTTTCCCTGTTCGCGGGCTTTAGGATATAAATAATCGAATAAGTTATCCCAGTTGACCGGGTCGACCTGGGCCTGCGAAACATCGCTGTTGGAACGCATGATCAACCTGATCTTCCCCTGTTCCTGGATGAAAGAAACCAGGGCGGACTCCTGGGGATTGAGCGATAAGGTCACGGTATTGCTTGATCCTTTAACGGTTTTCCCTCCTGTGGAAGAATTCATTTCTGCGCCCACCGCCAGGACCAGGACATTCTGAAAAAGCGGCAAAGTGACCAGCTTTTGCTCATTTCTTCCCCCCTGGCCTACCGAAGGATTGCTTACCGCCAGGGCATAAAGGTTTGACCCGGGAGGGGGGTTAATTATCGCCAGGGCATCTACGTAATCCCCCGGCTGTAACAGGCCGATAAGGCTTGAAATATTATCGATGACCACAGGAACCGCCCTTTTCCCTTTAGGAGTGATCTCCGATAAAACTTTAGGTTTCTCCGGAGGCGCTCCCAGCCTGCCCCTGAGAATCTGTTCTCCCTGCAATATCTGCACCTGGGCAACCACGCCGACCAGATTCTGGGAGGCGCTTATCGCTCCGGGCTGGACATAATCCTCGGGAAGTTCCCGGCTGGCTAGATCTTCGGCCGTTATCGGTACGCCGGGAGCGATATTACGCGCAGCCACTAAAACAGAAACCAGTTTTTTTCTCGCCTGGACCGCCCGCTCTTCTTCCGCTCTTTTAATCTTTGCTTTTTCCTTTTCCAGCGCCGCCTCTTTTTCCGCAATATACATCCGGCCTAACACCACCGCCAGGATCCCGCAGGCGAGAGCGACAACGATCAACAGTTTCTTTTTTAAATCCGTATTTTGCTGGAACATAAGTTATTTCACCTTTTCTTGGTAAACCGTGACCTTGGTTTTTTTAGAAAGATTGCCGTTTAATTCCTGGATCTTCTGCTGTTGTTTAAGCGCCACATAAGTATTCTTGACCTGGTCCCAGATCTCGTTCAGGGAAGGGGTCTGCCCGCCGCGGATACTATCGACCCTGACGATATAATATCCTTTATTATCCTTAAAAACCGAGCTGATCTGGCCCTGCTCCAAAGAAGGCGAAAAAGCGATCTCGTCGAATTTCTTAAAATCGTCGCCGCGGGAGCCCTTGGCTATAAAACCAAGGTCTCCGCCTTTGGCCGCGCTATCGGCTTTGGAGCGTTCCTGGGCCAAAACCGCAAAATCCGTGCCTTTGAGCAGTTCTATAAGCACTTCTTTGGCTTCGCTTTCGCTGGGCACCAGAATTTCCCTGATCCGGCGTTCTTCGGTGGGCCGGAATTGGTCCTTATAAGTCTGGTAAAAAGCTTCGATTTCTTTGGCCGGAGGATTAGCGTCAACGGATTCTTTTTTCAGGAAGCCGTCGACAACGATCTTTACTTCAGTTGTCAACACCTGCTCCTGGATCTTGGAATCCTTATCTACGCCGCGGGATTTCGCTTCGATATAGAAAAGATACCTGGGGATCAACTCTTCTTTCAAGAAAGCGAGTTTCTCTTCTGACGTGAATTTCTTCGGTTCGGCGTTTTTATTATAGAAAGCGTTGAGGGCGTTTAGGTTATCGATTTCCTGGTCCAGCTGTTCCTGGGTAATATACATGTTGCCTACCTGAGCGATGATAGTGCCTTCAGGCTTTGGGGAAGAGGTGAGGCTCGTATTGAATTTGTCGCAGCCGGTAAGAACAAAGACGAACAAGATCCCAAGAAACAAAGGCAGTCTTTTCATTTATTCTCCTTTGGAATTATATCAACCCCGAAAAATAAAACCGGCAAGTTAATATTCTATATATATCATAATAAAAATTTAAAGTCAAACTTTTTTTGCCGGTTATCCTCTCGAGAAAGACCGGTTTTGCAAAGTTTTTTGCGCCATGCCCTGTTTCTGATTATACCATCTATTTTTAGGAAATTATTTATTTTATGCTATAATTTAATCCGACCATGAGAAATCCCCCTGGAACAACCCCGCAGAAAAACGAAAACAGCTTGTCGGTGGTTTTACCGGTATACAACGAAGCGGCGAATATTGAGAAACTGATCAAGAAATCACTGTCCTGCCTTCAAAAGGTTACGGACGATTTCGAGATTATCGCGGTAAATGACGGCAGCATCGACCAAAGCGGGCAGATCATCGCGGGCCTGGCGCAAGAGCATCCCTGTATCCATTTTATAAACAACAGGGAAAATCAGGGTTACGGCCGGGCTTTAAGGCAAGGCATTGATTCGGCCAGGAAATCCTGGATCTTATTGATCGACTCCGACGGACAGTTCGATATAGCCGAGTTGGGAGATTTCTGGCGGAGAAAACACGGGATAGACTGCCTGTTAGGCTGGCGCAGGAAAAGGAACGATCCCCTTTTGCGGGTATGGTTAGGCGCGGCCGGGAATGCTCTAGCCAATATTCTTCTCCGCCCGGATTTTTCCGTCAAAGATATAAACTGCGGATTTAAATTATTCAAGGCCCGGGCCGTAAAACGCCTTCGTTTGATCTCTACGGGGGGGGCGATCAATTTCGACATTCTGTTCCGCCTGAAGAACGCCGGATTGACCTGCGGGCAACTGCCGGTAAAACACTTTCCCAGGCCGGCTGGCCGGGCTACCGGAGGTAAGGCCAAGACCATTTTAAAGATCTGCGCGGAGTCTTTGAAGATAATATTCACTCATGCCACTGAAGATAACTAAAAAAACCGTTTTTACGATACTGGCGGCAGCAGCGATACTCGGGCTGGTCCTGCTGCTTAACGAGCCGATGCGCAAGATCTTCGAGTTCAACCCCGATGAAGGTATAGACTCGGTTAAGGCCTCGCTTTTCCTAAAAGGTTTTCCCCTCTATAAGCAGATCTGGAGCGACCAGCCGCCGTTGTTTACCGCGCTCCTGGCCTTCTGGTTCAAGCTTTTCGGCGCCTCCTTTTACCACGGCAGGATCCTGGTCCTGATGTTCAGCGGATTGCTGCTCTGGGCATTCTACCAGACCATCAGAATAAAAGAAGGCCGCATCTGCGCTTTAACAGCCTGCGTTCTCCTGGCGGCATCCTGTTCTTTTATCCGGCTAAGCGTCTCGATCATGATCGGCCTTCCGGCCCTGGCCCTGGCAATGCTTTCTATTTACTTCCTGACGGAATACAATAGATCTCATTCCCGGCATTTCCTGGCCCTTTCCGGGATATTCATGGCCCTTTCCCTGGAAATAAAATTCTTCGCCGCTTTTCTCATTCCGGTTATCCTGCTGGAAATCGCACTCGGGCGTAAAAAGAATACCGGCGGCGGCAGCTCCTCCCGCCCTTTCTTAGATTGCCTGTTCTGGCTGGGCGCGGTTTCTTTGCTTTATTTTGCCGTAATAGCCTTATTTTTCTGGCCGGACCTGAATCTATTCGCCGGGCAGCTCTTCCAACCGCACTTAGCCAAGCCGGCCGCCGCTTATAATAATTTCCCGGTGATCTATAATTACTTATTCTGGCAGGATTACGACATAGCTTTCCTGGCTTTGACCGGCATGATCATCGGCATCAAAAAAAGAAATTCCCGGATAATATTACCTTTATTATGGCTGTCCCTGGCAAGCATCATCATGCTTAAACACCGCCCGGTCTGGGACCACTATTACCCGCTGATCTCTATCCCTGTCTGCTGGCTGGCGGGAACGGCTTTAAGCGAATTCCTGAAGAAAAAAACCTGGGGGGACTGTTTCGCGGGAAAAAAGCCGTTCTTTTCTTCAGGCTTTCTGCTGTGCGGCACAACCATCCTGGGAATAATACTCTGTATCGGCAACCTGCCCTTAAGATATTCGAACATCAGATCCGGATTGCAGGTCCCGGAACAGGCAAACGAAGAAAAGCTGCTCGGCCTTATAGCCAAATACAGAAACGGGACCCGGTGGATATTAACGGACGCTCCGGTGTTCGCTTTCTATTCCGGCATACCGGTCCCGCCGGAATTAGCCGTAGCGACTTTGAAAAGAAGATTTAACGGCGGGCTGACCGGGGATTATTTCCTGGAGATAATGGAGAAATACCGTCCGGAACAGATACTCATCGGCAGGTTCCGGGATTATCCTCCGGAGGTATTGTCTTATGTCGCGGGGAATTACCGCCTGATCCGCGGGCAGGAGCTTTATCAAAAAACCTCTTTCCCCGCTTTTTACCGCACCATGCAGTGGGATCCTCTCGGAAAATATCTTCCCGCCAGGATCCAAACGACCTCGAATAAATGGCTTTACGGCAAGATCTGGCATTCGCTCTATATACCGGTCATCAAGACCGGGCATCTCGCCCCGGGCGCCGGAGATTACAAGATCACTCTGGATCTTTTTATCCGTAATGACCTCGCCGCAAACAGCCCCAAGCCGGGGCCATAACTACTTTCCCTCCGCTTCGCTTTTTACATAAGGATAGGCGAGCATATTGGCCAGATTCTTATAAGCCCCGGGATTGAACTCTCTCAATTGCCTGGACCAGGAATATGTGCTCAGGATATAACTGCCCTTGCCGTATACGGCTGTCAGATAGGCGCTTTTGTTCACCGAAGAACCGCCGCCGGGAACGGAAGTAAGTTCGGTATATTTACCGGAATATTCCGCTGGCGAATATATCATCCGGTCCTGTTTCCAGCCCGTAAAATCCCCGGGAGTGATCTTATTGGGAAGGTTAAAAAGCGGATGTCCCGGCAAGAGAATTTCCAAAGGAGAGTTTTCGTCGGGCACGGGATCAAAAACGATCCTGAGATCATACGGCGCGGGAAAAGCCCCAGCCGTTATCTGATCCTGGAAAAGGACCACCAGGTTCCCGCCTTTTTCGACGAACTCCATAAGCCGGTTAGCCGCGTTTTCCTGGATGCCGCTCAGCCCTTTACCGATCAATATCGTGTCGAACCGGGACAGATCCGCCCCTAATACAGTCTCGCGATCGATCTTCTCGAAATCGCAGCCCAGGGTTTTCAACGCAACGAATAAAGTATTGTCCCTTTCCTCGATCAGCCCTATCTTCGAACTGCCGGCGATCCTGATCCCGGGAATACCCGAGGGGATAGATCCTGCCTCCCGGCCGGAAAGGATCTCGCGGGCGGGAGATCCTTTCGCTTTGACTAATTCATAGGAGATCAGGGCCGGCGAACTGCTACTGCCGGAAAACCCCTGGCTGCGATGCCGGCTTAACGCTTCAGCGGAGATCTGGGCATAAGTTTTTCCATCGCGCGAGGTCTTTTCCTGCGTCTCGATAAGAATATCGGCCAAAGGATATTCATCGTTCTTCCCGGACTGCCTTTGATAAAACCTCGCCGGCTGCCAGGACGGCAGGTCGGCCTGCGGGTAAGCCTGCGGATCGGCGGAGAGGTCAAAAGCTTCCTGCGCCAAAATGGCCAATGCCCGGTGCTGGCAATGGTCTTTTTCCACATTATTATGCCTGGTAATTATTATATCCGGCCTTATCAGGCGGTAGAAATAAACCAGCCTGGACAGCGTATCCTGCCTGCCCCACTTCCTCAGCGCTTCTTCCGGATCGAGACAATATCCGAAATCCTCTTTCCCCAGATAATAGACCCTGCTTACCCCTAAAACAGCGGCGGACATCTCGATCTCTTCCGAACGCAAAGCGCCCAGCTCTTCATAAAGCTCCGGGCCGGTCTCGTTCTCGCCGGCCTGGCCGCGGGTTGCTAAAAGAATGAACGTATCGGCGTTGAATTTTTCTTTAAAGAACGCCAGGGCTTCGCAATCTTCGTCGTCGGGGTGGGCCGCCAGGCAGAGCACGCGCAGTTTCGCCTTGGACTGTTTACCCTTATTTTCCCGGATCAACTCTTTAAGACGGTTAAGACGGCCGGTCATCCTGTCCGGGCGGGAAAATACGGACCGGCTGAAAAAAGATATCCCGGGTCCCGTCTTTTCTAATTTTTCGAATGATCCTTTCAGCACGCTGTAAGCGCATAAAGCGGTACTCTTATCCGGAAAAATGCGCAGCCATTTCGCCGGCAGATCCTCGAAAGCCTTGAGAGATACTTTTTCCTGCCGGCCTAAATTGATGTTCAGCGGCCCGGAATAACCCGGGTCTTTCAAATAATGCCCCCCTTGCTTTATCCTGGAACAAAACCCGATATATTCATCCACGCTTGACGATAACAGTTCAACGATCTTCGATTGAAGATTGATATTCGCCTGGCCGAACTCGAAAAATGCTTTTTCCGTAAACTCTTCCGCCGGATATTTATGCGCACCCTCCGCTTCGGCAGTATTTTTACCCGGGGCGGGCTTAAAAGTCCTTTTAAATTCCGCTCCGGTCAAATACGCGCTGGAAGTATAGACATTCAGGTTCCCGCTTTCCTGGACCCGGCCGCCTTCGTGCTGGCAGGCGATAAAAAGAGGGATAGCGGAGGCCTTTTGCATCTTTTCTATGGCCCCGCGTTCCCTGGCTTCTACGCCGCCCAACCCGTATTCTTCAACCAACTCATATTTATCCGGGACATTGATCATGATCTTCTGGGCGATCTTTTTCTCTAAAGAAAGGGTCTTTAACAACGGGAGCAAAGATCTATCGAACAGCCGTTCTTTTTCTTTCAGGATCCGCGAAACCGAATCGTCTATCTGTTCTTCCGTGATCCTGTTATCCGCTATCGCTTTTTTAACCGAGGACAGGACTTCCAGGATGACTTCTTCATCCCGGCCTTCGGGCGGGTAGATCAACGCGATATCGGTCCCGGCCATAAAAGCCCTGACCGCGATCTCTCCGATATAAGGATCGGGGATCTTCTCTCTAAACGCATATTCTTCTATCGCCTGCATATTTAAAAGCTCATCCGCGATAATTATGCCTTTAAAACCAAGTTCCTTTCTTAACAGCCCGGTCTGGATCTTATAGGACAAAGAGGCCGGATCGCTGTCAAGCCCGGGATATATGGCATGGCTGGTCATTATCCAGCGGGAACTGTTCTTTTTGATCAACTCTTGAAAGGGGAAAATATCTTTCTTATAAAGCGCTTCTTTACTTTTATTTACCCGCGGCAGCCATTTATGAGTATCCTGGCGCGCCGCTCCCAGCCCAGGGAAATGTTTGAGCACCGGGATCATTCCCTCCGATTCCAAGGCCCCGCATATTTTTCCGGTTATTTCCAGGACACTTTCCGGGTTATCGGAAAAGATCCGGCCTTTCTTAACCAGGTCGATCCCGGGATCATTTATATCCTCGGCCGTATCAACCGCCGGGCCGAAATTCAGGTTATACCCGTTCTCCTTCATCACCCGGGCAATATGTTCCCATTCCCCGTAAACTTTTTCCAGATATTCCTTCTTTTGCGCGGGAACATCCTGGAACAGTTCCGGGGAATCTTTAAAATGGTCCCATAGTTTCGCCACGGAAGGAAGCCCGGATTCGGTTTGATACTGCTTCCAGGCTTCGGCTTTCCTTAGCCGGAGAACAGGATCGTCCACCCGGCTACTGAACGCGTCCGCGCCCGGCAGACCGGGCCTGGCGTGAACCGTATAATAGCTCAACCGGGGAAGATCAGGCCACACAAAGACCCGCTCGAGCATTAGATCGTTCAGCGCCCTGTTAATGAAATTCGCCGCCGCCTGATGGTCGCCGTGGTCATCCAACGGCGAGGGAGCATAGATCCTGGATGGACGGTTTTCCGTGATTATCTGTTTAACATCGCGAAGCAGATCATCCCGGGAATAAGCCATTCTAGCCCTGCCCCAGGTAAGCGGATAGGCCGAACAGTCAAGCCCAGTCGTCCCCGATCGATACTGGTCATTACCCGCGCCTTCCCACAAAGAAGCCAGCCCCTGATCCGGATAGCTAAGGAAGATAATATCTTTATTTTTCAATCCCAGCCGCGCTCCCGCGCGCAAAGCGCCGGCCTGCCTTTCCCGGCCCAAACGCAGATAATCCTGCGCGGTCATTTCCGCCGGTGCTTTTTTAACGAAACCCGCGGCGCTCTCCGGGGAAGCGTCGCCATTGGTCAGAAAAACCACCAGGACCTTTTTCTTTTCTTTTATCGACCGGGCGATAGTCTGCCCGCAGGCTAAAGTTTCGTCGTCGGGGTGAGGGGCGAAAATAAGGATATCGACAGGCGGATTCTTTGCTTCCGAGGGAAAAGTGGAAAGAGAAAAAATAAAACCGCAAAACAACAGCAACCTTAGGAATTTCACTTTATTCTACTTATTGCAATATCTTCTTTAGCCAGCCCGTATTTGCCTTTGGTTGAGCTGGTGATCGCGTAATTATCCAGGAGGTCATTAAGTTTCCCACTGTTGGCGGCGGATACGCTTCCGGCCCCCTGTATTTCATCGATGATCTGCCCTAACGCGGTTTTATCAAATTCATTGCTGGCCGGATTCTGGCGATATTTCAGATTCCACCAGCCGGCGGGGACATCGCTGTAATAACGGGAAACCGTTATCTCAGGGCCATCGCCGGAAATAACGCCTTTGATATCCCATTTTTTCCACAAACCTGCCCAATCATAGGATTCCTGGATGTAGGGAAAATCTTCTCTGTCCAAATATTTGTCCAGACGCACCCTGGCGATATTCAAATAGCCGTTTTTATCTTTCCAGCCGTAAACCACCTGTTTCTGTAATTCGATCAGCGCAAGATCGGTCGGGTACATGATAGAATCGGCCTTCACCGCAAAGGCCGCGATATCGGCGCGCAGTTTTACCAGGGCATCGCGCAAAGCGCTTAGAACCTTGATCGCCTGGCCAACCTCTGTAGGAGAATCATAAGCGTATGTCCAAAGCTGTCCCTGGAAATTACAGGCATCCGGGCACGCCGGAGCTCTGCTGCAATCAGGGCAGGCGCAGTCGACAGACAGATTTTCTAACGGGCACATTTTTATTCCCGAACTCGAAGTAGGCTGCGTGCCGTATAAATCCCCGGAAGAACAAACCGGCGGGTTGGGCCCGCCGCAAGCGGTGCAATAGATCCCGTAAAAACTACAGGGCCCCGGATTACAACAAGTTACCGAGCAATCGCACGAACAGCAATACTGAGTAGAGCACATAGAAGCTACTCCACCCTGCCCGTATTCATTATGGCCGTTCGCCGCGGCGATCGTCACCTTCATTTTGTCGTCTATCGCCTGTAAATCGGCTATCCATTTATTAAGTCCCTTTATCTGATCATTGCCGGTCAAAACAGCCCCCAGCATCCCGTAAATAGTATCCGCGTCCTCGGGATCCTTGGCGTCGTACCAGACCGGCAGCCAGGAACCCATAGTCGGGATCCTTTCCGAAACAGAAAGATTCAATATCTCCATATCCCGGATCATCACTCCGCGCAGGGCTTCGACCGTCTTCCAGATATCGGATAAGTCGTACGTTACACTCCAGTTCCCCAAACCGAAAGGTAAGGTTACCGCAGTTTTGGATGCCCAGGATGATATATCTCCGGCGTATTCGCTGTCCAATAATCTTTTGGTCAGTTCGACGAATTTTAAAGGCAAAAATCCCCTGTCATTGGTGCCCCCGAGCAGGGAATTCAACCAGTTCCAAAGAGTATCCCAGGAAACCGGCTCTATTGCGCTGACATTCTGAAGTATCCTCACCGACTGATTGGCCGGATCAGCCCACTCCGGGCAGCTTCCTGCCGCGCAGGAAATATCATCTATCCCGGAAACCTTCAACGAGACTTTGGTATATTTCCATTTATCTTTATCCCAGGCGGCCAGTTCCGTAACATTAAGCAAAGATTTTATCATCTCATCTATGTAAGGTCCGAGCCCCGCCTCGGACACCTTGGAGAAACGCCGGCTCCAATACCAGGCGGCAAAACGAGGGATTTTACTCTTGTTTTTTACTTCCGCCGCTACCGGCGTGCCGGTCAGGTCATATTGCAGACTGTCGCTGTCTTGGAATACGTCGGAACTTCCCACTCTTTCGACCTCAACAGGATCATTCTGGGCCAACTCCAGCATCGAAAGTATCGAAGACTCGCGGATAGACGTGTATTCGGTCATGGAAGCTGCCGCATTGCTTAATCCTCCCCGCATGATAGCGTGGACTTCATTTATAAGCGGGTTGGCGACCAGCGCGAATAGAACGATCCCTGCGGGCAAGGTAACGGGGAACACGGAAAGGACAATACCGGTCAAAACGCCTATCGACAAAATTATAAGCCACCACCGGAAACACGCGGTATGCGTAGTGCTGCACGCAGTGCATCCGCCTAACAACGAGCATTTCTGTTGTATCCTTTGAACCAGGGCATTGCTGTAGGTCGAAAGCTGGGAGCATACACCCAATGTCCCGCGGTCGGCGATCTGGGAAGTGGCGGTCTTAACGTTGCTGACCTGGGCGAGATTAACGAGGATTATGGAGAAAAGGATCAATACTGCGATAAAAAGAGTGATGACGACTACAATCTGTCCGGGACTCTTTCTGTTTTTCAAAATCAACTCCGCTTATTGGGGAAGGGTTCGTTTCTTAAGATAGTCCTAGATCTATAGCGGCAATCTAACGAGTTTCATCGTCTAATAAAGTATACTAAAGTTTTAATCGAATGTCAATTAAATCAACCTGGCGCCCCGCCGAATAATCTTATTAAAGCTGTTTCTGGCCTTGGGGGCGGGGCGGATCGGTCAGTTTATTGATCTGATTAGGCGGATAAGACGGAACATGGCCGGCCTGGATATTTTCGATCTCCCGGATATACAGATCTATGGCTTTCCGCTCTTCCGGTCCGGCGGTCTCCCTTAGTCCGGCAAGGTTTTTCAAAGCTTCCCGGCATTCAACCGGCAGATCCTCTTTTTTGCTCCAGGCGACCTTATAGATCCGCTTCATTATATGAAAACCGTCCAAAGAAGCCACTGCGGATATCTGCGCCGGCCCGGCGGCAGGAACATTTCTCAACATGGCCTCTTCTTCCAAAAGCAGACCGATCTTTCTATGGAAGTTATCGCAAGTCTCGTCCAGGATCCGCTTCGCGCTGCCGTCATCCGTCAATTTCAGGGCTGTTTTCCGGGAAGACGCCATATTTAAATATAGATCCTTAAAACCTTTCTTCATATTATTTTGGTTATCCGTCAGCGAATTCCAGAAAAAGGCGTATTTTTTCTTCAATAGAATAACGTCTTTACCGTTAAGCGGGTTTTTTCCTGTTTTCCTTAAAGGCCAGATAACTTCTTCCAGGAGTTTTTGCGGAAGATCCGCGACAAATTCCACAAAAGCGTAAGAACCTTTCAGGTCCAGGTCTATCTCCCCTTTTTTATACGCCTCTTCCAATTGATAATAATTATTAGCCGCCAGGAAGTCATAAGGATCCTTACCAACAGCCACCATGTGGGCGGTGTTCAGATAATTACCTTCGACATCCAGGCAGGCGCAATCCTGATCCACGCGCATCAACTTGTCCGCTTTCTTCTCCCGGTCAAAAGACAGGACAAGGAAATTAAGGCGGTTGGGATCATGGTCTCTCATCAGCCAGTCAAGCGCCTGCGTTCTCATCATATAATCGAGCCCGGAAGGAGCGATCCCCGGATAAGGGAAATCCAGGTTGCTCTTGGCGGGGATGAATTCCTGGAGAGTGCCCCAAACCGGTTTTCCGTTCAATACTATCTTCAGCTTATGGACTTCCGGGGCTTCAATATTGAACAGGGTATAAAGCCTATAGGCGATGACCCTGTTCCACCCTTTTTCCTTGAAGATCCACTTTCTTCCATAGTTATCTTCAAGGGTCAGCTTGAAAGTAGTTCCGCCCTTGACCGCCTGGTCGGCGGAAAGTTTGAAAGTCAGCTTTTTGAATAGATCTTCCTGGAGGGCAAAATAACGCTTATATAGTTTAACCATTTCAGAATAACTATACACGCTGCCGGACGCGCTGGGAGGTATGGACCTGATCGGAAAGGAAATAATCAACGAGAGGAAAAGAACTAAAAACCCTGTTCGCAGTATATTCTGGGATTTCTTCAAAAGTTATTTTACCTGTAGCTTACTTAGCCGGATATTTGATGCGGACCACGGCAAACTCGCCGGAAATTAACGCCGGTCAGGAAAAGCTTATCAAGTTGTCGGCTCCGAAATCCAGGCCGATACGCCAGAGGTTATAACCCGCTTTCCTGCACCAGGCGACTTTCGCGGCTTTTTTTATATCCTGTTTGATAAGCGAACAGGCTTTGATCAAAACTTCGACTTTCTGCAGGGGATCAAAAGGAACGCTGGCAAGCAGCCCAGCTCCTCCCGCGGACACATCAGTCAAACTGGTAGAGATCCCCTCGACGCTGTCGGTATTGACCACGGCCGGCGCACTAACCGTGAAACGCTCATAATCCCTGCGGGATGAATACGGCATAAACCCGCCTTTCATTTTAGTGGCTGGTGGTCATTTATATTATAACACCAAAGTCCTGTTCTTACCTCAAAAACTAACCGGGGCTGAACCCCGCTGCGGAAATTTGGTAGCCCCAACCGGATTTGAACCGGTGTTTAGTGGCTGAGAACCACGCGTCCTGGACCAGGCTAGACGATGGGGCCGTTATTCTCCCCAGGACTCCTGGGTAAGCCGCGGCATTATTTTACTACACGGATATTCTTAGTCAATAAATTTATTGACCTGGCGGGCCGGGTATTATATACTCATTACTGGTATTGCTCCGCCCCCGCGATCTTTTAGTTAACCTACTTTCTAAGATAATGCTGGATATAGGGATAGGCCTCGGCCTGGAAGAAAACTCGGTTTTAGCCGCTGAAGAAGCGATAAAACAAGCCAAGGCGAAATTAAAAAACTCCTCCAAAATAAATCTCGCCCTGGTATTTTCTTCCGGAGATTTCTCGGCTGCCGGGACCGAGAAAGCTTTCCGGAACCTGCTTGGCGGCATCCCGCTGATCGGGGCTTCCGGGCCGGCGATAATTTCCGAAAAAGGCATCTTTAAACACGGTATAACCGTCCTTCTGCTCGGCCTGCCCGAAGAAGCCCGCTGCGCTACCGCGGTCACCAGGGAAATAACCCAGAAAAAACCGTTCAATTGCGGCAAAGAACTTTCCGAAAAACTGCTTTTAGGATTCAAAAATATCCCGCGCAACCTGGGAATATTATTATTCGACCATTTAATAAACGAAGGCCCGGAATTCATCTCCGGCGTGCAGGAAAACCTCGGTAAAAGCTTCCCCTGTTTCGGCGCGTCTTTTTCTTCCAACCTTGATCCAGCCCGATCCTGGCTCTATCTTAATAATGAAGTTATCACCGGCGGCTGCGCCGGACTGCTCCTGGGAGGGAAGATCACTTCCGGGCTGGGAATAAAACACGGATGGAAACCCCTGGGAAAACCGCACAAGATCTCCAGCGCGGTAGGCAATATCATCAATTCCATAGACGATAAACCGGCGATCGAACTTTATAAGGATTACCTCGATTATAGCGAGGCTGAATTAAAAGAACAACTGAATAAACTCTCGGTCTCTTATCCGATCGGAGTGTTCATACCCGGGGAGGAAGAATATCTTTTGCGCAACATTATTTCCGTCGAAGACCGGGGGGCCCTGGTCTGCCAGGGAAGCATCCCGGAAGGCACGGCCATAAGACTGATGATCAGCACCCAGGAAACATGCCTGGATGCCGCCGCCCGGGCGATCAAAGAAGCCCGCGACAGCCTGTCAGGCTCGCTCTTAAGGCAGAGCGGAGCTAAAATTTCCAGATTTGCTATTGTATTCAGTTCGTTTTCAAGATACAATTTGTTCAGGAGAGACATCAAAAAAGAGTTCAACCTGATCAAAAAAGAACTCTCAGGCGTCCCGGTCCTGGGCATATATACTCACGGGGACCTGGCGCCGCTGACTTCCGGGAATTATCACGGTCAGACTTATTTCCGCAATCAGGATTTCTCTGTTGTGATCATCGAGGGATAACTCATGTTCGAAGTAAATTCAATGCTTGCGTTCATCGGTTTTCTGGTAATAATCCTTCTGGTCTTCCTGCTGGTGAACAAAGACGCCAGGATAAATGCCCTGCGAACTTCAGCGAACAACCTTCAGAAAGCCCTGGACGAGATGGACGAACAGGCAAAGCTTGTCGTGCGCACCGATATCGAACTTAACAAAGCCCAGGAAGACCTCGACCGTAAGATCACCGGGCTTTATACCCTGCAGGAACTTTCCCGGACCATAAGCTCAAGCCTCGAAGAAAACCAGGTATTCAAAAAAGTAGAGCTGAAATATCTGGCCGATCTCGGTTTTCAGAAAGCTCTGGCTTTTATTTTCGATGAGAAAGAAAAGCGGTTCTCCCTGCGCTTAAGCCTGGGGTACGAAGAAGAAGAGGCCGCGAACATCCTCGCGCGCGTCGAAGCGAACAAAGAATTTTATTACAAGCTCGTCCGCGGAGAAAAAACCGTTTCCTCGGTATCCCCTGATCCCGGGCAGCTTGACATAAAGAGAACCAAAGAGACCTTCGGGGTTATCTCTTTTGTCTTCGCCCCGATCCCGGTAAAAGAAGGCGACCCGGGCCTGCTTTTCGTAGGAGGGGAGAAATCGGACATTCCGCTGACCGAGGGCGACGAGGAACTGATCACCATCCTGGCAAACCAGATCGGCCAGGCATTGGAGAATGCCCGGCTTTTCGAGAAGACCTGGCAGGCCCACCAGGACCTGGAAAACAGGGTCGAAGAAAGGACGCGGGAATTATCCAGAGCGCTGGAAGAAGTTAAAAAGATCAGCCAGCGCAAGAACGATTTCGTTTCCAACGTTTCCCACGAACTAAGGACGCCCCTGACCTCGATCAAAGGCTACGCCTCGATACTCCTTTCCGGAAAACTCGGGGCGCTGCCGGAAGACGTACACAAACGACTGGATAAGATCAATAAACACTCCGACGAGCTGGTTTCGTTCGTTAATGACCTGCTTGATCTGGCCAGGATCGAATCCGGCCGGGTCGAGTTGAAATTAGCCCCTCTCGTTCTTAAAAACATCGTCGATGAAGTATCAGACTTGTTAGCCGTGCAATTCAAAGAAAAACAGATAGAATTCTCCTCGGATATCCCGGACCCGCTCCCGGAAGTAATGGCCGATTACAGCCAGATCAAAAGGGTTTTTATAAACCTGATCAACAATTCGATCAAATACGCTCCTCAAGGGAAAATATCCGTCCGCCTGACGGTTTTAGAAAAAGAGGTCCAGGTCGACGTCCAGGACACCGGATGCGGAATGCCGGAATCCGCGATGGATAAATTATTCACCGAGTTCTACAGGGTCGATTCGGTAATGAACCAGGAAATAAAAGGGACCGGGTTAGGCCTGGCGATGGTCAAGAATATCATCATCGCGCACAAAGGCAGGATCTGGGTGAAAAGCAAAGTCGGAGCAGGCACAACTTTCAGTTTTACCCTGCCGCTGGCATACTAAAAAGGAAGGCATTTATGGCGATACGCATTCTTATCGTGGATGACGAGCCGGATATCCGGGACGTCCTGAAGATCACCCTGGAGGCGGACCATTATGAAGTGATCGAGGCGGAGAACGGGGAAGAAGCCTTGAATGTCATATCCCAGAAAGGCCCCAACCTGGTATTGCTGGATTATAAAATGCCCAAAATGGACGGGCGCGAAGTCTGCCGCCGGATAAAAAAAGACATCCTCCTGCGGCATCTGCCCATAATCATGGTCACCGGAAAAGGCGAGATCACCGATAAAGTAGACGGGATCGAAGCCGGCGCCGACGATTATATCGTAAAGCCTTTCGAGCCGGAAGAATTACTCGCCCACATCCGGATGATCCTGCGCCGGACAGAGATCGATCTCGAAGCCAATCCCCTCACCCGCCTGCCCGGGAATATTTCCATACAAAGCGAGCTTAATCAAAGGCTCGCCAGCCAACGGCCTTTCGCGGTATGCTATGTCGACCTGGACAAATTCAAAGCCTACAACGATACTTACGGCTTCGAGCACGGCGACAGCGTGATCAAGGAAACCGCGAGGATCCTGTTAAGGGCCGCGAAAGAACTGGGTAACCCCGACGATTTTGTCGGGCATATCGGAGGCGACGACTTCGTGATAGTGACCACGATCCCGGCGGTAGATACACTTTGCCCGAAGATAATCGACGATTTCGACAAAGCGACCAGAAATTTCTATTCTGAGACGGACCTGAACAACGGCTACATCATCGCCCACGACCGCCAGGGCGTGGAAAGAAAATTTCCCCTGCTTTCCGTCTCCATCGGCGTAGTAACCAACGAATTCCGCAAGATCGACCATGTCGCCCAGATCGGCGAGATCGGCGCGGAATTGAAAGCTTACGCCAAAAGCATGAAAAAGAGCAACTACGTGGTGGATAAACGCAAGGTCGAATAACCCGCGGCATAACGCGGAAGAGGCGGCTCCCGTATGGGGACCGCCTCTTTTTATTTTAATGCGAGGAGAGGGAGTTGAACCCTCACAGTTTATGCAACCAACAGCCCCTCAAACTGTCGCGTCTGCCAATTCCGCCATCCTCGCAAATCGTGCAAGGAGTATATTCTATTACGACTCAAATCCCCTGGCAAGCAATTTAATTGCCGCGCCGCCTCCACACCGGGCGTGGAGGCGGTTATTCACACCCGGCGCGGGGAACAATAAGGTGCAAAAAAATAAATTTGTAAAATTACCCGTTATGTTGCATACTTTAATCGTAGAGTAACAAAAAATCCTGGATTCCTACTGATAAAGGCAAACTAGCAGTAATGCTGGGACGCAAAGCCAAGGGTCCTAATGCACAAGCATACACCGGCGCATCCGATAGCGCCGGGTGTAAGGTGCACTAGGACAGCCTGGCCGCCAAAAGGAATAACTTAGAAAAACCCTAAGCCAACCCTTTAGGGTTTTTTTATGCGCGCCCGGTATAGTTAGCCTGAGATCAGGCAGTTATACCGGGTTTTCTTTTTGCGGGGAGGAAAAAGAATGGCAACGCGCGCATCCTCCAAGATCACGATACTGCTTGCAACGATAGGCCTGGCGCTGATCAAAACGCCCTTGTCGGCGGAACTCAGCGTTCCCCTGCCGGCAGTCAGCGTCTGCCGCAGCGAAATATCTTTCGTTTACGCTTCCCCGGAATTATGGCGGTATCTGCGGCAAGGACTGAATTACCTGGAAAGCCCGAAACCGCTGCTTCCTCCGGAAACAGTGCCGCCGCGGTACATCCACCCGGATTCGCGGGGGTTCGGCCCTTACGGGTTCAGCCCGGAAGCTTACTCCGACGTCCGGCGCCTCTATCCTTTTTTTAAAGACCACCCCTGGTCGGAATTAATGGCCTCCAGCCGGCTTTACGACCTGGCCAACCAGGCTTTCGCGGATATGCTTTTAAAGAACCTCCAGGATTATATCCCCAGCGGCGCCAGCCGGCGGGAAATATTTTCCGTCCTTCAGCAGGCCTGGAACCTTGGTTTATCGGGGTTTAAAAAAGGCGGGAAAGTAGTTCCTTCGCGTTCGCGCCGGGCGGAAGAATTCTTGTCCAGCCCGTTCCTGGGCTGAACTAAACGTCTACTTTAAAAACGCTCCTTACCGCAAAGCCGATCAGGAATGTTAAAACGGATATCCCCAGGCTGATCCCGGCCATTTCCAGGAACCGTTTCTTGAAATTAAATCCCTGGGCGACCGAGATATAGAAAGTAAAAATTAATATTATGGACAGAGCCGTGCCGACTACCAGGCCCAGGCTTAAGAATATATTATTGGATAAAAAGAACGGCAGCACTAAAAGTATAACGGTAAGGATATACGCGGCGCCGGTATAAACACACGCTTTGACCGGATCTTTTCCGTCTTTTTCGTTCTTGGTGGACAGGTATTCCGCAGCGGCCATTGAGGCTGACGCGGCAATGCCTGTTATCAATCCGACAATGCCGATGAGACGGCAATTCTGCAGGGCTAAAGTAAAGCCCGCAAGGCTGGCGGTCAACTCGACCAGCGCGTCATTCAACCCCAGGACTATCGCGCTGGTATACAGTAGATGGTCCTCGTCGATCAGATCAAGCAGCGCCGCTTCGTGCGCTTTCTCCTCGGAAATTATATTCTCTATCTCCGGCCCGGCGGATCTTATCCTGTCATAAACGTCCTGGGCCTGGTCTTCCCCGTTCTCCATCAGTTTCAAGCCGAAATTCAGCCCGAACAGGCGGGAAACCAGGGTATAAAAAAATACTTTCCCCCGGTCCGGCGCGACGTCAGCTCCGGAAATGGCCTTGAACAACCCGTAATGCTTGAATTCTTCCGCGGATATCGATTCAAGTATCCCAGCCTGTTCTTTGATCTTGACGATACCGGCGAGATTCTTATAAACCAGGTGTTCGGTGGCCTCGTTCTTCTGCGCGGCCAGTATTTTTCCCCTGATGAACGGATCCAGCATAATTTTTTCCTGCGGTTATATTTTCTTTTCGATCCTGGCCCAGGTATCGCGAAGGGTTACGGTGCGGTTAAAAACAGGGTTCCCGGCGGTAGAATCAAACGGGTCTACCGAAAAATACCCCAGCCGCTCGAATTGCCAGCGGCTCCCGGCCGGGGCGTTCTGCAGACCCGGCTCAACTTTACAATCCGGCAATATTTCTAAAGATCCGGGATTAAGGTTTACGGTAAATTCCTGGCCTTCGGCTGTCTCGTTGGGGTCGCGTTTGGTGAAAAGAGTCTCATACAACCGGACCTGCGCTTGCGCCGCATGGCGGCAGGAAACCCAGTGGATAGTAGCCTTGACTTTCCGCCCGTCCGGGGCATCCCCGCCGCGGGTCTGCGGGTCATAAGTGCAGTGTATTTCTTTGATCCTGCCGTCCGGGCCTTTCTCTACGCCGGTGCATTTTATAAAATAAGCGCAGCGCAGCCGGACTTCCCTGCCCGGGGACAACCGGAAAAACTGTTTCGGAGGGTCCTCGCGAAAATCCTCCTCCTCAATATAAAGCTCTCCCGAGAACGGGACTTTGCGGCTTCCTGCCGAGGGGTCTTCAGGATTATTGATCACATCCATCTCCTCTTCCCCGCCGGCGGGATAATTATCTATCACCACTTTTACCGGATGCAGCACCGCCATGGCCCGCGGCGCGGTTTTGTTCAATTCCTCGCGGATACAATTTTCTAAAACCCCCAATTCAATGATACTGTCGACTTTAGCCACGCCGATATGCTCGCAAAACCTGCGGATCGATCCCGGAGTATACCCCCGGCGGCGCAGCCCGGAGATCGTCGGCATCCGCGGGTCGTCCCAGCCGCCGACATATTTCTTCTCGACCAGGTCCAGGAGCTTGCGCTTGCTTAAAAGCGTATAACTGATATTAAGCCGGGCAAACTCGATCTGCTGCGGATGATGAACGCCGAGTTGTTCCAGTATCCAGTCATACAGCGGGCGATGGACCTCGAATTCCAGGGTGCAGATCGAATGAGTGATCCCTTCGAATGAATCGCAGATGCCGTGGGTAAAATCATAGGTCGGGTAAATGCACCAGTTATTCCCGGTGCGGTGATGCGGCTGTTTCCTGATCCGGTAAAATACCGGATCGCGCATCAACAGGTTCGGATGGGCCATATCGATCTTGCCGCGCAGGACTTTCGAACCATCCGGGAATTCTCCGGCTTTCATCCGGGAGAACAATTCCAGGTTCTCTTCGACGCTGCGGCCGCGGAACGGGCTGTCTTTCCCCGGTTCGGTTATCGTGCCCCGGAACTTACGCATCTCTTCCAGACTCTGGTCGCAAACATAAGCTTTACCTGTTTTAATAAGTGCTACCGCGCATTCGTAAATCTTATCGAAATAATCCGAGGCGTAATACATCCGCTCCTGCCAGTCAAAACCCAGCCAGCGCACGTCTTCCATGATCGAATTGACATATTCCACGTCTTCTGTCTCGGGATTCGTATCGTCGAACCGCAGGTTACACAACCCTTTATAATCGCGGGCCAGCCCGAAATTAAGGCAGATGCTCTTGGCGTGGCCGATATGCAGATAACCGTTGGGTTCAGGGGGAAAACGGGTGTGCACCCTGCCGGAATTCTTGCCTTCGGACAGGTCCCGGTCAATGATATCCCGGATAAAATTAGTCGCTTGCTTTACTTTTTCCATAGGGTTTATTATACATCAACCGGGCTTGATATCAAGTTTATCCGTCATTTACAATGATGCGGGGAGTTTTTCTCTTATCTTGGCCAATATCACATCCAGGCCCGCAGGCTTAACGAGGACATCCGAGCCGGAGTATCCCCATTTCTTCAACTCTTCGGACTGCTCCGCGTCGATGCTGCCCGTAAGAATGATCACAGGAACGTCCTTTTTACGCTCCCGCAACTCAAGTATTATCCGGCCGAAATCAGCCTGCGGCATCTTAAGATCCACTATCAAAAGGTTAAAATCGCAGCTCTTGATCTTTTCTATCGTTGCCAGCCCGTCTTCAGCGACAAGGACATCGTACCCCTGGATAGTCAAAAATTTTTCCAGGACTGCTCTTATAGCTTTTTCGTCGTCAGCAATCAGTATCTTCTGCATGAAAGTTCTCCTTAAGAGGCAAAGAAATCGTGGCGGTTGTCCCTTCTCCGGGGCTGCTTTTGAACTTTAACTCCCCCTGGTGCGACTTGACTATGCCGCAGCAGACTGAAAGCCCTAAACCGTTGCCTTTTTCTTTAGTGGTAAAAAACGGCTGAAAAATCTTTTTTATCACCTCTTCCGGCATGCCGCAGCCGGTATCTTTAAACTCCGCATAAAGAGCGTCTTTCCCGCAATAAGTCTTTATGGATATTTCTCCGCCGCCGGGCATGGCATCCCGGGCATTGTTCAGAAGATTCATGAAAACTTCATACATCTGCTCCTCGTCCAGGAAAACCGCAGGGAGATCCCGGGCAAAATCCCTTTTAATAGCGATCCCGGCCAGGCTGAACTGATGCTCTACAATACTGACTATGGCCTCTATGCTGGCGTTAATATCTTTTTCTTTGAATTCCCCTTTGCTCGGCCGGGAGAACCGCAACAACCTTTGTATAATATCTTTAGCCCGCTGGCACTCATTGATAATAACATTAAGGCCGGCGTTCAGTTCTTCCTTGGAATCATGGGAGAGCGCGCATAACTGCGCGTTCCCCAGGATTATCATCAAAGGGTTATTCACCTCGTGCGCCATATCGGAAACCAGCCTTCCCAGGCCGGCCAGCTTAGCCGATTGAGAAAGCTGCTGTTGGTTTGTTTTGAGCTGCGCGTGTGTTTCCTTAAGCTCGGCAAGCATGGAAATGGACTGTTTTTCCTCTCTTTCGGATTTACGGTTAGCCTGGACCAGATCTTCTTTAAGCTTCTGAAGATTCCTGTATAACCCGGCGTTATCCAAAGCCAGGCTGGCCAGCGAGGCGAAAATATTGGCCCTATATAACTCTTCCCGAGAGAAATTCTCGGATATGTTCAAACGATTCACGGCAAGTATTCCCAGCACCTTATTATTCTTGGCCAGCGGGATAACCATCGAGGACTTGATATTCTCCCTGCCGCGCACGCCCTTAAACCTGGCGTCATTAGCCAGGCCGTTGATAAGAATAACCGGCTGCATGCTTTCGGCCACCCATCCGGCGATCCTCTGCCCGAGTTCCAGCCTGGTTTCTTTTTTCAATTCTTCGCTCAACCCGGAAGAAAAAGCTATATACAATCTCTGCTGCCCGTCAAAAAGCATTATCGACGCGTCATCAGCCAGCAGGACTTTCATCGCCAGGTCCACGATTATCCTTAAAAGCTCTTCCATCTCGATAGTCGAGAAGATCGCTTTGCTTATTTCATACAGGGCGACTGTCTCCGCGAGACGGTGCTTTTCCAGCGCTTTTTCCACAAAAACCGCGATCTTATCGCTGTTAATGGGTTTCTGGATATAATCGTAAGCGCCTTTCTTCAGGCTTTCGGTGGCGGTTTCTATCGAACCGTATCCGGTGATCATGATCACTTCGATCTCCGGGATTATTTTCTTGATCTGCTCTAAAACCTGTATGCCGTTTATCCCGGGAAGATTGATATCCAGAAGAGCAACATCGAATTTGCTTTTCCCGGCTAGTTCGATAGCGGCCTCGCCGGTTAAAGCCGTTTCTACCACGTATCCGCGGCGGCTTAAGCTGCGCGAAAGCGCTTCAACGACATCCGGCTCATCATCCACGATCAAGATCCTGCTCACTGCGCCACCTTATAAAAATAAAACCCGTCTTTCAAATAAGACAGGCTATATTCTTTATTATCGCTTATCATAGTGGTCATTAGTCGTAAGTTACATATTATCAGTATTTTACAGAATAACCGCTATTCTGTCAAGGATTTAAAATCGAGTTTACCGACAATATTGGTCCGGATGAATTCCGGGAAAAGCCCTCCCCGAGTTTATTGACGAAAGATCTTTTCGATTGTTTCCAACAGTTGCGCGATATCAAAAGGCTTGGTCATATAATAATCCGCCCCCACAACCCTGCCGACGATCCGGTCGCAATCCCGGCATTTTCCGGTAAGCATAATAACGGGCAGATCCTTGGTCCTTTCGTTCTTCCTTATCTCTTTACAGATCTCCTCTCCGCAGATAAAAGGCAGGTTCAGATCAAGGATAATCAAGTCAGGGGCCGATCTTTTTACCGAGTCCAAAGCTTCCTTGCCGTCCATAGCGATGCCCGTTTGATACCCTCCGAGCTTTTCCAGCACGTTAACCAGCGTCTGGACGACGTCAGGGTCATCATCTACAATAAGCACTTTTTTAATCCGGAAATTCTGGCCTGCGTTCGGCACGGTCCCCCCTGCGGATAAAACCCCTGTTCACCGGCAAAGAATGAGCCTCATTACTTTCCTGCATTAAAAGTATAGCTTACTAAAGTAAGTTTTACAAGAACCTGCCTGGCCAGGCGCGAAACTTCCTGATATACATCAGGATAGATTATAAAACTCAATATTTCTTTGCCGGGGTTGTTTTTTATTATATAATCCTTTATATGCTCAGTGAACTCAAGAAGATACGGCAAAATCTTTTACTTATCGGCGCGCTGACAGCCGCAGTTGTTTATTTCGCTTATTTTAATCTCAGCTCCGCGGTCTTTTATGACCCGGACAGCTACTATAACATAGCTGTTTCCGGTTTTATCCGTCATTACGGGCTGCATTACCATTTCCACTGGGCCCGGTTTTCCATCTTCAACACAACTTTCGCCGATAAAGACCTTTTGCTTCATTTGATCAGCCTGCCGTTCCTTTTCCTCTCCAAAGACCCGGTGACAGCCGGTAAATACGCCTTGCTGTTCTGCGTCTTGATCTTCTTCTTATCCTATTCGTTCATCCTGAAACATTACCTCAAAGGCTGGCTCACCGCGGTCTTCATCCTCGCGCCTTTAAGTTCCTCGGTGTTTTCCACGTATATGCTCCAGTTAAGATCGGTCATTATCGCCAATTCCCTGCTGATGTTAGGGGCTTTCTGCCTGATCAGGAAAAAGTCATTCTGGCTGCTGATAATATCCGCGTTATTGGCGCTGTGCCATGGCTCTTTTCTGGTGTTTGCGCTATTCGCCGGGATATGCGAAGGATTAAGATACGCGATGGAGAAAGAATTCTACTGGAAAAATATCCTGGCGGTCGTAATCGGCAGCATATCAGCCTTATTGCTGCATCCGGATTTTCCGAACAACTTTCTGATCCTTTATCTCAACAGCATAATCGTCCCCCTGGATATCGTCAAGGGAATAAATCTTGGTTTCAGCGGAGAACTCCTCCCTTTTAACACAAAATTCCTTTTTATCAATAACTTCGCCCTGTTTTTTTGTTCAGCCGCGGTCATCTGGGCTATGGCCCTGGCCAGGAAAAGAGCGGGGTTTGCCAGCGTTTGCTGGCTGGCGCTTTTCAGCATTTTCCTGCTGCTGGCTGTTTTCAGCGCCCGCTATTGGTTCCAGGCGACATTCCTGGGATTCATCTTTTGCGCTTCTTATTACTCCGACCTGCGGAACGAGGAAAAACAGCTCAAGCCTGCGATAAAATTCCCCCTTATCGGCCTGGGTATTGCTGCTTTCCTGATATTCACCCCTTTGAATTTACGGCAACTACAGGAATACCGTTCTTTTCTTGCGGAAAACAGCGCGGCGCGGGAAAAAGCGGGAAGATGGATGGGAAAGCATATCCCGGCAGGGGAAACCATTTATCACAGTTACTGGGATGATTCCGCGTATTTTCTCTGCCTCAACCCTAAAAACGACTACATAAATATCGGCGATCCGATCTATATGTTTTACGCCTTCCCCAAAGAATCCGGGCTTCTGGAAGATCTAAGCCTGGGCCGGACGGATAAACCTTACGCGGTAATTGCCAGGATATTTAAAGCGGACTACGGATACCTGCGCAAAAATGAGCCGCTATTGCGGCAAGCGGTCCAGGACCCGGAACATTTCAAGATCATTTACGAAGACAACGGCGGGACGATATTCAAGATTTGGTTGCCCCCCAGGGATTCGAACCCCGATTAACTGATCCAGAGTCAGTCGTGCTGCCATTGCACTAGAGGGCAATAATTTACCAGAGATTTTTATACATCCAGGAGCTGGCTTGCTGGGCGTCCTTATAATCCTGCTTGGCTCCCGACACGGCTCCTTCAGCCGCGCCTTTAGAGGTGCGGTAAATGGTATTACAGCCGCACAGGGAAACCGCAAAGATCATTAAGCTGAAAAGCAAAACGGTCTTACTGCTCATCCACTCTCCTTTTTTATCCATTTTGCCAAACGCTCTTTGGTGCGGGATTTGCCTAAACAATATATCACTTCGAACAGCCCCGGTCCAACAGTTTTTCCGGTCAGCGCCACCCGGACCGGATGGATCAGGACCTTCGCTTCAACGGCCAGCTCGGCCGTAAGCTGGCGGAAAGCTTCTTCGATCTGCGGGACCTCGAATTGCTCTAATTTCTCCAGCCTCTGGGAGAACAGGGAAAACTCCCGGGAAAGATCCCGGCTGAGGAATTTCTCCTTCGCCTTGGGATCGACCGGATAATCTTCCAGAAAGAAGAAATCCGCCCGGTCGAAAAAATCGTTCAATACCGTAAGCCTTGCTTGCAATAATTTTACCAGAGAAAGCAGGTAATTTCTATCAAAATTATCTTTATCTATCCAACGGCGCTCGACCAGCCCCGGGACAAGCGCTTCCGCCAGCTTCTCCGGCGGCTCGTTTTTAAGGTACTGGTTATTCAACCAGCCCAGCTTATCCATATCCAGGACCGCGGCGGTTTTATTGATATGATGGATATCAAAAAGCCTGACCGCTTCGTTGATATCGATGATCTCGCGGTCATCCCCCGGGGACCATCCCAGGAGCATCAGAAAATTAACCAGCGATTTCGCCAGGTATCCGGCTTCCCGGTATTCGGAAATAGCGGTAGCTCCTTTGCGTTTGGAAAGCCTTCCGCCTTCCTTGGCCAATATCAGCGGCAGGTGCGCGAACTTGGGCGCCGCAAAGCCTAAAGCCTCATATAAAAGGACCTGTTTAGGCGTATTGGAAATGTGGTCGTCGCCGCGGATTATATGGGTCAGTTCCATCATGGCGTCGTCGATAACGCAGGCGAAATTATAAGTCGGAGATCCGTCGGATTTGATCAGCACCTGGTCTTTGATGACCGAGGTGTCGAACTCGATCTTGCCGCGGATCATGTCTTCGATGATAACTTTCTGCGGGTTGACCTTAAGGATGACCGCCTGCCCGCTTCCGCGCGCAACAGCTTCACCTTCTCCCCCGGGTTTATCAACGGCCGGCTCTTCCGGTAATTTTTCCGCTTTGTAAGCCTTGCCTTCGCTAAGCAGCTGCTCCGCGTATTTCCGGTAAATCTCGAACCGCTCGCTCTGGTAATAGATCTCGTCCCACTCTAAACCGAGCCACTTGAGGCTGAAAAGGATCTCTTCCAGATATTCTTTTTTAGACCGCAGGGTATCGGTATCCTCGATCCTTAAAATAAATTTTCCCCCCTGGGATTTAGCGTAAAGCCAGTTAAACAGCGCGGTGCGGGCTCCCCCGATATGCAGATTGCCGGTAGGGCTGGGCGCGAATCTTACTCTAACCATTATTTTTCAACCTCTTTCTTGGCAGGCGGTCTTCCCAGCTTTACCCCGCAGGATAAAGCGTTGATATTCAACTCCGCCCACTCTTTTTTTCCGGAAGGAGCCAGGTCTTTAAGCACGCCTTCCACTGTTTTAGGGGAAACTATCCCGGTATGGGCGATAAAACAGCCCAGCGCGACCATATTGGCCGTTTTAATATTTCCCATTTTAAAAGCTTCGTCCGAAAAAGGCTTATTCAAAGTGTTGCGGCCCGGCTCAACAGGAGAACTGATCAAAGAGCTGTTCAAGACGATCAACCCGCCTTCTTTAACTCTTTTCTGGAACCGGACCAGCGACGGCTCATTAAGGACTATAAGAATATCCGCTTTCTCGATGATCGGCGAAGCTATTTCCTCATCGGATATCACTACCGAACAATTCGCCGTTCCGCCCCGGACCTCCGCCCCGTAAGAAGGCAGCCAGGTCACGAACTTATCCTCGCGCATCGCGCCTTCGGCCAGGACCTTGCCCAGAAGCATCGCTCCCTGCCCCCCGGAGCCGGCGATTATGATCTTACAGACCGAGGCTGTTTTCATTTGATCCTCCCCAGGGGAAATTCTTTGGTCATAGTCTGGCTGATCCAGTCCATGGCTTTTTTCGGGCTCATTCCCCAGTAAGTCGGGCAAGGAGAAAGTATCTCCACCAGGGAAAAACCGACATGGTTGATCTGATTTTCAAAAGCCAGCTTGATCGCTTTCTTCGCTTTAATTATCTCAGCCGGGGAAAAAACGCTGACCCGTTCGACATATTTCACTCCCCGCAATTGCGCCAGCAGTTCGGATATTTTTAAAGGATACCCCTGTAATCTCTCGTCCCGGCCCAGCGGGGTGGTAGCGGTCTTCTGCCCTAATAAAGTGGTAGGAGCCATCTGCCCGCCGGTCATGCCGTATATCGCGTTATTGATAAATATCACCGTGAGATTCTCTCCGCGGTTGGCGGCGTGGATCGTTTCATTGGTCCCGATCGCCGCCAGGTCGCCGTCGCCCTGGTAGGTAAAAACGATATTCTCCGGGTGGACCCGCTTGATGGCGGTAGCGACTGCCAAAGCCCGGCCGTGCGCCGCTTCCGAACAATCGAAGTCCCAATAGTCATACGCAATGACCGCGCAGCCGACCGGCGCCACGGCGATGATCTTCTCCCGGATAGCCAGTTCATCGATGACTTGCGCCACCAATTTGTGAGCCAGGCCATGGCCGCAGCCCGGGCAATAATGCGTGGTTTTGTCTCTAAGCGCTACAGGATGTCCGTATATCTTATTCATAATCCGTTACAGGGTTAACGCATCAATCGTTTAACTTCATTTACGATCTCTTCCTCGCCGGGTATTCCGCCGCCGGACTTGCCCAAAAAGTCCACGGGGCACTTGCCGTTCACCGCTAATCTTACGTCCTCGACCATCTGCCCGAAAGACATCTCTATCGCCAGGTACCTGACGCCTTTCTGGAGATGACCGGCAAAAGCTTTATCCGGAAAAGGCCATAGGCTTATCGGGCGGATCAACCCCGCCCTGACCCCGGACTGCCTTAAACGTTTGACCGCCCCTTTGGCGATCCTGGACATACTGCCGTAAGCGACAAGAACGACCTGCGCGTCATCCATCAAAACTTCCTCGAAACGCTGTTCTTTCTCCCGGATCAAGCTGTATTTTTTCTGAAGGACCAGATTGAATTTTTCCAGGTCGCCCTCGATCATATAAAAAGATTTTACGATATTGGCTTTCCTGCCTTTGCATCCGGTAAGCGCCCAGGGCTTATCAGTTGGTAGTTGATAGTTCATAGTTGGTAGTTTATTACTATCAACTATGAACTCCTGACTCCGGACTACCACCGGCTCCATCATTTGCCCGAGCAGTCCGTCAGCCAGGATCATCACCGGATTGCGGTAAAGATCGGCCTTGGCAAAGGCGTCGAACATAAAATCATAACATTCCTGCGCGGTCGAAGGCGCTAGGACCAGCAACCGGTAATCGCCGTGGCCTCCGCCTTTAACGGCCTGGAAATAATCCGCCTGCGACGGCCAGATATTGCCCAGCCCCGGACCGGCGCGCATCACGTCCACTATTACCGCCGGCAATTCCGCGCCGGCGATATAAGAGATCCCTTCCTGTTTCAAGCTGATCCCCGGGCTGGAAGAAGAAGTCATTGCCCGCACTCCAGCGGCGCAGGCGCCGTAAACCATATTGATCGCCGCAACTTCCGCCTCGGCCTGGATAAAAACCCTTCCCCGGGCCGGCATCTCTTCAGCCATATAAGCGGTCAACTCGTTCTGCGGGGTTATCGGGTAACCGGCATAGAAACCGCACCCGGCCTGGATAGCGCCCTCAGCGATAGCTTCATTGCCCGCCATTAATATTCTTTTGTGCTTGGCCATTTATTTATACACCTCAATACAGCAATCCGGGCAGATCATCGCGCAGAAACAACAACCCGCGCATTCGCCATTCCCGGTGAATTTGACCGGATTAAGCCCTTTTTTATTTAATTTATCGTCGGCCTTGATCAAAGCTTTAGGGCAAACCCCGACGCAAAGCAAACAACCTTTACATTTCTCGGTATCTATTTTTATCTCAGCCATTTTCAGCAAGCTCTCTCTTTACCCGGGCGGCGATGCCTTGCGCGTCCAGCCCGTATCTTGTCAACAGCAGTTCTCTCTTGCCGTGCTCGATGAACCGGTCAGGCAAGCCTAATTTAATTACCCGGCCTTCGATAACCCCGGCCACCGCGCAGCCGAAGCCGTTGCTGCAGATCCCGTCTTCTATCGTAAAAACCGCTTTACTGCCGCCAGCCGCGGCCCGGAAATATTCCGGCTCTATTGGTTTGACAAAGCGGCCGTTAATAACCTTGAGTTGTATATTTTCCTTTTCCAGGATATCCGCGGCAGCCATTGCTTCCCGGACCAGGCTGCCCAGCGCAAAGATCGCCGCATCCCCGCCTTCCCGGAGAACTTCCGGCCGTCCAGACAAAAGTCCGGTCAGGGACATATCTTTCAGCGGGACGGAAGAGCGCGGGTACCTTATGGCAACCGGGCCGTCCAGGCTTAAAGCGAATTCCAGCATCCTGCCCAGCTCTCCCCCGTCAGCCGGAGCCATAATAGTCAGGTTAGGCAGCCCGCGCAGAAAACTTATGTCGAAGATCCCCTGGTGGGTGACCCCGTCTTCGCCGACGATCCCCGCCCGGTCGACACAGATAACAACATGCAGTTTCTGCAGGCAGACTTCCTCGATGATCTGATCGAAAGCCCTTTGCAGAAAAGTAGAATATACCGCCACTACCGGCTTAAGCCCGCCGGCGGCGAGCCCAGCGGAAAAACAAAGCGCGTGAGCCTCAGCTATGCCGACATCAAAGAACCTCTGCGGATATAGGTCCCGGAATTTATCCATGCCCGTGCCTTCAGGCATAGCCGCGGTCACCGCTATTATCTTCTGGTCTTTTGCCGCAAGTTCAACCAGCTTTTCGCTGAACACCCCGGTATAAGACCTTCCTTTACCCGAAGAGGCCCCGGCCGGGCTGCCGTCAGCCTGTATAAACGCCCCGACGCTGTGAAAGCGGACAGGGTCTTTCTCGGCGGGAAGATACCCTTTGCCTTTTTTTGTAATAATATGCAGCAGCTTCGGGCCTTTTATGCCCGATATATTCCTCAAAGCCGGGATAATAACGTTCAGGTTGTGCCCGTCAAGCGGGCCGAAATAACGGAATCCCAGCTCTTCAAAAAGCATGCCCGGAATAAATAACCCTTTGAGCCCTTCTTCGAATTTATTCGCCAGCTTGATCATCCGGCTCCCTTTGGGGACCCGGGAACGGAAAAATTTCTCCAGGTTCTCGCGGAACCGGTTATAGATCGGCAAAGATATTATCTTATTCAGGTACGTGCTCATCGCTCCGACGTTGGGAGCGATGCTTAATTCATTGGTATTCAGGACCACCAGCATATTCTTTTTCAGGTGGCCCGCGTTATTCAACCCCTCGAAACACAGCCCGCCGCTTAAAGACCCGTCGCCGATCACCGCGACCACCCGGAAATAATCGCTGGGCGGCAGGTAATCCCGGGCGCAAGCCAGGCCCAGGGCCTGGGATACCGCGTTGGAGCTGTGGCCGGAAGTGAAGGCGTCGAACTCCGATTCTTCCTTGGAGGGGAAACCGCTGATCCCTCCGTCCTGCCTGAGAGTGTCGAACCGGCCGTTCCTTCCGGTAAGGATCTTATGGGCGTAGGCTTGGTGGCCGACGTCGAAAATGATCTTGTCCTTCGGGGTCTCCAGGCAATAATGCAGCGCGATGATCAATTCTACCGCGCCCAGGCTCGACGCCAGATGCCCGCCGTTGCGGCTGGCGACATCGATCATGCGCCGGCGGACCTCTTCGGCCAATAAAGGCAGGTCCTCCTGCGGGATCTTTTTCAAGTCACCCGGCGAATTTATCTTCTCTAACAGCATATTTTATTCTTCGGATTTGGATTCGTCAAACGGTTTAAATTCGAACTCGCCTTTTTTATTCTTCACCAGAACGTCGATCTTTTTTTTAGCGCTGTCGAGTTTCGCGGAACAACTGCGCGACAATTCAATGCCTTCCTGGTATTTTTTCAGCGCTTCATCCAAAGACAGGTCGCCTTTCTCCAAATCCTCGACTATTTTCTCAAGCTTCTTCAGAGCTTCCTCGAATTTTATCTCCGCCATAGCTAGTTTACCTCCGTCACTTTACTGGTTATTTCCCCAAGATGCACTTTTGTCCGGATACAATCACCCGCCTTCAGGCTTCCGGCGTCCTTGACGATCTCTCCGCCGGGTAATTTAAAAGTCACGCTGTACCCGCGGGCCAGGATATTCAACGGGTTCAGGTTGGAAAGGTTCTCGATTATCCCAGTAAATCCCGCCTCCTTCAGGCTCAGCAAATGGCCGGCCCGCACGTAGATCTGCCGGGCCAGGTCGCTCAATTTAACCTGATACTGCTCCAGGCGAACAGCCGGGTTTAAGATGGAAAGTTTTTTTACTGCCGCCGAAAGTTTATTGGAGCTCAGCGCCCAGCCGTGCTCGGTGCTTATTTTAAGCCGATGGACAAATTCCGAAATCCGCCCGTCAAGATCCGTCAGGAGGCCGCTAAAATCCTGGACTACGCTCCGGGTCAACTCCTCCACCCTTTGGCGCAGATCTTCCCGACGAGGAATAACCAATTCCGCGGCGACCGAAGGTGTAGCCGCACGCAGGTCCGCGACCAGGTCGGAAATAGTAACATCCCTTTCGTGGCCGACAGCCGAGATCACCGGGATCCGGGAATTGTATATCGCGCGGGCGACTATTTCTTCGTTAAACGCCCAAAGGTCCTCGACGCTGCCGCCTCCGCGGCCGACGATCAGCACTTCGATCTTTTCGCTCTCGGGCAGATCCCGGTTAAGCAGGTTGAATTCCTCGATCGCCCGGGCTATTTCTTCTTTAGCGCCGTCGCCCTGGACCTTGACCGGGTTTATGACTATGTGCGTATCCCTGAACCTGCGGTCCAGGACCTTAAGAATATCTTTTATCGCCGCTCCGGTAGAAGAAGTGACTACTCCGATGTTCGCCGGCAGATAAGGAACCGGCCTTTTTCGCTCTGCTGCGAACAACCCTTCTTTCTCCAAGCGGGCTTTCAACTGTTCCAAAGCCAGTTGAAGGCTGCCTATTCCTTTAGGTTCGATGGTTTCGATGATCAGGCTGTATTTGCCGTGCGGCGGATAAACGCTGATCCTGCCGAAACAGATAACCTTCAGCCCGTTCTCCAGCTTGAATTTTACGTCTTTGGCCGCGCGGCTGAAGATGGCCGCGGAAAGCACCGATTCCATCCCGTTGGCCCGGTCTTTCAAAGAAAAATACCAATGCCCGGCCGAGGAAGCGGTAAAATTAGAAACCTCGCCCTCCACCCAGATCGAACCCAGAGCGCCTTCCAACAGGGCCTTTATATCCTGGGTGACCTCGCTTACCGAAAGCACCCTGCGGCCGGTCTTAAATTCTGCGCCCGGGCTGAATAAATCCGGAACTCCCTCGTTCATTTCTCATCCGCCTATTTTCCGGCAACCGCGTCTGTTTTCTGCGGCACGCCGGCCGCAGTCTCGTTACCCTGTTTTAAAGGCTCAACCGGGACAACCGCTTCGGCTTTTACTTCCGGCTGTTGCGGAGCGGCTTTAACCTCTTCCGGCTTGGGTTTTAAAATTATAAGTGTGACCGAATAAGGCTCCAGGCTTAAATTCTCGGAATACCCCTCCCCGGAAAAACTGATATTCTTTTCCAGCACAGGGGCCATTTCGCAATTTATCCCGCAGGAAGGGTCAACGCGATAGCTGGCGTACAGATATTCTCCCTTCAAATTCTTTACGGATAACTTGAACTGCCGCGGGGTTGACTGCGCCTTAAGCGCGGCGGTATTCAGTTCCAGCGCTTTTTTCAACAGATTCCTGGCTTTTGCCGGCGCCTGGATCGAATTGATATCCAGTTCTTTACGCTCGATCTTCGCCAGCCGCTCGGATCTCACTATCTCCAGAATGGCCCGGCGCTCGCCTTCCCCGACAGTCGCGATATTGCGGGAAAGAAAACTGCGGAAGATATCCGGGTCGATATAATTATACACCAGTATGGCGTAGTCCGCGCCTGAACGCGTAGCGATCACTCCGGCGAATTCATCGTTGATCTTGGAAGGGGAAATATACATATTCTTGCCGAGCATGCCGACAAAACGCAGGACATTATAAACCGCTTTGGGCCCTCCGGAGTAACCGGAATCCGGATGTTCGAACCAGAAAGCGCCGACGTTGCGGGCGACCCCTTCTTTATTGTCCTGAAAATCCTCCAGCGAAAAGAACAGCTGGTAATTAATATCCGCTTCATACATATGGCGCAGCCGGGCCGGGATGAAACTCGCGCCCACGAAAGAACAATCTCTTCTTTCAACAAGGATGTTCTGCCCGCTGTCGTAATTCCACTCGTCGACGATCAAAGGCAGGTCCTTGGGAAAACTGAAATAAGACAACCAGTCCCGGATCAGCGCGACCGAGGTTTTGTTATAAGTGGTTATTTCTTTTTCCGCGCGGGGATCGGTGGAATACGCGTGCCAGCTGATAAAATCAAGAGGCAGTTTATTATGATAGCAGAACTTTATCAGTTCATAAACCAGGCTGCGCTCCGGGGTAATGACGGTATTGCCTTCAAGATTGCGGAACCACCAGCTGGAGGACGGGCCGCCCAGGGGTATATGGATCTTATATTCCTCTTCCAGCTCTTTTACGCTCTCAGCTACCGCTTTATAAAGAACCAGGTATTCCTGCTGCCGGCCCAGAAAAAAAACATCGAGGTCAGGGGCGGTCCAGACCTCATACCAGATGTTGTATTTATTAATACAGCTTAAGCCGCGGATATACTCTTTGACCAGGGCTTTAAAAGCCTTCAGGTCGCCGGGAGAGCTTTTCTTATCCAAAACTTTGCCCTGCCCCTGGGGCGTGCTGAAAATGTCCAGGATCACCGTTCCGCCGGAATCGCTGATCTGCTTGATCAACGCCTCATAATTAGCCAGGAGCTTAGCCTGGAACTGGCGGTTCTTTTCCAGCTGGCCGATCTCCCAAAGATTATACTGCAAGCGGTACACGCCTTTAAAACCGATATCTTTATTCCAGCGCTCGATGACTTCCCGGCCGGCCAGTTCCTGGGGCCAGGTGAGGTCGCGGTTAAACCCGCGGCCGCTCAGATCGATCGCCGGGCTGAAGATCGCCGGAAGCGCGATAGTGCTGGAAGCCGTATCCAGGGTGAATTCCAAGCCGGCGTCCCCGGCAAAAGCGCGGCAGGATAATAATAAAGCCGCGGTTAAGATAAAAAGGTTTATTCTTAAGACCATGCTGATGCTTCCAGTTTTTTCTGAATCCTGGTTATCTTAACGGCCCGGCCGGTGCGGTCGTCGATCTCGACCACCGCGCCGCAAAGCTGGATATTGTCTTCGGCTACTTCGAATTTCACCGGCACATGGGTCAAGAACCTTTCCAGGACATCCTCGACCCGGCGGCCGATCACCGAATCGTAAGGCCCGGTCATCCCCGCGTCGGTCAAATAAGCCGTGCCCTCCGGCAGGATCCTTTCATCCGCGGTCTGGATATGGGTATGCGTGCCTAAAACCGCGGAGACTTTCCCCTGTAAATACCAGCCCAAAGCGACTTTTTCCGATGTGGCCTCGGCGTGGATATCCACCAGGATGATCGGGGTTTCTTTGGAGATGGCCTCGACCGCGGCCAGCGTTGTCCTGAACGGGCATTCCAGGGCGTCGAGAAAAACCCGGCCCAGAACGCAGATCACGCCGACTTTCCTGCCGTTGGCGGCGGTAAATACCCCGTAGCCCGAACCCGGGGATGTCGCAGGAAAATTGTTCGGCCGTAAGATCCTCGGCTCGGTCTTGATAAACTCGAATATTTCTCTTTTCTTCCAGATGTGGTCGCCTGAAGTGATCACGTCCACCGAGGATTCAAAAAGCTCCTGCGCCAGTTTTTCGGTAATGCCTGAACCGCCGGCGATATTCTCGGCGTTGACCACCGTGAAATCCAGGCTGTATTCCTTTTTGAGGCCCGGCAGCAGCGCCTTGACCGCGTCCCTGCCGGGTTTGCCGACAACATCGCCTACGAATAATATATTCATTTTACTTTGCGTACTCTATCGCTCTGGTTTCCCGGATAACCGTGACTTTGATCTGTCCCGGATACTCCATGCCCTCTTCGATCTTCTTGCGGATATCCCGGGCCAGGGTTGTCGCGTCGCTGTCATTGATCTTTTCCGGCTGGACAATAACCCTGATCTCCCTGCCGGCCTGGATAGCGTAAGATTTATCCACGCCTTTAAAAAGATTGGCGATAGACTCAAGCTTTTCCAGCCTTTTAATATATGTCTCTAATGTCTCTCTGCGCGCTCCCGGGCGGGCGGCGCTTATCGCGTCGGCCGCAACGGTAAGGACGGCGTAGAAAGTCTTAGCCTCGACTTCTTCATGATGCGCCTCGATAGCGTGTATGACCTCGGGCGATTCGTTGAATTTCTTGGCGGTATCCGCCCCGATCTTGGCGTGCGTGCCTTCGATCTGGTGGTCCAGGGCTTTTCCGATATCGTGCAGAAGGCCGACCCTCTTGGCCAGCTTGAAATCCAGCCCCAGCTCCGAAGCCATGACCCCCACCAGGTACGATACTTCTTTGGAATGCTGCAGAGCGTTCTGGCCGAAGCTGGTGCGGTATTTCAACCGCCCGAGCAGGCGGATCAATTCCGGGTGCAAACCGTCAACCCCGGAATCAAAAGCCGCTCGTTCGCCTTCTTCGCGGATCTTCTCGTCCATGTCCTTCTTGGTCTTCTCGACAACTTCCTCGATCCGGCCGGGATGGATCCTTCCGTCGGAGATCAATTTCTCAAGGCTGAGCCGGGCGACTTCTCTCCTGACAGGATCGAAGCAGGAAAGAGTTACCGCTTCCGGGGTATCGTCGATAATAACATCCACCCCGGTAGCCATTTCCAGGGCCCGGATATTCCGCCCCTCTCTTCCGATAACCCGGCCTTTCATCTCATCGCTGGGAAGATTGACCACGCTGACCGTCGATTCGACCGTATGCTCGACCGAACAGCGCTGGATAGCCAGGCTGATGACTTCCGCGGCCTTCTTTTCGGCCGTATTGCGCAAGTCTTCTTCCTGGCGCTTGATCAAAACAGCTTTCTCCGAATTAAGCTCTTCGTTAAGCCGGCTCAAAAGTATCTGCCTGGCTTCTTCCAGGGATAACGACGCTATTTTCTGCAGCCTTTCTTTTTCTTCCGCGATCAAAGACTGCAATTGCCCTTCTTTGCCCTTAAGCGCCTCTTCCTGTTTTCTCAAAGCGTCCAGTTTGGCCTCGGTATCCTTTTCCTTCTTTTCCAGCAGGTCCAGCCGGCGGTCGATATTTTCCTCTTTCTGGGACAGCCTTTTTTCTATGGTGAAAAGTTCCTGCCGGCGGTCTTTGTTCTGCTGTTCAAAATCCTGGCGCAGTTTATACAGCAAGTCCTTACCTTCCAGCTCCGCGCCGCGTTTACGGTCTTCAGCTTCTTTTTTAGCCTGCTCTACGATGAACTTAGCCTGGGTCTCGGCGTCCTGGGTTTTTTTCTCGGCATAGTATCTCCTGGAAAAATATCCCAAACACAACGAAACCAAAGCCACGACGATAAGAATTATCAGGTTTATCATTATTGCTTCAGCCTCCTCCCTTGATGTTCAAACACAAGAACAACTGTGACTTTGATATTATTACTACGGCGGCATTAAACTGCTACGACTTAAGCAAAGATGACTCTGTGGACTTTTACGTCGTATTGGTTGGTGGGGATAGATGGAAAGAGTTGGAAGTCGTATGCCAAACCTAAGGTAACGGCGTGACGAGAAAGCTTAGCCAGAAAACGATCATAGTATCCCTTGCCTCTTCCCAGCCTCGCGCCTTTTTTATCAAAGGCCAATCCGGGGACGATCACAAGGTCCACGCTTTTTAAATTCACCGGCTTCTTCAACGCCGGCTCACGTATACCATAAGGGCCGCGCAAAAGAGCCCCCTTTTCCTTCAGGACACAGGGGCTCATTCTTCTATTTCCCGTGCATACTGGCACAACGACTGTCTTTCCGATTTTTTGCGAATCTCTTATCATTTCCACGGTATCAACCTCGCCGCCGAACGACATATAGAACATCACGGTCTTTGCTTTCTTAAAAACACGGCTTCTGAAAAGCTTGTTTTTTATGCAAGCGCTTTTCTTATTCCGATTTTCCTCCTTCTGTGCGAATAGTTTCATTAAAATTGTATTACGAATCCTCTGCTTTGTCAACTTAGTGTCCGCTTCCTGTTTATTCATTTTAAATATGAGCTACTTTTGAACCGCAAAGGCCAGCTTATGCGGCTTAAGAACCTTACGGAAATCCCGGGCCGGCCGGTTCTTCCTGATCTTATCCAGCTGGCCGCGTTTTCCCAATTCCCGGTAGATCAAGACCCAGACGCAGTCATTTTCCTTGTCCAGCTCGCACTTGCCCTTATCCACCCCGCCGCAGGGGCCGTTGAGCATCCCTTTCGGGCATAAAGTCACCGGGCATATCCCACCGGTGGAATCCAGGACGCATTCCGCGCAAAGCGAGCATTTTTCGCGAAAATTACCCTGTCCGTCCATTATCCCGGCAAATACCGTATTATTGGCCGGGATGACCCGCAGCCCGAAACGGTCGTTTGCCTGGACCGATTGACAAGCCAGCCCGCAGGCCAGGACAAGGAACGCTTCGGCTTCGCGGATACTTTTAATGTTCTTCGCCATCTCCGCCTTGAGCTTAGCGGCAACGCAGACAGCTTCGGGAAGGCACATCCCGGTCACCGTTTTTCCTGCGGCTTCCAATTTCTCTTTTATTGCCTTAAGCTCAGCTTCGCCGCCAGACTTACAAAGAGTGGCGCAATCACCGCACCCGACCAGGAATATTTTTTTATAGTCTTTTAAGCTATCTATAACTTCCTGAAAGGGTTTTGCTTCTGAAATGATCATTATCCTGTGTCCCCCTGCCTGCCGGTAGGCAGGATGAAAGCCTTTTTAATCTATTATATTCTACCACGCTTTAATGCCGCCCTCAAGAAAAAAAAGGGGAGCCTCCTGAAAAAGGAAGCGCCCCTTTATTATAATCCCCGCATGTGCCGTTGATACTTGAACGCTGAACCTCTCGGTATCAGGTGGGTGCCATCTCCGGACGCCAAGGCGGCCTGGAATCAAGCTCCCCTAATTAAGATGTTGGTTCAACAATTATCAAGTAATAACCAACGGGCACGGCAGGGAAATCTTTCACAGCTAAAGTATAGCACAAAAATTTATGCCGTCAATCCTGTTTAAATCCACGCGCCCGCACGGGGCGCGACTCAAGTTGCAGTAGTAACGCCAGCAGAATAGCCCGTTTCAATCCACGCGCCCGCACGGGGCGCGACCAACAGCGTCGATGTTTTTGATGGAAGATTATCAGTTTCAATCCACGCGCCCGCACGGGGCGCGACCTTCCTGGCCTCATCAGTTCCAGCGCTCTGTCTGGTTTCAATCCACGCGCCCGCACGGGGCGCGACTAAAGTTGCTCGGCTATCCAAGTTTCCGATCCATGTTTCAATCCACGCGCCCGCACGGGGCGCGACAAAGGCTTTGGCAACAATCTACCGATGATGCATCGTTTCAATCCACGCGCCCGCACGGGGCGCGACTTAATAAAACTGGAGCCCAAGTTGTCCAGTTTTCTGTTTCAATCCACGCGCCCGCACGGGGCGCGACGTGATGTTGGAAACAAAGTTAGCAGTTTGATTAGCGTTTCAATCCACGCGCCCGCACGGGGCGCGACTGTCAACCCAGGTTGGGAAAACCGAAGGAATCCTGTTTCAATCCACGCGCCCGCACGGGGCGCGACAACTATGAGCGCCGGACGCGCTTGAGTTTTAGCACGTTTCAATCCACGCGCCCGCACGGGGCGCGACGCGTTTCATCTGCAGTGGCAGGATCACTATCTGCGGTTTCAATCCACGCGCCCGCACGGGGCGCGACACCGCAAGCGATACTTTTTCTTCCGCTACCACAGGTTTCAATCCACGCGCCCGCACGGGGCGCGACATCCCGGATGCGCGGGAAAGCAATCTCTTAGGGAGTTTCAATCCACGCGCCCGCACGGGGCGCGACGACGGCAACACGATCAAGGGAATGGCTGACCTGAAGTTTCAATCCACGCGCCCGCACGGGGCGCGACGCTTGAGGAGATCGACGGCCTGATCGGGGAGAGTGTTTCAATCCACGCGCCCGCACGGGGCGCGACAGTTATTACTTAACTATTATTTTAACAAAGACCTGCATTAATCATTTCGCGACTTACGGTTCTATTCACCGCTTCAATCCTTCCACCATCTCGACATTTATTCTAACTCATAACAATACAACTTGTTACACAAATCGCGAATCCCTATTTCAGCAGAAGCTAACTTAACATTCGCGCAGATCAAATCAAACAATTAATGTATCTTGCTCCAAATTAGCTACCGGCTTTGCTCCGATATGTTCAACCCGCCGTTGCCAATTGGATCCCAAAAAATAGAACCTTAAACTATCTTTCTCTTTATTAATTACTTCCACTAATTGATCCTTAAGCATAACCCATTGCGCTGGATCGACAATACATTCAAAAACCGAGTATTGAACCCGCTGGCCGTAATTCGCGCAGATTTTGGCGACCCGGCGCAAACGACGCTTGCCAGCATTATTCAAAGTTTCCACATCGTAACTTACCAAAACAAGCATCGTTATCTCCAGATAAAGACTGGATAACCGTCCAAATCTCCCCGCAAATGCCGCGCCAAAAGCAATGCCTGAATATAAAATAAAAGCCCGATATGAACTGTTTCTTTAATATAAGGGTGCTCAATTTCTTCCTGCTTACGCTGTTGATAAGCCATAAGCACGGTTTTTCTGGTATCATCCTCCATCAAAACCGCCCCCGTCTCTGACGTAATGCAACCTTTTTGATTAACCTGCTCCCGGTTAATCAGCGATAGGACCAATCTGTCGGCTAAAAACGGCCTAAACTCTTCCATCATATCCAACGCCAATCCCGGCCTACCTGGCCTGTCGCGATGCAGAAATCCCACATAAGAATCCAAGCCTACCGATTCTAAAGCGGAACGCACGTCATGCATCACCAGCGTATAGACAAACGACAATAAACAATTAACATTATCCAGAGGCGGCCTGCGGCTTCTTTCGTGAAACTGAAAATCGCTCTTTTGCGCGACTATCAAATCATTAAAAACGCTGAAATAATCCCGCGCGGCTTCTCCTTCCACACCCCGGATTAATTCTAAATCTTCCGTTTTCTGAGCCTGATCAATCGAAAAACTTAACCGACCGGCAATTCTTTCTATATGGGAATCGGCCAGCTTTTCAGGATGATCCCGCAAAGCACGCAAAAGCACGGTCCGGCAATTCGATAATTTCCCCAAAAGAATACTCCGAGCTACTTTACAAGACGCCTTTTTATCGTCAGCCCTGCGATATTGCTCGCGTCTTAAAAGCACGTTACCGGATGTTTCGCCGCGCACGCTCGCCAGAAAACGGCCATATTCCGTCAAGAAACTTATTGTTACGCCGTTCTCCGCGCAGAATCCCATCAAAAAAGGGCTCATTGCCACATTTCCGAAACATACTATTCCGCTTAAAGTATGAATTGGCAGCTGCAATTTTGTTTCTTTATTAACAGAAACCACTACCGTTTCCCCTTCTTTGGAAAGATAGGAATTCTGGGTAGTTACAAAAAGCGTATTAAGATATTTCTTCATTGCTCTTGCAGAGCCTCTTTTAAATACCTCTCCACCGACTTATTACTGCTGGTGGATTTCGGCAGACATCGATCAAAAAACGAACAAGAATCGCATTTAGCGCAATATTCGGCTTGAGGAGTCTTACCTGCTTCGATAAATTCATGCAAACACGCCGCTAAATCCCGCGCTTCCTGACGCAATTCCTCATTAAACTCCACATCAAGCCGATGCTTGGTTTTACCGTAAAACAAGGCTCCCACGGGAATCTTTGCTCCCAGCATTTCTTCTAAACACAAAGCCTGGGCACAAAGCTGGATGCTGTCCGAATGATCCGGCTTAGGTTTGCCCCTTTTATATTCTACAGGAAATAAATCCCACCCTCGCCCATCCGTGGTTTTATGGAACTCCACCACATCCGCCTTGCCCGACAAACCCAGATCGAGAGAGCGCAAGGGAATACCTCTTTCGATCCTAACATCCTTACGGATTTCCACCCCCTCTTCATGCACATTTTCGTGCATGATCCTGCCTTCGGCGGTAAAACGATTCTCTTCCCAAAACTGTTCAATATGAATCAACGCGCACTGCCGCCGGCAAAACACAAAATGCTGAAGCGCAGAAAGCTGTAATAAATCTTCTTCGGCATACATAAATATTACTTGCTTTCCAGTTGCTTAACAGTTCTGTTTTCCATAAGAAGCTTCATTTGTTGAATAGCAATACTGCTTAACTTAATCAAACGCTTTTGAGGAGACATCCCTTCTTTTATAAATATCGCGTTTAGGTTTTCGAGATTGGATAAACATACCAACTGCGAAATATCCGCATAATCCCTGATATTACCTTTCTTCCCCGGATTTTTGCCTTTCCACTCAGCCGCAGTCAAACCAAATAAAACCACATTGAGAATATCCGCTTCCGAAGCATAAACCTGGTTAATCTGTGATTTGGTCAATTCTGCCGGAATTAGATTTTCTTTTATGGCGTCCGTGTGTATTCTATAGTTGATTTTCGCGAGATTACGCCGAATATCCCAACCCAACTGCCTGCGTTCTTCGTCCTTCAACCGTTGAAACTCTTTAATAAGATACAATTTGAACTCTACCGATATCCACGAAGCAAACTCAAAAGCGATATCCTTATGCGCAAATGTCCCGCCGTATCGGCCCGGCTTCGAAACAATACCAACCGCATTTGTTTTCTGAATCCACTGGCTGGGGGTCAACGCAAAACTATTCAAACCGGCCTGCATTCTAAACCCGTCGAATTCCACGGGATTAAAAGCTGGGTTATTTAACTGCTCCCAAATACCGAGAAATTCAACAGTATTCCTATTCCGCAGCCAATTTCGAATCAAATCGTCCGTTCGATCAATATTTTTGTATCTAGCAATATCTGTTAGACAGATATAATCCTCATCATGGTATTTATAGAAAGATATCTCGCGCTCTAAAACTTTGATTTTTCCCATTTTCTACCCTCAATGTTTCCGCATAGAGGAATACGCTTCCGCGTCTATGCTTTCCTCAAGAATTCTGAAGATACTGACTACAGAAAAACACCATTACTTTCGATAAAAAATTCTCCTTACTCCCCAAATTACAATTTTTCTTCCATTTTAACTCCTTGTGGAAGAGCGGATTTATTTACTTTAATGACGTAATCCGAGAAGCGTCTTGCCGGTTTCCCATCAGCCGTTACTCGCTTGACGTCGATAAGCTCAAAGAGCTGATGCGCAGGGGCATTTCCCAATTGTGAATCATGCTTAAATACTATCAACTTGCGCGCGTTCATTTTTCCGCGAGCAGCGGAATGATCGTGTTCCAACATATTGATGAACGCCTGCCAAAGTAATTCGAGATCGGCATCGTTGAAGCCGGTTTGTTCGGCAAGAAATGACGAAATGTAGCCTTCGGCGCGGTACAGTGCATAGGGTACTATATGTTTACGTCCCATTGTACGGTTATCTCCGCTCTGCGCTTCCGCCTCCTTTTCCGTTGCCACGGCCATACGGGTAATACTCACTTCCAATGGAATAATCGGGTCTATACTCCGGGCAAAATTAAGCTGAACCGGACCGCGCACCTGACCGCAATTAACTCCGGTAGACATTACGGCACCAAACGTGCGCACGTCAAAGAAATTGGCGCACATCCATTGGCGCGCTTTTTCCACTTCATCTCCCGAACCTTTGCGTCCTTTTCCTGTATCTTTCTCTTTGACTCCGATCGCTTGATGCGCTCGCTCATGTGTTTGATTAAGCACAGCTTTTTCCCGAACATATATTTCAAAGGGGGATTCACTTTTCTTCACAATATCAACGAAATTACGCACTTTACGTTTTAAACAGACATCTGTAATAATGCCATAGTTGGTTTCCGGATCAATGCGCGGCATATTGCCCGCATCCGGATCGCCATTAGGATTACCGTTTTCCACGTCAAAAAGATATACGAATTCGTAACGATTCTTGATAGTGTCCGCCATGGTCATGCCTCCTTTTCTTCTTTCGATTTATAAATATCCTGTTTTTGATGATAATACCCTATGGCAAATAATCCTTGCCCTTCCAAATCTAGATACGCAGGAAAAATTTTTATCCCTTCCATTGTTTCCTGGATCATCTTATCAAGATGAACACCGAATTTTGATTTTGAGATATGATGCTGGGCCAGTTTCATCAGGAGCGGGAAAGCAACTCCAGGGGTTGATGATGCCGAACCGTAAAACCGATCTCTAATCGTGGAGCCTGCTCCAGGCACCGCATCCGTTTGGGCTTTCTCCAATACCGCAAATAACCTTCCCAATAAATAGGGTACATCCTGCCGTTGCCTGTCTAATACCATACCAACCTCCTTCTGTTGAGATTTACTCAAGCGCCACCGACGGTTAATATATGCTTTTATCATCGCCACACGGTAATATCCGATATGTCTGTCGGCCCTGATCCTTTCAATAAGTGCAGAAAGTATAGCCTCTGGATACATCCCCCCGGTCAGGATGGCCCGGGTAAACGTTCCCGCTAAAAGTGGAGAAATATTTTCTGTCTTTCCTTGAACGGAAGTTTCGCGAAGCAAATGCCACATTCCGGGAAATTCAAGCTGTTTGTCCGGAAAATCACGCTTAAGTTGAAGATCGCGAAAATGTTGACCTAATTTTTCCTTTATATCCGCGACTTCGCTGGCATACCAAAACCGTACAGACAATCTCCCCGCATTAGGAGATAAACCCAGGACGCAGAACCTTACAGCCTCGTCAATATCCCTCGGTTTACTTCCATCGCGTGCCGCCTCAAGGAATAAACGAACATCGCCCGTATCTGCTTCGTTATCTATAGGATTAAGGATATACCCCATAAATCCTTCAATGGGCGAATCCCGACTTGTCCAGAAAACCGTAGTAGCATCGCCTATCTGGACTTTCTGACGGGACTCAAAACGAAGCAAGTAATTTAGTGCTGTGGTATATGCAAAAGCCGAATTTTCCCCAATTGGGGCATTAAAATTCTGTTTCTTTCCGTAAGACTCGAAAGCTTCCAGGTTAAAAGACACTATGCTGGCGCCCTTTGATTGTGCACCACGCACGCCCTTAATGTCCTTATGTAACCTAGCTATGCCGGATATTCTACCCGTGACTAAACAAGAAGCCTGTATATCCGACGACTTCTTGCCGCAATAATCCCCCCACGCTTCTTTTAGCGCGGACCGTTGATGGATATAACCGCGGTCTCCATCCAGCTGGAATACAATATTCCTCCCCGCAACGTCTCCCCGCCAGGCGAATGAACCAATTTTCTGTGGATCCCATTGAGCAAGAAATTGCGTTAAAGCCTTGAATCCGTCGTCAGGAACCTTATCCTCGAATTGCCGATGAAAGTCTCTAAACGACTGGAAGCATGCCTGGAGTTTCTCATTAGTCCCTTCTGTAGCAGCGCCTAAAACATACTTACTGTTATCCCAGAGAAAATTAACCGCTTTGGGTAATGAACCTGTCCTCTTTGCATATGGATCGACGGGTACGCTAAGCAGTTTCGGGATCACTTTTCTCCCTTCTTGTTGATGTAACGGAATGACGTTCAACAAACGACCGCTTTTGCCCAACACGAAACAAAAGTTTATCTTTTCTTTTGAGAATCCAAACAGGGGAATATCCGCTTCTTCTTTTTGGCTTATACGCTCATAATATTCACATAACGAATGGATGATCATCTCTCTTCCTCCTTACCAAAGATGGACGGCACTTCGATAACTCCATCGCGCATTATGGCTCGGAAAAATTTTGCCTCCATATTGTTCTTAAAATCAATATCATTGAGCATCCAGCCCAAATCCCTTTCGCCCGATAATTCCGACTTCGGTATATCTCCTTCTATGAGCGAGAAGTGCGCGGGGAATTCGCGACATCCCAAGTATGGGCGGTGAAAACATTGCCCGTCGCGAGCTCTGCGGTTGAATATCTCCAGATGCTTCCCTGGATTATTATCTTCCTCTCCGGAAAAACCGAAATGCGCCTCAATAATATATTCAACATCCTTAAGAATCATGGCTGCCCGTTGCTGACGTTGCCCTGGCTCATCGATAAATATCTCTACCGGAGTTATCCCATCTTTCATCGCACTGGTAACATTACGTAAAGGGATTTTACCGGGCAATTCATTACGCCGGATATTGTCGAATTTAATCGGCTTGAGCACATGTATTCTGTCTATGAACCAAACAATGGCCGGTTTCCAGTAAATAGCCTCGAAAATCCCTCGTGCTGCCGAAGGAGTCATTACATCATAGCTGACCCTCTCAACTTTCATCTCCGGCCGGGTAAAACACGCATAATTGCCCCAGACTTTCATTTTTATACCGAACATAGCGCTCCTTTCTATCCTATCAATTCCCCGGGATCAATATCACGTCCAGTAAATAATCCTATGTCGTCAAAATAGACGAATCTCATGGCGGCGTCGCTTACAACGTTATAACCTTTTTCTTGTAATTCCTTATCCAGAAACCCTCTTTTTTCCAATTCATTTAATTCAGTCGGCCAAACCGTAACGGTAAATCTCTGAAGGCGACGCGATACGCCGGCAGTCAAAGAGGCGAATCGTAATGACCGCAATAAATCTCGCGCCGTTTCATCCCAGGGAATGATTACCGGAGTTGAACCCGCCTTTCCGATAAACTCAAAATCCTTGGCTACTGTTTCGAAAGGGAAATCTCCCTGTACCAATCCCTCGGAAAGCTTAGTTAAGATTTGCTTTTTATCAAGTCCGTCTTCATTGATGCCGTATAGTCGCGTAAAGTATTCATCTATTGCCTCCAGAGAGAGAATATCCTTGTGATGCCTGATAACTTCCTGAGTGATTTGAGCTCGCATGCGCAAGTACCCATTCCGTGGTAATCCGCATTCTGGCATGAACATAAAAACGTTTCCCGTATTCAACAGACCTTCCCGGTTACATCTTCCGGCTGTCTGGACAATAGAATCTACGCCAGCCAAGGCGCGAAAAACAACGGGAAAATCGACATCAACACCGGCCTCAATAAGCTGGGTGCTAATAAGGCGGCACTCCTTCTCTTCCTTAAGCGCTTTACGAATAATTTCTAGCTTTTTTGAACGGTGGGCCGGACACATTAAAGCGCTAAGATGATACGTTCCGGGGTCTTTTAATTTCTCATAAAGCTGCCGCGCATGGACACGAGTATTCACCACGCACAAAACGCGCAAAAGCCGCTTAATACGTTCTATTATCTTCTCATCGGAGAACGACTTTAGCTCGCCGCTTGGCGAATTCGGAGTAAGCACTTCGACGTTAACTCGCTTGAAGTTTCTATATAATTCTTGCGGATTTGTTACGATTTCTTTGACATCTTCCAACCCCCATTTCCGAAAATCATCTCTTTGAACAGCCGGTTGCGTAGCGCTGCATAATACGATTGTCGTTTTATACGCGGCAAGCGCACGCAAAGCCTCAATACAAGGCTTAAGAAGTTCGATAGGAAGCATTTGCGCTTCATCTATTATGACTACGCTTTCTGCAATGTTATGCACCTTCCGGCAACGGGAACGCTTGTTAGCGAATAGGGACTCGAAGAATTGCACGCTTGTGGTCACGATCAACGGTGCATCCCAGTTTTCACAAGCGAGATCCATCCTAGTTAACTCCTCTTTATCCTCTGTTTTCGGATTAAAGTTGCTATGATGTTCCACTACCGCGTCGGTACCGACAGCGGCACGAAAAACATCGGCGTTTTGTTCGATAATACTTGTATAGGGAATAACGTAAATCACGCGTTTAAGGTTATGATATGCGGCATGCTCCAAGGCAAATGCCAAAGAAGAAAGAGTCTTTCCGCCGCCAGTAGGAACAGTGAGCGAAAATATTCCCTGGGGATACCGGGCTTTCTCTAGACATTGGGAAAGAATCTCTTGACGCCGGATGTTTACGTTTGTCTTATCGACTTTTTGTGCTAATTGGGCAAGAAATCGTCTGAGCCGCTCTTGTACCTCATCTATGCTGGGATAACCTTTACGATAGCCAGTTTGAATCGGATCAACAAATGCTTCTGTATCAAGAGAATCGGCATCAACTAAACAGGAATAGATCATCCGTATAAAATAAGCGCTTTGCAACGCTGCCGCTTCCTGTCGTTTAGACGATATGACGGGGAATAATAATCTCCGGGTGTCGGCAGTGAATATCTCGCGAGGACATGCCGAATAATCAGGGACATCCTTAGCAAGACGTTTTGCCAGACACGCATCATTACTTTTCCCGTCAAGCAAACCGCTATGGTGACCGCTGATCGCGTATGCGAGCAGTTTACCTTTATACTTCCCGGGAAGAACTTTTACGGCTTCCTGAGCGCCAGCCGTTGCATGGTCAATATGATAAACCGCCTGCTCGACAATTTTATTCTGGAATTCTTCTGAATACTTTCCGACATCATGCCACAATCCTGCGTAATAAGCCCACTCTCCCGCTTTAAAAGATTCAGCAAACTTTTGCGCGAGATTTCCAACATTTGTAAGATGCGTTTCAAGAAGTTGCCACTTTTCTTCCGGCTTTTCGGGTAGACTATGCGCGTAGAATTTCTTCCTCATCTTTTCCTAAGTTCAACCATCGTTGTAAAACAAAAAAACCTCCGCCCGATTTCTCGAGCGAAGGTTTTCGTTATTTTAAAGTGGCAGTTCCCCCTTCTAACGATACCACTGACCAATCCTCTCTATTAATTATCTTTTACCACTATTTCTTTCTTCAGTCAACTAATTTAATTTGAAACTTATCCTCCAAGGCTTTAACCAGGCGGGTGTGCGCCGGAGCGACTTCTTCTTCGGTAAGGGTGCGTTCGGGCGAGCCGTAGCGCAGGGAGACAGTTATGCGCTTGGTTCCGGCGGGAACGCTGCCGCCCTCGTAACAATCCTTGAACCCGGCGTTCACCAATAATTCTTCTTTTAAATCCAGGATGGCCACGGATATTTCGGCAAAAGTCACCGCGCTTTTAACCGGCAAAGTTATGTCCCGGCGGATCCCGGGATATTTCGGGACTCCGGCGGGATCGAACCTGCGGTCCAGGCGGACCAGAGGCAAGATCTTTTCTTCCAGCAATATTTCCGCCGCAAAAACTTCCTTATGCTTTATATCCAGAGACTCCAGGACCCGGACGGACAGATTTTTCAATATCCCGGCCCGTTCTCCGTTAATTTTAAGCTCTGCTTCCGAATCGCTGATAAAAGAGTATTGCGCCCCGGCTATCCCCAGCCGTTCCAGCAGGGCGTCGATGATCCCTTTTAAATGCAGGAAACCCGGCGCGTCCTGTATATGCCCCTGCTTGGGGCCGAACCAGAGGGATTGGGCTCCGCAAAGCGCCAGGCACAAAGAATATTTTTCCTTAATCCGGCCGGATTCCAGGCAATAAGTCCTGGCGATCTCAAAAAGTTTCACCGAAGAGGCTTGCTGGCGTAAGTTGTAAGCGACCCTGGCTGCGAGGCTGGGTATAAGCACCGGGCGCATAACTTCCTGCTCCAGGCTTAAAGGATTGGCGACTTCGATCAAAGAATCTTTTTTCTCCCAGAATCCATCCAGGCTTTTTCTCTCGACCAGGCTGTAGGTTATTGCCTCATCCAGTCCCAGCCCGGTAAGGACATTTTTAATATATCCGATATGGTCCTGCGACTTTTCCTGCTGGTTGTTCAGGACGACCGAGGCTAAAGTCGAGGGAATATTCTCGTAACCGAAGATCCGGGCGATCTCTTCGATCAGGTCGACCGGGGAATTTATATCCAGCCTCCACGACGGCACGCTGACCGTTAATCCATCCTTGCCGCAGGATTTAAACGCGAACCCCAGTCCGGCGAGAATACTTTTCTGCCGGGCGACAGGCAGGTCCGCGCCCAGGTATCTGGGGACATCGCGGAAAGAAAAAGCGACTTTTACCGGCTTGGCCTGATCCGTGCCCGCGCTTTTAAGAACAACCTCGGCGCCTCCGCAGAGGTCTTCGACCAAACCAGCGGCGCGCCGGGAAGCGGACTGCGCGCTCTGCGGGTCTATCCCCCGTTCAAAGCGGTAAGAAGCGTCGCTGGACATAGCTAATTTCTGGCGGCCCCTTCTGATCACGACCGGATCAAATACCGCGGCTTCCAAAAGGATATTTTTAGTGCTGACGGTGACTTCGGTTTCTTTGCCGCCCATCACTCCCGCTACGGCCGCGGGCTTTTCCCGGTCGGCGATCACCAGGATATCCCCGGATAATTTACGGGTTTGCCCGTCGATGCTTACGATCTCTTCGCCGTTTTTCGACCGGCGCACGATTATCGCCGGCCCGGACAATTTATCCAGGTCAAAAGCGTGCAAAGGCTCCCCCAGTTCATACAGAACGTAATTAGTGATATCCACAACGTTATTTACGCTGCGCAACCCGACCAGGTCCAGCCGGTCTTTCAGCCACTGCGGAGAATCCCCGACTTTCACCCCGCGGATGACCCGGGCGGTATAAAGAGAACAATCCTTTTTATTTTCGATCTCAATGCTGAATTTTTCGGCTGGAGTTTTCTTAAACCGCGGTTTACGGGCGGGGACCTTCGGCGTTCTCAGTTTTTTCCCGGTCAGCGCCGCTACTTCCCTGGCGATGCCCAGAACGCTGAGCCAGTCCGGGCGGTTCGAGGTGATCTCGATCTCAAAAACAAAATCCCCGGATCTCTCCTCTATGGATTTAACTTCCAGCCCGGCCATAGTCAGTTTATCGGCCAGTTCCGGAGCCGGGATCTTTATGTCCACAAAGTCTTTTAACCAGTTATAAGTTACTTTCATTTTTTAGAATTGCCTTAGGAAACGCAGGTCGTTCTCGAAGAACAGGCGGATATCGTTCACCCCGTATTTAAGCATGGCGACGCGCTCGACGCCCATGCCGAAAGCGAAACCCGAATATTTTTTGGGGTCGTAACCGACATTCTTAAAAACATTGGGATGGATCATCCCCGACCCCAGTATCTCCAGCCAGCCTTTTTTACCGCAAACCGGGCAACCTTTCCCCTTGCAGATAATGCAGCTGATATCCACTTCCGCGGAAGGCTCGGTGAACGGGAAGAAGTGCGGGCGGAAACGCATTTTAATATCCTGGCCGAAGATCCCTTTCGCGAAAAATTCGAGCACCCCTTTAAGGTCGGCCAGGGTGATGTTTTCATCGACCATGAAACCCTCGATCTGGTTGAACATAAAAGAATGCGAAGCGTCAACCGCGTCCGGACGGTAAACCCTCCCCGGGGCGATTACGGCCAAAGGAGGTTTATGCTTTTTCATCATCCGGATCTGCATCGGGGATGTCTGGCTGCGCAGGAGATATTTGCCTTCGGCCCCGGCAGGGACATTCAGGTAAAAAGTATCGAAGGCCTCGCGGGACGGGTGATCCAGAGGGATGTTCAACCCGGTAAAATTGTTATATTCGCTTTCGATCTCCGGGCCGTCGGCTACGATAAACCCCATCTTCTTGAACATTCCGCAGATCTCGGCGGTGATCCGGGTCAGAGGATGGATATGCCCCAGCTCCCGGCTGATCCCGGGCAGGCTGATATCGATTGCATTGTTCGCGGCCTTGCTGCCGGAAGCGCCCGCGAGTTCTTTTTGCCGGGAATCAAAAAGCAGGCCAAGCCGGTTTTTCAGTTCATTGACCTGTTTGCCGAAAATACCGCGTTCGGCCGGAGCAAGCGCGGGAATAGAACCGGTTAATCCCGCCAGGATCCCCTTGCGCCCCAGGTATTTGACTTTTAATTCTTCAAGGGACGGCAGGGAACCGCAGTTCCTGATCTCAGTTTGCGCTGTTTGTTTTATTTCGGATATATTCATAGCTGTTTCGCGGTTACCCGGGGGATCCAGGATCCCCCGGGCGCGAATTAATAGGCGATCTTATCGCAGAGATGTTCGAAGAGGCGGCCGGACAGCCCGGCAATATTGCTAAGCCTTGGCTATTTCCAAAAGCTTCTTAAAAACCTTCTCGTCCTTTATCGCGATCTCGGCGATCATTTTCCGGTCCAGGGCCACCTGGGCTTTTTTCAAGCCGGCCATGAACTTGCTGTAAGTAATGCCTTCCGCTCGGCAGGCCGCGTTGATCCTGGCGATCCAGAGACGGCGGAAATCCTGTTTGCGGGCCTTGCGGTCGCGGTAGGCGTAAGTAAGCGCGTGCATCAGCGCGCGGCGGGCCTGCTGGAATTGCTTGCTGCGGTCCAGCCAAAACCCCTTGGCGGCTTTCAATACTCTCTTCTTCCTTCTTCTTGTAGCGGCACTATGTTTGATCTTTGCCATCAATTACTCCTTCCTGAATTTTTCTGTTTTAAATACCTCCGGACCTTACCGGGCTTATCCGTAAGGCAAAACCCTTTTGAGGTATTTCGCGCTTTTCTTGTTCCGGACAGTGCGGCCCTTCCTTAAATTGCGGACTTTCTTCGGGCTTTTATTGGTCTGTAAATGACTTTTCCCTCCGGGATGATATTTGATCTTGCCCTTCTTGGTCAGCTTGAATCTTTTGGCAACGCCTTTTTTGGTCTTTAACATTTATTGCTCCCGTGTTGATCTTAAAAAATTATTATGCTTTTTTCGGAGCGAGGACGAACGACATGATCTTGCCTTCCAAAGAAGGCTCTTTCTCCACCAGCCCGTCGCTCTGAGTGTCGATTATAAATCTATCTAAAATCTTCCTCCCCAGATCCAGGTGTTCTATCTGCCTGCCTTTAAAGAAAAGGTCGACTTTAACCCTGTCTTTCTTCTTCAAGAACCCGGCAGCCTGCCTGATCTTGACCTGGTAATCATTTTCATCGATATTGGGGTGAAGCCTGATCTCTTTTATTCTTCCCGCTTTTTGATGTTTCTTAGCCTCGCGTTCTTTCTTCTCCTGGTCGTATTTGAACTTGTTGAAATCCAGGACCCGGCAAACCGGCGGATTCGCCTGGGACGCGACCTCGACCAGGTCCAAGCCGCTCTCGTCGGCGATCTGCCTGGCCTTGTCAATGGAAACGATACCTAACTGGTTACCTTCCGGGCCGACAAGCCTTACTTCCGGAACGCGGATTCTTTCGTTTATGCGGATGAATTTTTTTATAGCGACCACCTCCTGAGGTTAAGGCCGGATAAGGCCACCGGGGACATCCAAGCCCTGCGCGCCTTTATACCGCCTTTTTATTTATTTCTTCTTTGATCCTGTCTATAAAATTCGCCACGGCCAGGTTCAATTGTTCTTTGATATGGCGTTTACGAACAGTAACTGTTTTAGCTTCAGCTTCGCGCTGGCCGAGGACCAGGGTATAAGGCACCTTGTCCATCTCGGCCTGGCGGATCCGTTTATTCAAAGTTTCATTGCGGCTGTCGATCTCGGCCCGGATCCCGTTTTCCAAAAGGGCATTTTTCACTTCCATCCCGTAAGGAAGAACGTCGTCCTTCAAAGGAATTACCCTGACCTGCTCGGGAGCAAGCCAAAGAGGGAAATCCCCCATGTAATGTTCAGTCAGGCAGGCGGTAAACCTCTCCACGCTTCCCAGCAGGACCCGGTGCAGCATGATCGGCTGTTTCTCCGTCCCGTCGGCGTCAACGTAAGTCAGTTTAAACCTTTTCGGCAGGCTGAAATCGCACTGCACGGTCGCGCACTGCCAGGAACGTTTTAAAGCGTCTTTTAACTTGATATCGATCTTCGGGCCGTAAAAAGCGCCGTCGCCCGCGTTGATCTCGTAAGCCAGGCCCAGGCCTTTCAGGGAATTCTCCAAAGCGTCCGTGGCCATTTTCCAGTCTTCATCGGAGCCGATAGATTTCGCCGGCCGCGTGCTTAACTCGATACCCATTTTGTCAAAACCAAAAACCTTCATCGTGGTGAACACAAATTCCACGACAGATTTTATTTCCGCCTCGACCTGGGAAGGCAGGCAGAAAATATGCGCGTCGTCCTGGGTGAACCCGCGCACCCGCAAAAGGCCGTGCATTACCCCGGCTTTCTCATGGCGGTAAACCGTGCCCAGCTCGAAAAGCCGCAGGGGCAGGTCGCGGTAACTGCGCATCTTCGATTTATAAATTAGCATGTGCCCGGGGCAATTCATCGGCTTCAAGACGAATTCTTTATCGTCGATCTTGAAGGTATACATATTCTCCCGGTAATAATCCCAGTGCCCCGAGGTTTTCCAAAGCTCCGCCTGCATGATATGCGGGGTGACTACCAGCTGGTAGCCGCGCTTTAAATGTTCTTCTTTTTCGTAATCTTCGATCAGCTTGCGTAAAAGCGCGCCTTTGGGCAGATAAAAAACCAATCCGGGGCCGGCTTCTTCCTGATAAATATCAAAAAGCTCTAACGCTGGACCCAGCTTGCGGTGGTCGCGCAGTTTTCTCTCTTCTAAATCTTTTAAGTACTCGTCTAATTCTTTCTTCGACTCGAAACAGGTGCCGTAGATCCGCTGGAGCATCGGGTTGGTCTCGATCCCATGCCAGTAAGCCCCGGCCACCGACAATAATTTGAACGCCTTGATCTGCCCGGTCGAATCGATATGCGGCCCGCGGCATAGATCCAGGAAATTTCCCCCGGTTTTATAGATCGAAACCCTTTCGTCGGCGATAGCCCGGATCAATTCCAGCTTGTAAGGCTCCCCCAGCTTTTTAAAAAGCTCCTCGGCTTCCGGTTTGGACAACTCCTGGCGGCTGAATTTCTCGTCTTTCTTAACGATCTCGGCCATCTTATTCTCGATATTGGCCAGATCCTCTTCGGTAAAAGGCTCTTTCTTATCGAAGTCATAGTAAAAACCGTCTTCGATCGCCGGGCCGATGGTCAATTTCGTTTCCGGCCAGAGCTCCTTGACCGCCTGGGCCATCACGTGGGAGCAGGAGTGTCGTAATGTGTCTAAATCCATATCCGTTAACCGTTAATAGTTAACCGTTAGCCGTTAACCGCTAGCCAACAACTGATTGACTAACGATTAACGGATAACAATTAACGAAATATGGGCCCATGAGGACTTGAACCTCAGACCTTTGCGATGTCAACGCAACGCTCTAACCAACTGAGCTATGAGCCCGGATCTTTCAATTTATTTTTGGGCAAGGAGGGAGTTGAACCCTCACGCTCTTTCAAGCGGGAGATTTTAAGTCTCCATCGTCTGCCATTCCGACACTTGCCCGTGCAACCAAAACTGGAGGCGACGAGCGGAATCGAACCGCTGAATAGTTGTTTTGCAGACAACTGCCTTACCGCTTGGCTACGTCGCCACAATCTATTCCTCACGGCATGCCGCAAGGAGCTTTATTTCTTAAAAGCTACCGTTTCTTTGACTATCTGTTCAACGTCAGCCAAACAGCCTGTCCCGATCTTCCCGCAAGCCAGCTTGCCTTTGACCGGGGGGACAAAACCATACCCGAGAGCCTTCAACTTCGCGATATTAGCCTGCGTTATCTTATTCAGGTACATGTTCTCGTTCATCGCCGGGCAGATAAGCACCGGCGCCTGAGTGGCGCAGATCAGGCAGGTCAGGAGATCATCGCTTATGCCGGAAGCTATCTTACCTATAATATTGGCCGTAGCCGGAGCGACCAGCACCAGGTCCGCCTTTTGCGCCAGGGAAACATGCTCGATATCCCACTGCAGGGACTGTTCGAACATATCGGTATAAACCTTGTTCCCGGAAAGATGCGCAAAGAGCGCGGGACGGATAAGCGCCCCGGCTTCCTGGGTCATAACCACGGTGACCGAGCACCCCTGGTCTTTAAGCCGCCGGATGATCTCGCAGGCTTTATAAATCGCGATCCCGGCGCATACGCCTAAAACGATCTCTTTATTCCCGGACATAGCGGATACTATCCTTTTATTTTGACCACGCCTTCGGCGATCTCTTCCAAAGCTACGGTCGAAGGTTTGGTTGAAGAATTAAACCCCTCAACCAGCCTGGGGCTGCCCTCGGCCAATTCCAGCGCTCTTTTGGAAGCCACAACAACCAGCTTATAAACCGAGCCGCCGGTCCTATCCACCAGTTTTTCTATTTCCGAGTAATACATAGCCGTCCTCTCTATGATTTTTAAAATATTTCAGCGCTGATTATCTTTTTTAAATCCCTGACCGCCAGAGAAAGTTTATTATTTACCAGGCAGAAGTCAAATTCCCCGGAACAGGCTACTTCTTTTTTTGCCAGCCTCAGGCGGCCGGCGATCTCGCGGCCGCTGGTTTCCCTGTGGCGGCATTCGATCCTCCGGGACAGCTCTTCCAGCGACGGAGGCATGACAAACACGGTAATCGAGTTTTTCCGGTACAATTTCTTGATCCTGGCCGCGCCTTTTAAATCCAGGCATAAGATCAGGCTCTTGGATTTTTCCAAACGGCTGTCCACGAAATCCTTATCCGTTCCGTAATAATACCCTAAATATCTGGTCCATTCAAGGATTTTTTGCTTGCGCCTGCGGGACAGGAATTCTTCTTCGCTGATAAAGAAATAATCCCGCTTATTCTTTTCCCCCCTCCTTCTCGGACGGGTGGTAAAAGATACCGAGCGCTCCAGGACCGCGGACAGTTCCTTGTCGCCGAGAACGGCTGCGGCGAGAGTCGTTTTTCCCGAACCCGAAGGCCCGGAGAGAACAAAAAGCTTTCCCTTGTCCCCGGGCTCGCGCTTATTCGACATTCTGGACTTGCTCACGGAGTTTCTCAATCTCGCTCTTCATCTGGACTACGCGCGCGGATATCTGCACGTCGCAGGATTTTGCGCCGGTAGTATTGGCTTCCCGCTGCATTTCCTGGCAGATAAAATCGAGTTCTTTCCCGACAGGCCCGGAAACCAGAAGTTTCTGCTGGAAACTCCGGGCATGAAAAGCCAGGCGTTGCAGCTCTTCGGTAATATCCGCCTCTTTCAAAAACGCCGCTTTCTCCGCGTCGGTCGAAAACTTCTCCACCCTCTCTTTTACCGCTTTTTTAAAACGGCCCTTGACGAATTCCACGCTTTCGCAAAGCCCTTTGCTCTGGGCCTTAAGATGCACGGATAAAGCCCGGCCTTCTTTTTTGCGCATGGCCGCTAGATCGTCCAGCGCGGAAGCCAGGACTTTTTTTATCCCCGCCCACATTTCCTGTGCCGGTATATTTTTTTCGATGACGGAAAGCACGCCGGGCAGGTTCATCAAGGTATCGACTTTAAGCCCTTCCTTGAGTCCGTATTTGCCGGATATTTTGGCGGACACGCGCATGTATTCGGCGACCACCCGGTCATTTACCCCGATGCACGGGTTCGACCTCTTGCCTACTCCGACAACGCAGGTCAGCCGGCCGCGCTTGATCCGGGATTCTATCTCTTTTTTTATCTTGTCCTCCAGGGAGATCATGCCGTCGGGAAGGTGCATGACAACTTCCAGAAATTTATGGTTGGTCGAACGTATCTCGACGGAAATGGTCCCCAGCCCCGCGATATTCTTTTCACTGCTTCCGAAACCCGTCATTCCCTGGATCATCTGTTTTTCCTTTTTATTTAAGCCCACTCTTGTTTTTTACATTCCTTGCAGACAACTTCCTGGGAAGGGTAAAGCTTGACGATTATTTCCCCGGGGGCGAACCAAAGCTTGATCTCTCTCTCCGCTTCCGACGGATTGGAAGATACGTGTATTACATTCTCAAAAAGTCCGGAAGTCAAGATCCTGCCGTAAGACCCCCGGATAGATGTCGGGTCGGCCTCTTCAGGATTGGTCGCGCCGGCTAAACCGCGGCATTTTTCGATAGCATCCCTGCCCCAGTACACCAAGGCCATGACTTTTCTGCGGTCATGCAGTTCGCCCTGCAAATATTTTATCAGCTCGCCGAAAAACGGCTTGTCTTTTAATTGTTTATAGTGCTCTCCCGCAAGCTCAGCGGAAACGCGGACCATTTTCGCCGCCACGATCTCGAGCTTAGTTTCGGATAAACGGGTCAGGATATTGCCGGTCAGGGATTTCTTCAATCCGTCCGGCTTGATCAAGATCAACACCGCCTGGTTATTGCTTTGATTCGGGCTCATAACTTTGCTTCTCCTCTCATTTTGCCGGCTATTCTCTCTAAATCTTCCTGAGAATAAAATTCCACGATAATACTTCCGCGTTTTTTCTTCCTGGCGATCCGCACTTTTGTCGCCAGCGCCTGCTGTAATTCCTCTTCCATGATCTTGGTATAAGGATCAATAGCGTTTATTTTAACACGGTTACGGGCTGCGGATAACCGCGGCCTTCTTGTTTTGATGATATTTTCTAACTCTCTTACCGACAATGAGTTAGAAATAATGTCCTGAACCAGCCTGCGCTGAAGGTTAGAATCGGGGATCTCTAAAAGAGCCCGGCCGTGAGCAAAGGAAATCCGGTTATTTTTTATCTCTTCCTGGATCTCCGACGGTAATTTTAAAAGACGGAGGATATTCGTTACCGAAACCCGGGATTTGCCGAGAACTTCGCTGACCTCATCCTGGGTAAGATTGAATTTCTCGATCAGATATTGATACGCGCGCGCCTCTTCAATAGAGTTCAACTCTTTTCTCTGAATGTTCTCGATCAAGGCGATCTCTAAAGATTCGCGGTCATCCGCATCCTTGACTATTACCGGTATTTCATTTAATTGCAGTATGTTAGCGGCGCGAAACCTTCTTTCTCCGGCGATCAATTCATAAATCTCCCCCCTGGGCCTGACCAGGACCGGCTGAATAACCCCTTTTTCGCGGATAGATTTTACCAATTCATCCATCGCCTCGACATCAAAGTCTTCCCGGGGCTGAAAAGGATTAGGCCGGATCCGCGATAACGGCAGACAGGACAGCTTTTTTTCTTTATTCTCTTCCTGAACGGGAATAAGCGCGCTGATTCCTTTACCTAACGCTTTTCTCTCCATTTTTATAGCTCCTTATTGTTGAACCGGGATCTCTTTAGGTTCACCGGACGGATTCACGGTATTGATCATAACAGGAATGATCTCTGCGGCCGGAACGCCCAGGATTTCCCGGGCCAATTCTTCATATTTTGTCGCTCCCAGATTATTAGCGTCATAAAGCGCGATCGGCTTACCGTAACTAGGTGCCTCGCTTAGCTTTATGCTCCTGGGGATAACGGTGTCATAAACTTTTTCTTTAAAATTGTTCTTCACTTCCCGGATCACTTCCCGGCTTAAATTGGTCCGGAAATCAGCCATAGTTAAAACCACGCCTTCTACGCGCAGAGCCGGATTAATATTATTCCTGACCAGGGTAATAGTATTCATTAACTGGCTCAACCCCTCCAATGCGTAATATTCACACTGAACAGGAATAAGGACAGAGTCGGCAGAACAAAGAGCATTTATCGTCAACAGCCCCAGAGAAGGCGGCGCGTCAATAATAATAAAATCAAATTCATTGCGGACAGAATTCAAGGCTTTCTTTAGCCGGTATTCCCTGCCCATTGCTCCCACCAACTCCACTTCTGCGCCGGTAAGATCCATATTAGAAGGCGCCAAAGAAAGATTGGTTATCGGCGTAGGGACGCTGATATCTTTGATCTCGGATTCTTCGAGAAGAATATGGTAGGTGCTTTTTTTAACCCCATAACGATCGATCCCTAATCCGCTGGTGGCATTAGCTTGCGGGTCTAGATCAACAAGCAACACCTTCTTGCCGAATATCGCCAGGTAGGAAGAAACATTAATTGCGGAGGTCGTTTTGCCGGTGCCGCCTTTTTGATTACAAACCGCTATTACTTTTCCCATTGAAAATTAAGGGGTTATAAAATGTTCCACGCGGAACATTGCTTGATTCTTAAATTAATTATCGTATTAAATAGTTTTTTGTCAAGTGGTTTTTTGCCCCTTGATCAAAGTTACCCGAACCTTTGCGGGCTTTGCGCCGGCCATGCCGAATAACCCTTTTTCTTCTTCGCAAAGAATTTCTATTTTAACTTCGCTGCGTTTAGCCTTCAAGCTTTTTAAAGCCTTATCTACCGCCTCTTGGACAGTATTCCCTTCTGTTTCCAGCGAGAATTGCTCTTTCATATTTTCAATCAACCAGCTTTTCTAATGGGCTACTCAACATTTTTCAACGCCCAGCCAGCTCCAACGCGCAATTGATAAATAAGCGCCAAAGAGCTATTAATGAACCAGTAAAGAACTAAACCGGAAGGCATATGATAAAAAAGGAATCCAAACATGACCGGCATAACAATCAACATAATTTTCTGTTGTTCTGCCTGGGCAGAACTAATATTGGCCATAGATGACTTTTGTTGAAAAAACATTTCCAGGGCCATCAGTATCGGCAAAATATTAAATTCATTCCCGATAAGAGGAATATTTGTAGGGAATGTTATCAATTTATCCGGTTCGGATAAATCTTTGATCCAAAGGAATCCCGCGCCTTTTAAAGCGATCGAACGGATAAGCACCTGATAAAGAGCAAAGAAAATAGGAATCTGCAATAACATCGGCAAGCACCCGCCAAAAGGATTAACTTTATGCTTGCGGTATAATTCCATGATTTCTTTATTCAAACGCTGAGGATTGTCCTTATACGAAACCCGGAGATTTTCGATCTTGGGCTGTAAAAGCTGCATTTCCTTCATTGACTTCATTTGTTTAACTGTCAAGGGGAAAAGTATCAAATAAACCACTAAACTCAACAAAACGATAGCCAAACCCCAATTATGGCCAAAATTATAAAGCAAGTCTAATAAGAAGATCAACCCTTGCGCGATTATGTCCAATTTTCCAAAATAAATTACTGCCTGCCAATCAGAATTTAAAGAACGAAGGGTTCTGGCATCCTGCGGGCCAATATATACTTTAAATCTTTGCTCTAATGTTCCACGTGGAACAATTTTTAATTCCGGAACAAATAATCCGATTTCCGACTCAGTAGGGGAGATTTTAGTAATAAATCCCGTGGCGTCGAGTTTTTGCGGCTCTATAATAGCGCAGAAGTACCTATCGCGTAAAGCTATGTATTTCAGGTGGTTAAAAGTCGCGGGCTTTTGAAAATTAGGATAATTAGGCTTCTCGGAATCAAAAACGGTCACGTCGTGGTAAGCCATTTTATCTTTGGACAGGGAAGGATTTAAAGTTCCCAGCGCCAAAGGCATTTGGAATGCCAGTTCAGAAGAAGAAAGGTTTTCAACCGTCAACAGAAAATCAAAACAATACCCGTCTGGGGAAAAAGTGAATTTTTTGGTAATCTGTTTTTCAGAATCTTTATAAATATATGTTACAGAGTCTGTTGTAACCTTTCCCCGTTCAAAATTCAGGGCATTATCCCCGACCTGCAGATTATTTTTAAGATCAAAGGAATACGCTTTATAATTAGCGAAAATCGCTTCTTTGATCACGCCGAGGGGTTCAGAAAAAATATATTTCTTTTTTCCCTGGGTAAATTCGAAAATCGCGGCCGGAGTAGGGGAAGGCTGGACTATTTTAGGCAATTCCACAGATTCCGCCGGCATGGGTTTTTCCACCGCCTGTGGATAAACCTGTGTATTCGCCGAATTGCGCGGCTTGACCGCAAAATTCGACCAAACAGCCAGAATGATGAACGAGAACGCCAGGGCGACCAGTAATCTTTTTTCAGTTTTCATAGTTTATTCCAATGGGTCGTAGCCGGATTTTCCGGAAAAGGGGTGACAACGCAAAATTCTTCCCGCTGCTTTAACCGAGCCTTTCAGCGCGCCATACTTTATAATCGCCTGCTTAGCGTACTCCGAACAGCTCGGGGAAAAACGGCAGGAAGAGCCGAATGCGCAACTGATATATTTTTGATAAAACTCCAGAAGGGCGATCAGGAAAACCCTGGGACTTAAAGACAAAGCTTTTTTCTTCCCTTTTGCCGACGACGATTAATGGTCTTTCTCCCGTCTTTCGTTGCCATTTTAGAAAGGAATCCCTGGCTTCTTTTCTGCACAAGATTGGATCTGGTCTTGATATTTTTTTTCATTTCCGTTTTTCCTTTTTTAGATTTGTTAAATTATAGCACAAATAAAACCCAAGTCAACTGATAGTGTTAGGCGTCTTATGAAATAATGATTTTAACACATCTTTTTTTTATGTCAAGCATTGTCGAACGAGGACCCGGCGATTTTTATTGACTGAATATTTTTTTGGGGTATAATACTTTTAAGTTTTACCGACTCTGTAAAATAATTTAACCGAGCTAAAGATATCCACAGAGTTATTAGATCTGTGCATAAACTGTGGATACTTTGATCTACTATAATGTCCGACATCCAGAATATTTGGGAACAGGCGAGAGAACAGCTGAAGAGTAGGCTGGGAGAAACGGTTTTTCAAACCTGGATCTTCCCGCTGAAGGCGAAAGAAAGAAACGCGAAAAGCGTTATTCTCGAGGCGCCGGATACTTTTTTCGGGGACTGGATAACCAAACACTACAAGCAGATCCTCGAAGAAATCCTGACAAACCTCCTGGCAGAACCGGTCCTGGTCGACCTCCGCATAAAAACCGGGGAGCCCGCGTTACAACAGCCTGCGGCGGAACAAACGCGGGCAAGATCTCACGATCCGGCAGGCGAGCCGTTGATCCTCAACCCCCGTTATACTTTCGACAATTTTATTCTCGGGCCTTCCAACCGGCACGCGCACGCTTATTCTTTGGCGGTGGCCGACGCGCCGGGAAAGAATTATAACCCTTTATTTATTTACGGCGGGGTAGGCCTGGGAAAAACCCATTTGATGCAGGCTATCTGTCATCATATCCGGACCGCGTTCGGGCAGCTCAAAATATGCTATATGCCTTCAGAGCGGTTCACCAATGAATTGATCGACGCCATACAGCACAAAACAACTCCTTCTTTCCGGCAGAAATACCGCAATATAGATGTCCTGGTTTTAGACGACATCCATTTTATCGCCGGAAAAGAATCGACCCAGGAAGAATTCTTCCACACGTTCAACGCGCTTTACGACGCGCATAAACAGATCATTATCTCCTCGGACCGCCCGCCCAAAGAGATCTCTAATTTGCAGGACCGGCTTGTTTCCCGGTTCAGCTGGGGCCTGACCACCGACGTGCAGCCGCCTGACCTGGAAACCCGCGTGGCGATCCTGAAAAAAAAGATCGAGAGAGAGCCGGTGCAGGTCCCCGACGAAGTGATCTTCTTTATCGCCCAGCTGATCAAAACAAATATCCGCGAGCTGGAAGGCGCGCTTATAAGAATAATCGCATATTCGCTGCTCGAAGAAAAAATAATAAATATCGGCCTGGCGAAAGAAGTTCTTAAAGACCTCCTTAAAGAGCCGAAGAAATTGATCACCGTTGATTTTATCCAGCGTTGCGTGGCGGAGGAATACGGGGTTGCCCTGGCGGACTTAAAATTAAAACGCAGGAATAAAACGATCGTATTGCCCCGCCAGGTTGCCATGTACTTAAGCCGGGAGTTGACCGACCTGTCTTTCCCGGAGATAGGGACTTTTTTTGGGGGTAAAGATCATACCACAGTCCTGCATTCTTATAATAAGATCAAAGGGGTTATTGAATCAGACCCGGTGCTGAAAGATAAGGTCCAAAGAATTATACAGGTTATTCAACAGTAAATTCACTTGTTATTAAACGGAATTTTTTCTCGTAACTTTATAAAAAACTTATAGATAAGCGGGTTTTTAACAGAAATATAACCCTATTACTTCTAATACGATATTTCTTTTTGTTTTATAATAAATAATAACAATAGGAGGATGATCAAAATGAAGTTTAAGGTAGATAAAAGCGTGTTAATTAAAGGAATTGACACAATACAAAATGTCATAAGCGCGAAAGCGACCTTACCTATATTATCTAATTTTTTATTAGAAACTTATAAAAATAATTTAAGGTTAACCGCAACCGATCTAAATATAGGTATAAGCTGTGTAATACCTGTGGATATCCTGGAACCAGGCTCAATTACTATTCCAGCAAGAAGATTCAGTAGTATTATTAAAGAATTGTCGGATAATGAGATTACTGTCAACTCAAAAAAGAATAATATAGTTATTATTGAAACCCCGTCCTGTCAATTTAAAATTATAGGACTTCCCGCGGAAGAATTCCCCAAGCTCCCGGAATTTAAAGATAAAGAAGTTATAATCATGGAACAGGCGCTTTTAAAACAAATGCTGAACAGGACTTCTTTTGCTGTTTCCATGGATGAAACAAGGTATATTTTAAACGGAATAATGTTTAAAATAAGCCAGGCGAGCATTACCCTGGTGGCAACCGACGGAAAGAGGCTCGCGGTCGATACTAAAAAACTAAGCCAGCCGGTGACTAAAGAAGTAGTCATGATCGTCCCAGTAAAAACGATCCAGGAATTACAGCGGAATTTACAGGACAACGGGAATGTTTCTATAATTATCGGGGCTAACCAGGCGCTGTTCGACCTTGGGCAGACGATAATAATTTCCCGGCTTATCGAGGGAGAATTCCCCGATTACCAGCAGGTCGTTCCGCCGCAGGCTGAGAGCAAGATCAGGATCAACCGCGAACAATTTTTTCTGGCTATCCGCCGGGCGGCATTATTATCCACCCCCGATTACCAGGCGGTTAAATTCGAGGTGTTCAAAAATAAACTTGTCCTTTCCAAATCAACCCCTGATGTCGGAGAATCCAGGGAAGAGGTGGCGATGGAATATTCCGGGAAAGAGATTTTGATCGGGTTCAATCCGAATTACCTTATAGATGTTTTAAAAAATCTAAGCGTGGAAACCGCGGAATTCGAGATAACCGGGAGCGAGAAACCCGGGGTCTTGCGCAATGACGGGTATACATATATAGTTTTGCCGATGCGGTTAAGTTAAAAGAAGGGGCCCCCTTGGAACAGATCAAGGAAACCCTCGATGGATTGCTGAAAACCCTGAAGGCCCGCAGGGAAAAAGCGGCTTCATCCTCGCCGGAGCTTTTGGGTAAAAGGGCGTTTTCCTCCAAAGAATCCCGGCATGCCCGGATAAGCGGGATCAAAAACGGATTGTTGTATATCAAGGTCGATTCTTCGGCCTGGTTGTATTATTTCAACCTCCATAAAAAAGAGCTGCTGGAGAAATTATCCGCCCAGGATGCCGGGATAAAAGACTTTAAGTTCAGCCTGGGTATGGCGGAGGCCGATCCCGGGCGCGGGGAGAAAATTCTTGCAAGAAAAAAGATAAGTGGTAAAATTGAGGACTTATGAAAAACAAAGACGAAAAGATCAACGATGCCGGATTAAAAAAGCCGGAAGCGGGGGCTAAAACTAAAACATACGACGCCGGAGCGATCCAGGTTTTAGAGGGCCTTGAGGCGGTCAGAAAAAGACCGGCCATGTATATCGGGGATACTTATACCCGCGGCCTGCATCATCTGGTTTACGAGGTCGTCGATAACTCCGTCGACGAGGCCCTGGGCGGGTATTGTAATAAGATCGAAGTGGTGATCCGCCCGGATAACGGCGTGAGCGTCAGCGATAACGGCCGCGGGATCCCGGTGGATATGCATAAAACCGAGAAGAAGCCGGCGGTGGAAGTCGCCTTGACCGTCCTGCACGCCGGGGGCAAATTCGACCATCAATCTTACAAGGTTTCCGGCGGGTTGCACGGCGTGGGGGTTTCCGTGGTCAACGCCCTTTCCGAGTGGCTGGAAGTCGAGGTCAAACGCGACGAGAAAATTTACCACCAGCGTTATGAACGGGGCAAGACCGTATCCAAGTTGACAGTTATCGGCAAATCCAAGAACACCGGGACCAAAATAACCTTCAAGCCCGATAAGGAAATATTCAAATCCATCGAGTTCTCTTACGATATCCTGGCCAACCGGCTGCGCGAACTGGCGTTCTTGAATAAAGGGCTGGCGATCTCTTTAAAAGACGAGCGCTCCGATCAGGATAAAGCCGCGGAATTCAAATTCGCCGGCGGGATCATTTCTTTTGTGGAATACCTGAACAAAAATAAAGTTCCTCTGCATAACAAAGCGGTTTATTTCGAGAAAGAAAAAGAGGGCATCTATCTAGAGGCGGCCCTGCAGTATAACGACGGGTATTCCGAAAGCCTTTATTCTTTCGCCAATAATATCAATACCGTGGAGGGGGGAACGCACCTTTCCGGGTTTAAATCCGCTTTGACCCGGGCGATCAACCAGTACGCCAAAAGCAAGAATCTTTTAAAAGACGACATCGCCATTTCCGGGGACGACGCCCGCGAAGGGCTGACCGCGGTCATTTCGGTCAAGATCCCCAATCCGCAATATGAAGGGCAGACTAAGACCAAACTTGGAAATTCCGAGGTGGAGGGGTTGACCGCGTCCGCGGTTTTCGACGCGCTGACCGGTTTCTTCGAGGAAAATCCCTCTGTCGCCAACAAGATCGTGGAGAAAGTTTTTCTGGCTTCCCGGGCCAGAGAGGCCGCGCGTAAAGCCCGGGAGCTGACCCGGAGAAAAGGCGCTTTGGATTCCGGAGGCCTGCCGGGAAAGCTCGCTGATTGTTCCGAGAAGGACCCCACTCTTTGCGAGCTTTATATCGTCGAAGGTGATTCCGCGGGCGGGTCCGCCAAGCAGGGCCGGGACCGCCGGTTCCAGGCAATCCTCCCGATCAAGGGAAAGATTTTGAACGTGGAAAAGGCCCGGCTGGACAAGATTTTGTCCAACGAAGAGATCCGGACCATTATTACCGCCCTGGGCACCGGGGTGGGCGAGGAGTTCGATATCGCCAAATTACGTTATCACCGGCTGGTCTTAATGGCGGATGCCGATGTGGACGGTTCGCATATCCGCACCCTGCTTTTAACTTTAATTTACCGTTATTTTCCGAAATTGCTGGAAGAAGGCCATGTTTATATCGCCCAGCCGCCTTTGTTTAAAATAAAACGCGGCACCCGCGAAGAATATATCGAAAACGAACACCTTTTAAATGAATTACTGCTGGATTTAGGCCGGGAAGGGGCGGAATTTCAACGGCTTAAGGATAAGCAGGTTTATACTGATCACCAATTTTCCGAGCTTTTAAAGCTGTTGGTTGAGCTGGAGAAGTTGGGAAAGGCCCTAGAGAAAAAGGGAGGGGATTTTGCAAAATACCTCACTTTAAGACACCCTAAAACCAAAAAAATGCCTATTTATAGGGTAAAAGTGGATGGAAAGTACCAGTATCTCTATTCTGACGATGAATTAGCCGATTTTAGGAAAAAAGAGGGCGAAGAAGCCGATGAGCAGGTAATGGAGTTTTTTGAAGCCGCGGATATCGAGGCGATCTTAACTCAAATTGAGAAAATGGGGTTAGATCTAGCCACGCTTCTGGCGGAACCGCCGGTTACGGTCAAAGAGGGAACAAGTACGGGAGTGGCCAAAAAAGCCAGGCCGCTTTACCGGATAACCCAGGAAAAAGAAGAATTCGATTTTGTCTGCCTGAAAGAAGTCCTGGCTTTTATCAAAAATAACGCCTCTAAAGGTATGCATATTCAAAGATATAAGGGTTTGGGCGAAATGAACCCGCAGCAGCTTTGGGAAACCACCATGGACCCGGAAAAAAGGACCATGTTAAAAGTCACTTTGGAAGACGCCGTGGAAGCGGATGAAATGTTCACGGTTTTAATGGGCGATCAGGTTGAGCCGCGCCGGAAATTCATCGAGGATAACGCGCACCTGGTCAAAAACTTGGATATTTAAAAATGTATACCCGCAATGAAAAACTGAATCTGATCTCCATCGAGTCCGAGGTTAAGGATGCGTATCTGAATTACTCGATGAGCGTTATTGTCGGCCGCGCGCTCCCGGATGTCCGGGACGGCTTAAAGCCGGTGCACCGCCGGGTGCTTTTCGCGATGCAGGAACTGAACCTCGACCATTCCAAGCCTTACAAAAAATGCGCCCGTATCGTCGGCGAGGTTTTGGGTAAATACCATCCTCATGGCGACTCCGCGGTTTATGAAACTTTAGTCAGGATGGCGCAGGATTTTTCCCTGCGGTATCCTCTGGTCGAAGGCCAGGGGAACTTCGGATCGGTCGACGGGGACAGCGCGGCGGCTATGCGTTATACCGAAGCCCGCATGGCCGCGATCGCCGACGCGATGCTCGCCGATATCGATAAGGAAACGGTTAATTTCGGACCGAACTTCGACGGATCCCTGCAGGAACCCTTGCTTTTGCCGGCGGCATTGCCTAATCTTTTAGTCAATGGTTCCAGCGGGATCGCCGTCGGTATGGCCACCAATATCCCCCCGCACAATTTGACCGAAGTAGCGGACGCGATCATTTATATCCTGGATAATCCCGGGGCCGAGATCAAGGAACTTTTAAAATATATCAAAGGCCCGGATTTCCCTACCGGCGGGGTGATCTGCGGCCGCAACGGGATCAAGGACGCGTATTCTACCGGCCGCGGGAAAGTCACTGTCCGGGCCCGGGCTACCGTCGAGCATCAGAAGAACGGCAAGGACCTGATCGTGGTTAACGAGATACCTTATCAAGTCCAGAAAGCCGCGTTGATCGGCGCGATCGCCGATCTGGTCGAGGATAAGAAGATCGAAGGCATATCCGATATCCGGGACGAATCCGACAAGGACGGGATGCGCATTGTCATCGAGCTCAAACGCGACGTTGAGCCCCAGATAGTTTTAAACCAGCTTTTCAAGCACACTCAGATGGAAACCACTTTTGGCATTATTATGCTGGCGCTGGTGGAGAACCGCCCGCGGGTGCTGAATCTGCGCCAGATCCTGGATTGCTATATCGGACACCGTAAAGTGGTCATCCGCCGCCGGACCCAGTTCGAGCTGGATAAGGCTCTGAAGCGGGCGCACATCCTGGAAGGGTTCAAGATCGCCCTGAAATTCATCGACCGGATCATTAAAGTGATCAAAACCTCCAAGACCGTGCCGATCGCCAAAGAGAATTTGATGAAAGAATTCGAGCTTTCCGAAGTCCAGTCGCAGGCGATCCTGGAAATGCAGTTACAGCGGCTGACCGCCCTGGAGCGGGATAAGATCGAAGCGGAATACCTGGAGCTTTTAAAGAAAATAGAATTATGCCGCGCGATCCTGGCTTCGGAAAAAAAGATAGAGGCGATCATTAAAGAAGAATTGGCAGATCTGAAGAAGAAATACGGCGATGAGCGCCGGACCGATATTGTCGGCGAGGTCGAAGAGCTGGAGATCGAAGACCTGATCGCGGACGAGGATGTGGTGGTGACGATCAGCCACGGCGGTTATATCAAACGCCTTCCCGTCAGCGCGTACCGCAAACAGAAACGCGGGGGAAAAGGCGCCAGCGGCGCGGAATTGAAAGAAGAGGATTTTATCGAACACCTCTTTGTGGCTTCGACCAAAGATTACCTGCTGGTTTTTACCGATAAGGGGCAGGTTTATTGGGTGAAAGTTTACGAGATCCCGCAGGCCGGCAAGGTTTCCAAGGGCAAGGCGATAGTCAACCTGCTCGAGCTTAAGTCCGGGGAAAATGTGAGTTCGACCATCCCTGTGCGGGAATTCTCCCCGGATAAATTCCTGGTCATGGTCACCAGGCAGGGGGTGATCAAGAAGACCGGCCTGGACGCTTACGGCAACCCGCGCAAAGGGGGGATCATCGGGATCACCCTGGAAGATAAAGACGAACTTATCGGCGTCGAGTTGACCGACGGCAAACAGGAGCTTTTGATCGGCACCAGGGAAGGCAAGGCCATCAGGTTCCCCGAAGACCAGGTCAGGGATATGGGAAGGGCCGCCCGGGGCGTAAAGGGTATTTCTCTCGGGAAAAAAGACGCGGTTATTTCAATGGTGCTGGTCCAGAAAGACGCCACTATCCTGACCGTTACCGAATTGGGGTTTGCCAAACGCACATTGGCGAAAGAATATCGCTTGACCCGCAGAGGGGGCAAAGGTATTATTAATATCAAGGTTACAGACAAGAACGGCGCCGCGGTCAATCTTAAGACCGTCAATGATAACGATGAATTGATGGTGATCACCCAGAACGGGATGTTCCTGCGTTGTTCGATAAAGGACATCCGGGAAACCGGCAGGGCCGCTCAAGGCGTGCGCTTGATCAAGCTCGAGGAAAAGGACCGCGTTTCCTGCGTGGCCCCGGTGATCGCCGAAGAAGAAGAATAGAAGCGTTAATAGTTAATCGTTATTCGTTAAGCTAACGATTAACCATTAACGAATAACGAAATTGTCCCCATCGTCTAGCCTGGTCTAGGACAAAAGCTTTTCAAGCTTTCGACACCGGTTCAAATCCGGTTGGGGACGTAAAATAAGTTAGGGGTCGATAGTTCGTAGATATTAGCATGACGGGCTTAAGAAGCGCGCCCGGCTATGAACTGTTAACTATCAACTAAAATGTGCGGAATAGTCGGTTATATCGGCAGCAGGCCCGCCCAACCCGTACTTTTGAGCGGCCTGAAATCCCTGGAATACCGCGGATACGATTCCAGCGGCGTAGCTACGATCCTTTCCAACAAAAACTCCATATCCCTGAGAAGGGCTCCCGGAAAAATAATCGTCCTGGAAAATATTTTAAAGAAAAAACCTTTATCCGGCTCTGTCGGGATCGCCCATACCCGCTGGGCAACCCATGGGGCGCCTACCCAGGAAAACGCCCATCCTCATCTGGATTGCCGGGGCGAGATAGCTGTAGTGCATAACGGGATCATCGAGAACTATGTCAGTTTAAAAGCCGGGTTGGCCGCCGAAGGGCATAAGTTCTCCAGCCAGACCGATACCGAAGTGATCGCGCACCTGATCGAGAAGTTCTCCGCCGGCGCCACGCTGGAAGAAGCGGTAAGAAAAACCATATCTTTGCTGGAAGGCTCTTTCGCTATCGGAGTGATCTCCAGCCGGGAGCCGGGGGTGCTGATCGGCGCGCGCATGGGCAGCCCGTTGATCGTCGGCGCCGGCAAGGGAGAGAACTTTCTGGCTTCCGACGCTCCGGCGATACTGGATTCCACGCGGGAGATAATTTTCCTGAACGAAGGGGAGATCGCTGTTTTGACCAGGGACGGTATCCGGGTGACCGATTTTTCCGGCAAAGAACTCCCGAAGACCCCGGTCAAGATAAGCTGGGATGTTACCAGCGCCCAGAAGTCCGGCTACCCGCATTTTATGCTCAAGGAGATCAACGAGCAGCCGAAGAACCTGGAAAGTTTTCTAAACGCCAGGATAAATAAAGCGACCAATAAGATAACTTTTACGGAACAGGAAATTCCGGACGGGATATTGAAGGGGATATCCAATATCGCGGTCGTCGCTTGCGGTACCGCGTATCACGCCGGGTTCGTGGGTAAATATATAATCGAGGGTTTGTGCCGGATACCGGTATCCGTGGACGTATCCAGCGAATTCCGGTACCGCGACCTTTTGATCGATAAACAGACTTTGGTTATCGCGATCAGCCAGTCAGGGGAGACCGCGGATACCCTGGCCGGGGTCAGGGAAGCTAAAAAGCACGGCGCGTCAGTGCTGGCGATCTGCAATGTCCTGGGTTCGACCTTGACCCGCGAGGCCGACGGCGTGATCTATACCCACGCCGGTCCGGAGATCGGCGTAGCGTCGACCAAGGCCTATACCGCCCAGCTCGCCGCGTTATATGTTTTCGCTTTTTATCTCGCCGAGATACGCAACATTATCGCCCCGGAACAGATAGGTAAATACCTCGTTCAACTGCGCAATATCCCGGCGCTCCAGCAGGAATTCCTGAAATCGCAGAATAACGTCGCCAGCCTCGCCAGCCGGCATTCGCATTTCGGTTCATTCCTCTATCTGGGGCGCAATATCAATTACCCTTCCGCTCTCGAGGGCGCGCTGAAGCTCAAGGAAATATCTTATATCCCGGCTGAAGGATACGCGGCGGGGGAAATGAAGCACGGCCCGATAGCGCTGATAGACGAGTACCGCGCGGTGGTCTGCATCGCCTGCCGGTCCAAGGTTTATGAGAAGATGGTTTCTAACCTTCAGGAGATCAAGGCGCGCAGCGGACGGATCATCGCGATCGCCACCGAAGGCGACGAGAAGATCCGCGAGCACGCCAGCGAGATAATTTATGTGCCGGAATGCAGCGAATTGTTCTCTCCGCTGGTTGTGGTCCTGCCGTTGCAGCTTATCGCTTACCATGTCGCCGTCAAACGCGGGTGCGATGTCGATCAGCCCAGGAACCTGGCTAAATCAGTGACCGTTGAATAAGGAGGTTTACCGTGAGCGAGAGAAGAAATGCCTGGCAGATGAAAAGCGTGATCCAGATCCTTTCCGCCGCTCTTTTATTGGCGGCTATTTTTACCGTTGTCAGTTTCTTTGTCCTCTTTAAAACGATCGCCGGACTGCATTCGGCATTTACCTGGCAATTGGCGTTTGTCGTCGTCCAGCTTTGTTTCAGCGGCGGGGTGATCCTGATCTTTTTAGGCCTTTTCCTGGTCTTCCTGCGCCGGGGCATCGGTCCGCTGGGCAGGATCGACAAGATCCTGGACAGCGTAATCAACGGCAACTATTCCCTGCGCATCAGCGTGCGTAAAAAAGACCTGGTTTACCCGTTCGCCGAGAAGATAAATAAAATAATCGAGCTCCTGGAGAAAAGATCCCAGGTGAAAAATTAACCCCCTGCGGAATGCTCTATATAGTTTCGACTCCCATAGGTAATCTCGGGGATATCGGTTTGCGCGCGATCGAAGTGTTAAAAAGCGCCGACCTGATCGCCTGCGAGGATACCCGCCATACCAGGATCCTTCTCGATCATTATTCCATTAATACCCCGACCACCAGTTTTTTTCAGCATAACCGTTTTACCAAAGGCGAGTTCCTGCTTAAGCTTCTGAAAGAAGGGAAGAACATCGCTTTGGTTTCCGACGCCGGAACCCCGGGGGTCCTTGACCCGGGGTATAACCTGATCAATCTGGCGATAACCAATTCCATCCCGATGACTTTAATTCCCGGACCGGCCGCGTTAATTAATGCGCTGGTCCTTTCCGGCAAGCCGGCGCACCGGTTCATTTTCGAGGGGTTCCTGCCGAATAAACCCATTGCCCGGCGCAACCGGCTGAAAGAACTATCCAGGCTGGATTACACCATTGTTTTGTATGAATCCTGCCACCGCATCCAGGATACGCTGGCCGCTATTCAAGAGATCTGGCCGGGCAAAGAAGTGGCTGTTGCCCGGGAGTTGACCAAAAAGTTCGAAGAAATCCTGCGCGCATCCCCGGCGGCGGTTATCGAGCACCTCAAAACCCATTCACTTAAAGGCGAATTCGTGGTGGTCATTTAGCTAAACCGCTGTAATTAAATGATTAATCGTGAAAGCGCTTTCAGATTTTTTAAGGAAAATTCTTGTATTTCCTCTATATATTAGGCATACTTTATCTGGCTGATAGATCAGGATTCTCTCGGTCTTAGATTGTTTACGAACGGGAGATAATTTTTACCTACTTCAGAAAAACTTTTTAAAAAACTAAGCCTATGCTGCGAAAAATAATTTCTTTTTTCATTTCATTCTGTTTTATCTTTGAGCAGGCAGGCTTCGCGCAAGTAGCCGGCCAATTGGATATCTCGGCGCGGATGTCCAGCCTGTACAGCACGCTGGTTTTCGAGAAATACCGCCCGCTGCACTTAAGGTATTTGTCCTACGACCAGCTGAATAATGACTTTAAATTATTACTGGATAAAGGCAGCGCCAAAGAGACCAACCCCCAAGTCCTGGAAAAGACGACGGGAGAGCTGTTTAAATACTTTTTCATCGGGCTAGCCCTTCCTAATGATGAATTCTGGGTCAATCTCCGGCCTGATTCTCCGGATGAAATGATCGATGCCGATCTGGCTAAGACCGATATCGGCAAAGTAATGCTGGAATGCGACCTGCAGTTGAAGAAAGACGCCGCCAAATACACCTCGCCGGAAACATTCGAAGGAAGAGAATACTGGGACAAACTGTATAAACGGGCGGAGGAACTTTACGGCAGCGAGAATATAACTATCCCCACCTTGACCCGTCCGTGGATAGTTCCGGACGAGATCGTCGTCAGGGAAACGCAGGGAAGCGCGTATATCTACAAGGCGACTTTGAAGGTAATGTTAGAGCAGGACTATCTTAAAGGCAATGCTGCTTACAGCTTCCCGGACGAGAAATCCAGGTTATTGAACGAATATTCCAGCCAGCTTATCCGGGAGACGATAATCCCGAAACTGACCAGAGAAGTCAATTCCAGCAAAAGGTATGCCGGTTTAAGGCAGGTATATTATTCGCTGATCTTAGCCCAATGGTTCAAAGACAAATATAAGAATACCCGGACAGAAAATCAGTATATCCGGAGAATCGATACTAAAGATCTAACCAGTCTTACCTCGCAGGCCAAATGGAATAAAGACGCGTATTTTAAAGCCTACCAGAAATCCTTTAAGGACGGGGAATACAACATCAAAGAGAACCGCCAGAGCGCTTACGGCCAGACTATCCGGGCTTATTTCTCCGGCGGCGTGCAATTTACCGGAGAGCAAATAGCGGCTTGTATTACCGCGGGATTGATCCATGCCCGCGGGAGGATCCCCGCGGAACTGGAAAAATACCGGCAGGTGCAAGCGGTTGTTGCTAACGACGGGGGGGTAATAATAGAAAACACGTTTGCTGCCGGGCAAGGCAATGCTCCGGCGCAAAAAGACGGCGGAAATATTTCTGATATCCGGACCTGGAAAGACACGCTCGAATTTTTCAGCCGGGAGAAGGTCAGGGTGGTTTACGCCGGGAACGAGAAAATATTCGATTATCAGGAATACAAAAATATCCCCGTTTTCGCCATGCCGGTATTAATGCCGGGACAGATCGAGGATTATGCAAAACGCGAGGGGGAAGTTATAGCCCGGCTGCCGGTCCAGATGTCCCGGGAGTCTTTAGGGCGGCCGACCACGCGGGAATACAGGATCGTTTCGGATAGAAAAAATAATATATTCGCCGTCGTCGAGATCGATTCGAACGCGCCACAAAAAAGGCCGGACTTGACCCCCGGGGATATGGGAATTATCAAGAGCCTTTGGGATATTGAAAAAGCCCGTTCGGACGGAGGAAGCTTGATTGGAGAACTACGGGATGAATACCCGTTGTTCGATAAACTGGTCAGGGCCAGGGATGAGAATGCGCATTCCGGGTCCCTGGACCTTTATTACAGCCTTGCCTCCGATCCCGGGTTGAGATTAAAGAACAGGCTTTTGCTGATAATGGAGAAGGAACTGGGGATGCTCCGGACCCACGCTAATCTTATCGTGGATACCCGGACCCAGACCGGGATTTTATTCGTAGGGGACAAAGAGGTCGGGAAATCGACAATAAGCAGGATCTTGGTGGAAAATTTTTCCGGGCGTTTTCTCCTGGCGGCCGAAGATTCGGTCCTTTTAGTGGAAACCCCGCAGGGCGTTTTTGCCGGCCTTCAGGGCGCAAAACCCGTATTTTCGGTCGCCCGCGGCGAAGACGGGATGCCGCAGAAGAAGAAGCTGGCGACCGAAAGGGGTTTTGTAAGGGTCGGGAAGGTTATAGATCTTAAACTGCAGGATATTCCCCGGCATAAAGTTTCCGGTCTCGATCCGGAGCAGGGCCGGCAGGCAATAAAAGACTGGGAGAGGATAGAGCAGGAGGAAAGAGACCGCAACCGGGTGGAAAGTTTTGTCCTTGCCGATCCCCTGGTCCGGGGGCTTCAGGCCGCGGGAGTTACTGAGGTCGATGTCCCCGTTTCGGGAGACCGGGATTATGCGGGGATCGCCCGTGAAATATCAGAATTAAAAGAAGGGGGCAGGTTTGACGGCGGGATAAAGGTCGATCAGGTTGTTAACAGGTATCCGTTCATAATCGTCAACCCGTCGGGCGGCTTAAACACCCGGGACGTGAAATGGCTGGCGCGGTTGTTGCCCTTTGAGCTTAAGAACGAAAGAAACGATATTCTCCGCCGGGTGATCTTTATCCAGACCGGCGAGGAAAGCGGAGTGACTTTTTCGGGGCTGATCAAGGACACCGTTCTACTGCAGGATCTGGTGAAATTAGCGGTGTCCGTTAATGGGGCGGTAATGCCGGATATAAAGAGGGTTTTGGATTTAGACGCTTCTTATGTCCTGAATAACAATGTGATCCTGGTTAGAGCCAGGGACGATCCGGGAAGAATGAAGGATAAGCTTTTGATTATGGCGGGCGAAGAGCCTCTGGGATTTTTCGATGTCGCTCCGGAATTAACCCGGGGGATCAACGACGCGCTGGCCTCGAAAACCGGTCTTAACGACCGCCGGCCGGATAAGCCGGGTTTTGACCCGGATAAGTTTATGAAAAATGCGGTCAGATTCTGGAAAAATAAGAATCGGTCTTTGGTTTTATCCGATTTCGGGGAGGGAAAAACCGGCGGAATGGACGGCGGGACAGAAAGCGTAAGGACTCTGGACGCTCTCTGGAAAGATTTCCCGGGAAGATTTAAGAAAACGCCCGGGGCTCAGCCGGAAGATAAATTCGGCCCCCGGCATATTGAAAGGTTTAAGGAATTCGTCATGGACCGGACTTACCGGAACAGCCAGGAACGCGATAATAGGAGTAAATTCACCGATGAGGTCAAATCTTTAGCAAAAAGAGGGCGCGCTAATGTCGAAATGACCCATATTCAGAATATGCTGAATATGCTTTTTCTTTCGGCGACCCCGGAAAAAAACGAGATGATCGAAACCCTCTTGAAGCGTATTTATAATTTTGATTACACAAATGGCGGGATCACGATGAAAATGCTGGAAGAAGAGGCTTTGCGGCGGCGGGAACAGGAAAAACAGCCCGGCCCCGGGACGCGCGGTCCGGAGCGCCCGATCATCGCCAGGAAGATCCTGGATCTCTGGGCGTTAGACTGGCTGGGGGTAATAAAACTGGCCCAGTCCGGCACCGGCGAATTGCGGGTCGATGGCGTGGATCAAGAATTAATGCAAAGATTTTTTCCTGGGATCCGGTTCGGGGAAGTCATTTATGATAAACAGCTCGGCACGTTTGACCGCGCCGATAAAGGAACGCCGGAGAATTCTAAAGATCGGCAAAAAAGGTTTCTGGCGTTTCTCTTCAAAGATTTACCCCGTGATTTCGCGTTCCGGGATAAATATTCCGGAGAATTTAAGGATTCCCATGGCAAAGAGCAGGCTATTTTAGTCAACAATCTGGATTATATCCTGAAAGAGCTGTTAAAAAATTCTTATGACGGCATTGCCGCATATTTTGACCGGGATATGGGATTGGAAAAACCGGAAAGTTTCCAGGCGGGGAAGATCAGGGTCAGTATTTCCCGGGTTCAAAAATACGGCGTAAGCGCTTTAGAAATATTTGTGCAAGATAACGGCGCCGGTCCTTTCGGAGCGGCTACGGCGCGGAAGGCGCAAGCTTATAAAGAAGGGCGCAATTTATATTTTGGAAAAGAAGGGTTGGGGGAAAAAGTTCTATTGGGCGATAAAAATTCCGGGCAGGAGGGAATGCTGGCTTTTCTCTGGGGACGGGCGGGGATCAAAGAAGACGCGGAACAGGGGCCTTTTTTTGAGCGTCTTTCCGGCCCGAATAAGATCGGCGCGATAACCAGGCTTTGGATCCCGGAATCGGCTTTATCCGGGGACGGCCCCGGAAGGAATGACGGCGGGGAACGTCAGGCCTCAAATAGGGCCCCGGCGGATATACAGGTCAATAAATTGATGGGGTTGTTCTGGGAAAAATTCCTGGTGTCCTCCGAGGCGTATGAATTGTTCAGAGATGATCCCCGGGTTAAAGGGGCCGCGCCGGATAACTGGGGGAAAATTATTTCTTACGATCCCCGATATGGAAAAAGTTTCAAGGCGTTTATGAAAAGATTGGGCGGCGCTGATCTAAAAAGGATGATCAAATTCCAGGATATTGCCACCGGCCTTCCGGGCCAAGTGCTGGGAACACTTATCCGCCCCGTCCCGTACAGGGTCGGGGCTCTTAAATACATTTACAACTATAAAAGATATGATCATCGGGCGGATGCCGGGGTGACGGATACGATGATACAGACAGAGTTGCGGATAAAAGGGGTGGAGCTTTCTAATAAATACCAGATCTTAAATTTACACGCCTTGGCCTGGCTGGGATTAATAAATCTGGAACAGGGGAAAGGGCATGAATTAACAGTAATGTTAACCGAAGAAAAGAAAGTTTTATTGAAGGATTTTTACTCTCCCGGAGTTGACCTTGAAAGCCCCGACGGCGGGACGCACGCGGAAAAACTAATGGATATCCTTTGGGCAAGATTCGCCAAGGATGCTTATGGAGAAGGATCTAAAGCGCATTTGGGATTTGAGCCGCAGAACGCTGTTAAGTTCAAGGAGTTCGTCCGGGCTAAGTATCTTACTCCGGAGGGGAAGTTCGAAATCAGTAATTTTAGAGGAGGCCCGGCCAGCAAGAATATGATCTTTGGCCAGGGGATAGACGTAAACGAAGCCCGGAATGTGATCAATCAGCTGTTCTTGCTTACGGATAAACCGAGAAGGGAAGCGATCTTAAAATATCTTTATCGTTTCAACTATTCCGGCCGACGGGGGAAGCGGCCGGGCCGGGCCACCTGGACGATAATCAGCAAAGAGATAGGGATGAAAGGATATAAGCCGGTGGATTTAAAAGTGTTGGCCTGGCTGGGATTAATAGATCTGAACAAAGATCCCGAATTGCAGGTTCAAGGCGTAAAGCGGAAGGAAATGCGCGATTTCTTCCCGGAAGTCGATTTTGCGGATGGCGGAGAAGAAACGGATGCCGTTGAGCATCCGGCCGGGGATAAAGGCGGGATCGATTTTCGCGGATTGCCGATCGGCAATCCGCCGGCGGGACTGCCGGTCCCCGCGGCGATCGGCCGGCTCCCCGCAGTGAATATCGCCGACCTGGATCGGGAGTGGGAACAGATCGAGCAAATGGCGCAAAGCGAAATGGTCCCTTCGACCCAGAGGATCAGGGAATTCTTGGGGGCTTGTTGCAGCAAGGGGGAATTGGAGAAATATTCCGGCGAGGTCCTGGCCTGCATCGCGGGTATTATGCGCATGGAAGAGGAAGGCGCGAAAGCTACCGAGCCTGATTTAAAAGAGATACTGGTTTTGCTGGAATCCGGGAAGCTGGACAGCGGACTGTTCCGGGATCATTTCGAGAAGACCGTTCCGCCGGCGGCCGAGCCGCAGGCATAAGGAATAATAAAAAGGGCGAATAGGAACTGGTTTATCAGCCAAAAGTAAGCCAGCCCATCTAAAATCTCAACCTATCGCCCTTTTTGTTTTTCTGAAGCTTATCTTGTTTACATACAAGCAGTTGTGCCTGAAATTCCTCCGGGGAAACTTTTTAAATTCCCGCTTGACAATCCGGACTTGAGATGTTATATTATTTTAGATAATCAAGGACCTTTAAGCGGGCCCCGCGAGGCTTGCAAGGCGGAAAAAATGACTGGTAAAACCTTTAAAAAAGAAACCCAATCGCTGTAAAATAGAGCGGTTGGGTTATTTTATTTATGATGAAAGAAAAAGCCGTAATACTGGATCAGGAAACAATGAACCGCAGCCTGGTGCGCATTGCCCACGAGATAGTGGAGAAGAATAAGGGCACCGAGAACCTGTGTCTTGTGGGCATCAGGACCAGGGGGGTCTATTTGGCTTACCGGCTGGCCGGGTTCATCAAAAAGATCGAACAGCGGGATATTCCGGTAGGAGTCCTGGATATCACGCTTTACCGTGACGACCTGACTTTGATCGCTTCCCAGCCGGTAGTTCATAAAACCGAGATAGCTTTCGATATGGAAAATAAAAATGTGATCCTGGCGGATGACGTTTTATATTCCGGAAGGACGATCCGCGCGGCCATGGACGCTTTGATCGACCTGGCCAGGCCTAGATCGATACAGCTGGCAGTTCTTATCGACCGCGGGCACCGGGAGCTTCCTATCCGGCCGGATTACGTCGGAAAGAATATCCCGACGGCTAAAAACGAGACCGTGGAAGTGCATTTGAGCGAAGCCGACGGGATAGACGAAGTGGTTATCGTGGAGAAAAATGGGTGAAGCCGCGTGGAATAAAAAAGACCTGCTGGGGCTGGAGTATCTGAGCAAAGAAGAAATAGAGTGTATTTTAAATACGGCCGATTCATTTAAAGAAGTTACCACCCGGGAGATAAAAAAAGTCCCGGCGCTGCGCGGAAAAACCGTGGTTAACCTTTTTTACGAACCCTCCACCCGCACCCGCATTTCTTTCGAACTCGCCGCCAAGCGCCTTTCCGCCGACGTTATCAATATCGCCAGCGAGACATCCAGCGTCAGGAAAGGGGAGACCCTCATTGATACCGGAAAGAATATCGAAGCGCTCAAAGCCGATATCATCGTTATGCGCCATAATTATTCCGGGGCGGCGATGATGCTGGCGAAAAACCTGGGCATCAGCGTGGTTAACGCCGGGGACGGCTGGCATGAACATCCGACCCAGGCTTTGCTGGATATTTTTACCTTGAAAGAGAAACTCGGCAGGCTGGAAGGAATAAAAGTAACCATTGTCGGAGACATCGCCCATTCACGGGTCGCCCGGTCGAATATCTGGGGATTGACCAAATTAGGGGCCAAGGTAACGGTTTGCGCGCCCAAAATGCTTATCCCTCCCGGGATCGAGGAAATGGGCGCGTCGGTGGCTACGAATATCGACGCCGCCCTGCGCGACTCCGACGCGGTAAATGTTTTGAGAATGCAATTCGAACGCGACCAGAACAGCGCGTTCCCGCAACAGATGGAGTATTTCCTGAAATTCGGGATCACCGAGGAGCGGCTGGACCGCGCCAATAACAAGAATATCCTGGTCATGCATCCCGGGCCGATCAACCGCGGGATCGAGATGTCCAGCGAGGTGGCGGATTGCCCGCAGTCGGTTATTTTGGAACAGGTGACCAACGGGATCGCCGTGCGTATGGCGGTATTATTCCTGGTCTCCCAGGCCAGAGAAGGAAAAAGTGAAGCTGCTGATTAAGAACGGCAGGGTCATCGACCCGGCTAATAATCTTGACGATATCCGCGATGTCCTGGTGGAGAATTCCCGGATCGCCCGGGTCGCTAAAAACATCAATAACGTGGCGGATAAAACTATCGACGCGGCCGGGAAGATGGTGCTGCCCGGGCTGGTCGATATGCACGTGCATCTGCGCCAGCCCGGACGGGAAGATAAAGAAACCGTGGCTACCGGGACCCGCGCCGCTTTAAAAGGCGGGGTAACCACTGTCCTGGCCATGCCGAACACTTCCCCGGCGATCGATTCCGTGGAAAATGTCCGGCTGCTGGCAAAGATCATCAAAGATGCCGCTTGCGCCAATGTCCTGATCTGCGGGGCGATCACCGAGGATCGCAGCGGTAAAACCCTCGCCCCGATCGCCCGGTTCCGCAAGGAATCCGTGGCCGCCATTTCCGACGACGGGTCTTCGGTAGATTCCGACGAGATTTTCTATAAAGCTTTACGCCAAGCCCAGGAAAATAAATTGCCGGTTATCTGCCATAGCGAGGACAAAGCTCTCTCCGCGGGCGGGGTGATGAATCTGGGCGCGGTTTCCACCCGGCTGGGGTTGAAAGGGATCAGCGCCGAATCGGAATATAAGCGGGTCGGGCGGGATATTGCCCTGGCCGAAAAAGCCAAAAGCCGGGTGCATATCGCCCATGTCAGCTGCGCGCAATCGGTGGAAATTATCGCTAAGGCTAAGAAAAAAGGCGTAAAAGTCACCTGTGAAACAGCCCCGCATTATTTTTGCCTTTGCGAGAACGATTTATTGGATTATGATACTAATAAGAAAATTAATCCGCCTTTACGCGGCCGCGCCGATGTGCTGGCGATAAAGAGCGGCCTGGCTGACGGGACTATCGACGTTATCGCTTCCGACCACGCTCCCCATTCCATCAGCGATAAAGATATTGAATTCGACCGGGCGGAATTCGGGGTGATCGGCCTGGAAACGGAATTAGCCCTGGTGGTCACCCATCTGGTCATCCCGGGGATATTAAGCTGGGCGGAATTGGTCAAAAAGCTTTCCTGGAACCCCGCCCGGATCCTGGCTGTGGATAAAGGGACGCTGTCTTGCGGGAAAGAAGCGGACATGGTTATTGTCGACCCGTCTGAATCCTGGGTAGTTAAAAAAGAGGATTTTTTCTCCCGGTCCAAGAACTCGGCTTTTATCGGGGCCCGCCTTTGCGGCTCGGTCGAGTTCACGATCCTGGGCGGGAAAGTCGCTTATAAAGCGTAATATGGAATTCATCGCCGATTTTCATATTCATTCCAAATATTCACGGGCCACCTCCCGGGATATGGATGTAAGCCATATCGCCGAGTGGGCCAGGATAAAAGGCATAACTTTGATGGGCACCGGCGATTTCACCCATCATTTATGGCTGCAGGAGCTCAAGAATAACCTGGAAGACCTGGGCAACGGACTTTTTAAACATAAAGGGATTTATTTCGTCCTGAGCGCGGAGATCAGCAGTATTTATTCTAAAAACAACCGGGTTTACCGCATCCATAACGTGATCTTGAGCCCGTCGTTCAAAACCGTGGACAAGATCAATGAAAAACTGTCGCGCTGCGGCAATCTGGCCAGCGACGGGCGGCCTATCCTGGGGCTGGATGCCGAGGAGGTGGCCAGGATAGTTTTTGATATCGATGAAAACTGCATATTTATTCCCGGGCATATCTGGACTCCCTGGTTCTCTCTTTTCGGTTCGATGTCCGGATTCGACCGTATCGAGGATTGCTTTGGAAAACAGACCGAGAAGATTTTTGCCCTGGAAACAGGGCTTTCCAGCGACCCGGCGATGAACTGGCGGATATCGGCGCTGGACAGGTTCAGCCTGGTCAGTAATTCCGACAGCCACAGCCCGGCGAAGATCGGAAGGGAAGCGAATGTTTTTAACTGCGAGCTCGATTACCAGGCGATCCGGCAGGCGCTTAAGACGAAAGATAAAAATAAATTTTTGTATACCATAGAATTCTTCCCGGAAGAAGGGAAATACCATTTTGACGGCCACCGGCTTTGCGGGGTATGCCTTTCCCCGGAGGAGACAAAAGCCAATAACGGGATCTGCCCGAAATGTAAGAAAAAATTGACGATCGGGGTCATGAACAGGGTAGATCAGCTTGCGGACCGGCCGGATGGTTTTAAGCCTGAGGGAAGGGTCCCTTTTAAAAGCCTGATCCCCCTGGATGAGATTATTGCCGAGACCAGAGGGGTGAAAAAAGGCTCGGTAGCCGTAGAAAAAGAATATTTCAGCATCCTGGCTAAATTCGGGACCGAATTCGATGTCCTGATGAGAGCAAGTAATGAAGAGTTGTTAAAAGGGCTTCCCGCGAAAGTTGCCGAAGGCGTTATCAGGATGCGCCAGGGAAAAGTTACGCGGATCGCCGGGTATGACGGCGAATACGGGATTATCAAAGTTTTCGGCCAGGGCGGGCAGGAAGGCTTTTCCGGAGAAAAGCAGTTGAGTTTATTCTAATTCAGCGGTATAATTGTTTACATATTTAAAAATCAAGGATTTAAGCTTATGCGCCTGTAGCGCAATGGATAGCGCACTAGCCTCCGGAGCTAGTGGTACAGGTTCGACTCCTGTCAGGCGCATTAATTTATAAGTGGAGAGATTTGCCCATATAGATAGCATAAATACGGCTAAAGTGGTTTTAATATCAGTTTCTTAAGGAGGAAGTGGTGCGAGAAATCCAGAATGAGAACAAAAAGAAGGTGATCATTCTTGGCGGGGGCCCAAATCGTATCGGACAGGGCATCGAGTTTGATTACTGTTGCTGCCATGCGGCTTATGCTTTGAAAGAAGAAGGCGTGGAAAGCATTATGGTTAATTGTAATCCGGAAACGGTATCCACGGATTATGATACTTCGGACCGGCTTTATTTCGAACCATTGACCATCGAGGACATTTTAAATATAGTTCATCTTGAGAAGCCGATCGGGGTGATCGTTCAGTTCGGCGGCCAGACTCCGATCAACCTGGCTGTCCCTTTGCGCAAGGCCGGGGTGAATATTATCGGCACCAGCGCGGACAGTATCGATATCGCCGAAGACCGCAAGCGTTTCAAGGAGATGCTCAATAAACTGAATTTGCTTCAGCCGGAGAACGGCACGGCTTTTACTTTCGAAGAATCCAAGGTAGTTGCCAAGCAGATAGGCTATCCGGTGCTGGTCCGGCCTTCGTATGTTCTGGGCGGCCGGGGCATGGAGATAGTTTACGACGAGTCGGTCCTGGAAAAATTTATTACCGAAGCGGCCAGGGTCTCCGGGGAACACCCGATATTGATCGATAAATTCCTGGAGGACGCTATCGAGGTCGACGTGGACCTGATCGGAGACGGGTCTTTTTTCGTGATCGGCGGGATAATGGAACACATCGAAGAAGCCGGGATCCATTCCGGTGACTCGGCCATGGTCTTGCCGGCCTACACGCTTTCTCCTTCTCTTCTGACTAAAGTACGGGAGGCGACTTATAAAATGGCCAGAGAGCTTAATGTCGTCGGCCTGATGAATGTCCAGTATGCGATAAAAGATGAGAAAGTTTATGTCCTGGAAGTCAATCCCCGCGCTTCCCGCACAGTGCCTTTTGTTTCTAAGGTCATCGGAGTGCCGCTGGCAAACCTGGCGACCAAAGTCATGCTGGGAAAAAAGCTTAAAGATATGGGTTTTTGCGAAGAGATCGCTGTCAGCCATGTGGCGGTCAAAGAATCGGTTTTTCCCTTTAACCGCTTCCCGGGCATAGACGTTATTCTCGGGCCCGAGATGAAATCCACCGGCGAGGTCATGGGCATAGATAATGATTTCGGACGGGCGTATATCAAAAGCCAGATTGCCGCCGGACAGAATCTTCCCCGCAAAGGCAATGTTTTTATTTCGGTGCGCGACCGGGATAAGCGCGCGGTGGTTTTTGTCGCCAAGCAGCTTAAGGATCTAGGATTCCATATCTACGCTTCCGCCGGAACGGCTGCGGCTCTGGAGAAGAATAATATTACCGTTAAAGTCCTTCCTAAGCTTGGAGAAGGCCGGCCGAACGTCCTGGACCTGATGAAAGACGGGAAGATACAGTTGGTTATCAATACTCCCTCGGGCAGGATCCCCCGCCTGGATGAGACGCATATCCGTTCCCACGTTATAATGTATAACATAGCCTATACTACTACCATATCCGGAGCGCAGGCTACGGTTAACGGGATCGAAACTTTGATCAAGAAAGAGCTGAAAGTGAAATCGTTGCAGGAATATCACAAAAAGACGGCAGGAAAAAAGAAGCGGGAGAATCGAACATGCCGGAATTGCCCGAAGTAGAGACGATCAAGAGGGATCTGGAGAAAATAATCCCGGGAAAGAAAATTGTTAAAGTTCGGATCAACCAGCCGGCGGTCATCCGCCAGATATCCCCGGAAAAATTCAAGCAGGGCCTCGAAGGGCGGACAATAAAGAATATTTTACGCCGGGCAAAAATGTTGATCCTGGAATTATCCGGCGGCAAAGCCCTGGTCATCCATTTGAAGATGACCGGACAGCTGGTGTATCCGGGAGGGGGGAAGAACAGCCGGGTTGAATTCTTGCTCTCGGACGGCAAAAGCATGGATTTCAACGATCAGCGGTTGTTCGCTGAACTGCGCCTGATGGATGATTGGCGCTCCCTGGAGTTTATTAAAAATCTCGGCCCGGAGCCGTTCGATCTGGGGCCGGAAGAATTCAAGAAAATGTTCGGTTCGAAGAGAACCAGGATAAAGCCGCTGTTAATGGACCAGACTTTTATTTCCGGTATCGGCAATCTCTATGCTTCGGAAATATTGTTCCGCGCCGGGATCGACCCGGTCCGGCCGGCCGTCAGCCTAAGCGATAAAGAAAAAGAGACGCTTTTGAAGCGGATAAACGAAGTCCTCGCTGAAGCGATAAAGTCGGGAGGGTCTTCTATAGACGATTATGTCCGTTTGTCCGGGGTAAAAGGGGATTACTCCCGGCACCACCGCGTTTACGGAAAACAGGGAAAACCGTGCCCGGTCTGCGGGACTTTGATAAAAAGAACAGTGCTGGGCGGCAGGGGAACGTTTTTCTGCCCAAAATGCCAGAGGTAGGAAAAAAGATGAAAAGAAGGATCAAAATAAACGGGATAGTAATAATTGTTTCTATCTTGTTCATAGTGTTTTTTCCTCATCGCCTGATCCGGCATAGCCCGGTTTTTCTGGACGATTCCATGGAAATCCTCGGGGTCAGCCTGATCCTTCTCGGCCAGCTTTTGCGGGTTTCCGCCCGCGGGCATAAGTCGGAAAATTCCGGCAGCGGGAAACACTTGATCCAGGACGGGCCTTATTCTATGGTCAGAAACCCGATGTACCTGGGGATAGTGCTGATCGGAATAGGCACGGTTCTTTTTGTTATGGAGCTATGGGTGGCGGTGCTTTTCGGCCTTTTATTTGTCCTGCGCTACTGGGAGTTGTTCTTAAAAGAAGAAACTTTCCTGCTGAAAGAGTTCGGCCGGGAATATATAGAATATAAAAACAGGGTTCCCAGGTTATTCCCGACCGTTTCTTTTATCCTGAAAGAAGATATCCGCCGGTATCTTCCTTTAAAATTAGGCTGGTTCAAAAGGGAATCGGTGAGCATAATTATCGTTCTGGCGGCGGGGCTTCTTATCGAATTCCGGGAAGAATTAATGGAGAACGGCTGGCATGGGATCGCTCAGGAAGCTTTTACTCTTATTCTGGTGGGGGTGCTTTATTTCGGGTTTGTCCTGTTCCTGATCAAACATGATGAAGAAAAAACAGCATAAAGCGCGGATATCGGGTAATCGCCGGATCGCCGGGAATTATTATAAACTCGTTCTGGAGTGCCCTGTTCTAGCCCGTAGCGTCAAACCCGGACAGTTCCTTATGGTGAAAACCCGGGATGACGGCGGAGCACTTTTGCGCCGCCCGTTGAGCGTGCATGGCGCCCAGGCCGGAAAAGTGGAAATGCTCTATGAGGTCGTCGGCCCCGCCACCCTGGCGCTTTCCCGGAGAAGCCCCGGGCAGGACCTGGACGTCCTCGGTCCGCTGGGACGCGGGTTCGATTACCGGGCCGGCCGGGCCGCCAGCCCGGTCCTCGTCGCCGGAGGGATGGGAGTCGCTCCTTTAGTCTTTCTGGCCCAGAAGATGAAAGAAGAGAAATTGCGCGGTTCCCGGGGTAAGATCACGGTTTTATTGGGAGCCGGAAGCGCCAAGCAGGTTCTTTGTGAGAAAGAATTCAAAAAACTGGGATGCGCCGTTAAGATAGCTACGGACGACGGCTCCCGGGGTTTTCACGGACGGGTCACCGAATTGTTGAATAGCCTGTTCCCAACCATGAACTGTCAACTATCAACTATTTACTCCTGCGGGCCCGGTCCTATGCTCGATCAGATCATCCGGATCAGCCGGGAAAAACATGTTCCGGCCCAGGTTTCCCTGGAGACGCATATGGCTTGCGGGATAGGGGCCTGCCTGGGATGCGTGGTAAATACCAGGTCGGGCTATAAGCGGGTCTGTAAAGACGGCCCGGTTTTCAACGCCGAGGAATTCTAAAATGGCCATTGATCTGAGTATCAGGATCGGCGCTTTGAAACTTAAGAACCCGGTAATGGTCGCATCGGGGACTTTTGGCTATTCCGGGGAATTTTCCGGCTTCTTCGATCTGAAGAAGCTCGGCGCGGTAGTTTCCAAAACCGTGACCATAAAACCGCGGCAGGGTAATATTCCTCCCCGTACTTGTGAAACTCCATCGGGCCTGATAAATTCCATCGGGCTGGAAAATCCGGGGATAGAAGTTTTCCTGGAAAAGAAGTTGCCGCTTTTGAGAAAATCCGGAGTTCCTGTTATCGTCAGCATCGCTTCGGAAGAAACTCCTCAAGAACTGGAAATTCTGGCAAAGCGGCTGGGCAAAGCGCCCGGCGTAAGCGCTTTAGAGCTGAATATTTCCTGCCCGAACGTAAAGAAAACCCGGCTTATCTCTCAGGACCCCGAAGCTACTTACGCCGCGGTCAAACTCGCGCGCCGGGCGACCGTTAAGCCTTTGATCACCAAGCTTTCTCCCAATGTAACGGATATCACGGAGATCGCGCTGGCCGCGCAGGAAGCGGGAAGCGACGCCCTGGCTTTGATTAATACCGTGCAGGCTATGAGCATAGACGTGAGAACCCGCCGGCCGAAAATAGCCATGGTTACCGGAGGGCTCAGCGGCCCGGCTATCCGCCCGGTCGCCGTGCGCATGGTCTGGGAAGTTTGCCGCAAGGTAAAGATCCCGGTCATCGGCATGGGGGGGATATCCGATACCGGAAGCGCGCTGGAGTTTTTTCTCGCCGGGGCAAGCGCGGTAAGCGTGGGAACGATGAACTTTGTCGATCCCGGGATATCTGGCGAGATTATCAAGGGGATAGGCGAATATCTGCGCAAAAATAAGATCAGCTCGATAAAAGAACTTATTGGGGCATTAGAATGCAGGATATAAAAAATAAATTAATAGTTGCTTTAGACGTCGATACTTTAAAAGAAGCTAAGAAATTGGTTAGAATTCTTGTTCCTTATGGGATTAAGTTCTTTAAGGTGGGGAGTCAGTTGTTTACCGCCTTTGGTCCTAAAGCGGTAGAAATAGTCGGAAAAGAAGGCGGCAGAGTTTTTTTAGATCTAAAATTTCATGATATCCCTAACACTGTTCAAAATGCTTGTTATTCCGGCACCAGTTCCGGAATTGTTACTTTCGCCCCGGCTTATTCATTTATAAAAGCATGGATGAGCCTCGGACAAAAAGTAAAAGAGACTGTACAATATCCGGTCTTTATGTTAACAGTCCATACAACCGCGGGAAAAGAAGCATTACGGAACGCCGTAGCCGGAGCAGAGGCGCGGGCGAAAGAATTAAATATTCCTAGGCCGCTTATTGTCGGCGTAACAGTGTTGACCAGTGAAAACATAGGAGAAAGAACTGAAAGCGTAGTTTTAGAAAGGGCGGGTTGGGCCAAGGAAGCCGGGTTAAACGGAATCGTTTGCTCCGTGCATGAAGCCGCGGCAGTGCGTAAAGCCTACGGAGAAAACTTTATCATCGTTACGCCCGGTATTCGCCCTCCGGGATTAGCGGCTGGAGATCAGAAGCGGGTTGCCACCGCGCAAGCCGCTTTGGCCGCGGGCGCGGATTATATCGTTGTTGGGCGCCCCATAATTGAGGCCCCGGATCCTCTTAAGGCCGCCGAAGATATTGTAAAAGCTTCTTGAAAATTATTTAGAACCCCTTGATTGTATTGACCTATTTATATATAATATAGACATACGGGGGTTCGGAAATGAGATCTCTAGAAAGAATTAAGGCGGTGGTATTGCGCAAGAAAGGGTTTTCGGTTCGCGAAATCGCCCGGAAAACTCATTGCGCTAAGAGTTCGATTAGTACCTGGGTTAGAGGCATTTCTTTAACCGGGGATCAAATAAAGAGATTAAAATCTAATCAGGATAAAGGCCGGGCAAAAGCCGCAAGCCATCCTAATAGCCCAAAGCGTGTTTGGGGCAGACTGCGTCAGCAAATAAAGGATTCTGCTTTTCAAGAGATATCCCGGGCATGCCCGCTGGGTACACTTAAAGTTCTAGGAACCGCTTTATATTGGGCGGAAGGATATAAAAGATCCGAAAATATGGTTAATTTCACTAATTCGGATCCGGCGATGATAGCGTTGATGATGAAGTTCTTTAGAAAGGTATGTAAAGTTCCAGAAGATAAGTTTCGCGCAGGCGTGCATATTCATCCTCATTTAGATATAGATGCGGCCATACGGTTCTGGGCGAGAGTGAGCGGCATTCCGGTAAAACAGTTTCACCGGACTCAACTTTGCGTAAGCAAGGCGAGTAAGCATAAAATGGATACTCTGCCGCTAGGCACTTTCAGTATCATTATTTGCGATGTTAGGTTACAGTCTAGAATCAAAGGTTGGATCAGGGGGATTGAGCAGTGGTCAGATTTCAGGGCGGTTAGTTCAGTTGGTTAGAACGCTTCGCTTACACCGAAGAGGTCAGGGGTCCGAGTCCTCTACCGCCCATTTAGTTCGCAGTTAAGAGCCCGCAGTTCATCTTTGGGTGGCAGGAAAAATAAAAGTTTGCAATTGCCGGGAATTTAGGTAAAATATAGTCTCTTCTCTTAACTATGAATTATCAGCCTCTAACTGTATTTGGGGTCGTAGTGTAGCCTGGTTTAACACGTCGCCCTGTCACGGCGAAGATCGCGAGTTCAAATCTCGTCGACCCCGCCAAATCCTTCTTCACGGGATTTGGCCCTCCCCGCACGGAAATAGTTTTCTATCGCAGAATATCCCGTAAAGATGTTTATTCGTCGCTGGCGACCGCCGGTATCCTCTACCCGCCCGGTATAAAACCATTGATTTTGCCCGTATTATATGATACTTTATAGGTTAATCGGAGAATAAACATAATAAAAACATATATAAAAGCCTGCCTGCCGGCAGGCAGGGAGCGTTTCATGAAAGATGAAATGGATATCTTGCGGGAAGTCTTCAGTATTGCCGCCGGGCACGGCAGTATCGCCCTTTCCGAGATCCTGGGCCGGAAAATAACTATGGAAATGCCCGCGCTGGACATAATTTCCTCCGAGGCTGTCTTAAAACGGCTTAATACCGAGCAGGTCGTTATCAGCGTTTCCAGCAACATTCTCAGCGGCCTTAAGGGCGAGATACTTTATATCCTGGACGAAAAAAGCGCTTTTAAACTGATCGACATGTGTTACCGGACCAAGAAAGGCGATAAAAACAGCAGCCTTTTTACCGAAATGGGTTTTTCGGTCGTCAAAGAGATCGGGAATGTCATTATTTCTTCTTATGCCGGCGCGTTAAGCATGATCATGAAAACGGTTATTATCCCCTCGATCCCGACATTGGTCAGCGGCTCTATCCGCCAGGCTTTAAGCATGGCCGTCGGTCCGTATTCCGCGGAAAACCATATTCTGCTTGCGGAAGCGGTGTTTTTAGAGCCGGAAGAAAAGATATCCGGGACGATCTACCTGATACTCGACAACAAGGCGATGGAAGCTATCCAGGAAGGATGCAAGCGCGTCCTGAAAACGCTGGAGCAGGATAAATAATATGAGTCTTACCGAAGGCAACATTTTAGTGATCATCGGCGATGTCCCGACCAGGGATCTTTTGTCTCAACTGTTGATCGGGGAAGGGTACCAGGTGTATTCCTGCAGTTCCGAGTCCGAAGCTATGGAGGTCATGGAAAAGCAGTCGTTCAACCTGGTGGTCTGCGATTTCGCCGCTTCCGGCATCCGGGGAATAGAATTAGCGAAGTTCATCCGCGTCAAATTCAACCTGCGCCATTTGAGCATGATCATGATCATCGACAGCAAAGACCCGATAAATAAAATAAAAAGCATTTATGCCGGTGCCGACGATTACGTGGAAAAGCCTTTCGAGCCGGCCGAATTTCTGGCCCGGGTCAAGGCGTCGTTTGTGCGCATGACCCGGGATCTCGACGCGAACCCTTTGACCAAGCTGCCCGGGAACATTTCCGTCTTTAAAGAGTTAGATATGCGCATAAAATCGCAAACTTTATTCGCCGTCGGGTATATCGATCTGAATAAATTCAAGGAGTTTAACGATAATTACGGGTTTGAAACGGGCGATAAGATAATTTATTTTACCGCGCAGACCATCATGAAGGCCTTGAAGAAATTCGGCGAGCCCGATGATTTCCTGGGGCATATAGGCGGGGATGATTTTATATTCCTGACTTCTGTGGACCGGTGGGAGGATATATCCCGCGAGATCGTCGCGGAATTCGACAAGGGCAAGGTTGAATTCATGAGCCCAGAGGATATCGCCCGGGGGTACCTGATCGCCAAGAACCGCAAGGGCGAAGTTACCCAGATACCGCTTTTAGGGATTTCTGTATCGGTGCTCACCAACGAGTTCCGGACTTTTTCCCACGTCGCCCAGTTAAGCCAGGTGGCTGCGGAATTGAAGCATTATGTTAAAGGGCTGGGCGTAAGCGCTTACGCCAAAGACAGACGGAGAGAATAGATGGCTACCATAGACGATTTCAGGAAGCTGGAGCTGCGGATCGCCAGGATCAAAGAAGCGGCGGACCACCCTAATGCGGATAAGCTGTATGTGCTTACCATAGAACTCGGGGACAAGACCAAGCAGATCGTCGCCGGGATCAAAAAATCTTACACCAAAGAAGAATTGATCGGCCGGCTGGTCGTGGTCGTGGATAATCTCGATGCCGCGGTATTGCGCGGAGTGGAAAGCCAGGGAATGCTTCTGGCCGCTTCCGATGAGAACGGCATAGCGGTTTTAAGCCCGGATAAACCTGTCGCTTTGGGCAGCGTAGTTAAATAAGGATGGATATAATTCAGCCGGTGCCGGGCGATTTCTGCCTGAAATGCAGGGGTTGCTGCAGGTTCAGCAGCAGGGAAAGCGTCTGGTCGGTGCATTTATTGGAAGAAGAAAAAACGCGGCTGCGCGGGATGTCGGTCGAAGAAGATCCCGGGCAGGGCAATTTTGTCTGCGTTTTTCTGGGCCGCTCCGATAATAAGTGCGGGATATATCCGGACCGGCCTTTCGAATGCCGGATGTACCCGTTCGTGTTTGACCGCAAAGAAGACAAGTTCTTCCTGGCCCTTGACCTTAATTGCGCGTATGTTAAAGAAAATATCTCGCAGCCGGAGTTCAAGGACCGCGTGCGCGCCGTAATCAAGATGTCCGGGTCCCCGGAATCCCGGGAGATCCTGAAGAATAATCCGCAATTATTCCAGGATTACGACGGAGTCCTGGATCTCATAGAGCTGAAAATCTAGTTTATGGAACTAAAACGCCTGTCTCTTTCCGACCGCAAGGTCTTTGAGCAATTCCTCGGCCTGCGGGAGCATGAATTATCCGTTTATTCTTTCGCGAACATTTATATCTGGCGCAGCCTGTTCGATATCGGATGGCAGAACATCGAAGGGGATCTCTGCGTTTTCTTCCGGGACTCGACCGGTTGTTTCCTGTACCTTCCCCCGTTAGGAGAAAAAATTTCTTCTTCATCGATCGAAGAGTCTTTCCGGTATATGGATGCCGTTAACAAGAATCACGCTGTTTCCCGGGTAGAGAATCTGGAAGAAAAAGACTGCCCGGCGCTGGAGAAATCCGGCTACCGGGTGTCTCCCAAGCCCCCGGAGTATCTTTGTTCGAGAGAGCTGCTGGAGGGGCTTAAGGGGGATAGCTTTAAATCGAAACGCGCGTCGGTGAATTATTTCAATAAACATTACAGATCGCGTTATCTTGAATTCCGGCCTTCCATGTCCCGGGAATGCCTGGAACTTTATAAGCTCTGGTCCGGACAGCGCGCGTCCGTAAACAGCGACCGGGTATATTGCGGAATGCTTAAAGACTGCGCCGCGGTCTTAGAAGGCGCGCTCGCCGATTTCGATAAACTTGGCATTCTCGCCAGGATCGTGGAGGTTGACGGCAGGATCAGGGGGTTCACCGCCGGATTTGAGATCAACCGGGAAACTTTCTGCGTGCTTTATGAATTCACCGATCTTTCGGCCAAGGGTTTAAGCCAGCATATTTTTCGCTCGTTCTGCCGGGAGATGAAGAGATACAAATATATCAATATTATGGATGATTCAGGACTGGATAACCTTAAGGCCGTCAAAGATTCTTACCGGCCATCCAGGATGGTCCGGGCATTTATCGCGGACAGGAGAAATGGATAATAAGCTTATTGAAAACGTGGAATTCGTGATCTTCGATACGGAAACCACCGGTTTGTTCCCGGAATCGGGCGACAGGATCGTCGAGATCGCCGCAATGAGATTCAAGGGTGAGAAAAAGATAGCGGAGTTCAGTACGCTGGTAAACCCGATGCGGCCGGTTTCTCCGGGGGCGTTCGCGGTCAACAAGATAAGCGACAGGATGCTGGAAAACGCTCCGCCGGCCCGGGAAGTCCTGCCGGAGTTCCTGGAATTCATCAAGGGCAGCTGCCTTTGTTCTTACAACCTGCCGTTCGACCTGGGCTTTGTCAATAACGAGTTAAAGCTCTGCGGCCTTGACCCCCTGGGGCGCATGGCGATGATCGACATCCTGGCTATGGCCAGGGCTTTATTGCCTAAGATCGAAAGGCACGCTTTATGGTTCGTCGCCAGGGAGTTCGGGATAAAAGACCCGCAGCAGCACCGGGCTTTTTCCGACGTCGAGATGACCCGGGATGTTTTTTTCCGTTTTAAAATAATGCTCGCGCAGAAAGGGATCAGCGGGCTCGACGGCCTTTTAAGCCTTTTCTGCATGGACGAAAATATTTCCCGGGATATTATCCGTCAGAAAACCGCGAAGATCGAAGAAGCGATCGAGCGGGGACTGAAATTAAGGATAAAATATTTTTCGCGTTCCGGGGCGGACGTTTCCGAAAGGGATGTCGCCCCGGCCGAGATCCGCGGCGAAGGCGGGCGCGATTACCTGGTGGGCTTTTGTTTTCTCAAGAACGAAGAGCGTACTTTCCGGATCGATAATATCGTCAGTCTGGAGATAATATAGGGAGGTGGAAATATGGATGCGCTTAAACTGTTCCGCCAGGCATTGCGTCCGGCGGGATTATCTTGCGGGTTATCGGCGGTTTTTCTGCTTTCCGGCTGCCTTGCGGCGGCTAACCCCGGGGATCCCGCAGAGGCGGTCAGGAAATATGAACGGGATTACCTGTCCGCGGTCGAGCTGTATAAAAAACTCATCAGCCAGGGCCGCGACACCGGGAATCTGCGTTTCCAGCTGGGAATGCTTTATTTCGGCCGCGCCGATTTCCATGCCGCGATAGGGGAGTTTGACAAATCCGGGGATGCCCGGTCTAAAAAAATGTCGGCAATAGCTTATTATAATCTCGGGGATTATGTCGAAGCTCTTAAGATCTTCGGTGAAAACACGGTTTCGGACGCTCAGGCGCTGTATTATTACGGGCTTACCTGCGAGAAACTCAATCTTTTTGATAAGGCCCTGGAGAATTACCGTAAGGTAAAATCTCCGGAATTCAGCGCAAAAGCCGCAGAACGGCTGGTAGTTATAGAGAAACAAGGCGGGAAAACATTGATCGGGGAGCTGTCCCCGGAAACGGCCGCGGCTATCGCCCGGGCGCCGTCCGCCGCAGGTTACCCTCAAGCCGGGGCCCAGGTATTATTATGCGACGAACAGGTCCGGATCACCGCGGATAACAAGGAGATATCGGAGTCGCATTATCTGATCAAGATCCTTAATGAGCGCGGTAAAGACAGTTTTTCGGAAACCCATATTGATTACGATTCGACCTATGAAAAAGTCGAGCTGGAATTCGCCCGGACTATCAAGCCGGACGGAAGCGTCGCGGATGTGGGGAGCCGCCACATCCGGGACGTGACCAAATACATGAATTTCCCGCTTTATTCCAATGCCCGGGTATTTATTATCTCTTTCCCCGAGATCGCCGAAGGGGCGGCGGTGGAATATAAAGTCAGGATAGTCCGCAATCAACTGGTGAATAAAAAAGATTTTGTCATGGATTATCCTTTCCAGGCGTCTGAGCCGATCCTCAGCGCGGGATTTACCCTGGAAGTCCCCAAGGGCAGGGACGTTTTATTTAAGGTCATAAACGAAGAATATAATTCTTTCAAGGCGGAACCTGGACCGCGGATCGAGCAGCTGCCGGATAAGACGATCTACCGCTGGTCATTCAGGGACATCCCGCAGATAATCCCGGAAACCGGGATGCCTCCGTCGGCGGAGATCAATCCGGGCATGCTTATTTCAAGCTTCCGGAACTGGAAGGACGTTTATGACTGGTGGTGGTCCCTGGCCAGGGATAAGATGGCCCCCGATCAGGCGATAAAAGAAAAAGTCCGCGAATTGACCGCCGGATCCGCCAGCGACGAAGAGAAGATGCGCGCTATCTATAATTTCTGCGCCAAGGATATCCGGTACGTCGCCGTGGAATACGGGCAGGCGGGGTACGAGCCTCATCAGGCCGCCGACATTTTCAAGAACAAATACGGGGACTGTAAAGACCAGGCGATACTTTTAGTGACCATGCTCAACGAGGCCGGATTCCGCGCCAGGCCGGTCCTTATCGGCACCAAGGATACTTATAATCTCGACGAGAATTTCCCGGGAATGTTTTTTGACCACGCGATAGCCGAAGTCGACCTCGGCGGCCGTCCGGTATTCCTGGACGCTACCGCGGAGACCTGCTCGTTCGGCGACCTGCCTCCTTCGGATCAGGGGCGGAAAGTCTTTGCCTGCGGAACGGACGGATACAAGATAGAAAGCATCCCGTTCTACCCGGCCGGGCATAACCTGATCGTCCAGGCGGCAGACATCAAGATCAATGAAGATGAAAGCATAACCGCGCACAAGACCGTCCAAAGCACGGGAGTTTACGACCAGTCGCAAAGATACTGGCTGCTTTACACTATTCCCGAGGTGGTCAACGACCAGATCTCGGCCAAAGCCCAGGAGATCTCTATCGGGGCCAGGGTCGAGAGTTATAAGATCAAGAATCTTAACGACCTGAACAAGCCGGTGGAACTGAGCTATAAGTTCAACGGCCCGGAATACCTTATCCGGGGCGGTTCGTTAAGGATCATGCCTCAGGTCGGCAATCTGGATACGTCGCTGGTGTCCAAGGAGAGCCGCCGGTACCCGATAGATTTCGGATTTCCGGATATCAAGAGTTCCGAGTTAATTTTGCTGTTGCCGGATAATTTTATGATAAAATATATCCCGGAAAACGTCATCAAGGACAGCCCGTGGCTGAAATTCGAAGCGTCTTACCGGGCGGAGGGCGGCAAACTTGTTTTTAAGCAGAAGATAGAGGTAAAGAAGAACAAGATCGTTCCCGGGGAGTACCCGGCTTTCAAAGCTTTCTTTGAACAGCTGGCGCAATCGTTGAAACAAAGAGTTGTCCTGGAAAAGAAGGGTAACCGGGCTGACCGGATAGAAAGAAAATGAAAGAAGAAAAAATCCCAGGAAATGAACGCAGGCAATATGTAAGGCTCGATTCGGTATTCCCGGTCCAGTTCAAGATCGCCGGCCAGGGCGGCAGGGTTTTCCTTACCGACTGGATCCAGGGGTTCACCCATAATATCGGCAAGGGGGGGATCCAGCTGGAGGTTAATTCCCCTAAACCGGAAATGCTGGCGTTATTGAACGACGCGAGCAACGAAATATTCCTCCAGATCCAGGTGCCTTTAAGCCGGCCCATGGTCAACGCCCAGGCTAAAGTGGCCTGGCTGCGCGAAAACGACAGCCGGAATAGCTGCTCCGTCGGCCTGGCTTATAAACAGATAAGCAAACCGGCGCAAAAAAGGATCATGCAGTATGTCCGGGCAAAAGCTTTATTTGTGCCCGTGGTCGGCACTATTATCGTGCTGTTCGGCCTGGGGTTCGCGGTTAACGGTTATCTGAATTTCAAACTTATCCAGGGCAACCGGGCGCTGGTAGAACAGCTGATCAAGATCCTGCAGGATTCCAGCGTCGCCAAGCAGAAGATCAAACAGATCAACCGGGATAAGGACGAACTGCAATTGAAGATCGACGCTTTGCAGTTGCGCATTAAAACCGTGGAAGAAGAAAAGTCGGGCCTGGCGGAAAGAGCTAAGGCCGTGGAAGAGGAGAAGTCGGGCCTGGCGGAAAGAGCTAAGGCCGCGGAGATAAAGTCGGCGTTAAGCGTTAAAGAACTTAATGCCATAGTGGATAAGCTCGGAAAAGAGAAACTCGCTTTACAGGAGAAATTGATCGGGCTTCAGCATAAGGAAAATAAGGTCACCGAGGAATTACTTGATCTAAAAGAGAAAAAAGTCGTCCTGGAGAAAGCCAACTTCGATAAAATGTACCGCTGGCTGGTAGTCCACCAGAACCGCCGGACCGGGCTGGTGATGAGTTTCGAGGGCGACAGCGAATTGTCTAACTGGGCTTTTATTTACGACCAGGCGCTTGCTTTGCAGGTTTATGTCAATTTTTCCGATTTTGAGCGCGCCCGGGCGATGCTGGATTTTTTCAGCAGGAAAGCTAAAAGAGTCGAGGGCTTCTTCGTCAATTCTTATTACGCCGATGACGGCGAGCCCGCGGAGTATATCGAGCACTGCGGTCCGAATCTCTGGGTGGGGATAGCGGTCTGCCAGTATATCCGCAAGACCGGGGATACTAAATATCTCCGCCTGGCCGAGGATATCGGCCAGACGATGGTCAATTTCCAGGCCCAGGATAAGGACGGCGGATTGCGCGGCGGCCCGAACGTGGAATGGTATTCCACGGAACATAATCTCGACGGATACGCGTTCTTCGATATGCTTTATAAACTTACCGGAAAGCAGGTTTATCTGTTGAGCCGGGATAAGATCCTTTCCTGGCTGATCAACCACACTTATGACACGCAGGACGTCTCGATCAACCGCGGCAAAGGAGATTCCACTATCGCCACCGACACGTACGCCTGGTCGATAGCGGCGATCGGCCCGGAGAAATTGAGCGAACTGGGGATGAACCCGGATAAGATCATGGAGTTCGCCGAGGAGAATTGCGAGGTGGAGGTGAACTTTGTCCGCCCCGACGGGCAAAGCGTCAAGGTCAAAGGATTTGATTTTGCCGCCAAAAGCCATGTCGCCCGCGGGGGAGTGGTTTCTTCGGAGTGGACGGCGCAGATGATCATGTCGTTCAAGATCATGGGCGATTTTTACCATAAAAAGGGCATGGATAATAAAGCGGTCAGCTATGAAGAGAAGGCCGATGACTATATGTCCCAGTTATGCAATATGATCATTTCCAGCCCGTCGCCGTCAGGGCAGGGGGAAGGGTGCCTGCCTTACGCCTCGGTCGATTTTGTGGACACCGGCCACGGCTGGAAGACGCCTAAAGGCAAAGCTACCGGGTCGGTCTCCGGGACAGCCTACACGCTGTTCGCTTATTACAATTATAATCCCTTACAGCTTAAAGAATAGGCTATAATGAAGGTCAAGCTGCCGCGTTCTTTCCAGGCTAAACTTTTCTCCGGGATATTGCTGCTGCTGCCGGCGGTGTTCCCGGCGGCTTTTGTATTTGCCGGTGAATTACCCCGCTATGATATTACCGCTTCGGTCGATACCCGGGCGCATAAAATAACCGCACTGCAGAAAGTCGTTTTTACCAATAATACCGGGGAGCCTCTCCGGGAACTGTATTTCCATATTTACCCCCATCGTAAATACGCCAGCCGGGAAATAAGGTTCATGTATCAATACTCCGGGTATTTCAAAGCCGACCTTTTTCCCGAGGGGTTCCAGACGGGAGACCTGAGGGTCGATTCGATAAAAAGCTCTGCCGGAGATCTTTCCTATATGATAGAAGGGGCTGATCAGACCATACTTAAGGTCGATCTCGGCCAGGACCTTGAGCCAGGCGGATCAAGGGAAATAGAGATCGGGTTCAGCCTGGATATCCCCCATTGCTGGAACCGGCTGGGCTGGCACAATAATATCATTACTCTTACCCGCTGGTATCCAATTTTGAGCGTCCTGGATAAGTCCGGATGGCATAATTACCCTTTTTATATCTATCATCAGCCTTTTTTCAGCGACGCCGCATATTATAAGCTTCGGCTCAATCTGCCCGCCGGGCAGAAAGTGGCCTGCGGGGCCGCATTGAGGACGCGGGAGCTTAATCCGGACGGGACCCAAACCCTGGTCCTGGAAAACGATGAGCCGATGCGCGACCTGGCTTTAGGCATATCTCCGGATTTTAAAATCTATTCGCGCGAGGAGGACGGAGTAAAGATAAATGTCCTGTACCTGGACGATAATCTGCCTTCGGCCGAAAAGGCCGCTGAATACGCGGCCGCGGCGATGAGATTTTATTCCGCGCGTTTCGGGGAGTATCCTTATAAGGAATTCACGGTGGCCCCCAGTTATCTCGGTTTCGGCGGCGACCAGTCTTCGGGGATGATCTTTATCGACGTCCGGATGTTCAAGCTCCCGGATTTTCTTTACCGCTATTGGGATTTCATGATCTCGCACGAAACCGGCCATCAGTGGTTCTACAATATTATCGGCTCCGATGAATACCGGGAGATGTTCCTGGATGAAGGAATGAATTCTTACTGGCTGCTCCAGCACCTGGAGGATAAATACGGGTATAATGCTAAAGTCTTGGATCTGCCCAAATGGATAAGCTGGGCTGCCCCTAATTTCTCTTTCCGCGATTCTACCGCCGCCAGGTATATTTATATGGCCAAGAACGGCTACGACCGGCCGGTGATCGGGGAGCTTTCCAGTTTTAAGGAGCCGTCTTCGATATTCGCTTTGGCTTACGGCAAAGGCTCGGCGGTTTTAAGCATGCTGGAGGCGCAGACCGGAAAAGATGTTTTCGGGCGGATAATGGCGCGTTACAGCCGGGAATTCCGTTTCAAGAACGCCGGGCTGGATGATCTTATGCGGATAAGCAAAGAGGAGTCCGGCCGGGACCTGGACGGATTTTTTAACCAGTGGCTGAGGACCGATAAAAAATGCGATTACGCGGTTAAATCCGTGCGGCCGGGTAAAGTGGTCTTAGAGAATAAAGGCCGTCTGCGCATGCCGGTGGACACGCGGGTCATTTTTCAGGACGGCACGGAAATCCTGGACCGCTGGGACGGTCAGGGAGATGTGCGGGAAATAAATTCTGCCCCGGATAAAGCGGTTAAAGAGGTCAGCATCGATCCGGACAGGGTCATCGACCTCGACCTGGACCGGAGCAATAATCATTGGCCGCGTGAAATTAGATTTAAACCGGTCCCGGTATATTTTTTCCCCTGGGAGATCCCGCTTTTTCAGGACCGCGACGCGTATAACGTTGTCGCCGGGCCGTCCTGGGGCGGGTCTTCGCTGGGAGCCGCGGCCTCTTCCCAGAAGCCGTATGATAATATCCTCCGGTTGAGTTCGGTTTATGATTTTAACGGCAAAGCTTTTGATTCCCGGCTAGGCTATGAGATTGAGCATATCCTCGGCAAACAGGATAACCTGGGTTTTGAGATCTTCGATTACGATTCCAGTAAAGAAAAGAATGACTTAAGCGGGGGGAAACTTTACTGGCGCCGCGAACTCTGGCCGGCCAGTTACGGGATCTTCGATGTCAACGACCATGTCACCCTTTATCTGCTTAAAGACCGCAGGCTTGATTCTGCCGCCGGGCTTAACGGCCGTGAAGCGATAACTAATTTCCAATATACCAGGAGGGACGAGTCGATAGCCGGACTTACCGGCTCGCTAAGCCGCTGCGGACCTTCTTTCGACCCGGATTACGGCTGGAAATTCATGCCCACCGCGGAAACCGCCGGGCATTTCCTGGGCGGAAAAGAATCGTTCTGGCGGGCCAGCGCGGAACTGGAGAATTATTATCTGGTTCTTCCCAGATACCAGCAAAAGCTGGCCCTGCGCGTAAAAGCCGGGACCGGCGGCAGCGCGGATAAGAATTTATTCCAGATCGGCGGATGGGAAGGCCTGCGCGGTTACGGCCTTAAGACCATCGACGGATCGAGGATGGCCGTGGCCAGCGCGGAATACCGTTTCCCCGTATTCGATGATTTGAAGATCTATTTCCTGAATAATATTTTCTGCCTGAACAAGGTCCAGGGCGTGGCGTTCTTTGACGCCGGGAAAGCCTGGTATGATGATTTTTCCGGGCGGCCTTTCAAGAAAGACGCCGGCCTGGGTTTAAGGGCGCATTTAGGGACCGTAGGCATACTGGAAAGAACCGTTCTGCGGCTGGACGCGGCCCGGGCGATAAACGAACCTAAGGAAGGGACGCATTTCTGGCTGGGCATAAACCAGTCTTTTTAACCCGCCTGGTATATTGACATACCCGGACTTTTATGTCAGAATAGCTCCCGAATCGGGGGGAAGATGATTAACAAAAAACGTTTGATAAAACTTACGCAGTCTCTGGTCAGGATAAACTCCGAAAATCCCAGCGGCAATGAACGGGAACTCGCCCGGTGGGTCAGGGTTTATCTGTCGAAGCTGAATTTGCGGCCGCGGATCTACGAGTTCCGCCCGAAGCGGGCGAATATCCTTTTAACCATACCGGGTAAACGGCATGATAAGTCTTTATTGATCAGCCCGCATCTTGATACTGTCCCCGCCGGAGATTCCTGGAAAGAGGACCCGTTCGCGGCCAGGATCAGGGGCGGCAGGATCTACGGCTTGGGCGCTACCGATTGCAAAGGCAACCTGGCCTGCGCTTTGGAAACCATCAACAGCCTGGCCGAGGATAGAATAAAACTTGATTATGACCTGGTTTTCGCGGCCACGGCTAATGAGGAGAGCGGGTCCGAATTCGGCCTGATCAGCTTGCTGGATAAAGGCATTTTAAAGCCTACGGAAGCGGTGATCCTGGATGCCGACGATTTCGAGATCGTTGTCACCCAAAAAGGGTTGATGCACCTTAAGGTCTTGATCAAAGGCAGGAAAGCCCACGGAGCTTATCCCTGGCTGGGGATAAACGCCATAGATGCGGCGGTTAGAACGCTGGCCCGGATCAAGGACCTGAAATTCCGTTACCGCCCCAGTAAATATCTTCATCCGCCGACGATAAATATCGGGACCATCAAAGGCGGTGATAAGGTCAACGTGGTCGCGCACCATTGCGAGTTCGAACTGGACCTGCGTTTCCTGCCCGGCATGCCGGCCGGGAGCATCCTGGCCAAGGTCCGGGGAGTTTGTAAAAAGTACGCCGGGGAGCACGAGATCGAAATAGAAGGGATCCAGCAGCCGTATGCTATCGATGAATCGCACCGGCTGGTAACCACGCTTAAAGCCGCGGCCGAGCGGTCCGGGGTTAATGCCCCGGTCCGGGGGTCCGAGGGCGCGACAGTGATCACTTTCTTCCAGGATAAAAAGATCCCGGCTATTGCCACCGGGTTCGGCTCCGAAGGTCAGGCGCACATGGCCGATGAGTATGTAAAGGCCGCGAACTTGTGCAAAGGAGCGGAGATCCTGGAAAGATTTCTTAAAGATTATAAATTTTCTTAAAATCAGCGAGGTAAAAATGGAACGCGTGAAATTTTCCCGGAAGCCGAGATTAAGGAACCCGTATCTTATCGTGGCCTGGCCGGGCATGGGGGAAGTCGCTTTTAAGGCCGCAAGTTTTCTTATCGATAAGTTGAAAGCCGAAGAGTTCGCCGAGATCGAAGCCAATGACTTTTTCTTTATTACCGAAAGTATCGTCTTAGACGGGGTTTTAACCCTGCCGGAAATGCCTTTCAGCCGCTTTTATTGCGTAAAACAGAAAGGCGCCAAGAACGATCTGATCATATTTTTAAGCGATGCCCAGCCTGATCTTGCCCGGGCGGAAGAGTATTGCGCCAGTATAATCGCCGTGGCCAAAAAATACAAAGTAAAGAACGTGATCGGCTTTGCCGCAATGCCTCAGCCGGTGGATCACAGCCAGCAGCCTAATGTCTGGTTTACCGCGACTTCCGCGCAGATGAACAGCCAGCTGAAGAAATTCGACCTGCAGCCTTTGACCGAGGGGCAGATCAGCGGGCTTAACGGTTTATTCCTGGGCCTGGCCAAAAAAGCCGGGTTCGACGGGTTCTGCCTGCTGGGGGAGATACCTCTTTACACTATACAGATCGAGAACCCCAAGGCTTCTTTTGCGGTGCTGGAGGCTATGTGTAAAGTCCTCGGCCTGGAAATAAATCTGTCGGAACTGCTGGACCAGGCGCACGCGATGGAAGAGCAGATCAACGGGTTGATGGAGCATTTAAAAATGGGGCCTGTTCCCGGCCCGATAGGCGAAGATGAGATCGAGAAGATAAAGAAGACGCTCAGCCAGCTTACTAAACTGCCGCTTTCGGTAAAGGACCGGATCGAAAAGCTTTTCGTCCAGGCCAAGAATGACATTACCAAAGCCGGGGAGTTGAAATCCGAACTGGACAAATGGAGCGTTTACAAGGATTATGAAGACCGGTTCCTCGACCTCTTCAAGAGCTCCAAAGATAAGAATAATTAGTGGATAAAGAAATTAAAGTTATCGTTTTCGACCTCGGCCGGGTAATGGTTGATTTCGACCATTACATCGCCGCGCGCAAATTAGCCTCCGCCGCCGGGAAAAGCCCGCAGGAAATATTCGATCTGTTCTTCGATTCTCCGCTTATTCAGTCTTTCGAGGAAGGGAAGATCCAGCCCGGGGAATTTTTCCGGCTGGTCGGGCAGGCGCTCGGGCTGAAAATATCCTTTGAGGAGTTCCTGCCTGTCTGGAACCAGATATTTATTTTTTCCGAAGAGAATAAAGCGGTCCACGATTTGGGGAGGATACTGAAGAAGCGTTACCGCGTAGCTCTTCTGTCCAATATCAATGCGCTGCACCTCGATTATCTCAAACGCAATTTCCCCGTATTCGATATTTTTCACGATATCTTCGCTTCCTGCGAAATGGGCTGCATTAAGCCCGACCCCGAGATCTACCGCAGGGTGATTTCCAGCCTGGGGGTCCTGCCCGAAGAGATCTTCTATACCGACGACCGTCCGGAATTGATCGAACAGGCGAATAAACTGGGGATGCGCGGATTTGTTTTTAAGGGGTCCGGAAAATTAAAAGCCGACCTTGCTTCCTGCGGCGTAAGATCCGATGAAAACAGCTAAATACCAGAAAAGGTTCTACCGGGAATTCGTTTGCCCCGGGAAATTATACCGGCAGAATATCGTGGTCCGGGAAACCGACCTGGACATCCTCTGCGATAAGCCTGTAGATGCCGATTTTGTCCGCCGGCGGATCGAGGCTTACCGCCGGCAGATCGATATATATATTTGTAAAGACGAAAGATTCCTTGCCAGCCTTAAACCGGTCGAGGTAGAAACTGTTGCTCCCGCGATAGTCAAAAAAATGGCTCAGGCGGCTAAATCGGCAAATGTCGGCCCGATGGCCGCTGTCGCCGGGGCTATAGCCCAATTCCTGGGAAGAGACCTTTTACGCCGGGGCGCTAAGACCGTGATCATCGAGAACGGCGGGGACATATTCTTGAGATCGCCCAAGCCGGTAAAGATAGGGATCTACGCCGGCAGGTCCAGGCTAAGCGGCAGGCTCGCGCTTAAGATCATTCCGGGGCGCGGTTCTCTGGGGATTTGCGCTTCTTCCGGCACCGTCGGGCACTCTTTGAGCTTCGGCAACGCCGATTGCGCGATAATCCTGGCGAAAAACGCGGCCCTCGCCGACGCAGCCGTTACCGCCGTGGCCAACCTGGTCAGGGAGAGGTCCGATCTTGCCCGGGCGATAAAATTCGCCCGCTCGATAAAAGGGGTGCGCGGCGCGGTCATTATCATTAAAAACAGCATCGCCTCCTGGGGCCAGGTCCAATTCTCCCGGGATCCCGGGCGCTAACCATCACCACGCCGGGTGTGGAAATCCGCCTCCGCTCCCGGTGTGGTGGACGGTATGGGCGGTTGGCGGTGATTTTGGGAAAAATTATTTTGAAAACCGCGTTTTCCGACGAGAGAAAATTCTTGACAAAAAGCGCAGTTGTGATAAAAAATACAGTGATAATAACGTTGGATTAAATAAAATTTACGGAGGTAATTACACAAAATTGAAAAACCACTGAAGTTCCTAAAGGCTCTGGAAGTTCAAGAGCCTTTTTTTGTGTGAAAGGAAAATGAAAGTAGGGCTTACTTACGACCTCAAAACTGATTACGCTCCCCGAAAAAACGACCCGCCGGACGTTAACGCCGAGTTCGACCATCCCGACACGATCAAAGTCATTGCCCGCGCATTCGAATCCCAGGGGTTTCAGGTAAAAAAGATAGGAAATGTTTCCAGCCTCCTGGAAAATCTGGACAAGTTAGGCGTGGATATAGTTTTTAACATTTCCGAGGGGCTTATCGGCCGCAACCGCGAGTCCCAGGTCCCGATCCTGCTGGAGATGGCGGGCGTCCCTTTCGTGGGGGCGGACGCTTTAAGCCTGGGGATATCCCTGGATAAGATAATGGCCAAGAAAATATTCCTGGCCGAGGGCATCCCGACCCCAAAATTCGTGGAAATAAAGTCGCTGGACGGGCTGGTGAACCTGGAGCACATGAAGTTCCCATTTTTCGTTAAACCCCGTTTCGAGGGGTCTTCCAAAGGGCTGACCGAGACTTCCCGCGTGGAAAATAAAGAGGAATTAAAGAAACAAGTAGAACGGGTGATCACGATTTATAAGCAGCCGGCGTTGATAGAAGAATTCATCCGCGGCGAAGAATTTACCGTGGCGGTGATAGGTAACGATCCTCCGGAGGCGCAGCCGATCGTCCAGATAAGGATCGACGGGCAGTTGAACCTGAAGGATAAGTTTTATACATTCGGGCATATTAAGGACGATAAGCTGGAATATGTTTGTCCGGCTCCGATAAGCGAAGAACTTAAGGAAAAACTTTCCGGCCTGGCGGTGAGGACTTTCAAGGCGATCGAATGCTGCGATTTCGGCCGCGTCGATTTCCGGGTTGACGAAAAGGGTAATCCGTATGTCCTGGAGATCAATCCTCTCCCGTCATTATCGACCGAAGATGTTTTTATGCATATTGCCAGGGCGCAGGGAATTTCCTACGAGAAGATACTCGGCAGGATCCTGAACGCCGCTTTAAAAAGGAATAATCTGCTAAAATGAAAATAGCGTTGACGTACAATCTTAAGAAAAAAGACCAGAATAAACCCAGCGATTACTCTTCGGAATTCGATTCCGAAGAAACTATCGGCGCGATCACCTCGGCTTTGCGTTCACGCGGGCACAGCGTCCAGTGCGTGGAAGCCAGCCAGCCGCATTTATTCTCGGAATTGAAGAAAACCCGGGCGGATATAGTTTTCAATATCGCCGAGGGGGAGAACGGCAAATACCGCGAATCGGAGATCCCGGCGATGCTGGATTTCCTGAACATTCCTTATACCGGATCGGGGACGTTGTCCCTGGCGGTGGCTTTGAATAAAGCGCTGACCAAAAAGATATTGAGGGCCGACAACATACCGACGCCGCGTTTTCAGCTTTTTACTACCGGCCGGGAAGAACTGGACCCGGGATTGAAATTTCCGCTGATCGTCAAGCCTAACTTTGAAGGCTCCGCTAAAGGGATCAGCCGGTCAAACGTCGTGGAGGATAAGGAAGGGCTTTATGCAAAAGCCGGCGAGCTTATCAGGCAGTACCGCCAGGGCGCGTTAGCCGAAGAGTTCATTGAAGGCAAAGAACTTACCGTCGGGATATTGGAAAACGGGACTTGTAACATCCTGCCTATCTTGGAAATAGATTTTTCCTCCTGCGCCAGGTCCGGGGAGTTTTTCTATTCCTGGAGGATGAAGGAATTCCAGGGCGACGACAAGCAGGGGCTGACCCCGACTTTTTACTGCCCGGCCAGGCTGGACAAGGAAACCGAGAAGCTGGTTAAAGATACGGCTTTAAGGACGCACAGGGCCGTGGGCTGTTATGATATTTCCCGGACCGATATACGTTTAAGCAAAGATAATATTCCTTATGTCCTGGAGATCAATCCTTTGCCCGGACTTGACCCCAAGGAATCTAATTTCCCGATCATGGCTTATGCGGCGGGCATGAAATACGGCGATATAATCGAAACGATACTTATGAGCGCTTATAAAAGAAGGAAGGCGGAAAATGGCTAATACGACGGTAACCGATAATCAGAAGTTACTTTCGGAAACAGTTCTTCCTCAGCGCGCGGCCCGGAAGTCCCGTGATTACCAGCAGATCAGCCTCTATAAAGAAGTCAACCCGCTGGACTGGGAAGACTGGCGCTGGCAGATGAGGAACCGGGTCACTAAGCTGGAGCAGATCTCCCAGATAATCAACCTGACCCGGGAAGAAGAAGAGGGGCTGAAGAACGCCAAGGGCAGGATGGCGATGGCCGTTACTCCTTACTGGGCGACTTTGATCGATCCTGACGACCCGAACTGCCCGATCCGCCGCCAGTGTATTCCCACGCAGAACGAGTTCAGTATCAGCCCTTATGAGATGGCCGATCCCTGCGGCGAGGATGCAGATTCTCCCGCTCCGCATTTGGTCCACAGGTACCCCGACCGGGTGCTGCTTTTGGCCACCGAGGCCTGCGCTATGTATTGCCGCCATTGCACCCGCAGGAGGATGGTCGGGCACGAAGAAAAAGCCGATACTTCCGCCGATCGTTATGACGCGGCGATAGAATATATCCGCTCCAACAAAAAGGTCCGCGACGTTTTGATCTCCGGCGGGGACCCGTTGACCATGGAAGACGAGGTCCTGGAGGACCTGCTTAAGAGATTACGCGCCATCCCTCATCTGGAATTCCTGCGCATAGGCACCAGGGTCCCGGTAACTCTTCCGCAGAGGATAACCGCAGGCCTGGTTTCTATGCTTAAGAAGTATTCTCCGGTCTGGATGAGCATCCATTTCAACCACCCCAAAGAAATAACCCGGCGCACCCGTAACGCCTGCGAAATGCTGGCGGATTCCGGTATCCCGCTGGGAAGCCAGACCGTGCTCTTAAAAGGCATCAATGACCGGCCCAGCATTATGCGCCGGCTGGTGCACGAACTTCTTAAGATCAGGGTCAGGCCTTATTATATCTATCAGTGCGACCTGGTCCGCGGAACGCAGCATTTCCGCACCCCTGTCGAGGCCGGGATAAATATTATCGAGAAACTGCGGGGCCACACCAGCGGTTACGGCGTGCCCACTTACGTCATCGACGCCCCGGGAGGAGGGGGAAAGATCCCCATCAACCCTAATTACGTCATTTCCCGGGGTAAAGGCAAATACGTCCTGCGCAACTACGAAGGAAAAGTTTATACCTACCTGGAATAGGCGATTTTTGCTTGACCGGTCTTTAAATCGCTCCTATAATAAGCTTACTGGGTTCCCAATCTTTTTCCCGGGTTGAGTTTTTCAGAGCTTAAACCACCTATAAAATATATTGTTAGGATATTTGGCTTAGTTCCTTAAATACTTTCTTATATAATAAAAAGGAGTATAGAATGGATGCCAAAAACAAACGCAGCGTTATCCTACTAGGGCATGCTCAATCGGGAAAAACCAGCCTTTCGGAAAGTATCCTTTTCCGCTGTAAGGCCACCTCGCGCAAAGGTTCTATCGCCGAAGGCAATACCGTCAGCGATTACAATTGGGATGAAATAGAGCGTAAATCCTCGATCAACGCCGGAGTGATGTTCTGTAATTACCAGGACATCAGGATCCAGATAATAGATACTCCGGGCTTCTCCGATTTTTATGCCGAAGTCCTTTCCGGCCTGCGCGCCGCGGATAACGCGGTCGTGGTGATCGACGGATCGAACGGGGTCGAGTCCGGGACCGAGAAAGTCTGGGGGCTGCTGGAAGAGGCGTGTATCCCCCGGATCGTTTTTGTAAACAAGACCGATAAAGAAAACGTAGATAAGGACGGGATCGTCGAAGAGATCCGCAGCCGCCTTTCCAAGAATGCCGTGATCCTTAATTCCAGCGCGCTGGAAGAGTTGATGGAGCCGGTAGCGGAAAGCGACGATATGCTCCTTGAAAAATACCTGGCGGCGGGAAAGCTTACCCTGGAAGAACTTAACAGCGGGCTGCATAAGGCGGTCGCCAACGCTAAAGTATTCCCGATACTATTCGGCTCGGCGCTCGCGGACACGGGGATAGACGAACTTTTAAAAGCGATCAAAGACGACCTGGAGTCGCCGGAAGAGCGTCCGAACCTGCGGGTATTGCGCGGCGAGGTCAATCCTTCGGAGAACGCGCCGTTCTCCGGTTTCGTCTTTAAAAGCATATTCGACCCTTACGTCGGGCAATTAAGCCTGGTCAGGGTTTTCTCAGGCAAGCTTAGCGGCAACACTAATTTTTATAACGTTACCCGGGGCGCAGGCGAACGTTTCGGCCAGTTGTATTTATTGCAGGGGAAAGAACAGCGCCTGATAGAGACGGCATCCTGCGGGGACATTATCGCGATCCCCAAATTAAAGATCACCCAGACCTGCGACAGCCTGGCTGACCAGGCGCATCCGGCGGTGTTCGAGCCGATAGATTTTCCCGAGGGGATGATGTCCGCTTCGGTAAAACCGCGCACCCGGCAGGATGAGGAGAAAATATCCCCGGCTTTGGCCAAGCTGACCGCCGAAGACCCGACTTTCCGCGAAAAAGTCGACCCCGAGACCAAAGAAATGATCGTTTCCGGTTTGGGCGATCTGCATCTGCACGTGATGATCGGGCGGTTGAAGAAGCGTTTTAACGTAGAAGTGGACCTGGGAAAACCCAAGGTGCCTTTTAAGGAAACCATTACCAGGAGTTTCAAGGTCCAGGGCAAGTTCAAACGCCAGTCGGGAGGGCGCGGGCAGTACGGGGACGTCTGGATCGAGGTCCATCCTCTGGAGCACGGGAAAGGGTTTGAGTTCGTGGACAGGATCGTCGGCGGCGCTATACCGCGCAACTTTATCCCCTCGGCGGAAAAAGGTATCGTCAAGGCTATGTCCGAAGGGGTTATCGCGGGATACCCGGTAGTGGATATGCAGGTGGTCTTATACGACGGGTCTTATCACGACGTCGATTCCTCGGATATGGCTTTTCAGATCGCAGGGTCGATGGCTTTGCGTAAAGCGGTCCAGTCCTCCGGCCCGGTATTGCTTGAGCCGGTAATGGAAGTGGAAGTTGCTATCCCGGAAGACTGCCTGGGCGGGGTTTCCGGGGATCTGAATTCCCGGCGCGGCCGGACCCTGGGGATGGAAGCGAAAGGACGGGCCCAGGTTTTAAAAGCCAGCGTCCCGCTGTCGGAGATGTTCACTTACGCCAGCGACCTGCGTTCCTTGACCCAGGGCAAAGGAAGTTTTACCATGAAGTTCTCGCATTATGAGCAGGTTCCTTCCAAGAACGCGCAGCCCATAATCGCGCATTACCAGGAACACCATAAAGTAGAAGAAGAATAATAATAATAGCGTAACCATAAAGGAGATCCCCGGAAATGAAGATCGGAATATTAGGGACGGATATTTTTACCCAGGGTAAAGCTAATCTTGTGGACGATCGGATCAAGGCGCTTAAGACGATGTTCAATTCCGCCAAGGAGGTTTATATACAACTGGACGTGATCACCGACCAGGAAAAGATCTTCGAGGCCGACGGGATAATCGCCCCGGAAAATTCCAAACTGGATATTGTCGTCCATGACCTGGAATTCGTGGAGACCAGGCTTAGCCGCGCCTCTGATCCCGCGGAAAAAGAACTTTTATCAAGGTTCAAGGACCAGTTGGATAAAGAAGGGCTTCTTTGCGATCTGGAGGTGACCGACCCGCAGAAAGAATTGATATCCGGATATTCGCTCTGGTCGATCCGCCCGGTTTACCTGGCCAAAGAGGAAGAGATGCAGGATAAGAACAGGCTGCTTTTTAACGCCTATACTAAATTCGGGTATATCAGTTTTTTCACCGCCGGCGACAAGGATTCCCACGGGTGGAGCATCAGGAAAGGCGCGAGCGCCTGGGAAGCCGCAGGCGCGATACATTCGGATATCCAGAAAGGTTTTATCCGGGCGGAAGTCACAGGTTATAACGACCTGATCGCGGACGGGAGTCTGTCCCGGTCCCGCGCGAATAACCATGTCCGCCTGGAAATGAAAGATTATACGGTCCAGGACGGAGATTACATGGTCATCCGCACTAATAAATAAGACAGTTCATAGTCAATAGTTCATAGTTTATAGTCCGGGGCAAAAATAAAACAGCCGAGGGGAATAATGATCAAGATCAAAAGGGCATTGGTAAGCGTTTCCGACAAGAACGGGGTTGTGGAGCTGTGCGCGGCGCTGAAGAAATCCGGCGTGGAGATATTATCTACCGGCGGGACCGCCCGGGAGCTTCAGGGGAATAATATCCCGGTGACCGAGGTGTCGGATTATACCGGTTTCCCGGAAATCCTCGATGGAAGGGTAAAGACCCTGCATCCCAAGATCCATGGCGGGCTGCTCGCTTTGCGCGGCAACCCGGCGCACATGCAGACTTTAAAGGAATATAATATCGGATTGATAGATATGGTAGTGGTCAATCTTTATCCTTTTGAGAAAACCGTGGCTAAGACCGGCGTTACCCGCGAGCAGGCGATCGAGAATATCGATATCGGCGGCCCTTCGATGCTGCGTTCTGCGGCCAAGAATCATCAATCGGTAGCCGTTGTTTCCAGCCCGGAGCAATATCCGGGGCTGATCGAAGAGCTCGAAATCAACAAAGGTTCGCTCAGCGAAGAAACCTGTAAAAAACTTGCGGCCGCCGTGTTCAGGACAACCGCGGCTTACGATACCGCGATAGGTAATTATTTAAGCCGCGGTCCTGCCGGAGAAACGTTCCCCGTTTCTTTGTCGCTTCAGTTCTCCAAAGTTCAGGAATTGCGTTACGGAGAGAATCCCCACCAGAAAGCGGCTTTTTATTCCGAAGGCGGCCGCCGGACCGGGCTTGCCGGGCTAAAACAGCTTTGGGGCAAAGAATTATCTTTTAACAACATCCTGGATCTTAACGCCGCGGTGAATATGGTCCGGGAATTCCCGGACCCCGCCGTGGTTTTTCTGAAACATAATAATCCCTGCGGAGCGGCGGAGAATAAAGATGTCCTTAAAGCCTATAAGCAGGCCTGGGAATGCGACAAGCTTTCCGCTTTCGGCGGGATAATCGCCGTCAACCGCAAGATCGGCCTTGACCTGGCGAAGCTGATCGCGAAAAGCGGGTTTCTGGAATGCATTATCGCCCCGGAATTCAGCTCCGACGGGCTGGAGCTATTGAAAGCTAAAAAGAACCTGCGCCTTCTCGCTCTGCCCGGCTTATCCGGGGCCTGCGCGGGGTTCGATCTTAAACGGGTCGCCGGCGGGCTCCTGGTCCAGGAACCGGACTGTTTGACCCTTGAACCGGATAAGCTGAAAGTCGTGACAAAAAAGAAACCGTCTAAAGCCGAAATGGGATCGTTGATCTTTGCCTGGAAAGTGGCCAAGCACGTAAAATCCAACGCTATCGTCCTCGCCCGCGGCGCCAGGACTGTCGGGATAGGCGCCGGACAGATGTCCCGGGTGGACTCGGTATTCATCACTAAACGGAAAGCCGGTAAGCTCGCCAAAAATTCCTGCCTGGCTTCCGACGCGTTCTTCCCGAAAGAAGACGCCGTCCTGGAAGCCGCGAAGATGGGGGTCAAAGCCATAATCCAGCCCGGCGGTTCGATCGCCGACGAAGAGATAATCAAAGCCTGCGATAAACATAAGATCGCCATGGTGTTTACCGGGACCAGGCATTTCCGCCATTAACGCCCGGCCGAACGGAATAATATGTCCTACCTTGAAGCGATAAAATATCTGGAAACTTTCGTTAATTACGAAAAGAAAAGCGGATTTCTTTATAATGATTCGTTCAAACTTGAGCGTATAGCCGGGTTCTTAAAGATCATCGGCGATCCGCAGAATAGCTTTAAGGTCGTGCATGTCGCCGGGACAAAAGGCAAAGGTTCGGTTTGCGCTTTTGCCGCGTATATCCTGCGCGAAGCGGGGTATAAGACCGGGTTGTTCACTTCCCCCCATCTCCTGGACGTCCGGGAGCGCTTAAGGGTCCTTGAACCGCGGCCCGCGGGAAAACAACCGTGCCGGGAAGATTTTGAAGGAATGATCCTGCAGAAAGACCTGGCGGAGCTGATCGGCCGTTTCAAGAATAAAATAGATAAATACTGCGCAAACAGTAAATACGGGCCGCTATCTTTCTTTGAGGTCTATACTATCCTGGCTTTTGTTTATTTTAAAGAGCGGGAGGTCGATTTCGCGGTGCTGGAAACCGGTTTGGGCGGAAGGCTCGACGCCACTAACTCGGCCGATCCGGATATTTGCGGGATAACCTCGATCAGTTACGACCATACCGATAAGCTCGGCAATACCCTCGGGCAGATCGCGCAGGAGAAGGCCGGAATAATTAAAAAACCGCCGGCGCGCGGCGCGGGCGGGAAATTGATGGTCGTCAGCGCCCCCCAGGAAGAAGAGGTCTTGCGCGTTCTAAGGGATAAGTGCCTGCAGGAAGGCGCCTGTTTATATGAGATAGGAAAAGATATCAGGGTCGAGGAATCGGCTTCCGGAAAAGATCACCAGGCATTCAACATCCGCGGGAATCTCGGGAAGTTCAATGATCTCAAGATATATCTGGCGGGAAGGCATCAGGTTATAAATGCCGCTCTGGCGGTAAGCCTGGTATCGGGTTTATTTATCTCTTCCCGGGAGAATATAAGGGTAAGCGCGGTCCGCCGCGGCCTGGCGGATACCCGCTGGCCGGGCAGGTTCGAGCAGGTCTGGGACAGGCCGCCGGTGATCCTTGACGGCGCGCATAACGGGGCTTCAGCCCGGGTTTTAGCGGATACTCTCAGGCAGAAGTTTGCCGACAAAAAGATAACTTTGATCCTGGGGATATCCGCGGATAAGAACGCCGCGGAGATCGCCGGTGAACTATTCCCTCTGGCCCAGAGGATAATCCTGACCTGTTCCGGTAATCCCCGGGCGGCCAGGCCGCAGGACATTCTTGCCGCAGGAGAAAAATTCCTCTCCGGGAAAAAGGCCGAGTTGACCACAAGCGTGCATGAGGCGTTAAAGCTGGTCCGGAACAGCACTGTTTCCGGCAGCCTGGTCGTCGTTACCGGGTCTTTATTCGTGGTCGGGGATGCCCGGGCCATTATCAAGAACGTTCCGGATCAAGAGAGATAAGGATATGATCAGAGGCGCGCAGGCGGACACTATTGCGGCAGTTGCCACTTCTTTCGGCGAGGCGGGGATCGGGATAGTCCGCATCAGCGGAAAAGACGCCCTTAAGGTCGCCGGAAAGCTTTTTTCCGGCCGCAAGGAAACCGGGGTAACGGATTTTAAGTCTTATACTTTGCATTACGGGTGGATAATCGATCCCGCCGATAAACAAATAGTCGATGAGGTTCTTTTGAGCGTAATGCGCGGTCCGAAAAGCTATACCCGCGAGGATGTGGTAGAGATCAATTGTCACGGAGGGATCGCGGCCTTGCGCGCGGTTCTTGATCTGGCGCTGGCTAACGGCTGCCGCCTGGCCGAGCCGGGTGAATTTACTAAAAGAGCTTTCCTTAACGGCCGGATCGATATGACCCAGGCGGAGGCGGTCCTGGATATCATCCGGGCTAAGACCGATTCGGCGCTGAAGGCAGGTTCGGAACATTTGCGGGGCGATTTTTCCCGGGAATTAAGGAAGATCCGCGGGCTGCTTCTGGATCAGCTGGCGGTATTGGAGGCTAATATAGATTTCCCGGAAGAAGAGATCGGCGCTGCGGATTTAGGAGCTATCCGCGCAAAACTCGCCGCCGCCGGAAGTTCGCTCAAGTCTATGCTGGAAGGTTCCCGCCGGGCCAGGATAATGCGCGATGGTGTAAGCGTGGTGATCTGCGGCAAACCTAACGCCGGGAAATCTTCTCTTCTGAACGCGCTTCTTTGCCGTGAGCGGTCTATTGTCACCGCGATAGCCGGGACTACCCGGGATACTATTGAGGAAGTTCTGGATATAAAAGGAATACCGGTGCGGATCGCCGATACCGCCGGGATCCTTGAACCCCGGGATATGGTGGAGAGAAAAGCGATAGCCGGGGCTAAAAGGTGCATTGATGCCGCGGACCTGGTTGTCGTTGTTTTCGATGGATCGAAAGCGCTGTCTGCCGAAGACAGGCTGTTGATAAAAAAAGTTAAAAGCCGGCCTTGTCTGGCGGTGGTCAATAAGATCGACCTGAAACCGCGTATCCAGGAAGATCTGCTCGCCGGGTATTTCAAGGAAATAATAAAGATCTCCGCAAAAAAACTGCGGAATATCGGTTTGCTGGAAGACGCCGTGGCCCGGGAGATCCTCAAAGGCGCAGGCCGGTCCGAATCGGTGATGGTCGGCAATACCCGGCATATCGAAGGCGTTAAAAAAGCGCAGAAATTGATTGCCGAATCCCTGGAAACGCTGGATAATAAAGTGTCCATAGAATTCGCGGCGCAGAGCGTTAAAGACTCCGCCGGGGTTCTGGACGACATGCTTGGTTTGAGGTGTTCCGAAGATCTTTTAGACCGGATCTTCAGCCGGTTCTGCATAGGGAAATAAGAGAGGGAGCGTCATGGATAAAAAGAAGCTGGAAAAAGCGGTTAGATCTCTGCTGGAAGCTATCGGCGAAGACTCCGGGCGCAGGGACCTTGTCGCTACGCCTAAACGCGTTGCCGAGATGTATGAGGAAATATTCTGGGGAATGGATAAAGACCCGGCTGAAGAACTGGAAGTAGTGCTTGACCAGAAACATAATGAGATAGTCCTGCTTAAAGGCATCCCTCTTTACAGCATGTGCGAGCACCATCTTCTTCCTTTTATCGGCAAGGCCAGCGTCGCCTATATACCTAAAAAAGGCCGGGTTACCGGGTTAAGCAAGCTGGCCCGGGTGGTGGAGATCCTTTCCCGCCGCCCGCAGGTCCAGGAGAGGCTGACCACTCAGATCGCCGATATTATCATGGCGAAATTAAAGCCGCAGGGCTGTATGGTGGTTATTGAGGCCGAGCATCTTTGCATGTCGATGCGCGGGATCAAAAAACCGGGAACTTTGACCGTAACTTCCGCGGTAAGGGGTATATTCCAGGCGAACGAAAAAACCCGGTCGGAGACGCTTTCTTTAATGAGATGAAAAATACCATCGGAAGACCGGCGGGAAAAAAGCTGAAAAACATCCGTAATGATAGTATAATGAGTCTATGAAGGATAAACACAGTTCGGAAGTTATCTACGCGCTGGCTGATTACAAACAGCTGGTCCTGGCTTACCGGACCAAGCACGCGGAACTGGTCAGATCGCTGACTTTCTGGAAAACCTCGGCTATCTGGCTGGCGGCCTTAATGCTGACGGCAGGGTCGGTCACGTTCGCCTGGTTCGCGGCGAGCAATAAAACCAGCTGTAATAATATCAAGAGCATCGAAACTCTTAATGCCCAGGTTAGCAGCGTTTCGGAAAGGCTCTTAAAGGCGGAGAATGATCTATCCGCTGCCAGAGAAGAGATCGGCCGCAAGGATGATTTTATCCGCCTGCTGGAAAAAAACGTTTCCACTGCTTCCAAGAAGCTGCTGGAAAAGATGCTTTCCGACCAGGGAGAACAGGCAGCGTCTAAATAACAATATCAGGAGCGGCGCGTGGCGGAAAAGATCTTTGACCGCGAGCAACGAAAGTTTAAACGTTTAAGGGTCAACCTTTCGGTGATCTGCCGTTTAGCCCGGCCGGCTGCGATCAGGCTGCTGATCGGCAACAAAGAGGTCAGGGCCACTATGCTCGATCTGGGCGAAGGCGGGATCTCGGTGCTGACCAACTATGATCTGCCGAGATCAACCAGGCTGGTAATTAAATTCACTTTGTTCAAAGTGGAGAATAACGAAGTTTCTTTTTACGGCCCGGTGGATATAAAAGGAAAAGTTTGTTACAATATGCCGCTGGGCGGGAATGAATACCGGCTGGGGGTAAGCTTTAACAGGATCTCCGAAGAAGACAGGAAAGAAATTGCAACTTTTGTAAAAAACAAAACTTCTCTAAATCCCTCCTTATCGCAATAATTTGAAAGCGCTTTCAAAAAATACCCCTGCAGCTATTGAAATTATAACATTAATAATGCATAATTAATGTGGACATAAGCTCTTTAAGCTTTACTTTAAAAAAGGCGGGTCTGCGATGGATTTCGAAGACAGAAGGAATTTTGAGAGATTCAGCCTGGATTTGCCCCTAAGTTATTCCCGGGTTGACCGGCAAGAGCGCAATTATATGCACGCGCACGATATAAGCGCGGAAGGCCTGGGGGTTACTTCCGACAGCCTGCTGGCTTTGGGCACAGAGATGGATATATCCTTGAGCCTGCCTTCAATAAAGCAGGAGATCCCGGTCAAAGCTAAAGTGGTCTGGGCCAAGAAGTACGGGGAAAAAAGTTTTCGCTGCGGGTTAAGCCTGGAACAGGCGGGAGTAATGGATATCTCGACTATTCTGCGTTTTGTGCATTCCCGCAACGGCGGATGATCACTCCCAGATCCTCCGGTCCAGGCTCCGGTATTGAACCGCTTCCGAAATAAACTCAGCCGAAATGGTTTCTTTCCCCCCGAGATCAGCGATGGTCAGGGCCACTTTCAATATTTTGTCATAGGCCCGCGCCGACAATCCCAATTCATTCATCGCCGCTTTTAAGAGTTCCCCGGCTTCTTTTTCCAGCACGCAGTATTTCTTGACCTGGCTGCCGGTCATCGAGGCGTTGGAAAATATCCCTTCTCCGGCGAACCTTCGCGCCTGGACCAGCCGGGCCCGGCTCACCCTTTCTTTGATCTCCTTCGAAGATTCAGTTTCCCGCGAGGAAACAAGCTCGGAATACTTTATAGAAGGCACCTCGATATGGATATCGATCCTGTCCAGCAGGGGGCCGGATATTTTGCTCATATAATTCTGGATCTTGGTGGAATTGCACCGGCAGGTCCGGGTCCTGTCGGTAAAATACCCGCAGGGGCAGGGGTTCATGGCGCAGACCAGCATGAACCCGGCGGGAAAAGAGAATGACCGGTTAACCCGGCAGATCCTGATGGCCTGGTCTTCCAGCGGCTGCCTTAACGCCTCAAGGCAGTCCCTCCTGAATTCCGGGAGTTCGTCCAGGAATAATATGCCTTGATGCGCTAAGCTGATCTCCCCAGGCTGCGGTATCGGACCGCCTCCTGCCAGGGCGGCGTAGGAGATGGTATGGTGCGGAGAGCGGAATGGCCTGGCGGCGATTATTCCGCACCTGGGCATGATCGACCCGCCGGCCGAATGTATTTTGGTTATTTCCAGCGCTTCCTCCAGGGTCAGGTCCGGCATTATCGTGGGGATCCTTTTAGCCAGCATGGTCTTCCCGGATCCCGGAGGGCCGATCAGGATTATATTGTGCCCGCCGGAGACCGCTACTTCTAACGCTCTTCTCGCGGCATTCTGGCCTTTGATCTCGGAGAAATCAAGCTTCTGCAAGAGGTTATCCCGCAATATCTTTTCCGGGTCGATCTGGAAAGGGGGAAAGCCTTCCCGGTTATGCAGGAATTCCACGGTTTGTTTCAGGCTTTTTAAAGGCCAGGCTTTCAGACCGGAAACGATCGCCGCCTCGGCGGCGTTATCCTCGGGAAGTATAATATTTTTGATCCCGGTTTTGACTATTTTCAGGCTGACAGGCAGAACTCCTTTGACCGGGCGCAAAGAACCGTCCAGGGATAACTCGCCTAAAACGCAGAATTCCCGTAAAGAACGTGGGTCGATCTGTCCCGAAGCCGCAAGTATGCCCAGGGCGATGGCCAGGTCGAAGCCCGTGCCGTCTTTCTTGATATCCGATGGGGCAAGGCTGATGGTTATTCTTTCTCCCGGCCATTTGAACCCGGAATTCTTGAGCGCTGATTTCACTCTGACCTTACTTTCCTGTATCGCCGGGGTCGCCAGCCCCACCAGGTTCACTACAGGAAGTCCCCATGTTACATCAACTTCAGTTTCAACAAGATACGCTTCTATTCCCAAAAGCCCGCAGCTCAGAACTTTAGATAACATTTGCGCTCCTTTCGCGATTTTCCGGCTCTCACCCCGCCGTTTCTACTTTAATAGACGCCGCAGCAGGTGAAATCTCACTAAAAAACTTGCTTTTTAGGTTTCCTAGTATATAATAATAGGATTAAGAATCGAAAGAAGGCGCGGATGAAGAACGTTAAGATTATTATAATAGCTATTTTACTGGGCATTACCGCTTTTAGTGTCTATAAATACATTCTTTCGGTAAAAGAGAACAATATTTTATCCGCGAATATCCGCCAGTTGAATTCCCGGGCTCAAACCCTGGAGGAAGAGAAGAACGGTTTAACCAGGGATCTGGCGCGGGAAAAAGAAATTAAAGACGCTCTAAGCCTGGAAAATACCGGTTTGAAAGAGAATCTTGCCGGGGAACAGGAAAAGATGGCCCGGATGGAAAGCGATTTTCAGGCTTCCCAAAAGTCTGTGGAAGATCTCTCCGCTAAGTTTTCTTTGGCCAAAGCCGAGAATCGGGTCCTGAGAAGCAAAGTGCAGGACCTGGAGATGGTTTCCCGGCAGGCTAAAGCTGTCCAGGAAGAACTTCAAGCCAGAATGAGCTCTATTGATGAATTAAAAAAAGCGATCAAAGAACTGCGTAAAAAAGCGCGGGCAATGAAACTTCAGGCCGCCCGGGCCGTAAAGCGGCAGTTGCGCCTGCATATAGAAGAAAAACAAGAGATCGTCCCCGGAAACAACGGGTTCATCATTAAGAATGGGCGGGCCACTATTAACGGCGCAAACGTAAGGATCGAGGTAGAACCGCTGCCCGGGAGTTGATAATGCAGGATATTTTTACCCAGATGTACCACAATAAGATCTTCATGGTGACCCTGGTCAGCTGGGTGGTGGCCCAGTCTATTAAAGTGGTGATCGGGGTCATCCAGGAGCGGAAATTCGATTTCCGCTGGTTTGTCGGGACCGGAGGGATGCCTTCCAGCCACTCTGCCGGGGCGACCTGCCTGGCTACGGCTGTCGGGATAAATTACGGGTTTGACAGCGTTTATTTCGCCTTAGCGGCGTCTTTTTCCATCGTGGTGATGTTCGACGCCCAGGGAGTACGCCGGGCGACGGGAAAGCAGGCCCGCATTCTTAACCGGATCATGGAGGACATTTACTGGAAAGGAAAGATCCGGGAAGGGCGGCTGCGCGAACTGGTCGGGCATACTCCGCTGGAAGTTGTCATGGGCTTTCTTTTAGGAATTCTTATCGCGGTTATCGCGTATTAGTTTTCCGCGGCAAGGAGGTATGGAGTGAATAAAAAAATAATATTCGTCATCGCGGCGGCGGCGATCGCGGCTGTCCTGGTTACGGCGGTCTTTTTAAACCGTTCGGCTGCCCCGGCCGGGAACCGTTCCAATAATCCCGGTTTAAGCGCCGACGCGAAGAAACTGGAGGACAGCGGCGACCTGTTCTCCGCTTCTCAGGCTTATAAGAAGCTGATCAGCGAACATTCCGATTCCCGGGAAGTTGCCGACTGGCAGAAGAAGCTGGAGGACCTGAACATCCGGCTCCTTTTTTCTCCGGCGGTCACCCCTAACTCGGAATTATACGTGATCCAGCCCGGCGATTCGCTGGACAAGATAGCCAGGCAATTCAAGACCACGGTCGAGCTGATAATGAAGAGTAATAATCTGGCAACAGATAATATCTTTCCCGGAAAGAAAATAAAGATCTGGGTTACGCCTTTCAGCATTGTGGTCGACAAATCGCAGAACACCCTGTTTTTAAAATGCAATGAGGAAGTCTTTAAGACCTACAGCGTCTCTACCGGCGCGAATAATTCTACGCCGGTCGGGACCTTCCGGATAACCGAGAAGATATTAAACCCTCCATGGTATAAGCCTTCAGGCGGATTCGCCCCCGCCGGCAGCCCGGAGAATATCCTGGGAACCCGCTGGCTGGGATTGGATAAAGAGGGGTACGGTATCCACGGCACAACCGATCCGCAAAGCCTGGGCAAGCAGGCTACCGCCGGGTGCGTGCGCATGCTTAATGCCGAAGTGGAACAACTTTACAGCATTGTCCCCCAAGGGACGGAAGTGACCATCGTCGACTAAATCAATTAACTATTAACGACTAACGATTAACGAATATGGCCGGACTGGATTTCGAAAAACCTATTACCGATCTGGAGAAGAAAATAGCGGAGCTGAATAATTTTACCAAGGAAAAGAAGATCGATCTTTCCGCCGAGGTAAAAAAGCTCCAGGAGAAGCTGGCGGGGCTTAAGAAAGATATTTATTCCAACCTGACCCCCTGGCAGAAAGTCCAGATCGCCCGCCACCCGCAGCGCCCGTATACATCCGATTATATTTCAATGATCATGACTGATTTTGTCGAATTGCACGGCGACCGCACTTTTGCCGAGGATCACGCCCTGGTGGGAGGGCTTGCCAAGGTCGGCGATAAAAAGGTCCTGGTAATGGGGCATCAAAAAGGGCGGGACATCAAGGAAAACCTGAAAAGGAATTTTGGATGCGCCCATCCGGAAGGTTACAGGAAAGCTTTGCGGTTTATGCAGATGGCCCAGGATTTCGATCTGCCCGTGATCATTTTTATCGATACCCCGGGAGCTTATCCGGGCATCGGCGCTGAAGAACGCGGACAGGCCCAGGCTATAGCTTGTAACTTGAGAGAAATGGTGGCTGTAGCTACCCCGATAATTTCGATAGTTATAGGCGAAGGCGGTTCCGGCGGGGCTTTGGGAGTCGGAGTGGCCGATAAGGTCTGCGTCCTGGAGAACGCTTATTATTCGGTAATTTCCCCCGAAGGCTGCGCCGCGATACTCTGGAAAGACAGTTCCAAGGCGCCGGACGCAGCGCAGGCGCTTAAACTTACCGCCGAAGACCTGTTAAAAATGAAGCTTATCGACGAGATCGTTCCCGAGCCTCTCGGCGGCGCGCACCGCGATCCGCAAAAAATGGGCCAGACGTTGAAAGGGATAATCCTTGATAACCTTAAAGAATTATCTGCGGTCAAGAAAGAAGATCTCCTGGAATCCCGCTATAAGAAATTCAGGGCTATAGGCATGATCGCCTGAGCGCCGAAGCCTCTTATCCCCAATCTTTCTACAAATGTTGAAAATCGGCAGCCTGAAGTTAGAGTCCAATATTATCCTTGCCCCGATGGCCGGGGTAAGCGACCTTCCATTCCGCCAGCTGAACCATAAATTCGGGTGCGAACTGGCTTTTATCGAAATGATCAACGCCCGGTGCCTGGGCCATAAGAATAAAAAGACCGCCGGGATGCTCTCAACCGATAAATCCGATAAGCCGCTCGGGATCCAGCTTTTAGGCTGCGAGCCGGATTTTATCGAGAGGGCGATGGACGCTTTGTCTAAATATCATTTTGACGTCCTTGATTTCAACGCCGCCTGCCCGGAGAGAAAAGTCGTCCGCCGGGGAGAAGGGGCGGCACTTTTAAAAGACCCCCGGAAACTATCCGTTCTTTTGAAGCTCATTGTCAAAAAGTCTCCGGTTCCCGTGACCGTGAAGATCCGCGCCGGCTGGGACAAGGAAAGCCTTAACGCGGCGGAAGTCGCCGGTTACGCCCGGGACGCGGGGGCTGCCGCGATATTCATCCACGGCAGGACCAAACAGCAGCTTTATTCGGGGAACGTAGATTACCGTTCTATCGCCGCGGTTAAAAAAGCCGTGAATATCCCGGTCATCGGGTCCGGAGATGTTTTTTCCGCTCAGCTTGCCCGGAAAATGCTGGATGATACCGGCTGCGACGGGATATTGGTGGCCAGGGGCGCTTTGGGAAATCCCTGGATATTCGCCCAGATAAAACATTATTTAAGAACAGGGAAAGAATTGCCTAATCCGGAACTGGAGGAAATAATCCGGACTATGCTCGATCATCTGGACCTGTCGGTAAGTTTTTTCGGGCCGAAATACGGGGTGGTGATCTTCCGCAAGTTCTTCGGCTGGTATACCAAAGGGTTCCGCAAGATCCGGCCTCTGCGCGAGACGATCAGCCGGCTGAAGACCCGTAAGGATGTGGAAGACGTGATCAACCGGATATGCCTGGCCCGTAATCCCCGCCAGCCAGGTTCCTCAGTAAAATAAGATCATCGCAGAATAAGCAGGATAAAACCCAGCAGTAATACCAGCAGGACGCCCAGGAAGACCAGTTTCGATCTCGGGAAATATTTCCCTCCGCGGTTAAGGCTTTCTCCGCAGTAAAGGCAGAGGATCGCTTCGTCGTCGTAGATAGGTTTTTTGCAGTGAGGGCAGATGTATTCGCTCATGGCGACATTTTACTCCATCAATCAGTAATATGTCAAGTCACAGATAAAAATTTAGCAGGGCCTGGCAAGGCGTAGTTTCCAATAAATTAGTTTTAACGGGTCCTGTCTTGCCGTGGTTCCGCAGGGACGTTTGTCCGCCCCTGCGAGGCGGGCACCCGGCCGTATAGGATCGGCCGGTATGGCCTTTTGGCCTACTGCGCTCTGCGTCAGCCCTTCGCTCTGCCCGGCATGTATTCTCGCTGAGCAACCATGCCCGCTTTCGGGCTGACGAAGCCCTGCTCCACCACGGCAAGCCACCCGTTAAAACTAACTCACCGTACCATGCCTTGCCACCTACAAAATCTTTCTCCGGCGAAAGCATATCGTTCTCCACACCGGGTGTGGAGGTGGTTATGTTCAAGAAATGTTGCTTGGCGGGCGGTTTATTTGGTATAATATCGACAGGGAATATTTAACCGGAGGCGGGAATGAAAAAAACTTTGCTGGTAATATTGATGCGCACCAGGACGGTTTCGGCGGTAAAAGTGCAGAAAGTCCTTACCGATTACGGCTGTATGATCAAGACCCGGCTGGGGATCCACGACGGCGTCATGGATAAATGCTCGGACACCGGTTTGATAATCCTGGAATTATCAGGGGCGAGGTCCGGAATAACGGAATTGAATACACGGCTCAAGTCGATAGCCGGAGTAAAAACTAAATTAGTAGTGATCTCTCTGTGATGAACCACAAAGAAGAAGAACTAAAACGCTTATTTATCGCAGCCGGGGAAAAGCTGGCGGAGTTAAACCTGGTCTGCGCAGGCAGCGGGAATCTAAGCATGCGCCTGGACGAAAAAACCGTCCTTATTACCGCAACCGGCAGTGAGTTGGGCGGCTTAAAGCCCGGTGATATCGTAAAAACCGACCTGTCCGGCAGGCCGTGCGGGAAAGCGAAAAAACTCCCCAGTTCGGAATTGCCGATACATTTGATGATCTATAATAAATTCCCCGTGGCGGCAATTACGCATTGTCATCCGCCGCTGACTAACGCTTATTTTTCGGTTATGCCGGAACTGAAAGCTTTGACTTTCGAATCGAGATTTTATCTTAAAGACGTCCCGGTTATCCGGCAGCGCGGGGTCAATGTTACCGACCCGGCGTTGGTGATCAAGGCTCTTAAGAAAAGCAACCTGGTGGTCCTCCGGAATCACGGGGTATTCTCGATCGGGGAAAGTTTTTCCAGGGACCTTAATCCGGTCTTGATCCTGGAAGAAGCGGTCAAGGTCTGCGCGCTGGCCAGGATATTCAAGAAAGGCTCTCTGGACAGGGTGGACCGGGAAATAAAAAAGTATCTTTTATAATGAGGAATATCAAAGAATTAAGCCGTGAAGAACTGTCCGGCGTTCTGGCTTCCTGGAAAGAGCCGTCTTTCCGCGCCGGGCAGGTCATGGATTGGGTCTTCCGCAAAGGCGCCTCCGGGTTTTCCGCGATGACCGATATCCCCGCGGGCTTAAGAGAAAAGCTGGAAAAAGAATTCTCTTTTCTCAGCCTGTCCCTCGCCGCCGCGCAGGAGTCGGCCGACGGGACCAGGAAGTTACTTTTTAAACTCGGAGACGGGAAGTTCATCGAGGCGGTAAGCATCCCGGCGGACAACAGGCTGACCGGGTGCGTTTCCAGCCAGGCCGGGTGTAAATTCGCCTGCAAATTCTGCGCCAGCGGGATGTTAGGGTTCAAACGCGACCTGTCCAGCGCGGAGATACTCGACGAGGTATTATACCTTAAGAATAATTCTTCCTTGCCGTTGACTCATATAGTTTTCATGGGCACCGGGGAGCCGCTGGATAATTACGATAATGTGATGAAAGCCGTAAGGATCATAAATTCTCCAGGCGGTTTCAATATCGGCGCCCGCCGGATAACTATTTCCACCTGCGGGCTGGTCCCCGGGATAGAAAAACTGGCCGGCGAGGGGCTGCAAATAGAGCTTTCCGTTTCTTTGCACGCCGCCGATGACCGGACCAGGGACGCCCTGATGCCGGTAAATAAACGGTATCCGGTCAAAGAATTGATCGCCGCCTGCAGGAAGTATAACGAAAAGACCAACCGGCAGGTGACTTTCGAGTATATCCTCGCGGCAGGCGTGAATTCCGACCTGTCAAGCGCCAGGAGATTGTGTAAGATGGTAACCGGGCTGGATTGTAAGTTCAATCTTATCCCGGTCAACCCCCGGAAAGAAACGGGCCTGGAGGCACCTCTGAAACAGGACGCGGTTGCTTTCCGGGAAGCGCTGGCGAAAGCGGGGATACCGGTCACCATCCGCCGGCCCCGCGGCCAGGATATCGAGGCCGCTTGCGGACAATTGAGGCTGCGTTATGAGAAAAAATAGACTGATCTCCGCCGCGCTGTCGGCGGTCCTTTTCGTCCCGGCGTTATTTTACATGGGATGCACCAGGAGTAATATAACCAACCTGGAATCCAAAGGGAATAATATTGTTTGTTTCGGGGACAGTATTACCCGGGGGAAAGGAGTGGATGCGGGTCAGAGTTACCCGGCGGCTCTGGCCAGGATGAGCAGTTTTTCCGTTATCAACTCCGGGATCAACGGGGATACTTCGGCCGAGGCGGTAAAACGGCTTCAAACCGATGTTCTTGAACGGGACCCGCTTTTAGTGATCATCGAATTCGGGGGGAACGATTATTTGAATAAGATCCCTTTGGCCGAAACAGTCAAAAATATCGAAGAAATTATCCAGACGGTCCAGGCTAAAGGAGCGATGGTCGCCATCGTCGATATCAGTAATATCCTTTTTATGGGCGAATATCACCAGGAATTCAAGCGCCTGAGCAAGAAGTACCAGGCTGTTTTTATCCCGCATGTCCTCGACGACATATTTGCCAACGACCGGATGAAAAGCGACGCTATCCATCCAAACGCTAAAGGGTATAAGATCGTCGCCTACCGGGTTTACCGCGGGATCATTCCGTATCTTAACCAGAATACTATCCTGCGCGGTTCATCGAAAAAACTCTTCGATTCCTCAAAAGCGTTCCGTTAGAAGGTAAATTATAAGCATACATCCGTGGATCGAGACCGGCTATCCCGCCGCAACCTAACCGTTGAACATAATACTCAGGTTGAAGATAGGCAGAAGCACTGCTATGACCATTGTGCCGAGCACGATGCCGATAGCCAGGATGATCGCCGGTTCGATCAGCGAGCTGATGATCTTCAGGTCGGATTCTATCTCCTGCTGGTAGGCTTCGGAAAGGTCGGCAAGGATGCTGTCCAGCCTGCCTGCCGTCTCGCCTACGCGGATCATCTGGATGAAGAAATCCGGGAAAACGCTGACTTTGCCCAGGGCCTGGGAGAACGGCATGCCTTCTTTAATATCCTGCTTGACCAGTTCAAGCTGGCGGATATATTCGGGATTGGCGATCACCGGAGTGGCAATCTGGATGGCCGACATCAGGGGGACGCCGCTTTTAAGAAGAAGCGAAAGGCTGGTAGCGAAATTCGCCACCGATTGTTTATAGACGAGGTTTTTGACCACCGGCAGGCGGTACCGCAGGTACGCCGAAACGCCTTGCCAGCCGCCCGACATTCTGGCGACAATGAAATAACCGGCGGCCGCCGCAGCGATCAGGACGATCCATGATTTCCGGAAGAATTCGCTTACAGCCAGCAGCGCCCGCGTCGGCCAGGGAAGAGATGTCTGGAAATCGGCGAACATCCCCACCAGCCGGGGAAAGACGAATGTCAGCATCACGAACATGGCGCATCCGCCGACTATCACCATGAAAGCCGGGTAAGCCAGAGCCTGGCTGATCTTTGTTTTCATGTCTTCCAGGCGCTGGAGGTATATCAGCAACTGGGAAAAAGACTCTTTTAACTGCCCGGTGTTCTCGCCGGTCCGGACGATACTTACATATAGCGGAGAGAAGCATTGAGGATAGCGGGCAAGGCATTCTGACAAAGGGACGCCTTCTTTGAGGCCTTTTATGATATCGCGCAGGACCTGGCGTTCGGAAAGATCCGGCGCGTTTTGTTCAAGCATGCGCAGAGCGCTTAACAGTTCGACCCCGGCGCGGGTCAGGTTATGGAGTTTCCTGGTGAAAAGAATGACTTTCTTCAGCCCCCAGGTTTTCCCAACCGGGGAAAAGGCGGGATTTGGTGCGTTTATCGTGCGGGCCTTGTTGTTTTCGACGACGCTGACAGGGACTACGCCCTGCCGCGTCAGCTTCTCTACGGCATGTTCGAGAGAATCCGCCTCAATCTTGCCTTCAACAGTTTCATTTATGCTTTTCTTGGCTGTGTAGGAAAACTCCACTTACTCCTCCAGTTCGACCACCCTGGTAATTTCTTTCTCGCTGGTAAGCCCTTTTTTCACAAGAAGCATGCCGGTATCGCGGAGCGACCTCATTCCGCCGGCCCGGGCTTTTTTCTTGATGTCGCTGGCCGAAGCCCGGGCAATGATCATTTTCCGCAGTTCTTCGTCGACCACGAGTATCTCGTAGATCGCGGAGCGGCCCTTGAAACCGGTAGCGTGGCAGGCGGAACATCCGGCGCCTTTGCATTGCGGGCAGAAAAGGCGCACCAGCCGTTGCGCGATCAGCACCTCGAGGGAAGACGCGAGCAGGTAAGGCTCTATTCCCATGTCCATAAGCCTGGCGATCGCCGAAGGCGCGTCATTCGTGTGCAGGGTAGAGAAGACCAGGTGCCCGGTCAATGAAGAACGTATGGCCAGGTCGGCGGTTTCAGAGTCGCGGATCTCTCCGATCATCATGATATCCGGGTCGTGGCGCAGGACGCTGCGCAGGGCGCTGGCGAACGTGAGCCCGACCTTGGGCTGGACCTGGATCTGTGTTATGCCTTCCAGGGCGTACTCCACGGGGTCCTCGATGCTGATGATCTTTGTCTGGGGATTGTTCAGGCGGCTCAGGCAGCTGTAGAGAGTGGTGGTTTTTCCGCTGCCCGTGGGCCCGGTGAGCAGGATGATGCCGTGGGGCTTCTGGATGACTTTTTCGATGCGGTCGATGTCCTCCCGGGCAAAACCGATCTTGGAGAGGTCAAGCATGATACTTGAAGGCAGTATCCTGATAACCACGTTTTCGCCGAAGTAAGCCGGGATGATCGAAATGCGCAGGTTGATCTCGTTGCCGTCCTGAAGCCGGACTTTCACCCTGCCGTCCTGGGGGACCCTGTGTTCGACAAGGTCCAGATGGGACATAACCTTGATGCGCGAGATGATCGCAGGCTCGATAAGATAAATATCCTCTGGGACTTTTGTCTCCTGCAGGACCCCGTCGATCCTGTAGCGCAAATGCACTTTTGACTGGTATAATTCAAGGTGGATATCGGTAGCGTTCATCTGGATCGCTTCCGAAAGTATCTGGTTGACCAGCTTGATAACCGAAGCCCCCGCGCTTTTTTCTATATCTTCCACTCCCATCGCGTCTGCCTGCGGGGCCGCGCTTTTGCCCTGGGGGGTATCGGCGAGGATCTGGTCTATCGTTCCGGAAACCAGGTTGTAATGGCTGCGTATCGCTTCTTCAATCTCCTGCCGCGGGCATAATATCCGCTGCACCCGTAATCCCAGGTGCAGTTTGATGTCTTCCCCGAGCCATACGTCCATCGGATTGTGCACCGCGATCGTCAGGGTTTTGTTTTCCAGTTGTAAAGGCATGAATCCGTGGCGCTGGACGAAATCCGTAGGCACGGCTTTGACCGCTTCGGAAGATATCGCGATATCTTTCAGGCTTTCGTAGAACTGCAGGCCCATCTGCGCGGCCACTCCCTGAAGCAATTGCTGTTCGTTTATGTATCCGGCTTTGATCAGCTCTTCCCCGAGAATGTCTTCGGAAGGCGGGGATTTTTTTAATATCGTGTCAAGCTGTTCGGCGGTGATGAACCCTTTTTTGATCAGTATTTCGCCCAGACGGTTTTCCATAGTTTACTCCAAGATTTTTCCTAATGCTCCGATTAGATACAGCCGCGATTCGTCGATCTTATCCAGGTCGCCGCTGATGATTTTTTCGCAGCCCCATAACGTATCCTCGAGGGATACGTATGCGCCTTCCCGGTCCGAGTAGGTCTGCGCGGTGAAAAACGGCTGGGAAAGGAAATTTTGCAGTTTGCGCGCCCGGTCGAAGACGGTCTTTTCGGCCTGGGAAAGTTCCTCTTTCCCGATGATAGAAACGATCCTTTCCAATTCCTCGCATTTGTGCAGGTGGCGCATAACTTCCTGCGCAATATCGAAATGCCTCCGCCCCACTGTGGCCGGGTTGAGGAAATTCGTTGACGACAGCAGCGGATCTATCGCCGGGTACAATCCGCGCTGGACCAGGGAGCGCGAGAGGACGATAATGCTGTCCAGGTGGGCGAAGATGGAAACGACGGCCGGATCGGTAAGGTCGTCGGCCGGCACGTAGACCGCTTCGATAGCCGTAATGCTGGAATTCGGGCGGGAACGGATGCGTTCGTGCAGCTGGCTGATCTCGCTGGTAAGCGTCGACTGGTACCCTGCTTCGGAAGGGATCCTGCCCAGAAGGGTGGAAAGTTCGCCCCCCGCCTGCGCGAAGCGGAAAATGTTGTCCATGAACAGCAGAACGTCTTTGCGCTGTTCCATAAGAAGTTCGGCCAGCGCTACCGCGGTTTGCGCCGCCTCGAAGCGCGCGCCGGGAGGTTCGTTCATCTGACCGAAGATCAATATCGAGCGCTTGAGCAGGTCGGTGCGCCCGAATTCGTAGAAAAGTTCATTGCCTTCGCGGATACGTTCTCCGATCCCGGCGAAAACGCAGGTCCCGCTTTGGTAGGTGATGATATTATGTATGATCTCGAGGATCAGGATGGTTTTGCCCAGGGCCGCGCCGCCGAGCAGTCCGGTCTTGGAACCTTTCATCATCGGGAACAGCAGGTCGATGACTTTGATCCCGGTCATGACCATTTCGGTTTTTATCTCGTCTGTCTCCCTGATCTTCAGGTCGGATTGCGAAAGGGAGCGGTGGACGGGGATGAATTCGGAGAAAGACAGAGCTTCTTTATGGTCGATCGGCTTGCCCAGGACGTTGAGAACCCGGCCGCATAATTTGAACGGTTCAGCCGGGATGACCAGCCCGGATTCTTCCACGGCGACCGGCATATTCCGGCCGAGGCCGTAGGTGAAGTCAAGCGCCAGGCAGCGGCAGATATTGCCTTCCCGGTGCTCGACTACTTCAAGAACGACTTCTTTGCCGTCGGGAAGAGCGATCTTGATCAGCGAATTAAGCACCGGAGTCTTGCCCTCGAACTGGGCGTCCACTACCGAACCGTACACCGCGATTATTACGCCTTTAAAGCTTTTTTCCATAAAGCGCCCGTTATTAAATTGAACACGGCCGTTAAACGGCCCTGTTCTTTAAGTGCGGAATGATCCTGCGAAGCCTGTTTTTTACCGTCCCGTCTATGATCAACCCCTGCATATCGAGGATCAAACCGCTGATAAGGTCCGGGCTGGTAGCTTCAGTGATTACGGGAGTGAACCCGAATTTTACGGTAAGGATCCGGGATAGTTCGTCTTTTTGTTCTTTCTGGAGAGCATGGCTGGAAACGACGCTGACGGACTTTACGGTCGGGGGGAATTGATCGGGCGGGAGTTTCTCGATCTCCCGGAGAACATCGTTAGTGAACTCGACGTGGAGGGCTTGCTTGTTCTCCTCCGTGAATACTTGCCGGATCATCTCGACCGCAAAATCAAGGCTCTGGTTGTTCAGGGTGGTCAGGGCGGCTTCTTTAAGCCTGTTCACTTCATCATTGCCCTGAATGACTATCCTTTCGACCTGGCCTTTGGCGTCTTCTTCCATCTTCAGCCGCAGGAGAATGCCGTCTTTCTTGGCTTCTTCGATGATCTGGGCCGCTTCATCCTGCCCGCGTTTTACTTCGGCTTCCCGTTCTTCTTTGGCGAGTTTAAGTTCGTTGGCAAGCTGGGCTTCTTTAACCAGGTTCTCCTCGTGCAGCGCGTTGAGCCTGGCCAGCGCCGCATTGAGATTCCGGGAAAATAAGAACCGCAGAAGAAAAATAAATGCCGCGAAAATGACGCCCTGAATGACGATGAGCTGGATTATCATTGTTTACCGGATGAACAGTTTGTGAGCGATCGGCATATTGCTTCCTTGATGAGCGAGCCCGTTCTACGGGCGGGACGGCCTGTTTTTTAGCCGGCCGTAAAGGTAATAACGAAACACCTCCGTCGGAATAACCTTGGTGCCATTATACATTTTTAAGCAGATAGTGTCAAGTATAAACGCCGTGCCGCTTCGGATAATCCGGCACGCCGCTTGAGGATTTTATTTTAAGGCGCGGTTTTAGGAAAAATAACGGGGGATCTGATGATGCGCGCAAGAGCCGGAAAAAATTTTCACCGTATCACAGCACATGCGTATATTTAAAATGTATTGACAAAATGTAAGATATGATATATTATTTACTGTGATTTATAGTAATTACTATAAATACTTGTAAATTGATATTAACAGGTTATCCACAGCGAGGAGGAAGTGATGGCGGTAAGGCTTATTGCTCCCGAAAAAATCGTAAAAGAATACAAGATTTCCTACCAAACACTCAATTATTACACCAATCTCGGGCTCCTGGTCGTTAAAAAGAAGGAAGGAAACGGCCGTTTATACAACGCGAAAGAGGTCCGCGAGTCCCTGGAAAAGATAGGGAAGCTTAAGAACAAAGGGTATTCGTTGAAGTTGATCTGCGATATCATCAGAGAGCAAAGATGAGTTATTTTAACGTCTTAGGTTTGAGCAAGGAACCGTTCTCTACCAGCCCGGACCCGGAATTCTTCTATGAATCCAACGAGCATAAAGCGGCGCTTACCCGCCTGCTTATAGAGATCCGGCTTCGCCGCGGCCTGTGCATTATCCTGGGGGATGTCGGGACCGGAAAAACGACTCTTTCGCGTAAACTCTTCCAAATGCTGGGGGAACGGGCGGATATGCTTTTTTATATGATCATGGACCCTACTTTTCACAGCGAGGAGCTGTTCCTTGAATCTTTGATCCGCGCTTTCGGGCTCGAACACGACCTGGGGCCGGGGAAGACGATACTGGATTACAAGGAAGCGATCAAGAAATTCCTGTACCAGAAGGGGGTGGAGGAGAATAAGACCGTTGTCCTGGTGGTTGATGAAGCGCAGAAGCTAAACCCTATGTCGCTGGAGATCTTACGGGTTTTGTTGAATTATGAGACCAATGAATTTAAACTTTTACAGCTGGTTATATTCGGGCAGATGGAATTATTGCCGCGGATCAAGGAGATAAAGAACTTTGTCGACCGGATCGTCCTTAAATACGTATTGAATCCGCTGGGGGAGCAGGAAACCCGGGATATGATAATGTTCAGGCTGAAACAGGCCGGGTTTGACTCCGGGCGCGCTCTTTTTACCCAGGAGGCTATCGGCGAGATCCAGAAGTTCAGCCATGGCTACCCCCGCAGGATAAATTTATTGTGCCATAATGCGTTGCGGATGTTGATCACCGAGAACAAAACTGCCGTTGACGGCGGCATGGTGCGCGAAGTGGTCGCGCGTAACGCGCATTGATATTATGAATAAAGAATCCTCCGACGAAAAACTTTTGAAGCTGATCGAGGGAAATGCCGAAGCCCGGCACCTTCCCCGCGTGGGGATCAAGCTTAAAGGCCCGGCTTTATTCCTTCAACCGAAATTCCAGATGAAGTTCCGGTTCAGCCTGTCCGGACTGAATAAGATGCTTTTCCTGGCCGGTCTTATTCTGACAGGGGTTTTTATATATCGCAGCGTGTCGGCCGAAAAAGTGATCAACGCCGATCTTTTTATGCCGGCCGGCACGGGAAAAAGCGGTCCGGCGAAAACCAGGGTGAGCGGGGACCGGACGCTGCCTCTCCCGGAATATCTTGCCGTGATCGATAAACGGAATATCTTCCTGCCTTCAGGATCGATGCGCAAAGTAGATGATGAGGAAGCCGCCGAAAAGACCGCGGCGCAGTTTGAAGCTGTTGAAAAAGAGTTGAAACTTGTCGGCATCATCTGGTCGGATGAGCCGGAAGCGATGATCGAGGACCAGACCGATAAAAGGACATACCTGGTAAAAAAAGGCGATACGGCGGGCCAGAAGCAGTGCAGGATAAAAGAAGTCCGCCGGAGTTCGGTGCTGCTGGAGGTTGAGCTGGGCGGACAGGCAAAGGAATGGGAATTGCGATGAAGAAAAACGTTATTGCGCTTTTTTGTTTTCTGTCCCTGGTTATGACCGCGGCCCGCGGCGAAGACGCCGCAGCGCCGGTCCCGGCCCCGCCGGCCGCTACAGCAAAACAAACGGGGGAAAAAATATCCCTGGATCTTAAGGGCGTGGATATTAACGAACTTTTTAAGATCCTTTCCTTGAAAAGCGGGCTTACCATAATCTGCACGCCGGAAGTCCAGGGCAGGATAACGGTATTCTTGAACAACCTTAGTTTCGAAGACGCGCTCGACGTTATTATGACGATACAGGGGCTGGCCTGCGAGAAAACGGGTAATGTCGTTAAAATAATGACCGCGTCCGAATACGAGAGGTTGTTCGGCAGGAAATTCGGCGAGAGGAAGAAAGTCAAGACGATCAAGCTCTCTTACGCAAAACCTGCGGACGTCGCCAAAGTGATCACGTCGCTTAAATCGGAAATGGGAAAGATCATCGTGGATGAATCTTCGGGGACGGTGGTGTTGATCGATACTCCGACTTTCCTTGAAACGATGTCAGCCGCGATAACGGAACTCGACCAGCCGCTGGAAACCGCGGTGTTCGACGTCAATTACGCGCAGTCGGCGGACATTAAGTCGCATTTGAACGAATTGGTCACCCAGGGGGTCGGGCAGGTGATCATCGACGCGCGTAACAACAAAGCGATCGTGACCGACCTGCCGCAGAGGCTGGCGAAGATAAAACGGCTGATGACGGAGTTTGACGAAAGCAGCCGCCAGGTCCAGATCTCCGGGGAGATCGTCCAGGTAACTTTGAATGACGAGAACCAGAGCGGGATCTCCTGGGAAAAGATCTTCAATGAAAAGAATTTTAGCGGCCTGGACATTGTAGGGAATTTCTCGGTGAGCAATTCGTTGTCCAGCTATGGCAAGCTTAGCGTGGGAACACTCAGCGCTAATGATTATTCCGCGGTGATCACCATGCTTCAGGAGTATGGCGATGTTACCATCGTTTCCCGGCCGCAGATAGTAGCGGTGAATAAAGAAGAAGCGAAGATCCTGGTCGGGGCGCGGGAAGCCTATGTGACCCAGACTTTGAGCCAGGCTTCGAACACTACGGTTACCGCGGAAAGCGTCCAGTTCATCGACGTGGGAGTTAAGCTGGTGGTCGTGCCTACGATCGGAAAGGACAGGTTCATTACCATGAAGATCAAGCCCGAGGTGAGCTCGGTGCGCGAGACTTTGAAGACTTCCTCCGGCAGCCAGGTTCCCATAATCGAGACTTCAGAAACGGAAACGGTGGTCAAGGTCAAGGACGGCGCGATGATCATGATCGGCGGATTGATCCAGAATAAGAACAGCGAAACGACCGCGGGTTGGCCGGTGCTGTCAAAAGTTCCGGTGCTCGGAAGCCTGTTCAGATCTAAGGATAAATTGAAGAAAAAGACGGAATTGATCATTTTCCTTTCCCCAAAACTTATAAGCGGCGATTCCTCCGAGGAGAAAGGAGAAGGAGACACATGAACTGTCCGGCGCGGAAAATAGCGGGTTTTCTCCTGGCCCTGTTTATCGCTGCTCCCTGGGGCGGCGTTTCCGCTCTGCCCGATGAGCAGGCCGCGGAAACTCCGGGGAAGAATGCCGCCTTAGAAAAAGCGCCCGCCGCATCTTCGAGGATATCCCTGGACCTTAAGAATATCGATTTGATGGAACTGTTGAGGATACTCTCGATCAAAACCGGCAAGACTATCGTGCCCAGCAAGGATATTAACGGAAGGATCACCACTTTTCTTAATAATGTTACTTTTGAAGACGCCCTTGATATCATCCTGGTCAGCCAGGGTCTGGCCTGCGACAGGAAGAACGATATAGTTTACATCATGACCAACAATGAATACAAATCGTTAACGGGGAATAATTACCGTGAACCCCGGAAAATGGTCACCATCAAACTTAAATACGCCAAGCCGGCGAATGTTTTTAACGCTATCTCCCAGCTTAAATCGGACATAGGCAAGATCGTTGTGGATGAAGCGTCCGGCACGATCATCTTGATAGATATCCCGGGTAAACTGGTGCAGATAGAAAAGGCGGTAAAGAATATAGACCGGCCTTTGGATATGACGGTTTATGACCTGAATTACGCCAAGCCTTCCGACGCCAAAGCCCAATTGACCGCGGCTATTACTCCCGGCACCGGCGAGGTCATTATCGATGAACGCAGCGGAAAAGCTATCGTATCCGACCTGCCTCAGAAGATGCATAAGATAAACCGGCTGGTCAAGGAGATCGATGAAGAGACCAGGCAGGTTTTCCTGGAATGCGAGATAGTGCAAATTACTCTCTCTGATTCTTTCCAGCGGGGGATCAACTGGGAAAAGGTCTTTAATCAAAAGAATTTTAACGGCCTCGATCTGGTCGGTAACTTTACCGTAAGCAGCACGCTGTCTAATTACGGCAAGATCAACGTCGGCACGCTGGCGTCGAATAATTACACGGCAGTTATCAATTTCCTGAATTCATACGGAGAAACGCGCATCCTGTCCCAGCCCAGGATATCCATCGTTAATCACGAGGAATCCAAGCTCATGGTCGGAGTTAAGGACGCCTACGTTACCCAGACGCTCAGCCAGGGGAGTTCGACCACGGTCACCTCGGAGCAGGTGGAGTTCGTGGATGTGGGCGTGAAATTGAACGTTACCCCGACCATCAGCAAAGACGGTTTTATTATCATGAAGATCAAACCCGAAGTAAGTTCGGTGCAGGAAACTCTTACGACCTCCCTGGGCAGCGTTATTCCGATCGTCGAGACATCCGAGGCCGAGACCGTGATCAAGGTCAAGGACGGAACGATGGTCATGCTGGGCGGGCTGCTCCAGCGCACCAACTCGGATACCATCAAAGGCGTTCCTGGGCTTTCCAAGCTTCCGTTGATAGGTTCCTGGTTCGGCAGCCGGGAAAAGGAAAAGAAGACTACCGAACTGGTAATTTTTATCACCCCGCATTTGATCAGGGGCGATTCCAGCCAGCGGTCCCCGGAATTCGACCAGTATATTTCAGGCCCCGCAGTTTTTGACCGGCTCCGCTCGGTGCGTATTTCCGACAGCCTCGACCGGTTCGAACAGGCGGCGAAGAACGAGCCCGGGAAGATATCGGACCAGGACCCGTTCAAGCGGCTTGAAGCCAGGGATAAAGCCGTAATGGAAGAATTTTCCGCGCAGAACGGCGACGAGGATCCCGCCGGAGCCGACGGATCCTTCGCCCAGGGCGGGATCGCGAATGCTTCCGCTCAGGACGGAGGCTCATATTTTCCCGCCCCGGACCGGAAAGGTCCGGCGGGGAAAGAGCAGGGGGCCGGGGAATGAATTTATTAATGAAATCTGGGGAAAAACGGCTGCTGGCCTCGTTTGCTCTGCTGATTCTCATTACTGTTTGCATCGGCGCGGCCGCTATCGTCGAGATACAAAGCCTCAGCCGAAGGATGAACCGCCTGGCTACGCATAACCTGGCGCTGGAAAAGGCCGTGCTGGAAATGAGGGTCAATAACGCCCTGTATGCCGCAGGCATCCGCAATTACGTGTACTGGAAAGTATCGCGTTACCTGGGCGCGGCCCCGTCCGCCGGGCCGGGCGCAGTCGCCGAAGCGGCGGCAGGATTCCGGCGTCATTTGAAAGCCTATAGCCGGAACGTTTCCAACAGCCGGCAGGCGGCCTGGAGCCGGGAGATCAAGGTTTCATTCGACGAGCTCGACGGCCTGGGCCGGCGCATCATCGACCTGGTAGACGAAAAAGACTCCGGCGTTCAGGGCCCCGCGGTGAAAGACTTGATCATGGTATTCGAGAACAGGCTTTATAAACTCGAGAATTTCCTGGATAAGACGGTCCGCCTGGATAATCTTTCCGAGATCGAACAGGAACTGGCGCTGGCGGAAATCGACCGGCAGAGGTCGCTTGTTTCGCTTGTGGTCTCGCTGGCGGGCGCGGTATTGATCAGCTGGCTGATCGCGCTGTCCGTGCTGCGCAGAAGGATGCAGGAGCGCGTTTACCGCGAGAAACTGTTCAACCGCATGGTAAATCTTGAGGAGAATGAGCGTAAGAATCTTTCGGCGGAGATCCACGATCAGATGGGGCAGGAATTGAGCGTTTTGAAGATATCCCTCGGGCTGGTCGAGCAGAAAATGGGGCCGCAGCCGGCGGAAGTCACGGAGTGGTTCGCTAAAGCCAAGGAGGCGGCCGCGAAACTCCTGAAGAAAAGCCATAATATCGCTTACCTGCTGCGCCCGCCGTCGCTGGATGATATCGGGCTTATTGAAAGTATCGACGAGCTGCTTTTGGAATACAGCCGCCTGACCGGTGTAAAATATGAATTCGAGAAACCCAGGGAAGGGATCATCCTGCCTCCCGAGCATGACCTTCTTTTCTACCGGCTGTCCCAGGAACTCCTGACTAACATGGCTAAATATTCGCAGGCCAAGAACGTGAAGATCGGGTTCCGGAAAGATTCCGGGAAACTTGAATTTTATTACGAAGATGACGGAAAAGGATTTAATTACGATATGGCTTCCAACAGCCCGCGCCGGCGCAAAGATGATAATTCCGGGATGGGGCTTGTAGGCTTGAAGGAACGGGTGGAATTGATGGATGGGATGATGAGGGTGGAAACCGCTCCGGGCAAAGGCATGAAAGTAACCGTAACGATAGGGGCGTAACGGATGACCAGTATATTGATAGTCGACGACCATGCTATCATCCGGGAAGGCATCAAAAGCGTGCTCGCCGGACAACCCGGGTATAAAGTTTGCGCCGAGGCGTCCAACGGGCAGGAGGCGCTTGACCTGGCGGAGAAGCATAAACCCGATGTCATCCTGCTGGATATCTCTATGCCTAAGATCAGCGGCCTGGATATTCTTGACCGGATAAAACGGGTATCGCCGCAGACGAAGATAATCATGATCACCGTTCACCAGATGGGCGCTTATGTGCTTAAGGCTTTGCGCCACGGTGTGAACGGGTACATCAATAAAGAGAACGTGGTGGAAGAACTTATGCCGGCATTGTCCCGTTTAGACAGCGGTAAAACTTATTTGGGCGCAGGCGCTTGCGAATACCTCGCCACAATGATGAGCGGATCCGGCAAAGACGGCCTGACGTCTGCGAAACTGCTTACCGATAGGGAACAGGATGTGCTCCGTCTGACAGCCGGCGGAAAAACGGCCAAGGAAGTCGCCCAGATCATGTCCCTTAGCCGCAGGACCGTGGAGAATTATAAAAATTCGATCCTCAAAAAGCTAAATTTGCATAAAACCAGCGAGTTGATCAAATACGCGGTTGAGCAAAGGATGGTGGGGACAGAGTAATGTATGCAACGGAATCGAGTAGTTTGTCCATTGTTGTTTGTCCCGCAATAGGTTATATTTAGATAGAGAAAAGCTTTACGGAAGAATAAATTATTTCTCAGGCGATGAAAATACGAATGAACAGAAAATTCGCAGTTTCGATTATCGGGATCTTGATCCTGGGATTTCAACCTTCGGCCCAGGCTGAGAATGAACAATCGGCGCCTTTGGTTTTTACCTATAGCGCAAAAGGACCGGGTATCGTAGATTCTCCTGTTACGGTAACCTCGGGAGCGATCACCTCTATCGGTTGTTCCTGGGAGTCCGAAGGCGAGGTGCGGGTGGAGGTTAGCGCCAACGGCGGCGGGTCATACGCTGCGCTCTACAATGGCCAGATTATCAGCGATGGGTTCATTCCGGGGAACAGGTTGTGCTTCCGTGCGAAGCTTGTTACCGGCAGTATCCTGACCGGCGTGACCCTGGGGTACAAAGATACTTCCGGCGCGAACAGGATGTACCGTAACAGTAAATGGAATAATTTTAAATATAAAAAACAAGTGGAGATCACCGGCACAGGCGAGGACCTTTTTAACTGGCCGGTCAGGATACAAATAAAGACGAATCTTTATTCGGAGAAAGGGATCACGGGTAATTTCCGGGATATCCGGTTTGCCGGAGAGGACGGGCAAAGGGAGCTTAATTATTATCTCGAGAAAGTCAACTTGAACGACGGCCTGCCTGTGTCCGCCGATTTCTGGGTAAAGATCCCCCAGGTGCCGGGAACAGGTTGTTCGCTTATATACGCTTATTACGGAAATCCTGTTGCGGCGGATGGTTCTGACGGGGCAAAAGTTTTTCCTTTTTTTGACGATTTTAACGGCGCCGCGGTTGACATTTTGAAGTGGGATGTCCGGCCGGGGTTAGATAAAAGATGCGACGTGTCCGGCGGCTGGCTGGAATTGGCGGAATGTTCCATCGTTTCCCGTTCGTTCAGGATCCGGAAAGGGATCATCGAGTTCAAGGCGAAAGCGGACAAAAATACCGCGATACAGGCGATTGTCCGGGGCATAGCTTCCGGCCGTTCCGCGTATCCGCTGGAGCAGATAGTTTATTCTTCGGCGTACCCGGGAGCGGAACACGCCATAGCGGTTAACGATGTAGCCAAGCTTAACGCCGGCAGTCCGATCAAGCCGCTTACGGAGTACATCTACCAGGCAGTGCTTGACCAGTCCGGGATAATCTTTGAGCGTTACAGCCCTGAATACGAGAAGCAGGCTGAAATACGGTTCCTGAATATGGATAGCGCCGATGAGGGATACATCGGGCTGAAAGCCGCTGCCGACCTTACGGAGAAAGGCAGCGCCTATTTCGACTGGATACGGGTCCGGCCGTACGCCGGATCAGAGCCGGTCGTTGCGCTTAACGAGAAGAGGGAATGACGGTATGAATAAAATGTTACTGATGATTTCCGGCATTTTGTTATTGTCCTGTCCTCAGGTATACGCAAGCCCTGAATCCGTAGGTTATTATTCCGCATCGGTATGGAGCGCCGACGGCCGGGGCGATTTTACTTTCAAGGGTAACGGCGAACCGAGGACCTGCGTGATCAACGCTGACGGCGAGGTTGAATCGGCGGTCACCGGATCGTATGAGCCGGCAAATACTATAACCGCCGAAGCCGTTGCCGATAAGATCACCGCATCCTGGGATTCTTCAGGGATCGTGGACCTTGAGGTCAGCGCCGACGGAGGGCTTACTTACGCGAAAGCCGTCAACGGGGTCCCTGTCGCTGTTTTTGCTCCCGGTAAACAATTGAGATGGAGAGCCGGCCTGGGGCAGGATAGCGTGTTGCGCGAGGTGCGGTTGAAATATACTTCGTCCACCGCCGATATCCGTTCGTTCGGTTCCCCCGAGTTGAGCGGCTTCAGCAGCCGCAAGAGAATAACGGTCACCAACGAAGGACCGGAAACCCTGTTTAATTACCAGGTAAAGATCCGTATAAGCAAAGGCCTGTATGACCGTAAAGCGATTGCCCGCTCCGGCGCAACGCCTGCGGATGTCTATCTTGGCGACGGAGTCCAGGCATTGTTCCCGGATATCCGGTTCACTTCCGGAGACGGAGAGACTGCGCTGGGGTATTACGTGGAAACGGTTTCGGAAACAGCCGGCCAGCCGTACGCGGATGTCTGGGTAAAGGTCCCGCAGATACCCGCGGGAGGGGTGGATATTTACCTTTATTACGGCAATGCGGATGCGGCAAGCGCTTCTTCCGGATCCGCCGCGTTCGAATTGTTCGACGATTTTCCGGGAGTGAATATCGACGCGGGCCAATGGACGGTAACTAAGCAGGACAATGGCGCTTATTCTGTCGCCGACAGCTGGCTGAAGCTGTCCCGGGCATCGATCACCCATAAAAAGATAAAACTGAATTCCGGGGTGATCGAATACGCCTGCAAGGACAGCAGCGGAAATACTGTTATCAAAAAAATCACTTCGGTGTCCGACGGCTCTTATGTTTCTCTGGATCCCGGGGCCGGGGTTGTCGAATGCGATTGGCTGCGGTTGAGGAAAACGGCTTCGATCGCACCCGGGATCGCCGAGTCCTGCCGGACTGAAAAGGAAGAGAAGGTCGAGATGCCTGTTTTTATAAATACGACGGTAAAGAAGAACGGCGACCTGGCTTTGAAGAACACGGCAATAGCCGGTACATATAGGAGCGCTTTTTGCGGGCTGGGAAGCGTTCCCCGGATATTCACTCCCCATGTCGACCTGGTGAATAACGCGCAGTTCCCCGCGAAAGTCGGCGTTTCGTTCAACGGCGGGACCGATTTCCTTGACGGCATCGAGGATGGCGCGACCTATTATGCTTCCCAGAAAGATTTTGTCGCCGGAACTACACTTGTGTGGACGCTTAGTTTATCCGAGGGGGCGGCGCAGAATTCCGCATCGGCGGAGCTGCGCGGGATAGTTTTTGAATATACTCCGGGTAAGATCACCGTGGTCTATCCCAACGGCGGCGAAACCCTGCCGACGGATACGCCGGCGGCGGTGCGCTGGAGCGCGGACGATTATAACAGTTCTTTCCCGATGAAGATAGAATATTCCGCGGACGGCGGAAAGAATTATACGCTGGTAGCTGACAGCGTCGCCAATACCGGGACTTATTCCTGGCAGGCCCCTGCGGCCGGGTCAAGCCGCGGGATCATTAAGATATCGGACAGCAAGGACAATACCGCATTCGACGTGTCGGATAAGGTTTTTCACCTGGTCAAAGGGCCGGGAGATTATATCGGCGGCAAAGGGAACTGGCATAACGCGTCCAATTGGGGGTCGGGTAAAGTCCCGGATCTTTCCACCGACGTGAAACTGGAGAACGGGGCCCTGGTTTACGCCGATAAAGAAGTAGCTTTCAAGAGCCTGGTGATCGGAGACGGGGAAGGCAAGAGTACTTCTATCTTGATATTAAGGAGCACGATCAATCCCGCCAGCGGAGATATCACTATCCGCAAGGGAGGGCAGCTTTTCCAGGAAAGCAAATTATCTTTGGAGATAGCGGGGGACCTGACCGTGCAGGCAGGCGGCGTATTTATCCATTCAGGAAATAACAGCGATCCGGCTTATGAGATCAACCTGACCGCTAAAAATATATTCCTGGCGGCTGACGGCTTGATCTCCGCCGACGCTAAAGGATATGCCGGCGGCGCGGCGCGCAATTCCGGGAAAGGCAAGTCGGTGGGGGTATATGACAGGCAAAGCGCGGGCACCGGCGGAAGCCACGGCGGCGCGGGCGGCGGTTCCAAGGGCACGGAGGGCGCGCCGTCCAGTTATGACGCGTTGATCGGGCCATCCGAATTGGGCAGCGGCGGCGCAGGCGGCAAATTAGGCGCGGGCGGCGCGGGCGGCGGGGTGATCAAACTGGTTTCGCGCAACGAATTTTCTATCAGCGGTAGCATAAGCGCTAACGGCGCCGACGGGCAGAGCGGAAAGAACGGCGCGTCATCGGGCGGCGGCGGAGCGGGCGGCAGTATTTATCTTATCGCCGTAACATTCTCGGGTAAAGGCGCCGTGATCACCGCTGCCGGAGGTTCCGGCCACAGCGAAGGAGGAGGAGGCGGCGGCGGCAGGGTATATATCCAGGGGCAGAAAGGCGAGGTCAAAGGGACGATCAATGTCAACGGCGGCGACGGCTTTAAAAAAGGCAGCGCCGGTTCGATCGTCTTCAAATAAGATATGGCAAACTATTCGAGAAGGATGTCCAATATGAGAAAACGCACAAGAAGCATGGCTCCGGCACTGCTGGGTTTCTTCATTGGTGTTTCCTTCTTGCTCCTTTCTTCTCCTGATGGATATTGCGCCGTGGACCTTACCATTACCAGCGATACTTCCTGGTCGGCGGGTACCTATATATATAATAACCTGACGGTAAGCAATAATTCCACTCTTACTCTTCAATCCGATACTACCGGCGGCACCGGAGTGATAATCCAGGCTGCCAATATTACTATTGCCAGCGGCTCGAAAATATCGGCTACCGGGCAGGGGTACAGCGGCGGATCAGCGGGATACAGCGGCAGCGGAAGCGGCATGGGCGCAGGTTCAAGTTCGGGCGGCGGCGGCGGCGCGGGTTACGGCGGCGCGGGCGGCGCGGGAGCTTCCGGCGGCGCCGGCGGAAGCGCTTACGGGTCGGCGGATGAACCGGTCAGCCTTGGTTCGGGCGGCGGCGGCGGCGCGTTAGGCGCGGGCGGCACAGGCGGCGGCGCGATAAAATTGAATGCCAGTAATACTATTACTATCAGCGGTTCGATCGAGGCTAATGGCAACAACGGCGTTTCCGCGGCCGGCTCAGGCGGCGGCGGCTCGGGAGGCAGTATATTTATAGCCTGCAACACGGCCGCGGGCAGCGGCGGGATATCCGCTAATGGCGGCGCGGGCGGCACGACCGCCGGCCTTGGCGGCGGCGGAGGAGGCGGCAGGGTAAAACTTTATTACAGCAGCGCATCTACTTATACCGGGACCGTTTCCGTCAGCGGCGGCACCGGAGCGACAGCCGGCAGCGCAGGGACAAGTTCAACCGTCCAGTCTACCGTCGCTTCATATTCCATAACCGCGACCACCCCGCAAGCGGCCAATGTCGGCTGGAGCGAAACAGTATCCGCACTCGATGCGTACGGGAATTTAGTTACCGGGGCCACGAATATAATATGGTTCGGGAACCAGATGTCCGCCACCGGCGGCACGATCACGACCGACGGGGATTACACTGTCCATACTTTTACTTCAAGCGGGACCTTTACGGCCGCTGAGGATGGCAACGTGGATGTATTGGTTGTGGGCGGCGGCGGAAGCGGCGGGAATCACAGCACGACTAACGCTAACGGCGGCGGCGGCGGCGGCGGGGTGATCTATAAAATTTCTTATCCTGTTACTGCCGGAGCATATAGCGTAGTCGTGGGAGCCGGCGGCGCGGCGATCTCTAATCGCGTCACCAGCTGCGGTAACAACGGGCAGGATTCTTCTTTTGGCTCACTGGTCGCGCTCGGCGGCGGCGGCGGGGCAACGACGGGAAGCACGGCCAGCGCGTCCTCCGGCGGAAGCGGCGGCGGCGGCGCCACAAACGGAGGCCCGGCCGGCGTATCTATTCAGACTGACGGTTATGGAAATCCCGGAGGCGCGGGTTTGACTGGCTGGACCGGCGGCGGCGGCGGCGGGGCCGGCTCTCCCGGGATACCCAGCACCAGCGGCTCATTCCCGAGCGGAAATGGCGGCCGGGGTATAGCATGCGCGATAAGCGGAACAACTGTCTACTATGGCGGCGGCGGCGGTGGTGGTGCCAATAGTTCTGAGCACGCCGGAGATGGTTATGACGGCGGCGGCCGCGGATGCGGCACTACCGCTTATTATAGTTACAATTCTTATCCGGTCGGGGTCAACTCGGCGACAGGAGGAAGCTCTACCCCTACGGCGCTCGCCAATACCGGCGGCGGCGGCGGCGCGGGTTCTTATTGGGCGTCCAGCGGCGGCTGGAGCACCGGATCCGGCGCCGGCGGTTCAGGCATCGTAATAGTAAGATATAAAAGTAAGGCTATCAACAATCTCAAATATTACAGCGATAACACTTATTCCGTAGAAGCCGCAAGCACTACTCTTGCTGCGGGCCAAGCGACTATTTATGTTAAAGACAGTGTTCCGGAGACGTGCAATGTCAGTGTCTTTGACGACGCGTCTCATAAAGGCCAGAGCGGGGATATCGTGGTGGAAGCCCCGGGTTCATACGCGATCACCGCTACCAGCCCGCAGACTATAGGGGTTGGCTGGATTGAAACCGTTACCGCTAAGGGGGCCGGCGGGAATACGATGACCGGCGCCACCGGCACTATAGCCGTGACCAACACCGGGTCCGCTAAGTTCTATACGGACAGCAGTTATTCTACTCTTGCCGGCATAGGATACAACTACCGGCGGTTAATAAACATTACCGGTTCTTCGGGAGCGGGAACTAATTATCAGGTTAAGATCAAGGTTGGAGAATCTTCCGGTTCCAGCGGCGCGGATTTTAACCTGGGCGGGCACGCTTTGAATTTCCCTAATGACATCCGGTTCCTGGATAACGACGGTATAACGCAGCTTTCATACTGGAAGGAAAGTATCGCCGGCACCGCTCCTAACCGCACCGTGACATTCTGGGTTAAAGTAACGGAGGACCTGGGGTCCAACCAGTCAATTTATATTTACTACGGAAAAAGCGGGGATGCCACGGCCAGCAACGGGGCGAATACATTCACGGCTTATGATTTTAAAGTCCGGGCGAACAACTCGTTTCTGTCTTTAGGCGCAGAAGCGTCTTATGTCCTGAAAGCTGACGGGACAGCCTGGGCCTGGGGGCGTAACGCCGAGGGACAGCTGGGAAATGGAAGCACGACCGATCAGCCTGTTCCCGTCCAGGTGTCAGGTCTGACCGGGATCATTTCGATAGCCGGAGCGCCTCAACACGCTATGGCGATCAAATCCGACGGCACGGCCTGGGCCTGGGGGTATAATGCCAGTTACGGCCAGTTGGGAGACGGAACGACGACCAACAGAACAACCCCGGTGCAGATCTCCGGATTGACTAATGTGATATCCGTGGGCGGCGGACAATATCACAGTCTGGCGTTAAAGAGCGACGGGACGGTCTGGGGCTGGGGATATAACAATTACGGTCAGGTCGGCGACGGGACTACTACCACGCGGAGCACCGGTCCGGTCCAGGTCACCGGCTTGAGCACTAACGCGGTGGCGATAGCGTCCGGGTATCAGGGGGGATACGCGTTAAAGAGCGACGGGACGGTCTGGGGCTGGGGATATAACAATTACGGTCAGGTCGGCGACAGCTCGACCACCAACAGGAGCGCCCCGGTACAGGTATCCGGTTTAACTAACGTGGTGGCGATAGCGGCCGGATGGAGCCACGCTCTGGCTTTGAAGTCCGATGGCACGCTCTGGGCCTGGGGTTATAACGGCAACGGCGAATTAGGAGACGGGACTACTACTAACAGGACTATTCCCGTGCCTGTATCATCTTTGACCAACGTCGTCGCTATAGCGGCCGCGTATAACCATAACCTGGCGTTAAAGAGCGACGGCACTGTCTGGGCCTGGGGATATAACGCATACGGGCAGTTGGGAGACGGTGCTACCGCTAACCGGCTTATTCCATACCAGGTGTCGAGTTTAAGCAATGTGGCTGCTTTATTCGGAGGCGGCCAGGGGTACCATAGCATGGTCCTGAAAACCGACGGGACGGTCTGGGCCTGGGGATATGACAGCCGGTGCCAGGTAGGAGATTCGTCCTGCAGTAATAAGTATACTCCGCTCCAGGTGTCTAACTTAAACTTAGGCGGCAGACTGGATAAGACCGGCGGGATCTTTACCCAGCCTAATTTTATCACCGCGCCCATTGATGTTTATTTTTTGCGCAAATACTCCGCGTCGGAACCGGCGCTGGGAACGGTCGTTGCTGAACAATCTGCTGCCGGCGTGGCGGCTGTTTATAATTTATCCGGCGGCCAGGCTACGCTATATATTAAGGATAGCACTGCCGAAACTTTCACTATCGCCTGTAATGACGCCAACAACAAGACCGGCGCCAGCGGGCCGATTACGGTTAATGCGAGCAGTAGCGGGTATTTCTTGATCAACGGCATCGCCGATCCGGTTGCCGCAGGGACGGCATCAGATGTTACGGTTACCCGCAAGGATGGTTCCGGTAATACGCTTGTCACCTACACGGGGACGGTGCATTTCAGTTCGAGCGACAGCCAGGCGGTGCTGCCTGAGGATTACACGTTCGTGGCGGGGGACAGCGGGACGCATACCTTTAGCGGAGGGGTTACATTAAAGACGGTAGGAGAACAGACGGTGTCGGCGGCGGATACCAGTGACGGGACGATCAAAGGGACGCAAACGGGGATCACGGTAACGGCGGATTCGACAGTTGCGTCCTACAGAGTAAGCGCGACGACGCCGCAGGTGGCTGGGACCGGCTGGACGGAGACAGTGACGGCGCTGGACAGCTACGGCAACGCGGTAACCGGCGCGTCTAACGCCGTAACCCTGACCAGCACCAGCAGTAATCTTAAATTTTACAACGGATATTCCAACGGGATAGTGTCGGGATACGGGTATCGTAAATTGATCAGTTTATCGGCTGCCAGCGGAGCGGGAACGAATTACCAGGTAAAGATCAAGGTGGGAGAATCATCGGGATCTGCGGGAGCGGACTTTAACCTGGGAGGAAGCGGATTGAACTTCCCGAACGACATCCGGTTCCTGGCGTCTGACGGGACGACGCAGTTGAGCCATTACCTGGAGCAGACAACCGGGACAACCCCGAACCGGGTGGCGACGTTCTGGGTTAAAGTCGCCGCTGATTTAAGTTCCAGCCAGAACATCTACATTTACTACGGCAACGCCTCGGCCTCCAGCGCTTCCAGCGGAGCGGATACGTTCATCGGGTTTGATTTCCGCCAGGGGGAAAGCTGTCCTTTATTGAGCTCAGGGGACTCTTTTATCCAGGCTCTCAAATCCGACGGCACAGTCTGGGAATGGGGATATAACGTTAACGGAGAATTGGGCGACGGAAGCATTACTACCCGGTATTCCGCCGGGCAGGCGTCAGGATTGAGCGGGATCATCTCCCTTGCCGCAGGCTATAATCATGATGTCGCGTTGAAAAGCGACGGCACGGTCTGGACCTGGGGTTATAACGGGCATGGGCAATCCGGTGACGGCAGCGCCACCAATTATAAAACTTTGGCCACAGCCGGACCGGGGTTAAGCGGCGTCAAGGCCATTACCGCTTGCGGATATCATACGCTGGCCTTGAAAAGCGACGGGACTGTCTGGGCCTGGGGGTATAATAATTATGGCCAGTTGGGCGATAATACTACTACTGTCCGGTATTCTCCGATCCAGGTGCCGGGAGTATCCGGTATCGTAAGGATAGCCGCGGGAAATTCCCACAGCCTGGCGCTTAAATCTGACGGCACTCTTCTGGCCTGGGGATATAACCAGTATGGAGAGATCGGGGACGGGACTACCACTCAGCGTAATACGGCTGTCGCGGTAAACGGTTTGACCGGCGTTGTCGCTATCGCCGCCGGAGAACAGTCCAGCCTGGCGTTGAAAAGCGACGGGACTGTCTGGGCCTGGGGTTATAACGGTTACGGCCAGATAGGCGACGGGACTAATTCCTACAGGACCACTCCGGTGCAGGTGTTCCAGCTTACCGGGGTGGTGGCGATCGCCGCCGGGTATTATTCAGCGCTGGCGTTGAAGAGCGACGGGACTGTCTGGGATTGGGGTTATAATAATAACGGCCAGCTGGGCGACGGCACAACTTATAACCGGACTCTTCCGGTCCAGGTAATGGGATTGACCGGCGTGGTGGGGATCTCCGCGGCGTATTACACCCATGCCGCTTTGAAGAGCGACGGGACTGTCTGGACCTGGGGTTATAACCAGTATGGCCAGCTCGGCGACGGGACCACGGTAACCCGGTACACCCCGGGACAAGTCTATAATTTCACCACCGGCGGGCGGCTGGAAAAGACCTCGGGTATATTGAGCATTCCCAGCCCGTACACTTCTCCGGTGGACGTCTATTTTATCCGTAAATACGCGGCAACTGAGCCGGGAATAAGCGCTGTAGGCAGCCAGGAGACCAGCGGAGTAGTGAGCACAAGCTTTACTTTGACTAATGGTGCAGCCACGATCTTCCTGGTGGACAACACCGCTGAGACATTGACATTGACGGCTACGGATACCAACAGCAAGACCGGGACCAGCGGGAGCATCACGGTAAATTCGAACGCTATAGTCAGTTACAGCGTGAGCGCGACGACGCCGGAGACGGTGAATGTAGGCTGGAGCGAGACGGTAACGGCCAAGGACGCCTACGGCAACACGGTGACCGGAGCGGCTTCGACGGTCAATCTGACCAACAGCGGGTCGGCGAAGTTCTACAGCGACAGCGGGTATGAGACTCTTGCCGCCAACAGCAGCGGTATAACTTATCGCAAGAAGCTGACTATTACCGGAGCGGCTGGGGCAGGAGCCGGTTATCAAATCAAGATCAAAGTAGGCGAGTCCAGCGGTTCGTCGGGAGCGGATGTGCATCTGGAAGGGCACGCTCTCAATTATCCCAACGACATCCGGTTTTTAGCTTCAGACGGAATAACACAATTAAGTTATTACCAGGAACCTGCGGTCACCGGAACTACCCCGAACCGGGTAGCGGCGTTCTGGGTGAAAGTGACGGCTGATCTTGGTTCCAGCCAGAACATCTATGTTTACTACGGCAAATCCGGGCAGGCTACCGCTTCCAGCGGCAGCGATACGTTTATCCTCTATGGCCTTAAGCAGGGAAAGAATACGCCTGTCCTGGCATTGGGTTACCAGTTTACCCTGGTGCTCAAACCCGACGGCACGGTCTGGGCCTGGGGGCGCAATGATTACGGCCAATTAGGTGACGGCAGTAATATTAACCGTTACAGCCCTGTTCAGGTATCGGGATTAAGCGGCATAGTCGCTATTGCCGCCGGCGCTTACCATTGTATGGCTTTAAAGAGCGACGGCACGGTCTGGACCTGGGGTTATAATGAATACGGGCAGGCGGGTGATGGAACATATGCGAGCAACAAGTATGCCCCGGTGCAGGTTCCCAGTTTAACCGGGATCACTGCTATTGCCGCCGGCGCCAACCATTGTCTGGCTTTGAAAAGCACCGGCACGGTCTGGGCCTGGGGTTATAACAATTACGGCCAGGTCGGGGATAATTCCACTACGAACAGGTATGTTCCCGTGCAAGTCAGCAGTTTGACCAGTGTCGTTACTTTATCTGCAAGCAACACCCAATCCTATGCCGTGAAAAGCGCCGGCACGGTCTGGGCCTGGGGATATAATGGCCACGGAGAAATGGGCGATGCCAGCACTTCGAATAGATCCACTCCCGTGCAAGTCAGCGGGTTGACCGGCGTAGCCCAGGTTTCCAGCGGAGATTACCACGCGATCGCCTTAAAGAGCGACGGCACGGTCTGGGGCTGGGGGTATAACGCCAGCGGCCAGCTTGGCGACGGCACCACTACTCAGAGGACTACGCCTATTCCGGTATCCAGCCTTAGTTCGGCGTCGTCAATTTATGCCTGCGAAAGCCATAACCTGGCGATAAAATCTGACGGCACGGTCTGGGCCTGGGGCGCGAACGGCAACGGCCAACTGGGCGATGGAACTACCACTCAGCGGAACACGGCGATCCAGATCTTGAGCTGGCCGGGAACTTTGGTTACTCTCAGCGCGGGTTACACTCATACCGCAGCCCTGAAATCTGACGGTTCATTCTGGGATTGGGGATACAACGATTACGGCCAGCTGGGCGACGGAACTACGGTCAACCGTTATCTGCCGGCGCAGATCTCAAGTTTCTCCGCGGAAGCGCGGCTGGAAAAAACCGGCGGTATTCTGGCGACTATCCCTAATTTCACCACTTCGCCCTACGATGTTTATTTCCTGCGTAAAGCTTCTTCCATCGATCCAGCGTTCGGGTCAGCGTCAGCGGAGCAGACTATTGCCGGTTTAAGTTCCAGCTATACCCTGGCCGGCGGGCAGGCGACAATATATTTAAAAGATGCCGTGGCGGAAAACATCACTCTTACCGCTAATGACGCAAATTCTATCTACGGGATCAGTTCCGCGATCGCGGTCAGCGCAGTCAGCCTGGGGAGTTCCTTTGAGGTCAGCGGGATCAGCGATCCGGTGGTAGCAGGGACAGCCTCGAGCGTAACGGTCAGGCGCAAGGACGGGACAGGGAATACGGTGACCGGATACACGGGGACGGTGCATTTCAGTTCGAGCGACAGCCAGGCGGTGCTGCCTGAGGATTACACGTTCTTGGCGGGGGACAGCGGGACGCATACGTTCAGCGGAGGGGTTACATTAAAGACGGTAGGAGAACAGACGGTGTCGGCGGCGGATACCAGTGACGGGACGATCAAAGGGACGCAAACGGGGATCACGGTAACGGCGGATTCGACAGTTGCGTCC